>Ga0070699_100000081_pt1 | contig 92126 bp, 67 predicted proteins | sample KBSK1503metaG_FD_65473 | JGI IMG/M metagenome (GOLD analysis project Ga0070699, IMG submission 65473) | Corn, switchgrass and miscanthus rhizosphere microbial communities from Kellogg Biological Station, Michigan, USA - KBS K1-50-3 metaG | ecosystem: Host-associated > Plants > Roots >... | reverse complement strand
GCGGCACGGGCCGTGGCTGGCGGGAGCACCGGCCGGGAAGGCGATGCCGTCGCAGGTCTCATTGCACCCCGAGTTGTTGATGGCATTGTCGCCGCAGATCGGCGGTGTGCAGTTATTGTGGCAGCCATTCGTGTCGATATCGTCGCCGTCGTCGCACAGCTCGCCGTCTTGGACGAAGCCATCGCCGCAGAAGGTGCAGGCGTCAGGGCTCCCGCAGGGGCCGGGGCGGCACGGGCCGTGGCTGGAGGGAGCACCGGCCTTGAAGGCGATGCCGTCACATTGCTCCACGCCTGCCTGCCCGCAACCTGAGTTGTTGAGGATACCGTCGCCGCAGGTCCTGATGATTACGGACAAAGTTTTGTTGATGTTCACGGTGTCGAAATCGTTGTCCGGGTTGTCATGAAGCGTCCCGCCCCCGTCCACCAGGGCCTGTGCCGAAGTAACTCCGGCGTTGACAGTGACGGTGCAAGCAACGACGCACAGGTTGATTTGCGAGAAAGGCACCAGGAAATCAGCGTTGGTCGCACAGACCGTTGCAGCCCCAGTGGGGCTTCCGTCTGCCGCCGGACAGTGAAACGTGATGTTAGTGCCGGTGACATCGCAAGCCGAGGGGGAATCGTTCCTTATCGTAACGGTGAAGGTAACGACTTCCCCGCTCGTGATGGAGGTCTTGTCTTTCAAAAGACCTACATCGAGCGCGTTCCCGCCACAGCCTGCTGGATTCTGGTGTGCCCATGCCGCCTGTCCACCCACCAGAGTCACGAGCCCGACCAGCAGAAGCGCAAACACTCGGATCGTAGTGCCGTTCTTTCTACAGCGTGGCTCTCCTCTTACCATTCTGACCTCCCGTCCTCTACGTTTATATTGACCGGACATTCATATCGACCGGACATTGAATCGCTTAAGACACCCCGATCCGCGACCTTCTACCCCGCACTCCACCTCCTTTTCTTGCTGACGATGCTGCTGAGCACCGCCCTTCCCCCACCCCTTGCGGGTGACGTTTTCGCAGCGCGCTGATTGAATTCTCCACAGCGGCCGCGATTCACCTCAGGTGGCGGGGACGAGACCGGATTTTGATTCACGACCATCTCATCGATAGTTACCAGGACGATGACTCGCCGAAACGAGAACCACCCAACCGGGCAGATTGCTCGCGGGAACACTGCGACCATGAGAGAGAAGAAGACAGCACGGCGAGTTCCTGATCGGTAAAGAGGCACCCCGGGGTCATTGAAAAACACCCAATTCAAGAAAATGAATGTGCGCACTGTATGCCCAAAGTGCAGGCCCAGTCAAGAGAATCCAGGATTTGTTTGCAGTTTTTTCGGAATGATGCTGCTACAGCATCGGGGATTCCGCGCTTCGCCTTCTTTTCAAAACTGTAATAAAAATACCACCTGTTTGGCTTAATGAATCGACCGCTATGAATTCACACAGTGATTATTAGGTATTCATGGCCGTTTCTGCGATTTTGCGAGGTAACTGCTGGCGCCAAGTGTTCAGGACCCCCGGTTTTCCTGGGATTTCTTACAGGTTTGTAACTTCCGGGTCATCCCTCTTCTTCATATTTCTGCTTGAGCGCGGCTACAACGGAGGGATCGGCGAGGGTCGTGGTGTCACCCAGGGCCCGCCCCTCGGCGATGTCGCGCAGCAGGCGGCGCATGATTTTTCCCGAGCGGGTCTTGGGGAGTTCGGCGCTGAACAGGATCTGGTCCGGGCGGGCGATGGCTCCGATCTTCTTGACCACGTGCTCCTTCAGCTCGTCCACCAGCTCCAGGCCCGAGTGCCTGCCCTCCTTGAGCGTGACGAAGGCGGCGATGGCGGTCCCCTTGATCTCGTGCTCCACTCCCACCACGGCGGCCTCCGCCACCGACGAGTGGTCCACCAGGGCGGATTCCACCTCCATGGTGCCCAAACGGTGGCCCGCCACGTTCATCACGTCATCTACACGGCCCAGAAGCCAGAAATAGCCGTCCTTGTCGCGCTTGGCGCCATCCCCGGTGAAGTACATTCCGGGGAAGCGACTCCAATACTGCTTCTCATAGCGCTCGGGATCGCCGTAGATGCCGCGCAGCATGGCGGGCCAGGGGCGTCGCAGCACCAGGTAGCCTCCGCCGGTCTTGACCTCCTCGCCCCGCTCGTTCACCACCGCGGCGTCGACGCCGGGGAAGGGGAGCGTGGCCGAGCCGGGCTTGAGCTTAGTCACTCCCGGAAACGGCGTGATGAGGATCATGCCAGTCTCAGTCTGCCACCAGGTGTCCACCACGGGGCAGCGCCCGCCGCCGATGCGGGAGTGGTACCAGACCCAGGCTTCCGGATTAATCGGCTCACCCACCGTGCCCAGCAGGCGCAGCGAGGAGAGGTCATGGGATTTCGGGATGGCATCGCCCCACTTCATGAAGGCGCGGATGGCGGTGGGCGCGGTATAGAAAACCGTCACGCCATACTTCGCGACGATCTGCCAGAAGCGCCCGCGATCCGGCCAGTCGGGCGAGCCCTCGTACATCACCACGGTGGCGCCATTGGCCAGCGGGCCGTAGACCACGTAGGAGTGCCCGGTGACCCAGCCGATGTCGGCGGTGCACCAGTAGACGTCCTCCTCCCGCAGATCGAAGACGTACTTGGTGGTGGCGTAGACGCCGGTGAGATAGCCGCCGGTGGTGTGGACGATTCCCTTGGGCTTCCCGGTGGTCCCCGAGGTGTAGAGGATATAAAGAAGATGCTCCGAATCCAGGGGGACCGCGGGGCAATCGGCGCTGGTATCCTCCATGAGCCGGTGCCACCAATGATCCCGCCCCTCCTTGAAGTGGATTTTGAAATCACCGCGCTGCACCACGACGACGTGATCGATGCTGGGACACCCGCCCACCGCCTCGTCGGCGAATTGCTTGAGGGGGACGTGGTTGCCGCGACGGTAACCGCCATCCGCGGTGATCAGGACCTTCGCCTGCGCATCGTTGATGCGATCCCGAAGGGATTCGGCGGAAAAGCCGCCGAAGACGATGGTGTGGGGCGCGCCAATCCGCGCGCAGGCCAGCATGGCGATGGGCAGCTCGGGGATGAGAGGCAGGTAGATGGCCACTCGATCGCCCGTTTGGACGCCCAGCTTCTTGAGGGCGTTGGCGAACTGGCAGACTTCACGGTGGAGATCCTTGTAGGTGTAGGTGCGGCGCTCACCGGGCTCCCCCTCCCAGATCAGCGCCGCCTTGTTGCGCCGGAATCCCTCGAGGTGGCGATCCAGGCAATTGACGCTGACGTTGAGCTTCCCGCCCACGAACCATTTCGCGTAAGGAACCTTCCAGTCCAGTACCTTTTTCCAGCGCTTTTCCCAAGTCAGCTCCGAGGCGATGGAGGCCCAGAACTTCTCGGGGTCGCGCTTCGCCCTGCGGTGCAACGAGTCATCCCGCACCGTCGCCTGCCTGCGGAAGGAGGCGGACGCAGTGAAAGTGCGCTTCTCCCTGAGCAGATCGTCCAGAGTCGAAGCGGGTTTCTTGGGCGGCATGCGGGCTCTCCTCGGAGTTTTTTGGAAAGGCGTGCAGGATAGCCCGGCCCGTGCGAACGGGTCAAGGCTAAGAAACGCTCTCAAGCGCTCAGAGGCTTGCTGCCCTGCCGCTGGAGATCCGCCATCTCTCGCCCCCTGAGATCCTCGAGATCCCCGGCTTCGATGCGCGCCAGGACTTCCAGGAGACGATCGGCCACGAGGGCTCGCGGAACCGTCACGTAGTCGGCGCCGGCGGCGTACAGTTCCAGCGCGGTCGGGGCTGAATCGGCAGTGACGATGATTTTCGCGGATGGGTTCAGCTTGCGCAGCTTGCTAAGCAGGTTCCGGTTGGTGGTCCCGCGCAGAAAATCGTCCGGGATCGAAGAGACGAGCACTTCGGCGTGCTCGACCCCGGCATGCTCCAGCGTGTCCAGGTGGCTGATGTCGCCGTAGATGCACGGAACGCCGAGCTTCTCGAGCTCCCGCTGCGTGCGGGGGCTGAAGTCGATGACCTTGAACCTGCGTGAGGAGTCCAGAAGCCCCTGCACCAGGGATGATCCCACCCGGAAACATCCCACCAGCACGATGGGAGCGTCATCCCCGCCGCGCCTCCGGGACGCCTTCGACTGTGGATCCTCGAGAATCGTACCTCTCATCCGGCGCACCGCCATGCGAACGAGGGGATGGCTCATCTGGACGAGATAGGTCGACGTGGTGGCGGTCAGCACCAGCACCATCACCGTGATGGAGACGATTTCCGGGCCGATGTGCTGGTACGGACTCGATACACCGATCAGCACGATGACCAGGGCGAGCTCGCTGATCTGCGAAAGGTAGATGGCCCCGAGGAGGCCAACCCGATTGTCGTACCCGAGGATGCGGAGCACGACCGGAATCGTGAGAAATCGACCCGCCACCACCGCCGCCGCCAGGACGAGAGAGGTCACCACGACGCGGGTCGTCGGGATCGGGAGGAGCATCCCGAGGGAGACGAAAAAGAGTGTGACGAAGAAGTCACGCAGCGAGCGGACCTTGGCCACCAGGTCGATGGTGTAGGGCAGGCTGGAGATGCTCACGCCGGCGAGCAGGGCGCCCACCGCGGAGGAGAAGCCGGCGGCCATCGCGGCCCAGCAAACCAGGAAGCACCATGACACCCCGCTCACCATCAGAATCTCGGGAGCCAGGGCCACCGATCGTAGAAGGATCGGCAACACGAAGCGTCCCGCCAGGAGCACGCCCCCCACCAGGGCCATGCCCTTCATGAGAGAGAGCGCAAGCGCCAGGACGAGCGAGCTCTGCGCCCCCGAAACGCCTCCCAGGTTGGGCTGGATCGCCAGCGCCACCACGGCGAGCACGTCTTGTACGAGGAGGATGGCGAGGATGACGCGGCCCGGGAGCGTGCCTAGCTCGCTCCGGTCGGCAAGGTGCTTGACGACGATCATAGTGCTCGAGAAGGCCGCCACGATACCCAGGTAGATCGCCGGAAGCCCCTGATATCCCAGCAGGCGCGCCGCGCCCCATGCGAGGAGCACGCTTCCACATACCTGGACGAGAGTGGCCGCCAGGGCGACCCAGCCCGATTCCGCGAGCTTCCGGACGTCGATCTCCAGCGCCACGATGAACAGCAGGAACACCAGGCCGATCTCCGCCAGGGCCTGGATCGACGCAGCGTTCGAGATGAAGCCGAATCCGACTGGGCCGATCAGGACGCCGGAGGCGATGTAGGCGAGCAGGAGAGGCTGTCGAGCCCACCGGGCCAGATACGCCAGCGCCGTCGCCACGACGATGCATAGGCCGATGTCCTGCGGGAGGTAGCTGTGCATGCGTGGCTGATTCTAGGACAATTGGGCGCCCTCCGGGAATCTCGCGCCCGCTCACGGTTCATCTCTCCCTGGGGGGCCTGCGGTGGCGAGGATCCTGAGGAATGGCTCCCTGGCTCCCGGGACGACAGAGCGCTCCATGAAATCGCCCGCACCGGATGCGGCCTCCAGCAGCGCTCGGGTCCACCAGAACAGCCTCGGGTCTTCGGCGCGCATTCGTGCCAGCAGGTCACATCGGCGATCCGGGTCGAGCTCCAGCAGCTCGTCCAGGGCCCGCGAGACCCGTCCCCACAGCTCGATGGTGAGCTCCTCCACCATTCGACTCTCATCGGCGCCAATGCATTCCTGGCCGCAGGCGAGTGCCAACCCACACCGGTGATCACGAAAAGGGAGAAGGGAGAGTGACATTTTTCCCGGGCCATGGCCCCTGGGAGGGTGGTGCCCTTGCCTACTCGTCCCGCCGGAGCTCGTGATAGAGGAACGCCCGCGCCTTCTGCCAGTCGCGCTTCACGGTCCGGTCCGAAGTCTCGAGGATCTCGGCCGTCTCCTCCACGGAGAGACCGCCAAAGAAACGCAGCTCCACAAGCTTTCCGAGGCGCGGATCCAGGGCTTCGAGCTTTTCCAGCGCCTCGTTGACCTCAATCAGCTCCTGCACCGTCGAGGAGGAGGCGCCGGCATTGTCGTCAAGCTCGGCTTTGGGCTCTTTGCCTCCCCGCTTGGAGGCGGTCTTGCGGCGGGCGTAGTCCACCACAATCTGGCGCATGACCCGGGAGGCGAGAGCGAAAAAGTGGCCCCGGTCCTTCACGTCCACCCGCGAGCTTTCCAGCAGCTTCACGTAGGCCTCGTGGACCAAAGCCGTGGTGCCCAGGGTCGCGTCCTTGCCGCCGTGGAGCTGCCGGCGGGCGAGGGTCCGCAGCTCCTGGTAAAGGACGGAGAAGAGCTGATCCGCGGCGCCCTGATCCCCGTTGCGCCAGGAGATCAACAGGCGCGTGATCTCTCCTTTGGTCTCGGGATCGCCTTCAGCCATACCGGCTTCCTGGATCTGGACGGGAGACTTCTATCCGGGAAGCTCATTGTAGTGGTGCCCCCCTGCTGCGATCAAGGACGGGAGGTATTCAGAGAATGGCGCTGGAGGGTGTTTCGGGCGCAACAGCGGAGGGCAGGAGAGCAGTCCCGGGCTCATCCGGTACAACAGCTCTTACGTGGAGAGAGTTCAAAACAGCTCGGGTGCCTGCCCATAGTCCGGGCCCTTTTTGCCTATGCAGGCTTCGTGAACGGGGGCGGGGTGCTCAGTGTCGCATTCCTAGGGGCCCGTCCCGGTATTTGAGGATCCGTTTAGGCCTGCCTGAGTCAGCAGATGCTTGAACTCGGCGTCGTTTCGAAATGCATTCCAGCGCGGCTCGTCCTGGATGCTTTCCACATCGCTGAATCCTCCCTCCACGGCCTGGCGGAGATAGTCCAGGGCTTGCCCCCGATCTCCTTCGCCGGCATAGAGGTCCGCCATCTCTTTCAGGACTCCCAGGGTCTGGTGAGCCTTCGGTCCTGACGCATGGCGCAGTATCTCGAGCGCCCTGGAATAGTACTGCTCCGCCTCCCGGAGGCGGTGTCCTTTGGCGCACACCGCCCCCAGATTCTCCAGGACGATCGTAATCTGGGTCCCCTCGGCGCCGAATCGCCTCGTCTGCGCTGCCAAGGTCTCTTTGAACAGCGCTTCAGCGTCCGGGAGCCTGCCCGGCTCCTCCATCTCGGCGGCCGCGACATTATTGATGGCGCGAAGGGTATCGGGATGCTCCGGACCGAGCACGCGGCGCCGGATTTCCAGCGTCCGCCGGAGCAGATCCCCCGCCTCACGGTATCGCCTCTGATCCAGATAGAAGCCACCCAGCAAGGTCATAACTTCGGTCGTCTTGGGGTGGTCGGCGCCTTGAACGCGGCGGCAGGTTTCCAGAACCTGGAGGTAGTCCCGCTCCGCATCCGACATCCGGCCCCCGGACTCCTCGACGGCAGCCAGCGACTGCAGGGTTTCCATCGTCTTCGGATGGTCGTTCCCCAGGGTGCGCTGCTGGATCGCGTAGTTGCCGCGCCACAGGGCTTCCGCCTCGGCGCTGTGCCCCTGGCTGTTGAGCGTGCTCGCCAGGATGTGAATCGAGGAAAGGGTGCTGGGATGCTCCGGTCCCAGCGCGCGGGTCTTCTTCTGGATGATCTGGCGCACGAGCTTGACAGCTTCGTCAAATCGCTCCGTGTGGAGATAAAGCCAGGAGAGGTTGTTGAGGGAACGCAGCGTATCGGGATTCTCCGGCCCCAGCACCCGCTCCCTCGCCGGAATCACTTCCAGAAGGAGCGACTCCGCAGCCTCGAATTGCTCCGCTCCGATCAGGGCCGCGGCCAGCTCGTGCATTGAGGCTAGCGTGTCGGGATGGTCTGCGCCCAGGATCCGGCGCTGCTTCGCCAGGACCTCCCGGTGAAGCTTCTCGGCCTCGGGATAGTGCCCCTGCAGGTTGTAGCTCGTCGCCAGGGCGCCCATGGAGCGCAGGGTCCTGGGGTCATCGATGCCGAAGAGGCGACTTCTGATCTCCACGGCCCGGGTCAGGAACGATTGCGACTGTGGGTACAGGCCCATCCCGGAATAAACCTTCCCCAGCGTGTGCGTCAGCTCCGCCTGGACGTCGGGTGTAGCTGCGAGATCTCTCTCGATTCGCGCCGCACCGCGATCCAGGATTTCCCTGGCGGTCACATCTTTGCCGCGCCCCCGATCGGGATCGGCGACGTTGAACAGCTCCACCAGGAATTGCGAGATACGCTCCGCCCGATCGCGCTCACGGGCCGTGCGCGCTTCCTGCACCGCCTGCAGCGTCGCGAAAATCGCCAGCGCGAGGACTCCGACCACCGCGGCGGCCACACCCGCGCGATGGCGGCGTATGAACTTGACCGCCCGGTACCTTCGCGTGGCAGGTCGGGCGCGCACCGGGAGTCCCGCCAGGTGGCGGCGGATGTCGTCGGCGAGGGCTTCCGCCGAGGAATAGCGTCGATCGGGCTCCTCCCGCAAAGCCATCAGGACGATGGTGTCCAGATCGCCCTTGAGGCTCCGCGCCAATTGCGGCGCGGCGCGGCGGGAGGGCGGGGGGATGTCGCGCCCGGTATCCTGCGGCTCCTTCTCCGGCCGGCTGCCCGCCAGCAGCTCGTAGAGAACTCCGCCCAGCCCATAGACGTCCATCGCCGTGGTCGGAGCGCCGCCCAGCGCCTGTTCCGGGGCCGCGTACTCCGGGGTCATGATGCGCCCCCCCGTGCGCGTCGACCCGGCTTCCTCCTCCAGGAATCGGGCAATTCCGAAATCCAGGAGCTTCACCTCCCCCGAAGCGGTGACCAGAATGTTGGAAGGTTTCAGATCCCGGTGCACCACCAGATTGCGGTGGGCATGCTGGACCGCCGCACAGGTGTCGAGGAACAGCTGCAGCCGTTGTTTGAGATCCGATCGGCGCTGTTCACACCAGGCGAGCAGCGGCTCTCCCTGCACCCACTCCATGGCGAACCAGGGGCGCCCGTCGCCCGTGACCCCTCCATCGAGGAACCTCCCGATGTTCGGATGCTCCAACCGGGCCAGGATCTGCCGCTCCCGCCGGAACCGCGCCAAAATCTCGTCGGTGTCGAGGCCTCGCTTGATCAGCTTCAGCGCGACGTGCTGCTCGAAGTCTCCTTCGGCGCGCCGGGCGAGCCAGACGACCCCCATTCCCCCGCGCCCCAGCTCACGGACCAGCTCCCACGGGCCGACGCGCTGGCCTGCGACGAACCCTTCATCCATCCACTCCCCCAGGTCCAGCCCGACCGCATCCAGCGCCGGTCGAGCCAGAAAATCGCCGGCCTGGCGATCGGAGTCGAGAAGAGACTCCACGTGACGCAGCAGATCCTCGTCCCCCTCGCAGGACGCCTCGAGATAGGCGCGGCGGGCGTCGGGCGCGAGCCCGAGCGCGCCGTCCAGCTTCTCGGAGATGCGCCGCCACAGCTCGGGTGAAAGTTCGCGGTTCATGGCAATCCTGTGGGTCAGTAGGAATGAAGGCTATTGTGGCGCGTGCGCGCGAATGGCGCAAGGGACCCGCGATCGCGGTTGCGCACGGCGAGGGCGTCCCATACGATACGCGCATGACAAAGCCGCAGGGAGGAGGCACACCGTTCGGCGAATTGCTGGGGATGCGCTGTGTCCACAAGGAAAAGAACCTGGCGCGCTATGAGCTCGAGGTAGTGGCGGATCACCTGAACAAGCGTGGTGTGGCCCACGGCGGAGTCGTGGCGTCGCTGCTGGACACCGCCTTGGGCGCCTCGGTGGTGTTCAGCCTGACTCCGGAGGAATGGACCGGAACGCTGGAGCTTTCCGTGCAGTTCCGGGAGGCGGTGCGACCCGGCGTCGTCGTGGCGGAAGGCAGGCTGGCGCGGCGCGGCAGAAGCGTGGCTTTCGCGGAAGGAGAAATTCGCGACGCTGCCGGAAAAATCCTGGCGAGCGCCCATGGTGTCTGGACCATCTGGCCGAAGAAACCCGACTGATGGAACGAGCATGATCGGCACGAAGCTGGGCCCGTACGAGATTCTCGAGAAGATCGGCGCCGGCGGCATGGGGGAGGTGTACCGGGCGCGCGACACCCGCCTGGGCCGCGACGTGGCGGTAAAGGTCCTTCCGGAAGGGCTCACCACCGATCCAAACCGTCTGCAGCGGTTCGAGCAGGAGGCCCGCTCCGCCGGGATGCTCAACCACCCCAACATCCTGGCGATCTACGACATCGGAACTCACGACGGCGCGCCCTTCGTCGTCTCGGAGCTGCTGGAAGGGGAGACGCTTCGCGAGCGTCTGGGAGGGAGTGCACTGCCGCAGCGCAAGGCGGTGGAGCTGGCGATCCAGATCGCCCAAGGGCTGGCGGCGGCCCACGACAAGGGGATCACACACCGTGACCTGAAGCCCGAAAACCTATTCATCACCCGCGACGGGCGGCTCAAGATTCTGGACTTCGGCCTGGCGAAGCTCACCCACGTCGAGGCGGACGATTCTGCCCTCACGAATCTGCCCACCACGCCGGCCCACACCGATCCGGGCGTGGTGCTGGGCACGGCAGGGTACATGTCCCCCGAGCAGGTGCGCGGCAGGCCGGCGGATCACCGCTCGGACCTTTTCACCTTCGGCGCCATCCTCTATGAAATGCTGCTCGGCACCCGGGCGTTCAAGGGGGAGTCGGCGGTGGAGACGATGAACGCCATTCTCAAGGAGGACCCGCCGGAAGTCTCGACCTCAGGCGCCCGCGTCCCGCCGGGACTGGATCGGATCGTCCGCCACTGCATGGAGAAGAATCCCGAGGAGCGCTTTCAATCGGCGCGGGACCTGGCCTTCGACCTGCAATCCCTCAGCGGGAGCGTGGAGTCCTCCGCGGCGATCACCGGGCTTCCGAAACGCGTCCCCAAACGAAGCGCCCTCCTCTGGGGAGCGGCGGGCCTGGTCGCGCTGGCAGGAGTCGCGGCCGCGGCCTTCGTGGCCGGCTACCGCTCGGCTCCCGCGCCCGCCAGCCAGGTGGAATTCAAGATCCAGACCTTCCGCCGCGGCATCATCTATAACGCCCTGTTCACTCCCGACGGGCAATCGATCGTCTTCGGCGCGGCCTGGGAAGGGAAGCCCTTCGAGATCTTCCTGAAACGCCCCGAAAGCCCCGAATCCCGCTCTCTCGGGATGGAAGACGCCGAGCCCGTGGCGATCTCCAGGACCGGCGAGCTGGCGATCCTCCTGCATCGGCGAAACCTCCTGGGCTGGATGAGCAGCGGAACACTGGCCCGGATGTCTCTCTCCGGAGGGGCACCCCGGGAAATCGCCGAGAATGTGGGAGACGCGGATTGGTCACCGGATGGCGCCTCGCTGGCGGCGGTCGTCTATGGCCAGTCGGGGCGCGCGGCGCTCGAGTTCCCACTGGGGAAAAAGGTCTACGAGTCGGCGGGCTGGGTGGGCAATCCCAGATTCTCCCGGGATGGCTCGAAGATCGCGTTCGCCGATCACCCTATGCGGGGAGACGATCGCGGCGTGATCAAGGTGGTCGACTTGCGGAGCGGCAAGACGACGGAGCTGACGAAAGCGTGGAGCACCGTGCAAGGCATTGCCTGGTCCGCCGACGACAGCCGGATCTTTTTTACCGCCGCTGACGTGGGCAGCCGTACACTGCGATCGGTGGGCCTGAGCGGCTCGGACCGCATCGTGATGCAGCTGCCCGGGGGCGTGACGCTGCACGACATTGCACTCGACGGGAGAATGCTGATCACCACCGACCTGCAGCGTCGGGGGGTCATTGGAAAGGCGCCGGGGGAGTCGCAAGAGCGGGATCTTTCCTGGCTGGACTGGTCCACGCCGCGGGATCTCTCCGCGGATGGACACTGGATGCTGTTCGAAGAGCAGGCGGAGGGTTCCGGAGACGAGTTCTATGCGATGTACCTCAGACGCACGGACGGATCTCCCGCCATCCATATCGGCGAGGGACTCGCCAAAAAGCTGAGCTCCGATGGAAAGTGGATTCTCGCGGTCCAGGACAAGCCATCCCGGCACCTGGCGCTGCTTCCGACCGGGGCAGGAGAGTCGCGAGTCATCCCAGGAACCGAGATCGCCAGGGATTTCGGGCACGCGCTGCTGCCGGATGGGAGTGGGGTCGTCTTCACCGGTGAGGAGCCCGGCAAACCTCGGCGAATGTACCGGGTTGATTTCCAAAGCGGCTCGCGCAAGCCGGTGACGCCGGAGGGGGTGGGGGGAACATTTGCATCGACTTCACCGGACGGAAAGTGGGTGGCCTCCGACGATTCCCAGGGAGGCATCGCGGTCTACCCTCTGGAAGGAGGAGAGCCTCGGAGCTATCCTCGTTTTTCGGGCGCGACCGGCCAGCTGTTCCTACTCAATTTCACTTCGGACGGCAAGCAGCTTTTCGTGCTGGGGAGAGGAGGCCCACTGGCGAACATCTACCTGCTAGATTTGGGGACCGGAAAGTGGAGCCTGTGGAAGCAGCTTGCCTCGTCCGAGCGCATGGGAATTCTGGATTTCGGTCCCGCCCTGGTGACTCCCGACGGGAAAGCCTACGTCTACAGCTACCGGCAGATGCTCTCGACGCTTTTCCTGGTCACCGGTCTGGGAGAAAGTGGACCCTAGGCGGGGGGAAGCTCGGTCTTCAGGACGCGAATCTTGTCGCCGTAGAACACGAATAGATCCTTGCCTTCCGAGGCGCGCCCCGGGGGTCCGCCGGTGGTACGAAATACGGTGTTGACCGAGCGGTCATCCACGGCCAGGCTTACCAGCTCGAATTTGGTTCCTGCGGGGTACAGTTCGAACATTCGCACCACTCCGGTGCTGTGGTGCTCGACGCCCCGGAAGTCGATGATGATGCTGTCGTCGGTGAACAGGGCTTCCAGTTTCTTGAGGTCGCGCTCGCTGAACAGCGCGTAGTACTCCCGGACTCGATCCTCAATCGCCATCCTGATGATCCGCCTCAGAAATCGCGTTCACATCGAGGCCGTCGAATCGCGCGGCCGGGCCGAAGCAAGAAAATGGCGGAGAGAGTGGGATTCGAACCCACGGTGAGGTTACCCCCACACACGCTTTCCAAGCGTGCTCCTTAAGCCACTCGGACATCTCTCCGCTTGGGAGGGGCGTGAAAAACCGGGATCCAGTGGCCGGGAATCTTAGCCCGCGCCGCCCGACGCGGTCAAACCAGCTGCTGGAGCAAGCGATGAAGCTGCAAGGCGGCCGGACTGTCGAGCACAGCTCCGGATGTCACTTCTTTCGCGAGTATGGAAACGTCACCGTTGTGGGCGTGCCGCCGATCTTGTCCATCCAGGTCCAGGTCTGGGTGAAATGGTCGGCATCCACGAAGGTGACCGTGAGTGCGGTCATGACGCCTTCCTTCGAACCTCCCAGGTTGGTGGCGTCGACGTAATTGAAAACCAGCTGGTCTGGATCGGCGCTTCCCGCATCGGTGCGCATCCTCGGCTGGTTGTTGGAGGCGCAATAGTGGGTGAGCATCAGCCGGTCGCCATCGGGGTAGTAGATGGTGATCATGTCCGGTGAATCGCTCGGGGTCATGGTCTCCATGACGGCGGTGCCGGAAGAGACGAGCTTGTAATTGAGGCTGGCGGCCTTACCGTCGTGCAATTCCCCTTCCCACTCCCCCAGCAAACTCTTGATTTTCTCGAAGCTGGCGGGAGACTTGGCAGTCGGTGCCGAGGGTGCCGTCGGTGCAGTTGGCGCGGCCTTCGCAGCCGGTGAGGCAGGGGTGGCCGGAGCAGCCGGCGTGGCAGGTGCGACGGGAGTGGCGGGGGCCGTCACCCCGGCTTGCGGCGTCTGCGCCGGCTTGGAGGGCGCCGACGGCTTATCCTGCGCAGCCGCGCCGCCCAGAATCGCCAGCGACGCCAACGCGAGTATTCCCACAGCGATCGAGGCTCTTCTCATCGTCACTCCTTTTGCACGGTGTCGAAGGTGGACTCCCTTGCGGATGATTGCCGCGCGAGGCTGCCGATTCACTTTCCGCTGCTCCCCTGGGTTGCCGGGGCCGTCTGATTGGCAGGCACCGCGGGAGCGGCCGGAGTTGCGGGCGCCGCGGGAGCGGCAAACATCAGCCGGCGCACGTCGCGCGGCGGAATCGTCCCGAAGCTCAGCACGCGATCGTTGAACGACTTCAGCGTGAACTTGTCCTTTTCCAGGTCCTTCGTGTCCAGGAGGATGTCCATCAGCTCAGTGAACCCGACGAAGTAGGTCGAGAGCTGCGTGGAGGTGATCTTGGCGCGGCGCAGCTTGCCCTTCGCCTCCGCTTCCTCCTGAAACCCGTAACGCGTCATCAGGTCCATGGCCCAGGAGTCGCCTTCCGCTTCGCTCATGCCGGAGGTGTGCAGCTTGGAGTCCAGGATGGCGTTCATCGGCACGCGCAGGTCGAATTTCTTGTGCACCAGGTAATTGGCGGGGTCGCCGTCGGCGAAGCCGGAAGTGAACATCTCCTCCTCCGCCAACACGGCCCACCCCTCGGCGAAGGTTCCCGAAGCGTAGACCTTCTTGTAGACGGAAGCCAGGGGGGATTTCAGAGCGTACCAGGATTGCACGTAATGTCCCGGGAAAGCCTCGTGGATGATCAGGCTCTGCAGCCCATAGTCGTTGTATTCCTTGAGATAGGACTCCGCGACCTCCACGTCCTTTTCCGGGCTTCCGCCCTTGGGAATGGAGGAGACCCAGAAGGATTTCTTGAGCTCCGGCTCGAAGGCCGGAGGCGGGTTGAAGAAGGCCACCGCCGCGCCGTCCATGAAGGCGGGCGTGGGCTCAATGACGAAGTTGTCTTCCTCCGGCGGCAGGTCGATGATGCCGCTGCGCCGGATGTATTCCTTGATCTTGGGGGTCCACTTGTCCTTCACGTCGCTGAACAAGGCGTCCGGCTTGGAGTGCTGCTTGCTCAGCTCCCCCAGGGTCTCTTTCACAACGACGTTGATCAGGTCCTCCCCGGTCTCCTCGTGCTTGTGGTCCGGGAACAGTTTGTTGTGGAGAGGCAGCGCCACGACCAGCATCTCGGCGCGGTCCTTCTGGAGCTTGTCCTGCGCCCGCTGGAGAATCTCCTCGGGCGTGAGGTCGGATCCGAGAGTGAGCTGCAGCTTCTTGGTCCACAGCTCCTTGCCCAGCTGCCAATCCCCGTTCGAGCGCGGCAGCAGATCGCTCTCCAGCCACTTCTGATAGCTCTGCAGCGCCACGATCACCTTGGCGCTCTCGTCGGTTGCCGCTTTCGTGAGGGCGGGGACCTTTTGGGCCAGCGGCGGGAGCGTTGTCTGGAAAAATTCCAGATTTCCAGGGTTCAGCACGATGCAGAACTTCGTCTGGACTTGCGCTGGGTTGGCCAGGTTTTTCTTCGCCTGCTCCAGGAATGGCGGAATCTTCTTCATCCGCGCCACGAGGCTCTCCATCCTGGCCGGGAACTCCTTGGAGTCGGGCGGGGTCTGGGTGATGAACAGCGTGCTGTTTCCCAGGATGTCGTTGTAGAAGAGAGGGTCTTTCAGGAACGGTCGCAGGGAGGTGAGCAGGAACAGGTTGGCCTCACAATCCTGCATCAGCAGCGATCGGTCCACCTGTGCGCTCACCGACAGCTTCGCCCGATCCACCGCCGCCAGCTCTTTGCGAAAACCCTTGAAGATGGTGATCATCTTGGAGACGTTCGGGGCGCTGAAATCTTCGAGCAGCCCGTCGTACTTGTGGTACCCGTTGATGGAAGACTGGGTGGGGAACAGCCGCTGGGTCTGGTCCAGGTAGCGATCGGCCACCCGGTAAAAAGTCTGGTCGGCGGCGCTGGGGGCCGGGGCGGTTTCCGTTGCGGCGTGGCTCAAGGCCGATGCTGCCAGAACAAGAATCCAAAATCCGGTTAACCACCGGAGCAGGGAAAGTGAACGGACCACGGGAATGGCTCCTCTGCAGAATCGTGGATGAAGGAGTGGCGGAGAGGGTGGGATTCGAACCCACGTGGCGCGGGTTAGGCGCCAACCCGCTTTCGAGGCGGGCCCGTTGCGACCACTTCGGTACCTCTCCGCTTCACAGAAGGGAGGAATTCTAGCACGTGCATGGCGGGGGCGTTAAGCGCGCCGTGGCTCAGCCGTAGCCATCCGCGAACGCTGTCGAAACCGGGACGGTGGAAAACGGCGGGCCCGAGACAATCGGATTCAGCGGTCGCCAGGCAGGTGTGTCAAGGGCAGGGAGATGGGTTCGGTCGTTCCTGCACGGATGAGGTTGTGCCCAGACTTCCCTCGCCGCAGGGATTCACGCCCGAAACCAGCAGATAGATTGCAGACCCGAGAGGGGGGACATCCGGAACGGGTGCGCCGGGATAGGTTAACCCAGGCGTTCGGCAGACCTGATTGAACGACCAGGGGCGGCTGATCGTCCCGGAGTAGAGGTTGTAGGTTGTAGCGGCGCCGGGAAGCGGCGACCAGAGAAGCGTCTGCGAATCGTAGAAGAACAGGTCGGTGGCGGCCTCCGGCGGCGGGCCCAGGCAGGGGCAGGCGTCCCCCAGGCCGTCGCCATCGGTGTCGCGCTGATCCGGGTTGAAAATGCTCGGGCAGTTGTCGCAGGCATCCCCGGCGCCGTCCGCATCGGCATCGGATTGGCCGGGGTTGAACGCCTTCGGACAGTTGTCGGCGGGCATCACCAGCGCGTCTCCATCCTCGTCGGCATCCAGGTAGAGAACGTAATAGGAATCCTCCGACAGGCAGCCGGAGCCGAGGCATGGTCCCGACAGGCTGACCGAGTACCCGCCGGCCGGCAGCGACAGGCTCAGAAACGGATCTGGCGCCGAGGCGCTCGAGGCGAGCGGGCCGCTCGCGTCGTGGACAGCGACCATCCCGGCAAGGCGCGATTGCAGATCCTGCTGCGCGTCGACATCGGCCCGCAAGGTCAAGCTCTCCGGCAGGTCGAAGCGGAAATGGTCCACATCGCCCGCCGGGCTGACGAGGCCACTCACCGCTCGCGGCAGGAAAACCGGCATTCCGGTGGGGAACGTGTCGTTACCGGCTGCGGGACCCAGCTCCACCGAGAGCTGGTAGAACGTGTTTTCCGTCCCCACGAACACGCGCAGCTCGCGCACCAGAATCGTATAGATCCCGCTCTGCGGCAGGGTCACCTGCAGGAAAGGATCGTTGGGATCGGCGGAGGTGTATGCGTCCTGGGCGAGGAGATTGTGGGCCGGATCGTACAAGGACAGCACGATCTTCGCCGCCGGCTGGACGGGATTGAACACGGCCGAGTCAATTTCGAGGCTGGCGATCTGGCCGGCCACTCCGGCGAAGCGGTAGTAGTCGAGATCGCCCGCAGGAAAGATCAGCGCATCGACGGAGGGAATCTCCGGGGGGAGAAGAGGGGTGGCGGCATCGAACGTGCCGTTTGGATCGACTTCGAGCGAAAGCAGGTAGGTGAAACCGATTCCTCCGGCGCCGGGATCGACGTCCCGCACCGACACCAGGTACCGGCCGGCCGTGGCGGCCTGGAAGGATACGAAGGGATCGTCGAAATCTCCGGCCGATTGGTCGGAGGCCAACACGCTCGTCCCGCTACTGTCCAGAATCTCCAGCACCGCGGTGAGCTGGGATCCGGGGTTGACGTCGGCGCGAAAGCCGCGCGCCAGGATGTCGGCCGTGAGCGTCTGTCCGGCCTCCAGGGCGACGGCATAGACATCGACGTCGCCGGCAACGGAGATCTTGCCCCCTACCGTCCCCGGCGCGGCCACCGGCTGGGCCGAGACGGCGTTATGGTTCGGCTCGATCTCGCGGCGCAGGCCTGCTGCGGCTGGCATGGCTGCCAGCTCGGAAAGGATCAGACCGATCAGGAAGCGCCGCACGCCTCAGCGCAGACCCTTATTGCGAACCAGGGCTGTCGTGCAGCCCGTGAAATCCGCGCCCCTCGCTTTCCCCGAGACACAAATCGTGGCACTCGAGTTGTCGGGAAAGCCGGCGAGCCGTCCCGCCAGGTCCTGCCGATCGCCGTCGAGCGTGGCGCAGTCTCCATCACTGGGAACGTCGAACTTGAACGTAGCGCCCTTGGGTGTGTTCTGCCGTGCCGCGGCATCCTCGACGATGCCGCGCTCGTAGAGCGAGCCCAGCACCGGGTCGGGGCAGGGGAGCGTGGTGGGATCGGGCAGGGCCACGCCCTCGCCGCTGTCGACTCTCGAGATGTAGACGGTGCCGATATCCGTGCCCGGAACCGGATTGCCCGAGGTGCACCGATCCGTCAGCTTGCACTCGATGTTGAAGGTCGACCCCTGGGCGTTGAGATTGAAGGTCGAGGGATTGATGGTGCAATCGGCCTCAATCCTTCCCTGATCGTTGACGCCGTCGCAGTCGTCATCGATGCCGTTGCAGATATCCTCGGGAATCGGATTCCCCGGCGTGCAGGATTGGGACTGGCCGTTGACGCAGCTGTCCACCGTCACCTGGCAGGCCCCCAGGCCACAGGTGGTCCGTCCTTCATCGATCTCGCCGTCACAGTCGTCGTCGATGGAGTTGCAAATCTCGGTCGAAGGCGCCCCCGGAGTGCAGGTCTGAGGCGTGCCATTGAGGCAGTTGGCCACCGTCCGGGCGCAAGGTCCCACGCCGCAAGTGGTCGTCCCAAGGTCATCGGTGATTCCATTGCAGTCATCGTCCAATCCGTTGCAGGCCTCCGATGCCGGGGCCCCGGGGACGCAGGACTGTGGAACGCCATTGACGCAATTGCTGACGGTGCGGCCGCAGGCTCCCACGCCGCAGGTCGTCGTCCCAAGGTCATCGGTCACGCCGTCGCAGTCATCGTCGATGTTGTTGCAGGTTTCAGGGCTCGGAGGCCCGGGGACGCAGTCTCCCCCACCGGCGGAGCAATCGACCGTGCGCTGGCAGGCTCCAACGCCGCAGGTTCCCGTCCCGCCGCCTGGCTGGTGCGTGCACTGCCCGTCGGCGGAGTTGCACGCATCGGTCGTGCAGGCATCGCCATCGTCACAGGAAACCGGAGTGCCCGCGCACTGCGGCGAGGCGAGGCAATGATCGTTGGTGGTGCAGGTATTGTGGTCGTCACAGGGGTTGGTGTTGAACCCCCCCGCGCCCCCCTGACAGAAGCCGGCGGAGCATCGGTCGTTGGTACAGGGATTGCTGTCGCACTCCGTGATCGCGTTCCGCAGAGTGTTGACACAGCCGGTGCCGATTCCCGGCTGACAGATCCAATGCATGCAGGGCCCCTCCCCTCCGCAGACGCTGGCATCGACGGTGTGGACGCAGCCTCCGAAGCTTTCCGAGCAGGAGTCAATCGTGCAAATAGCGGTGTCGGCGCAGTTCCTCGGGACGCCCGGCGAGCAATTCCCGGCGCTGCAGCTGTCGTTCACCGTGCACAGGCGCCCGGTGCTGCACGCGCCGGAGACGGGGGTCCGCACGCAGCCCCCCGCCGCCGGATCGCACGTGTCGGTCGTGCAGACATTGCCGTCGTTGCAGCTGGCCGCGGGGTGGCCGCATTGGCCCGTGATGGGATCGCAGGTGTCCTGGGTGCAAGGGTTGGAATCGTCGCAGCTTTGGGATGTGCCCTGGCAGGCGATCGCTCCACCCGCATCCGGCGCGCAGGTGTCGCCGCTGGTGCACTGGCTACCGTCGTCGCAAGAGGCACCCGCGGCCAATGATGTGCCGAAACAATGTCCGGAAGCGTCGCAAGAATCCGAAATGGTGCAGCTGTTGCCGTCGTCGCACGACGAATTTGGCTGCCGTTGGTTCCCTGTGCACTGTCCGCTGGCATTGCAGGCATCGTTTTGCGTGCAGGAGTTGCCGTCGATGCACGATGTTCCGGCCGCCACGTTCGAGTGGACGCAAGCTCCTATATTGTTGGCGAGATTGGTGCATGCATCGGTCGTGCAGGGATTCCCGTCGTCACAGTTGCGCGGCTCGTGCCGGCAGAAGCCGGTGCCGGTGTCGCAGGAGTCGATGGTGCAGAAGTTAAAATCATCGCAGGAAGGGCAATCGATGGCGGCGGCAGGTGGGACAAAGACCACAAGGGCGAACAGGCAGGCCGTACAGCACACCAAGTCTCGAGCGCGCGAATGACAGTCCATTTGCGATCCCCCTCAATGCGCGAGGCACCGGATGGTCGAAGGGCCAGGCGGGCTCGCCCGTTCGGCATACGAACTGTGAGTTTGGGCTCAGGCTACGCCCATGTCATGAATCCTGTCAATATGGGTGTGGCGCCATCCAATCTGTTGCGGCAGCGATTGCAGTACAAATCTGAGGCTTGGCGGCGAGGGGCCACGCATGCCGGGATCTTCGTCATCCTACTGACCCGATCCACAGCCGCAAAATCCTTGCGGAAGCTTTTGAAGGTCGCAGCCATGGGTGCTCAAGCCCTCCAGCAGGCCGTCGTCAAGTGAGCTTCAGGGGCACGACGGGATCATTGCATCCCGATCCACAACGCCGACTCCGTAGGTACTAATCCCGCAGGGGTTGTTACCGCGGGCCAGATACCAGTAAGCGGCTCCGACGGCGGGATTCGGCCGCATGTCGGTGAAGCTGTCCGGTCCCTGTGGTTGTAGGCAGGCAGCGACCGAGAGATCCAGAGAGCCCAGGGGATTCGTGATGCTGCCTCCCACCAGGTCATAGGTCGTCTGCGGTCCGGCGAGCACAGCCTGGGAAGGCCAGGAGAGGGTGGTCGGGGCGCCAGCGAGAACGGTCAGGGCAGAAACTTCCGCAGGCGATGACCATACCTGCGCATTGCCGTCCCAGCAATCCGGCGTGCAGACCCGGAAGCCATCGCCATCTTGATCCGTCTCATTCGCCGGCATCGTCGGCCATGCGCCATCGAGGCAGTCATTGTTGAGGCCATCGCACAGCTGTGGAGCCCCGGGATAGACAACGTTCCGGGCATCATCACAGTCCCCCTGGCAGATGCGGAATGCGTCCCCGTCGCCATTGGCCTCGTTGGCGGGCGCCACGGGCCAGGAGGGATCCGAACAGTCGTTGTTGAGCCCGTCGCAGAGCTGAGGCGCCGCGGGATACACGGCGGGATTCGTGTCGAGGCAGTCGCCGGTCAGGGGAGCGAAGCCGGGCAGGGAAACCGAGGTGCAGGCGATCTGGGCTCCAGTCGGGTCTCCGTAGCCATCCGAGTCCTGATCGGGATAATTGCTGAAGGAGGTGGCGCATTGCCGGCAGTAGCGGCTACCCGTTCCGAGAAACACATTGGAATACCCTCCCCAAACGAGCATCTCGGATCCTGTCCAGACCGCAGTATGATCGTACCTCGGTGAGGGGACGCCGGTCCCCGTTGGCGTCGGGGTCCAGGTATTGTTCGCAGGGTCGTAGCGCCCTCCGGTTTGCATCCCCGACTGGAAAGTGAAGGAAAAGCCCCCCCAGACAATCATCGCTCCCTTGGCCCACACCGCGGAGTGAAGGCTGCGGCTCGAAGGCGCGCCGGCTCCTGTACTCACGGGGGTCCAGGTGTTCGTGGCAGGATTGAAACGTCCTCCTGCGCCCGGCGCAAGACCACCGCTCCAGACGATGATCTCGGCGCCAGTCCAAACTGCAGCGCCATTGCTTGGAGCGTTCGTCATGCTCACGCTCCTCCAACTGTCGGTGGCAGGATTGTAAAGTCCTCCGCGCGTCTGGTTCCCCCAGACAAACATCTCGGAGCCGGTCCAGGTCGCGCTATTGAAGCTGGATATTTGGGGAAGATTTGCTCCCAGGCTCGTCGGCATCCATGCATCCTGCGCGGGATCGTACCGGCCACCTGAGTTCACCACCGTGCCGGAGGAGTCCTGCCCCCCCCAGACGATCATGACGCTCCCGCTCCAAATGGCGGAGTGCCTGCTGCGAGGGACTGGAAGATTCGCCCCCGTGCCCGTCATCGCCCAGGAGTCGCTTGCCGGATTGTAGCGCCCCCCTGAGTTTAGCCTGACGCCGGCGGCCGTGATTCCTCCCCAGACGATCATCTCGGTGCCGGTCCAGATGGCAGAATGAGAGATGCGGCCCTCCGGAGCCTCAACTGCCGCGCTGTTCGTGGCGCTCCAGGTATCGGTGGCGGGCTCATAGCGCCCTCCCGTGTTGAAGTAGAGATTCAGATCGTTTCCCCCCCAGATGATCATCTCGGTTCCCGTCCAGACCGCCGTGTGGTGCTCGCGAGGATCGGGACCTCCGGGTGAGATCGGAGTCCAGGTGTCATCCGTGCAGTCCACGGAGTCCAGCATCGTCGCCGGGATGAACCCATCCAGCGGTTCGACGTTAATGTCCAGCGAGGCACTCTGGGCGCTCCACCAGGCCTCGAAAGGGGTCTTGGCCCACCTCCATGTAGCGACGCGCGCCGAATCCTGTCCCACGTTGAGGATCGCCCGGGCGAAGAACGAAGTCTCGTCCTCCTGGAGCACTCCAAAGTGAGCGGGAACCACACCGGCCGAGCTTCGAATGTCTGCAAGCATTGACTCGTAATCGTTGCGGGGGACGGAAATCACTCTTGAATCCGTCGAGGCCAATGGCTCGGCCCCAGGGTCTCCTGGTCCCGCTTTCAGAGTCGCTTCCCGGTATTCGCCGTTTTCCGGCCGAAATCCGCCCGCGATTGGATGCTGCGAGAGGGATAGCTCCGCTTCGTCCCGCAACTGACTGTGGAAACGAGGCTCGAAAGCGTACGAGCTCCTGAGCAGATTCTCCGCGAGCCGCGGACGCACCAGGCACTCGGCGATGAGGGTGGGGTCGTTGTCCAGCGCTGTGAAGATCTCGCGAAGCACATCGGGCTGGCGAGTGTCCTTCGCCATCCGGTCCATTTCGGACTGCAGCTGCTCCGCGGTGAGCGGCCGGCCCCGGAACTTCTCCATCGCGTTGGATTTCTTCAGAGTGTCGGTGACTTTCGCTCGGATGGCGGAATCGGGGAAAACCGCTTCCAGCGCCGGTTTCGGTCCCGGATTCTCCTTCGGCCAGATACGATGTTCCCAGAGCACTTCCTCGATGGCCTTCTGCGCGGCGACTCTGTCCTCGAAGGTGAGGGAGCGCCGCTGCCGGCCGTCGCTTGCGGGGCCGGCGGTGATACCGTCCAGGGAGAGGAGCCCGAGCAGCAGAGCCGCCAGCGAGCCAAGGAGCCAGCGAAGGATGCTTTGGAGATAGGAGTGCTGAGACAGAACCATGGAAACCTCCTCAGTCGGCAGGCCGATTCTGAAGATGCGAAGCGATCGGGCTCTCGAGGTCGGAACGGGAAGGACCACTGGCTGGGAAGCCAGGCAATGGGTAGTGCTCCTGCATCGCCATCGCCGGGTGGTGAATCGGAGCAACTGGCAGAGCGCCTAGAGGAGCCGTGATGACCTCCTCCCACGGGGGCGACCGGCACTGAACGTGGATCACCCTGGAAATTACGCCCCCCAGGGCAAGTTTGTCAAGAGGGGATTGCCTGATCACAGGGCGGCGAATCTCAGGGTTGCGGACGGATGTCCGGTTGGAAGAGCCGGGGAGGTCCGCAGTGGACGCTCCCACGGCCAGGGGCACTCACGCGGCGGGCGGGGCTGAACGGTCATGAAGAACGGGAGTGCAAATACTTTGATTTGGAGAGTTTCAGCGCAGGTCGAACAGGAGGACTTCGGAATCCTCCGAGGCCCGGAGCTTGAGGGTGGACTCGTTGCTCAGAGCCGCGCCGTCTCCCTCCTTCAGGGCCTTGCCATTGAGATCGACCGAGCCGCGGGCCACCTGGAGCCATGCGTGCCGCCCGGGTGCCAGGGCATGCGAGACTTCGCTGCCTTCGGCAAAGGAACCCAGGTAGAGCGTCACGTCCTGGTTGATGACCAGCGAGCCGTCCCGCCCGTCGGGCGATGCCACCGGCTGAAACTTTCCGCGGCGCGAATTCTCCGGGAAAAACTTCTGGTCGTAGCGCGGTGTGATCCCCTTCCGCTCGGGGAGGATCCAGATTTGCAACAGGTGTGCGGTCTCCTCCCGGGAGGGATTGAACTCGCTGTGGGTGATCCCGGTGCCGGCGCTCATGACCTGCACTTCGCCGGGCTTTAGCTCCGAGCCGCTCCCCAGACTGTCCCGGTGCGCCAACCTTCCATCCAGCAAGTACGTGATGATCTCCATGTCATGGTGCGGGTGCGTCCCGAATCCCATGGACGGATCGACCCAGTCCTCGTTGATGACACGCAGATCCCGGAAATGGACGTGCTGAGGATCGGAGTAGTCGGCGAACGAGAACGTATGCCGGCTGTCCAGCCAATCCATGCGGCTGCGTCCACGCTTTTCAGAGGGTCGAACGGTCAGCATGATGAGCTCTCCTTTCTCGCGCATTAGGATGCTGCAAGCGCGGAAAGGGTTCACGTCCGAGAGCCTTCGGACACACCTAAGTCACGGGGTGGCAGGGGGAGAGGGTGCTGCGGGCTCGGCAGCGGATGATTTTTTCAGAAAATCGTGGAGGTAAATGGCCAACCGCCTGTCCTCCGGAGCCACCTTCATCCCTTCCTGCAGCTCCTGGATGGCCGCTTCGCGAGCTCCCGCGTCATGCAGGGCCAGGGCGTGCAGGAGGTACGCGACGGCCCCGCTGGGATCCAGGTGCTTGGCCGCGTCGATGTCCGCCTTCCCTTCGTCAAACCGTCCCAGGCGGTAACGGGAAGCGCCGCGGGCTGCCAGGCTCTGGTACTGGAAGCGCGGGTCCGCCAGGCTCACCGCCTGATCCAAGGCCTGCTCCGCCTCGACGTTGCGCGCGGCGTTCAGGAGAATCATTCCTGCTCGGGACCACTCCTCCGAGGTGACGAGACCGGCGGCTTGCGCATCCGCCAGGGCCACGACCGCTCCCTCCATGTCGCCCGAGGCGACGCGAGCCTCCGCAGCAATCAGGGACTGCTGGACGATCGCCGAGCGCTGCAGCTGATTCCGCAGTGCGTCCGACAATGCGCGCAGCTGACCGGAAGCCTCCACGTCACCCATCTCCTGCAGCCTGCCCGACAGGTATTCCAGGGTCGGCAGCGCCTGGCGTCCATAGGCGGCGTTCCCCAACGCCAGCAGTACCGTTTTCTGATCAGCACCGGGATAAAGGAGATGGAGGAGATCCTCCTCCGCCGCCCGGATGAACTTGCGTTGAGGCTCGAGCCCCTGCAGAAGCTCCAAAGGGGCGCGATACTGAATCAGGGAATTGTCGTCGTTGTTCAACAGGGTCCCGGAAGCCGGCGCCGGGATGCTCGAGGTGTAGAGGAGGGCCAGATCCGCCAGGTTGTGGATGCCCACCCGCGCCAGATCCCGCGCGACCTCCGGATTGTCGGGGAAGAGCGCCGCTGCTTCGGGCGCCAGGGAAATCGGCTGTTCGGACGCCACGAGGATCATGTCCGACCCCATGTAGGAGCCGAAGAGCTGGACGTGTGGAAACGAATGGGCGACAGTGTTGAAGAGTACCTGAAGCGAATCGTCCGACAGCTCGTAGCTCTGGACCCACTGGCAGAGAATCCCGCCCGGAGCGAGCCGTCTTTTGACCAGCGAGTAAAAGTCGGTCGTGAAGAGATTGTTGACTCCCGCCAGCCAAGGATTGGACGGCTCCGAAATAATGATGTCGTAGGTTTGCGGCCGATAGGTGAGCGCGGTCCTGGCGTCGTCGACGATGAGTCGGTGCCGCGGATCGGACAGAGGCTTGCCGTTCACCTCTTCGAAGAAGCTGGAGGCTGCCACGACCTGCTCCTCGATTTCGATGGTCTCCACCAGCCGGACCGGGTGGGTGAGAACCGCATGGGCCGTGACTCCGGAGCCGTATCCAATGACCGCGACGGATTGGGGATTGCGGGCGAAGAAGAAGGGGAGCTGCCCCAAAAGCGACTGGGTGAGCATATCGGTGGCCGAGGTGCTGGCATCGGTTTTCCCGTCCACCCTCAGCCACACGTCAGTCCACTCCCTCACTACCGTGACTGTATTGGTCTTGCCTTCCTTGTGGAACAGGATGTGGACATCCGGCGCCTGGGCGAAGGCGATGATCTGATCCACCGTGGCGTACTGGCCCATTCTTCGGATGTTTCGGAGGAGCTGGGTCACGCCGGTGGTCATCATGTAGAGATCCCATCTGGGAGTCATAAGCGGGATGAACAGTGCGAGGGCGGCGGCGGAGAGGCCGGCCGCCGGACGAAAGATCCTTCCCGGGGCGAGGACCAGCCCCGCCAGTCCCAGACAGATGCTGGTGAGGCAGGCCAGGGCGAGCGTGTTCTGGCTTCCGAGCGTTTCCACCAGGAAAAAGCCCGCCGCCAGCGAGCCGAAGAGAGAACCAGCGGTGTTCCAGGCATAGACGCGACCCACGTCGGCTCCCGCATCGGTCTCCAGCGTGTGCAGAAGCCGGGAAGCGAAGGGGAACAGCGCGCCCAGGAGGATGGCCGGGGCCAGCACTATGGCGCCGAAGGCAAGGAACTCCCGCAGAAGAAACGCCTGGGGATCACTGGGATAGCGGGCCGCAACCGACAGCATGATGTACGGAAACTGCTTCAATCCCCACATGGAGCCGAACGCCACCGCCCCGAGCAGAATCTGCCCCAGGACGAAACCGCGCCCCGGATGGATCCAGCGTCCCACTCGGGTGGAGAGAACCAGGCTCCCCAATCCGATCCCCGCGAGAATCGCGGCCAGGATCAGGGTGAAGGAATACACCGAGCTTCCAGCGACCGGAGCCATGACCCGGGTCCAGGTAATCTCATAGACCATCGCCACGAATCCGGAGGCCGCATACAGCGGCAGCACCAGCGGAAACCCTTCAGCGGTCTTTTTCAGGACAGGGGCTTTCGCTTCTCGGTGCTCCTGACGCAGCAGTGAATCCGACAGCAGCCAGGCCAGCGTTCCCACGGCCAGGCTCGTCCCCGCTCCGCAGAGCGTGGCTTTCAGCAGGCCCAGGCCCGGCAGCAGCAGGAACCCTCCCGCCAGGGTTCCGATGAACGCCCCCAGCGTGTTGAGACCATAAAGCCACCCGCCGACGGAGCCGGAGTCCCCGGACTTCCCCGATGCGCTCTGGGCGAGAGCGGCGGTAACGATGGGGAGAGTGGCGCCCATTCCAGCGCTGGGAGGCAGGAGAACGATGAAGACGACGAGAAAGCGCAGGAAGAGGAACGCACCGGAGGGGAGCAGGTAGAGGGGGCCCAGAACGAGGCCCAGCAGCGCGAATATCAAGGGGGTGATCGCCCCGTACAGGCCGATCCCCATCTCCAGCATCCCGTAAGTCTTGGGGAGATGGCGAATCCGGGGAAGCAGGCGCGCGGCGAACAGGCTTCCAAGGAAAAGCCCCGTCATCATGGACGCCACCACCGTGGCCACGGCCTGGTGGGAGTTCCCCAGGATGAGGGAGAGGGACCTGGACCAGGCCACCTCCATCACCAGAGACGCAGCGCCCGAAAAGAACAGGCATCCGGCCAGTACTCTGCGCGCCATGGGATTCACGACCGTGTCCCCCTGCAGAATTCAATCACCGGCACGCTCACGGAGGAGTCGGGCACGGATTGGGATTGGGAATCGGGTGAGAGGCGTCGGTGTCCAGCGCCCCTTCTCCGCATCCTTCTCCGTCGGAGAGGTAATAATAGACCGTCCCTATGGGAGGAGTTGCGGCGTCCGAGCTTACCTGCGCCCCGTTTTCCTGGGTATCGGCGCTCTCGAAGCAGAGGTGATCGTACACGCTTCCGGGGAGCCGTGTCCCCATCGGCCCCACGATGGTGCCGCGATAGCTGTTCGAAAAGCGGGAGCTGCCCGCCGCGCTCCAGGTGAAAGCGGCGCTGGAGGCCGCGTTGAAGGCCAGGTTGGCGGTAAGACCTGGTAGGGGATTGGCCGCGCTCAAAGGAGCGCAATCGGCCACATCATGGGTTCCGTCCAGATCGCGGTCCACGGCGATGGCTGGAGCGAAGCGGATCCCTTGCTGGTTGATGGCCCCACTGAGAAACAGGAGCGATCCCACCCCGGTGATCCGGTTGATCTGCACCATCCCGCCGTTGTTGACCGGCTCCGGCTCCGAGGCGGAGAGCCGGCGCTTCACCACTCCGAAGAGGCTTCCGTCCGGCGCGAAATCCATTCCGGAGAGGGCGAAGCCGATCGAGCCCACCAGCGTCTTGCCGAACGGGGCCAGGCTCACCGTGTAGAGGCCGTGGCCCACGTCGGTGCTGTTGACCTTGCCCGTGACATACAGAGTTCCGGCGGAGTCGAAGGCCATGGCGCCGGCGGCGATCAATCCCAGGCTCCCCAGCGTGGACGTGGTCGCTCCGGTGGCCGGGTTCAGCGTGACCAGGCGGCTCACGTTGGCACCGTCCACCGCAATCCCGTACAGCACGCCGGTCAGCGGGTGGAAATCGATGGCGCTCATGGAAAGCCAGCCCGTGTCGCCGATGACGGCGCCGCGATCCGGGAGCCCCGTGGCGGCCAGGCTCACCAGCATGCCGTTGTAGCCGATGGAGAGGTTCGGGTTGAAGCCGGTGGAACCGAAGAGATTCCCCGCGGCATCGAAGGACAGGTCCCCCATCTCGTGAAATCCAGGGTCGCCGATGGTCATGAACGAGCCGGTTAACACATTCATCAGGAGCAGCCGGGACCGCTCATCGGCGATCCAGGCCAGCTTGTCCAGCTCGATCTGGCAGGTGGCGGTGCAGCCGTCGCCGGGCGTGATGTTCGAATCGTCGCACTCTTCGTGGTTGTTCTTCTGGATGATCCCGTCGCCGCATACTTCGAGCCGGCAGACCTGCGAGCAGGCGTCACCGCTTTTCAGGTTTCCATCGTCGCACTGTTCCTCCCCTTCCAGGAGGCCGTTGCCGCACAGCGTGATGGCGCAGGCAGGCGAGCAGGAGTCGCCGTCCACCTGATTTCCGTCGTCGCACTGCTCGAACGCCTGCGGCGTTCCGTTGCCGCAGGTTCCGGTGGGGATGTGGGTAGAGAACACGTCGATGTCGTTGTTCCGGGAATCCCCCCAGGCGGGGTAGAAGCCGGTGCCTTCGCTGGCGCTGCCGATGTAGTCGCCGAAATTCGGGGTGAGGGTCAGCGGTGCGAACCAGCTCGAAGGCGAGGTCGTGACCCGGAAATTCGACGAGAAGGTGCTCCCGCCGTTGGTGGAGCGGGCGGCGTACAGGTCCACCGTGTGCATCCCCCGCCAGTTGCGGTAGTCATACCAGACCGACTCCACCGCTCCCTCGCCGTTCACCGAAAGCCACGGCATGACCTGGTCGTTGCCGGCGGGATCGTCGTTGACCCGCACCGGCGCGGACCAGCTCGCTCCCTGCGAGGTGGACGTGGCGACGAAGACGTCGCGCTTTTCTCCGCCCCCCGCTTCGCGCTCGACCCAGATTGCGTAGACGTTGCCGCGGTGCGGACCGCCGGAGTTGTCCACCGCAATCGTGCCGATTTCGAGGGTGTCCTCCCGGTTGAAGCCGACCATGGCGGGGAAGAAGGAGGGCGTCATCGTCCGCACCGTCACCATCGGATCGAACGAGACGGCGAAATTGAACGAGCGGCGGAACTCCAGCTTGACGTTGGCGGCCGTGAGATCGTCGAGGCCGCGCTCCCACATCGTGTAAACCTCGCTGTTGGGACCGGTGGCGACGTAGCAGATCTCGATCGATTCGGTGCTGCTGCTGTCCAGGATCAGAGGAGCCGTCCAGTTGATCCCGCCGTCCACGGATTTGATGATTTCGATGCGCAGGGCCGTGGTGGCGCCCACGTTGCCGTTCACGAAGCGCGTGTAGGTCATGTAGAGCGTATTGGTGAGCCGGTCGCAGGTCAGCCACTCCTTGTCGAGGAAATCGGCGGTGGAGGCAATGGCCAGATGCGGATTGGTCCAATTGATGTTCGCACCGTTGACCGTGCCCACGTTCACGGCGAGCGCGGAATCGGTGGCATTGGGGAAGTAGATGCTGGAGTAGTAGAACTTACCGTCTCCGCAGGCCGTCACGGAAGGATCCCCCAGCAACGTCTGCGTGGGTCCGCCGGTGGGCAATCCGCCGGTGTCCTTGAAGGTCAACCCGCCGTCGGTGGAAAACGACACTCCGCTGCGCTTGGTGGGGTTGCCCGGATCGAACTGGTTGAATCCGATCACCACGTTGTTCCCGAACACCGCGATGGTCGTCTCGCTCTGGGTGCCTACGATGCCTGAGGTGACCTGGTTTTCCGGCGAGAAGGAGCGTCCCTGGCCGGGGCCCCCTTTGTTGGGCCCATGCCCGGCCCCCCCCGTCGGCTTCAATTCCGGCCCCAGAAGGTAGCTCGTCCGGGCGCGGGCGCGAAGCCGCTGCAACCGGTCGACGGCGGGCTCGTCACGCCGGGCGGCCGTCTCAGCGGGGTATGAAACGATGAGAACCAGAATGGACAACGACACAAAGCTGACAAGACGGGCTGACGCGGAACGCACGATCCCCTCTCTGAACGTCACTTCTCCCGCGTCGTTCCATGGCAAGCGGGACGATTAGGCAGTATAAGAGAGGATACGCACCCCGCCGAAACCCGTCAAGGCCGAGCGCCCCAGACGAACCTCATCCCTCAGGCCCGTCAGCCGATCAACGCGGCGCGCGGCGGGCCCGGAAAAACTCGCGCAGGAGAGCTGAGGCAGGCTCGGCGAGACAGCCTCCCTCCACGGGAAAGCGGTGGTTCACCCCCTTCCGTACGCGAGGGAGCGCCAGGGTCGAGACAGCCCCCACCTTCGGGTCCGCGGCGGCGAACACGCATCGGGCGATGCGAGCCTGGATCATGGCGCCCAGGCACATCAGGCAGGGCTCCAGGGTCACGTACAGAGTGAGCCCCTCCAGCCGGTGATTTCCTAAAATACGGGAAGCCTTGCGGATGGCCATCACCTCCGCATGGGCCGTGGGATCTTTCCTGCGCAAGGTGGCATTGGCGCCGCGCGCGACGATCGTTCCGTCGCGCGTTAACAGCGCAGCCACGGGAACTTCACCGCTTCGACCCGCCCTCCGTGCGAGCCGCAGCGCCTCTCCCATGAAGGCCTGATCACGCTCCTGGTTCTTCACGTTATTTCCTTGACAGGCCACGAAATGGTCGTATATGACAGGGCGCGAACCGCGAGCGCAAGGCACGGATCCGCCAGACGGAGAGGGAGCGGACCGGTCAAATCCCTTCTCCACACCGACCGAGGCTCCTCTTGGGCCATCGACTTCTGCGCGCGCTGATCCTCATCTTCATTATTGGGACGGGCCTCTGTGGATCCGTCTCGGCCAACTGGGTGGCCTCAGGCAGCTTCCGCTACCAGGACCGGGAGTTCGACGACACCGGCTTCACCGGAAACCAACCCACGCTGCCGATCCGTTACGCCACCATAGAGATCCGCGACCTGAGCGTCAACGGCGGCCAGCAGCTCCTGGCGACCGGCTCCACCGACGGCAGCGGCAATTTCTCCATCAACGTCGTGGATTCCAGCACCAAGACACGCAACATCGTGGCCCGGGTCATCAGCAGTTCCACCGCCGTGCCGGAGCTGTTTCTTTCGGTGACCAACGTCAACGGATCCACCTCGCCCTATGCGGTCACCAGCATTGGATTCTCCCACAACAACCCGAACCTGAATCTCAACCTGGGAACCACTAACGCCCTCATCGGCGCCGGTGGCGAGGTTTTCAACCTTTACGACGTGGGGTACAACAGCCTCGATTACCTGCGATTCCTGACCGGAGCTTATCCGACTTCTGGTCAGGCACTGGCCATCCGCTGGGAGGTATTCAGCGGATTCGCCGCCACGAATTTCCTGGGCGCCGGCGTCATCCGCGTCGGCGATCCCTCCGCCTACAACGACACGATTGTCGCCCACGAGACCGGACATTACGCCCGGGACCTCTATTCCGCCACGGACAGCCCCGGCGGAGTCCATCACCTGACCAATTGCAATCAGGATCTCCGGTTGGCGTGGGAAGAGGGATGGGCCACTTACTTCGGGCAGGTGGTACGCAAGCACTTCGGTCTGCCTAACCCTGAGCTTTACGTGAAAACCACGGGAGCTTCCGGGGCGGGGAACCTCGATTTCTATTTCGACGTGGAGCAGGAGTCCCCCTTTACCTGTGATGGTGCCGCCAGTGAGGTGACCGTCTACTCCACACTGTGGGACATCGTCGATTCGACGTCGACCCCGGATGGAACTCCGGGACAGGAGGAAATCTGGGACAACATGGCGGGCTCCGACACGGCGGTGTGGGACGTGATGCGCAATTATGTCCGGACGGCGACCAATCGCACTCTCGAGGATTTCTGGGACGGGTGGTTCATCGGCAATCTAGGTTCCCTGACCGCCATGCAGGAGGTTTTCTTCCAGCACGCCGTGCTTTATTACCAGACCCTGGTGGAGCCCAACGACACCGTCGCCACCGCCTACACGATTCAGAACAACGGCATCCCCGTGCATGAAACCTATTTCAGGGACGTGGGCAACGGATCGGGGTCCCCCGACACCGATTACGTCAAGTTCACCGGTGAGGCGGGTGTCATCTACACCATCGAGACGCGCAATCTATTGAGCGATGCCAACACTTCGCTGTTTCTCTATGCCGCCGACGGCGTGTCGCAGCTCGCCGCCAATGACGACCGGGCGCCCGGGATCAAGTCCTCCTTCATCCAGTTCACCTCACCCATCAACAGCACCTACTATGTGAAGTCGGTCCACGGCTCCGGCTACGGCGTCTACGGCTCCTACGATCTGTCCGTGATCTCCTCGGTCAACAAGACCGGCGGCAGCCAGCCGCCCCCCTCCATCCTCCCGCAGGTCCGGACCACTATCTACTACGAAGGCGCGGACCACTGAAAGCCGCCGTTCAGTCGGGTACAATACGCCCATGGAAAAGAAGAAGTTCCTGTTCGTCTCCCTATCGGCATTGATCGGCGACATCGCGTGGCAGGTCTTCAAGGAAGGCCACGAAGTGCGGTACTTCATCGCCTCGAAGAAGGACCGCGACATCTGCGACGGCTTCGTGCCCAAATCCGACAACTGGGAAAAGGACAAAGACTGGGCGGACGTCATCATCTTCGACGACACGCTCGGCGAAGGAGCGAAGGCGGAGGCCCTGCGCAAGCAGGGGAAGGCCGTGGTGGGCGGAACGCCTTACACCGATCGGCTCGAGGACGACCGCTCGTTCGGGCAGGAAGAGCTGAAGCGGCACGGCGTGCCGATTCTTCCGTATGCCGATTTTGATTCCTATGATGCCGGCATCCAGTACGTCCAGGAGAACCCGGGGCGCTACGTCCTGAAGCCCAGCGGTGAGGCGCAGAACGTCAAACGCAACCTCTTCGTCGGCGAGGAAGACGACGGCAGCGACGTCATCCGGATGCTGGAAGCCTACAAGAAGGCCCTGGCCGACGAGATCAAGGTTTTCCAGCTCCAGAAGCGGATCACCGGCGTGGAAGTCGCCGTCGGCGCGTTCTTCAACGGGCACCGCTTCATCTATCCGATCAACATCAACTTCGAGCACAAGAAGCTCTTCCCGGGAAACATCGGGCCCTCCACCGGGGAGATGGGAACTTCCATGTTCTGGGGGGAGCCCGGCCGGCTCTTCGAGCTGACCCTTGCCAAGCTCGAGCACAAGCTCGCCGAAGAAGGGTACGTGGGCTACATCGACTTGAACTGCATCGTCAACGCCAACGGCATCTATCCGCTGGAGTTCACTTCACGGTTCGGATACCCGACGATTTTCATCCAGCAGGAAGGGATGATCACGCCCATCGGCCAGTTTCTTCTGGACATCGCCGAAGGGCGCGATCCGAAGCTGCGGGTGAAGAGCGGGTTCCAGGTGGGCGTGCGCATCGTCGTGTCGCCCTACCCGTTCGACGATGAGACGACGTTCCATGCGATGTCGAAGAACGCCGTCATCGCTTTCAAGCGCGGCGTTCCCGAGGAAGTGCACATCGAGGACGTCAAGCTGGTGAACGGGCAGTGGCTCGTCGCGGGAACCTCGGGTGTGGTGCTCGTCGTGGTCGGCCTCGGTCAGACCATGCGCCAGGCCCAGGCGCAGGCCTATGCTCGCATCAGGAACATCGCCATCCCCAACATGTACTACCGCACCGACATCGGCGACCGCTGGGTCGAGGACAGCGACAAGCTGCACAACTGGGGCTATCTAAAATGATGGCGGGCTTGCTTCGCGCAGAGTTGCGGGGAAGGCACTTCGGCAAGGCAATGGCTTGAAGGCTTAATGCCGCTCGGGAGATGAGGTAGCGACATCGGGCGGAGTCGCCTCGGGCGGAATAACCCATCCATTTCTCACACGCCACGGCAGATTGTCCCCACCGCCACTGATCAGGTACGCGGAATCCACGACCCCATCTCCATCGGCGTCGGGAGTCGTCCAGTTGCCCCAGAAGTTGCCTCCGACGGGCGCCTGCCGGCTGAAGGAATCGGGAGTGCTGCGCCATCCGGTTATCAGGGCCTGTGTCCCGTTGTCGATGAAATTGTTGTGGAAGACCTCGTTTCCGCCTCCGGGGTAGGTGCCGGATTCGGGATAGGCGAGCCAGATTCCCCGCGAATTGCCGGCCACGGTGTTGTTGGAGAAGCGGTTGCCGCTGGCCTGCATCATCAACACGCCGGCGCCGTCCCTCACGCCCACCGCATTGCCGGTGATCTGGTTATGGATCACGACATTCTCGTTCGAAGAAAAATAGAGCGCGACTCCCAGGCGCGTGTTTCCCGTGATGTCGTTTTCGCTGATGGTGTTGTGATGCGAAGAACCGCCCAGGGCGATGCCCCCGGAATTCAGCCTGATGATGCTCCGGGTCACCTTGTTGCCGGATGAGTTGAAGTTCAGGATGATTCCGCTATCGCGGTTCGATTCCGCGGTGTTTCCCTCGAGGGTATTGTCCGTGGAGCGATTCACGATGATGCCGTCACCCGCTGCGCTCACGGTGTTGTTGCTGACCAGATTCTTGTTCGACTCGATCAATTCGATCCCGACCCGGGTGCTGCCGCTCACGGTATTCTTCGTCACCGTGCTCTCGTAGCTATGGAGCAGCTCGATTCCGGCCTGGAATCCCCGGATTGTCAGGTTGGTGATCGTCACGCCGGCCTGTTGGTCGACCAGAACTCCGTAACCATCGCCTGACCCGCCGGTCAGGGTGTGTCCGGCTCCGTCCAGGGTGATACCGTCGCCGGCGATTCGAATCGCCTTCCCCTTGAGATCCCCTTTCAACGTGCATCTCTTGGAATCCGCGCTCCACGCGCCGATCGAAGCGCAGTCGCCCCCGGTGGGCACGGTAATGCATCGATAGGCCCCCTCTGGGCAGCTCTGTGCCGAGACGGCTCCGGAGCTCATGACCAGGGTGGCGAGTAGCAGGACCAGTGCGGTGGAAAAGCGGTTCTTCATACGGGTAACAGCCTCCTTTGACTCACCAACTCAACCCAACGGACGGCATCTTCCGGGGCCGGCACCCTCGGGAGTCGGAGCCCGGCTTTCCATCCGGTGCGCCGTCTCAGTCGCCAGGTGATCTTGTGAGCGCGATGCCAGGAAAAGTACGACTGACGCGGGTTACGGTCAAGGTGATTGTCGTCGGGGAAATTTAGGAGTCCAGGATCGAAGCACACCATGTCGCGCAATTGAACACGTTGCGCCGCTGGCGGTCGGCAATTCTCATTCGCGGGCGGGATGCCACGCCGCTGCGAACCCCCTCGACATGATTTCCAGGGGTGCTGCGGCGCGGCAGAATTCAGACATTCGTTACGAACCGGTCATGGGGCGAAGAGTTGTTCGGAACTGCCTCTGCTCCCATTCGCGCCCGCGCTCTGCTATGGTTCTCCAATCACCCTGATTGGACCCGGTGCCCCAATCGACCGCTGGAAGATCGTCGGTGCTCTGGGAGCTCGGAAGAGGGGAGAGGTCGGCCGCGCCCGCGACCTGAGCCCACCCGGTTCGCCAGGTCAATACTCCGGGCGCGTGATCATCGGTCTTATATGCCAGAGCTGCCAGAGATTGAGACGATTCGCCGTGGGCTCGTGCCGTTGCTGACGGGGCGCAAGGTCCTGGAGGTCCGGGTGCGCGAGCGGCGCCTGCGCGAGCCGATCGCCGTGCGCGGCTTGGCGCGTCTGCGAGGCTCGACCGTCACCGGTATCCGCCGCCGCAGCAAGTACCTCCTCATGGACACCGACTCGGGGCTGACGCTGCTGATTCATCTCGGCATGACGGGTCAGCTCTGGGTCGCCGACGCCGGGAAACCCCAGCGGCCCCACGAGCACGTCGTCTTCTCGCTCGACAATTCCCGTGAGCTACGCTTCGCCGACGCCAGGCGCTTCGGCCTGCTGCGCCTCCTGAAGAGCGATCTCGCCCCGCGCGATCCCCGACTCAGGGGGCTTGGGCCGGAGCCTCTCGATGCTGAGCTCACCGGAGAGGCGCTCTTCCGCATCACCCGGGGCCGGACAAAGCCGGTGAAGAACTTCCTGATGGACACCCGGGCCATCGCCGGCGTGGGCAACATCTACGCGTGCGAGGCACTGTATCGCAGCGGGCTGAGCCCGCGACGCGCGGTGGGGAGGCTGGGCCGCGCACGATGGGATCGGTTGTTGGCGAACCTGAGAGACGTACTCACCGAAGCGATCACGGCCGGGGGTACCACCCTGCGGGATTTTCTCAACGCCGAAGGCGGCGCCGGCTACTTTGCCATTTCGCTGCGCGTCTACGACCGGGCCGGAGAGCCGTGTGGCAAGTGTAAAACCCGCATCCGTCGTATCGTCCAGGCCGGCCGCAGCACCTTCTATTGCCCCCGCTGCCAGTCCCGCTGAGCATGATCGCATCCTAGCCCCGCTTCGAGGCCGGATCACCCGTCGATTCGATCCGAAACCGCGTTTTCGCGGCGGGTGAGGGCCAGGAACGGCACCGAGATGATCTGAATGGCGGCGCTCACCATGTAAGCCGCTGGGTAGCCTCGGAAGTCGGCGATCCGTCCCAGAGCCGGCTGCGCCACCACGCCGCCGGCGGACCCCAGCAGGTTGTCGAACGACAGGACAGTCGCCCGTTGTTCGGACGGAATGACGCCGTTCAGATAGGCCTGGCGAATCGGCATCCGCAACGAATACGATAGTCCCCACAGTATCAGCAGCACGATGGCCACCCGGAAGTGCGACGTCCATCCCATGAGGGCCAGGCAGGCGGCCCCGATCGACGACATGAGGATCAAGGCATGGGTGCGGCGCGCGAACCAGGGCTGCACATGCGGCACCAACAGCCCCGCGAGCATTTCAGTGCCTGCGAAGATGGCCGCGGCCAGACCGGCAATTCCGAAGGCGTGCTCGTCGCCGTAAAGCTGGAGCAGGTAGGGTTGAAGGGCGTAGAAGGCAAAAATCTCCGCGCCACCGGTGCACAGGGCCGCCAGCATCAGCCAGCGCACCGGAGGGTTCCGCCACCCGTTATCGATAGAGCTGCGCAAGACTGCCCGGACCTCCTGGAGGAGGTCGACGCCGCGGCCCGGAGTGAATCCGAGGTCCTTCATCCAGAAATATGCCGCGATCAGAGTGCCGCCGAGCAACAACGATCGGATGACGTAGGGCATGCCGAGGTTGGTCATCTGGGCAACGAAGCCGCCGGCAACCGAGCCGGCGAGCATGGCGGCGCCGCCGACGACCTGGCCCCGGGCCAGGACCGATTCGAGGCTCCTCTTGAAACCGGTGAAGGCCAGCGCATCGACAAGCCAGGCCTCGGTCGCGCCGGAAAAGAAGGTGAACCCGAGGCCGAGGAGAATGGAGGCTATGGCCCATCCCCAGAGCGGCGCCCTGGACTGCCACATGGCGAGATACAGCAGCGTCGAGAGTAGCAGCGTGGCGGATCCGAGAAGATAGGACACCCGCCTGCCCCAGATATCCGCCACCACCCCGGTTGGAATCTCGAAGACCACCATCCCGGCGGTGAAGAACGCGTTGACGGCGAATGCTCCGGCATTGCTCAAGCCTGCGTCGAGAAGGAAGAGGGTGTTGACACCCCAGATGAAAGACGTCGCCAGGGTCGACAGCGTCGTCAACAGGAGATACGTCCGCTGGACCAGCGTTGATTGATCGCTCACCTTGATCGCCTGATAAATTCGCGATCCACGAGCCTCGAGCCGATGATAGCGATTCTACAATAGAGCTGCTGGGTCCCGGCGGCCAGGGCGCGAAGCGATCCAGAAGCCACACAGGAGGAACATCCCTCCCAAGGCACCGACCAGGAGGGGAATCGCCCGGTTCCACACGCCCCGGTCGATGCGCGCTTTGTGGAAATCGCCGGGATCATAGAGGACCTGGACCGTGTCACCGGTGCGGTACGAGGGAGGATTCGAGCTTATCGAATCCTTGAACCGGTGGCGCCCGTCGGCGTCCTCGAACTCGACGACGGGCGCATAGGTGACGTCGTCGCTCGTGTCGCTGGCAGCCAGCTCGACCACGCGGCCCTCGGCGCGGATGGCCCGGGCGAGAAACGCGTCAGTGCTGCGGTACAAGTACAGTCCGAGAAACAGGAGACCGGCTCCTCCGAGCGCGAGCACGGGCCAGGCGAAGCGGTTCATGCGCTCCTGGCGCTGATTGGCCAGATCCAGGCTGGCGGCATCAGCCCAGGCGATTTCGTTTCTCGACTCGGCGGCAATCACACGTCCCCGAAGGGCCTTCTCCTTGATCGCTCTCCAGGCGCTCAGCGAAATTGGCTGTTTGCGCCACACGTCATGCAGCTTGTAGGCCACGAAGGCGGTGACTGCTGCGGAGGTGGCAATCGAGAACAGGCTTGCACGAAAGGTCGTGAGGAAGACCAGGCAGCTGGCCGCTCCCAGCATCGCCAGGACGGCTCCAATGAGGTAGGTGGCGGGGGATTTGAAGACGGCGCTCTCGGGCTCTCCCGGCCGAATCAGGATGCTGACCGCATCCCCGACGCTGCCGATCGGCGCGCTGGAGCCGACCCCGCTCTCGATGAGGCGCCGCTGGCCGTCCTGGCCGACGAATTCGGCGACTGCGTGATAGGGCGCATTCGAGTCTCCTTTCGGCCGCGAGTAGCCGGTGATCCGGCCCGCCACGGAGACACCGCCGCGCCTGGCTCCGGCCTCGGCATGGATGACCCAAGCCCCGATGGCGATGAACGGCAATCCAACCCATAGGAAGATAATTTCCATGGGCGGAATATAGGGCGCAATCCACGGAAACGCCTCCTCTCGGGCGCCGATCCCGTAGGCCATTACAGAAGTGTTTTTTGCCGGTTTTCACAGCTTCCTTGCCTCTTTGGCACTGAATTGCCTCCTCGGCGTTCCATCATTAACCGCGAAGCAGCGTCCTATTGGAATGGCAATCGGATTCTCTCGGCAGCTCTGGGAGTGAGTGGCATGACAATGAGGGAGGAGTCGATGGAAAATTTACAGTTTCGCATCGGGACGGTGACCTTCAAGGAAGCGTCCGATCCGACCTGGGGCAGTCGATCCGCCCAGATCCTGGAGCACCTGGCGCTCTGGGCCCGTGAGGGGTGGCAGCTCAGCCGGCTCAACACTTCGGCTCACATCCGCGTTGTTGCCGGAGGATTCTGTGTGCTCCTGGAGCGCCCGCGGAGCAAGGCGCGTCCAGGATCTCGCTCCAAAATCCGTAGCCCGCACCGGGACTCGGCGGTCGCGGTCGCATCCTAGCCCCCCTCGAGCCGGGTCACCCCTCCCGAGTCATCTCCCATCCCCCGAAAACAAGGAAAATCCAAAAAAGATTGTGCGGTTCGGCCGGCCATGACGTTTTCCATAAGTAGGCGCCCGACTATCGGCTCGAAAAGAGGAGTGCGCAGCCATGGAGAAAAGGAAATCCCTGCCTCGCAAGCCCTGGTCGTTCCTGGCCTACATCGCGGGGGACAACAACCTGAGCGATGCCGGGCTGGAGGACATCAGCGAGATGTGTCAGATCGGCGCATCGAAAAACGTCCACGCGGCGGTGCAGATCGATACCGAAGGAGATTTCGAAGGTGTGGTGCGGTACGAAATCACCGAGCCGGATCCGACCGGGACGGCACATCGGACAGTCATAGCCCGGCTGCCCGAGCTGGACTCGGGCGACCCCAAGACGCTGCGGGGTTCGCTGAAGTGGGGGTTCGCGCGCTACCCGGCGAGGAAGCGGGTGGTCGTCGTCTGGAACCATGGCGCGGGGTTCCGCACCCGTCTGCCTCGCCGTGATATCGCCTATGACGATTCCGGGACGGCGCTCGATATGAACGAGATCGACACTGTGTTCCAGGCCGCGGGCGTGGGGCCGCAGAACCGCATTTCCATCCTGGGGTTCGATGCCTGCCTCATGAACATGGTCGAGATCGTGCACCACCTGCGCCGGCGCGCCGAATACATCGTGGGCTCGGAGCAGACCGAGCCGGGGGACGGCTGGCCGTACGACGAAGTGCTGGCGCTTCTCAACAGGAATGAAGGTGTCTCGACGACGGCCAGGAAGATCGTGTCGCACTACATCGCCTCGTACCGCAAGGTCGGGGAACAGAACGTGACGCAGTCGGCCGTGGAAACGGCGAAGACCGAATCGGTCATGGCGGCGCTGAGCAAGCTCGGAAAGGCGCTCGCGGCCTCGCTGCCGGCGAGCCGCTCGGCGGTGCGGATGATCCGCACCCTGGTGCAGTCCTACGAGTATGCGGACTACGTCGATCTGGGACACCTGTGCACGCTCCTCAAGAAGTCGAAAATCAAGGGAGTGAAGAGCGCCGCGTCCTCGGTCGCGACCAGGGTGCAGACCGCCGTGATCTTCAACGGCAGGTATGGGTCAGGCGTAGGCCACTCCAGCGGCCTCTCGGTGTGGTTTCCGGCGGAGCCGCATCTCTACCTGAACTTCAGGGCCAAGTACGTGGCCATGGACTTCTACAAGCACCACACGGGGTGGGTGAGCTTCCTCGACCGCTATCACAGCTCGTAAGACCCGGGAGATGAAATGAAGCGGCTGATCATCTGTTGCGATGGGACGTGGAACCGACCGGACCAGGTGTCTGCTGGAAAGGCCTGCCCGACGAATGTCACGAAGGTCGCCTTGGCCATTGCTCCACACGATCCCAGTGGAGTTCTCCAGCACGTCTATTACGACCGGGGAGTGGGAACGGGCAGGTGGGATCGGTTCCGTGGAGGAGCGCTGGGCTCCGGCCTGTCGACCAACATCCGTCAGGCCTACCGGTTTCTCATCCGGCACTATCGCCCCGGCGACGAAATCATACTTTTCGGATTCAGCCGGGGAGCCTACACGGTCCGCAGCCTTGCCGGGCTCATCCGCAACTGCGGAATTCTCCGAGTGGAGCATGCCGATCGCCTGGGGCAGGGGTATGCCCTGTACCGGCGGCGTGACGAGGACTCGAATCCCCGCGCCATCGAGGCGCAGCTGTTCCGCCGGAGCTATTCTTATGAGAGCCAGGGCTATCAGGTGCGCATCAAGTGCATTGCCGTCTGGGACACCGTCGGTGCGCTGGGAATTCCCGTCGGGATCCTCGGCCAGCCCACCCGGCAGATTCTCCATCTGCAGTTTCACGACGTGAAGCTCAGCAGCTTCGTGGACAATGCCTTCCAGGCCCTGGCCGTCGACGAGCATCGGCTCCCGTTCGAGCCTTGCCTGTGGGAGCAGCAATCGCACTCTGTGGGCCAAAAGATGGAGCAGGTCTGGTTTGCCGGGGTCCATTCGAACGTGGGCGGGGGCTACCCGGACAGCGGACTGTCGGACACAGCGCTTCTTTGGCTCCTCGGGCGCACGAAAGAGTGTGGCCTGGAGTTCGACGAGGCTTACCTGAGGGCGAACGCCGTCCCGAATCCATGGGGGGTTTTGAGAAACTCACGGACGGCGTTCTACCGCTTGTTGCCTGCCAGGTATCGACGAGTGGCTTCGGATGGATTGGCGCCCCGATTCGAATCGGTTCATCCCTCCGTCTACGAGCGGGTCGAGAATGACCGAAGCTATCGACCGGCGAACCTGCCGCTTTGGCAGCCGAGGCGGCTCGCACAGGCACCCGGGGTAATCATCGAGCCGAGCCCGCTGAGTGAAATTCCGTCTGACCCGAGGGGAATTACAGCGGCCGGCGCAAGCCAAGTCAGCCAGCTGCCGCCCGAGACGATCGACAGGAGGTGAGAGTATGGCAGAAGACGCGAAAGTCCCGACATGGTTGGAGTCGGCCCGCACATTTCTGAACGTCATGCGCGACAGCATTCTGCTCCTCCTCTTGCTCATGCTGGTCCTGATTCCCGCCAGAGTAAATAAGGTCCTGATCGACGCCGGGATCACCAAGGCATCGATTCTCGGTTTCGACTGGGAGAAGCAGCTGGAGGAATCGTCGAAGGAGACGGAGCAAGCCAAGCAGGAAGTGGAGAAGCTCAACAAAGAGCTTGGCACTCACGTGGCGCAGATCGAAGAAGTCGCCAGCCGGGCTACCGACCCGGAAGCCAGAAAGCGGGCCGGCGATCTCGCACGGAGTCTTCGTGCTTCTCAAACCACGGCCCAAAGGATCAATACCCAGCTTGGTCGGAACCTGACCGTGCAGAGGGATCTGCAGAGGGAGTTTAGGCAGCGCCTTCCGACCCGTGCACCATAGGTAGGCGCCATGAGACAACTGGAACACGAGGTGGCCGATGAATGTGTTTGTCTGCATGCCGGAGCTGCGACTGAAGAAGGCGAAGTTCAATCGGGAGCTGTACGTAGTGTCTTTCGCTTCCGACTTGCGGGGGGAGTCAAATCACCGGCCGCCCGCTGTGGGGGCCGCCAACAAGACGTTGGCTTCCTTTACTCCCGATATCGAATCGGCCATGAAATTCTTCGTGATGGCTGCGTCGAACATTTTTCATGGCATCGACAAGGATCAGCCGCCGCAGCTGGGCGGGGACGGCATCGTTATCTATCCACCCGCTGATCCTCAGGGAATGCTCGCGCTACACATCAGCATCGTCGAGTCGGATGCGGGAATCCGGAATCAGGGCAAACTCCTCGGAGAGGTCTTCGGCAAGAAGGAAATCAAGGACGTGTTGGGGGAGATTTCCAGGTTCACGAGCGCTGCCGGTCCGATTCCGGCGAACCTCCTGACCGCCGCCATGGCAGCGATCACCTCGGTGCTCCCGGGCATCCTCGAGAAGAATGGCGACAACGTCTATCTCGATTACAACTTCTCAGGGCGAAGTATGGGCGACTACCATGGATCGCCGCAAGGCGAGAAACACTCCTTCGAAAACAAGAAGGCCGCCGCCAGCATCACGGTTTTCACTGAGTAGCGATAGTCGAGTCAGGGCTCGTGTCGGGGAATCTTTTCGAGATCCGGCTCCACGTAGCGCGCTCGAGCCTCCGGAGAGAACATCACCTCCGCGGAGTAGTGCGTCATCATGATCTTGCTGTCCAACATGATGGGATTGCACTCGATGAAGGCATCGGAGGAGCCGCACGCGGGGGAGATCTCCATGAAGTGCCGCACCGCGAGAATCCAGGCTTGCGTCATCGTCTCGTGGTACTTCGAAAGGTCGATCTGGTGGTGTCGAAGGAATCCCAGCAGCGCGCTTCGCATCAGAGTCAGGGCGGCGTCGGGATCATGCTCCGCCAGGTAGATGTAGGCCAACCGGATGTGCGCCCGATGATCAAACAGCCGGGGTGCGATTCTGCACGCCTCAAACTCATCACGGAAATTCCGGTCATCGGCTGACAAGCTGTGCTTCATGAAAGCGCCTCATATCTCCGCTTCCGAGAAGGGTCGGACCTTTATTGTAAAATGTTCCTGGAGAAGCGGCTAGCCTTGCGGCGTCGCGCCACTTTCAAATCCAGCCATTGAACCGGGAGGGGCGATGGAAACCCTGCTTCAGGACCTTGCCTTCGGCCTGCGAATGATGCGCAGGAACTACCTCTTCACTACCGTTGCCGTCATGACGCTCGCGGTCGGCATCGGCGCGAACACCGCGATCTTCAGCCTGGTCAACACAGTCCTGTTGCGGGAATTGCCTTACCGCAACTCTGAGACGCTGGTCTGGGTCTGGGCGACCCGCACCGACCGGGACAAGGCCTTCTATTCGATCCCCAACTTCCTCGACACGCGCGAGCGGAGTCAAACGTTCGAGCAGCTGGCCGCGTTCGCCAACTGGGGGGTGAATCTGACAGGCAATGGCGAGCCGGAGAGGCTGCAAGGCGTGCGCCTCTCAGCCCACGCCTTTCAGATGCTCGGCGTCAAGGCGGCCGCGGGGCGGGCCCTGATCGCCACGGATGATGATCCAAACAAAGCGCGCGTCGTCATGCTGAGCTATGGCTTGTGGCAACGACGCTTCGGCGGCAATCAAAGTGTGATCGGGCAGAGCCTCACCCTCAATGGCGATCCCTACACGGTCGTCGGCGTGCTGCCGCAGCACTTCACGATTCCAAACGCGGAGATTGAAACCGCCACCACGTTACGGATGGAAGCGGATCCACGACGGGCCGAGCGCGGCTCGAACTTCCTGCGGGTCTTCGGGAGACTGAAAACTGGCGTGACGGTGGCACAGGCACGCGCCGATCTGGCGGCGGTCACGGCGCGCCTTCGTGAACAGTATCCCGACAATGCCAAGCTCACCGCGCCGAGCGTGCAACCGCTCCAGGAGGAGCTCGTGGGCGGTTATCGCCCGGCACTATGGCTGTTGCTGGGAGCGGTCGGTCTGGCGTTGCTGATCGCCTGCGCGAATCTCGCCAACATGCTCCTGGCGCGGGCTACCGGCCGGCGCAGAGAATTCACCATTCGTGGGACCCTCGGTGCCACTCGCTTCAGGCTGGCGCGGCAGATGTTGACCGAGAGCCTGCTGCTGGCGGTAACCGGTGGCGCGCTGGGCGTCGTCCTGGCTGCTTATGGCCGCGACTTGTTGCTGGCGCTCGGCCCGGCCGACCTGCCACGTGTGGGCGAAGTCGTCATCGACGGACGCATCCTCCTCTTCTCGCTCGCGCTTTCGATTTTGATCGGAATCGTCTTCGGTGTGGCTCCCGCATTGCAGGCGGCCAGGATCGACCTCAATGCGGAATTGAAGGAGGGAGCAGGCAGCGGCTTCAGCGGCCGCTCCGGCCGCCTGCGCAATGCGGTGGTCATCGCCGAGGTCGCCGTCTCGTTGACGCTGCTGGTCGGCGCGGGGCTGCTCATCAGAAGCTTCACGCAGCTGCAAAGCGTCAGCCCGGGATTTGCGCCGGGAGTGTTGCTGACGGCGCAGATCTCGCTGCCGGCGACCAGCTACGCCGAGGCGCAAGCCGTGAGGGTCTTTTACGACAAACTGGCTGCGCGCCTGACCGAGCTGCCCGGAGTCGAGGCCGTCGGCGCGGCCAGCGTGCTGCCGCTGAGCGGAATCAACGCACGGACGGACTTCACCATCTCCGGCCACCCTCCCGCAACGCCCGCCGATACACCAGCCGCTCAGGATCGCTGGGTCAGTCCGGGTTATTTTCACACGATGCTGATCCAGCTGATCGAGGGGCGTGATTTCAGTGAAACCGACGACGAGCGCGGCGCGGGAGTGGCGGTGATTGATGAGACATTGGCGCGGCGCCATTGGCCGGATGCCAGCCCGATAGGGGAGCACCTGCTGCTCGATTACGGCACGGGAGAGCATCCACGCGATTTCGAAATTGTCGGCATCGCGGGGAACGTCAAGCATGTCAGCTTGAATGAAGAGCCGATGGGCACGATCTATGCGCCTCTCGCCCAGATCCCACCGAGTGTCGTCACCTCCCGAGCCGCCAACCTATCTTTCGTGGTGCGCGGGGCAACCGGGACGCAGGTACTGGGCAAGGCCCTGCGGAGCGAGCTGCAAAAGATCGATCCGCAGGCAGCTGCTTCGAGCATCAAGGCGATGAGCCAGTATCTGGCCGCAACTGTGGCGGCGCGGCGCTTCAACATGCTGTTGATGAGCCTGTTCGCGGGCGTGGCGCTGCTCCTGGCGACCGCCGGGCTTTACGCGGTGCTCTCGTACTCCGTCATTCAGCGCAAGCACGAGATCGGCATCCGGATGGCGCTCGGGGCAAGCATGGGCGAGCTGCTTCAGATGGTCATCCGGCAGGGCCTGAAGCTTGCTTCGGTCGGTATCGCGATGGGGCTGGTCGCCTCGCTCGCCCTCACGCGGTTGATGTCGGGCCTTCTGTTCGGCGTCGGCGCGAGCGATCCTCTGACCTTCACAGGGGTGGCTGCACTGCTGGCCGTCGCGGCGCTCCTCGCCTGCTGTATCCCGGCATGGCGGGCGACGAGGGTCGATCCGATGATCGCACTTCGGCGCGAGTGATCCTGGCTTTAAGGGTGAGACGGGAATATGGGTCCAAAATCAAGAAGGGCCTTCTTTCGAAGGCCCCTCTCGAGTGACTAGGGTGCGGCGTGAAGGCTTTCTATTCTCTGTCTGCCTGGTGCTTGTCCTTATTCTGAGAGGGTGACTTCCTCTGTGAAGGAGGGGCTGATTGTGGCGGCCCAGCCTTCCGGTTCGAGCCCCTGACAGAGGAGCTGGGCTGGCGATTGTCGGGAGCCCGGCGGGGAGATTGCTGAATCGACCGACTCTCGTAAGGCGACCCACTTCTCGGCGCCATGGTACTGGAGCGCGTGGGGCGTTGGTCCCTGTTCTGAACGCTAGGAGAGTTGCGGTAAGCATTCTGTGAGTGGTCCTGCCGCCTCATTCCATTCTCTCTGGCAGTCCGGGGAGTTAGCGGAGAGTCCTGGGTAAACCTCTCACTGGTCGGCTCAGCGTTTCCGCGGTGCCGCTCGATGTCGCCTGTGTCCCGCCGAGGAGCGCGCGCAGAATCCTGGGTGTTCCGCTCCCTGACTGCCTGATCTCCGTGGCGGCGGTCTTCGAAATCACTCCGACCCCGGCGGACGTCGGGCACTGGTGCGTTCGCCGAAACCGGCTCGGCAGCGCGTAGCCCTTGCCTTGCCCGTCCGGAGTCGACACGAAGCTCGGCGCGGTCGAAGTGCGAGCCGGGCATGACTCGCGAGACACGCTCAATCGGCACTTCACGCACCCGGCGACCGCTCGCTCTCTCAATGACCTTGGGATTGAATCCCCGGTTCACGACCACGTTGTTCTCGACAACCAGGTTGTTCACGATCCGCGTGTTGTTGATGATCACGGTACTTCTCGAGCTGGGGACAAAGTAAGTGCCGACGCGGGGAGCGCAGAAGTTGTGCGCCGACACGAAGACGAAGGGCGACGCAGTCGGCACGCCGTACCCGAACGAAACGCCTACCGAGAAACCGGGGGACACCGGAGCCCAGCCGATGTAATCGGGCCCGGTTCGGAATACCACCCACGAGGGCGCCCAGGTATAACCGGGGACCCACACCCAGCCGTAATAAGGGTCGGCAACCCAGGTGCCGTAGTGGTAGGGAATCGCGCCCCATTCGTAGTCGGACACCCAGGTCCATCCATAGTCCGAATAGGCCCAGTGACCATCGTAATAGGGATTCCATCCGGAATAGTAGACGGCGGGTTGCCAGACGCGCCCGTACTGCGCCGAGACTTGCCATGACCCGTGGGGGCTGAGGTTCGAATAGAAGGCTGAGAAGGAAACTCCAGCTTGGACCGAAGGCGAGAACGAAACCGTTGCCAGAACGACGATTGCCGCGATCAGCGCTACCTTGAAGATTCTCATGTTCACCTCCTGGTGAGCAGCCCGAGTCGAGAACCTTTTCGCCGAACTGCAACCGCGCGGATGCATCGCAAGGGCGATGCCACCGGCTTATTGAGCCTGCCAACTCTTTGCCTCCGAGGCCTAACTATCTGGCCGCATTCATCTTACGTGATGAGTGCCGTGGCTCTGACATGCGTTAGACAGGTGTGTAGCGTCATCGCCGCAGGACAATCAGAGCAACGCGACCCGCGCGATTTGGGCCCCTCCCATTCCTACTCGGGCTCTGATATTGTTCTTCCCCTATGTCTCTCGAACCCGGCGCGCGGCTCGGTCCTTATGAGATTGTCGGTCCCCTCGGAGCGGGGGGGATGGGTGAAGTCTATCGGGCCCGCGACCCGCGCATCGGGCGGGAAGTGGCCGTCAAGGTCCTCCCGGCCAGCTTTGCGGACAGCGCCGACCGCCTGCAGCGCTTCGAGCGGGAGGCTCGGGCCGCCGGCACGCTGAGCCATCCCAACCTCGTCACCATCCACGAGCTGGGCAGCCACGAGGGATCCCCCTACATCGTCATGGAGCTGCTCGAAGGGGAGACCCTTCGGGCCCGGCTTTCGGCCGATGCCGCCTCATCCGGCTCGCGCTCCAGAGCGAAGGCCTCTTCCGGCTCCGGCCCCGATCCCGGATCGCTAACCTCGCCGGCCTCGTATGGCTCGGCGGTGCGTGGATCCGGAGAGACGCCCCCCGCGGGGCGAGCCTTGCCTGTCCGCAAGGTGGTGGAGTACGGCATCGGCATCGCCTCCGGCCTCGCCGCGGCCCACGACAGGGAAATCGTCCACCGTGACCTGAAGCCGGAGAACATCTTCATTACCCGCGATGGCCGCGTGAAGATTCTGGATTTCGGACTGGCGAAGGTCTCCGGCCCGGCCGGCCAGGATGCCAGCCAGAAGCCGACCGCCATGCTTGAGACCACGCCCGGGACGGTCATGGGAACGGCCGGCTACATGTCCCCCGAGCAGGTGCGTGGCTACGATGCCGATCATCGCTCCGATGTCTTCTCCCTCGGCGCCATCCTCTATGAGATGCTCACTGGCCGAGGTGCCTTCCGGCGGGGTTCCGCCGTGGAGACGATGAACGCCATCCTTACCGCCGAGCCGCCGGAGATCGCGCGCGAGTCGGGGGGCGTCACCCCGGCCCTGGAGCGCATCGTCAGGCGCTGCCTCGAGAAGGAGCGCGAGCAGCGCTTCCAGTCGGCGCGTGACCTGGCTTTCGCCCTGGAGGCGGTGGAGGGCTCGTCAGCAAGCGCACCGGTACTCGACGCCGCTCCTCCCGGCCCGCGGCTCGGCGGGATCGGTCTCATTGCGACGTCTATGTCGGCCGCCGGCCTGCTCCTGGCCGCGTTCTTCCTTGGCCGCTCGTTTCCTTTCGCCGGCAAGCCCTCCAAGGCCACCACCGCTCCGGTTCAATTCACCCGGCTGACTTTTGCTCGCGGAGTGGAATCGCAGCCGAGCCTCTCGCCAGACGGGCGCTCATTCGGATACGTCAGCTCGGTCGACGGGAGCCAGCAGGACATTTATCTCCAGAGGGTGGGAGGGGAGAATGCCATCAACCTCACGCCGGACTCCAAGGAAGACGATTGGTCCCCCGCATTTTCCCCGGACGGGCAGTCGATCGCCTTCCGCTCGGAAGGGGAGGGGAAAGGAATCTTCATCATGGGAGCTACCGGCGAATCGGCACACCGGGTGGCCGATTTCGGATTCAATCCCGCCTGGTCCCCCGACGGGAAGGAGCTGGTCGTGGCCACCGAAGGACTTACCGATCCCTGGTCACGCCTCACCCGCAGCAGTCTCTGGCGCATCGACGTGATGTCGGGCGAAAAGAAGCAGATTGTCACGAGCCAGGATGATGCGGTGCAGCCCAGCTGGTCGCCCCACGGCCAGCGCGTTGCCTTCTGGGGCCTCCCCGAAGGAACCGGAAAGCGGGTCCTCTACACGGCGCCGGTCGGAGGTGGCGAGGCCACGGCGTTGAATGACGACAACTACTTCAACTGGAATCCGGTCTGGTCTCCCGACGGCAGATACCTCTATTTCGCCAGCGATCGCGGCGGATCGATGAATCTCTGGCGGCGACCCATCGACGAAGCGAGCGGAAAGCCTCTCGGAGAGCCCGAGCGTGTGACCTCCGGCGGCCAATGGAACGCGCTGCTCTCCATCTCGCAGTCGGGCCAGGTCGTCTACACCGCTCTCAGCACCGGCTATAGTGTCGAGCGCTATCAGTTCGATGCCGCCACGGGGAAGATCGCCACGCCGGTCACGCTTCTGGGAAGCTCACGGGAGATCTGGGACGCCGTGCTCTCACCGGACGGCCGCTGGCTGGTCATGAAAGTGCGCGACGCCCAGGAAGATCTGGTCGTCGCCCAGGCCGACGGCACGGGGATCCGCCGCCTCACGAACGATCGCTTCAAAGATCGCTCTCCCGCGTGGGCGCCTGACTCCGAGCAGATCTATTTCTTCTCCGATCGCACCGGGCGCTATGAGCAATGGCGGATTCGTCGCGACGGCAGCGGGCTCCAGCAGCTCAGTTTGACCGAGGGAACCAGCATGTCGAATCCTCTACCCTCCCCGGATGGGAAGACCCTCGCCGTCCCCGTGTTCAGCGGGGACGGCGCCACGACCTCCGGCTTGCTCGACCTGACCGGGACGCTTCCACAGCGCTCGGTTCAGCACTTGCCGGCCGTCGATGCAACCCACGGATTCGGCATCGCCGGTTGGTCGCCCGACGGAAAATGGCTCGTCGGCATCCTGACCACGACAACCACCGGAGACGGAGTCACCATCTACTCCCTGCAGACCAAGAAGTATGAGACTTTGACCAGCACGGGGTATCCCGTCGGCTGGCTCCCCGATAGTCGCCGCATTCTTTACCGGGACAAGAACAGCCTCCTGACGGTGGACGTCTCGACGAAGAAAACGCAGACGGTCATGGACAAGATGGGAATCGGCATCGCCAACTTTTCCCTGGCCCGCGACGGCCGCACCCTCATCGCGGTGCGCGGCGACAACCAGGCCGACATCTGGATGGTCGGCCCCGCGGTGCCAGGCACGAACCCTCGGTAGCGGGTCTTCTCCCAAGGGGTGTCGCATTTCGAATCAATCGTCTCGGCCCATCGCCATCGCGGCGTGCCTCCTTCTTCTCGGGATCCTCGCCGTCGCAACACCCGTATCCTCGGCAGGTCGTGAGGGGAGCTTCGACTCCCTCGGGCAGGAGATTACGCGGATCGTCCGGACCAACTTCTACGATGCGAAGGCCGGCGAGACCTGGGCGGTGTCGCACGATCACTATGGCTCCAGGGTGGCGAGCCGCAGTGAATTCATCAACAAGACCCGCGAAGCTCTCGAGCAACTGAAGGCTTCCCACACCGGCTACTACACGCCCGCCGATCCCCGCTACTTCGGCCTGCTCTCCATCTTCGGGGAGGCGCTGGGAGTGCACTCGGCCCAGGTCGACAGCATCGGCGCTGATTTCACCGACGAAGGATTCGCGCGCGTCGTTTTCCCCGGCGGTCCGGCTGAGAAAGCGGGGCTGCTCCGAGGCGATCAAGTCCTGAAGGCCGACGGCAAAACCTTCGAGCCGATCCTTTCCTTCAAGGACCGAGCCGGCCGTCCCGTCGCCCTCAGTGTGCAGCGCACCGCGGACACGCTTCCCATGGTGATACGGGTCACGCCCCGAAAAATCGATCCCGGACAGGAATGGCTGGAAGCGCAGGTGGCAGGCTCGACTCTGATCGAGCGCGGCGGAGCGACGGTCGCTTACGTGCCCATGTTCTCCTGCGCGGGCGAGCGGTACATGGAGGCGCTGTATGAAGCCATTGGCGCGAAGCTGCAAAAGGCCTCAGCCCTCGTTCTGGATTTCCGGGACGGGTGGGGTGGCTGCAATCCCGAGTTCGTAAACCTTTTCAATAAGACGGTGCCGGCCCTGACCAGCATAGGGCGCGACGGGGTAGAACAGCTCCTGGATCCCCAGTGGCGGGGAGCACTCTACCTCTTGATCAACCGCGGGACCCGCAGCGGCAAGGAAGTGGTTTCCTACGGCCTGCAGGAAAGCCGCCGCGCCGTCCTGGTGGGGGAGCGCAGCGCCGGCGCGGTGCTGGGCGGGAAGTGCTTTCTCCTTTCCGACCGGTCCCTGCTCTATCTGGCCGTGGCCGATTTCCGGGTGGACGGGGAGCGCCTCGAAGGAGTCGGCGTGGCACCCGACGTGAGGGTGCCCGACGTCCTGCCCTACGCGGCCGGAGACGATCCGCAGCGCGACAAGGCTTTGGACCTGGCCGCGAAATCGGTCCCGGCAGTGAGGCAGGGAGCCGGGCGATGATGGGGGAGGCGTAATCTCCTGGTCATGTTTGGTTTTTTCAGGCTCCGGCGTATGATTTGTGCACCACACGTCTCCATCAGAGCGTCAGGTTCCAGCCGAAGAAGGAGCTCCATTGACCGCCACAAGCAGACCGACCGAGCTACGCTTCGAGCCCCCGGGCCCCGGTTTCTGGGAGTTCGACCCCGTTCACCTTCCGCGTCCAGTGACACGCTACTGGATCGAAATTCATCCCGCGGCCTTCAAGCGCGGGACGAGCGAGTTCGCCCGCCTGTACGGCATGTTGATCGACTCGCTCGACATGGCGTACGTCAACGGGTTCGGGTACAAGATCGCCAGGCCGGCCCCGGAGAGTGAGCTGCCGCAGCGCTTCCAGCGTGCGGAGGAGGTCTACCAGCGGAAATTCTGGCGAGAGCAGCTGCGCGACTGGAACGAAACGTATAAGCCGGCCTCGATCAAAGCTCATCGGGAGCTGCAATCGATCGATCCCGATACGCTCTCCGATGATGCCCTCGCGGCGCATCTGACGCGTTGCCGCGATCACCATGCCGAGATGCTCTATCAGCACATGCGCCACACCGCCGCGGCTGTGGTCCCGACGGGAGACTTCCTGGCGCACGTCGGCGACTGGACCGGCCTCCCGCCCTCCGAGCTGCTCGGCCTGATGCGCGGCACGTCGCCTGTTTCGGCGGGCGCCTCGGCGCAGCTCGGGCAGCTGATCGCCGCGATCCGGCAGGATCCCCGGGCTCAGCAGCGGCTCGAATCCGACGACGATCCCGGCCGCACGCTCGAAGCGCTGCGCGCGCTCGACGGCGGCACCGGCGCAGCCATGACCGCGTATCTCGATCTCGTCGGGTACCGGCTTCTCGACGGCTTCGATATTTCCAATCCCTATGCGCTGGAGCTGCCGGACGCGCTACGCCGCGCCATTCGCGCCGCCGTCGCCGGGACAGGAGCCGACGCGTCGGATGTCAAAGACCGGATAGCCACCGTACGCGGCAAGGTTCCCGCACAGCATCAGGCCCAGTTTGACGAGCTGCTCGAGGAGGCTCGGCTGACCTACCCGATTCGCGACGAGCGCGGGGTGTTCAGCGACATCTGGGCCTCCGGGCTCATGCGGCGGGCCGCGCTCGCGGGCGGACGCCGGCTGGCTGCCAAGGGGCGAATCCACGAAGCCGTGCATTTCGTCGACGCCGGCCTCGAGGAGATGCGCTCGCTGCTCTCGGGCGCGGACGCACCTTCCGCAGATGAGCTGGCCAGCCGGGCCGAATACCGGGCGGCGCACAACTCCAAGGAAGCGCCGATGGTGATGGGCACGCCGCCTCCTCCGCCGGACCTGTCCCAGCTGCCGCCCGCCGCCGCGCGCATGGGGCGCGCCATCGGCATCGCGTTGAATGCGCTGTTCGGCAGTTCGGAAGCGGCGCATGAGAAGCACATGCTGCGCGGGCTGGCGGCGAGCCGCGGCGTCTACGAAGGGCCGGCACGTCGCGTCTCCCACCCCGCGGAGTTCGACCGGATCAACAAGGGTGACGTCCTGGTCACCGAATCGACGACCGAAGCGTTCAACATCCTCCTGCCGTTGCTTGGCGGGATCGTGACGGACAGCGGCGGATTGCTCTCCCACGCGGCGATCGTCGCGCGCGAGTACGGGATTCCGGGCGTGGTCGGGACGCGCGAGGCGACCGAGCGCATCGCCGATGGGGCGCGAGTGCGTGTTGATGGAGATGCCGGCGAGGTCACGGTGCTCGGGTGAAACGGGTCGTTCCGCTGGAGAAGGCGCTCGACGCCAGCCTCTTCGGCTCGAAGGCGGTCGGGCTCGGGCAGGCGATCCGGGACGGCCTTCCGGTCCCGCCCGGAGTGGCGCTTTCCGGGGCGATCGTCGAAGCCGTCGCCGCCGGGGAGCAACCCTCGATCAAAGAGGTCACCAGGTGGGTCAAGCCGCTCGGCGGCCCGCTTGCGGTCCGCTCGTCCGCCATGGACGAAGATGGCGCCTCCGCGAGCTTCGCCGGGCAGCACCTGACGTTGCTCAACGTTCCTTCGTCCGAAGAGATAGTCCCGGCATTGAGCAAGATCTGGTGGTCGGCGAACTCGGACTCGGCCATCACCTATCGCCAGCGCGTCGGTCTGTTCACCCGCCCCAGCGTCGGCGTCGTCGTCCAGGTGCTTCTCAATCCCGATACCGCGGGGGTCATGTTCACCAGGAATCCCGTCACCGGGGCCGAGGAGCGGGTGATCGAGGCGAGCTGGGGACTCGGAGAAGCGGTCGTTGCGGGCATCGTGATTCCCGACCATTACCGTCTCGACCGCGCCGGCCAGATACTCGAGCGCAAGCCGGGACTCAAGAGGGTCGCCATCCGGGGTGTTCCGGGCGGCGGCACGGTGGAGGAGAAAGTCGCCCCCGAGCTCACCGAGCGACTCTGCCTCGACGACCGCCAGCTCCGCGAGATGGGCGAGCTCGCCAACCGGTGCGAGAGGGTCTACGGAGCCGATCGAGACGTCGAATGGGCTTTTGTCTCCGGAACGCTCTACCTGCTCCAATGCAGAGCCATCACCAAGGCGGGGCGCTGACCCGTGCGATTTCCACCGACGAAGACACGCAGCCTCATCGCTCAGCCAGTAGAGCCGCTCTACGGCGCCGGCTAGGAGGGATCATGCCTAAGCGAGGCGCCCCGGTTGAAGCCCTGCAGCGCGTGCCGCTGTTCGCCGATCTGAGCCAGCGCGAGGTCCGCCAGATCGCGCGACTGTTCAAGCAGCGTCGCTTCGACGCCGGTGAAACGGTCGTCAAGGAGGGCTCGGGCGGAGCCGCTTTCTTCGTGATCGAATCGGGTGAGGCCACGGTTTTCATCCGCGGCAAGAAGCACACGACCCTGAAACCGGACGACTACTTCGGCGAAATCGCTCTGATCGACGAAGGCACCCGCATGGCGACGATTACCGCCACCAGCGATCTCGTCTGTTACGGTCTTACTTACTGGGATTTCCGCCCGGTGGTGGAGGCGAACGGCGTGATCGGCTGGAAGCTGCTGCAGCGAATGGCGAAGATGCTGCGCTCTGCCCGGGAAGCCTGACAAGAATGAGCGATCCTCGAGCCGATCGACCCCACAAGAACCGCCGGACCCGCCCGGTCCTGCGGGGACTCGTCATGGTCATCTTCCTCGCCCTCGGAGTGGGGCTCTGGCTGGGTGCCTTCCCGAGCTTCCATCCGCAGCCGATCGACGACGCGCCATTCCAGAAGCGCGTGGAGACGGCCACCGAAGGCAAGGTGACGGTGAGCGTCGTGGCGCTGACGCCGGAGGAAGCCGAGGCGGTGGTGGGATTCAAGACGGCCGGCGCCGACATCCAGCCGGTCTGGCTCCAGGTGACCAACGGCGAGACGATCCGCTATTTCATCCCACCCATAACCATCGACGGGGAATACTACTCACCGATGGAAGTGGCCTGGAAGGGCCACGGCTGGCTCTCTTCCGCTCAGAACGCCCGCATCGACGCGCATCTAATCGGTCTCAGCCTGCCCAATCACGTCGAGCCCGGCGCCACGGTCTCCGGTTTCGTGTTCACCAGCCTGGACAAAGGGGTCAAATACGTGAGCCTGGAGCTGATCGGAGCCCGTGAGGGGGAGGCGCGCGGCTTTGCCTTCCTGGCGCGCATCCCCGGCATCAAGACCGATTACCAGAGCGTCGATTGGGAAGCGCTCTACAAGCCCGGCGAGATCACCGATTTGGACGACGACGGCCTGCGCGCCTGGCTGGAGAAGCTGCCGTGCTGCGTCAAAGGCGGGGACAAGAAGACCGATGGCGACCCGCTCAACATCGTCATGGTGGGCTCGCGGTCGATGGTGTTTTCGCCTCTGGCCCGGCGCGGCTGGCACGTGACCGAAACCACCACCGTTGGCTCGTCGTGGGACACGATGGTCTCTTCGGTGTTCGGGACCGTCTACCGCTACGCGCCGGTGTCGCCTCTGTACCTGTTCGGCCGGCGCCAGGACATCGCCCTGCAGAAGCCGCGCGCCGACGTCAATCAGCGCAACCACATGCGGCTCTGGCTGGCCCCGGTCACGGCGGGCGGCAAGCCGGTCTGGGTCGGGCAGATCAGCCGCGACATCGGAGTGCGGCTGACAACCAAGACGATCACCACCCACAAAGTCGATCCGCAGATGGACGAGACGCGCTGGTACCTCCTCCAGGACATGTTCTTTTCCCAGGGCATGCGACGCTTCGGCCTGGTCAAGGGCGTGGGCGCCTCCACTCCCGAGGCGCCGCGCACCAACTACACCGGCGATCCCTACTTCACCGACGGCCTGCGCGCCGTCATGTGGATGTCAGACACGCCGGTCTCCTACCATCGCATCGAATCCGTGCCCTGGGAGCCCCCCCAGGCGCACTAGGTCAGATCTGTCCGATGGCCGAATGCACATGCCACTGCTTGGATTGCATTTGAGAACGCATGGGGGTGGGTCATGGCGCAAGTCTCTTTCACGAAAGCTCTGAAGCTCGAATACAGTGCCTTATTCGAATCATGTTCGATCCGCTCCGGCCGGGAATCGCTCATCGAAAGAATCATTTCTAAAATGGAATCAGGTAAGAATCGTTACGAATCGGCCGGTGGACCTCTCGGTGTGCCATGGGTCTTCGTAGCCTCCATCCATCAGATGGAGTCCAGCCTCAACTTTACGACCCATCTTCATAACGGTGACCCTCTCACCGCCCGGACCGTCCACGTTCCCTCGGGGCGGCCCCGGAGCGGCACGCCTCCTTTTTCGTGGGAGGAGAGCGCCCAGGATGCCCTGACCCTGCAAGGATTGAGCGACTGGGAGGACTGGACAGTTCCAGGAACTCTTTATCAGTTGGAAAGGTACAATGGTTGGGGCTATCGCCTTCACCATCCGTCCGTCTTATCTCCGTATTTATGGAGCTTCTCGAACCATTACAAGAGCGGCAAGTACACTGCCGACGGGACATGGTCGGATACCGCCACATCCAAGCAATGTGGCGCGGCAGCAATCCTCCGGCGGATGGCGGAGACGGACCTGATCGAGTTCGTCGATCAGCCAGCGCCGAAACCAGATTCGGCGCCGTTAGTCTCGGTGTACTCGAAGAGAAAGTCCGCCAATCCGATTCTCGTCACCTGTGCCATGAATCTCCAGCGATGGCTCAATACTTTCCCGAGCATTTTTGTCAAAGTCGACGGCATCCCGGGGAAAAGGACATCTGACGCGTACCGCAAAGTCGTTGGACTCTACCTGCCAGGTGATCCACGCCAGCTCTAAAAACCTCGCTCTCTCTGCCGGACGAACGCTCGCCCCCCTTAGGCGCTCGCGGACTGCGTCGATGCGGGCAGGTGCACCATCGAAGCGCTCACATCCCACAACCGCCTGGCCAGGATCCGGTCCCGGGCCAGCGGGGCCGGCTCCACCAGCTTCGCTTTCTCGAAGTACTTTCCGGTGACACCGTCCAGATCGGGGCGCACGGCCAGGGCCACGACGTGGGCCGCCCCCTTCTCCGGGCTGATGAAAAAGGGTCGAAACAGGATGTTGATGATGGGTTTCGCCGCCGGCGGCGCCCCGTTCCAGATGTTCGTGTTCACCGCGCCTGGATGCACGCTGTTCGAGGTGACGCCGCGCCCCTCGAGACGGCGCGCCAGCTCCGCAGCGAAGAGCACGTTCCCGAGCTTCGATCGCGCATACCCCCTCATGATGGAGTAGCCGCGCTCGAAGCTGAGATCGTTGAAATCGAGGCTCCCCTGGCGGTGGCCGACGGAAGCGACGGTGACCACGCGCGCCGGCGCGCTGCGCGTGAGGAGATCCACGAGGAGGTTGGTTAAGAGAAAAGGGCCCAGGTGATTGACGGCGAAGGTGGCCTCAATCCCGTCCAGGGTCAACCGTCGTGTCCGGTTCACCCCGCCAGCGTTGTTCACGAGGATGTGGAGACTCTCATGGCGCTCCAGGACGGCAGCGGCCAGCTCGCGAATGGCCGCCTGCGAGGAGAAATCGCAGAGCAGGTGCGACACCTCTTTCGACCCGCTTCTTGCGATGACATCGGCCAAGGCGGATTCGGTCCTGGCTTTGTCGCGCCCGACCATGACGACAAGGGCGCCGCCCCTGGCCAGCTGAACGGAGGCCTCCCGTCCGATGCCGCTCGACGCACCGGTGACCAGCGCGGTCTTGCCTCGCACACCCCACGCCATCAGGCCTTTCCCTCTCGATGATCCGCCCGAAGCGCCGGGCAGTCGTCCTGCATCATTGGCGGTAGCCGCCGGCCACGAGGAGCGTCTGGCCGGTGACCCAGCCGGAGTCGTCGGAGGCGAAGAACACCGCGGCGCGGGCGATGTCCTCAGGCACTGCGATGCGGCCCAGCGGAGTTTTGGATTCCACCTGCTTCCGGAAATCGCTTTCGATGATGCCGGCCGAGCGGGTGCCCTCGGTCTCGACCATGCCGGGGTTGAGCGAGTTGACCCGTATCCTTCTTGGACCGAGCTCCATCGAAAGCGCGATCGTCACGGCGTCCACGGCCGCTTTCGTCGCACTATACACAGAGGCCGTCGCAACGGGCATGGGACCGGCCACAGAACTGACGTTGATAATCGAGCCGCCTTTCCCGCTGAAGAGCTTCACGGCCTCCTGGGTGGCGAGAAGGAGACCGAGCACATTGAGATCAAAGAGCTTGTGAAAGTGTTGAGCGGTGATGGATTCGAGGGGGACGAATTCGTAAACTCCGGCATTGTTCACGAGAATGTCCAGCTTGTCATAGGCGCTCCTGGTCTCGGCGAAAAGGCGCTTGATGTCCTCCGGCTTTGAGACGTCGGCCTGGACTGAGATGGCCTTGCCGCCTTTGTCGGTGATGCGCTTGACGACGGCGTCCGCCCCGTTCTTGCTGCTGGCGTAATTGACGACGACGGAGGCTCCTTCTGCGGCAAGATGCTCGGCGATGGAGGCGCCAATTCCCTTGGACGCCCCGGTGACGACAGCGATTTTACCTGCAAGCTTGCTCATGGTGCGATCTCCCGGTGTGAGGACAGTTTCAGGATTTAGAAGGGGTCATTGAGCGATCCGCTGGGATTTTTCGCCCAGCGCCAGGTCATACGAGCGACGAAGCAGTGCAATGGCTTGCTCCACATCCTCGGCACTCCGAATGCGGAAGCTGATCCAGCCGCTGTTCGGCAGCACGTGATGCGGCTGCACTTTACCTGCAGCGATCAGGTCGTCTCGCACAGGCTTCGGGAACGGTATGTCCACGAGGTGGTTGCCGTGGACGTGCCCGATCTCCCTCCGTCCCAGCCGATACTCTCTGCCGCCGAAGCGGTGCGTGCCGGACGTAACTCCTGTCCAGCTCAGCACGGCGCTATGAATCTGCTCACTTGCCTTCATCAGGTCACCTCAACATCTTCTTTTAGCATCCCCGTGGCGCGTCGCCCACCTCGCGTTACCACCTTTCCGTGAGTCAGACGTCACACCTGGGTTCGCGTGACGTCCCACTTCACAACGCGTGCCAGCAACCAGAAATTCCCGGAAGCGCAGGCCACAGCTGCTCGATTGTCGACAGACTTGACGCGGGGGCTCAGGGACAGGGGGCGGGGTTGGGAATCGGCTGACCGCCGGAGTTCTGCCCTGGAATTGATTCCCCGCAGGTGTCGACGCGCGTGACCAGGTAGAAAAACATCGTGCCGATCGAGGGATTCTCCGAATCGGTAGCGCTCGAAGCCGCGATGTGTGAATCGTGGCACGTCTGGTTATAGGCCCAGGGAGAGCTGCCGCTCCTGGTGCCGCGGTAGACGCTGTAGAGGCCGGGCGGATCGCTCCAGCTGATCGTCGTCCCCGATCCGCCATCGACGAGGCTGACGCTGTCGTTGATCGCCGCCGGGAGGGCCGGCGTGCCGCCGCCACAGACGCCGCCACCGCAGACCTCCCCGGCCGTGCAGGCGTTGCCGTCGTTGCATCCCGTGCCATTGGGCTGCCCGGGGCAGATATCGGGGGTGCAGGCGTTGGGCAGCAGGATATTGGTGATCGCGATGTCGTCCAGGTAGAAGCCCCCGAAATCCGCGCCGGGGTCGGAGGTGAAGCGCCAGCGGAACTGGATCGTGTCGCCCGCCGTCAGTCCGGTGATGGGATGGCACCGGTGGGCGTAGGCGGGGACCGTGGCAGAAGTGACCCAGTTGTTGCACGAGGTGCCGCTGTCCAGCGGACCGTTGTAGACGTTCTTGCCGGCGGCATAGCCGCAGCCATTCACGGGAGGAGTGCCGGTGCAGCTCAGCGTCTCCCAGCCGGTCGTGGTGTCGGAGCCTGTGCAGCCCGCGCCGGGCGAGTTGCTCGGCGCGGGAACATCCGTCCAGGAGCCGCCATTGAGCGAATATTCCACGGCCACTCCGTCCCAGTGGTACTCGATCTGGTGGCGCTCCCAGAATTGCAGATTGGCGGTCGTCGCGCCCACGGTCAAGGACGGCGTCTGCAGCTCCGAGCAGACGTTGGGCGAGTAGACATTGGACGCCGCCGGCCCGGCATTGCGGTAAGCATAGGCGCCACCGCTGGTGTGGTTCGCGCCCGCATCATCAGCGGTCTTGACGAAGCGCCACGCCTGATCGGCGGTGTCACCTACGCCGGCGGCATTGAGCAGCAGGAAGGCGGTCCCGTCACCTCCGGCGTCCGTCCAGGCGCTGGGAGTGGGTTGAATGCCGGCCCCATAGGCGGTCCCGGAGACCACGATGCTGTTCGATTCCTCGTTGCCGCCGCCGCACTCGCCGCCGTTTCCAGTGCTGTTGTCCTCCGCCCGGACCACGTAGTAGTAGGTCACGCCGCTCGCGAGATTGGCGCTGTCGAGAAACGATGCGGGTCCCGAGACGCAGGTCGCGATCCGGTTGGCCGGCGTCGGGGCGAAGTCGGGCACCGTACCGCGGAAGATGCTGTAGCGCATCGTCGGCGTGAGCGGGCAGGTCGAAGTCGCGGGGGTCCAGTTGACGTTCACGCCGCAGGAAGGGCTGTTGTTGCTGGTCGCGCTCGTGGCGCCCGCGAAGCTAGGCGCGAGCCTGCAGGTTCCCGTCGCGGTGACGCTGGTGCAGCCGCTGGCGACCAGCGCCTGGCATTTGCCCGCCGCGTCCGTGGCGGCGATGACCCGGTAGGAGTAGATCAGGCCCCCCTGCACGGTGGTGTCGACGTAACTGGAGGCGGTACCGGCCATGGCGGCGAGCGGCTGGTACAGCCCCTCCGAGCCGCACGCGCCGACCGCGCGCTCGATGGCATAGGCGCCCGGCTGCGGTGCGATGCCGCTCCAGGTCAGGTTGATCTGGTTGGGGCCCAACACGGTCGCGCTGCCAATCACCGGCGCACTCGCCGGACGCGAGGCGCAGGACGCGGCCGGGCATTCCCCGGCGCCGCTCCCCGCCGGCCAGACGGCCGACGCGATCCGGGTGGACCAGCTGTTGAGCACCGTGTAGTACTGGTTGACGTACCAGAAGGTACAGTCATCGAAGGGATCGCTGCTCATGCTGGTGTAATCGCCCCAGCGTGAGTTGTTGGTGTTGTTCGCGGTGCCGGTGACGATGGTGACCTCGGGCGCCGTCATGACGCCCAGCGGATCCCCCTTAGCCCGACCGGTGTAGCGGATCGAGTGGTTCTCGCTGCCGGTGGTCTTGCCGGTCGTGCTGTAGCCCACGAGGATGTTCTCCGCGCCGTCCATGGCGATCGAAGGCATCCAGCGGCTGCGTCCGTTCGCCACGTCCGCAATGGTTCCCTGCTGATACGTGCAGGGATAGGAAGCGCAGACGGCGTCCGGTGTTCCGGAGATTCGAAAGTCGTACCAGCGGACACCCGAGGCCAGTCCCGAGACGCTGGGATCGACCGAATGGCTGATGACGATCGACTCGTGGTCGATGAAGTTGCGGTAGGCGGCGCGAAACATCAGCACGTCGCCGAGCGAATCGAGGAGCCGGGAGGTGCCCGGCTGTGGGATGCAGACGCCTCCCGACACGGAGCAGGCGCCGGTGGCGGGGGCGATCGGCACCGTTGCCTGGAGGGTCTTCAGGGTGTTGCCGGGGGTGATGAAGTCCACCTTCATCCGATAGACGTACATGCTCGTGCCATGGATTGAAAGAAAGATCCCCGGCGCGCTCGTGGGAGGGGGGGCGAAGCCGTCGAGGTCCGCTGGCATGTGGCCGCCCTCGTTCGGATCCAGGATCACCTGCCAGGTTGCGGCCGGATTGCCCGCCAGCATCTGGGGCCGATCCATCGCCGCGAAGACGCCTGCGACGTAACCGCCCGAAATGGGCGAGAAGCCGTGAGCCATCATGTAGTAAGCATCCGTCCAGACGCCGAAATGCGGATAATCTCCGAAATTGCCCCCCGGCACCGCGAAGGCCCAGCGGGCATAGGTCCCGGTCGCGTCGGCACTGGTCGAAACCGCCACGCACTGAAAGAAGAAGCCGCCGCTTGCGGCTGAAGTGAACTGCGAAATCAGCCAGCGGTTGGCGATCTTGTCGTACAGAACGATCGGGTCGCCGCTGTTCTGGGTGCTGCAGGGACCGGTGAAGCCGGACCACAGGGTGTTGATGTTAATGGGGCCGAGAATCGGAGTGGCGCTGCTCGTCGCACGATTGAGCGACCAGACCTGATAGCGGACGTTGACCGTCTCCACGACCTGGTTGTTCCCCACCGAGGCATTGCTGTCGGAGGGAGTGGCGCCGGCCCCCACGCCGAGGATGTTGAAGCCCGTGGTGGGCGCCTGGAGGGAAATACCGCGCGAAGCCGCGAAATCGCTGGGCGGAATCTGCTTCTGGACGACCGGGTCGGGCACGTTCGAGCGCAGGATGCGCCAGCTCGGCAACCGGGGATTGAGTGGCGCTTCTTCCTCCGTCGCCGCGCCCCCCACCACGGCGCCGGCAGCCATGTCGCGCAGCGGGGCGGAGATGTCGAAATGCGACGCCGAGACCGAGTACACGACTTCACCGTTCGCGCTTCGATGCTCGGTGATCGTGCTCTTCGCATCCACGCCGTAGCCGGAGTCGGAGGAATCGGGCGGCGGAGCCGTGCCGGTCGCAGTCCGCGGCGTGGCGGCACGGGGGGTTTTTGACCCGGGCCTGGCTTTCTCGGCGGACTCCCGGCGCGCCCCTTTCTTTGGCTTATCCGGTGGTTTCTCGCTGCCAACCGCCAGGATGACCGTCCCGGCGGCCAGCGCCAGACAGGCGGTTAGCACTCCCGGCAACAGAATTCCGGACTGGCGCATCGGCACTTTCTCCAGTATCGAAGAGGGCAATTATAGCAAGAGTGGCAAGACTTGTATCCCAGGAGCGCCGCGGCAAGCGCCTCAGGCACGCGCGTTGCGATAGATTGTGTCGGATGCGCGATGCCTTGACGCCTTCAAAGGATCGGGGATAAGCTGACTCCTCAATTCCTACGGGGGACAAACCTTGAAGAAATGGATGCTCGCCACCAGTCTGCTCGCCTGCACCGCAACCATGGCGCGCTCCGACGAAGGGATGTGGACCTTCGACAATTTCCCGTCGGGTGAAGTGAAGGCGAAATACGGGTTCGCTCCCGACCAGCAATGGTTGGATCAGGTCCGGCTGTCGACCGTGCGTCTGGCCGGCGGCTGCTCCGGCAGCATCGTCTCCGAGAACGGACTGGTCATGACCAACCATCACTGCGCCCGCTCCTGCATCTCGCAGAATTCGACCCAGGAAAAGGACCTGATGACGTCAGGATTCTTGGCGGACAGCTCCGGTACGGAGCTGAAGTGCCCGGAGATCGAGGTCAACCAGCTCCTGGCAATCACCGATGTTACCGACAAGATCAATGCCGCGACCAAGGGGTTGACCGACCGGCAGTACAACGACGCGCTGAAAGCGGAGATGTCCCGCATCGAGAAGGAGTGCGCCACCGACGACCAGCTCCGCTGTGACGTGGTGACGCTTTACCATGGCGGACGGTATGACCTCTATAAGTTCCGCCGCTTCCAGGATGTGCGCCTGGTCTTCGCTCCGGAAGCCGACATCGCCCACTTCGGCGGCGATCTCGACAACTTCATGTTTCCGCGCTACTGCCTGGACGTTTCCTTCCTGCGGATCTATGACAATGGCAAGCCCGCGAGAACCAACCATTATCTGAAATGGTCTCCCGCCAGCTCGAAAGACGGCGACTTGGCGTTCGTGGCGGGCAACCCCGGCAGGACCTCGCGGCTCTTCACGGTTGCGGAATTGGAGTATGAGCGCGACGTGGTGCTGCCGCGGCGGCTGATGCGGCTCGCCGAAGAGCGCGGCATGCTCGTGGAGTTCGCTGCCCGCGGGCCTGAGCAGAACCGCATCTCCACCACTCGGCGTCTTTCCGTGGAGAACTCGTACAAGGGTCTGAAAGGGCGATACGAGGCGTTGCTGGACAAAAACTTCTTCGCGGCGAAGGTCGCGGCGGAGCAGTCCTTCCGTGCCCGAATCGATGCCGATCCGGGCAAACGTGCGACTTACGGCGGCGCCTGGGATGCGATCGCCGCTGCCAAGGAGGCGGAGCGGAGAATCCAGAAGCGATACTCGATGGTGGAGGGCACGGCAGGGAGCTCGGAGGGATTCGCATCGACCTTGTTCAGCCATGCCAGAACGCTGGTGCGCGCCGCCGACGAGCTGGCGAAGTCCAACGAGCAGCGTTTGCGCGAGTACTCAGACTCCAGACTGCCGGCGTTGAAGCAAAAACTTTTCTCGAGCGCGCCCATTTACGACGAGTACGAAATCCAGGCGCTGACCTTCTCCCTGACGAAGCTGCGCGAGGACCTCGGGCCGGACGATCCGCTGGTGAAGAAGGTGTTGGGGAAGAGCTCGCCGCGGGACCTTGCCACCGCGCTGGTCAACGGCAGCCAACTCAAAGACATCGCAAACCGCAAGCAGATGTTCGAAGGAGGCAAAGCCGCGGTGGACGCCTCCGGCGACGCGATGATCAAGCTGGCGCGACTCATCGACCAGGACGCCCGGGCCATACGCAAGCAGTACGAGGATGAGATCGAATCGGTGTTGAAGAAAAACGGCGAATTGATCGGGCGGGCGAATTTCGAAATCTACGGCACCGGCACGTATCCGGACGCCACCTTCACCCCTCGGCTCTCCTACGGCCAGGTGAAGGGGTTCGACGCCGACGGCGTCCCGGTCACGCCCGTCACGCGCATGGCGGGGCTCTTCGACCGCGCAACGGGTCAGGACCCCTTCGTGCTGCCCGAAAGCTGGCGGAAGGCCCGCGCCTCAATTGACCTGAACACGGCGATGAATTTCTCCACCACCAATGACATCATCGGCGGCAACTCCGGGTCTCCCGTGGTGGATCGCGAGGGGCGCGTCAGCGGGCTCATCTTCGACGGAAACATCTACTCGCTGGGCGGCGACTACGGGTTCAACGGGTCGGTCAACCGCGCGGTGGCCGTGGACAGCTCCGCACTGCTCGAGGCGCTCCAAAAGGTGTACCACGCAACGCGTATCCTCGACGAGATCAGGCCGAAAAGCGCCGGGCGCTAGGGAGCGAGCCCCTCTGTGATCGGGATTGTCTCAGCTACTTTTTGCCGCGCCGTCGCTGCGTGAAGGTAGATGGTCGTAGTGACGCAGGCGGCCTCGGTGCTGGTGACGGGGATATCGATTTGGGGGGGGAATGCCCCTCCACCGGAAATGACCCCGCTGTCGAAAGCCGCGGGAGCCTGGGAATCGATCTTCAGCTCGAGGCTCATCTGCTGCTGGATGGCGACTTCTCCGCCGACCCGGTAAAACCCCGAGCCGCTGATGGTATGGCCACTGGCTCCTGTCGCAGCATCGCCGCTTATCTGCCAATTGACCGAGGCGATTGCGTAGTGGGCAAAAAGAGGATCCCGTTCCATCTCAACCAGTGAAAACCTCCCGCTGGTTCGCTGGAGCGGCCCGGGGGCGCAGAGACAGGGCCCCGTGCAGGCCTGCTGGAAAGTGCTTTCGGGGCGGAGTTTGAGGAAACGGATCTCGTCAGTCGGGACCGGTGATGCGTCGAGGCCGATGACGGTGTCGAAGCAATATTGTCCGTGGATTGAGATGGTGATGGCGATCCGCGGGAAATCGCCTCCCCCCGCCACCATTCCACTGTCGAAGTGCTGCACCGGATCGTCCCCCACCTTAAGGTCCAGGGAAAGCTGCTGTTGGATGGCAACCTCGCCGCCCACCCGGTAGGTTCCGCTTCCGGTAATCCGCACGTCTCCACCAGGGAGTTTGACGTTCCAGTTCACCTCGTTGACCACGTATTTATTAAACAAACCATCGGAACCGTCCGCAGTGAGGAGGAAAGTGCCCTGCGGGGTTCCGCGGAACATGACAGGACACAGGCAGGGGTCGAAGCATCCCTTCTGGAAGGTGCTGGTATCGGCCAGCCTGTAGATGCGAGGCGGAGAGGCGGGAGCGGCGAGGGCAGGAACGGAGCACAGCGCGGCCAGAAATACAGCCACGGCGACGAAGCGCCAGCGGAGCCGGAATGACAAGCAAGCGCGGACTCGATGCGGAGTTGGCATGATCGAGCCTCCCAGGGTGAGGTTTTTGGACCGGTGCCAAGAAATCTACTCCACTCCCCCGTAAGATTTCAAGAAAAAGGTCCATGGGCTCTTGCCACCCCGTCGTGGTTGGCGCCCGCCTCCCGCTATCCTTATCCTTATTAATAGCAAGGATCTGGCTCGATGCCCGGCCATCTGATTCCATGCGGGCCGGTTTCAGTCGAAATAGAGATCCGGTGGGTATCCTTATGCTAAAGTGAGTTCTCCGGAAGAGCCCGACCCATAGGGATCGGTAGACCAGTTGACACGGGTCCACGGAGCCGACCGGCTCCCTGGCCGTGCTAATCGGAGGCCGATCCTGAGGGGGACTAATGGATTCCCGTTTGTTGATGACGTTGCAGGTCTCGGTAGTGGGCGTGCAGAAGATTGGCGCAGTGCCTCACGGTACTCGTGTCACCGCACCGATAGCAAACGGCCACTTCGAGGGCCCGCGGCTGCGCGGAAAGGTGCTGCCGGGTGGCGGGGATTGGACCCTCCTCCGGGCAGACGGTGTCCTCGAGCTCGATTTGCGGCTGACGCTCGAGACGGACGACGGCGCCCTCATCTACATGACGTCATTCGGGCTTCGCCACGGACCACCGGAAGTGATCGCGGCGCTCGGTCGTGGCGAGAGCGTCGACCCGTCGACCTACTACTTCCGAACCACGCCTCGCTTCGAAACGGGACACCCGAAGTACGCGTTCTTGAACCGCCTCCTCGCCGTATCGCGCGGCGATCGGCGCGCCGCAGGCCCCATTTACACGATTGACGAGATCCTATGAGGGCCACGTGCACGTTGGACGAAGAGATATTCTCAAGCTTGCCGCGTTTTCGGCGCTCGCTCGATACACACACGTTCCGCTCGCGGGTTCCTCTTCATCACTTGCCGACAGGAAAGCTGCCATGCAATGGCGTCCCCTGATGACACTTCGCCTGAACACGGCACCCACGCAAAACATCGGCGCCGGGCCCCAGGGCGCGCGCGTCACGTTTCCCATCACCGGAGGCTCCTTCGAAGGTGACAGGCTTCGTGGCAAGGTCCTGCCCGGGGGCGACGATTGGACGGTCAAACGATCCGACGGCGTTGTCGAGCTCGACCTACGCATCACGCTCGAGACCGACGACGGCGCCCTCGTCTACATGACGTTCGAGGGCATCCGTAACGACGGAGCGCCAGGAGCTCCATACTTTCGTACGGTGTCACGCTTCGAGACTGCTGAACCGAAGTATTCGTTCTTGAACCGGCTGCTCGCCGTTGGCACAGGGAAGATTCGCTCCGACGGGCCGGTTCACCTGATCGAAGAGCTTCTCTGATCTGATTCGGTTCTGCCGCTCATCGCGGAAGTTCACGCCGGTCAGTTTCCTGAAGTTGGTGGCGCGAGCGGGGAAACCTCCGTCGAGAGGCCGGCTCAAAACATGATCAAGGCCATTCTTTGGGACAACGACGGAGTCCTGGTCGAGACAGAGCACCTGTACTTCGAAGCCACAGGGCAGGTGCTGAAGTCAGTTGGCATCCCGCTCACGCGCCAGCAGTTCATCGAGCTGTTCCTGGTGCAGGGCACGGGCGTGTGGCCCTTGGCGGAAGCGAGGGGCCTGGCGCCGAGGGAGATCGAGAGGCTGCGGGACGAGCGCAATGCGCTTTACGCGCGCCGGCTCGAGGAGACGCCGCGTCTAGTCGACGGCATTGCGAGCGTCCTCGATGAGCTGCACGAACGGTATGTCATGGGCATCGTCACCAGCTCCCGCCGAGATCACTTCGATCTCATTCATCGGTCGACCGGTCTGCTCAGGTACTTCGACTTCGTCCTCACCGCGGACGACTTCACCCGCACCAAGCCCGATCCCGAGCCCTACCTGCGGGCGATCGAGAGCAGCGGGGTTGGCTGTGAAGCTTGCGTGGCGGTGGAGGATTCGGAGCGGGGTCTGGAATCGGCCACCCGGGCAGGCATCCGCTGCATCGTCGTGCCCAACGAGCTGACCCGCGGCGGCAAATTCCTCGGTGCGCACAGGGTGCTGGCGAGCGTGAGCGAGCTTCCCATGGCGCTGAGCCAGTTATAAAGCCCCGACTTGCATGACTCAATGTCATCCTAGCCAGCCTCGACGGCGCTCGCGGATGGCGGGCGCGTTCCAGGACTTCTTCCGCTGGAGGAACCCTTGAGTGAACCGCTGTTGGTATCGTTTTTCGGCGGATCCGTCGAGCTGGGGGCCGTCATCGAAGCGGTCCTGGAGGGCCGTCTGGGGCGAGCAACCGTGACGAGTGACGCCGCTCGGCTGAGCGTCGGCTGCTATGAGGTCTTCGGTGGCGATCCGTCTTCCCCAGCTGCACGCACCCTGGTCGCGGCAGCGGCGCGGCCACGTGAGCTCGTTTACGGCAATGATCCAGGCTGGCGCGGGGTGATCCTGGACGTCTTTGGCGAGGAAGTGTTCGATCGGCCGATGCTTGACTACTCTCCGAGCGGGATCGACAGCGCTTCACTCCTCCGCATCGAGGCGGAATTGCCGGCGGGTTTCCGCCTGCAAGCCCTGGATGGCGCTCTGATAGGCCAACTCGACACCGACCTCGAGCCCCACGCGCTCCAGGCCTTCGAAAGCGCGCAGGAGTTCCTCGAGCACGGTCTGGGCTTCGGCGCGGTTCAGAACGGCCGACTGGTCTGCGCATCGACCTCCTATACGCGCTCCTCGCGCTCCGTCGAGGTAGCGATCGCCACTCGCACGGCGTTCCGGGGGCGTGGGCTCGCCGCGGCCACAGCAGCCAGGCTCTTGCGCCAGTGCCTGTCGGAGGGACTCGTGCCCCGCTGGAGTGCCTCCAATCCCGTGTCGCAGAGGTTGGCGGTTCGCCTGGGGTTTCAGCCGGCGGGTGTGTGCCAGGTCCTTTACCGGCGCTGACGACGACCATCCAAGTTCCACGGCGAGCCGAAGGTGGAGCCGTATGGCACCGGTATGACGCTCGAGTACCTGCTGCGCAGACTCTCATGATCGTCCATCTGATCGACGGGACTTACGAGCTCTTCCGCCAGTTCTACGGCCTGCGGCGGTTTCAGCAGCCAAAGGATCGGCCTCTGGGTGCGGTGGGTGGCGTGCTGCACTCGCTGTTGCAGATGATCGAGAAAGGCGCCACCCAGCTCGGGGTCGCGACGGATCATGTGATCGAATCCTTTCGCAACGGGCTCTGGCCGGAATACAAGACCGGTGAAGGACTGGAACCTGCCCTGTGGGTGCAATTCCATCCCCTCGAGGAGGCGCTGGCGGCCATGGGAGTCGTGGTCTGGCCGATGGTTGAGCTGGAGGCCGACGACGCGCTCGCCTCCGCTGCCCACCTCGCCGCCCAGGATGAGGCGGTGTCGAAGGTCTGCATCTGGGCCAACGACAAGGACCTGGCGCAATGCGTCCGCGGCGATCGCGTCGTCCAGATCGATCGGCGCGGCAACGCCATTCGTGACGCCGCAGGAGTGCGGGCGAAGTTCGGGGTCTATCCGCCGCTAATTCCGGACTTCCTCGCGCTGGTCGGAGATCCGCAGGACGGCTATCCGGGGATTGCCGGCATCGGCAAGGCCACTGCGGCACAGCTCCTGAATCGCTACGGACCGATCGAGCAGTTCCCGCCTGGCGTGCTGGGAGAGAACCAGGCGCTGGCGCTGCGCTTCAAGGATCTGGCGACCCTGCGCACCGACGCGCCATTGTTCGCCACTGTGAATGAGCTCGGGTGGGAGGGTCCCACCGCCGCATTCGCCGAGTGGGCCGATCGAATCGGTGACGCCCGCCTGATGGAACGCGCTCACCAGGCGCTGGCGGTGCGCCTCCCGGGCACCGCAGGGCCGGACCTCACCTGACGCGATCGACCTCTCCAATCCCAACTTCTTGGCATTCTGCCAACCGGGTGGCGCGCCGCGGGTGCTACGTTAGCAGCGTGCCGCCTGGCTCTCTTCCAACAACTGCTTCCCTCTGAGTCGTTTGTACCCCAGTAGCTGCACCGTGAACGCTTCAGGCACGCGCATTGCGATAGGTGCGCCGGTGCAGCGAACAGCGGTGCCATCGTGGCACCGGTGAATTCGATAAACCAGAGACGTGATTCCAAAACGATCCAATTTCGAAAGGAAACCCCCCCATGCACCGCACAGATTCTCCAATCATCCGGAATTTCACCCCCACGATTTCGAGGGCGACCAAGTTTCCAGCACGCAAAAGGTTGGCGCTGCTCTGCCTGCTCACCGGCCTCGGGGTCGTCGGTCTGACATCCCCGGCGACAGCGTCCTCTACAACCGACCGTGCGCGGGTCAGCCGCGCCGTGTCCAGCATCAACCTCAGGGGCCTTCCGCCGCAGGTACGAATCACCTCACCGCTCGATGGGGCCTTCATTGCCCCCGGTGATTCGGAGATCGGAAACGGCGATCCCAACGGCACGGGATTCGCAATCGTCGTGGAGGTCGTCACGCATGAGAAGGACAGCCTGGCTGTCGACGAAGACGTCAACATCCGGAATGTCAGCGCTCTCGGCGGCGTCAATCCTCACTTCCCAGGCCTGTTCGTGTTCATCGACGAGAACCTGATCACGCCGGACGGAGGGACCATTCCCGCCAACACCAATCTGGGACCCCTCTTCAATATCGCGGGGACCGACGACACCCCTGGCAACGGTGTGACAGTCTGGGCCGGGTGGCACGTGCTCGAGTCGATCAGGCCGCGAAACGGCAGCAGCTTTCACTTGACCGTCGCCGTCATCGATAGCAATGGCCGAATCGGGCTGGACAGAATGACGCTATTCGTCGATGCGTCCCAGACGGACCGGTTCGGGACGTCAGGCAACGGCCTGACCCAGAACCCTGGTGAGGCGAACCGGGTCGTCGGAGGCACCGCGCCGATCGTCTCCATCGTCGCCCCGCGCGAGCCGACCGCGGTGACCTTCGGTGAAGCTCCGCCCAATGGATCGCTTCACTTCATCCAGGTCAGCATCATCGACAAGGAAGGCGACGTGGTCGTCGACGAGCTCGGTGGCTCCGACGGCCTGCTTGATCCGACGAACCCCAACCTCGCGGCGCAATTTGCCCGTATCGACGACGGCGCCGTTGGCGTGGGCAATCCCAACCGCAACGTTCCAGGCTTCGACTTCCGGTTCAGCGTGCCTTCCGGGGCTGCCGGTGGCGGTACGAATGTGAATGTTGCGCGGCTGTTCAACATCGCCGGGAGCGAAGTCATTCTCCTTGAAGACGGGACGCCGGCGGTGCGCACAACCCTCAACTGGGTCGTCGCGGCGCCGTTTGTTGGAAGCGCTCTCCAGGAGGAGTTCGTGACTTTCACGGCGACCGTGACGGACGCCAACGGCCATCAGGGAGTTGCCACGAGGACGTTCCAGCTCACCGACTCTGCGGTCAACGGCGACGCTTTGACGCCGCAGCCTAGCGGCTTGTAAGTCGACTCTGGGTCCTGCCCGTCGGCTTTCCCGACGGGTGGGACCCAGTCGCGCTTCCCAGGATTGCGGCGCCGGGACCATTCATTTGCGAACCAGTAATCAATCGGGAGGAACGACCATGACGCGAAGCATGCTGACGGTCTCGCTGGCGATGGGCCTGCTGATGAGTGTGGCGGGGGCGGACGGCCCCAGGCCCAACCGAGCGCCTGCGAAGAAATGCGGACCGGACGCGGTGCAGGCGGGGACGGTTTGCCTCGACACCTACGAGGCGAGCGTGTGGCGGGTGCCTGATCCGACCACGACGAACGCGCTCCTGGTTACCAAGATCCAGCAGGGGAAAGCGACCCACGCCGACCTGATCGCGGGGGGAGCGACACAGCTGGGCGCGGCAGACGACGACTATGCGCCGTGCCTGGACAACGGCCTGAACTGCGCCAACGACATCTACGCCGTGAGCCTGCCGGGCGTGTTGCCGTCCTCGAACATCACCTGGTTTCAGGCGGAGGAAGCGTGCGCCAATGCCGGCAAGCGGCTGCCGACGAATGCGGAATGGCAGGTGGCGGCGAACGGGTCACCGGACCCCGGGCCGGACAACGGGACGACGGACTGCAATAGCGGCAACACGGGCTCGGTGTCTCCGGCCGGCTCGCGCAGCAGCTGCGTCTCGGCGCGCGGGGCCTTCGACATGGTGGGCAATTTGGCTGAGTGGGCGGCGGATTGGGTACCTGCATCGGCGAACTGTCCGAACTGGGGCAGCTTCAGCGATGACGCCATGTGTCTCTCTGGAGCCAGCACGACCCTGAACTTTCCTGCTGCGCTGGTTCGCGGTGGCGGTTTTGACCTCGTCAGCCGTTCGACGGCTGGCCCGCTCTCGGTCGTTGAAGCTCCGCCGTCCGCCTCCGGCTTGGTCGGCTTTCGCTGCGCGCGCTAGGCACGCACTTGGCTCGCAAACAAGCAATTGACCAGGAGGTACCACAATGAAGCGAAACATGATCATGGTCTCGATTGCGATGGGGCTGCTGATGAGTGTGGCGAGGGCGGACGGCTCCAAGTCTAACCGGACGCCTGTGAAGAGATGCCTGCCGGACGCGGTGCAGGCGGGGTCGGTGTGCCTGGATATCTATGAGGCGAGCGTTTGGCGCGTAGCCAATCCGACCACCTTGAACGCCCCGCTGGTGAAGAAAATCCAGCTTGGGATCGCGACTCGGACCGACTTGACGGCGGGAGGGGCGATACAGCTGGGCACGGATAACGACGACTTCGCGCCGTGTACGATAAACGGCCAGAACTGCACCAACGACATCTTCGCCGTAAGTCTGCCTTCGGAAATTCCCGCGGCGAACATCACCTGGTTCCAGGCGCTGGAAGCATGCGCCAATGCCGGCAAGCGTCTGCCGACAAATGCGGAGTGGCAGATGGGGGTGACGGGGACGCAGGACCCGGGGCCGGACAACGGCACGACGGACTGCAACACTGCGAGCGGTGGTCCGGTGTCCCCCACCGGAACGCGCAGCGATTGCGTCTCGGCGCGAGGGGCCTTCGACATGGTGGGCAACCTGGCCGAGTGGGTGGCGGACTGGGTGCCAGCCCCGACGTCCTGCCCGGGGTGGGCCAGCTTCAGCGATGACGACATGTGCCTTTCCGGGGCGAGCACGTCCTCAAACTTTCCCGGTGCGCTGACGCGTGGCGGCGCTTTCGTCTCCCTCGGAGGTTCGAAAGCCGGCCCACTCGCGGTCCATCCCTTCGCGCCGTTTCACTCGTCCGGCTTCATCGGCTTCCGCTGCGCCCGCTAGTCACCGCTTTTCTTCGCCGGAGTCGGTCTCCTGCATTGACACCGGCCGCGGCCTGCCCGCATACTCCCTGCGCTCCAACCACGCCCCGGGAGTGAACCTCGACACGCCGGCGAAAGAGCAGCGGATGATCACGCTCGTCACCAACTGGCCATCGATGCTGAAGCAGCGATGAGTCGAAAGGGGAGTTCATGAACCTGCGACGCTCGAGGAATCTCCTCCGTCTGACCGTGCTCCTTCTCCCGCTCCTTCCGGCGTCCCGGATGGCCGCCGAGGAGAATGTCGATCTCGCCACCGTCCATCGCATCAAGGAGGCGGCTTTCACCGACTCGAAGGTGATGGAAAGCCTTTTCTACCTCACCGACGTGAACGGCCCGCGCCTGACGAACTCGCCGGGCCAGCGCGCTGCAGCCGACTGGGCGGTTAAGACCCTCAAGACATGGGGGATCGAGGGGGCACGCCTCGAACCGTGGGGGGTCTTCGGGCGCGGCTGGTCACTGTCAGGCTTCACGATGAACCTGAGAGAGCCGGCCTACGCCCCCCTTCCCGGCGTCCCGCTTGCCTGGACCTCGGGAACGAAGGGAGTGGTGAGCGGCGGGGTCATCTTCGCCCCTCTATTCACCCCGCAGGAGGTCGAGCAGCGTCAGGACAGAGACCTCACGAAGCTCGCGGCGCGCATCCGAAAATACACTGCCGAGAACAAGGGAAAGCTCAAGGGCAAATTCGTCCTCCTCACACAGGAGCGAGAGCTCGCCCCGCCGACCGAGGCGCCCTCCAGCCGGCTCGACGACAAGGAGCTGGCCGAAATCAAAGCGGCCCCGGAGCCCTACGTTACCCCCAACATCGTATGGCCGATCGTCAGCCTCCCCGACGACCCGAAGAAGGCCCAGCAGCTCCTCGCCTCTGCGCCGTTCGCAGTCGTCGAAGACATGTATGCGCGCTTGCGGCACGAGCGCGATCACCTGAACGCCTTTTTCAAGGAGGAAGGGGTCCTCGCCGTTCTTTCAGGAGACCGCCGGGGGACGGGCGGCATCCTCTTCGCGGAGGCCCGGGGATCGTATGAAACGGGGGCGCCAATTCCCCCGCCGATGATCTCCCTCGCGCCTGAGCCATACGACCGGCTGTGCCGGCTCGCCGAGAAGAAGATCGCGGTCAAGATCGAGCTGGAGATGGAGGCGAAGTTCTATGACGACGCCTCCGACGGGATGAACGTCGTTGGCGAGATCCCGGGCGGCGCCAGGAAAGACGAGGTCGTCATGATGGGGGCCCACCTCGACTCATGGCACTCGGGGACCGGGGCCACCGACAACGCCGCCGGCTCGGCGGTCGTCCTGGAGGCGATGCGGATTCTCAAGACGCTCGGCCTGCCGATGGACAGGACCGTGCGCCTCGCCCTGTGGACCGGCGAGGAGCAGGGAATTCTCGGATCGCAGGGCTACGTGCAGAAGCATTTCGCCGACCTGGTGACGATGCAGACCTTGCCCGAGCACGCCAAGCTCTCGGGGTACTTCAACATCGACAACGGCACGGGGAAGATCCGGGGGGTCTATCTGCAGGGAAACGACATGATGCGCCCCATCTTCAAGGCATGGCTCGCCCCTTTCGAGGACCTCGGCGCGACGACGATCTCGATCCGGGACACCGGCGGGACCGACCACCTCCCGTTCGACGCGGTCGGGCTTCCCGGATTCCAGTTCATCCAGGATCCGCTCGACTACTCGACGCGGACGCACCACTCCAACATCGATGTCTACGACCACGTGCAGGCGGGAGACCTGATGCAGGCGTCGGCCGTCCTCGCTTCGTTCGTCTACAACGCCGCGACGCGCCCCGAGATGCTGCCGCGCAAGCCGATGCCGAAGCCCTTGCCCCCTAAGACGGCGGAGCCCCGCTAGCGACAATCCGGCAAGCGAGGGGACCATGGTGTTCCCGCGTGAATTTGAAGTAAATGCGCTAGTGTCCGTCGGTTTATTCCTTCCGCGATATGTCGCCCTGTCGCGGCTGACTTTCAAAGCGCTTCCGTTCAGCCATCAGACGGCTCGTGGCTGCATCGCACCTTGCGAGAAGAATGCGGCCGACTCGCTGGCCTGAGCCGAGCTTCTCAGCGGATGCGAAAAACCCGCTGTGGTCTCAGAAGCTCACCTACACAAGGGATCCTTGCTGGCCCCGGAGCGACACCGATGACGCCAGGGAGTCAGTCCGGCTCTCCGAGCTTGACGAGCCTCAGCCGCAGGACTCCCAATGGCTGTAAAGGAACAGTCTGGAAGGTATCCCTGTGAGGTCGACATATTCCGAAAAGAATAAACGAACAAACACTAGCGCGTTTACTTCAAAAACCCGTGCTAACACCTAGGGTCCCCCGGCTCAACTAATGGCCGACATCTGGCATTGACAGCGCCCGAGACCAGCCGCCATACTCCTGGGCTGCAAACACACCCCGGGAACCCAGGCTGGAGATCGGACCCCGCCGCCCGCCCCGTGGACTCTGAGGAGTTGTCGTGACCCTTGCATCCGGCGCACGCCTCGGCCCCTACGAAATCGTCGGCCCTCTGGGCGCCGGCGGCATGGGGGAAGTGTACCGGGCGAAGGACACGCGGCTGGGCCGCGAGGTCGCGGTCAAGGTCCTGCCGCAGCACCTCACCGAATCGCAGGAAGTCCGCGCGCGCTTCGAGCGCGAGGCCCGCACCGTATCCAGCCTCAACCACCCCCACATCTGTACCCTCTACGACGTCGGCCAGGAAGGGACCACCGACTACCTGGTCATGGAGCTGGTGGAAGGGGAGACCCTCGCCGATCGATTGGAGCGCGGCCCGCTGCCCATCCCCGAGGTGCTGCGCCTCGGCACTCAGATCGCCGACGCACTGGACCGGGCGCACCGAGCCGGGGTGGTGCATCGCGATCTCAAGCCGGGCAATGTGATGCTGACCCGCCCGGGCGCCAAGCTGATGGATTTCGGCCTGGCGCGGGCGATGGGAACTGGGGACGCCCCCGGCGGTAGCGGTACAGCCTTGACGGCGGCTCTGACCCACTCCCCGACCATGGCGCAGCCGCTCACGGCCCAGGGATCCATTCTGGGAACCTTTCAGTACATGTCCCCTGAGCAAATGGAAGGGAAAGAGGCCGACGCGCGCAGTGATCTCTGGGCCCTGGGCTGCGTGCTGTACGAAGCGGCCACCGGGCGCAAGGCGTTCGCCGGGAAGAGCCAGGCGTCGCTCATCGGCGCCATCATGAACGTAGATCCCCCGCCGATGGCCGAGATCGCCCCGCTGGCGCCCCCGGCGCTGGAGCGCCTGGTGCGCGCCTGCCTCAACAAAGACCCCGAAGAGCGCATCCAGACCGCGCATGACATCCGGCTGCAGCTGGAGTGGATCCGCGACGCCGGGTCGCAGGCGGGCGTGCCGGCGCCGGTCGCGGCGCAGCGGCGCAGCCGCGAGCGGATCGCCTGGACGCTGGCCGCGGTGGGACTGGCGGGGGCGGGGGTGCTGCTTTTCCTCCAGCTGAAGGCGCCCACTCCGGAGGAAGCCTTCCAGGCAGTCATCCTGCCACCCGCAGGCAATCGTCTCCCCCCCTATTCGTCCACCATGAGCCTCTCGCCCGACGGACGCACCCTCGTCTTCCTCGCGGGGAGCGAAAGCAATGCGAGCATGTGGTGGAGGCCGCTCGGATCCGAAGTGGCGAGGCCCATGCCGGAAAGCGATGTCTCCCTCAGGTCGATGTTCTGGTCTCCCGATAGCCGCTACTTCGGCTACTCCGTCGGCGGCAAGCTCAGAAAAGTTGCGGTGGGGGGAGGCGCGCCCACCACGATCTGCAACGTGAAGTGGTGCCGAGGCGCCGACTGGGGCAGCCAGGACCAGATCGTCTTCGCGCCTGCACCCGAGGGTCCCCTGTATGCCGTCTCCGCGGCGGGAGGCGAGCCCGCCCAGGTCACCACGCTCGATGCCGCCCGGCACGAGACCTCCCACCGCTTTCCCTCCTTCCTGCCGGATGGGGAGCATTTCCTGTTCGTGGCGCTTCCCGGCGGGACGGGTGGGTTCGATATCTTCCTCGGGTCGCTGAAATCCAAGGAGGTCAGGAAGATTCTGGCAGCCGACTCGGCCGCGGTCTACGCCGAGCCCGGTTACCTTCTCTTTGCGCGTGAGGGAAAAATCCTCGCTCAGCCGTTCGACCCCCGGCGATTGGAGCTGAGCGGCGAAGCCGCGGTTCTGACTGACGCCCCGCCCAGCTCGGAGCTGGACGCGGAGCCGGTGGCCTCGGCCTCGGATGACCGGCGGATCGTCTTCCTGCGCAGCGGTGTCACCTCCACACGGCTGCAGTGGTACGACCGCAAGGGCATGGCCCAAGGCACGGTCCCGCTTCCCCCCGGCCCCTGGAACATGTACAGGCTCTCTCCCGATCGGCGCACGGCGGCGGTGATGAACGGGTCCGAGCTGTGGCTGGTGGACCTGGGGCGCTTCATTCCCACGCGTTTCGCCAACACTCTTTCCAAGGAAGCCGACATGGCCTGGTTCGGCGATAGCCGGCGGATCGCCTTCTCCTCCAATCAAAGCGGCCGGGCCGAGATCTACATCGGCAGCACCACCGGCACCGGCGAGCCGCAGATCGTCCCCACCACGGACGCGCAGTTCAAGACGGTCTGGGACATCTCCACGGATGGCAAGACGATGGTGTTTGGCCAGCTGGGCGACACCAACACGTGGGATTTGTGGATTCTGCCGCTTCAGGAAGGCGGAAAGCCCACGCCGTACGCGGCCGGACCCGGACACGAACGGCGCGCGCGCGTCTCACCGGATGGGAAGTGGCTGGTCTATGACAGCGATGAATCAGGACAGTTGGAAGTTTATGCCGACTCGTTTCCGGTCCCCGGGCACAAGGTGCGCATCTCGGTCGACGGCGGCCGAGGGGCAGGCTGGACCCGCGGTGGCAAAGAGCTGCTTTACGGTAAGGGACACATCCTCATGTCCGTACCGATCACTCTCGGCACGGAGATCGAGCCCGGCACACCGCAGCCGCTGCTGACCGTGCCCGAGGGGACGGCCGGAGGCGATGGCACCGCCGATGGCGAGCGCTTCCTGATCAGCACCGGCCCCGAAGTCCAGCGCGACATCCGGGTCATTCTGAATTGGACTGCGCTGCTGAAGCATTGATTCCAGAAACATCGCCCGCGGTCACCGCGTAATGAGAATAATGAAAACTCTGCCAGTCCTCGGTTCCTTGCTGGCCTTCACGGCCTCCGCTCTAGCGAGCCCCAAGCACGGCGAACCCATCGCCACCGTTCCTTTCGAGCTTCACGACAATCGAATTTTCGTGAGCATCACCCTCGAGGGGCAGGGGCCCTTCTCGGTGATCTTCGACACCGGGGGATCCAACGTCATCACCCCCCAGGTGAAACAGATTCTCGGCTCGAAGATTCTGAGCACTGACAGCACGACCGGGGCGGGGGAGGGCACCGTGGAAATCAACACGGTCCGGATTGGCTCCATGCAGCTGGGAGGTTTGCAGCTGCAGGACCAGGATTTCGTGGTCGTGGACCTTGGCGAGATCAAGCAGGCGTTCCGCTTCGAGCGACTCGACGGGTTGATCGGTTATGAGGTGCTGCAGCGCGCGCGCGCGAAAATCGATTTCGATCGAAAGGTCATCGAGCTGTTTGAACCGGAGCCGGGACGCAAGCGGACAGCGCGTCTGCTCCCGTTCCAGCTGGTGGACCAGAGACCGGTGGTTACCGGAAGAATCGATGGACGAGCCGCGAAAATCCTCATCGACACGGGGGACCGCTCGAATCTGACTCTATTCGAGCGCTTTGCGGTGACTTCTAGTCTGGATGCGGCCTTTCGGGACAGTGCGGCGGTCTTGACCGGAGTGGGCGTCGGGGGACCGATTCCGGGGAAGATCGCTACCATCGCTAAGGTGGAGTTGGGAGAAATCACGATCCAGAACGTGGTGGCGCGACTTCCGACGACGAAGGCGGGCCTCTTTGCCACCAGCGATTTATCGGCCAGCGTCGGTGTGGGTCTGCTTCGAGGATTCAATTTGGAGTTTGATTATCAAAACGGCCTTCTGGGCCTCGAAGCCCGAAAAGGGTACAAGCAGCAATCCAATTTCGTTCCCGTCCCCAACTGACGCAATAATCGACTCAGTCCTTGCGTTGTGTCGTCGGGAAGGAGCGCTGTAGCCGGTAGGGTTTCGCTATTCCTGCAACGCCTGCTGAAAACTCCGCAGCTCGATCAGGTTGAGGTCGGAAACGGCCGAATAGTGCATGCCCGCGCGGCTCCAGCGGATCAGGTTGTAGCCGCGCAGACTCGTCTCCATGGCTCCCGCCCCCGTACCGTCTTGGGACGGCCAGATGAATAGATTGATGACGTGTTTGCGCCGCTGGTAGATGAGGGCCGCCACCGGCCGGCTGTCCAGGTAATCCAGCCGGCCCCCGAGCAGGGTGAATCCCTCGTTGGAAAGGTCTTTGACCTCCGGCGAGAAATCGATCCGGCCGCTGAAGGACGGCTTGACGGTGTGCTGGTCGGAGGACGGAAAATCCATCAGATGGGCCGCCATCAGTGATCGGACGTGGGCCGAGACGGTTTCCTGGTTCAACAAATCTTCCGACGAAGACGATCTCGAGGCTATCACCAGTGCAAAGGCCAGAATCGCAACCGAGAATACTGGAGCGGCAAGGGCGACCCAGCGCCAGGCGGGCCGCCAGCCCACGGCAAACACCTTCTCCTGTTTGCGCACCGCCGAGCGGACGCGCGAGCCCAAGCGCGGGGGGGCGTCGTAGTATAAGGAGGTGCCCCCAAGGGCCGAGCGCAGAGCCTGATGGCTCTTCAGCGCCGCCGCGCAGACCTGGCAGTCGGCCATATGCCGCTCGATCTCCAGGCTGGAGCTGAGATCCAGCTCGCCGTCCGCGTAGGCCTCGATAAGATCTTTGTTCTCCGGGCAGGACACTTCACTCCTCCTTCGTTCCGCGATCGATCAGGAACTGCCGCAGGTTCCTCCGGGCGCGGGCCAGGCGCGACATGACAGTGCCGATCGGCAGCCCGCTGACCTCCGCGATCTCCTTGTAGCTGAGGCCCTCCAGCTCGCGCAGAACCAGCGCTTCCCGGAACTCGACTGGAAGCCTTTCGAGCGCCTCCCGCAGATCCTGCCGCGTGGCACTTTGGAGCAGCTCGACTTCAGGGCCTGGGCTCTTGTCCTCGACGTCGTGAATCTGCGCATCGAACGGGGTGATGGGCCCCTGCGCCTGCGACCGCTGCAGCCAGGAGTAGGCCGCATTGCGCACGATGGTCAGGAACCAGGCCTTGCTGTTGCCGCCGCGAAATCCACCGAAGAAGCGAACCGCGCGCAGGTAGGCCTCCTGGACCACGTCCTCGGCATCCTGGTCGCTGCGGGTCAGCCAGCGCGCCAGATTGTACGCGGCGCTCATGTGGGGCAGGAAGGCGCGCTCGAATCTCTTCAGCTCGGTGGGGTCCATGGAACCGAAACGCTACCACATTCTGAAATGCTCGGCCCATCCTCTTCCCCTGGCTTCTTGAACTGAATTCTTCCGGGTGCAGATTCTCGAATCGACCTGCCGCTCCTACAGACAGAGACCGCCGCTCTGGGATTTTTATTCCCGGAGGGAGATCGTGAGGATTCCCGGGACTAACCGTGGGGGAACTCCAGTCTCTAAGGGTGAGTCCTTAACGTCCACTCTTAGGAGGTCCTGTCATGAACCAGAACTCGATGACCCGTCAGGCAACAAGCACGCTCCGCGAGGAAGAGTCGCTCTTCTCGGCCGCCCTCTCCTCCTCGGAGCTGCCGGCGAGCCGCCCCACTGCACTGGGGATCGGCGAGCGGATCCACCGTATCGCCTTCAGCACGGCGCCCCCGGCCACACTCCTGGTGCGCTCCATCGTGGGAGCGGTGTTTCTCCTGGAGGGGATCCTGAAGTTCCTCAACCCCCAGGAGCTGGGCGTCGGCCGTTTCGTCAAGATCGGCATCCCTTTCCCGGCCTTCTTCGCCCCCTTCGATGGGGTCTTCGAGATTGGCTGCGGGATTCTCCTGTTGGTGGGGCTGATGACGCGCCTGGCCGCGATCCCGATGATCATCAATATGATCGTGGCCATCACCTCCAGCAAGATCCCGATTCTGCTCGAGCAGGGTTTCTGGAAGGCGGCGCACGAAGCGCGTCTGGACTTCTCGATGCTGCTCGGCTGCATCTTTCTCCAGCTGGTGGGGGCCGGCCCACTCTCTCTGGATACCCTTCTGGCGGCAAGATCCCGGAGCGGGTCCTCCGACCCCCGAAATCCTTCTCAACGAGCGCCGGCGCTGGACAAGGCGATGGTGACGTTGCTGGCGGCGGGGATGTTGATTCTCGGCACGCCCAGCCGGAGCCAGGCTGCGGAGAGCGCTTCGCAGGGCTATGCGCAAGCGACCAGGGCGTCGATGCGCTCCATGGCCGGCGCTGCCCCCACGGGCACGGAGCAGATGGTCGAAGTCCGCTTGACCGAGTACAAGATCGAGATGCCCCTGCAATTGCGCGCCGGTCGGACGCTGTTCAAGGTGACCAACCTCGGCGGGATGTTCCACCGCTTCGAAATCGAGGGGGTGGGGATCGAGAAGGAGGTCGAGCCCGGCGTGGAAGCCGGTCAGACGAAGAGCCTGGAGCTGGATCTCAAACCGGGCATGTACGAGGTGTACTGTCCCGTGCACGGCCACAAGAAGGCCGGCATGTCTATCCGGCTGAAGGTTACCTAGAGCAGTCCGGTGAGGAGGGTGCCCTCTGCTCCGGCCCCCTAATCCAGTACGAAACCCGATTGCTGTTCTGGCGTTGTCTTGAGCAGGAGCTGTGCCGTGCCCGAAGCCACCAGGTCGCCATTTAGCTCCACCGCCTCCTGCAGCAGCGACACCCTCTCGCCGGAGTCGTCCGCAACCGAGCTGAGGCCGAGAAGAATGCGGGTCCTCACGGATGACTCCGGCGATAGAAAGAGTCCCTTCCGCCACATCGCGCGCGCCTCGTCCCGTCTGTCCAGGCGGGCCAGGTTCTTGCCCAGCAGCCAGTAGGCCTGGGCGAGGTCGGGGGATCGCGCCAGGATCGATTCCGCCAATCTGACATTCTCTATCGCCGACTGGTCACCGTCTTCCAGCAGGTAGAGCGCTTGGAAGCACTCGTGGGGAAGGTTTCCCTGCACGAGCTGCTCCGCCAGGTAGAGGCCGGTGCGGCATAGATACCAGCCAGGCGCCAGCTTCTCCGCGGCGGCATAACTCTCACTCCCTTCCGCATACCGCCGCAGGTGCAGCAGAGTAAACGCTTGCTGATAGCGCGGGTCAGGGTCGAAGGGGTCCGCCTTGGCGGCTGCTTCAAAGGATTCCAGCGCCTGCTCGAAGCGGAGCGCCTCGCCCAGCTTCTTCCCCCGCTCAACCAGCAGATCCGCCGGTCGCAGGGTCATTCGATTGCGCTCAAAGATGAACTGTAACTTCTGGCCGGGGATCATTTCGGCATCCTGCAGCTCGACGCGCTCCCCATTCACGAGGGCCACCACGCGATTGAGGGGCTCACCCCACGATGCCATCGCCGCCCGCCTCTCATAGTCGGCCGCCTGGCTCGATCGGCCGAGCCCCCGCAGAACCGTCGCGAGGGCCCTGGCAGCCTCGTACGCCTGCCGGGAATCTCCGAGGTACCGGTGCGCCTCATAGAGATTTCCCAGGTAGGCCACGATGCCTTCCTCGTCCCCGGACTGTCGGCACAGCTCCAGCGCTTGATCCATGCAAGGTATCGCGTTCGACGCTTCGCCGCCCTGCAGATGGCATTCGCCCAACCGACCCAGGGTCAGCGCGAGATTCCGATCGAAGCCAAAGCCCTGCAATCCGCGCAGGTGGGTGACCAAGCCGCTCAGGCGGTCGCGAGCCTCGGCGTAGCGCGCCTCTTCCATGAGCCGCAGCGCCTGCTGGAAGCCGGAGTTCCACTGTTTGAGAGGGTCGGTTTCTGGATCGCCTTGCATTACCCGGACCAGCTCCGGATGTCCCAGGTGATCGGCGAAAAAACAGGCGATGGCCATCAATCCGTCGCCATAGCGCTGCACGCTCGCCTGGTCGAGAGGGAGTGCGGCGGGAAGCTTCCGCCACTCCGGGAAGTGCTTCAGGATGAAGGGTCGATTCGCGCGACAAAGGCGCTCGAACTGTTGGCGGTTCTTGCGCGCCGCTTCGAAGAGGAGGTCGCGAAGCTGCTCCGGGTCACGAGCTTCGTGGCCCCGTGGATGGAAAACAAAATCGAGGATACTCATCGTCGACTTCTTTAGAAGACACAATACACCAAACCGGACCCCAAGGCGCCGATTTTGGGGTGCACGGGAAGCGGCTCGCAGTTCAAGATGGTACGAAGCCTCATTCCGGAGGGCTGGGAAGCGCTGCAGCGCCTGCCAGCTCGGGTTCATGCTCGTCGTACGACATCAGCTGCGGCCACTTCGCCACGATCCATCCCAAACCCACGATGCAGCCAACCCCGCCCGTGATGATCGCGAAAGGCGCGCCAAAAAGCTGAGCCACCACGCCGGCCTCGATCTCCCCCAGTTGCGGCCCACCCTGGAAGAAGATCTGATTGACGCTGGTCATCCGTCCGCGGAGATAGTCCGGTGTCTGCAGCTGCCGGATGGTGTTGCGGATGATGGTGCTCACGGCATCCGCCGCGCCGATGACGGCCAGAAGGACCCACGCCAGCAGAAAGGACCGCGCCAACCCGAACCAAATCGTCCCGGCTCCGAAGATCAATACCGCCCAAAGAAAGAGGGGTCCCTGCCGGCGCAGGGCGTGCACCTGGGAAATGATCAATGCGGCCACGACGGCCCCGACGGATTGCGCCGCCGAGAGCCAGCCGTAACCCACCACGCCCACTTGCAGGATGTCGCGGGCGATGATGGGCATCAGCGTGTTGGCCGAGGCGAAGAAGGTCGCCACGAAATCGAGGATCATGGAGGAGAGGATGATCGGGCGAGTGGCGATGAATCGCATGCCCTCAAGAATCGCCGGCCAGCTCACGCCGCGGCTCTCGGCCGATCTCATTTGCGGCACCTCGCCGATCAACGCGAGCGCCAGAATCACCGCCAGAAACGATGCGGCGTTGATGTAGTACACCCCCTGCTGCCCGGCCAGGACGATGACGAATCCACTCAACGCCGGGCCGATCACGGCGCCTGCCTGGAAGGCGATGGAGGTCATACTGAAGGCATTGGGCAAATCCCGCGCCGGCACCAGGTTCGGAATGAGCGCCTGGCGGGCCGGGCCGTCGAATGCCACGGCCACCGCCTGAAGCGCGGTCAGCGCGTAGATGTGCCACAGGGTGATGTGGCCGAATTGAGTGAGCAGGCCCAGCGTCAAGGCCACCAGCGCCGCCGAGATTTGCGTCACGAACAGCACGCGCCGGCGGTTATAGGAGTCGGCGACCGCCCCGGCAATCAGGGAAAAGAGAATAACCGGCAGGATGCGCGCCAGGCCAATCCCCCCCAGAGCGATCGGCTGATGCGTCAGCGTGCGGATGTGCCAGAACAACGCCCAGATCTGCATCTGGGTCCCGGCTATCGAAATCAACTGCCCAAGCCATAGCAGGAAAAAGCCCCGGTGCTTCAACGCCGGGGGTATCCTCGGGCTGATCATGTTCGCGAATTCAAAGATTTAGCGTCCGTTGTCCGGGTCAACCGATTCGATTGGCTCGTGTCGCACCCTGAAAGGTTCACCTTATTATAGGGATCAAGCAGGAGTCTGGCGGTCAGACCGCGGAATCTCAGCCATCATGTCCTAGACTCACAACAGTGTAGTCGCCACCACTCTTTCGTAACGCCCCCTCCCCAGCCGCAACCCGGCCGTTGTTGTGCCCGCTCGACTTGTCCCACCGCCAGGGCCTCCGCTGGCCCGCCGGCGCGTGGCACTTCACTTGCTTGGAATGACCCACGCCATACATCGCGCCGCCCAATGAATTCTTGACACAATCCGAAACCAGCGTGCGCGATTCAAGAGCACCGCACAAATCCTTGACGCCGTCGCAACGCGGCAAGCAGAGATATCCGACACGCGCAGGGGGCGGCTAACTATGGTTGGGAGCGGAGGCTCTCTTTCTTCTGAGGACGAACGCCGGCTGATCGAACGCTATCTCCAGGGGGATCCATCCGCTGCTCGGATCCTGGACGGCTGGATTGAGATAGCGCTTCGCGAAAGCCTTCGTTCTCCCCGGGAGCAGTGGGATGACCTGAGGCAGGAAGTCCAGGCGCGGGTCCTGCGCAACCTCACCGGCGGACTATTCAACGGGCGGTCCACTCTCCGCACCTACGTGCATCGGATCTCCAAGAACGTCGTGGTCGATTTCGGCCGCCGGGCCTATCGGCACGGAGAGGTCGGGATGGACCCCGCCGATCCCAAGCTTGCGGCAATCACGGTCGAGCCGAGCGGAATTGCGGGGCATCTGGCCAGGGATCTTCTGAACAGAATCCTCCGGGAGCTTTCCCAGCAGGATCGCCAGCTGTTGCACCTGGTCTTCGAGCTGCATTATTCGTACGGAGAGGTCGCGAATGAGCTGGGCATCCCGGAAGACACCGTGAAATCCGGGATGTCCCATTGCAAGGATGGACTGTTGAAATTGCGTCGCGATTTGACGACGTAAAGAGGAGGCATGGAAATGCCACGCTGTGACGACCCCAGCAACATCCTGCTCCCGTGGTACCTGAACGGCAGCCTGGAAGCTGCGGAAGAGGAGCAGGTGCGAGCCCACCTGGCATCCTGCCCTATCTGCTCCCGGGAGCTGGCGGAGCTGTCTGAAATCGCCGAGCCGCTGGCAGCCCGCGCGACCGAATGGGGGGCACGACGGCTCCGCACCCTATTCCACTCGGGCCGCCTGCGCTGGGCCGTGGCCGCCGTCGCGATCCTGGGCGTCCTGCTGCTGACGTACTGGGTTCGCGCGAAGCGCGCCGCCCCGGAGGAATTCCTCTTTGGGCCAGAGCATGTGGTCTCGCTCGACCTCCACTCGGGATCCGTGCGCAACGTGAAATCCCTGCCGACGCTGGCTCTGGTGGGCCAGGTCGGGGAGGTGGACCTCCGGCTGGGCGCGCCCGTGAATTCCGGGGCCACCTATGAGATGGAGCTGCGATCGTCGCAAGGGAAGGTTTTGACCCGCGGCAGCAAGGCCCCCCTGAAGCTGGACGGTCTCGGCAGGACGACCTACAGGATCCAGGCGGCATTGCTTTCGCCGCCGGGACAGTTTCAGCTGGCGTTGCGGGAGTTTGATTCTTCCGGGGCCGTGCGCGAGTACCCTTATGCTTTCCGTGTGGTGAGCCTGCCATGAGACCACGAAAAGGACACAGTCCATCGCGACCTGAAGCCCGAGAACAGCTTCATCGCCCGCGACGCATGACAGCGCCGTTGCTGATTTCTTCCAAATGTGACAGCGGGGGGACCCTGTGTCTCGCGCGTGAAATTGAAGTAAATTCGCTAGTGTTCGTTCCTTTATTCCCTTCGCGATATGTCGTCCGGTCACGGCTGACTCTCAAAGCACCTCCATTCGGCCATCAGAAGGCTGGTGACTGCATCTCACCATCCGAGAAGAGTGTGCGGCCGACTTGCTGGCCTAAGCTGAGCTTCTCAGCGGGCGCGAAAGATCTCTTGTGGCGCTGACTGCTCGACACCACAATGGAAGTTCGCTAACACTGGACAGGCGCAGCTGGCGCCGGGAGGTCGGTTCCTTCCTCCGAGCTTCGTGAACTTCAGCCGCAGGCTTCGCAATGGCCGATAGAGAACGGTCTGGAAATCATCCGCGCGGAGCCGTCATATCTCGAAGGGAATAAAGGAACGAACACTAGCGAATTTACTTCAAAACTGTGTGAAGATAGGGTCCCCCCGCTCGACCAACGCCTGCATTCGTCTCGCTCACCCGATCTGGCGAGCCTCAAGCCGGGATCCTCTCGTCGCGGCCGAAATCCGCGCCTGGCGGGGCGAATCCGACGCGGCCTTCGCCTGGCTCGACAAGGCTCTGGCGGCACGCGACCCGGTCTTGAGCGGGATTAAGCTTGATGCATATCTGCAGACCCTGCACGCCGACCCGCGCTGGAAAGCCGTGCTGAAGAAGATCGGCCTGCCGACCGATTTGTAATCCCGATTTCAATTCTATGCCTGCCGCGCCGCGAATGGCGCTCCCTGCGGGGCAAATCGCAGTTCCCTTGCCGTGGCACGCAGGTTGCAGCACACAACAGCAGATCCGGTCCAGCAAACTCCAAAACAGATCGAGGCGGCGCGTGGCCCCTGCGGGCACGGTGCAATCATGCTGGCTCTAGCGATGCTGCTTCTGCTCTCCGAGCTCCCGGCGCCCGCGGCGCAGCGGGCCACCCTGCCGGCGAGCTCGTTCCAGTTCGGCAAGGTCGTCCAGGGCACGGTGCTCGAGCACGAATTCACCCTCAGGAATGACGGAACCGCCCTTCTCGAGCTGTCGAGGGCCATCATGACCTCCCCCATTCTGGCGATCAGCCTGCCGAGGGACGTGGAGCCTGGATCGCAGGTCGCCCTGCGATTCAAGCTCGACACCTCCTCCCTGGAGGGTCCATTCGACGGTCAGATCATCCTGTTCCTGAACGACCCGGTGACCCCTGAAGTCCGGCTCGCCTTCGAAGGGAAAGTGATCCGCAGCATCGAAGTCTCGCCCATGTCGGCGGTTTACCTCGCCACGCAGCTGGGTCAGCCCAAGGAAGGGTCGGTGGATTTGCTCAGTCACGAAACGGTCCCATTCCAGGTGCTCGGCATCGACAGCGCCGGAACCAAGCTGGAGACCCGGGTCGAGACGCTGAGGGAGGGGAAACGATACCGTCTGATCGTAGGCGTGAGTGCAGGAGCGCCGCTCGGAAGGCGCAGCGACACTCTGATGGTGAGGACTTCGAGCCCGACGACCCCCCTGCTGAAAATCACCGTCAATACCTACGTCCACGACACGGTCTACAGCTTTCCCGACTCCGTGGATCTGGGGGATCTCCCATTGAGCGCCATTCAGGCAGATCCCGGCTTGCTCCAGAAATCGGCCCAGACTCTCATGGTTTATCAGGTGGGCGGTACTCAATTCAAGGTGAGCGTCAGCACCAACGTGCCGGGCCTGATTCTGCAATCCGAGCCCGGGTCGGCGGGAGACCGCTGGCAGATCACGATCGCCGTGAGTCCCGAACGAATCCAACCGGGTCCCATTCGCGGATCCATCGTCATTCGGACCAACGATCCGAAGCACGAGAAGCTTACCGTCCCCGTCTCCGGCTCCATCCTCGACAAGCCCAAATCCTGATCGATCGGTCCCGGTCGACGGCGATGCTCAAGCACTGACCCATCCGGTCTCCCCCTCCTCCAGGTTGGACATCCCACCCGTCTTTCAGTCATTGTCCAGTCAACCAGTGGAATGCCAAAAGCCGCTCGATGAGGTGGCGCAGCGCGTCGGAACACGCGCGGTGGACAATGTCTATCTGACCCCGGGCACGGAAATCGCGGTGATGGAGCGCGGTGGCATTCTCTGCCAGCTCGCCGGGTCGCGCGAGTGCTGCCTCATCATGGCTCCCGCTCATTCGGCCAACCACTCGTAAAAGCCTGGACTGGCGTACTTTATCCCGGACTCGCGTTCCTGCCGGAGTATGCGGGATTCGACAACATGATTTCGCGCCCAAGGCACGAGTGTTGTTATACTCTATGGAGCGGTAGAGAGGGGATCCGTGAAATCCAGAGGCAAGATCATAGGGACAGGCTTGGCGATCCTGTGCCTCGTCGGCATCGGAGCCGTTGTCGCCGCCACCGTTGTGCCCACCGAGATCCGGCAGCCCGGCACCCAACCGCAGCACCACGCTCAAAGCAGGATGCGCGTGCTCGCTCCGGGCACGCCTCAGGCGCCAGGGGACATTCAACTGGTGGACTATATGTACCTTGGTGAACGGCCACATTGGTATGGTGCGGTGCCTCCGAGAAAACCCGTTTGGGTGGACATCCCAATCCCGACAAACCAGGTCCTCATCAGGGACCTGCTGTTCGTGGTGTCAGACTCTGACTGGACCTTTACCGTTTGTGAAAGCAAGAACTTCGGCGGATGCACTTTCGCAGTTCTGCGTGGTTCCTCGTTCGGTTGGTCTGGAGACTATGGTTACTCAGGGGCGCCAATCCCGTACGTTGACCGGGACGGCTCAAACCTGATCCATGTGCTGGTTGAGGGAGAGGACTGGTTCACCTTCCGCGCCCTGATCAATTACACGGTCAATTAGGATGAGAAAACTGCTCCTTCTCGCTGTTTTGTTCTTCCTTCCGTCAGCGGCCATGGCCTTTGACTGCACAAGCTCGTCCGCCTGCTCGCCGGGCCCGTGCCCGTGGAGCTCTGCAAGCTCGTGGAACAACTGTAATGGGACCATCCCGCAGCCAGGCGACACTGTGACTCTCGGCGATGGAGCCGGTCACGTGATGGCACTCGACGTATCAGCCAACGTCGTGAGCGTATTCATTGGAGCGGCAAACACGCTGCAGTGTTTCGGGCCCACGGCGCGCACGCTCACGATCAGTGGGAATGCGGGAATGGACTTTGCACAGCGGGACGGGACTTCCATATTCAAGCCGTGCAACGGTCTACAGATTGTCATGTCCGCTTCGACTGGGACGCCAGGGATAAGCAGTGCCGGTTTCTCGATGGACAATGTAGATTTGGGTCCGCTCCACACCATAAGCTCGCTCACCATCTCTAAAAATGGTGTCTGCGCCCCTGGCGATAAATGGTCGATCATCTCAGCCGACATGGTGTCTGATGTTGCTGTGGGCGACCTGCTGCAGCTGATGACTGGTGCACAACGCGGCAGGATGTACGAAATCGTGCAACTAAGCGGCACGAACGTTACTATCTGCCCTTCCTATCCTGATCGCTCGAGCCTTGGTGCGCATCTCACTCCACACTTGACGCGTCTCGCACCTGATCGGCCTGGACCAGTGCCGAATCCCATGCCAGCAGTCGGCGACCAGTTCCTGGCGTGGAAGCCATGGGGAGTCCGCGGGACTTCGGTGCCGTTCAGATGGGCCGACGGCGGCACTGGTAAAGCGCACATCATCGGCGCGCAGATCAGCAACGTCAGTGATGCGAACGGGGGACTTTCCATTGCTTGCGCAGAGGCTCGACCTCCAGTAATCATCTCGCACAACAATTTCTTTAGTATGAAGGATGGGGTCGTCGCTGGTTTCGCCTATGACGACATCGGCGGGTGCGACAAACCTCTTGCCAGTTGGAACGTCGTCCATGATTCAGACATCCCCGGTAATCACTTCAGCCTGGGCTTCTTGCGCAACACGTATTACGACACCAGCCCTACGGTTGGCGGCGCGTTGGTGTTTAACACCTTCTACCGGTTGTCTCACAACACCATCAATGTGAACCATGCTGGATCGCCGTACCCCATCGTCGGCACGGAAGTCGGGTATAACGTTGCCTTCGAAACGGACATTCTTGACGCTGGCGAGGCCGAGTTTTTGGAAATTGACTCGTGCGACCATTGCACGATTCAATCGAACATCGGTTGGAAGCTCGGTACGAGGGCTGCTGGCATCATAGCCAAGCCCTCCGCGGAAACGCTTTGGACAAATAATCTAGTCAGATGGAACTACATACACGGTACCGACCGTGGAATCGTAATGGGAAGCGACGTCAATACCTATGGACCAGGCAACATCGCGCTTGGCAATTATATTGACACCACAGCTCGATCTGGCATCCAAGCGTTCGTGGCTATTAACAACATTGTCCATGGCTACAACATGGACAACGATGTGGATGGTCCTTACCTTGGACTTCACGCAATGCGAGTGATCCAGGCGGAAGGGAACGTGGTTGATGGGGCTGGAAGCAACCGCGCCGCATTTGGGCTCTATTTCCTGCCGGAACCCATCGACACAACAACCAAACGATTTGCGCGTGGCAACATTTGCAGGAATCTCGCTCTGATCGGCGGTAGTGTCACTGTTACCTGCGTTCGGGTCGAGGACGCTGGAACGGCCAACATGGATATCATGCACAACGTGGCCGAATGTCCCCAGGACGCGCTTTGCGATGGCGTGGTGAGCTGTAACTGGAGCCCTCCTAGTGCCACGATTCTGAATGTGAAAGATAATATTGTGACCGGTACGAATAGTTCCTCGGTTGCGGCATCGGATACTTGTGGCGCGAATGTCACAAGCAATCTGGCGAACCTGACGCGGTTTGGTGGAATCGGTGCGGCCTGGGGCAGTTGGAGCACTAGCACAGGAGAGGTAGATCGAAATCCGCTGTTTGTTAACGCTGCTGGCGGTGACTTCAACCTAATGGCTTCGAGTCAGGAATTGGGGGCTGGCTCTGCTCCTGTCGGCAGCTCTATCGGTATTCGTGCCCTGCGATTTCCAATTGAAATGTTCCCTGCGTACGTGCGGGCAGTCATGTCTGTGCCAACAGCTGTGATTACGGATCCGGTGAGCGACAATGATATGGATGGTTTCCCGAGCTTCATGATTTCGAGCACTGACCAGGTGGACGCTTGCCCGTTTGTGACAGATTCTCGTAACGGTTACGACAATTCGGGGGTCTGCAAAAACGCAACTTTTCCAGCAGGGCAGCCCATAAAGGGGGCGACGCGAACACCTTTCCGCCCGACAACGAGGTGAGGGCCCTCGGACTGATAATTCCTGCTCGAACCCGATTCAATTCTCGCCGCGTGTGTTCCTGATTCTGTTTGCTCCCGGGCTCGTGGGGTCCTGTCTCGGGTGATTCTGGCCGGCGGAATCCAACAACTTTCGGATGACCGCCATGATCTGGGGGCACAGGACCCCTGTGCAGGTGAAGCTGGAGGCTCGCTGGCCGA
>Ga0070699_100000079_pt1 | contig 92794 bp, 79 predicted proteins | sample KBSK1503metaG_FD_65473 | JGI IMG/M metagenome (GOLD analysis project Ga0070699, IMG submission 65473) | Corn, switchgrass and miscanthus rhizosphere microbial communities from Kellogg Biological Station, Michigan, USA - KBS K1-50-3 metaG | ecosystem: Host-associated > Plants > Roots >... | reverse complement strand
CCGGCTAATCTGTGTTCATCTGTGTCCATCTGTGGTTTCGTTCTAACTCCTTGTCAAATGCCGATACTTGATCCATAAGGCTGATCCGCAATCACCAAAGCTTTGGCATCATTCTTCTTCATTGGAACCACCGATGAACACCGATAAACACGGATAAACACAGACCTGACTTCCCGGCTAATCTGTGTTCATCTGTGTCCATCTGTGGTTTCGTTCTAACTCCTTGTCAAATGCCGATACTTGATCCGATGAGGCTGATCCGCGGCCGTGCCCAGCCGCGCGTGTCTATCAGCTTCGTACTCGGAATAATTTCCATCAAACCACTCGACGTGGCTGTCTCCTTCGAATGCCAATATGTGAGTCGCAATGCGGTCGAGAAACCATCGGTCGTGGCTGATCACAACCGCGCAGCCGGCGAAATTCTCGAGCGCGGCTTCAAGCGCGCGCAGCGTGTTTACATCAAGGTCGTTGGTCGGCTCGTCGAGCAACAGGACATTCGCGCCTTCCTTCAACATCTTCGCAAGGTGAACTCGATTCCGTTCTCCGCCCGACAACATCCCGACTTTCTTCTGCTGATCGGTTCCCGAAAAGTTGAATCGCGCAACATAAGCACGCGAGTTCATCTCTCGCTTGCCAAGCTCTATCGTATCGTTGCCGCCGGATATTTCTTCCCAAATTGTTTTGTTTGCGTCGAGCGAGTCCCGGCTCTGATCGACGTATCCGAGCTTCACCGTCGAGCCGACTTTGAAAGCTCCGCTGTCCGGCGTTTCCTGACCCGAGATCATTCGAAACAACGTAGTCTTGCCGGCGCCGTTCGGACCGATCACACCAATGATCCCGCCCGGTGGAAGCGCGAACGACATGTTCTCGATCAGAATGTTATCGCCGTAAGCCTTGCTCACGTCTTTTGCTTCGATCACCACGTCGCCCAGTCGCGGGCCCGCGGGAATGTATATCTCAAGTTCGCGTCCGCGATTCTCACTCTCTTGTGAGAGCAGCGCTTCATAGGAGCTTATGCGCGCCTTGGATTTCGCGTGACGGGCGCGCGGCGCCATTCGAATCCATTCCAGTTCCCGTTCGAGGGTTTTCTGGCGCTGGCTCTCGGCTTTCTCTTCGTGCCGCAGACGTTCCTGCTTCTGTTCGAGCCAGGACGAGTAGTTGCCTTCCCACGGAATGCCTCGTCCCTGATCGAGTTCCAGAATCCAGCCGGCGACATTGTCAAGGAAGTAGCGATCGTGAGTCACGGCGATGACAGTGCCCGCGTATTGTTGAAGATGATGCTCGAGCCATGCGACGGATTCGGCATCGAGATGATTCGTAGGTTCATCGAGCAGCAATATGTCGGGCGGCTTTAGCAGAAGCCTGCACAGCGCGACTCTTCTTCTCTCGCCTCCGGACAGGATCTTGACGGGTGTTTCGCCGGGCGGGCACCTGAGCGCGTCCATCGCCATCTCGAGCCGGCTGTCGAGGTCCCATGCGCTGGCCGCGTCGAGTTTTTCCTGAACCGCTCCCTGTTGTTCCAGAAGCGCGGTCATCTCGTCATCGGTCATCGGCTCGGCGAATTTGTCGTTGATCTGATCGAATTGCTTGAGCAGCGCGACGGTTTCGGCGACGCTTTCCTCTACGACTTCGCGGACAGTCTTCGAGTCATCGAGCTTCGGTTCCTGTTCGAGAAAGCCTACGCTGAAGCCGGGAGAGATGACTGTCTCGCCCACGAATTCTTTATCGACGCCGGCGATGATTCTCAGCAGCGAGCTTTTGCCCGAGCCGTTGAGCCCTATGACGCCGATCTTCGCGCCGTAGAAGTAAGAGAGGTAGATGTCCTTGATGACGGGTTTCTTGTCGTAGTACTTCCCGACTCCGACCATCGAGTAAATAATTTTGTTTGGAGTTGAGCTCATTGATCGTATGTTCCTACTGCCCTCTTAACTAGTTGAGATTGTAACTCAGCGGTCGAGCTTTTCTCTCCGCAGCATCTGTTCGCCTCGCATCACGTGCACGACATAGATCCGCTGGCCATCGATGCGGTAGAAGACACGGCAAGGGCCGACGACTAGTTGCCGGTAAGGCAGATCTGATATCTCTGCTGGGACTGAACCCAATCGAGGAAATCGCCGAAGTCTTTGCACTTGTTCAAAGACGCGGCGAATCAGCTTCCTGGCGGCATCAGGTTTATCGAGCGAGATGTAGTCAGCGATAGATTCGAGATCCTGAAGTGCGGGTTCCGTCCAGACTATTCGAGCCATCGCCGCATTCTCTTTTTTGCCTCCGAGTGAGTCACAGTGCGGCCTTCCCGAATCGCCTTCTCGCCGCGCGCGATGCCTTCCAGCAGCCGCATTCTTCTGTTCATGCGCTCGAAGGAAGCAACGCTTACCAGGTAGGCCGCGGGCTTGCCATTTTGGGTCACAAGCATCGGTGACTTGTCACTGTTCAAATTCTTTATCACCTTCACGGCTTCGGGTAGGAGTTCGGAGATCGGTTGCGTCTTCATAGCTGAATGTTAGGTACGCGCGCCGACGAAGGCAAGTGATCGAGATTAACCGCTGCTAGTGTTTGATCACGATTGCCGACACACCGAACAATATGAGGTTGGATTTACGCATCTATATGGATCGTCAGCGAGAAGTCATAGAGCATGGCGAATGCGGTAACTGTCTCGCCTACGAATTCCTTATCGACACCGGCTATGATTCTCAGCAGCGAGCTTTTGCCCGAGCCGATGAGCCCGATGACGCCGATCTTCGCGCCGTAAAAGTAAGAGAGATAGATGTCCTTGATGACGGGTTTCTTGTCGTAGTACCTCCCGACGCCGACCATCGAGTAGATGATTTTGTTTGGTGGGCTGCTCATTAGCTCTTTCTTGTCTCTTCCTCCTTCGCTTGCGGCGGATGCCAGCCCGCACTCACCCAGTTTTGTCTGACCACGAGAGCGATCTCATTGTTGAGGTTTAGAGCATCAACCGTCACTCGGCCGCAAATTGTTTTTCCAATAACTCTGATACCGTCATCGCTCCAGTGGAAGTGACGATTCCATCTTTGCGTTCTAGGATTGAACAACCGGGCGCGCCGTTTCGTGAGTGGGTCACTGCCGTGCGTCTTCACGCCTTTCGCGTTGTTGCATAGCCGGCAGGCCAGCCAGAGATTCTCTTCCTGCTCGCTGCCGCCCGCGGCACGAGGGACAATGTGGTCGATCTCAAGGACGTGCATCGCGTACTTTTGCGGCGTCTGGCAATAGCCGCATCGATCCCGGGCACTTCGACGGACTCTCGCGATCGTGGTCGAAGACAGCCTTCGCCGGGTCATGGTGTGAGCGGTGGAATCAACCCTCTCCGAACCGCTTCGGCTAAAGCCTGGGATTGTCTGAGCAGACCCAGCTCATAGGTCTTCATCAACGCTGACAACTCGGCGCGTTCGAGATCGTCGAGGTTTCCAGCCTGCTGCCGATCGAGAAGCCCGCTTAGCCGATGATCAGCTTCCGGCTCCATACGTAGTTCGGTGAGTGCGAGAATCTCTGCGTCCCTTAGTTTCGAGATGCCGTTCAATTCGTCAATCGCTTCGATCGACGGAAGTGAAGAGGAAACCGCGGCGGCGATGATTTCGGAAAGATCCCGATTGGCGTATGCGGCGAATCTGGAGGCGCGTTCGTATGCCTCATCTGGGAGGTTGACTGTAACCTGCGTGCTCATCGTTGCGATTATAGACCTTTGCAACACACCAGAGAAAGGACCTTCAGTGGTCAAACCAAACGAGTAAACTCGGTAGCATGTTTCGAACAAAGCCATAGTATGTGGCCCTCAGGCGTTCGCACTCGCCTAAGACCGCCGTACGGCTTTACAGGAAATGATAAGCCATCCAAGAAGGCTTTCAGTTCGTGCAGATCCACTCCTGCCAATTGATTCTTTGGATGCCAGCCCCTCTTCAATACAGCGCTCTCGTCTGTCTCCAAGTCTGGGATTTCTTTTAATTCCTTAAAGAGGTCTGCAGTAAACTTGAGTTCGTTTGCGGCGTGCTCGGCGAAATCGTGCAGTTCTTGGCTATATTCACCCGCGAGTTGAGACCCGCTGGGAAGGAGCGCGGCTGCAGGGCGAAACCAACGCAAACCTTTTCGCAGCCAACGCACGGCTGCGATTAGCGCGTCGCGCGTGGGCTGGAATTCGCAAGCACCATCCGGCCCGACTGAGTGCCAGCACTCCGGGTACATGCAATAAAGCTGCAAATGAAGCTTTGCTTTTCGAGTGATCGTTGTCCCACTTATGGGATAGAGCGCAAAGATGGTTGGGCAGCTTTGTTCCTCGAACTCTTGCTCCTTGTTCCACTCTTGAACGAACGCGAGCTGGATGAATTGACGGGCCTCCACCATTTCTCTAGAGAAGTAGGTTCGTATTTTTTCGCCTTCGGCGTGCACAGTTGTCAGAATCTCCTGGAGCTTCTCAGCATCTCGTCCAGGAGCGCGGCTCAAGCCGAGGAGGAGTCTGTCAATGTCATGTTTCGTTCGACAGCGCGTGCATCGGATTTCATACTCAGCCTCAACATCCGGCTCCTCCGGCCAGCGTAGCGCTTCAAGGTCCTTCAAGTTAAACTCGTAGTCACACGCAGTACCATCCTTACGTCGGCCGGGGCAGGGCGCGATTCGTTCAAACTCCAAACCCGGGTAGCGTTTCAAAATAGTATCTTCGAAGCCGTCGGTTAGTAACGGAAGGAAGGTCCAGGGTTGCGGACCTCGCACGGCGAAGTCAACCGTTCGCTCCGGCTCATTCGCCATGACTAAAGCCAAGTGACGTGGTTCGGGTCTGTTATCCCCAAAGACCACGCCGCGCAACCAGTGGAGCCCGAGCGTAAATCGGTGGCAGCGGGCAATGAACCAAGTTGGAATTCCGGGGTGCATAGCTTTGAGTCGGTAGCGTAAGCGCACTTCCGGTTGGCCGTGTGCTAGCCGCCAGCGTTTTTCATATTCAGGCGGGTTCTGTGGAAGCCGTTCGACGACCAAACATCGATACTCTTGGTCATCAGGGATCCGATATGCAAGATCAAACCGCTCCATCATACCAAGCAAATGCTGGCGCACGTGAGCCTGAAGCTCCGGCCAAATCTCTTCCATGCAAGCGCGTGAAAGAATTCCTTTCGCGTTCTGAACGTCAACGTTCGCAAGAACTTCGCCTACGCGTTGGGTTAGCCACTGCGGATCTAACATTACTAATTCGGCGAGATCCGGAACCTCTCCGTAGTGTAGGACCTCGCCGAGTTCGTGGAGCCATCGCATAAGGACGATCGCATCGGGCTCCTCGAGTCCGCACCCGCGAATTGCCCGGAGGACTTCGGTAATCCCCGCGTAAGGAGCACGTTCTCTCATCAACAGCACCGCCTGTTGGCCTGCACGCCATGCCTTTGGCCACCGTAGCCCCATCATTGGGAGACACTTTGCGCGAGATGCAATCGCTCTTCTCAGTTCTTCAATTCCTTCACCGGTTTCGCTGCTTACCTTAAATGTTTCCACTATCTGTCCGAACTCGGCGAGGAGCTCCTTCTCGGGATAATCGCTGTGAGGCTGATCGGTATGCGTAGCGACTAGAAGGACCTTTCCGCCAGGCGCGCGATCGCGAATGTTGGTCAGCCATTTCCGAACTTTTCCGGCCTCCCATCCGGCACGTGCACTCCAGCAAAGGAGAAACAGCGTGCGTTCGCTGAAAAAGAATTGATGGGTAGCGTGGTTGATGTCTTGACCGGCAAAGTCCCAGCAATTAAGGCGCATTGTGACGGTGGGGACCTCGGGGTGCTCCAAGTCCAACGAGCCGATCTCGATACCGACGGTGGCTCCATCGTTTTTGCGGTCGCCTCCAGCCATGCGTCCGTTGAGCGCTTCATAGAGCCAAGTCTTTCCCACTGCGCCTTCGCCTACGAGTAAAAGCTTGGACTCCCATACAGCTTCGACACCCGAGTCTGCCGCGCGTAGGTACCGAAGAACTGCATCGGTTCCTAATTCGATAACATCGGTTGGGGGAAATCGGAATTTGGCTGGATCCGAGAGAGCAAAGCTTTCCAGATTAAGACATCGACCGAGCTCGACTGGCAGAGTGACCATCGGATTCTCTCGAAGATCCAGCGTCTCCAATTCACCAAGCTCTCCAATTTCCGCAGGTAGCGTTGAAAATTGGTTCCGCCGTAGCAGGAGTTTTTGCAATTTCTTAAGGTTCCCAATCTCGGCAGGCAATTCAACAATCCGGTTGCTTGTGACTCTAAGCTCTCGGAGTTCAGAGAGCCGACCGATCTCTGCTGGCAGCTCTGTTAAACCATTCGCACTAACCGCGAGGATCTCCAAGTTCATCAGATCGAGGACCTCGCTCGGAAAGCACCTAAGCTCGTTTACACTGAGCCCGAGCTTACGCAATCGCGAGAGTTGTTTGATTTCTTTTGGTAGTGCCTTGAGGTTGTTGCTGTAGGCAGTAAGCTCCTCCAATCCTTCAAGAAGCCCTATCTCTTTTGGTAGCGATTCAAGGAGAAGATCATCTAGCTGCAATTTGCTGAGGTGACTCAACTGACCGATTTTCGCTGGTAAAGAACGCAGCTTTAGTTTTCTTATTCTCAGAGTGCGCGCTTTGTTGAGTCCAGCCTGCTCTATTCGCTGTTTTGCGTGTTCTTCGGGCGTAACAAATGCCTTCTTGATCATTCGGCTACCCTTTACTTGCTTTAGTGACTCGAAAGACTACTCCGGTGCGATTGGGCGGTTCTTTGTCGCTGATCCATCTGTATTTTGTCGGCTCACCGCCTCTTTAACAATGCAATCTGACCGGCGTGATAAAGATCATGCTGAATCACTCCGTGCAACATGAAGTACACCGAGTACTCAGTGCCGGGCAGGATCTCAAATAAGCGTGATTCATCGAAACGCGCGATCACTTCGCGAAGAGCATCGTGATTCAGGCTCATAGCGTTCAATGCGTTCTTCCACGCGTGTTCGGTAGTTTCCTTTACCGGCGGCCAGTCTTCTTCGGGAGTCGCTTCCACCGGTATCCATTCTTCAAGCCGCCGCAATGCGATTCGTTCCCACGCGCGAATGTGAAGCACGATTTCCCAGATGCTGTGAGCCCCCGCGATCGGATGAGCCGCGGCTTGCTCGGCGGTTACACCCTCGAGCAGCTCCATCACCGAGGGTCCGTGCCACGCGGTTCCCCGAAATGCTCGCTTGAGTTGGCCGTTGATTCGTTTGAGTTCGCTCATGGTTTTCGCTCCGCGAAAAAAGATTGGTTCCAGGTTCAGGGTTCAGGGTTCCGAGTTCAGGGTTCCGAGTTCAGGGTTCCGAGTTCATTCAAAGTTGGTAGTCCTTGCCCGCGGAAATTCTGAACGCAGAACCCGGAACTCCGAACCCGGAACCCGAAACCCAGAATGCGGAACCCGGAACTCCGAACCCGGAACCCAGAACCTCTTTCTAATTTCTGGGTTGCGGCGCCGGAGTCGGCGCAGCCCCCGGTCTCGGCGGAAGCGCGGGCATGTTCTCCTTCGTAAATCGCGGCACCAGGTCATCACGCATCGCAAGCTGGAAAACGGCCGCCGCGATCGCGATCGCCGACTTCTTCGCATCGTCCTCGATGATGCGCTCGTACGTGTCCAGGTTCGTGTGCCACGTAGCCGAATTGTACTCGATCGGATCCTGACCCATTCCGATTCCGGGAAGCCCGGCTTGATTGAACGCTCCGTTGTCCGACCCTCCAAGCGCCCGGCTCTTGGACGATATCGCGCCCATCACACCGATGTCTTCGAATGGCGCAAGCGCTCCTCTCACAATCGACGCCGCTTCGGGCGGGCCGAACACGCCGGCGCCTCGCGCGCGGCCTGTCCCCGAATCGATGTTGAAGTAGCCCGCGAGTTTAAAGTAATCCGGCTTCGGTTCTTCAAATGAACCGAAGTGCTCTTTCACATATGCCTGTGATCCGAGCAAGCCCTGCTCTTCGCCGCTCCACAACGCGACTCGAATCGTGCGGCGAGGCTTCACGCCGATGGCTTTGAGTATTCGCGCGGCTTCCATCATCACCGCGCAGCCGATCGCGTTGTCCGTAGCGCCGGTCGCGGAGTGCCACGAATCCAAATGGCCGCCGAGCATTACAACTTCGTCTTTCTTGTCCGAGCCCGTTATCTCGGCGACCGTGTTGTAAGCCGTCTTCCCTTCGGGAAACCAGCGATTGACGATGTTGAATTCAAGCTCGACCGGGGTGCCGTCGCCGAGAATGCGCGATATGCGCCCGTAGTCTTCGTTGCTCATCACAACGGTCGGGATCGCTTTCGCGGCCTCGAAGGTTCGATTGTTGAACGCGCGAATCTGACGATGCTCGCGGCCCGCGTCGTTTACACGAATGAGCGCGCCGTTTGCAACAAGAAACTGATCGAGTTGTTCGTCGATCTGCCGAGGGGTCAGCTTGGTCGGATCGGGCGCTTCCTGATTCCCGCGAGGGCCTCCGCGAAACTGGCCGGCGTTGGGATTGTTCGGATCGTATCGTTCTTTTGCTTGTTTATCGTCCTGCCGGCGAGCGGGCGGAGTGATTGTCACCGGAACCGTCTGACTCTTTCCCGCAAGCACGATCCTTCCTTTGACCTTGTCTTTGATCGTTGCAAGGTAAGCGGTGAACTCATCCTGGGTTGGCTTTTCCGGCAAGACGATTTGCTGAACGCGAGCGGTAACCGGCCCATTCGTTCCCGGCGTCCACGCAAGAACTTCACACGTAAGCGTGTCCTTGACCGGTGACACGATGAATCCCGAGAAGCGCTCGTTCGCCCAACCCGGATGCCCGAAGTCCCACGGTTCGAGATGCCCGTTCTCAAATCCCCACGCGGTCATCTGCTTGATCGCCCATTCGCCCGCGGCTTTCAGATTAGGCGAGCCGGTCAGGCGTGGGCCGTAGACATCGGTCAGAAAATGCATCGTGCGCATGATCTGCGAGTTGTCAGTTGCTTCCTTTCGAATCTTTGCGTTGATGTCGGTCGAGTTCTGCGCAAACACCGGCGCATACCCGACTCCCAACGCGCATAACATGAGCATCGCCCGCACTCTAAGCATTGCTCTTCTCCCTTTGGCTTGATGAGATCCACTGATAATGACGAGCGGATTATATGACTCTGATAGCGTCGCTGCCAGCGAATACGAAAGCTAGCGGTTTGCGCTACGTTGTATCGCCCGCATCGAATCGCGAGCGAATCGCTTCTGCAACATCCGAGTCAATGGATATCCGAGACTTGCAGGCAGATGGTTTGGTCTCGAGTAAGCAAGGATGTCGTACCAAACCGAGCCGTCTTCCGTTAGCCATTCGACGGTGAATTGTTCCTGTCCGCGCTCCGCGTGCTCGGGGAGCGTGCCGTAGGTGAATCCGAACCTTCGATTTTCGTCGATGACGCACGCTATGCGACAAGCGTGCAGCGACCAGAATCCAAAATGATGAGCGAGCACTGCGACCATCGAGCCCGCTTCGATTGGCACATTAGGCCAGCACAGCCGCAGCCAAACTATGTTGAACATCTCCCATCGGTTGATCGATTCAACTGCTTTCCTGAACACGCGCTCGCCAGTGCCGAGCCTGATGCGATTGTGATCGATCGTGTAACCGCGCGGTGGGGGCGACCAGTCTCCGACGGCTTCGTAGGTAAAGGGAAGTTGCCGCTGCGAATTCAGAAGGCTCGAGATTACTTCATCCGAAGGTCTGTCGAGCAGGAACATAGGTGATCAGCCGAGCGTCCGATGTGCCCTTGCAAGCGCTTCATCTTCCTCAGCGTAGTTGAACCGCTTCTCATCCACCGGCTCGGGCGGATGAGAGCGCTCCCACTCGACCGTCTCTGTCATAGCTTCGTCAAGCGACGCCTGTTCTGAGTAACCGAGCTCATTTCTTATCCGGCTTGTGTCCGCGCGAAGGTGATGATCGAAGCTGTAGGGAGCGACCAGATGCTCGGGCATCGCGTCCTTAGACAACTCGACTATTTCTCCGTGCCAATTCGCGGCGCGCCCAATGCGCTCGACCCACTCGGATTCGGCAAGAGCGCCCGGTTCGCCGGCGTTGTAAATGCGGCCGGTCGCGCGGTCGTCAATCACCGCGAGCGCAATCGCGCCGGCGATGTCCTCAACGTATCCGCGAGTCCATCGCCATCGCGCATTCTTCTCTTCCAGCAAGATCGTCCGCCGGCCATCTGTCATGCGTTTCAAATAATCGAACGCGCGGTGGTCGCCTGGCCCGTAAACGGCCGCCAGCCGCACTACGGTGCCGGCCAACGTCGTGTCGTTCATCACCACTTGCTCGACTGGAATTTTGTCGTAGTCATAAACCATATCGTCGGGGCTCGCGGCGTGTGACCTGTAAGGGAATCGGCTTTCGCGGAGGGGCGAGTCTTCGGTCAGCGGGTTCGTATCGGGCGCGCCGGATTCGAGCCCCAACAAGCACCCATAAGCTTTGTACACATCCATGCTGCCGGCGACGACGACGCGCCTCGAGATGCTTCTGAATGTCTGCATCAAATCCGATGCCTCGCGCTCGTTGTAACAGATCATGTCAAGCACGATGTCGGGTGAGGCTTGCTCGAACACGGAAGTAAAACTTGAAAGCTTGCGCCGGTCGCCGTGGATATGATTCACATTAGCGGGGAGGTCGAATTCGGTTTGCCCTCGATGAAAGAGTGTTACCTGGTGCCCGTCTTCAACAAGACGCCGCGCGACTCGCGGTCCGATAAAGCGCGTTCCTCCGATGATCAGCACATTCATGGATTACGAGATGGAGCTCTCCTGCTCTTGTCCTTCGGTGTCGGCTTCGGCGCGAATGTGCCGGCCGAATACGCCGTTCCAGGGCGGGATCACAATCGACACATTGCCGAACGCTTGGGCCTGACACGCGAGCCTGATCAGCGGTCGCGGCTCGTCGGTGTCGATGTAGCCGAACTCCTTGATCCGCCGCCATTCGAGCTCGCGGACTTCTGAAAGCTTCTCCGCGCCCGCGAGCACTCCGACCCAGCAGGTCCCGCAAGAGGCCGACCGGCACTGAACCGGGATCGGGCCTTCGCCGGGAATACAGCGAGGCTCGCCGAGGTGATGCTCGCGCTTGTCGTTTGCGGCGGCGGTCGTCAGATGCTGAGTGTTGATGAGTTTGAACCTGGCAGCCGGATCGCGTTCGTCAAAAGTTGTCGTGAACATTTTGTCCGGGCGAAGAAAACTGAACAGTCCCTGCGAATCATCGCGTTTTCGTTGCCTCACGATTTCTTCGGGTGACTGACCGGTAACCTTACCGATGTCACCGGGCGCCGCTTTGAGGGCGGCAGCGCCAACCTGTTGCATCGTCATGAAGGCTACGGCCGCAATGCCGGTGACCAGTGACTGATCAATCTTCACACTGCTCGCGACATTCGCGGCGACTTCTCTTATCAATGTGGCAAGGTCGAGGCTCGCGGGCGCGGCCGTCGATGAAGCCAATTCGCTGAGCGCGGCTTTTACGCGCGGCCAGTATCGATGTCCGTAAAGAAACGCGTGCGAAGAATCGATCTGGTCCTTGAGCAGATGATTCCCGGCGATCGACAGTTTACGGGCAAGTCGCTCCGGGTCGTCCGCTCGTTCAAGCGCACGCATGAGCGCCAGCGGAAAAAAAGAAAACCAAATCTCGGTGGCCGCTCGATCCACTTCGTGAATGTGCGGACCGAGCGCGTGAAGGATTTCACGCCACGCCTGATCGTCGTGCCGGTTTAAGAATGCTTCGAACAGTTGTTCCCCGCTGCTGCCAATGGCAGTTGCTGATTCGCTCATTTATTTCTCCTGATTGAAACCCAGATTCTAGCAGCAGGGAACGCGAATTCGCACGCCTGGTGGGTCAGGTTGAGTTTAGAGTACAAGCTTTAGCTTGCTCTTTGGTCGTGGGAGCGTCAGAGGCAAGCTGAAGCTTGTACTCTGAACTCCACTTGCCCCGGCTCGCTGAGAGTGCCGAATAACTCGCTGGACACGCGAGCGGCTACACGATGCCAGACGTTTGGTGCGCCCTCTCTGGAAATCAACGCGCGGACTTCTGACCAGGCAGCGGCGTAAAGTGATCGCATCTCGCCGGCCGTTTGAGGCGCCGCAAGTCTGCGTTCGAGCTCATCGAGCGAAAGACGCCGCTTTGGTTTGAGCCTTTCGAGTGGCGGGCCTTCTCCGGCGAACTCGATCGCCAGACCTTCAACGAGCCATCGAGGCGCGCGGCCTCCTACGTTTGTTTCGATCACGGCGTGCGCGTACTCGTGTCTCAAGGTTGAAGCGAGAATTCGACGCCGTCTCAAAACACCGAGCGGCTGCAACTCGATTCGCGACCCGCGCGTCACACCCGCAACCCACCACGATTGCGTCGTGGCCGCCAGAAAATCCTGAGTCGTTTCGTGAAACACTACGTCTACGATCTCCCTCAATTTGAGCGATGCCTGAGCTGTGCGCGCGAGCATATCCAATCGCGCGGCTTCGAGTTGTCTTGCGACTGATTGAATGTCGCTACGCTCGACAGCGGCCGTGTAGTTGATGCGAAAGTGCTCGCTCGATAGAGTCAGCCGCGAACTCGGGGCAGTGCCCACCTGCATAAACGCGACTGTCTTGGCGACGCCAGGAACATCCGCCAGGCCTTCGGTTTGTGAGACGCTCGTGCCGGGAAAATAATGATCGAGGATGCTCTCATAAGTCGCGCCGCGCCGCGCCAGCACGTGAGCGCCGTTCTGGCACAAACCTAATCCGTGACCAAAACCGCTTCCGCGAAAGATGAAGCTTGAGCCGATGCGCGAGACATTGAATCGCGAGCTCTTTAGCAAATTCCATCCAAGCGCGCGCCCCACGATCATCTTGAATTCCCATCCGCTCACTCGGCGGCGCCGCTCACCTTCAATCAGCATAGCCTGGGCGCGGCCGGTTGCGTCCCGCCGCGTAATAATTATTTCATTGATCGTTCGTCCGGGGTCGGTCCTCGGGTCGCTTTTCAAAGCCTTCAGTAACTGCTCGCGCGGAATCTCGTCGGTCCAATCGCGATTCGGCATAGCCTGGCAGTAATCATCGCGAACGCCGCGAAGATAACCGGGCGCCCGCACGCCCCACAGCATCTCGATATTGGCGGTCATTCCTCCGCACGCCGCATGGAAGTAAGCGTCAACGAGTTGTCCGCTCGAGTCTCGCAAGGTTTTTCCGGCGGTGGCGGTGACGGACTCGCGCATCTTCTCCGGTGCGCGTCCTTCGGCGCTGATGTATTGCTGACAATGTGTGTTCGAGCACAAATCGAATCCGTCGCTTGAGTGCCGCCCCAGATTCTTGAGCGCGTATGTGCGAGTGACGATGGCTTGCGCTTTGAGTGCTTCGAGTTCGTCTTCCAGAGTCGCTTCAACCGATAGAACTCCGAGAACATAATTCTCAACAGATACAGTCACGATACGATTCTCATTGAGCACCTTGATTCGTAGAGTTGTCGCCGTGTCGCTCCCTCTCCCCCTCGCCGCGTCCCTCCGTCTCCCTCTCTCCTCGCCCTTTCCCCCCATCGCCGCGTCGCCTTTTCTCAGAGCGGCAAACTCCTCGAATACTCGACGCGAAACAACCGCCGCATCCGAACCGTGCGAGCGCTTCAGAAACACGAGCACCGCAAGCTCCAGGGATTCGGGCGTCGCTTCCTCGGCAGCATTGCCGCTGGAAGCAAAGCTCACGAACCAACCTTGCCTTCTGAAACCGTTGCTCGAAGTCGAAGTGCCGGTCTTGCCGAAAACGAAGATCGGAAGCTTGTTCAACGCGGCCTTCTCCGCCGTTCCGTACACGACCGCGCCTCGACAGCCTCTTATCAACTCGACTCGCTGCGAATCTTCGATGTGCAGCGTGCCTCGTTCTTCAGCCGCAAACTTTTCGTCATCGGAGACCTGAGGCCTGAACACGTGACCGCCGTTCATCAGCGCGGAATACGCTGTTAACAACTGGATCGGTGTGACGAGCAGGTTGTCGCCTTCACCCAGCAGATCACGAACTCGCCAGTCGCTGTCTCGAAGCGTGCCGGTTGATTCAGTCGCGTTGACGCCGGTCTTTGATCCGAAGCCCGCAGTCGCAAGCGTTGACTTGAATGCATCGAAGCTGAGCCTTCCGCTCATCGTCGCAAAAAAATAATTGCACGAGTACGCCAGCGCCTGGGAAAGACTGAATGGTGTTTTGCTTTTTGGATGAGAGCAGACGACATCGATGCTCTCACTTGTGAAACGTCCGCGACACATCGTCCGCGATTCGGTATCGATCAGACCGCCGCGCATCGCGGTCAACGCCGTGAAAGATTTTATTGTCGAGCCAGGTGGAAAAGCTTGTTCGAAGGCGAGTCTTGGATTAACGACTGCGCGGAGGCGGCCCGTTTTCGGATCCATCACGAGCACGGCGCCTTCGCGATCACCGAGCGCTTCGGTCGCGGCGCGGGCCAAAGCGCGATCGACTTCACTTGCGTTCCCGCGCGTTTCCGGTTTCTTCTCCGCGTTCTCTGCGTTCTCTGCGGTTATTTTCTTTCTCGCACAAGACGCAAAAAGCGCGGCCCCCATCGACAGCGCAAGAGTCGCGAGAATGAAATCGCGAAGGTGAAGATTTATGCGGGATAATGACATTCCTTCAGCTCATCGACGCTTGCCACGACAGGCTCTTCGCCAGGCGGCCCAAGCGCACCGACAGTCACAACCCAGCCGATGAGCGAGAACAGGACCGCAACAAGCAATCTCGCGACTAACAATCCGGCATCGAGCCACGCGCTGTTAAGCGGTGTCTTTGTCACGATCAGGAAGTAAGGCACTACAGCAAAGAACACAAAACCAATCGCATAGATGACAACCGATTGAGGCGTGAACGCCTGACCGACTATTCGCCCTGATCGTTTGAGCGTTTGCTTGAGGCCATCTCGAGCAGTTGCGATCCAAAGATGAATCGCCGCGAGCGGAAGCGCTAAACAAAAGAGCAGGTATTCGAGAGTTGTTATGAGCACCGATTGCCAATGCACCGGCTGCGGTTTGGGTGTGACCGGTCTTGCAGTCGGCGTTGCGCGAACGGCTTCTCGAATCGTTGTTGCAGGTGCGCTCGGTTCGAACTTGCCGAAAACGTACACCGCGAGAATCGCGAGCAGTATCAGCGGCAGCGCAATCACGAGCAATTTCCAGAAATCTCGCGCTGAGCCGCCAAGCAACTTCCAAACTCCGTTGCTGTCATCGCGATATCTCGCTGCCATTGACTGAATGATGAGGAACAACACGGGGGCCGCGATCGCCAACAAGAACGACAACAGCAACTGCCCGATGGTGGCTTCGCGTGTGACAAAAAAGAGATAGATTGCCCCAAGCATCGCAAGGTAGAGAGCGATCATTGTGAGCAGCACGCCCCAACATCGGAATAGTTGGCGCGAGGCTGAACTGAAAGCGTGAGTGAGTGTCTTGATCATATTACGTGACTCGTGGCTCGGCGTTCTGATCTATTTTGATAACGCGCTCCCGATCAAATAGAGCAGTCTCGACAACGTTCTTGGGTGATCGCCTTACGATCTCGCCCGTCTTCAAAGATCCAACCCATGCGAACGGGTCTCGTTCACTTTCGGATTCTGGCGCCACAAACCGGCAAGATAAAACCGCGGTACAGTGTGCGCTCGAGTTCCCAAACAGTTTCTTCCTTCTCATTGTGGCGGGCCAGTCTCGTCTGTCATTTGCGGCCGACGCAGGCGGATGTGAACGGGTTTGCCTTCATCGAAAAGCCGCGCCCAATCCTCATCGCTGAGTTGATCCCATTCTTCGGCTTCTGCACGAAGAGCCCGTGCTTCGCTGCCGTTAGTTTCTGCGTCATCGTTGATACCTCCCTCTGATACCTTCGTCGTGTCGGTTGCTTCATATCCCTTGCCTCGACCGCCGATCCCTCACCGGCGTTCTTTCATGCAATCACACGATGCGTCCTACTGGCCCCTAAGCACCTGTTTGATGCTTGCGTCGGTAGCATCGACGTCGATGACTAAGTCGCCACCCCGTCGCCCAACATAATCTTTCGGGCCGTAGTTGATGCGCCAGCACGGGCCATTGTCGATTAGCTGCGTGATGGTAATAAGACTTCGCGGAACGTCTATGTTCAATTCGCGGGCCCGCCTATTCGCGGACGCCAGCACGCGAGCTAAAGACATCGCCATATCATCTTCAAGAACATCCGCGCTTAGAGTAGCTCCCATTTGTAGCCTCCTACTGTTTGCCAAATAGCTCGCGGGTCTCCGCAACTTCGCGTACTCGACCAGCTTGGGTAATCAGGAAGATCATTTCATAGGAAATGACAAACTCGCCAACGTAATCCGCGCTCTTCAAATCCGGGTCATCCCGGACAGCGCGTTTATCAGTCTCACTCGGCTCTTGCAAATAATCGCCGCCGGTATTTGGATGAGTATGGAAAGTAGCCACGATCCATCTGTCCTCAATTTTGCAATTCTGATGACGCGGCACAAGCATTGAGTCTCGCTCGCCCACTGGCCAGCGTACTACATCCAGATTGCCGTTCTCGTCTTTCGTTACAAAACCTCCCTCCTCATGCCCACCGGAGCCTCCCGGCTCGGAGGCTGCCCAAGCATCTCGTAGAGCGGCGCGAACCGCCGGATTGCTCAAGATCGCGTCATGCGATTCTGCCATGAAGACTTCCGTTGACTTCGCAAATGTGCGCAGCTTCTATTAATCACGTTGACGCTTTGGTGGAACCGGCAGTTCTGCGCTCACTTCTTATCCAGAAAATTCATCCTCGCGCTCGAAGTATTCGACTGCACTGTGGGCTGATACATCAACTCCGCGCGGGCCGGAGCTATGCGGAATTCGCCGGGCACTTGCACGCGCAGCGCGACCTGGAACATCGCGTCGCCGTCGAAGTAGTCAACAAATAATGCCGTCTTCTGATCGCGGAACTCGCGCGCGCTGTACCAGTCAGTCCATCGGCGCGAGCCGGCGTCCGCAACGTAAGCCAGGTCAATCCCACTGACTCGATCAACCTGCTCGCATCCGGCGGGGATCGGATCTTCGATCATCATGTATTGAGCTCGAGCACCTTTCACGCGAAGCCGCGACACGATCAAATCACCTGATCGCAACTCGCCGGTCAGCGGTTCAATCTTCCACTCGGCCTGCTCGCCGCTCTGCACGACTCGCAAGCGCAAGTACTCGCGAGTCAACGTCAGGTTCGAACTCGCTTGCGCCTGAATGTCTTCATCGCGAGTGAAGTAGTTGAGCGAAGTCGAAAGATATAACGCGCCCTTGCCCGTCTTAACGATGCGAACCTGATTCGCACTTGATAACATCGAACCCTTTCGCTCAATCACGAATGCCTGAGCGGAACCGATGTCGGCTGCTGTCACTTGTTTCGAAAGAACCTGTTCGCCGTTCAGATAAACAGCAACATTGTAGTCGGGCGTCAGCTCCTTGCTCACCTTCACGAAATCGGTAAGTCCGAAGATCGCAAACGCGGTTTGCCGGGTCGACTCCCAGTAGTAGCCGTTTCGCCGAGTACCGACAAGCCATCTCGCCGCTTTGCCAAGCAATGAGCTTTGCGGATTGATGCGAGCGAGCGCCTTCACCGAAAGCGCCGTCGCTTCGGTGTCGTTCTCAACCGTCCAGCCATGAGTCGTATGTTTCGATTCCCAATGCGCGTCGAATTCATTCACGCGAGCCGACTGCTCGATTTCTCCCGCGACCTGCCGCGCGCGATTATCATCGCGATGCTGCTTGAGCGCGAGCGCCAGCAACGCCCGCCCGTAAGGTTGCAACTCGCTGCGCCTGGCGAATAAGTCGTTGATCAACGACGCGTCTACGCCGCCGATTTCGCTAAGTGCGTAAATCATGTAAGCCCGTGTGTCGGGATCAATCGCCTGCCCATCATCGCTTTTGTTCGAGCCGATCATTTGCATAAGCTTGTCACGGCCGCGATCGATGCGTGGCTTATCCACTGCGTACCCGGCGCGCGACGCCAGGGTCAATCCGTCAACCACGTAAGCAGTCATGAAAGGATCGCTCTTGTCATCCTTCCACCAGCCCCAGCCCCCGTCGCTATGCTGAAACCCGTGCAGCCGATCCATTCCGCGTTGCACCTTAGCGGCCAGGTCATTCGATCCGCGAATAGAAGTGGATTTAATGTCCTTTAATGCCTGCGTAACGATCACGTTCGGCAGGAAGCTCGACATCGTCTGCTCGGTGCAACCGTAGGGATATGCGGTCAGATAGTCGAGCGCGCCGAATAGCGTCCCGGCAACCGATGGCGATGCCTCAATGCGAAGCGATCGAGCCTCGGCGTGAGCATCGGACGGCAGATTGAGCGCGAGGGTTTTTTCTTCGCTGTCACCCGACAGAGTAGTCGCGCCTCCGACGGTTTGTTTCAAGCCGTGGGGAACTACTTCCAAAGGAATCTCCACCGCATCCGACTCCCCGCCTGGACCAGTTTCTGCCTTTGCCAGCAGCTTCACTTCGCCGATCTGATCAGCGGCGACGCGCCAGTCGATCCGATGCTCGCCCTGCTTCGCAATCGTTACTCTTGTCGAAGCGGCATTCAACAAGCGAGCGCCAGTCACATCGATCGAGATCTGCACGGCTTTGGCGGAGTCGAGATAGTTGTGCACGATCGCGGACAATGTGACGTTGTCGCCTTCGGTGAGAAAGCGCGGAGTCTCGAGCCTGAGAATAAGGTTCTTGCGCGCGATGAATTTCAATATCGCGGAACCCACGCGAGTGTCCGCCGTGACGCCGCGCACCGTGGCTCGCCATGTAGTGAGATTGTCGGGGAGCGGCACATCGACTGTTGCCTTGCCATCCGCGCCGGTCACGATATCCGGCTGCCAGAAGGTCGTGTCCTTGAAGTCCTTTCGAATCGTCGGCTCGGCGTACTGGCCTTCGTTCTTGAAGTCGGCCAATTGATACGCGCGTTTGTTGGAAGCGATGTTCAGCGGCTTATCACCCGAATGACCTTTGAAGTAGTAGGAGATCGTGAAGACCGTCTGGACTTGATTGTAACGACGTCCATAGAAAGCCTTGCGAATATCGCGAGTCTGGTCGGGCTTGACGCTGTAGATCGCTTCATCGACAACACCCAGGCTCAACTCCGCGCCCGATGCGGGCGAGCCGTCCGAGTTGCGCGCGAGTACCGTGTAGTGAGCCGTCTCTCGCGGCTTGTATTCTTTCTTATCGGCGAGGACTTCGATGTTGAGAAACTTGCTCTTTGCCGGAACGCTGAGCAGCTTATCGTGCGTGTACATCTCTCCGTCTTTCAAATACGCAACGCTGAGATAGACGTTAGGCTGATAACGCTCCTCGATTGGCACGTCGATCATCACCGCTCGCGACGGAGCGTCGATGATTCGCGCGGTCATCACTCCGGTCAGCTCTGTTGTCACCAGCAGATGAGCCTTGTCCGTTGGTAGCATCGCCAGTACGTGAGCCGTCTCGCCGGGCTCGTAAGACTTCTTATCGGCGACCAGCTTGATCGATTGTTCGTCGCCGTAGGCCCAGTCGGAATACTCACCCTTGTGACTCGAAACCCACAGATAGTCTTCATTCGAGGCGTATTGCTTCTTGCCGTCGCGCACGATGGTTTTGATGTTTATGCTGCCGGGCGCCGCGATCGCGTAGTCGTAACTGGCCTCGCCTTGTTGATTGGTCGTGACGTCTGCTGAAGCAAGCTCGCGTTCGTGCATCGTGTAGCTATAGACAGTCTTGCCGGAGTCGTCCTGTCGCGGAGTCGAATCCCAGCGGCGCTCGATGAACTTCAGGGTTACTCCCGTGGAGAGCGGGCGGCCTTCGTAATCCGTCGTGTTGACTTTGATCTTCGCCGTATCGCCTTCGTAGTAGACGTATCGATCCGTGCGCGTGTTCGCAACAACGTTGCCGCGAGTGCCGATGAAACTCGCGCGCGCTTCGATCGTGCGTCGCGATTCGTCGGTCACCTGAGCTTCGAGGCGATAGGTGTAATCGTAGGAGTCCTTTTCATCGGGCGCGGGCACTTCGAACTCTACGTCGAGTTTTCCGTCGGCGTTCAACGCAGCCTGCCCGTCCTTCACCATATCGTTGCCGTAGCCGTACCCGCCGTCATCGTCGCTCTCCGATTCGTCCACTTCCGCGTCGTCCTGATCGGCCCACCACCACGGATAATAGCGGCTGCGATAGATGTAGTACTGAACGTCTGCCTGTTTGACCGGCTCGCCGAAAAAGTAACGGGCCTCGATTGAGAACTTCACTTTTTGTCCGACCTCGGCGAATTTCTTCGGGGTGGTGACCGACACTTTGTACTCGGGTTTCTTGTACTCCGCGACTTCGAAGTATTCGCTTGCGCTTGCGCTGCCGGTCTTCGCGATGATGCGATACTGGCCGAGCGGCGCGCCACCCGCGATATCAACCGAGCCGCTGAATGCGCCGCGAGGGCTAAGCTTCAAATCGCCTTCGAATACCTTGCCGCCGTTTGGATCTTCGATTGTCGTGCTGACCGAACCGCTCGGCATTTCGTATCCGTGTTCGCCTGATGTGCGAAGGATGCCCCGAAAGAAAACCTTTTGCGCGGGACGATAGACCGGCCGATCCGTGTAGATGTAGCCGGTGAGCCCGCGGCCTCCTTCGCTTTCGCCCTCGCCTTCGTAGTCGTTCTGACCTCCGAAGTAATACGCGGCCAAATCCGACAGAGCGAATTGATCGTGATCGCGAGCGGTGACCAGATACGAATTCTGGCGCGCCCGCGCGGCTTCGGCTTCCTCGTCGTAGTCCTCCTGCGGTTGTTCAGCCTGACGCTTCGGCTGTTCAACCTGCGTCTTCAGCATGCCATTCTTGTCTGTAGTTCCGGTCGCAACCGTCTTCTTCGCTCTGATGACTTCAATGTTCACTCCCTCGCGCGGAGCTCCGGATTTTCGGTCTGCGGAGTAGATCAGCATTTCTCCGGTTGGAGTGGTCTTGTTGATCATCGTCAAGTCGCTGACTATCGCGATCGTGTAAGCGCGAAGGCCTTCGTTGACGGCTTCGACCAGGTAAACTCCCGGGTCTCGTTTTCCGAGCATCACCATCCGCGTGTCGTAGAGGTTGTCGAGTGGCGTGAGCCTCTCGCGCCAACTGCTCACGAGCTGATCGGGATTGAGCAACGGAACGCGCGCGTAGTCTGCGACGTTGAGCGGCTGACGGTCACCTTCGCGATTCAGCTTTTGATTGAGCGATTCGCGGGTCAACCGGCGAAGCTGATTTCGAAAATAGTCCTTTATGGATTTGAAGACTCCGACTTTGAACTCACGGACCTTCTCGAGCACCGTTGGCTCTTTGTGCAGAGTCGAAATGAGCTGGACCTTCTCGCCTTCACCCATCTTGTGCGGATCGTCGAGCTGCCTGAAGAACTTCACCGGATCGGCGACTCGGTACACGCGAAAGTCCAAATGATCGACGGAAACATAGTTGATCCACACACGCGTACGATCCGCGGTGCTGTAAGTGCGATTCGTCGAAAGCGAGAAGTATGGCTTGTAGTCGGCCGTGGAAGCCGATCCTGTGGCGGCGGTTTCGACGGCTCCGCTCTGCGCGCGAAGCCGCAGAGTTGAGATCGAGAGCGCCCCGGCGATGATCGTTACGTAGACCATGACAACGATCAAACCACGGGGAACACGGGGAACACTGGGAAAAGGGAAATGAGAGCGGATTATTTTTACCATCATCTTGTGTCCTCGAAAGAATGTTTTTATTCCCCGCGAAGCCTGTGCTCCCCGTGGTTCTTGTGGTTGATTATGATGAGACTCACGGCGCGAAAATCTGGAATTAGATTGAAACACGTCTGATGCCCTCCTTGAGAAGCCGTCTCTTGAAATTGATGATGTAGCCGCGCTTGAAGCGAAGTAACTTGAGATAGTTTATGATTTGAGCCAACTCGATCGGAGTTACAGATTCAATACTCTTGAGTTCAAGCAACAGGCAATCAGCAACAATGATGTCCGCTCGGAATCCCACCCCGAGATCCTTTCCGTGATACTTGACTGGGATCTCGACTTCGCGCTCGGCGGGAATTTTCGCTTCGGCGAATTCAACCATCAGCGCCCGCTTGTAGACAGATTCGAGCAACCCCGGACCAAGCTCGCGATGAACATTAGTCGCCGCAGTCAAAACGCGGTCGATCAAGTCTTCACTGCAGTCTTTCAACTCCCTGTATTCCCCGTGCTCCCCGTGGTTAGGCTCTTTTGTTGGAAAGTACATTTGGCTTACTCCAGGATCTTTAGCCTATAGAACCCCAGGAAGTTCGGATTGCTCTCAACGGGACGCCAGCGTTTATCCGGATGATGATCCAATACGGACAGCCGGACTTTCTTGATTGTGCCCTCGTCTGTCGGTGAAGAGCCGGTGTGATAAACGACCCAGTCGGCCGCGCTTTCGCCGTCACGCTGCGGTTCGCTTATGAAGATCATCACGTGAAACGGAAACTTCGAAACCCACGGCTGATGGAAGAACAATAGATCTCCGCGCTGGGCGCGGCGGCGGTCGCGGCTCACAAAGACGCAGTTGAAATTCCTGAGCGTGCGGGCGTCAGCGAAATCCGCAAACTTGCCGGTCGTAACGTCGCGGTCTTGAAATGCTCCGAAGTCTGTGCGAAAGAGCTTCTCGCCCAGAGGATTCGTTTCCAAACTGAACGCGCGAACATCGGGGGCGACAGGCTCGTACTCGGCGCCCATCTTCTGAAACCAGACCCGGTCGTGCTTGCGGAGCGCTTCCCGCCACGCGAATCGAACCAATCCCGCGCAGTCACGCTGCTGTGCGTTCCACTCGTCGCTCAGTCGATAGAACTGCATTTCAGCAATCGCCGCGAACCATTTCGTGAAGTTTTGCCGGTCTTCGAATGAGCGCAGCTCGGCGTTGTCGGGAATTCCATCGCTATCGGAATCAGCCCGGGGATTGGCAATCGGTCGTGTTGGACTATTGTGTGCCTCGGATGAGCGCGAGCAGCCCGCGCCAGCAAGACTTGCGCTCAACGCAACGAACAAGAATGCGATGCGGAATGGCACTGAGGGCCTCGCCTCCAACGAGAGCGGAATCGACGCGCCGGATTATATGGCGACCGGCAAGCCAAGTCAAAAAAGCGGCTGTTTAGAGTACAAGCTTCAGCTTGCGCTTCGGCCCAAAATAAACGTCAGAGGCCGGCTCAAGTCTTTTGCTCGATACTCGGAGCGGCAAGCAGAAGCTTGTACTCAGAACTTGAGCTGATTCGTTGCCCCGATGCGTCATTACTCGCGATCTCACAGCGACTGCTTTGTATCTTTTTTTGGTTCTCTGGTTGTCCGTTCGGTTGGCGAGCGCGAAAACAATGCTCGAGGTTCGTAGTCCGGCCTTCAGGCGGAAGTTTGTACTTTGAGATGAGTTGTTCCAGGAAGATGCTACAAACTTCCGCCTGAAGGCCGGACTGCGAACACGCAGTCCTGAGATCAAAGCAACACAGGAATATCAGACTATGCAAACGAGAACATGCTGGACGAAGGCTTGGTTCTATCTTATTCTATCGCCAGTGTGCCAGCCTGAAGCACAGGACTAAGGAGCCCGCGATGGGACTCTCGGCCGTCTATCTCGGCGATCAAACCTGGGAACACTACATCGGCAATCGCGAAACGCTCGCACGCTTCGAGAAGGCCGTTCGGCAGCAAGCCGGGCGAGTCGAAGACTCGCTCGCGATGCTGGGATCGATGCAATTCGCGTTGAGCGAACCTGATTATCAAATCGCGCTCGAGGCCGGACTCGGAGCAATCGGCGCCGGCGCAAGCCTCACGGATCGCGATGCGGTTCGCAGTCTGGAGTTCGGTTTCGACAAGCTTGCCGGCGGACTCGACGGGCTCAACGCCGATTTCAACCTTCTGCTCGGCGATCTGATCTGGAAGCTCGAGATGCACGAGCAAACGCTGAGCAACCTGCTCGCGGAGCTTCGGCTGGCAGAGTTCGAGCGCGAGGCTCGCGCGTATCGAAGCCGCGCTGAGAAGGCTTACCTGAACGGCTGGTACGAGGAAGCGCTGGTGGATTTTCTCGAGGCTGAGAAACGCAACTACCCCGACTTCGCGGTGCTTCGCTCGATCGCGAACATATGCCTTTATCATTCGGTGAACTTCGCGCAGTCGCTCGAGTATTTTTGCAAAGCGGCGAAGTACTCGCGCCCAAGCCACCGCCGCCAGTCCGCGGAAGCTCACTATTTTGCCGGTATTGTGTGCGCGCTTCTGCGTCAGTTCGAAGACGGGCTGGGACATCTCAGTGAAGCTGTCGAGTTGAATCCCGAACTTGCCGAAGCTCACTATCAAAGCGCCTGCCTTGCTTCCCTGCTGCAGGATGCCGGCCGCACAGTTGCCAGTCTCGAACTGGCGATCAAAGGCGATCCGAGGTATTACGAACGCGCAATGAACGACGCGGTCTTCGACGCTCTTCGACCTCAGGTGCAGGCCTTGCTCGACAGGTTAATGGAACCGGTGCAGCGCAGCCTTAAGGAAGTCAGCCGCGACGCAACGATGCTCAAGCGCTACGTCATCGCGACGCCCGAAAAACGGCACGCGTTGTCAGACATGTTTCAAAACGTCGAGCAGCGAGTAGCCCAGGCCAAGACCTACCGGACCGGCATTCAATTCATGCAATCGCTCTCCGAAGTTCAGCAGGAGATGCAGGGCATTTACGATCAGTTCTACAAGCAGTATGAAATCGGCACCAGGGATTATGTTCGATCTGTCGCGATCAGTCCGGACGGGCGATTGATTGCGTCGGGCTTTCTCTACGAAGGAATCAAGGTGTGGGAGGTGGACAGCGGCGTGCCGCTGCACTCGTTGCGCGGTCACATCGCAAGCGTAAACTCGATCGCGTTCAGTCCCGACAGTCAGTGGCTGGTATCGGGCAGCCGCGATCGCACGATCAAGCTGTGGGACGTATACGCCGGGCGCGAGCTTCGAACTCTTGACGCTGAAGATTGCGGCGAAGTTCGCGCGGTTACTTTTAGCCCCGACGGCATGTGGCTCGCCTCGGGCACCACCGATTCAATCGTCAGGTTGTGGCGCGTGATCACTGGAAGAGAAGTTCAACCGATGGAAGGTCACGAGGGTCCGATCACCTCGACCGTGTTCAGTCCCGATGGGAAATACATCGCTTCGGGAAGTCTGGATCGGACGATCAAGCTCTGGGAAGTCGCCACGGGGCGCGAGGTAAAGACCTTTGCCGGTCACACCGCGGGCGTGGTGTCGCTCGCCTACAGCCCTGACGGCCGATTGTTGGTGTCGGGCGGCGAAGACAAGATGGTTCGAATATGGGATGTCGACACGGCTCGCGAAATTCGAACGCTGACCGGACATATCAATGATGTAACGTCTGTAGCTTTTAGTCCAAACGGCGAGCTGGCGGCGGGCGGAAGTCTCGGTCAGACGATCAGGATTTGGAAAGTGTCGAGCGGGCGGCTGATCAAAACGCTTTGGTTCAGCGAGATCAGCTGGCATCCGGTCGCGTTCAGCCCAAAGGGTCAGTGGATGGCGCTCGCAAGCCGCGATGTTCAGTTATGGTTGAAGGCGCTGCTGACCGAAGAGGAGTACGCGGAGGTAAGGGCCGGCGAAGAACGCGCGATGTTGATGCGGCGTGAATTCGAAGGCCTCGCGCACGAGCTTGCGGAACTGAAGCGATTCGAGAGGGATGAAGCCGCGCAGGAAATCATGCGGGCGGCGCGCCGTGCGTCAGGAGAATGCGAAGAGTGCGGAGTTCGGCTGTCGCTTCCGCGAAGAGTTACTCGCCGCCATCGCTGCAAGGATCATCGACTGAAATGGCGCCTGAGGTCGGGGGAAGAGGACTCACCGCGCGCCTACCTGGGTTGAGATTGCAACGACGGCGCAGAGTGTACCAAGTGCTCTTTCGTGCCGCCCTGGATAGGCTTCGCGGCGCATTTTCCGCTCTCACTCACCACCCTCATACGGAAACCGATGAATCCCTCTCACGCATTCGCTGAGAGCTTCAAGCAGCGACTCGCCCCAGCCGCAGGGAGTATAGGGCGCGGTCTTCTGGTTGGTCTGCTTGTCGGCTTCGGCAAAGAAACGCATGTGGTGAACGTTGCGATCGACGAACTCTTTGACCGTGATGACGAACTCGACATCCCCGTCGGCCTGGAGTTTCTTCATCGAGAAAAGATGAAGCTTCGCCAGTTCGTCCGCAGGTTCGACTTGCGCAAAAGTCCAATCTGAATCTGACATTGTCTTTTCCTTCCGGGGCGCGCGTTGCATCGCAAATTTGTTTGGTCCGCAGCGCGGCATTATATACATCGAGTCTCTTTATTCAAATCAAAGCCGGGTTGGATCGCTACTTTGCGGTCTGATTCGTAACTTTACAGCGCGAGCGAAGCCAAGTTATATTTCGCTTTCAGATGAACACTCGCGTTTTGGTATTGAACGCTTCGTTCGAGCCTATCAACGTTTGCACGGCTCGACGCGCAGTTGTGTTGATTCTGAAGGGCGTCGCAAACGCCGAAGAGAGTTCCAATGATTGGCTTCACTCGTCGCGATTCTCGATGCCGATGCCGTCAGTGATTCGGCTGATCGAATACATCCACATTCCATTTGAAAGAAAAAGCCTGTCACGCAAGAACATCCTTTTGCGCGATCACAACACCTGTCAGTACTGTGGCCGCGTCTTCCCACCTCAGGACTTGACGCTCGATCATATTGCGCCTCGCTCGCGCGGCGGAGATTCCGCGTGGGAGAACCTGGTGACGTGTTGCCGCTCTTGCAACAACCGCAAAGGCGACCGGTCTCCCGAAGCCGCCGGGATGCGGCTGCTCAAACGCCCGCAAGCTTACAACCTGCACGTCAATCGTCAGATCATCCGATACCTGGGCCGCGCCGACGAAGCCTGGCGTAAATACCTCTTTTACTGAATGATGAATACTGAACGATGAATGATGAACGAAAGATCAGGCCCGCAGTTCATCATTCATCATTCCGCGTTCATCATTTCTTCTTATGAATCCAATCCTTGAGGCCATCTACGAGATTCAAGAAGCGACGCTGATGGCCGGGCGGGCGTTCAGGCGCTCGTTAACCAAGCCTCATTACTTTCGCGAGATCATCACGCAGATGGACCTGATCGGCGTCGGGTCTATGCTGATAATCGTGCTCACCGGCGCGTTCACCGGAGGTATCCTTGCGCTTAACACCGCGCCGACGCTTAAGACTTTCGGCGCGACGGCGAAGACCGGGCAATTGGTGATGACTTCGCTCGTTCGCGAAATGGGGCCGGTGCTGGCTTCGTTGATGCTTGCGGGCCGCGTCGGTTCGGCGATCGCCGCCGAGCTCGGATCGATGGTCGTATCCGAACAGGTGGACGCGATGCGAGCGTTGGGCACCGACCCGATCAAGAAGCTGGTCTGGCCCCGTATGCTTGCACTGATGGTGATGTGTCCGGCGCTGACTGTGGTTGCGGACATGGTCGGGTCGATCGGCGGATGGGCCGTCTCGAGCAGCTTGATGGGAGTCGCAAGTTCCGTGTATATCCGCTCGGCGAAGGACGCGCTGACCTACAATGATCTCGCGGGAGGATTGATCAAGCCGGTGATGTTCGGATTCATAATAGCGGTGGTTGCGTGTCGCGCGGGGCTTCGCACGCACGGAGGCACGGTCGGCGTCGGCCGCTCGACGACTCAATCGGTCGTGTTGGCGGATATACTCATACTGGCTTCGGACTTCTTCCTCCAGAAACTGATTCAGGCGTTCAGCTAACGGTTTTTATGTCGGAACAGATCCACAGCGCGATCGAATTTCACGACGTGACGATGGCCTACGACGAGCGGGTGATCCTGGACGAAGTAAGCTTCGTGGTTAATCCGGGCGAAACCAAGATCGTGATGGGCGGGTCGGGAACCGGAAAGTCAACGATCCTCAAACTCGTGCTCGGATTAATCAAACCGCAAGGCGGCCGGATCAAAATCGATGGCGACGACATCACTGAAATGACCGAGGCCGAATTGACCGAAATTCGCCGGAAGATCGGGATGGTTTTTCAGGACGGCGCGTTGTTCGATTCGCTTTCGGTTTATGAGAACGTCGGCTTCAGGTTGTTCGAACAGAACTTGCCAGAACCTGAGATCGAAGAAGCGGTTCGCCGGATGCTGCGCTTCGTCAATCTCGAACACACGATGTACATGCGGCCGTCCGAGTTGTCGGGTGGAATGCGCAGGCGGGTCGGCATCGCGCGAGCGTTGGTGGGAAGCCCGAAGCTGCTTCTGTTTGATGAACCGACCGCGGGGCTGGATCCGCCGACCGCGCGCACGATCCTGGAACTCGCAATGAAGCTTCGCGATCTGGAGGGAGTCAGCTCGATCTTCGTCACTCACCGCATTGATGACATAAAACTGCTAGCCTCGAGTTTCGCCACCATCGGCGAAGGAGGCGACGTGGAGTTTCGCAGCGAGCAGGGCAACTTGTGCCTGATCAACACTCGATTCATCATGCTCAAGGAAGGCAAAGTGATTTTCAGCGGGACAGACGAAGAACTGTGGCAGAGCGACGATCCTTATATCGTGGATTTCTTTAAGGTGTCGTGAGGGTAGTAAGTGGGCAGTAGGCAGTGGGCAGTAGGCAGTAGGCAGTATGCAGTGCGCAGTAGGCAGTAGGTAGTGCGTAGCAGTGGGCTGCCAACCGCCCACTGCCACTGCCCACCGCCTACTGCCCACTGTTTCAAGGAGATCGTTATGGCAAGACAGAAAACAACCATCGCTCAGTTGCGAGTCGGTATCCTGGCCGTCGTAACCATCGCGGTTCTGATCATCTTTATTCTCGGCGTCAGCGGAGGCATACCATTCTTCCAGCACAATGCGACATTTACGACTCGGTTTGTCGCCGCCGATGGATTGAAGCAGGGCGACGAAGTGCGGCTGGCCGGCAAGCTGATCGGCAAGGTCGATACCGTCGAGTTCGGAGCGGTGCCTACAAGCAAGGACGATAAGCCAATCGTCATTACGATGGTTGTAGACGCCAAGGAAATCGAGGGGCGAATAAGGCGCGACTCCCAGGCCGTTCTCGCCCAACAAGGGTTTCTCGGCGATCGCGTCATCGATATTACGCCGGGCACTCGAGCTGCCGAGCCCATCCTTGACGGCGGCGAGATCCCAAGCGCCGATCAGGCCGGCTTGTCGCAGATCTTTTCAGGCGCGAGCGATATCCTCGTTCAATTCAACACCGTCGGCAAACAGCTTCAGGAGTTGATGGACAACGTCAATCAAGGCAAAGGCACGATCGGCAAGCTGCTTCACGACGATGCCTTCTATGTGAACCTGAACCGCGCCGTGCTCGAGTTCCAGGACATCGGCGCCAAGGTCGCCAAAGGCGATGGCACGATCGCCCGTCTACTCAACGACCCGAAACTCTACGACGACCTGCGCGGGGCGACTACCAATGTTCAGGGCATAGTCGCCGACGTGCGCGGCGGAAAAGGAACGATTGGGAAGCTCCTCAACGACGATCAGTTTTACAAACAAGCCAACGAAGTCCTGGCCAGGTTCAACTCCACAACCGAGAAGCTTGATCGTATCGCCGGCGATATCGAAGCCGGACGCGGCACTCTCGGCAAATTCATCAAGGATGAAAAGCTACACGACGACGCCCAGGCCGCAATCGCATCCCTGAAGAACATCAGCGAGCGGCTGGACAAGGGCGAAGGCTCCGCGGGAAAACTGCTCCACGACGACAAGCTCTACACGAATTTGAATCAGACCACTGCTGAGATGGTGAAGCTGTTGTATGACTTCCGTCAGAACCCCAAGAAGTATCTCAGCATCAAGGTGAGTCTCTTCTGAACCCGGGGGCGCGCTGCCACGCGTTTCCCGGGTCCTGCTATGAAAGATCAGGCTGATGCCGAGAGCGACTCGCGCTCGAATCTTAGCGATGACCGCACGCTTGTGGATGCCTGTCTCAAGGGCAATTCACAGGCGTGGGAAACATTGATCCTCCGATATCAGCGCTTGATTTATTCGATCCCGATCCGCGCCGGCTTCTCGCCTGTGGATGCCGCCGACATTTTTCAATCCGTCTGCGTGAGGCTGCTCCAAAAACTTTCCACGTTGCGCAAACAGGAGAAGATCAGCTCGTGGTTGATGACGACAACAAATCGCGAATGCTGGCGTGTGGTCGCAAAGCGCCGCCGCGAGACCGGCCCAAAAGTCTACGGTGAAGAATACGAGATCGATGTCGCCGGCCGTCTCGCCTCCGAAGAACCACTGGCCGATCAGCAACGCATCGCCTTCGAGCGCCAACAAGCAGTGCGCGATGCCATCAATGCATTGTCGGAACGCTGCCGCATCTTGATCTCACTGTTGTTTTATTCGAAAGAAGAACCGAGCTATGTCGATATTGCTCGCGAGATCAAGGTTCCTGTGAACTCCATAGGCCCGACGCGCGCCCGCTGTCTTCAAAAGCTCAAGCGGTTATTGATGGGGAGAATTTGACTCTTCTCTAACTCCGATCACCTGCCCGGGTACGACTCGCAACTTTCGGCCATTCTTTCCGCTTACGGATGTACTTTTCTGTCTCCTCACCGTTCCATTATCCGAATCGCCCGGCTCACGGCCGGGCGAGGCGCTACTTCCAGAAAGGAGTCAACAATGCGAAAGCTATTTGCAACTTTGTTTGTTTCTGCACTGCTCCTTTCTCCCCACATCTCCATCTTCAACGCCAGGGCCGATGCCACTGCCCGCGCGCGAGGCGTAATCCGAGCCGTCGATCTCGCGGCAGGCGCCGTCGCCATTCGTACACGGAATGATGACACCGTCGTCCTCAAAACAAATGAAACCACCCGCATAGAGCGCAACGGAGAACCCGCGCGCCTCGAAGATCTGCAGCCGGGTGATCGCGCATCGGCGCTCTACGACCCGGCGTCGCTTCTTGCCGCCGAGATCGTTGCACGCGGCGAAGAAGTTGAAACCCTTGCGCGAGTCGAAGGCGTGATATCGACCGTCGATACAGGCGCGAGCACTGTCACGATACTTCCAATTCGCGACCTCGCAACTCCGAGCGACGCGGCGCCGCCCGCAGTCACGCTTCATGTGAACGCGAATACGGCGATCACGCTCGACGGCAGTCCCGCAAGGCTCGACGACCTGAAGCGTGGCTATTCCGCGGGCGCTTCTTATCATCAACACACTCTTGAAGCTGTACGCATCATCGCTGAATCGTTTGCCGAGGTCCGAGGCATCGTTCGCGACGTCGGAGCGCACTCGCTTACCATCGCGCGTACAAGCACAGAACCGGCGATAATACTCACGGTTGGCCCGGCAGTTCCCATATCACTCAACGGGCGGCCGGCCGCGCTCGATGATCTGAAACGCGGATACAAAGTCGTGGCCGCGTACGTCGAGGCCACGCTCGATGCGGTTCGCATCGCCGCCGAATCGCTTGGCGAAGTCGTCGGACATATCAGAGAAGTAGACACGGCTGCGGCTCTAGTAGTCATAACGCCGCTCGTTGCCGGGCCCGCCGTCGAGCTGCACGTGACGCATGCGACCGTCATCACCATCGGCGGCGAACCGGCGACGCTCGATCGTTTGCGCGCCGGCATGCCGGCGAGGTCCGTTTTCGACATCACCTCGTTTGAAGCTGCGTTGATCGAGGCGAGACCGCTGGAGGATGACCCGTGCACTGAGCTTCGAGTAAGGGGCACGATTGCGAATGTCGATCTTCACGCGACCACCGTCACGATCAATCCGGCTGATGCTTCGGCCGAACGATTGACGCTCAACGTGGTTGATCGGACGGAGATCACCATCAACGGCAATCCCGCGCGTTTGTCGGAGCTCGGCGAAGGGATGAAAGTAGCGGCCGTTTTCTGCCGTGAAACCCTGCTCGCGAAGTCAATCGCCGCCCGGGCAAGATAGCAATGATCTCGATCTGAAGGGTGATTGCAATGCACTGCCCCGCATTTGAACAGCTCGTAGATCTGCTCGACGGGCGGCTTGCGCCTCAGCCTGCCGCCGCCGTCGAGCGTCACGTCGCACTCGGTTGCATTCAGTGTGGCGAGGAGGTGGCGTGGTACGGCCGAGCCAGGCTCGTGGCCGCGAGTGACGACTCGGTCGAACCTCCGCCGTGGGTTTTGAAGCGCGCGTTGCGAATCTTCGATGCGCAACCGAGCGCGGCTAGTTTCGCGGGCCGCGTGATCGCGTCGCTCGTGTTCGACAGTCTTCGGCGCCCGACCCTGGCGATGTCGCGCGCGATCGGAGTCGAGGACAGGCAGTTGATGTACGAAGCGGAGCCCTACAGCATCGATCTGCAGGTCGCGTCTTTGGATCAGTCGCGGGCGGATCTGAGCGGGCAGATCCTGCGCCGGGGTGAGTTGATGTTTGAGTCGGTCGCGGGACTGACTCTTAACCTGGTGCGCGAAGGAAGCCCGGTACTCTCCGCCGTGACTAACGACCGAGGCGAGTTTCGGGTCGGAGCGCTCGAGGGCGGCAGCTACGATCTGAAGATCGAAGCTCGCGATGTGAGCATAACAATTGTTGGCCTGCCGATCGCGTAACGCGGAGGGCAAGCCTCGGAGGGGCGACAGAGGTGATGCGGCGCGGCGAAGGGGAGACGTGGCGACGCAACACGGTTTTTCTCGGCTCGATCTGTCGCCCTTCGGGGGCTTGCCTTACAGACTAAAGTCTGTGCCGGCGCCCGGCCTTCGTGATATTAAAGGACATTAAAGTGCGAGCGAGATTGTGAGTAGTAAATTGGCCATCAACCTGATGAAAGCCTCGACCGCCGAAGTTTACTTTCGCGCGCGCGGCCGAAGTGTGAACTGGCACACGTTCGCAACGCTAAAGCAGGAAGTTGACCATCTCGTTAACAGCGATCTAAACGCCGCGTCCCGTCTTGTGGACCGCATCGAAGAACTCGCATCGCTCACCGGCGAATCACTCTGCGAAGCGTTTGCAAAATCGAGCCGCGCGCGTTTGTTGCACCTGCTGGGCAAACATAGAGAAGCAAATAATCTGTATGACCAGGCCTCGCGCGTGATGCAATCGTTCAAGCTGACGTACGAGGCCGCGGTTGTTCAGAAGCAGCAGGTCGACGCGCTCACGCATACTGGCCGCTACGCGGATGCGCTCAGAGTTGCGCGAGCCGCGCGGCGAGTTTTCGCGCGATCGAGCCCGGTGCAACTCGCGCAGCTCGAGACCAACGTCGGCAACACATATCAAATGCTCGATCGTTATCCGGAGGCGTTGGCGCATTACGATCGCGCTCGACTCGCGTTGACGGAAGCGGGAACCTCGAAGATGCGCGCATTGATCGATCTCAATCGCGCGAATGTTTTCACCGAGCTTGATCGTCCCGATGACGCAATGGAACTCCTTGCGGTCATCGCCCGCACGTTCGATCGCGCCCGTCAATTCGTGCTTGCCTCGCACGCGCGATATCACATGGCGTATCTGGAGTTCCAGCGCGGGCGTTACAACGCGGCGCTCAGGGGCTACTACGAAACGCGTGAGCGACTCAGCGCGCTCGGGAGCCTCCGTCTGGTCGCGTGGTGCGACATCGAAATCGCCGAGATACTCTTGGCGCTCGGCGCGTTTGATGATGCGCTCGAAAATGCAACGAGCGCACGCCACAGATTCAACGACCTTGAAATGCCGTACGAGGCGGCGAAGGCGCAGATGATCGCCGCGCTTGCATCGATGAATCTCGGAAAGTTCGATCAGGCCCGTGGCGAGTTGGCCGCGGCTCGCGAGGTTTTTGCCAAAAGCAGAAATACGACTTTCGCGGCGACCGTTGACTCTTATCTGGCGGAGCTGGCGTTAAGGGTTGGAGACGCGCGCGAGGCTTCGACCCGCGCGCAACAAGCGCTTCGGGTATTCGCGCGCCGGAAGCTCGGTTCAAGAGCCGCGCACGCGCGAGTGCTTGCGGCTCGCGCGGCTTATGAGGCGGGCGAGACCGCGAAAGCCCGGCGATTGGCTTTCTCGGCCTTGCGCGAGATCGAAAACAAATTTTTCGCGCCGGCGGCCGCCTACATGGCTCATCACCTGATTGGGAAAACCGAACGCGCACTCGGGCATCCACGACGCGCTCTTGCACGCTTTCGCCGAGCAGTCGACATCGTCGAACAGATGCGAGGGGGAATAGCAGCCGACGATTTCAAAGCAACGTTTCTCGGCGACAAACTCGAAGTATACGAGGACGCGATTCGCGCGTGTCTTGATGAAGCAAGCGCAGGCTCGATCGGCGAAGCATTCAGATTCGTTGAGTCCGCGAAATCGCGAGGGCTCGCGGATCTTCTTGCGCGTTACGTAAGAGAATCAAGTTCGCGCAGGTCCTCGAAGCGTGACCAACAGGAAGGCGCTCGCGACAAGCTCGTGAAGCTGATCGAGGAACTGAACTGGTACAGTTCGCACGCAAACCTCGAGGACGAAAAGAGAGGTCAGCGGCGGCCCATCTTCGCCGATCGGTACAATCGCGAGATCGCGCGCTGCGAGCGTCAGATCGCGAATCTCTTTCACCAAATCGAGTCGCAGGGCGCGAGTCTTGACGATGTGCATCAAGTGACCGCAACGGCCGCCGAGCTTCAGAACTCGCTCGGATCAGACGAAACGGCAATCGAGTATTTCACGACGGCCGATGAGATCTCCGCGTTCGTTGTTACCCGAGACAGCGTTGACGTGGCGCGCGGGCTCGCATCAAAGCGCGAGATGGAAAGAACGCTCGCCGCGTTGCGATTTCAAATTGAAAAGTTCAACTACGGCGCCGCTTACGTGGACGGCTTCTTTGAACAGCTAAACCAGGCGGCCAATCAATACCTTGGCTTGCTGTATCGCGATCTGTTTTCAGGCATCGAACGACGCTTGCGTCATCATCGGCTGATCGTGATCCCTCACGGGGCGCTTCACTACGTGCCGTTTCACAGCTTGCTGAATCGAAGCGGCTACCTGGTTGATCAGTTCGAGATTTCTTATGCGCCGAGCGCCACTGTGCTGATGCTTTGCCGCGAGATGAACAAACAATCGCATTCGCCAAATAGAAGCGCCAGGGTTGTCGCGCTCGGCTTTGGAGGCCACGACACGCCCGAGGTTGCGGGTGAGATTCGAGCCATCGGGTCGCTTTTCCCGAACGCGGTGAAGCTCACCGGGAATCACGCTACGCACGACAACTTGCTGAGAGCCGCGCCGTCGGCCCGTTATCTACACCTGGCGTCGCACGGTTATTTCAGACGCGACAATCCGATGTTTTCATTCTTGAAGCTCGCGGATTCAAATCTGAACTTCTATAGCCTGCTCGATCTGAAGCTCAACGCCGAGATGGTTACGCTGTCCGCCTGTCACACCGGTGTGAACAAAGTGTTTCCCGGAGACGAGCTACACGGTCTGATGCGCGGATTCATGCATGCGGGCGCGCCGTCGCTGATCGCGAGCCTGTGGGCGACGAGCGACGAATCGACCGCGAAGCTGATGAAGCGCATGTACACCGAAATCAGCGCGGGCGCTTCGAAGCGCGCAGCGCTCAGAACCGCGCAGCTTGCGGTCAAGGATGAATACGGTCATCCGTATTATTGGGCGCCGTTTATCCTGATGGGAAACCCGAACTGAAATGCCCTCGACCAGTAACAGCCGGAACGATGAGGTCGTTCTATGAGACTCAATAGATTCTTCCCGGTGGTTTTCCTTGCCGGGCTGCTGGCCGCGCCGGTGATTCTCCGGAACATGCCGGCGGCGCGTGCAGACAGCCCCAATGATATTCGCAAGGGCGAAGTGGTTGTCGAGCTGCAACCCGGCGTGTCAATCGATGCCGTCAACGCTCGCTATCAAACATCAACCATAACTCAAATCTACGGCACCAACTTCTATCGCCTTGCCGTTCCAAAAAGTAAGAAGGAGAACAAGTGGCGCAAGCGGCTGGCTAAGGATGCGGACGTGCTCAGCGCGTCGCTCAACCCGCTGGTTACAAGTCCGAGTTTGTTTGCGAGAGCGACGGCGAGTTTTCCCGAGGGCTTTGCGGCGCCGGGGCTGTCGATCGCGGACTTCCAGTCGCAACTGCGGCTGTTTGACTTTCTCAACCTCGAAGATGTGGGCTTGCGATCCCGCGGCGCGGGAACGGTCGTCGCAATCATCGACACTGGAGTCGATCGCGCGCATCCGGCGCTCGCGTCGCACCTGTGGAGGAATCGGCTTGAGCAACCGGACGGCCTGGATAACGACGGCGACGGACTGGTGGACGATATTGATGGTTGGAACTTCGCTGACAACAACAACGACACGAATGAGCGCGCCGGCGATGCAGATACGACGGTGGCCGGTCACGGCACCTTCATCGCAGGGTTGATAGCGATGCTGGCGCCCGAGTGTCGAATCATGCCGCTTCGCGCGTTTCCGCCGAGCGGCGTGAGCGACGCGTTCACAGTCGCGGCGGCAGTGAAGTACGCGGCCGATCACGGCGCCAATGTAATCAACCTGAGTCTCGGAGCGCCCGAGTCCTCCCCCTTGTTACGGGAAGCGATTGTCGATGCTCAAAAACGCGGAATCACCCTCGTCGCCGCGGTGGGAAACGACGGCTCCGATATCAATCCTCAATTCCCATCAACCCTCACGGAGGTGATCGCGGTTGCGGCAATCGACCTGTCGGGTCACAAGGCTTCGTTTTCAAACTTCGGCGCTCACGTCGATGTGTGCGCGCCCGGCGTGCGGCTAGTCAGCGCGTTCCCCGGCATTCCCGAAGGCGAATACGCGCGGTGGAGCGGGACCTCGTTTGCGGCGCCATTGGCCGCCGCCGAGGCTGCGCTTGTGATCGCCGCCGACGCGGCGCAGACCGAGGTTCGCAAGATCATTGAGGATACTGCGGCGAGCATCGACAATCTCAATCCGGGACTCGCGGGAAAATTGGGCAGCGGGAGTATCGATCCTTTGGCCGCATTGAAGAGCCTCAACGCGAGCATCGCAGTCAGAACCCCGGCGGATGATCATTCGCAGATCGAGCTCACTCCAGTCCCCGGCGGCGCGTCGGCAATTGGACGCGCAAGCATCACGATCAAGGGAACGAGACAAGAGTTCTCGGTTCAGGCTCAAGGATTGAGCGCGCGGACTTCCTATCGACTGATAGTGGATGGCGTCGTTGTAACATCAGATACTGCCGCGAGCCTTGGGACACTCAACTTCCTGTTCGCTTCGGATTCCGGACAACCGCCGCTCCCTCCGGCTATCAACCCGGTGAGTAAGATCCGTCATATTGAATTGCGTGATGCGCTCGGCCGGGTTGCGCTTCAAGGGGATTTCAGCGCCGACAAAGCCGCGCCGGTCGGCGGCTTCCTTGAAAGAGAATTGCACCTCACGTCCACGGGAGCCTTGCCTCAAGCGTCCGGGAACTCGGCGATCCGAATCGAAGCGCTTGCCGATGGTGGGCGACGCGAACAACTCGGCGTGTCGGCGGAAGGGCTGAGTTCCCCAGCGAGCTATCGGTTGTTTGTGAACGGCGCGAACATCGGCAGCGTCATCGCGCGCTCAGGATTCGCAAGAGTGATTCTGACCAGTGACGGGTCGAGCGGCCAGTTGCTTCCGCCGTCGCTGAGACCCGTTACCAACATCAGACACATCGAGCTTGTGGATGAGAGAGGGTTGATAGTCCTGGAAGGCAGCTTCGCGGCGAGTCAGCCGCTGGTGAAGTAGCACCGGAACTCATTCGAGCGGTGCGGTGTCAAAACGAACAGGCCGTCACACGCCAGAGCGCCCACTCTGCATGCCGAGGTGAAAGGCCGTGTTCAAATCCGACGATCACAACGACTCTGTGTCTTCGACTCCCGTCATCAACGTGACCCCGCTCATCGATGTGCTGCTGGTTTTGTTGATCATCTTCATGGTGATTCAGCCGCACAACGAATCGAAGCTCCCAGTTCTTGCGCCCGAACAACCCCACACCGACGGCCCGGCGCCGCCCGAAATACTGATGCTAACGGTTTCTGCTGATATGCGTCTCGAATTGAATTCGCAGCTCGTTGAGGTCGAAACGTTATTACCCTTGTTGGCCAACCTGATGGAACAGCGTCCCGCTGATGCGCGAACATTATTTATTCGAGCACCCGCGACATTCAACTATGGCCCGGTTGTGTTGCTCGTTGATCTTGCAAAGGGCGCGGGCGTGATCACTGTTGGTCTGATCAAAGAAGATGTTTGAGTGCTACTTGAGCCGCGCATCAAAGACGATGTCCGCGCCAAGTCTGAGAGTGCTCACTGACGCAAAAGTGAGCGCGTCACTGATGTGGATGATACCGAGATCGCCGATAGATTCAATGCCCTTTCCGATTATCTTCGGCGCGACTATGGCAATCACGCGATCCACCGCGCGAGCAGACAGGAACGAAGTGATCATCTGCCGTCCGCCTTCAACAAGCACGGACGTGATTCCACGCCGGCCCAGCGCTTCAAGGAGTTCGCCGATATCAATACCCGTCTCGTTCGCAGCAAGCCTCAGCACTTCTCCGCCGAGTTCTTGAACGGCTTCGACGCGCGCACGATGCGCCGATTCCGCGCAGACGATCAACGTCCCCGCAGCCGCGCCGTTCGCGAGCACACGAGCCGTCAACGGAGTTCGCAGGTTAGTGTCCACGACGACACGCAGCGGATCGCGGCCTTCAATGAGCCTGACAGTCAACTGCGGATCGTCCGCGAGCACCGTCCCGATGCCGACGAGTATCGCGTCGTGCTCGCTTCTCAGTTGATGAGCGAATCGGCGCGCCGCTTCGCCGGTGATCCATTTCGAATCCCCGGTTGCGGTCGCGATTCGCCCGTCGAGCGACTGCGCAAACTTAACCGTCACAAACGGAATCCTGGTCGCGTCGTGCTTCGGCTGTTTGTCTGTTTCGGTCACCGCGTGCAAGTCTAGCGCAGCGATTGATCGCTCGCCATCGCGCGGTGGTTTGCGAATCAAACAAACCGAAAGCTAAGATGGGCTCGATGATCGTCGAGCTTGTGAAAGAGTTTTCGTTTGAAGCCGCGCACCGCCTTCCGCGCGTTCCCGCCGATCATAAATGCGCGAGGCTTCACGGGCACTCATTCAAATGCGAAGTCGCAGTGCGCGGAGAAGTCGATCCAACGACCGGCTGGTATATCGACTACGCCGACATCACCGATGCGTTCGAGCCGCTCCGACAGAAGCTGGATCATTATTACTTGAATGAGATTGACGGGCTCGAGAACGCTACCAGTGAGAATGTGGCGCGATGGATATGGGAGCGACTCGAGGGAAGACTCGCCGGGCTCAATCGCGTGACTATTCGCGAAACCTGCTCGGCGCGCTGTGATTACTTTGGCGAGTGAGCGTCTACATCACCCGGCCTTGATCGCGCAATTGTTCCAAATCACTTGAGACCGAAAGAAGCGGACGCCTGCGAAGCTTGTCCGCATACATTGTGCGGTCCGCGGCCAGCAACATTTCATCAATCGTCTCGCCGTCCACACCAAAACTCGCCCAACCAATACTGATGCCCAGGCCGGCGCCCGAGCCATCGACCCCGATCCTGGTGTTTTCGACCGCGCGTTGAAGTCTGTGCACAAGCTCGCGCGCTTCGGTCGGGCCGGTTTGCACCAGGCAAACAAATTCATCGCCGGCGTAACGGCTAAGGAAATCGTTCGGGCGCATTTCGTTCGACAAAACGCGAGCCACCTGGTGGAGAGCGTCGTCGCCCGCCTTATGCCCGAGGGAATCGTTGATGCGTTTGAATGAGTCCATATCCATCATCAGTAGCGCGAAGCTCGCGGCGTGGCGCCGCGCCTCGTCGGCGTCGCGTTCGAAGCGAAGCCGCATCGCGCGCGCATTCGGAAGACCCGTCACCTGATCGGTGAGTGCGGTTGTTTGTGCCTGTTTGTGATGCAAGGCGTTTGCGATCGCGTCGGCCGCGAGCTTCGCCACCGCCTCGACCAGCCGCAGGTGGTCGGGCTCATAGGCGTTGAGATCGGCCGAATAAAGCGTCAGCGCTCCGAGTACTTCGTCGCCCTTCAGCAGAGGAACAGAAATGACCGTGCGATATGGTACGTCAAGTTTGATGTGCGCCGTGTCAAAATCGAGCCGCGGATCGCAGTTGTACATTGGTTGGCGATTGGCCACGACCCACCCTGTTATGCCGGATCCGAGAATAAGGCTCGCGCCTTTTAGTCGTTCTGCGTCTCGGCCTCGCACGTGCATCGCCTCGACATCAATCGAGTTCGGCTTGTGAAGATACAGCGCGCAAGTCGTGTAGCTCACGATATCCTGAAGCCGCGACGCGAATACCGCGAACATATCGCGGAGATCGAGGCTGTTTCCAATGGTCTGCGCGATTTCGTAGAGCGTGATCACCTCGCGATGAGCGTTGCGGATGTGCGCGAACACCACCTGTTCGCTCTCGGGCTTTTGCCCCCCGGCGCCAGATGTTTCATTGCGCTTCGTCGGTGATTGTTTTGGCGCTTTTCTCTGATTTCTTATCTCAGCTTCGAATTGAGGGAGGTGATCGATGAACGCGCGTACAACCTTCGGGTCGTACATCGTGCCGCTGCTGCTTTCGATCAGTTGAATGGCCTGATCGCGAGTCATCGCTTTGCGGTATTGCCTGTCTTCGCGCACGGCGTCGAAGCAATCGACGACCGACAGGATGCGAGCGGTAATCGGAATCTGGTCGCCTGAGAGCCCGTCCGGATAGCCGCGCCCATCCCACCGTTCGTGATGATGCCGCACTACCGGCACGACCGGATAAGGGAACTCAACCCGGCTGAGGATTTCCGCGCCGACTATCGTGTGCACCTTCATCTTGTCGAATTCGCCCGGCGACAGCTTGTCGGGCTTGTTGAGGATGTAGTCCGGCACCGCGAGCTTGCCGATGTCGTGAAGCAGCGCGCCGGCCTTCAACGCTTCGATCTCGGGGTCGCTGAGCCCAAACAGCCGCGCAAGCCCGGTCGCGTAAATCTGCACCCGGTGAACGTGATCGTGAGTGACCTCGTCTTTTGCGTCAATTGCAATTGCCAGCGCTTCGATCGTTCGCAGGTGCAAGTCCGTGACCTCTTCAACATGTCGAATCGAAGCCTGCACTTTTTCCAGATAGTTCTTGTATGTCAGATAAGTCACGCCGAGGATTGGAACCGCGACTATGAATGCATAAAACGAAACCAGCGCCAGCAGCTTCAGTATCAGGCACGCCGCCACCGCGCCGGCGAAGTAGGATATCCATGTCCACAGAAATGATTCGCGCCAGGTGACGGCGAGACTCCGCCGGTTCCTGAACGCAGAAACCGCGCTGACCAATGTCGAGTTCAACGCATAGTGAATCAATGCAAGCGACTCGGCCGGGAGTATCAGCCGGCTCAAATCCGAAGCGAGCGCCGCGGGATTCCCGAACGCTTCGGTCACAACCCATCCCGAAAGAAACACCGACAAGCTCATTACTCCGGCATTGAAGGTCGCGACTCGCTTGCGATTGTTGTAGCGGAGCGAGCATACGATCGCGTTGACTCCCGCCAGCACGACCGAAGGCCATACACCATAGAGCAGGAACGACAGGTAGATAAAAGTGTCATCGAGCGTGACCGTACTGTCTGTCTTGGGAATGCGCACGCTCGTGCGTGAGACAACGAGCGTTGTGACGAGACTGAGCAGGACCCATTCGAGACTCATCGAGCCGGTCACGAGTACAACCACTCCGTAGACCAATACGCACAGACCGGCGGCTGAGACCGCGCTCATAAAGCGGCTCGATGCTTCCCTCTCCGATCGTCTTAGGATTTGTTCCATCGCTTTAGTTATTCAGGAGGCTGGCAAACGCAAAGCTCGCGTAACAAACCGATCTCTCAGATTCAATGCGCGTGCCGAATCGCGCGAAACCGTCACGTCCCTCGAATCCTATTCTTTTCCGTCGAACGTGCTGTCAGTAGACCACCGTAGTTGCGGCACTTCAAGGGTTTAGGTACATGGATCGGTCGTTATAAGCGATCGGCTCTTTGCATCGCTCTCGGCGACAATGCAAAACGGATTTGGATTGCGGGGGTGGTAACGGTCACCGTGAACGAATCGGTCACGGTCAATCTTACCCAATTCGGGCAGGGGGGCGCCTCGCACGCGGACGGCAAAGCAGTCTAGAATGCCTCGTACTCGGCGTTGATATGCGAATCACGGAGATCTATCAAAGCATCCAGGGCGAGTCGAGCTTCGCGGGTTTGCCATGCGTATTCGTGCGAACAACCGGCTGCGATCTCAGATGTAGCTGGTGTGATTCTGAGTTCACCTTCACCGGCGGCACCACGATGACGCTCGACGAAGTTTTGGCCGACGTCGAGAAGCACGATTGCGAACTGGTCGAGTTGACCGGCGGCGAACCGATGCTGCAACCCGAGATCTATGAACTTTCGACAAAGCTCGCCGACAGCGGCCACACCGTGTTGATCGAGACCGGCGGGCATCGCGATTTGTCGAAGCTCGATCAGCGAGTCATTCGCATCATGGATCTAAAATGTCCCGCTTCAGGAGAGTGTGAGAAAAATCTCTGGTCCAATCTTAGACACCTGCGAACTTTCGACGAAGTGAAGTTCGTGATTGCTGACCGCGCGGACTACGAGTGGACGCTACAGACAATTCGCGAATACGGATTGGAAGATCGCGTGAATATTTTGATCTCGACCGCGTTTGGAATGATCGAGCCTTCCGAGGTTGTCGCGTGGATGCTCGAGGACAAATTGCGCGCCCGGTTTCAGCTTCAGCTTCACAAATACATCTGGCCGCCGGATGACCGGCGAAGATGATGCGCACGCGGGAAGCCGCGGCCGAGCTCGCCCGCTTCTACATTCCCATAATGTTATAGCCGCAATCTACGTGAAGGACTTCGCCAGTGACTCCTCGAGACATGTTGGATAGAAGAAACAGCGCGGCGTCGGCGACTTCTGATTGATCGATGTTGCGGCGAAGCGGCGCGTGATTGCGCATGTGCTCGAGGATCTTCGAGAACCCGCCGATGCCCGCGGCCGCAAGCGTCTTGACCGGGCCTGCCGAGATCGCGTTGATCCGAATGCCGCGCGCGCCCAGATTCACCGCCAGATAACGCACGCTCATATCGAGCGCGGCCTTGGCTATGCCCATCACGTTGTAACCCGGAATGACTCGTTCTCCCCCGAGATAAGTCAGTGTCAGAATGCTGCCGCCAGTTTTCTCCAAAAGCTCGGCCGCTTCCCGGGCAATCGCGGTCAACGAGTAAACGCTGACATCCTGCGCTACGCGATAGCCTTCACGCGAGGTTTTCAGATATTCACCCTCGAGCTCCTCGCGCAGAGCGTACGCAACTCCGTGCACCACAAAATCGAGCTTTCCGAATTCTTTGTTCACTGCTTGAAACACCGAAGCGATGTCTTCGTCGCGTGTAACATCGCAAGGCAACACGAGCGGGTCTTTGAGACTCTCGGCCAACTCGCGCGCGTTTTCCTCGAGGCGCTCGCCTTGATAAGTGAGTGCGATTCGCGCGCCTTCTTCCGCGGCTCGCTTTGCAATCGCCCACGCGAGGCTTCGCTTGTTCGCCACGCCGAACACGATGCCGGTCTTTCCTTCTAATAACATAGGTTTCTAGTTTCTGATCTCTGGTTTCTGGTTGTGGTCGCTCGATTCCATGCCCGACTCACCAGCGCCGAACCAGAAACCAACAACCAGAAACCAGAAACTATTGTCTTTTCTCCGGCGTGATCTTAAGCGTCATCTCTTTGCCGTCGCGTTTGATCATCGCCTCGACCTCTTCGCCCGGCCGCATCTCACCCAGCGCGTAGGTGTAATCGTACACGTTCTTGATCGGCGTCTTCCCGAGCTTCGTGATGAAGTCGCCCGCGCGCAGCCCCGCCTTCTCGGCTGGTGAGCCCGGCCGCACCCCATCCAGCTTCATACCATCGGCCTGATCCGAGTAATTCGGCACGGTGCCCAGATAAACTCGAAATCCGCGCCCAGTCGGGCGCTGTTCAACCTTCACCTTTGTGAACGCGATTCGTTGCGGCTCGTTCGCGACAGCGATAGCGATTTCGCGGACGAGTTCCGCAACTTGTCTCAATCCTTCGGCGTTGATCTTGTCCGCGGTGTCCGAGGGCTTGTGATAATCGTCGTGCGTGCCGGTGAAGAAAAAGAGCACCGGAAGGTCCTTGACGTAAAAAGACTGATGATCGCTTGGCCCGAACCCGTCTTCACCAAAGCTAAACTGAAATCGGCTCCCGGAGCCATTTCCATGGGGGTTGGTCGAAGCATTCGCCGCGCCGTTCAGTTTTTCGAGCAGTGGTTTCCACATCGGTGATGTCCCGACTCCGCCGACGAATAACGAACCGTTGCGAAGTCTCCCGATCATATCCATGTTCAACATCGCTACAGTTGAAGCCAGCGGCACAACCGGGTTCTTTGTGTACGCGCTCGAGCCCAGCAAGCCGAGTTCTTCACCGCTGAATGCTGCGAACACGATGCTTCGTTTGATCTTGCCGCGCTCGTCCGCAAGCACTCGCGCGAGTTCCAGAAGCCCCGTTGTGCCCGAGGCGTTGTCGTCCGCTCCGTGATGAATCTGACCTTCGGGATTTGCCGCAAGCGACTCCGAGCCGCCGAGCCCAAGATGGTCGTAGTGCGCCCCGATGACCACGTACTCTGAGGCGAGTTGCGGGTCGCTCCCGGCAAGAACCCCAACGACATTCGCGCTCTTTCCGTTCAACTTCACAACATCGGTTTTGAAATCGATTGTTAGTCCGATGATGGGACGGGAGGAGCCGGACTCGTTCGCCTTCGCTTCGAGGTCCGCAAGCGGCGTATTCGTGGAAGCAAAAATTGCCGTCGCCGCCGTTCTGCTGATCACGGCCGTGGGAATTCCCGAATCGAGGAAATTAAGATCGTGATGCAAGCGAGAAGGCCGATCGTGCGCAAATACCTGTTCCGCGCTAACGAAGATGACCCCGCGCGCGCCCTTCTCTCTTGCCTTCAGCGTCTTGGTTTGAATCTCGAGTCCCGGCTGCGTGTATTCCGCGAATCGCCCGTGCGGATTGTCACCGTCGGGGCTGCCTCGCAGGATCATTACGATCTTTCCCTTGGGATCTATCCCTGAGTAACTATCGAATTGAAGTTCAGGCGCGCTGATGCCGTAGCCGGCGAACACTAACTCGCCAGCCGCGGGATCCGATGGCGAAAACGCGAGCGGCATGAAGTCTTGCTCGACTTTCAGTGATGTTGTTCCGGTTGCATTTTTGACTTGAAAGCTGTTGCCGCCGCCGAGCTTGACCGAGGCGACAAAGTTGAACGGTTGCAGAAACGCGCCCGACGACGAGGTCTTGAGTCCGTAGCTCTTGAATTCCTTTTCGATGTAGGCGGCGGCTTGATCAGCGAACTCGGTGCCCGCCCGCCGGCCCTGGAGTTTATCCGAAGCAAGAAACACGATGTGTTTGCTTATCCGCTCGGTGGATAGCTGAGCAGCTTTGTTTTCAGCGCGGCTTTCCGCGCGTGCGCTCGGAGCCGGCGCAAACGCCGCGCTTCCTGAACCGAGCGACAGCGCGGACGCCGCGATTAAGAGAGCGGTCGAGAGAATGAACAGCCCTGCTTTTTTGATTAACATTCGGAACTCCGCTTTGTTATCGACCGTGAGTGCGGCGCGAAAAGGAGTTAATAGCTTTCTGATCCGCTTGCGCGTCGATGATCATATCGAGCGCCGTGAATCAGTGTCAATGGGCAAGCTTCGGAGCGCCTGTCGACTACATTTGAGGCACGGACCAGTCCGGCGTTGCTAGCCGCAAGAGACAGCGAGCGTAGAGCACTCTCAGTTGAACGAGTGGGAATGTCTGGGCCCCGCGCGGAGCGATGAAAACGGTGACCTTGGCCTACGCGCGATGATTAAGCAGAACGAACCGCGTCCATCGAGTCAAACGATCCGAAGGGACGGAATCGGGATTACAACTTTTGTGTCGGTTCCTGCCGCGCAAAAATTCTCGGCACTCCCGCAAGCAAACCCAGTAGCACGAACGCGAGCAACAATGCCGGCGTTGCGAGTCCCACGGTTGTCGCAAGCGCGAGCGCCCTCGCCAGCGATAACAACTGAGATAGTCCCAGCGACGCTAACAACGCCCACCACGCCCATCGCTCGCCGCGCCGATACGGTATCCAAATCACCCCGATCGCAAGCAGCGCATAACCAATCGCCCACGTAGCGGCAGTGACACGCCGGCCCCGGAACGCTTTCGCCGCCTGCGCGCCTCCCTGTTCTTCGATCTGAGAGAGTCCGTACTCCGGCGTTAGTCCGTCCGGCCTGCCCGAGTACCCGCGCCACAGCGAACCCGCCGAGATCAGAACGATCGCACCGGAGATGATCAGCAGGATCACCCAGCTTGCAGTGAATAACAGGTTTGAGCTTTTCACTTTGCTTCCTCCAGAGTCCCGCGAACTTTAGTTTGTCGAGCGTCCCCCGGTGAAGTTTCGCACGTCTCTGTGCGGCTCCAAACTGAAGTTCGCTGGACTTTCACTTCTCAGCCAGCGCCACCTCGAGCAATATCAGCTTCTTGATTCCCCGATAGATCGGCTCGATCTGACACCACTCGCCAAGTGAATGGTCACCGCCGCACGGAGCCGAGCCCGTCGAAATCGCCGGCAGCCCCGCAAGCAAAGCCACGTTTGCATTATTCGAAGCCGTGTTGCCGACGGTCACGTTCTCGAACCCAATCGCGCGATGAACGGCTTCGGCCATGCGAACCGTGAACGAATCGCGAGCGCCCGGTATCTGCGCCGCGGGTAATTTCTCTTCGGGCAGCTCGGTCTTCACTTGCATGCCGACCTTGTCCGCCTCTTCGCGAAGTATCTGCGCAATCCGCTGCTCGAAGTCGTCAATCAATTTCTGATCGGTCGAGCGCAAATCAACAGTGAACCACGCATCGGCGGCTTTGGCGTTCACGACATCGGCGCCGCCAATCATCCCAACATTCAAATGCACCACCGGGTCCTTGGGCAACTCGAGCGCGTAGATGCGTGAGATCGCGCGCGAGAGCGGAATCGTGGCCGAATAAGGCGGAGCTTTCGATGTCGTGTGTCCGCCCGGCCCGATGAAATGATGCTTGTACCAGTTGATGCCTATGCCGCCGTAGTTCAAGCCTTCGTAGCCGCCGTCCAGCGCTACGTATTGCCCGATTCGATTCTTGTTCTCCTCGATGAAGTGTTTCACTCCGCCAAACGAAGTTTCCTCTTCGACGGTGAACACAAAGATCAGATCGGCTTTTGTTTTGATCGCGCCTTCATCGAGAGCGCGAATCGAAGCGAGCATCGCGGCGACGTTTCGAGTGTCGTCGCCGACTCCGGGGGCGTAGAGTTTGCCGTCGCGGATTTGTGCTTTTATGGTCAATCCCGGCTGAAAAACGGTATCGAGATGAGCGTCGAATACAACGGGCCTGGCGAGGCCTGAACCCTTTCGAATCGCGATCAGGTTTCCCTTCGCGTCGTAATAAACCTTGTCGAGGTTTGAGGACGCAAGCGCCTTGCGCACAGCTTCGGCGCGCTCGCGTTCCTGGCCGGATGGAGCATTGATCTCGGTGAGCGCGATCCACTCGGCGAGTATTTGATCCTTATGCGAATCGACGTGGTTAAAAGCGCGCTTCACATCGGCTCGGTCCATGATGCGAGCGGCCTGGGCGTTCAAGTCCTGGGCAGTTGCAGTCGAACCCATCAGCAGCGCCACGCACGCCAGCGCCGCGATACATGTTTTCATTCATTCTCTCCGTTTGATTGATGTCGGCGACGAGGCGTTATTTTAGTTGGTCGCTCGGAAGGAAGGCAAAACAAAGTCCGACAACCTTCAGCTCGCCGCTAACAGATTGAGCAGTTTCCAAGTACGCGAGTTGCGGCAAGCTAAAGTTTGCCGGACCTTTCTCTGTCAAGGGTTCGAGGCGCGTCTCGGGCGCTCTCCCCGCTGCAACACGCTGTCACTAGCGCGTGGTCTTCCCGATATCCGCCACTCGATTCGTTTGATCGCTACGGTCGCAACGTTCGCGGTCGCCGCGCTCGAAGTGCGCACCACGGGTTCCAGTTCCTTGATCGTATCCTGATCGCCGATTCGCCCGAGAATTTCGATTACTTTGTAACGAACGCTGCGGCTGCTCGAGTTGATGTGCGGATACAAATCCGCGGGGTTGGATTCCATCAGATAAGCGCGAGCCTGCGGTTCCTGATCCGTCTCGAGCTTGCGCACGATGTACTGGATATTCGCGGTGCTGCCCATCTTGTACAGGGCCCAGTACTGGGCCAGCTTCACGTCGTTGTTGTTTTCGGTCAGCACCAGCCGAGAGATCTGATCGAGGTAACGCGGTTCGGCGATTCGAGCCAATCCTTCGATCGCGTATTGCCGGCGATCCGCGTCGGCATCGGTCATGTTCTCAACGAAAGTCTGCTCGGCTTTCTCATCGCCGATCAGCGAGAGCGCCCAAAGCGAAGCTTCGTCGCGCGGAGGCAGATACGTGAAGCGGCCTTTGACCTTGTCGCCGACCAGTTTCAGCTTGCCCTTCTTCTCCGGGCCAAGACCGTATACGGAAAGCAGCGGTTCAGTCGCGGGTTTGTACCGGAGCATGCCGGCGGCGACCATCGCCTGGGTGCGCACCTTGTGATCGGAGTCGCGGAAAAACGGGATCAGGTGCGGGCCTGCCGTCTGGTCGCCAATCTTGATGAACGCGCGAAGGACTTCGATGCGCAGATCCTGATCGGCATTGAGCGCGTCGGCCAGATGCGGAATAGCCGCCGAGCCGCGCAGCACGCCGAGCGCCCGAACCGCGGATACGCGAACATCTCGATCTCGATCGCCGCGCGCCGACTCGCCAATCGCGGTGACGATCGACGGATCGACGGTGACGTAGGGCTCAACTATTTCGTGATCGCTGGTATCCAGAAAAGGATTGAACAGATTCCACCCCTCGCGGCGATTGGTGATGAAGTCGATGTCGTGCTCGGTGTACAGCGCGACCAGAGATTTGATCGCGATGCTTCGAACGGCGGGTTTGTCATCCTTGAGCGCGCCGAGCATCTCGGCAAGCGCCGCGAAGTCCTTGATTTTGCCGAGCGACTGAAGCGCTTCGGCGCGGACGACCGGATCTTCATCCTTGCGGGCGGTGACTGCGAGCGCTTCGACGGCGAGTTGATTTCGGACGCGGCGTTCCCCAAGTTTGCGCGCGGCATCCTGTCGAGTGCTTGCGATGGGGCTCTTCAAATAGGCGAGCAGAGTCTCGAGCGATTGAGTCTCAGCGGGCGCGGTTGAGGCCAGAGCGAAGCAAGTCAACAGAAGCACAGCGATGAGCACAAGAACTTTTTTTGAAGGCATGTTGAAACTCCCGAAGAGAGACTGCTGGCCTGAAGGAAATCAGGACCGTGGGGCTAACAAGTAGGGAACCTGTCCTTTCCGTGACATTGTTGTGCGGTGCGGGAATTAAGTCAAGCTGCAATATTCAAATAGATCGGCAAGGTTTTCGTTTCGAATCACGGTGCTTCCGATTCGGTCGTTCCGTTGCGAACTCGTACAGTTGATCGATGCCAAAGAACTGGGAATCACGTCATCTCGGTTGGTTAGGCGCTTCGGCAATTGCTGGCTTGCGCATTGCATCTTTCGCTTTTGTGGCCCGCTTGAAATGGGAGTACCACAATGAACACTACGCTAATCATCATAATCGTGGCTATTGCAGTGTTGGCGATCGGCGCCGCGGTTTGGATGTTTCTAGAGAAGAGGAAAACCGAGCGGCTGCGATCTCGCTTCGGCCCTGAGTACGATCGGCTCGCCGAGTCTGAAGGCGATCGAAGGCAAGCCGAAAAGGTTCTCGCGCAAAGAGAGAAACGAGTATCGCGGCTCGACATATCCCCGCTCACGCCTGAGGACCGTGATCGCTTCGCTTCATCGTGGCAAGCTGAACAGTCGCGATTCGTCGATGATCCCCGAGCGGCCCTCGCAAATGCCGATCGGCTCGTCACCGAGGTTATGAAAGCCCGCGGTTATCCGATGGGAGATTTCGAGCAGCGCGCGGAAGACGTGTCGGTGGATCACGCAAGCGTCGTCGAGAATTACCGCATCGCTCACGACATTGCGCTGAGGGATAGACGCGGCGAAGCTACAACCGAACAACTGCGCAAGGGGCTGCTTCACTACCGAATGCTGTTTCAAGAACTACTCGAGGGCCGCGTGGGCGAGCCCGCGGAGGTACGACGATGAAGATTAATGAACCAGACGCACCACGCGACGAGAGGATGAGGGAACAAGCTGCCGACGCGAGTGATCCGCTCACGACGGCTGATATGGCTGCCGCGGCTCGTCGACAGCCGATCAACAATGAAGTTGACGAGCGCTACCGCGAAGAGGATTTCGAGTCGGAAACAGCCCCGGAGGACCGAGATCGCGGGGCACAGGCTCGCGAATCAGAGGCACAGCCCCGCGAATCACTGGCCAGCCTGTTTGACGAGGGCACACTGAGCGAACACCAGTCCCGGTGGTCCGCGATACAAACCGGATTCGTCGATGACCCCCGACGGGCCGTCGAAGAAGCCGACCAACTCGTAGCAGCGGTGATGACACAATTGGCAGAGGTCTTTGCCGATGAACGCGCAAACCTCGAGGCCGACTGGGCAGAAGGTGAGGACGTTTCGACCGAAGACCTGCGCGTAGCGTTTCGACGCTATCGATCTTTTTTCGATAGGTTGTTATCGGTTTAGCGCGGAGGGATCGAATATGTCACCGTCGCGTGAGCGACGGGCTCCGCGTCGCCGTCTGAATACATCGTCACTTCACCGATGGCCAGACGCTTGCCGAGTTTCAACAGCTTGCACTCGGCAATGACGTCAGCCTGAGCCGGCTTGCGAAGAAAGTTGATGTTCAGATTGGTCGTAACCGCGAGCGCGACCGGGCCGATCACGCCGAGCAGTGCCATGTACATAGCCATGTCCGCAAGCATCATCAGCGCCGCTCCAGAAATCGTTCCCCCCGGGCGAAGATGCTTGTCGTGATATCTCATCCTGACGCGCGTGACGGTGTCTTCAGTCTGCTCGACGCGAAAGTCCCGGTCGTCAATGTGCGGGAAGTGCGAGTAGAGAAACTGCTCGAGTTCTTCGGCTGACATTTTGGGCATAGCGACAATGTGACGGGCGACGGAAGCGGGAGACCGATGACGGGGACCGACGTCGGTCTTCGGTCGTCCGTTTCCGGTCGTCTTCTGGTTGTTGGTCAGAGTCTCCGCATTTGATTTATCCGATTGCGAATCGAACGAGTGAAGATTTCAACTTCTTCGGGTGTGGCGCCGCTCGCTTTCAATCCATTGCGAAGCTGCCCGTCGGTGATGCGCCCCACGTAACTGAGCAGCCACCTGACGTCGCTGACTTTTATTCCTTTCTTGAAGTCACTACTGTGCTGGCCCGAGTATCCGAACTCGACCAGCCCGCGTTCCACTTCTTTGATGAAGTCAGACGTTTGTTTCTCGTAGCCCTTCGGGTCCCACTTCTCGCGCCCCAGCACGCCGCCCCACTTGCCCATACTCGCGACCCAATCCGTGATCATGTAGCGGCGCTCGATTCGATTTCTATTACGAGATTCGAGGATCGCCGTGTTCGAGCCTCGCCCGACATCGCGACGGTCCTTGTTGTCCCAGTTCGAAGTCAACATAACGATTATCTTCAATCCATTCAGCTCGCGCGTTCCCACCAGCGGATTCTCTTCCCACAGCCAGCCTTCTTCACCGTCGAGGACCGTCGCGTCTTTGTTCTTATGTCTCTCGAAGCGCGCATCGGTGAAGCCGCCGTCTGATTTAACGTACTTCTTAGCGCGCTTCAGCCCACGCGAGCCGATGATCTTGCCGCTCGGGATGAAGTAAGCCGGATCGACAAAGTAACCCGCGGCCCAGGCGATTCGCGTTGCGAAGACTTCGGCGTTGACTTCGGAACCCCACTTCACGTGCCAGGTCGTGCCCTGAGCATCCTTGACTCTGATCTTGGGATTGGAGCCGGACATGCTCTCTTCGAGGAAGGTGAATGGAGGTGTCGGCACTTTCTTGCGGCCGCCGGGGCCCGCGACGAAGTCGAGTGTTTCGACAGCGCCGGGATCTTTCCAGACGATGTTCACGACCCGGGGCGTGCCCGCGGGCTGTTTCTTTTTTTGGACGGCGAACGAAGCCGACGGAGCTGCTGTTGCAAAAAATCCCAGCATCGCAATGCAAATTCGAAGAGAGAATCGCGTCGTGAACAATGTTTCAGCCTCCGCAAACGAGTGTCGAGCGAGCATTCTAGCATTAGAGCCGAACTCCTCAACAAGCGTGCTTGAGACGAGCGGGAGATAATTGGGCAGAAAAGGTGCGAGGCGAGATCACCGAAAGTTCATCTTAGAATCCGGTTCGCATTCGAGGTATGATGAGATCACTTTCAGTTGACGCAGGAAGAACTCGATGTTGAATCGTCACCGAATGCTTTGGGGGTTGGTCTTGATCGGCTGGCTGCTGATCGCGATGTCGTTCGCGCTCAACTATTACTTTTTCGCGAGGCATTATGTGGCGATCTTCGAACATCCGCCGACACTCGGGCAGATGCTGGTATGGGAGCTTCCTTACTGGTTGTTGTGGGCGGGGCTGGCGCCGGTGATTTTCTGGCTTGCCGGGCGGTACCCAATCGATCGCGATCGCTGGTTCCGGAATTCGATTCTTCACATCGTCGCGTGCGCCGCGTTGGCAATCGCTCATCGCGCGATCTACCTGATCATCGGCTGGCTGTTGAACGTGGCGGCTTATCAAAACATCACATCGATACGCGAGTTGTACTCGTCGGACATTCTTTTCAATCTCCCGACAGGTTTTATGAGCTACGGCACGATCTTCCTTGTGAGCTACGTTATCGATTACTACCGGCGGCATCAGGAAGAGGAGCTGAAGATATCGAATCTGCGAGCCGAGCTTGCGCAAGCGCAGTTGCACTTGACCGAAGCCCAACTGCAAGCGTTGAAGATGCAGCTTCACCCGCACTTCCTGTTCAACACGCTGAATTCGATTTCGGCGCTGCTGTATGAAGACGTGGATACCGCGGATCAAATGCTTGCGCGGCTCGGTGACTTCCTGCGGATGACGCTTGAAAATTCCGGCGCGCAACGAGTCACGCTGCAGGAAGAGCTCGAGTTCCTGCGCTGCTATCTTGAAATCGAGCGCGTGCGGTTTCACGATCGCCTGACCGTGAACATGCGAATCGAACCCGACACGCTCGATGCGCGTGTGCCGAATTTGATTTTGCAGCCGATCGTTGAGAACGCGATCAAACATGGAATCGTTTCGAGGATCGCTCCGGGCGAAATCGAGATCAGCGCGAAACGTGTGGGCGAATCACTCGCGCTCGAAGTGAAAGACAACGGGCCGGGGCTTAATCACGCGAGATCAAGCGGTCTGGTCAAGGAAGGACTTGGGCTTGGAAACACTCGCGCGCGGCTGGAACAGCTCTACGGCGCGTCGCATCACTTTGATATGACTGACGCGCCCGAAGGCGGGCTGAAAGTCACGCTCGACATCCCGTTCGAGGTAGCGCGCGCACGCGAACAAGCGGCGATCATATGACGGCAGGCAGAACAATTCGAACGCTGATCGTTGATGACGAGCCGCTGGCGCGGCGCAGAATCAGACGCATGCTCGCGCACGATCCGGAGGTTGCGATAGTCGGCGACTGCTCAAACGGCAGGGAGGCGATCGCGGCGATCAAAAGCGAGTCTCCGGATTTGATTTTCCTCGATGTGCAGATGCCTGAAGTCGATGGTTTTGATGTGCTGGCGTCGGCGGAAACCAAACGGCCACCGCTTGTGATTTTCGTGACCGCTTACGATCAGTATGCGTTGCGGGCTTTCGAAGTCGCGGCAGTTGATTACCTGGTGAAGCCTTTCGATCGGCGGCGATTCGAAGGCGCGCTCGAGCGCGCGAAGTCACGGCTTGCGAGCGGCCGCGAGAGCGAGTTGAATCAACAGACGCTTGCGTTGCTGGCCGAATTGAAGGCTCAATCGAGTCACGTCGAGAGACTGGTGATTAAGGCCGGAGGCCGAGCGTTCTTTTTGAAGACCGACGAGATCGACTGGATCGAAGCCGAAGGTAAGTACGTGCGGCTTCACGTCGGGAAAGAGTCTTATCTGTTGCGGGAAGCGATCGGCGGCATGGAAACGCAACTCGATCCGAGGAAGTTTCCCCGCATACATCGCTCGACGATCGTGAACATCGAACGCGTGCGCGAGCTTCAGCCGTGGTTTCATAACGAGTATCGAGTGATTCTGAAAGACGGCACCGAGTTGATGTTGAGCCGCAGTTGCCGCAAGCGGCTTGGCGAGTTGCTGGGCAGCGCTCTTTAGGTCCAGTCATCCTTCCACCTGCAGTTCTCAGAGCCGCCCTTTGAATTCATCCACTGTCAAACCAACTTCGTAGCCGATTTTCCTTAACGCTTTGACGACGTCGCGTCCTGAGATTCGGGGTAGCTCGCTCACGTTTCTACTAGATAGCAACCTCGACAATATCTTCGGAGATCGGCGGTGGAATGGGTTCGCCGTGAGCTTCCAAGCTCTCGATGTAGGCCGCTACGGCCTCGGTGATGTTTTCGAGTGCCTCCGTCCTTGATTGACCTTGCGAGATGCACCCCGGCAGTGATGGCACTTCTGCAACATACACTCCGTCTTCATCCTGTTCAATTAGAACGCGGTACTTCATAGCGGGTCCCCTTTGCAGGGCCAGCATAACAAGTATTCTCTCCGCTCTAAAGTTCACTTACGCCAGGAAACCATTCTCCCGTTCATTCCTTCAATTGAGCAATCTACTCCTCCTTCCAATCATTCGTGACAAAGTGCTCGTGCTCATCAAACCTCCGGCCTATAGTGGCGCTACTTTTTTCAATCAGATTAATCAACCGGAGGTGCCACTATGCGCGGACAGCTTTTTGCCAAGAAACCGCTCAAGCTATTGCTCGAGGAAATGGCGGGCGAGCATCGCTTGCTTCGAGTGCTCGGCCCGGTTCAACTCACGAGTCTGGGAGTCGGCGCGATCATCGGCGCGGGCATTTTTGTTGCGACCGGAGCGGCGGCTCATAACGTTGCCGGGCCCGCGTTGATGCTCTCGTATATCGTGGCCGGGAGCGCGTGCGTGTTCGCGGCGCTTTGTTATGCGGAGTTCGCTTCGATGGTGCCGGTCGCCGGGTCCGCTTACACCTACGCGTACACGACGCTTGGCGAGTTGTTCGCGTGGATCATCGGCTGGGACCTGATTCTGGAATACGCAGTCAGCGCCGCGACTGTCACGCATGGCGCGTCTGCTTACTTTCAGGATTTGATAGGAATCTTCGGGCTAAAGCTTCCCAACGCGCTGAGCCGCGCGCCCTTCGACTTTGACGCAAAGGCGGGGCATTGGGTTTCGACGGGAACGCTGCTGGATTCGCCCGCGCTCGTCGTGACGGCATTCGTGACGGTGATCCTTGTAATCGGCATCAAGGAAAGCGCGAGCTTCAATGCGGCGATGGTGATGTTGAAGGTCGCGATCGTGTTGATGGTAATTGGAGTGGGCGTCTTTTACGTGAATGCAGCGAACTGGCATCCCTTCGCGCCCTACGGACTGACCGGCTTGAGCTTCTTTGGAAAGACCGTCTTTGGCCAGACCGATCCGGCAGGTCAGCCGGTGGGAATGCTTGCCGGCGGCGCTTTGATTTTCTTTGCATACATCGGATTCGATTCGGTGTCGACGCACGCGGAAGAAGCTCGGAACCCGCAGCGTGACGTGCCCATCGGAATCATCGTTTCTCTCGTGCTTTGCACGATTCTCTACATTGCCGTTACGGCCGTATTGACCGGGATGGTTCCTTACAATCAACTGGACATCAACGCGCCGGTCGCCGACGCGTTCAAACAACAGGGGCTGACCTGGGCGCGGCTGTTGATCTCGCTAGGGGCGGTCGCGGGCATCACATCGGTCGTGCTGGTGACGATGTTGAGCCAGGCGCGAATACTGCTGGCGATGGCGCGCGACGGATTGCTGCCGGTGAGCTTCTTTGGCGCGGTGCACCATCGCTTCCGCACGCCATGGAAGTCGACAATCGTCACCGGCTTGTTCGTGGGAACGACGGCGGCGCTTCTGCCAATCGACGTCTTGTTGACGTTGGTAAACATCGGCACGTTGCTGGCGTTTGTAATCGTGTGCGCGGCGGTGATGATCATGCGGCGCACACATCCGGACATCGAACGTCCGTTTCGCGCGCCGCTGGTTCCACTGGTTCCGATTCTTGGAATCGCGATTTGCCTGCTGTTGATGTTTGCGTTGCCGACCGAGAACTGGCTCCGACTGTTGGTGTGGTTGTTGATCGGATTCGTGATCTATTTTGGTTACGGAAGACGGCACAGTGTGATGGCGCGTCATCTCGAGCGCGAGGTAAGCAGGCACGGTGTTTCGCCGGCAGGATCACCCGTCGCCAGTTCAGACGCTGATTGATGAGTATCCAGACCACTGTTGATGACGTTTCCGGCGACATACCACGCGCAGTTTCAGCGCGTGTCTGGTATGGTAATGGTTCGACGCACAGAACAACATAGCAGAGGTCGACCGTGCCCTGGCGAAACTATCGCGATCCGCTTCATAACATCATCTCGCTGAATCAGTCGTCGCCCGAAGACCGCTTGATCGTCGCTCTGATCGACTCGGCCGAGTTCCAGAGATTGCGCCGCGTGAAACAACTCGGCCTTGCGATGTTCACTTATCAGGGCGCGGAGCAGAGCCGGTTCACGCATTCGCTGGGCGTGATGCACGTGATGACTCGCGCATTGGACCTGCTGGCTTCGCATCATCAGATCAGCGACGAAGCGCGTGTAGTGGGCCGCGCCGGCGCGCTGCTTCACGATCTGGGTCACGGCCCGCTCTCGCATGTAGTCGAGAAGGTGTTCAGCTTTCATCACGAAGACTGGACCCGGCGAATCATCCTCGACGAAACAACCGAAGTGAATTGCATCCTTCGCGGCTTCAGTTCGGACCTCCCGGAGAAGCTCAACGCGTTGTTCCTGCACAGCTACTCGCCGGCGTTTGTGTCTCAGTTGGTCTCTTCTCAGCTCGACTGCGATCGCATGGATTATTTGCTTCGCGACAGCCTGATGACGGGCGCGAAGTATGGGATATACGATCTCGAGTGGGTGCTTCATGCGTTGCGGATTGACGAATCGAATGATCGGATCTACGTCGAATCGAAGGGACTGTATGCAGTCGAGGAGTATCTGCAAGCTCGGTATTATATGTTCCGCCAGGTTTACTTTCACCGAACGCTCAGGTCGGCCGAAGCGGTGTTGAATTCGGCGCTCGGCCGGGCGCGGTCGTTGATGTCGGATGGCAAGCTGAGGCTTCAGCCCCCCGATTCGGTGTTCGAGAAGATGCTGTCGGGCGAGAAGGTTAGCACCGCTGAGTATCTTCAACTCGATGATAGCGACGTGATGTATCGATTGAAGGAATGGTCGCGCGAAGAAGACAAAATCCTCGCGGATCTGTCGAGCCGTCTGCTCGATCGAAGACTGTTCAAGGCGATCGACGTCGCGTCCGATGTTTCGGAAGACTTCTGGCAAAAGGCCGCCGCGATAGTGGAGCGCGCCGGGTATGATCCTCAATACTATTTGGTGACGGATCGCGCGTCCGATGTTCCTTATTACAGCGATTACTCGCCGGTGGGAATGGACCCTGAGCGCTTAATCTACGTCGAAGCGGGGCTGCCGCTCGCGATCAGGGAAATCAGCGAGGTGTCTGATGTCGTGCGAGGGATGCGCGGCTACCGCATAGATCGTGTGTGCGTGCCGTCTGAGGTTGCGGACGAAGTTTCGCGGCTGGCAAACGAGCACTCCGGAGATTCTCAGAGTAGCTCGGCTGGCAATTGATTTGTTTGAAACGGAAGCTTGAGAGCCTGGTTCGATTTCGCTCGTTCGTCACCTCGTGGTGACGCTCCAACTATAACGAAGATTTTGGCGGGGTCAATTCCCCGCGCGGGTAGGATTCCAGGGCCTTCACCGATTCTGATACTTATTTACCGTCTCGCGAAATCGTTCCGCGTCGGTTCGCGCAACCTTGAACCGTTGCGCGTCCTTTCCGAATCGAATCGTCATCTCGTCTTTCGCAACACCAACGCCAACGCCGGCCACGCTATAAGAGTACTGATGCTGGTTGCCGTCGTAGGCGACGCCGGTCGAACTGACGGTGAGCGAGCCGGCGCAAGTGCCGCCCAACAATCCACCGTGAAGGTGCCTCACTTGAATGGTTAGCGGTTGAGGCTCCGCTGCCTTTTCACGCCTTGCGCGCTCAACACGTTCAATCTTGTCGTCGAGGATTGCCACTGAGTATGTCGTGCTCCCGCCGAGTTGACGAGCTTCCTTCCATCGCTCGACGGCGGTGGTGGTGTCGCCGCGTTGATTTGCGATCTCACCGAGCGAGGCGAGCGCGGATCGATAATGCTCGCCATCCGTGGGCTGAAGTTTTCTAAAGTAATGTTCAGCTTGATCGGCTTGACCGGTTCTCATGTAAGACCGGGCGAGCGAATAGAGCACCTCAGCGGTACCCCGGCCATTGATCACCGCGAGTTCGAGGTCGCGTATGGCATCGGAGTAGTTCTCATTCCGCGCTTCTTCCAACCCTCGCTGACGATACGTATTCGGGTCCGCCGCTTTTGCTTGTTCAGTGGCGCGAAGCGCCTGAAGCTCGCGCGCGCGGGCTCGAATCTGTTTGTCTTCGGGAAAGAGCTGCGCGGCAAGATCGATTTCCTTGTATGCCGCGTCCATATCACCGCGCGCGCTCGCTTGATCGACGTGTCCAGCCATCGCTTCCTTAACTTGCGTTCGAATCTGGCGAGCCCTTTCATTCTGTCGATCAATCGCGAGTGCCTGCTTTGAGTAGTAGTACGCGCTTTCGTTAAGCGGATCGGTCAGGCGACCGGCCTGATAGGCCTCCTCGGCCTTGCGAACGAACTCGCCGACTTTTCCGCGCCGCGCCGCAAGTTGGTTTTCAAGTCTAGCCGCCGCAACGCGTGCCTCTTCATCGTAAGGAAAAAAGTCGATCAGAAACTTGTATACTTCCTGCCCTTGAGCCAGGTCGCCGCGCGCTACGGCGTTTTGGGCTGCCTGATGAGCAGCTTTTCGAACGCGGTCCCGCATATCGACGGCGAATGGATTATTCGGCTCAAAATAGGCAATCAACTCAGCGAAATTCAGCGCGCTGCCTTCAAAGGGCAGGCCGTAGTTGCCCTTGGCCAGTGCCTCCTCGGCTTGCTGCTGATATCGTTTGATCCGCTCCTCGGTTGAAAGCTCGACTACTTCTGACGGCGCGACCGGCTTCAGCTTGAATTCGACAGAGCCCGCCTCACTGATATTGATTGTCTGCTCAATGGGCTCAAAACCGTCTTTGGTGATCGCCAGCGCGTAGCTCCCAATCTTAAGGCGCTCCAGTTTGACGGGTGAGTGGCCGTAGTCTCTGGAATCAAGCGTGATGTCCGCGCCGGACGGAACGGTGAGAATAATAACTTGATCGACGGTCGAGGGTTTCCTGGTCACCAGGTAGATGGCCGCCAGAGTGAGCGCTGTCAGCAGAACAGCGGAAGCTCCCGCCAGCCACCGCCAGCGTTTGCCGGTTGGCCGCGCACTCGAGGCCGTTGTGTCCGCTGATACTGCTACAGAAGTTTGTCCCACGTTTACCACACGTTTCGGCCGATGATCGCCAGGCGATGCCCGTGTATTTCATGCGTCAGACGCGCTGATTATCGCAGGTTATCCGCCTTGCTCAAGGATACAACACAGCATGGAAAGCGAGCAACAATAGGAGCAATCCGAACCTGTTTCGACAGTCGCTAATAATGAGGTTGACTCCGGATGATGATCCGCGGACCTCCGCTCGACTGTGGGCTCATTTCGTTACCACGAGGAAGAGAAAGAGCCGACTTCGAGCTGAGCGTCATACCAGCGCCCTCGATCGATGTTCGAATCGATCAAGCCCAAAACGACTGCGCGTGAATGAAGAGGATCACGGAAAAAGCTTAAACTATTTCTCCTGCTTCTTGTCGTACTCCTCTTTTGTCATCACCTTTATCGTATCAAGCTTCTTCCCCGCGAGCTTCGCGTTCAATCCCGCAAGGTCTTTCGCAACCATCGTGTCGAGTTGAGCGCTCGCGTCGGTGATTTCCTTTTCAACCACAGGGATTCGATCGAGCAGCGACTGCGTAGGCCGGCCGCCGTATTGACTTACCCAACCATACAACTCGACGATTCGCTCGCGAAGTTGTTCCTCGCCGGTGATCGCGCCTTCCTTCGTCGCAACCAGCGTTTTGTGCAACGCATCGAGTTTGTCGGCGAAGGCTTCGAGGTCTTTTGCGACAGCATCGCCGCTGTCGAGCCTCTTCGCTCTCTCCTTGGCTTTGTCGCGCGCATCGGTTATCACATCATCCACGAACGCGAGCCGCTCCTGCATATCATAAAGCTTGCGCATCGTCTGCTGCTGGAGCGCGCGGTCGGCCGCCGAGTGCACGGACTTCGGATCGGAGACGATTCTTACTTGTCCCGTAAACGTCTCTTTGTCTTTGATCAGCTTCACGGTGTAGGCGCCCTCGGGAAGCATCGGCCCGAACAGCGCCGGACCCGCGAGGTTCGGTGAAGGCGGGACCTTTGGCGGTTTCTGGCGCATGAACCACTGAACTCGATTTATGCCCTTGCGCTTGCCCGCGGGCAGCGTCGCCATCAGCCTGCCTTCCGCGTTGTAGACCTCGATTTTCAAGTCGCCGAACACGTGCCGGTCTTTCAGGTAATAAGTGATCGTCGCCGACTCGGGCGGATTTGCGCCCACGAAGTCGCCGTCGCCGGGAAAGTCCTGCGAACCTACAGGATTGGTTATCGGAGTAGGCCGCGAATCGAGAATGGTCGCAGTCGATTCGAGTATCTTTGGGCTGAGCTGCCTGAGCGGCGTGATGTCATCGATGATCAGGATGCCCCGGCCGTGCGTTGCCAGAATCAGATCGTTGTCGCGCGGATGAATCGCGATGTCGCGCACCGCAACCGGCGGCACGTTGCCGGTGAACTGCGCCCACTGGGCTCCGCCGTCGATCGAAAGATACAATCCAAACTCGGTTCCGGCGAAAAGCAAATCGCGATTTACTCGATCCTCGCGGATAACGTGCGCGTACCCTTTGATCGCATCGGTCGCAAGCGACTTCCAGCTCTTGCCGAGGTCGGTGGTCTTGAAAATGTAGGCTTTCATGTCGCCGGTCTGATGTCCGTCGAAGGTAACGTAAGCAGTACCGCGGTCAAATCGGCTCGGTTCGACGCTTGTGCACCATGTATTCTTCGGCAGACCTTGAATGTTGCCGGCGACGTTGCTCCAGTTTTTCCCGCCGTCGCGAGTGATCTGCAGGTTCCCATCGTCGGTCCCGGCCCAAATTGTTTTTTCATCGAGCGGCGACTCGGCGATGGCCACGATAGTGCAATGATTCTCGGCGCTTGAATTGTCGAGCGAGAGGCCGCCCGACTCATCCTGTTTTTGTTTTTGTGGATCATTCGTCGTCAGGTCATTCGAGATTCGCTCCCACGATTCGCCTCGATCCGTCGAGCGAAACAAAAACTGCCCGCCGATGTACATAACTTTCTTATTCGTCGGGCCGAGCGCGAGCGCGGTGTTCCAGTTGAAGCGATACTTCGGCTCACCCTGTTTCGGGAGGGGCTTGATCCATTTGATCTCGCCGGTCGATTTGTGAAACCGCAAGACCTGGCCGCCCTGGAATTCGCTGTACACGATGTCGCGATCGAGCGGATCGGGCCATACGTGAAAGCCGTCTCCAAAGCCGACGTTGCGCCAGTCTTTGTTCTCGACCCCGCCCGGACTCTGCGACGGTCCCATCCACGAACCGTTATCCTGTAAGCCTCCGTAGACGTTGTAAGGCTGCTCCATATCGAAGCTCACGTGATAGAACTGCCCGACCGGAAGCCCGCCGCAGAACTTGAAGGTGTTCGCCTTGTCATTCGACTGATATACGCCGCCGTCCGTTCCGACATAGAGTTGATACGTGTCCTGAGGATTGACCCAGATCGTGTGATAGTCGCCGTGCGCGCGTCCGCCGCGCTGAGTGAAGGACTGCCCGCCGTCCGTGCTGACGCCTACGTTGAAGTCGGGTTTGTAGAGCCGGTTGTAGTCCTTGGGATCGACCAGGATTCTCGCGAAGTAAAACGGCCGACCGGTTACGCTTGGCGATGAACTCATCTTGGTCCAAGTTTCGCCGAGGTCTTCCGAACGATAGAGCGCGGACTTTTTCGCCTCGACGATCGCATAAACGACATTCGGGCGCGTCGGCGCTATTGCGATAGCGATTCGGCCGAGCTCGCCGTCGGGCAAACCTTTCGTGAGCCTCCTCCATGTCTTCCCGCCGTCGGTGCTCTTGTGCATTCCGCTGCCGGGTCCTCCCGACGTGAAGAAATAAGGCGCGCGGCGGAACTGCCACATCCCCGCGTAGACGATATTCGATTCCTGCGGATCGACCGCGACGTCTGAGCATCCTGTTTCCTTATCGATGAACAAGACTCGCTGCCAGGTCTTGCCTCCGTCGGTTGTCTTGTAGAGCCCGCGTTGATCGTTGCTGTCCCAAAGGTGTCCGGTCGCGGCGACATACACTACATCCGAGTTCTTCGGATCGACGACGATGCGAGCGATGCGTTCAGAGTCTTCAAGCCCCACAAACTTCCACGAGTCGCCGGCGTCGGTGCTCTTGTAGACGCCGGTTCCCACCGACACGCTGTTGCGAGTCCACGACTCACCCGTGCCCACCCAAATTGTGTCCGGGTGTGCCTGATCCACCGTGACCGCGCCGATCGACTGAGTGTACTTGTCGAAGATTGGTTTAAAGGTCGTGCCCGCATTGATCGACTTCCACACGCCGCCGCCTGCGCTCCCAACATAGATGATCCGAGGGTCGCTGTTTACTCCGTCGATGGCGGCGATTCGTCCGCTGGTCGTTCCGGGCCCGATGTGCCGGGCTTCGATCGCGCCAAAGCTGTTCGAGTCGAGCTTGATCGACGTTTGAGCGGCAACGCTGATCGCGAGTATGGCGGCAATGACGATTGAGGTGACGATTAGGCTAGAGCGCATGTCGATCTTCCTTTCGGAGCGCATTATGAACCGCCGATTCTCGCGGACGACTGTGTCGCCGACATTCGTGGATCTGTGAAGATCAGCGTCCCGTAAGAAAGCGCAAATCAGCGGTGAATCTCCCGGCTCGAAACGAAGCTTACTCGTGGGCCGGCGGCTTCTTCTCTTCGGTCTTGGGTTTCTCCGCGGCGTTGGCCGGCATTTTGAAGATTGAATCTTCGATAGCAGTGTCCAATTCGATCTTATCCAGCACGATCTGACTGACGGTTTGACCTTTGACTTTGTTTTCGATTGAGAACGCGAACAGAAGCCCGTTGACCGGTTTGTAGTTCCCCAGGTATTGATCGATGTCTATTTCGCCGCCGGGAGTCCTTCGCTTCGAGGTAACCTTGAGTTCGATGTAGTTGTCGGCATCGACATAAATGTTACGCACGTCGCCGTTCTTAAGGGTGAGCTTCAACTTGAAAGCGGGCGTGCCTTCGACGTCCTCTTTGCCGAGCAGTTCGACTGTGTGCCCTTTGGCTTTGTAGTCGACCAGCGCGCCGTCGATGTCGGATTGCTCCTGCAGGTCCTTCAAATCGTCGCCAGCGACTTTTTCGGGATCCGAAGCGCCCTGGAACGGATCTATCTTCCAGCCGGTCTCGCCGTCATACGCCTGCACCATCGATTTGCCCTGGAAAGTGACGTCCATTCGCACCATAGTGGCGCGTTTCTGCTGGAGGGTTATCGGGATTTCGATGCCCTGCTGAATAATCTTGCCGCTGGCTTTGATGGACTTGACGGCCTTGCGCTTTTGAACGCCTCCGTGCGCGTCGATGTTTTTCTTTATCACCTCATCGACGGTCTGTGCGGATGCCTGAATGCAAAACAGAATCGCTATCGAGAAAAGAGAGGTTACGGCCCTTCGACTCATGTTGATGTTCTCCTTATGGGAAGAGTGCTCATTGAATAGAATTGTGTTCTGTATACGCGATCAATTCTCTATATGTTTCCACGAGAACAGAGGATTCGAGAGTATAACGTTTGGTTGATGACCCCTCAACTCAGTGGGATTGAAAGGGAGTGTGCGGAGGATTTTGACGTCTGCGATTTCGGCAGTTCTATGAATGAAAAAAGGCGGGAGCGGCAACTCGCCGCTCCCGCCTGGCGTTTCGGAGGAGGAAATTCGCCGTACTATTGAGACTGTTTCTCGGTGCCCCTTCGCACCTGGTTTTCTATCTTGTATCGCATCCCGGGCTCAATTGTTTCCTTGATCGTGTAATCGGACGGCAACTCGAAGAGCGCGTGCGGTGGCTCGCTCCGATTTATGTTTGTCAGTCGATAGGTGTTCTCGCCCATTCGCGGATCGCTGTGCCGGCTCATCACGACAGTCTGGAGTTCGGATGAGTACCAGGTTTCGGTAACGATATTGATTGGCGCTTCGTTGCCGATCTCTCCCGCGGCGATTGTGATTGTGTACCTGGTGCCGTCGGCTTCGACTCCCTCAATGTTTTGCTTGCCGAGCGATTCCTTCTTCGCGTTCTTTGACTCAAGCGCGGTTCGCTCCATCGAAGGTCCAAACCCTATCCCCCCAGGACCCGGAACTCTCATCTCGAAAGTGCCGCCTCGGGCGATCTCAACGCTGTGCTCGGCGTGTTGCGCCTCGGTGGTCTTTCCCTCGGTTCGCGCTTTTGCTTCGGCGATCTTCTTGCGGCCTATCGAAAAGCCCACCATATTGAGGTCCATCTTTCGCGCGGTGCGATTCTTTGTGTTCAGAATATAGTTGACCTCGGCGACAGGATCGTTGATGAAGATCGTCTGTTGAGGTTCGCCGGACGAGGCGAATGCGCCGACGCCGCCGATCGACTGTTCGCGCCGCGTACGGCCTTCGCTGTCGCGATAAACCGAAGCATTGCTCCGTCGGACAATGCGATTGCCGTCGGCCAGCGTCTGTATCATCTCGGTGACCGCCTGCGCTGAATAAGGCGCGCCCTTTACCATCTTGCCGTCGAAACTCATCTCGGATGACACAAACACAAACGTGTTATCGCCCTGAGGCCCGAAAGCGTAGTGCCCGTCGCCCCCGCTCACGACGACCTGTCCGCCACTGCTGGAATACACGTGGGTCGACTTTTTCTCCTGTGCGCTGACAAGCACCGCCAGCAACGCTACGGAGCACATAATCGCAGCAATCGTTCTTCGCTTAATTGTCATAATCGTCCTCTCTTTCACCTTATTCTATTAGGCATCGCCTACCGAACAAATCGAATCGCGCGGGCGAGACCGTCCTCGCCAACCACCACGTCCGCCTTGATTCGCTCTGCTGCCCGTTCCATGTTCATCGGCAGCCCGAACGACATCAGCGCGGATCTGGGAAGCTCGACCCGCACAAGTTGCCCGCTGTCGAGTTCCGTCAGAGCTTCTCTGTTGACCAGCGGAAAGAAATCCGTAGCTATCTCGACCTCGCCGCGCCGCGCGTTCGCATCAGGCGCCGTGGGTTTTGATTTGATAACCGGCTTGATCGGGCGCATGCCGCGTTTGGGATTCCCCGAGACGAGATGCTTGTCCGGACTCGTCGCGGGCGACGGCGCTTGCACGCCGGCGGGCGCTTCCTTATCGGTGTTGGCTTCCTCGGCCGAGCTTGTTTCGGCGCTTCGAGTTTGCATCGCGATCAATGAGATCAGAATCGCGAACACCGCGGAAGCAGCGACGCCAGCCGCAATATACAACCAGCGTCGCGACGCGGCCGGTGCACTCACCGAAACCGGCAGCGAAGCGGAATACCGCTGTCGAAAAGCAGCGATGAGTGTCGCCTCGACCCGAGCCGGAGCCTGTTCCTGGGCGTCCACGGAAGCAATGTGACGTAGCCCGCCCGTCAGTGCGCGTGCGTCGTCGAGTCCCCTCGCGCAGTTCACGCACGAGGCTCGGTGCGCGAGCGCCGTCTGACGCCCGCGTGCGTCCATCATTTGATCTCGCGCAAGCTCACGTAAGATCGATTGTGATTCTGCGCAGTTCATGCGAAACACCTCGCTGGATTTACTTGTTCCGGATTCTGGTTTCGATCGCGTCCAGCTCGCAGTTTTTCAACCAGCAACGCTCGCGCCCGGTGCAGCCTCGAGCGAACCGTACCGACGGCGCATCCGACCACGCTTGCAGCCTCCACATAACTCATCTCGTGCAAGTCGCAAAGCACCACGACTTCTCGATAGTGCGCCGGCAGCGCGAGAATCGAATTACGCACGGTGTCGATCGCTTCATTGCGCGTCAGGTCACCGAGCGGGTCGTCTTCGGAGATCATGGCCGGATGAATAAAGGCGTCGCCGTCGTCGGGGGAATCGGCGATTGGCACAAGCAGGCGATCCTGTTCGAATCTCCTCAAAACATAATTGCGCGCGATGCCGTATAGATAGGCCGACAGCGAGCCCCGACTCGGATCATAGCGCTCGGCTTCGCGTATCAAGACCATGAAAACCTCTTGTGTAACATCCTCGGCGACGGTTTGCGAACCGCTCATCTGAAGCGCGAATCTGTAGACGCCGCCCTGCCTTCGGCGATACAGCGCAGTGAACGCATCTTCGTCGCCGGCAATCATCAGCCGCAGCAGCTCCGGGTCACTGGGAGTCTTAGACAGGGTCATCGTTTGTCCGCGAACCGCCAGCCCGCCTGCTGACATAGGTGATTCACGCGAGCCGCGGGGAAAGTTCCAGAAAGCCGCGGGCGGCTTTTATGAAAACAAACCGGGCCGCTGCTACGCACCAGTAGCAACGGCCCATTCTGTTTGTTGTACTACGATCGGACCTACAATCCTTTCTTTTCAGCCGGCTTTTCAGCCGCGGCCGGCTTCTTTGCAGCAACCGCTTTGATCGGAGCCTTCGGAGCCCAGAACTCCCCGCCGGTCTTTGCCCACTCTTTCGGAACGTAGCTCATCTTCGGGCTAAACCCGTAAATGCTTGTCTCGGTGCTTATGACCGAATCTGCCAGAAGCTTCTGTCGTTTCTTTGCATTGTCCTCGCCGATCGCATCTTGAATCGCCTTCCCCATTGCTGGGTTCGGATCCATTTCGGCAAGCGATTTGCGGGGCGTAAAGACCAGATAGGTACCATTGGGCATGCCCGCTGCCACGCCGTAGACTATGCTGTGTGCGTTCGGATTTGCTTTCTTGACGGCCTCCGCAAGTATTTTTCTGGCTTCCTGCCATTCCTGATCGTGGCCCGGCCGTACCCGAACCGTATTCACCGTGAAGTAGCGCATCTGAGAGACGTCGAAGTTGCCCCCGTAGGACAGCGCTTCATTCAGAACACAGACTATGCTGCGCTGGCCCGTTCTGAATTCAGCATCCAACGCGTCAAGCCGGTCAAAATCGGCGCTCATCTGGGCGTTCTTTTCTGAGTTCTGCCGATCTTTCTCCATTGAAGCGAAGGAGTCATAAGCGGTGATGAACCACGCATCGGTTCCGCCCACGGCCGGAGTCATCGCCAGCGAGTACACCGGCCACTTGGCTTTCTGAAGCGCGCGAACGTAGCCGGTTTCGAGGTTCTGGTGAGCGGAACCTCTGCCGGCCTTAATCTCTTCCCGGAAGATCGAGAGCACCTTTGGCGGTCCCATCTCCGGCTGTTGCTGGGCCGCGGCCGGGAGCGCCGCCAGAGCGAACACACATATTGCAAAAACCAATATCAGACTCTTCCTCATTGTGATTATCCTCCATTTTTTCTGTTTAAGGTTAGACTGATGACTTACTGTTTTTTCTCTTCAGCCCTGGCCGGGGCCTTCTTCCTGGCCGCGGGCATCGAGACGGGTTTCTGCGTCCAGTAACCCGGATCCGCGTCTACCCATTCCTTCACGACGTAGCTCAGTTCGGGATTGAAAGCGTAGATGTTTACGTCATTGAACGCGATCGAGTCACTCGCGAGGCTCGCCATCTTCTTCGTGCCGCCATCGCCGAGCGCGTCCTGATAAGCCTTTCCATGCGGCGGTGGCTGCACGCCGTCCGCCTCCGCCAGGGATTTCCAGGGGATCAGCACCATGTAGGTTCCGGACTGTGAGCCGCCCATCACCTGATAGACAGCCATGTTCTCATCCACCTTTGCCTTCTCGTGGGCGGCTTTCATGATCTTGCGTCCCTCTTCGAATTCGCTGACGTGGCCGGGTCTGACTCGAATTGTCTCGACTCGCATAAACCGACAGTGAGCGATATCAACGGGTCCGTTGTAGCTGAGATCCGGACGCAATCGAGCGAGCATATCGCGCTGCGCGGAGTGATAGTCTTCGCCCGAGTGCCGATTGCGATCGAAATCGGCTTTGAATGTTTCCCCGATTCGGTCGAGGTCTTGTTGCGCGCGCCCGAACGCCGCCATCGACTCGAAAGGCCACAAGTACGTTACTTCGTTTTCGTTTCCCGCAACCGGCACGAGCGCGAGGCGGTGATGCGGCGATTTGGCTTTGGCCCAGATTCTGACCGTTGTGTTTGCTTCTTTGGAATGCGGCCCCATCATTCCGGGCCTAATGTCTTCTCGAACGATCTGAAGCACGGGGGGTGGCCCGGGGTTCTGAGCAGCCGCCTGCACTCCGCAAAGACCAAACATAAACACTGAAAGGAAGAAATATTTTTTCATCATCAGGCTCCTTCCGGTTGGTTGGAATAGAGTTGAAAGGAAGCTCAGAATCGCGGTCGATCGCAGCGGTTCCAGGTCCTTCGGATTATTCAGAATCCTCGATGCGGCCAGTAAAGCGTTCCGACGAATCGAGAAGAACTAGTGCAAATGAATACGGCCACATACCTGACGGGCGGGGAAAGACCTAAGAGGTCTATGGCGGGCGGAATTATATCACCAAGTCTCCTTATCACGGCGTCCGTCGAGAGAAACGAAAGGCCTATCGCCTGAGGAACGGGCGCCAAACTTCAGGCGTCCGTCCGAATCAAGCATCAAAAACGTGCGTGCCAAACATCTTGTCCTGCAGTCCCTGCTTCTGTTCGTCCCACAACGGCCATAGAAGAAGGATAAAGCAAAAGCCACCCAGTGCCTGCTTAACGATTTCTCGGAGAAAGGCCTTTCCGAACCCCAGAGGCTGGCCCTGCGCATCGAGCACCTTTACTTTCATCAAACGCTTGCCGAATGTCGCTCCGTCCCGGCCAAGCAAATAACAGTTGTAAAGCCACAAACCGATCACGCCGAGAAAGATTACTCCGTATGCGAGCATGAATATGCCCAGCGCGCCGGCTCCGACCTCGTTGCTGACCTGGCTGCTTGACCCCGCGGTGGAGGCAGCCAGCCCGATCCCTACGAACATCAGTATGAAGCCCGGGATCCCTCCAAGCCCGATGATAAATCCATCGATAATGTGCGCGAGGATTCGCTTGCCTATGCCCGCATACGCGCCTTGAGGTGGTGTTCCCCATCCGCTTGGCGGCGCGCCGTAACCGCCCTGTGGTTGATATCCCTGGTATGACATGTTCCTCCCGTTGGTTCGAATCCTGTCCGAGCCGCACGAAGACAGAGCTTCAATCGGTACAAATAATGCCTTCGCTTTATCTAAACGATCTCAAGGGCCGTAACAAGAGGTCGGGATTATATCGAGCAGGCCGCAATGCCGCAAACCCTTTTTTCGGGGCGTGTCGTTTGCGCTTCATCGTCGATCGATCACAACGCGCCCTCGTTTGATTACGACCGCTGAGTGATTCACTCCGAAGATGTAAGGTATCTGACGGTAGTCGGAACAATCGAACACAACCACGTCCGCCAGCTTTCCCACTTCGAGCGAACCGGCACGCTTGCCGATATCCAGGCTGTATGCCGGGTTGATGGTGGCGGCGGTCAGCGCTTCAGCCGGAGTCATTCGCATTTGCGTGCATGCGATCGACAGAATCATCTGCATCGAGGGCGTAGGCGAGCTGCCGGGATTGAAATCCGTCGCAAGCGCGACGGCGACCCCCGCCTCTATCATTCGGCGGGCCGGGGCATAGCGCGTTAGCCCCAGATTGAACACCGCTCCCGGAAGCAATACGGCAATGACGCCCGCAGCTTCGAGTCGCGCGATTCCCTCATCATCTATGCACTCGAGATGATCGGCGCTCGCGACGCCAAGTTCCGCCGCGAGATTTGCGCCTCCGCACAATGTGAGTTGCTCGGCATGAAAACGTATACCAAGCCCGAGTTCCCTGGCTCTTATCAGCACGCGCCGTGACTCGTCGGCCGTAAACACATGAGATTCACAGAACGCGTCCGAGTAACGCGCGAGACCTTCGGCGGCAACTTTCGGAAGCATCTCATCGATAATCAAACGAATGTATTCCTCTCGGCGGTCTCGATACTCGTCGGGGATCTCATGCGCGCCGAGGAAAGTCGGAATGAGATCGAGTGGAGTCTCATCGTTGAGCCGTCGAATGACCCGCAGGATTTTCAACTCGTCGTCAACCGTCAATCCGTAACCGCTCTTTGCCTCGATCGTGGTAGTGCCGTGCTCGAGGAATGCTTGCGCATGCTTCTTGCCGATTTCGAACAACTCATCTTCGGATGCCGCTCGAGTTTTTCTCACCGTCGAACGAATCCCCCCGCCGCCCGAGGCGATCTGCTGATAAGTTATGCCCGCGGCTCGCATTTCGTATTCGTCCTGGCGGGTGCCGGCGAAGACCGGATGAGTGTGTGCGTCAACAAAGCCCGGCGCGACAACGCGCCCCGTCGCATCGATATGCGTTGCGCCGGCGTTGGCAAGCGGCGATACGTCGGAAGTGACTCCCACTGCCACTATAACGCCATCGCGAGCGAGCAAGGCTCCACCCTCGACTATCGCGAGCTCGCGCATCTCAGCGCCGATGCGAGGCCTCGCGGGTCCGGCGAGAGTGACAAGCTCGGATGCGTTGGTAATAAGAAGCTCTGTGTCCATCTGGTGCGCTCAGTAAATCTCCGCCGCTGAAGTCTCGCAGTCAAGTAACCTCGCTCAAGGACTGAATTGCGAGGAGTGGGTGCATCAATCTGGCGCCGGCCGAACACAACGGGAGGAGTGCTTGCGAGACCGAGCTTCAATCCTCTATGCTTCAAAGTTGGCCCGAGAGGCTTATTCGTGACATACTGACATTTCGAAGGGAATCAAACCGACATGCAAGCAAATGACATCCGGCGCGGGATGATAATCATGTACAACAATGCGCCGTATCGTGTGCTCGACTTTCAGCACCGGACGCCCGGAAATCTTCGCGCGTTCGTTCAGGCAAAGATCCGCAATTTGAAATCCGGCTCCTCGACCGAAGTCCGGTTCAGCTCGACTGAGAATATCGAGCGGGCTTCGCTTGAAGATCACGAGATGGAATACCTTTATTCCGACGGCGACATGCACTATTTCATGAACACCGAGAACTACGAGCAGATCGCGCTCGATGTTGAATCGCTGGGCGACTCGATGAACTATTTGACCGTGGGCACGAAGATCCAGGTCCAGTTCTTTGAAGGGGCGCCGATGGGTGTCGAGTTGCCGCCGGCGGTGGAGCTGACGGTCGTTGAAACGGCGCCCGAACTGAAGGGTGCGACTGCTTCGAACAGCCCAAAGCCCGCGAAGCTCGAGACAGGCGTCAGCGTGCAAGTGCCGCCGTTCATAAAGGAAGGCGATCGCATTCGCGTCGATCCGTCGAAAGGTGTCTATTTGGAGCGCGCAAAATAGGGAAACAAGAAACTACGGCGAAGTACCCAAACAAATTCACGGCCTTCTAACTGAGGCGCGAAACGGGCTCCGGAAGCCACTTTCGCGCCTCGAATGTATCGGCATCAAAGCCGCAAGCCATGTACGTCCTCTACAGCCTTGGCCTCTCGCTGATCTTCGTTGTGCTACTGCCCTACTTCGTCATTCAGGCGCTGCGTTACGGCAAGTATGCCGGCAGTTTCAAACAGCGGCTGGGCCGTCTGCCTGATTCTATTCGTAGTGACGGCCGGCGAACCATCTGGGTGCATGCCGTATCGGTCGGCGAGTTTCTGGCAGCAAAACCACTGGTCCACGAACTCAAGCGCGAACTGCCGGATTATCGTGTTGTCGTCTCAACGACGACACTCACAGGCCAGCGGCTTGCCCAGTCCGAGTCGAACAGGATCGAGGGCGCGTTCTATTTTCCGTTCGATTGGCGGTTTGCGGTTCGTCGCTCGCTCGATTGGGTAAAACCTTCGATTGTGATTGTCCTCGAGACCGAGTTGTGGCCGAACTTCCTGGGTGAGTGCCGAAAGCGCGGTGTAATCACGATCCTTGCGAACGGCAGAATTTCTTCGCGTTCGCTTCGTCGATATCGCATCGTGGGCTCATTTATCAGGCGCGTAATCGGAAACCTTTCGCTGATGATAATGCAATCGGATGCGGACGCCGAACGCGCGCTGGAGCTTGGCGCGCCCTCGAATCGCGTGCGCGTCTGCGGAAACCTCAAATACGACCAATCAGGGGTCAGGGGTTGGGGGTTGGGGTTTGGAAAGGAGCTGGCTGAAACGGTTTCGGATAAAGAGATCGATCTTCAATTTGCGCTGTCCACATCGTCACATCTGATAGTCGCGGGCAGCACGGCGCCAGGCGAAGAAGAGATGCTGCTGGCGGCTTTAACCAAAATTCGAACGCACGCCGGGTTTGAAGACACCCGCTTGCTGATCGCGCCGCGGCACCCGGAGCGCTTCGATGTGGTCGCCCGGTTGATTGCTAAATCGAGCTTCAAGTTTGCGCGACGGTCCGAAGCCGCGAGCTCTTCGCGGACCGATGTGATTCTGCTGGACACAATCGGAGAGCTTGCGTCAGTCTACCGCTTCGCCGCAGTCGTGTTCGTCGGAGGAAGCCTGGTACCGGGGGGCGGGCACAACATCATCGAACCGGCAGCCTTCGCGAAGCCGATTGTTGTTGGCAAGCATACCGGGAACTTTCGCCAGATCATTTTGGATTTCGACGCAGCCGGAGCGGTTGTACAGATCGACTCGAACCATCTGGTTGAGGCGTTGCTTCAGTTACTATCGGACCGCGCACTCGCCCGCGAGATGGGCGATCAGGCGCGCGGAATATTGCTGGCAAATCGCGGAGCTTGTGAGCGCACGATTGGCGCGATCAAAGACTTGCGCGGAATTTGATGTTCATGTCAACGGCTGTTTGGTCCGGGATTTCTCGATCGATCGAATGAACTCTGCTAATCACAGGCTGAAGCGTGCGTTACTTTGGCTGCCTGCCCGACTCTACGAATTAGCGGTGCGGCTGCGCGTTGCCGCATATGAGACAGGCTACTTGAGGGTAAAGCGTCTGGAACCAACAGTCATTAGCATCGGCAATCTTACATTCGGCGGCACCGGCAAGACACCGATGGTCGAATACATCGCGCGTTATCTCAAATCCGAAGACCACTCGGTCGCGATACTCACAAGGGGTTACGCGCGTGAGTCGTCGGGCATGAAGGTGCTCAACGGTCCAGGTCCTGAAGCCGGCGCACGAGAGAAATCTTATCGAGAGTTTGGGGATGAACCGGCGATGCTCGCGCGAGCGTTGCCGGAGATACCGATCATTGTAGACAAAGATCGATATGACGCCGGCGCGTGGGCTCGCAATGAGCTTGGATGCGACGTGCTGGTGCTTGACGACGGCTATCAACATCTTGCGCTGGCGCGCGATCTCAATATCTTATTGATCGATGCGACCGATACCTTCGGCGGATTTGAAATGGCGCCGTTTGGGCGCTTGCGAGAGCCGCTCTATGGGATCAAGAGGGCGGACGTTGTGATCGTCACTCGCGCAGATCGTGCTTTTGATCAGGCGCAAACCGAAGCCATCATCAGGCTTCACTGCGGCGCCAAACTGCCCGTGATGTACTTCTCGTCGCTGATCACCGAACTACGGCACCTGGCAACCAGCGAAGCATACGACGTTAAGGAATTCACTGGATGGAAAGTGGCCGTCGCGTGTGGCATCGCAAACCCCGAGGCGCTCGCCGACGACTTGTTACAGGTTGGAATCAGCATCGTAAGCGAGAGCTTCTTCCCTGATCATCATCCTTTTGTTCAAGCTGATGTGAATGCCATCACCCGGGCTGCACGCGAAGCCGGCGCCGAAGCCATCGTGACGACCGAGAAAGACGCCGTGCGACTCGAGGGACTGAATTACGATGGGGATGTTCCGATCTATGCGGCTCGTCTTCAACTCCAAAGCGACGACGAGGTGAGGCTCAAGAGTCTTCTTCTGAGAACCGTGAGCAAAAAGAAGTAAGCAGAAGCGGGATCGATCCCGCTTCTGCTTACTTAATTTCTATTCCTCGTTTGCCTTCGAATCAACTAGCGGCGGAACCCACTCGAGTAATGGCGGTGGTCGCGCCAGTTTCTGGATTCATAGACTCGGCGATCGCTGTAGCCGCGGTAGTCTCGCGAATCGTAGCCGCGATAGTCACGATATCGCCCGTCGTAGTATCGGCCGTAGCGGTCCTCGTCCTGTTTGCCTTTGTAATAAACAACGCCCGCGCCGCCGCCAGCTCCGAGTAATCCGCCAATAACTGCGCCTTTCTTACCGCCAAGCAATCCGCCAAGCAACGCGCCCGCGGCGGCCCCTCCGCCTATGTAAGCGGCCTTCTCTTTTCCCGACAGCCTGCCGCCAAATCTGGATTGAGCATCAGCGGTCGAACCGACCGCCAGCAATAATGCCAGTACTATTGTCGCTGCGCTTATCTTTTTGGCTAATGTGATCATCTGTTGTCTCTCCTCTGCTTTCTTTGCGGCCCGCGCCGCGCTGATTATGAGGGCAATGACCGTGCCGTAACAGAGGTGTGGTTCGAGGATGCCGAAGTCACCGTCATTGTTGAAACTTTCGGCCCGAGCAGAAAAGCTGCCGGTCGCGAACCTCACGATATGGTGTTGAGAGAAGACGGAATTGTGCGAAATCCGCAGCGGCCCAGGTCATCGGCGTGAGAATGAATAGAGGTTGCTGCTTATTGATTATTGCGGCTAAGCGACTCCGGCGAGGCGAACGACGCCGCGAGCACGTTCGGCTATCGCCGCGTAGTTCTCGTTCTTGAGGTCGCCGCTCGTAAACAAACGGCCACCCACCGCGATTGCGAAGGCCCCGGCGTTGAAGTAATCGACAATGTTTTCGGATCCAACGCCGCCCGAAACGACAAGCTTGGCTTCGCTGATCCGTGACGTAAGCGCTGCTACATATTCAGGGCCGCCCAGCGATGATGCCGGGAACACGGTCACGAGCGGCGAGCCCATGGACCACGCGGTCGTGACTTCCGTTGGAGTAAGCGCCCCGATCAACGGAGCGACGTGGGATCGACGGCAAGCTTCGACCAGCGCCGCGCTTGTGTGAGGCATCGAAATGAACTGCGCGCCGCTCTTGATCGCTCGATCCAATTGATCGTGAGTCGTGACCGATCCGGCGCCGACGCACACGCGGTCGCCATAGCGGTGCCGCAAGTCCGATATCACTCTGAGGCTTCCCGGAGTACCGACCGCAACTTCGATCAGCTTGATGCCGCCGACGATTGCGGCCTCTGAGGCTCGCAGTGCCGACTCGGCGGAACGAGCTCGCACGACGGCAAAGACCCGTTGAGCCGCAACGACACTGGTTAGCTCGGCATCTTTCATGAAAGAAGTCCGTAGTCAGTAGTCCGTAGCCAGCAACCGTAACAAACCTACGGACTACTGACTACGGACTACTGACTTCCTATCCTAGTTCTGACGGAGTACGACGCGCGCGGGCGCTCCATCACCGCCCAACACTTTGAGAGGAAGACATATCATCTCGTAATCGCCCGGTTCGACTTCGCGCAGATCGAGTCCTTCGATGATTATTGCGCCTCCGCTTAGCAGAGCCATATGCGTTTCAGGTTCGCTATCGAACTTATCAACTGACAGGTAATCGATTCCCACAACCTTTATTCCGTCGTTCACCAGAGAACGGGCGGCGCCCGGAGTGATATGAACGTAATCCTTAACAAAAGTCTTCTGGCTCCAAAGATAAGAATTGCGCGTCTTGAACAGCAGCCGCGCATCCGCGGTGTAGTCGAATTCCTCGAGCACCGCTTCGTCGATGACTGGAGCCGTTACTTCTACTACGCGTGCGCGGCCAATCAGCAACTCGAGCGGCAGCTTGTCCACTGTCAGCCCATCTTCGATCAGATGAAAAGGAGGATCGACATGCGTTCCCGCGTGGGAGCTAAAGGAATAACGGCTCAGGTTCCATTTCGCTTCGTCCTGGTTAACTCTTGTTCTGCGGTGAATTTTTACGTGCGGATCTCCGGGATACACAATCAGGTCCTTCGAGAGCGGGACCGTCACGTCGTATATTTTCATACCTCTTGGCCTTTCCTGATACCCAACGCATGCTATTTAGCAGTTTCGGGGTTGTCAAATTCCGATGCGCAGCGGGCGGGGCATCCATAAAGCGGATCACGCGTTGACAGACAGTAGTCAACTGTCATAAAGACGGCATTGCGGAACGGTTAATAAAACCAGGGCGCACGTAGATAACGCGCCTTCGTCAACACGACCAGAACCCGGCCAACTCAGGCCCAGGAGACATCGAATGGTTCAACTCACAGCGTTGTGGCTTCCAATTCTGCTGGCGGCGGTGTTTGTGTTCATCGCCAGCTCCATCATTCACATGGTGCTTGGTTATCACAAGAGCGACTACGGAAAAGTAGAGTCAGAAGACGGTGTCATGGACGCGCTCAGGAAATTCGACATCCCGCCCGGCGACTATATGGTTCCCAGCTCTTGCGGACCGGAAGGTATGAAGTCGTCTGAATTCCAGGAGAAGATGAAGCGGGGTCCGGTGGCAATCTTCACGATTATGAATGGTGAAGAAATATCCATCGGTAAGAACCTTATCCAGTGGTTCATCTACAGCATCGTGGTCGGCGTTTTTGCGGCGTACATCAGCGGCCATGCGCTCGCTCCGCGGGCGCACTACCTCGATGTGTTTCGTTATGCTGGGACGGTGGCGTTTGCCGGCTACAGCCTCGCGCTGTTGCAGAATTCTATCTGGGCGAGCAGAAGTTGGTCCGCGACTTTGAAGTCGATGTTTGACGGTTTGATCTACGCATTGCTGACGGCCGGGACCTTCGGCTGGTTGTGGCCGCGATAACGGAGAATTCCGGCACGGCACGTGCGACAGACTCCCGGAGTCGCTTTCGGGCCCACTAGCGGCGGCTACGAACGCTTTGTTTAAGCTCAGCGAGAAGGTCCACTACTCGATGGGCTTCACGAGCATCAAGTTGGGCGCCACCGAATCGCACTCGATTGTAAAGCACTGTTATCTCGCGAATCGGCGCAAGCGCCGACGCGTCCGCAAATTCCAGCGGCGTCTGATGGGTCTGTTTGATCAGTCCCGCGCGTTTGGCGATCGCCAGCATCTGTTCATAAAAGAGCACCGCGGATTGGCGAGAGTCCCGGCCGGCAAGTTTTCGCCGCCAAGTTGGCAGTATGAAGAATCGATGCCACCACGGACCGTAGCCTGAGGGCGCGACGCCTCGGCGCCTGCGATAGGCAAGGAAGACATACGTCGACATCGCGCCGAAGCAAATGACAAACAGTGTAGTTGCCAGTTTGATTAAATCGCCCGGTCTCCAACTGCGATCGACAATCCACCTCTTGAGCGCATCACGAGCCCAGACCTTCACACCTGTGTACGCCGCCAGCAGCCGATCCTTGATCGAAAGCAGCCGATGCTGTACCTCCACCATAATCGAAGCTTGTTCTTCGCTGTCGAGTGTGACGATATAGTCGAGCCAGAACACTTCCATTGCATCGGCATACTTTCGAAGCCGCGCAAGCAGCCCGCCCGCGGAGTAATCGTTGATGCCGGCCGCGGGCGTCGGGTCGAATTCGATCCACGAATCGCTGCGCGGAAAATAAGCCTCGACCCACGAGTGCGCATCGCTCTCGCGGACGGTGTACATGTTGTTTAGCTCGTTGTACTCGCCCATCTGAAACCCGTTTACGATTCGCGCGGGGATTTCCAGCGTGCGAAGCATGATAGTCATCGCGGTCGCGAAGTACTCGCAGTGACCTTCTCGGGTTTCAAATAGAAACTCCGCCAGTGGATCGTCGTCCGCGCTCTTCAGATCAAGCGTGTAGCGGAAGTTGCTTTTCAGATACGACTCGATCGCCTTTGCCTTGTCGTATGGAGTCGGGGCGTTGCGCGTGATCTCGTGAGCCAGTTGTGAGATTCGAGGGTCCAGTTTGCGAGCAGTTGCGTAAACGCGTTTTACCTGGTCAGGTGATGCTGCGGGTGTATCCCGCTGAAGTTCTTGTTCGCCGGGGGCACTGATGTCCGATGTGACGCCGTAAGCGACTCGCCCTTTCAGGCCAACGGCCGAGAGGTTGCCGGTGAGCTTGTCGCGATACAGCCCCGCCATCGGGCCCTGGACAGAAACTGCCTTTGGAGCGGCAAACAGCGCCGAAGTCTCGAGTGGCTCCAGAACGAATCGCTGCTGCAGCCACGACGGCTCGCTCGCCGCCGCCACTTGAAGCGGATATCGATACTGCATCGCGTTATCGGCGCCCAGAGCAACGCCCAATTCACCCTGGTTTGCAGCTTCGGTTCTTCCCTGTTCGCGACCGACTGACCAGGAACGTCCGTCGTAATAATCAAAAGCCATGCCCCGCCATCGAAGATATTTCCCCGGCTGACGATTCAGTTGCACTCGCAGGACAACCCGCGAACTCTTCTTGATTGAGGCCACCTCTCCAAGCTTGACGTGTTCCGAGAACCCGGTGATGGGTTGACTTTCGCCCATGCCGCGTGCAACGCCTCCGCCGCCCAGCCTCGGAATCAAAAAGAAAAACGGCAACGCGAGCGCGGCAATGATTACAATCTGAGCCAGGGACGCTCCCAGAAGATATCGAACGCGATGGCTCTTGCGGGCGGCTTCCGGCTTACCGCGATACTTGATTCGCTGTTGCTTCAACGGAGCGATCGTCTCCTCCTCGAGCGAAGTCACTTCGCGGCCTGACCGCCGGATTTCGAACGCTGCAAGAGTCGATATGAAGAAGAACAGGAACAACGCAAGTGAGGCAATAAACGTCGCGTCGAACGTCAGCCCGGCGGCGAGCAGCATTTGAAAAAACGCAATCAAGTAGAGGAACACCCAATCGCGGTCCCGCTTGGCCTGAAACAGCTTGGCCGCCGAGACAAACAGCGTCATGTGGACCAGGGCGAGAACTCGATTGCTGATAAGCGCAGCGTCAACAAAGATGAACGGCACATACGCTACGCTCAATGCGCGCCACATCCATTCTCGCAATCGGAATCGCTCAGCGCCGCGCGCGTCTCGGTAATAACAAACGGCAACCGCCACGGCGTACAGCGCGATCGATACGCCATCAAGCTCGCCCGTGAGCGCGATCGCCAGAAAAGCCGTCACGACCAGCGCGTATGAAGTTGTTCGAAAGTAAGATTCCATAAAAATCAGAGGTCAGAAGTCAGAGGTCAGAAGTCAGAGGTCAGCAGTCAGAAGTCAGAAGTCAGAGGTCAGAAGTCAGAAGTCAGAAGTCAGAAGTCAGAAGCGACTCTATCGTATTAGGAATGACTCCGGATTCCCGATCATGCTCCCAAGCATTCTGCCAACCTCACTACACAGCCCCGTCAGTTCACGGTGTTGTGCTTCCGTCACGTAACCGCAGTCTCTCGCAAAATCGAGCGACGAATCGGTCTCGCTGTTTTCCCCGTCGCAATCGGTAAGCTTGCTGACGAAATGTGCTTCGTACCTACGCTTGGCCCACGACTCTCTCAGGTTAAGACAAACTGATCTCGAAGACCGGCGAATCTGCCCTGTCAACGCGAATCTCTCCTCGGCTGGAAACCCCTTGCTTAGTTCAAACACTGTCATCGCCAGCTTGTATGCCTTCTTATATACTTCGAGATCTTTCGCAGAGTGCAATTTCATTTCGCTCACCTCTGACTTCTGACCTCTGACTTCTGACCTCTGACTTCTGACCTCTGACTTCTGACCTCTGACTTCTGACCTCTGACTTCTGACCTCTGACTTCTGACCTCTTCTGACCTCTGACTTCTGACCTCTGACTTCTGACCTCTGACTTCTGACCTCTGACTTCTGACCTCTGACTTCTGACCTCTGACTTCCGACGTCTGACCTATGACCTCTGACTTAAAGGTCATCCATAAAAACAACGTGGGCGCTGCGCCAAATGTGTGCGGGGATCGTACCTTTCCTCGCCGAGGTGATCAGCACCTTGAACCGACGTTCGTCGCCGAGCACCGGAATCTCATCGAGCAATCGCCACGCTATTCCTTCGTTCGATCTTTGGCTCGCAGGGGCGATATCGCCGTCGACTTCCGATCCTGGATTTGCCGGCAATCGTCGAAAGAAACTGAAGCCGCGGCGACGCTTTCGTTCCTCAGGCCTGTTCTCACTCGCCGGCCCGCCCGGCTGAAGCGTCGCAAGCGAGGCAAGTATTTTGTAAAGATGCTCGTGGCCCGATCCCGACTTCACGTCTTGCCCCTTGACCGTGGTTATCAACTCGACGTCGGCGCGCTCGAGTATGAAATGATTGGCGAGCGACGCAGCCATCGACACTGCTTTTTCGAAGCGTTCACGAAACTCGTTCGCATCAGCCGGTGATCGCCGGCCGCCTGTTTCCGCCGGCCGGGTTGCGAACGGCTCTCCGACGCGATCGCTCAAACCAGCCGGAAACGCGGTGTCGAATACGATAGTCAGCCGCCACTCGTCCTCTCTCATATGTTCGCGCACCATCATCTGCATCGACTTCGCCGTAGCTTTCCAATCGATGTTGCGAATGTGATCCGACGGATGATACCGGCGGATGGAATACAGGTCATCGCCGCGGCCTCGCGCGTGACTTTGAATTTGCCCCGCCAACATTGGAAGCGTGTGATAGAAGTCATCCAGTGGCTGCGGCTTCGGATAGACCAGTATCTCGCCTGTCGCATCAATGCGGCGCCACTTCTTGAAAAAGCTGGCCGGAAACTTTGTCGCAACTCGAAAGCCGGTTATCGGATAGCGGCCCCGGCGCGCGAAGGTGTGTTCGATTCGCTGCCGCGCGCTCGACTGTGCCGGCACCAGTACGAAGTAGGCAAGCTTGCCGAGCCGCGCCCGGCCGGCTCCCGGTGAAGCATTGCCTGCCTCTTCAGACTCGTTGTCGTCGTCATCCTCGGCGTCTTCACCGTCCTCCGAGAGCGCTTCGACCATCAAGCTGTAGCTGGGCATGAACCGTTTGTGATTCGTGAGCGTGACACTGATGTTCGCTGCCTCGCCCGCGAACATGTGATCCGGAAATCGCAACTGGATGGACACGTCCTGCAGCGCAATTCTCGCAATCAGATTCGCGGCGATCAAAAAGGCCAGCATCGCCGACAACACCAGATACAAAAGATTGTTCCCGTTGTTCCACGCAGCAAACCCGATGATTACAAGGAAAATGACGAACAATAAACCTTCCAGCGTGAAACTCGTTCGAATAGCGAACCGGAGAATTTCGAGTCTGACGTTGCGCGCGAGTCGAGGGATGATATACACAGCGCCAATCAGTGCGAGCAAGAGCGACACCGCCGCCGCAAGTGCAGCAAGCTGTGTGTTCTGTTGGTCGGCGGCAACCGAGCTTAACAGAGCGATGACGAACGCGAGACCGAGGAAGAAAACGGTGATGAAGAAGTCGCGCCACGCCTGCCGATTCATACTACCTCACAGGGGCACGTTGACGTTTTTGAGGATTTCCTCGAGCGCGGCTTCGGCTTCATCCGATCGCCGCAGTCCGGTGGAGTAGCGCGAGTTCACAACGATTCGATGGGCGAAGATGGGAACGACCAGCCGCTTGATGTCGTCGGGGATCACGAAGTCGCGCCCTTCCACAAACGCCAGCGCCTGCGCCGCGTGATAGAGCGCCAGGCTTCCGCGCGGGCTCACGCCAAGATCGAGAATGTCGGCGTCGCGAGTAGCGCGGACGATCCGGATCAGGTAGTCGACAAGCGATTCATCGACGCTCACCTCTCTGACTTCGTGTTGAAGGTCGAGCACCCCGTCGCTGTGCATCACCGGAATGATGTGATCGAGTGGAGAGTTCAACGTTTGCTGCCGGAGAATCGTCTTTTCGTCCTCGCTCTCGGGATAACCCATACGCAGTCGCATCATGAAACGGTCTAGCTGCGATTCGGGCAGCGGATAGGTGCCGTGATGCTCGATCGGGTTTTGCGTGGCGAGCACGATAAAGGGCCGCGGCAACTGATACGTTTCCTGTTCGACCGTCACGTGCCCCTCGGCCATCGCTTCAAGGAGGGCGGACTGTGTTTTCGGCGTGGACCGATTGATCTCATCGGCAAGTATGACGTTGGCGAATATCGGCCCGCGCTTGAACTCGAATGTGCTCGCGCCCTGGTTGTAGACCGACAGGCCCAGAATATCGGAGGGCAGCATATCCGAAGTGAACTGAATCCGCTGGAAGGTGCAATCAAAGCTTCGGGCGAGAGTTTGCGCGAGCGTGGTTTTGCCGACACCGGGTACGTCTTCAATCAGCAGATGCCCGCCAGCAAGCAGCGTGACCAGCGCGAGTTCGACGACATCAGATTTGCCTCGAATGACCGTTTCGATTGTGTCCTGGAGTTGTTCGAGCTTCCCGGCGGTGGTGATCACTAAGTAGGTCCTCGCTCAGGCGTTATCGGGCGCTACTTCAATCTAACACAACTTGAACGCGACCCGCGACGGAAAGTTGCAGTGTGCGCAATTGGAACGCGGACTCTCAATTGTCGTGCACAATTCAATTGCCCGAATGAAACTTAAAGCGTGTGCTAAAATTCTCGCGAGACATCGACCAAATCAGCGTGGCTAAAACAACCTCAATAGAAGATCGACTAGCCGAGATCGCGACTCTCAGCAAGGCGCCTGACGCTCCCGAAACTCGCACGCAACTTCGCAAACACGTCGCCTCCAAAGCCAGTCTCATCGTGACCAGGGCTGCTGAAATCGTCGCAAAGATTGATGATCACGATTTTTCTTCTGATCTCATAGCCGCGTTTCATCGCTTCATGAAAGATCCGGCGAAAACCGACAAAGGCTGCGCCGCGAAGATTGCCATCGTCAAGGCGCTCGTCGCCGCCGAATGCGACGATGAGGAACTTTATCGCACGGGCATCCGGCACGTTCAGCACGAGCCGACCTGGGGCGGGCGCTCAGACACCGCGGCGCCGTTGCGTGCGCTGTGCGGGCTGGGTCTGGTGCAAGTCGGTTCGCCCGACGCGATGAACGAGCTTGCGGCGCTGCTCGCGGACAAAGAAGCGGACGCGCGCATTGGCGCTGCGCGAGCGCTCTCGCATTGCGGGCCGATGGCCGCGCCGCTTTTGAGATTCAAAGTGCTGACCGGCGATGAAGAACCCGCCGTGCTCGCTGAATGCTTGACCGGGTTGATGACTTCGATGCCAAGCGCTTCGTTTCAATTCGTCGCAACGTTTGTCGATCCGCGTCATTCGGAGCTTTATGAGCACGCGGCGCTCGCGCTTGCGGAGTCGCGACTGCCTGGGGTTTATGAATTGTTGAAGGAGAAGTGGGTATCGACTTTTGACCGCGACTTCAAGCAGACCTTGTTGCTTCCGATCGCGCTGACGAGAGAGCAAGCGGCGCGTGATTTTCTGATATCGGTTTTGGAATCAGGCGAGATCAAGCTGGCAACCGCGGCCCTCGCGGCGCTGAGTATTTATCGCGATGATGACAAACTGCGCAAGCGAGCAGAAGAAGCGATAAGCGGACCGAAAAAAGATGACTTGCTGGCGGCGCTGCGCCGCGCGTTCGACTGATCGTCTACAACGACTCTACGACGACTCGCTTGCGACGCCGGCGTTGATCGGTACCGGCGATCGCATGTGACGGCGAATTCCATACAGCAGCAATACAGCGACCATGAGATAGATCATCGAGTTCGCGCTGATGCTTGCGCTCATGCCGAAGCGCTCGCTTGCCGCTGCGATCGCGACCGGCGCCACGCCGCCGCCGATCCAGCCAATCGAGTTCACAAGTCCGACCGCGGAAGCTCGCCGCTCGGGTCTGACCACATCGTGAAGTGAAGCCCAGATGTTCGCATCATAGAGCCCCTTGAAGTATCCAAAGCCGGCCAGTGCGAGAATCATCAACGGAACAGAGAGAGTCCAGCCGGCTAAGAAGATGAACGGCACTCCAAGCGAAAGTCCGAGCGCCTGGGTCAACATCCTGCCGGCGCGGTTCTTCCGCGCGAGCCGGTCCGCGAGTATGCCGCCGCTTATCACACCGAGCACGGACGCGATCTGCAGGTACACGGTTGCGTTCACTCCGGACATCGCCAGGCTGAGATTGAACTTGCGATAGAGGAACGACGGCATCCACGTCAGGAAGATCATCGCGACAAAGTTCGCTCCGACAAAAACAACAGTGAGGATTCGTACCATCGGGTTGGTGAATAACTCAGCGATTGTTTTCAGCGCGCCTGACTTGGTTCTCGAAACCGTGGCGGATGTTGACTCGCGAGCGTTAGATTCGCCACGAGCGGGCTCACGCAGCAGAAAAAGAAGCAGCACTCCGAGAACGATTCCAAGCGCGCCAAACACGTAAAAACTCGAACGCCAGCCGTATTGCTGCCCAAGTACACCGGCGACGCTTCCGCCGGCGATTGTCCCCGCGTAGACGCTCGATTGATGAATAGACATCGCGCGCGAACGCGTTCCGGCAGTGTGATACTCGCTTATGAGAGACATTGAAGCCGGAAAGTAGAACGCCTCGCCGAATCCTTCCAGTACTCGGAACAGCACGAGATGCGAGTACCTCGTCGAAAGCGCCGTGGCAATCGTGATCAGGGACCAGAAAACAAGTCCGGCGATAATCAACGCCTTGCGATTGACTCGATCGCCCAGCAGGCCCGCAAGCGGCCCGATCGCCGCGTACACCCACATGAACGACGCGCCTACGATGCCCAACTGCACGTCGCTCAAGTTCATTTCAGATTTGAGCAACTCGAAGACAGAAAAGATCGCTTGCCGGTCCGCGTAGTTGAAGAAACAGACGAACCATAGCATCACCACGACCAACCATTTGTAGTGTCCAGAGGTTTCTAGTTTTTGGTTTCTGGTTTCTGGTTCCACCGTGCGACCTTTCTCGGTCATTGAATTGTCCTCGGGTCTTGAACCAGAAACTAGAAACCAGAAACCAGAGACCGGTTTCATTCTGGCCAGCGTCCTTCGGACATCGATCGCAACACCAGCTTCCTTGGATCGATTACGACGTGTTTGATTCGCTCGCGCTTCCAGGTATAGGTCACGTGCACGAGGCCGTCGGCTGTCTGAATCACCGCCGGATACGAGTACTCTCCCGGCTCATCTTCCAGTGCAAGCGCGGCTTTCCACAACTTGCCGTCCGATGAAACTGCAATGTTGAGCGGACTGCGCGCGGCCTCGGTGTGGTTGTAGACCAGCAAAGCGCGGCCATCCTTGAGCGCTACCGCGTCGATCCCGGCGCTGGGATTGGGCAGCGTCGTAGCCTTCATCGCGCTCCAGGTCCTTCCGTTATCATCAGACCAGCTCTCGGTGATTTTGCGTTGGCGGCTTCTGCATAGAATCTGGATTGCGCCGGAACGATGAATAAGGATCGTTGGTTGAATGGCTCCGAACTGTGCGCGATCGTTGAGGGCTTCGGTCTTTTGCCACTTCGTGCCGAGGTCGCTTGTGCGTTCAATGTGAACTCGCCAGCCCGCGTGCTCGGTGCTTGATCCGCATAGCAGAGAGCCGTCTTTCAACTGAACGGGTTTGTTCTTAATGGGCCCGAGGATTCCATCCGGAAGCCGCGCGGGTTTCGACCATGTCGCGCCGCCATCCGTCGACGTCATAAGCATGCCCCACCACTCGCTTGGGCTGGGGCCGACCTTGTAGAAAAGCAACAGGGGCCCCCGCGAGGGTTGAAACAGCACCGGATTCCAACAAGGATAACGCCGACCGCCCGGCTCGAGACCGTTGGCTACCTCCAAGGGTTTTGACCAGCCGCGGTTGTCGCGTCTGGCGACCCAGATCCCAACATCGGGATTTCGCTCGCGGGTGCCTCCAAACCAGGCCGCGACCAGCACGCCCACCTTCACCTCTGCAATTGTCGAAGCATGACAGGAAGCGAAAGGCGCCTGCTCGAAGATGAACTCTTTGCTGAGAATCGCATCCGCGGTCGGTTGTAGCGCGGCACTGGTTGAAATTCGAGGCTCCGCGGACGCAATCACAAGAATCGCGAAGGTCATCAGACTCCAGACACGAGAAGCGATGTTGGATTTCATTGTGCAGAACCTCGCAAGCCGAGTTCCGGGACCCGACTCGTTGCTGAAGGAGCGAAATACTATCAGAAAATATCGGCTCGCGAGCTGCAATTACCGCACTCTCCACTAGGGACAATCAACTCCATTGACATCCTTACCGGAGCGCAGTACATTGCAATCACTCTGGCAACTTGTCGGTGTTCGAGGATCTGGCGAAACAGACAAACACCTCATCGTGCGCCCTCCCAACTTCCTAGGCGGATGAACAAAGGAGTAGGCTATGCCAGCAACAGTTGCGGTCGACGAAAGCAGGGCGCTGGCCCGGCGATTCATTCACGAACTCTGGAACAACGGCGATCTCAATGTTGCCGATGTTCTGTTCGATCAGGACGTTGTCAATCACGATCCCGCCACGCCCGAGCTTGGAATGGGGCCCGAAGCGTTCAAGAAACTGGTCAAGTTGTATCGGAGTGCGTTCCCGGATCTGATTTTCCAGGCAGAAGAAATAATGGCCGAAAGAGACCTGGTAGCGATTCGCTGGTCTTCAATTGGAACGCATCGCGGCGAGTTTGCGGGCGTCGCGCCGTCAGGCAAACGCGCGGCGACGACCGGCATAACGCTGCTGCGAATCCATCGAGGGTTGATAACTGAAGTGTTTACGAATTGGGACGCGCTCGGCTTAATGAAGCAGATCGGAGTCGGCAAGTGACATCGAACGTCAAGAGCGTTCCAGACACAGGCCGCGGATCTTATCACTCCGCTGCCTTTTGTTTTTCGGCGTCCAGCATCGGCCTGAGGGCCTGAAACACATTTTCGGCGACTATCTTTGTCCCTTCCTCATTCGGATGAATGCCATCACGTTGATTGAGCGATTCAATCCCCGCAACGCCCGCAAGAAGGAAAGGAAGGAAGTCGATGTGGTGCGATGTGGCGAGTGACTCAAATGCTTCGTGAACGGGTTTGCGATATTCAATACCGGAATTCGTGGGCGCCTCCATCCCCGCAAGAAGCACCTTAGCCCCGCGCGCCTGTATGCGCTCGATTATCTTAGCGAGATTCTGTTTCATCGCATCCACGGACTGGCCGCGCAATATGTCGTTAGCTCCAAGCTCCAGAATCACGATCCTGACCTGCGGTTCAAGCGCCCAGTCGATCCGGCGAACACCGCCGGCCGTCGTATCGCCGGACACGCCGGCATTGATAACTTCATAGGCGAATCCCGCCCCGTCCAGTTTCTTTTGGAGCAGCGCCGGATAGCTCGCGGTTTGGTCGAGCCCGTAGCCGGCCGTCAAGCTGTCGCCGAACGCGACTATCTTCGGTAAACTCTGAGCAGTCTTCGCGGTAGCGGCAGGCGGCGCGGAAGGCTCGCTCTTAGGGGCTTCGCCCTTGCAGGCAGTCAGAGCCAACATTGCGATCAGGACGAAAGAGAATGGATAGCGGTTCATGATTGAATTATACAAGGTCTCCAAAGTGGTCCCTTCGGGCGCCGAGATGCTCACGATTCTTCACTCGCTTGATTTGATGATCCCCGATGGACAGTTCGTCTCGGTAATCGGGCCGTCGGGCAGCGGCAAGTCGACTTTGCTCGGGCTCATCGCCGGACTTGACGCCCCAACTTCGGGTGAAATTCGAATCGACCGCCAGCCGATCACCAGCATGAATGAGGATGCGCTTGCGGAGCTGCGGGGCAAGAAAATAGGGTTCGTGTTCCAATCGTTTCATCTTATCCCTTCGCTGACCGCGATGGAAAATATTCTGGCGCCTCTGGAAATCGCGGGACGCCGCGACGCGAAAGAGCGAGTCGCGCGGTTGCTTGAAGACGTCGATCTCGTCGCGCGCGCTCACCATTATCCCTCGCAGCTTTCGGGAGGCGAGCAACAGCGTGTAGCCATTGCCCGCGCGTTTGCCAACAATCCCTCGATACTGCTTGCCGATGAGCCGACGGGCAATCTTGACTCTCAGAACGGCCGCCACGTTTTCGATTTGATGGTGCAGATGAATCGCAAGCACAACGCAACCCTGATGCTGGTGACGCACGATCACGAGCTTGCGGCGTCGGCGGATCGCCGAATCTCGCTGAGAGACGGCCGGGTCGTGAATGACAGTGATACCGGGGAGGCCGGAGCTGGACTTGAACAAATCGTGGAGGCGAGCCGTTCGTGAGATTTATCATTCAAATGGCGCGTCGTGAGATTCGAGCTTCCTGGCGCAGGCTGGTGTTTTTCTTTGCCTGCATCGCAATCGGCGTTGGGGGAATCGTCGCCGGAAGGTCGATGCTTCAGAACGCGCATGTGGCGATCGCCGCGGAAGCGCGCACGTTGCTGACTGCCGATGTGCAGGTGGACGCAGGCCGCCCCTGGGAACCTGAGGTTCTCGAAGCGATCGACCGCGTTTCAAAGCCGGTGGCCACAGCCCGGACCGAAACAATCGAATCACCGACCATGCTGCGCCCGGCCGACTCGACTCACGAGGGCGCGATGATGGTCGAGCTCAAGGGCGTCGATGCGGGTTTTCCGCTTATCGGTGATTTTAAGCTCGTGGGCGGGGAACCCTACAACTATTCACTCCTCCAAAACAACGGCGCGATCGTTTCTATTGCGCTGCTCGACAGGCTTCAACTCAAGGTAGGAGACTACGTCAACATCGGAGTGACCAGGTTTCAAATCCGAGCCGCGATCGATCAGGAACCCGGACGAGGGAGCGGATTTCGGATTGGCCCCCGTGTGTTCATAGAAAGATCAGCCCTCGAAGCGGCAGGGCTAACCGGTTTCGGCAGCCGCGCTCGGCGAAAGATCCTTTTTACCGTCCCGGAAGAAAACATGACCGCGCTGGTGCGGCAGCTTCGCGATCAATTGAAAAATAATCAGATCAATGTTCGTTCATACCGCGAGTCTCAAGAGAATATGAACGAGAGTTTCACGCGGGCTGAGGACTATTCCTCGTTGACCGGGCTCGTCATCCTGGTGCTCGGAGGGATCGGAATTTCAAATGTGACTCGGGTATTCATCGAGCAAAAGAAGAAGCCCATCGCGGTGTTGAAGTGCATCGGAGCGACCGGCCGGAAAATCACGGTAGCATATCTCGCTCAGGTAATCGCAATGGGCGTCGCCGGCAGTCTGTTCGGGATTCTGTTCGGGAAAGGCGTGCTGCTTCTAATTCAACTGATCTTCGCCGACAAACTCCCGCAATACATGACATACGGACTTCGCAGTGGAGCCGCGGTGCAGGGACTCGCCGCCGGAATCATGATTTCGATCCTGTTCTCCGCACTGCCGCTGTTGCACATCCGTCATATCAAACCAAACGTGCTTCTGCGCGACAGCGCAGATTCGACGCGTGGTGCGAGGGACTATCTGCGGTGGGCGGTCGCGATTCTGGTGATTCTCGGGTTGTTGTTCTTAGTATCGTGGCAGGGCGGCGGCGTTCGCGTGGGATTGTTTTTTCTCGGCGGGCTGGTCGTCGCCGCGGGCGCGTTGTATCTTGCTGCGACACTCCTGATCTTTCTTGTGCGGCGCATGCGTCCGCTGACTTCGTTTTCACTGAAGCAGGCGATAAACAGTCTTCACCGGCCGGGGAATCAAACGCGAGTAATTGTGATGATAGTCGGGCTCGGTGTTTTCGTCGTGATAACCGTCCAGTCGCTCCAGGCAAACTTTCTGCGCGAGTTGGATCGGGGCCGGATGGGCGACCTGCCGGATATGTTTCTGATCGATATCCAAACCGACCAGCGGCAAGGTGTGTCGGAAATGGTCTCTCAAACAATGGGTAAGCCTCCGCTTCTGGTCCCGACGGTCCGAACCAGAATCGTTGCAATCAACGGCAAGGACATTGATCTCAACGACGATCAGAAGCGAGATCGCGGCCGTCTGGCTCGCGACTATGTTGTAACTTATCGTCCAAACCTCGAGTCGAATGAATCAATAATCGCCGGGGAATTCTGGGACGAATCACCGTCGGCAGAACCGGAGGTGTCGCTCGAAGAGAGCATGCGGGGCCTGGCGGGGCTGGATATTGGCGGTCAAATCACATTCGATGTCAGCGGGCGAAAAATTAGCGCGCGCGTATCGAGCATTCGTCACGTTGACTGGCGAAATTCGAGGACGGGGTTTTTGGTCTTGTTCAGGCCGGGAGCGCTGGAGAATGCGCCTCAAATGCTGGTCGGCGCGCTGAACGGCCCGACAGGCGAAGTCGAGCGCTCGCGATTTCAACGTGCGTTAGTGGACAAGTATCCCAACGTTTCGGTAATCGACGTCGCGGATGTGGTGCGCGCGGTTGAGCGGATAATCAACAACATAACGCTTGCGGTGTCCTTCGTCGCCAGCTTCGTGGTGCTCACGGGCGGGCTGGTATTGATTGGGTCGCTTGCAATGACCAAGTTCCAACGAATCTATGAGGTCGCGATACTCAAGACGCTTGGCGCAAATCGAAAGGTGCTCCTCAATATCCTGATCGCAGAGTATGGATTGATCGGTTTCGTCGCGGGTCTTATCGGATCGCTTGCGGCGGTTGGATTGTCGTATTCGATCTCGCGATGGGTGTTTGAGATTCCCTGGAGCTTTACGCCCACGGTGAACTTTGGAGGGGTCGGCGCGACGATGTTATTGGTCACTGTAGTCGGGACGTTGGCAACCTATGACGTGTTGGCACGAAAACCGCTGATCACTTTGCGAGCGCAATAAGAAGGCCCCGCCTCTTTCGAGACGGAGCCACCTCAGGTTTATTACCAGCGCGTGCGATGAAGGCTTCTAGAAGCCGCCCATTCCGCCGCCGCCGGGCATCTGCGGAGCTTCCCTGTGCTCTTCAGGAATCTCCGAGACAATCGCTTCCGTCGTCAGCAACAAGCCGGCGATCGAAGAAGCGTTCTGCAGAGCCGAGCGGGTCACCTTCGTCGGATCGACCACGCCCATCTTCATCAAGTCGCCGTACTCCTCAGTCTCGGCGTTGAATCCGAAGTTAGCGCTCTTGTCCGACTTGACCTTGTCGACCACAACGGCGCCTTCCCAACCTGCGTTCGCTACGATCTGACGCAGCGGTTCTTCAAGCGCGCGCCGGACTATGCCAACACCGATGTTCTCGTCGTCGTTGTCGAGGTTCAATCCATCGAGCGCCTTCTGCGCGCGAATAAAGGCTACTCCACCGCCGGGGACAATTCCCTCCTCAACGGCAGCTTTCGTCGCGTGCATCGCATCTTCGACGCGAGCCTTCTTCTCTTTCAACTCGGTCTCGGTAGCCGCGCCGACCTTGATGACTGCAACGCCGCCGACCAGCTTGGCAAGCCGCTCCTGAAGTTTCTCCCGGTCGTAATCCGAAGTGGTATCTTCGATTTGCGCGCGAATCTGCTTGACCCGTCCCTCGATCTCAGAGGATTTGCCCGCGCCTTCGACGATCGTCGTGTTGTCTTTGTCGACTACGACTTTCTTCGCGCGGCCCAGATCCTGAATCTGGATGCTCTCGAGCTTGATGCCGAGATCTTCAGTGATGGCCTTGCCGCCTGTCAGAATCGCGATGTCCTGCAGCATTGCCTTGCGGCGATCTCCAAACCCCGGAGCCTTCACGCCACACACCTGCAATGTGCCTCGCAGGCGATTCACGACCAGGGTGGCAAGCGCTTCGCCTTCCACGTCCTCGGCGATGATCAACAGGGGTTTGCCCTGACGAGCCACTTGCTCGAGCAGCGGGAGCAGATCCTTCATCGACGAGATCTTCTTCTCGTGGATCAGGATCAGCGCTTCATCAAGCACGGCTTCCATCCGCTCGGGATCGGTGACGAAATATGGCGAGAGGTAGCCACGATCGAACCTCATACCCTCGACGACATCAAGCGTCGTTTCCAGGGTTCGAGACTCTTCTACGGTGATAACACCGTCTTTGCCGACCTTGTCCATTGCTTCAGCAATGAGCTGGCCGATCGTAGCATCTCCGTTTGCCGAGATGGTTCCGACCTGGGCGATCGCTTCGCCTTTGATGGGCTTCGAAAGTTTGTGGATTTCCTGGACGACCCGTTCGACGGCCTTGTCGATGCCGCGCTTGAGCGCCATCGGACTCGCGCCGGCCGCGACAGTCTTTACGCCTTCGCGAAAGATGGCCTGAGCCAGTACTGTTGCCGTGGTCGTTCCATCGCCGGCAACATCCGAAGTCTTCGATGCGACCTCGCGCACCATCTGCGCGCCGGTGTTCTCAAGCTTGTCTTCCAGCTCGATTTCCTTAGCGACCGTGACACCGTCCTTGGTGATTGTGGGTGAGCCGAATTTCTTCTCGATGACGACGTTTCGTCCCTTTGGACCCAAAGTCACCTTCACTGCGTCTGCGAGGCGATTTACCCCGGACAAAAGAGCTCGGCGCGACTCTTCGCCGTATGCAATGTGTTTAGCCATTTCTACTCTCCTATTTGTTAAGAATTCTATCGGCCTTTGCCTTTTGCCTTCGAGCTTTCGCTCGCCCTCTCGATCACGCCGAGTATGTCGTCCTCGCGCATGATGAGATATTCCTGATCATCGAGCTTGACTTCGGTGCCCGAGTACTTGCCGAACAGCACGCGGTCACCCGCTTTGACGTCGAGCGCTACGCGCTCC
>Ga0070699_100000077_pt1 | contig 94042 bp, 90 predicted proteins | sample KBSK1503metaG_FD_65473 | JGI IMG/M metagenome (GOLD analysis project Ga0070699, IMG submission 65473) | Corn, switchgrass and miscanthus rhizosphere microbial communities from Kellogg Biological Station, Michigan, USA - KBS K1-50-3 metaG | ecosystem: Host-associated > Plants > Roots >... | reverse complement strand
GCTTCGAAGTTTTGCTCGTGCATCTGGGCCAGCGCATGGAGTGCGCGGAAGTCCCCTTTTGCCAGGTCTTTCAGCCTGGCATCGGGATCGGCGAGCTGGGTACTCATAGATACCTCCTCACTATGTTTTTGGTTCTTGCGGCCCCACGGTCAGAGTGGGCTCCTTGCAGGCTATGGCTCGACTTCCGGAAGGACAATCGGCAAATGCAGAGCTGTGGTCTCCTGCCGGTGATGTGTTTGCCAGCCTCCAGATGCAGGGGGTTGGGAGGGCCGCTCTGTGGCGCTGCGCAAAGTTGGCAGCTCGTTTCACGTCAATATTGCGTTGCTCGGGCTGCACTGGCCTGCTCCCCCCGACGCACTGCGGCCGCGACCTGCAGCGCCTCGGTGACTACGTCTGCGCCCACCTCGGCCAGCAGCCTCTCAACCCGGGCAACCCACATAAGCTCGACCTCAACAATGAGTGCGGACCTGCCGGGCGTGAGCGAGCCGCCGATCCGACGCAGGCGCTCCGCTGGGAAGCCTGCGTCGCGAAGTCGGAAGGCCATCGCCCCGATCCTGGCACCACCGAGCGCCGCCCATCCGATCGGTCCGGCGAGCAGGCCCGCCACCCCTCCCACGAAGGCGCCGATGGCGCCGCTCTTCCCGGTGCGCAAGTCGCTTGTGTGGGTGATGCGGAGCCGGTCGTCGTCACCGCGCCGCAGTACCGCAGCGTTGCATACGCCCATGACCATCCGGTCCTCGGCCATCTCCTTCAGCCTTTCGAGGGCGTATCGGGCCCCTCTCCTGTTGTTGAATGCGGCCACGATCACCTGAATGGGAACATCCATCGTTGTTGGCATCATCTTTCTCCCGCCCCATGCCGCCCGCGCGGGGCGTGAGAGCGGCAATCCTGACGAGGACTGCCGCTCTTCGAGGGAGGAAATTAGAAATCCCTGTCGTCGAGCCGTTCCCTGGCGGCTCCGGCGAGTCCGAGGGCCCTGGCGATGTTCGCCCCAGCCGAGACCGTGCGTGCAGTGCCTGCCACGGGTGCCACCGCGACCAGGGTCCCCAGGATTCGTTCGCGCCTGACGTTGTGGCGGCGTGCGGCGTCCAGGTGGCCGAGCCACGAGACGGCCGGCGCGTCCATTGCTGCCAGCGCAGCCATGCGGACGAGGTCGTAAGTCTCCGCGTCGAGGCCCGAAGCTTCGAAGTTTTGCTCGTGCATCTGGGCCAGCGCATGGAGTGCGCGGAAGTCCCCTCTGGCCAGGTCTTTCAGCCTGGCGTCCGGGTCTGCGATCTGGGTGCTCACAAGAAATCCTCCTCCTGATGTCCCTGTTTTGCTGGCGTGCCCTGCGGTCAGGGCCGCTCCTAGCAGGCTATGGCTCGGCTTCCACCGGGACAATCGGCAAATTACAGTGCTGTGTGTCTCCGGCGGGTGTCGTGGTCGCAAGCCTCCAGATGGAGGGCCTGGCGCGCCGCTACCACTACCGCTCTACGACCAGGCGCGAGGACGCGGGCAGCCTGCCGGCGGCGGCTGCCGAAGCGGGGTCGAGCGTAGGACGGTCGCTACTAAAGCGTGCAGCAGTCCGAGCCACCTCTTCCTCGGACAGCCAGAACGCCCTCGCCGGGCAAGGGGTCTCGTGCACGCCGGGAACATGGATCAGAAACGATCCAGGCAGCCGCAGGCGGTCCGCGCACCAACCACCGGCCCATCGTCCCGGGCCCAGTATCCGGTCGACGTCGCGCGAATCGGCCAGGCCGAGGCAGACGCGGACGGCCAGCTGTGTCCGCAGGTCGAGCCCGCCCAGCAGCGCCGCCGCCGCCGCCTGATGCGTCGTCGCCACCAGCCCGATCCTGACCGGCCTCCCGCGCCGCACCAGGCGTTCACATAGACCGATAGCCTCGCTGCTCAGCTCGCTCAGCTCGTCCACGAGGACGAAGAGCGCCGGCTCCTCCGGTGCTGGCCGCCACGTGCGTTCCCCACGCGCGGCCAGCAGCCGCGCACGAGCGTCGATGACGCGGTTGGCCGCCTCCAGGAGCGACGTACCCTCGTCAGCGCTGACTGCCCAGCGGTCCAGCACGAGCTGCCAGGGGGCCAGCTCCAGGCCCTCCCGACAGTCGATGCCCCACAAAACGATGTCGCTCCTGGCCGCGAGCTCCGCAGTGACGACGTTCAACACCCCGGATTTGCCGCACCGCCCCGTGCCGGCCATAAGCATGTGCTCGCCGAGCAGTGAGACCTCAACGGGATTGCCATTGCAGAACAAGCCCAACCGCAGCGGATCCGCGATGCTCTGTCCAGACGGGACGTGCCATGGCACCGTTGCTGCGAGTGGATCATTCCACACGACCCGAATCTGGCACCGGTCGGCTCGTCCGGGATCCGGCAACACATGCAGCCCTCCCGGGGGGGCCTGGAGAGCGCTCTCCAGGCGGGGCAACCTGGTCATCACGTCGGCGACAGTCTGGCCCGGCCGAAGGGCCACGGTCAGTGCGTAACCGTCTTTATCCGCCTGGGAATGATGGATTGTCGAACCGACCAGTTCTGCGGCGGCCGCCCGCTCTGGCCACTCCTCCGAAAGCTGGCGGAGGTCCTGCATTGTCGACGGCGCGCTGGCAGGTCCGAGCCCGCCTGAAATCGTGTGGGCAGTAGTGTGCGGATACGCCTGGGGATTCGTGTGGGCAGTGGTGTGGGCCGAGTGGTCACGCCGCCACAGTGGGATGGCCGCCGCAATCACCCCCATCAGGAGGAGCACGATCAACGACGTGTGCCACGGCGACACCGACCAGGCGGCTGTGAACCACAACGTCGCCGCGGCACCCACGGCAACCGCGTACACCTGCTGCCGCCCCTGACCGGCTCGCCAGCGCCAGGCTGCCGTGGTTACCGCGCCCACCGGGAGCGCCAATGCCCAGCCGTTTCGCGCGGAGGCGTGCGCTATCGACGCGATTACGAGAAAGGCCAGGCCCACCCAGACCGGAATGAGCTCACGACGATATTGCCAGGCCCTGCTCGCTGCCCGAGAGACTGGCGGCTGCGGACTGCCCGTCACGCGGCCTCCGCCCCCAACTTGTGGACGATGTCGAGGCGTTCGATGCGCCGACAGTAACCGGCTGTGGGCGGCCGGAACACTGCCGTCTGCAGGATAGCGAGATCCTACTCAAGTCGCTTGCATCGGATAGTCGCAACGGACTGCCAAAGGGCAGTCGAGGCAGCGGACCGCAATGCCTAGCGTGGTCGTCGTGACGACGGATCGCACGGAGGTGACGCACGGCTTGCCCGGCCCCGACCGTGGGTCGCTGGGAGGGAGTGTTCGCATCGCATCCGACGAGAAACCGGACCCCGTTCAAAGGCAGAGGGTTACGGCCGTCGGCGATCCCCTGCCGTTGGGACTGGTGGCGTTCGCGATCTCCACCTTCGCAATAGGGGCGATCCTCGCGGGCTGGTGGGCGGACCCGGGCGCGCAGCTGTCGCTCGCCCTGCCTCTGGCCACTGCCTTCGGCGGCGTGACGCAGTTCGTCGCCGGGATGTGGAGCTTCGTCCGTGGTCAGACGCTCGCAGCCACTTTCTTCGGGACGTTCGGGGCCTTCTGGGGCGGCATCGGGTTGTACCAGCTCGTCGCCGTCAGAGCGAATGTCGCAACGGCAGTCGGCGAGGGCATCGCGACGACCGCGCTGGGACCGTTCGGAGTCGTACTCGCCTGTCTGTGTTTCATTGCGCTCGTGGTGGCCATCGCCTCCGTGTCCTGGAACGCTGGACTCAGCGCGACATCCTTCGCCGTGGCCGTCGCGTTGTTCTGCCTCGCCTGGGCCTCGTTCGCGCAGGGCAACACGGTGCTCGAAGCCATAGCCGGCTGGGCCGGCATGGTTTCAGCGGTCGCCGCGTTCGCCACCGCGGGGACGTTGTGCATCAGCGATCGCGCCGGCCGCCACCTGCCGCTCACCGCGCCCTGGAAGCGGCCGACCTGGACTCGGGATGACGATGCAGAGAACGCACCTCTTCCTCGAGGTGGCTATCGACATCGGGGGTTCCGGCGGTAACCTCCATCACAGGTGAGTGGATCGCCCGAGCAGCGGTTACAGCGCCTGGGGTCGCGCCTTGATGAGCTGGAGTCGTGGCGAGACTACGCCTGGCATGACCTGAGCGACTGGCGGTTCGACGGTGAACCGATCGCCGTCGGGGCTCGCTGGCCGAGGTCGGACGGCGTGGTGCGGTTCGAGCACCCGCTGGTGCGCGTACCCAGCGAATGGCCGCTGACAGCCACGCGGCTGAGGGTCTCGCCAGGCGGCGAAAGCCTGCTGCGAATCGACTATGGCGACCGGACAGAAGCCTTTGGCGTAGACCCCTGGCACCAGCGGTTCCCCCTGCAGGGACGTGAATTCCGGCTGGAGCTCGAAGCTGAGGCCCGCCTACCGTTCGGACGCCACAACCCCGAGCCGCGCCTGGAGGCGGCCGGCCTCAGCCTTACGGACGTCGAGCTGGAGCGTCTTCTTCGCTGTCTGCGGTTGGTTGCCGCCACGGGTGCGGCCCTCGACGGCGACGAGGTTGCATTGCTGATCGCTGCCGCCGAGCGAGCACTCGAGTGCCTGGACTGGCCGAGCGAGACGGACGCGTATGTTCGTCGCTTGTCAGCTCCGGGAGGGGTCCGGGGCCCGTCCTCGTTCGGGGAGTTCATGGAGCATGGCGACCCGCTTCCCGGGCCCGCCCGCGCTTCGATCCGCGCGGCGGCTGCCTTACTGGAGGAGGAGCTGGCGCGCCAGCGCGCGCATTACCCGTCTTGCGGCCGGCTGGCGCTGACAGGCCACGGCCACATTGATCTGGCCTGGCTTTGGCCGCTCGAAGAGACCCGCCGAAAGATCCAGCGGACGTTCCACACGGCCGCCGGCCTGCTTGAACGGTATCCGGAAATGACGTTCGCACAGAGCTCCGCGGAGATGTACGAGCTGGCACGCCAGGTCGATCCAGCCCTCTTTGCCCGTGTGCGCGAGCTCGTGGCAGAGCACCGCTGGGAGCCGATCGGCGGCATGTGGGTGGAGCCGGACATGAATATGACTGCCGGGGAGTCGATCGTCCGACAGCTCCTTTGCGGCCAGCGCTGGTTCGAGCGGGAGCTCGGCGGACCCCACCGTGTGGCCTGGTTGCCCGACTGTTTCGGGTTTTCCCCGGCCCTGCCCCAACTGCTGCTCGGCGCGGGTATCGACGCGTTCTTCACGACAAAGCTCACGTGGTCGGAGACCAACCGGTTTCCCTATGACCTGTTCTGGTGGGAAGGGCTGGACGGCAGTCGTGTGCTGGCCCACAGCTTCGAAAACGACGCGCCCGGCCAGAGCGAGGCGCTGGGCAACTACAACGGCGACCCGTCGCCAGGGGCACTGCTCGGTGTGTGGCGCAATTTTCGCGGGCGGTTTGTCCATCCCGAGAGCCTGTTCACTATCGGCTATGGTGACGGCGGCGGCGGCCCTACAGCTGATATGGCCGAGGATGTCCGAGAGCTGGCCGCCCTTCCCGCCCTGCCTGCGGCAGCCTTCTCCCGTGTGGACGCCTTTTTCGAGCGTCTCCGGTGCTCTGCTCGCGACGCCTCGCTTCCGGTGTGGGTTGGAGAACTTTACCTCGAGCTGCACCGCGGAACTTTCACGACGCAGGGACGCACGAAGCGGCTGCACCGGCGAGCCGAGCGGGATCTGGTCGCGGCCGAGGTAGCCGGCTCGCTGGCCGAGCTGTTTGGCGCGAACCGGCCCGATCTCGACCTGAGCCGGCCGTGGCGCCTGCTTCTGCGTAACCAGTTCCACGACATCCTGCCCGGCTCGAGCATTGGCGAGGTCTACGTTCGGGCCGAGGCGGAACTGAGCGAGGTCGTGGACGCCGCCGGGCGCGTGATCAGAGTCGCGCTCGAGCGCCTGGCGACAGCCGTCGCGCCGCCGGGGGAGCACCGCGCGGCGTTGGTGGTCAACCCCGACCTGGAGGCAAGGCCGCTGCGCCTGGTCCTGTCCGACCCGCTCCCGGGCGCGCAGGCCGTGGTGGAAGGCTGGGCCTTCACAGGAGCCACGCCGGTTGCCGGGCTGGAGGCGGTCGTGGTGACAGGCGGTGACGATCCGGGCCCAGGGGCCCTCGCCGAAGGCCGCTGCCTCGAGAACGAGTTCCTCCGCGTCGAGCTGGCCGCGGACGGCCGCCTCTCCTCCGTCTACGACCGCCGCGCCGGGCGCGAGGTGCTCGATGGCCCGGGCAATCAGCTCTGGGTCTATGTCGACAAGCCGCGAGCCTGGGATGCGTGGGAGGTGGACGCGGACTACGCGCGCCAGGGCGAGCCGGTTGGTCCGCCCGAGTCGATGGAAGTTACCGAGCCAGGTCCTCACCGTGCAGCCATCCGCGTGCGCTGGCGCCATCGGGCGAGCACGATCACGCAGAGCGTTCGGCTGTGGCGCAACTCCCCGCGGCTGGAGTTTGCGACCGAACTCGAGTGGCACGACCGCAGACTGCTGTTGAAGGCGCGCTTTCCGCTGGCCGTGCGTTCGGAGAGCGCGACGTTCGAGACCGCCTTCGGTGTGGTGGAGAGGCCAACACACCGCAACACGAGCTGGGATCAGGCGCGTTTCGAAGTGGCGGCTCATCGCTTTGTCGACCTGTCGGAGCCCGGCTACGGTGTGGCCCTACTCAATGACGGCCGATACGGACACCACGCGGTCGGGAGCGAGCTCGGCGTCAGCCTCCTCCGCTCGCCGGTCAAGCCGGATCCGCTCGCGGACGAAGGTCGCCACGGGTTCACCTATGCGCTCCTTCCGCACTCCGGTCCGTGGCTCGAGGGCGGGGTGCTGATGGAGGCCGAGGACCTGAACCGGCCCTTGCTGGAGATCGCCTGCCGGGCAGGTGGTCCCATACGCGCGCAGGCGCTGGCGGTAGAGGGCCTGCCGCTGGCGCTGGGAGCGCTCAAGTCTGCCGAGGACGGCCACGGACTCGTGCTGCGGCTCTACGAGCCGCAGGGCGCCAGGGGCACCGCGCGGTTGGTGCTGCCGGCAGGCTGGCAGGCCCCGGACGAGCTGAATCTGATGGAGGAGCGAATCGGAGATCCGGACCTGTCGGTACGCCCGTTTCAGGTGCGGACGTTTCGTCTCGTGCCTTCGCCTCGCCGTCCCGCTCCGCGAAGCAGGCTTCGCGGTGAGCCCGGTCGGGCGGCGCGAAGGCGAAGCGCAGTGTAAAGGCTCCACACGGCGAGCGGGCGGTGATAGAGCTGCGCCCGGAACTGGCGCTCCCGGGTCCAGGCCTCGGGGGTGCGAAACCACAGCCCGCTCTCCTCATAGATCGTGCGATAGAGCGCCTCCCCCAGCTCCCAGGCGTCGGCGTCTCGGTCGAGCAGCAGGCAGAGGGACGCGATGGCCCAGGAGACGCCGACCCACACCTCGCTCGCCTGTGTGGCTCCGCATGCGGCCGGACCTCCGTCCGGCGAGCGGCCGTTGACCGGCCCCAGGCGCCCGTCTGCGAAGCCGCGGAAGTTGGAGCCGAGGACCGTCGTCAGAGCCTGGTCGACGCGCTCACAAGGGTGGGGGAGGGGCAGGCCGAGGAGCAGTGCGTACCACGTCCCCGCCAACTGGTCCGTGAGGATCGTCTCGCCCACCTCGCCACCGGAGGAGTCGAAGCGGTAGTGCGTCCCCGTCCACAGCGTCTGCTCGAACTTTTCGGCAGCGCGCTCGCGCAGGCGCGCCAGGCGGGTCCCCTCCACCTCATCGCACGCCTGGTCAGCCACCCATTCCGCCGCCGCGAGGCAGGCCAGCCAGAGATCCCCGCAGTACGCGCTGACCCCCGTCATGGGCCAGGTGTCATACGTCTGATCGGGGAGGCCGCCGTTCTCGGGGATCCCGTCCCCATCGCGGTCGAACTGCTCGAGGTAGGCGATCGCGTCGCGACATGCCGGCCATGCGGCCGTCGCGAATCCTCCATCGTCCAGCAGGATGGCGTTCCGGGCCACCTGCAGCACGAGCTTGGGATTCAGGTCTTTCCAGATAGCGGTGTTCTGCAGCGTGTAAGCGTTTGATCGCCGGAATGCATCATCGCCTGGCCCGCCGAGGTCGTGCGGCGCAGCGTAGCACGCCTTACGGAGCGACTCTCGTCCCTGTTCCGAGGGGGGAGTCCCCCCTTGAGGCCGCTGCCCCGGGGAACCCGGGTCACCAGCACCCCCCTCCCAGTCGAAGGCCACCATGCTGTCATCATGCTGCCCGAGCGCGTCAACGACGTCTCGCATGACGACGTGCTCCAGGCGCGGCCACAGCTCCAGAAGCGCGAACGAGCTGTAGTAGCGGACGTCCAGGGTCTCGAAGAAGGGATAGTCGATGCACTCCAGCGTGCCGAAGTGTTCTTCATTCCCGTCGTCACCGATGACCCACGCAGTGCCGCCATCGACCAGTACGGAGAGTTGATTGCAGAGCGCGGGGAGCAGCCAGTCGGGTGCCTTCCAGCCGTCGAGCCGGGCGCGAAGCTCGGCGTGCCATCGCTCCACCGCTTGCGACAGATCGGGCCGTGCGAGCAGCGCGGCGTCCACAATGCGAGCTGACGCCTTTCCAGTCCGGCCGAATTCCCGGGTGTGGGCTCGCCACCACCGGTGCTCCCCGGCGTGGCCAAAGTTCACTCGGGGGAGGTCCCACGCCAGGACGAACCTCACCGTCCGCTCCTCGCCATGCCCCAGCTCGACCCTGGCTGCGACCACCAGGCCGGGCCGCTCTCCCGGCGACGCATCCGTCGCCGGGACCGTGGCCAGCTCGACGACCGGTGCCCACAGGTCTGTGCCCAGCTGATCGTAGTCGGCGTCACCGCGAAGAGCGGCCGCCGCCGCCCGGACGGCCGGTGACGCCTCACAGCCGATCGCGAAGCCTCCCGCCCCCGCGGCGAGCTGGGCCACGGCCGTGGTGTCGTCATGCGACAGGGTGATCGGCCCGTCCACGAATCGCTCCCAGACGGGCAGCTCGAAGGCGAACGCGACTGTCACCTGGCCGGGCGAGCGCTCGAGGTTGCGGAGCGTGACTTCGAAGTAGGCCACCGGCCAGGCGCTCTCGCGTTCCCGGCCGGGAATCACGGGAGACCACTGGCGCAGCGTCGCCTGGTGAAAGCGGTACCAGGCGAAGGGGAAGAGGGCCTCATACTCGCCGCCGCCGCACCACCTGGCCAGCGCCTCCGGCCGCGTCCGCACATCGGGCGCCGCGAGCAGCTCCGGCTTCGCGCCCTCCCACTGCACGGCCAGCCAGCTCCCCGGGGAGACCTCGTATCGGTAGTCGCCGGGGCTCAGATGCCAGCGGGAGAAGGCGCCGTCGAAGTCGCGGCCGATCGAGCCCGTCCCGAGCCCTCCCAGCGGTAGGCCTCGGCAGGCCCCGTCGTCGATAAGCGGCTCCTCCGGCCTGGCGCGGTAGGGGTCCGCAAGCCGGTCGCCGATCCCACGCCTCCAGCCACCGTACACGCCGTCAGCCCTTCACCGCGCCGGCGATGGCGTCGACGATGTGGCGCTGAGCGAAGACGAATACCAAGATGATCGGCGCCAGCGAGATTATCGAACCCGCGCAGAGCGCGGTCCAATTTGTGGAGGTCTGGCTGATGAACGCGTACAGCCCTACCGACAGCGTCCTCAACTGAGGCTGGCCGAGGGTGAAGACGAGCGGCGTGAAGAAGTCGTTCCAGGAGTTGATGAACGTGAACAGGCCGAGCGTCGCCAGCATCGGCCGCGCCAGCGGCAGCATCACGTACCAGAAGGTCTGGTTGAAGCTGGCTCCGTCCACGCGCGCCGCTTCCTCGATCTCCTTGGCTACGGTCGTGAAGTAGCCCATGAACAGGAAGGTGTTGAACACCATCCCGCTCGCGACCTGGACCAGAATGACGGACCAGAGCGTGTTGAGCAGCCCGAGGTGCTGGATCACGTCGTAGACAGGAACGATCGTGTAGCCACGAGGGAGGAAGAAGGTCACGACGATGACCCCCAGAAGGAGACGCTTGCCCGGGAAGCTGGTTCTGGCCAGGGCGTGGCCGGCCATCGAAGTGAACAAGAGCGTGAGCACGACCGTGAAGGCGGTGATGAGCACCGTATTGAGGAAGTAAGTGCCAAAGCTCGCGCCGTTCCAGGCGTCGGAGAAGTTCAGCCACTGAAGCTCCCGCGGGATGATGCTGAGACCCTCGTCGATGAACCCTGCCTGGCTCTTCAGCGAGCTCGCCAGGGCCCACAGGAACGGGTAGACCCAGAAGAAGCCGACCACGACGAGGATCGCGTGCGTGGCCAGCCGTAGCAGGCGCGAGCGAGGCAGGACGCGCACGCGTCGGGCTTGCTCCCAGCTCCGCTGCGCGGTCGCGATCACCGCCGTCGCCCCTCAGTCGCCCCGGTCATCCGACACCTCGCGAACGACGCCGGCGCATCCAGCCGTAAGCGAGCGCCTGCAGGCCTGTGATGACCAGCAGGAGCAGGCCATAGAAGAATGACGCCGCCGATGCGAAGCCGACGTTCGGCTGCGCGGGCGCCCCGCCTCCACCGCCCAAGCTGCCAGCGCCGAACGCCTGGTGGTAGATGTACGTGTTCACGACCTCGGAGGCGTAGTAGGGACCGCCTCCCGTGAGGACCTGGACGAGGTCGAAGACCTGAAGGCTGCCCAGGACTGCCAGGAACAGGATGATGAGGCCGACCTCGCGCAAGCCCGGGATCGTCACGTGCCGGAACCGGCCCGCCGCGCTTGCCCCGTCGATGCGGGCAGCCTCATAGAGCTCACCGGGAATCGTCTGCAGCCCGGCCAGGAAGTAGACCAGGTTGTAACCCAGCGTGTTCCAGATGCCGATTGCAATGACGATCCACAGAACGGCATGGGGATCGCCCAGCCAGTCGATCCGATGCTGGACGAGGTGCAGCCCGACCAGGGCCTGGCTGACGGAGTCACCGAAGTTGCTGAGCATCAGCTGAAAGACGACCGCGACGATGGCGGCTGAGGTCACAGCCGGGATGAAGTACACAGCGCGATAGAACGTGGAGAAGCGCAGTTTCCGGTCGTTCAGGACGAGTGCGAGGGTCAGCGCCAGCAGCAGTTGGACCGGCACCAGGACGACTGTGTAGAGGATTGTGTGTCCGAACGCCTGCCAGAAGATCCAGTCATGCACGATGCGCTCGAAGTTCTGCAGCCCGACGTACTGCGTCGGGTCGCCGACGCCGTTCCACTGATACAGCGTGTACCCGAGCGATGCGAAGAGCGGGTAGATCGTGAAGACGATGACGAGCGCCAGGAACGGGGCGATGTAGACATAGGACCACCGGTTGATCCTCACCTGACGCCAGACCGACGCCTTACGCGTCAGGGCCGGAGCCGGCCGGCCGCCTCCCGGGGTCCCCGCGCAGCCTGCTTCCCCGGGGTCCCCACGAAGCCCGCTTCTTGGGGTGACATGCGTGGGGAGATCGCTGCTGCTGGCCTCCATGGCGCCTTCAGAGCCCCCGCCAACGGTTGATCGCCAGATCGTCGACGCTCATGCACACGATGTCCACCCCGCCATTCCGCGAAAGCGGGGGCCCCAAATCCAGCTTCTGTGGTCTTCGTCGGCTACTCGCACGTGTGGCGCGAGCCGCCGAATCCGTTGCCGCCACCACTTTCCGCCGGCTCTACGGATACTGGGGGATGTTCCATCGATAGGGCTTCGTGATGTCCCAATCTGGAAACACGTAGTCGTCGATGCTTACATGGTGGCCCTGCTGCTGAGCCTGCTTGATGCCCTGGTCCAGCGAGGTCTGCAGCCTTCCGTCCAGGTCCATGAGCGCCGCCTGCACATTCTTGATCTGCCCGGTGTAGACACCGGTCAGGATCGTGCCGAAGTCCGGCTGCACCGGGTTGACGACAACGTACGCCTGCGCCGGGTTGCGAATGCTGGCGCCCGGGCCGGGGATGGCCAGGTTCTGCAATGCCACGTACTCCGCAAACGGCTTGAAGCGAATCTTGTGCGGGTCGTTGTTCTGGGGATAGATCGAGAGGTCCTCGTTGTACCCCTGCACCCAGCTCTTGCCGGCGTTGACGCCGTAGAACCAGTCGAACCAGGCCCAGGCCTGCTCCGGGTGCTTGGTCCGGGAAGAGACCGCGAGAACGGTGCCGCCAGGCGACGTATAGAAGTAGCCGCCACGCGTCTCACGTGGACCTATGAGCGTCGTAAGCGTGTAGTCGGTGAAGCCATGCTGCGTCCATTCGGCCTGGTTCCAGACTCCACCAACCGTCATGCCGAACTTGCCCCGTTCGAAATACGCGCGAGCGATCTCGTCCGAGATGCTGATCGAGGTCGGGAAGAAGTATCCCTTTTTATTCCAGGTCATGAGCAGCTGAGCGAAGTCGAGATAGTTACGATCGGTGCCGAAGGTGAACTTCCCGGTCCGCAAGTCGGGCCCGGAGGAACCGCCTGGGCTCCCCGCCGCGCGGACGAACACCTCGACCCACCACGGCAGGATTGGGAATGAGCCGTTGCCGAAGCCCAGTCCGTAAGTGTTGCCGTTGCCCTTCGTTGTGATGATCTCCGCGAAGCGGGTGACGTCGTCCCAGGTCTTGGGGACCTTGACGCTGCCGTCGGCGTTGGTCAGCCCCGACTCCCTGAAGACCTTGTTGTTGATGTAGAGCTGGAGCCAGGGCGACGGCCTGGTGAGTGGCGCGGAGTACACCTTCCCGCCAAACATGTTGCCCCCCTCGACGAACGAGTACGGCGGGAAGCGTCTCCGCCACGATGAGTTCGCCCACTGACCGAGTGGGAGGAGCCAGCCTCTCTCCACTTGCTCGTTGAGCGGCACGGTGGTGGTCGAGATCATGAACACGTCGGGCGCGCTGTTGCTGCGCTCCGCGAGCGTGAACAGCCGGTCGTAGCTGCTCGTCGCGTTGACCGTGCGCTTCACCTGAACGTTGGGGTTGGCGTGCCCGAACTGTTTCAGTTCGTGCTCGAGCCACGGAGACTGACTGACCCACCAGTCCCAGGTGTCGATGGTGGTGACGCCTCCGGAGGGCCCGCCGGACGCTCCGCAGGCAGCCAGTATGGACCCCAGCATCGTCGCCCCACCGAGAGCAGCGGCCCCGCCCAGGAAGGCTCGCCGGTTTACACGTTCCCGTAGCCAAATGTCGTGCATATCGATCACAAAACTCCCACGCCAAACTCCGAGGATTGCTCTCGGCCGCATCATCATCCCAGCCGCTGTATGGGCGACACATCATGCGCATGGTTGATACGGGCCTCCTCCGTTTGGTTGAGTTAGCGCCTCCTATGCCCGCATCCGAGAACAGCGGTCCGGTCGCCGATCCCAGGCATTTGTGGGATTGGAGTGACTGCCATGGGCCAGGCGCAACGCACTCATGATGTGGCGGATCCTGATCGGGCCATACGCACCTGGACGACAACCCAGGAATCTGACCACACAGGAGGTAACGCAGCTTATGGCCATGGTTCATCCGGGCCCAACGCATGAGCTCGCAAGCCTGCACAGCGCGATGGATCGGCTGTTCACCGACGTATTCGGAGATGCCTTTCGAAGCCCCCAGATGGTGGATGCCCAGTCGACCGACATAGCCACCTACCATCTGCCGCTCAACGTCATCCGGACAGAAAATGGCTACCGAATCGAGGCGCCCCTCCCAGGCTGGAGGCCAGAGGACGTCGAGGTCACCTTCTCCGACGGCATCCTTTCCATCAACGCGAAGCGCTCAGAGGGACGCAGCCGCAGGCAGGGTCAGTACCTTCGGCAGGAAGTCGCCTTCGGGAACTTCGGCCGCCAGATCATGATCCCCGGTGACGTGCGGGCCAATGACATGAAAGCGAGCTTTGAGAACGGCGTGCTGACAATCGACGTGCCCAGAGCGCGGGAGCCCAAACCGGCACAGATCAAGATTCAGGCGAGCGAGCGGGCGAAGCAGCTGAGTCGACCAGGATCCGCGAGGGGCTGAGACTCTCCCCCGCGGCTTCGCGGGGTGGGAAGTCGGGAGAGTACCCGGCCAAGCGGGGGAGGGGGGACTCTCCCTCGCGACGTTGCGGGGGAGAGCAGCACTTCCCCCTGGCCTATTTCTCGGTCTGCGCCGGGCGAACCAGCGTCAGCCTGCGCCGCCGGCTGCCATGGGCAACCGACCTGAGCCAGAATGCCCACGCGATCGATGCCACACCTCCGACCATCGCACACGTTGCGGCCACATAGACCAGGACGAAGGCCGAGAACCGCGGGTTCAGCAGGAGAATGGCCCCGAGCAACAGGCTTACCACGCCGATGATCGCGCCGCCCCATCCGGCCCCGCTCGCGGCCCGAAGGAGCGTAACCATTCCGATGGCAATCCCGAACGCCCCGAGGACCCAGGCGAGCGTCGTCGGAACCATGATCTGAGCCCACAGCGGGTGCCGAACTATCACAAGCCCGGCCAGGATGCCGATCACCCCCGTGAATAGCGTCCAGCCCCACTGCGTTCGGTCCAGGAACATTTCGACCAGGTCGAAGATCCCCCCGATCAGCCAGTACACACCCAGAAACGTCACCAGCATGGACAGAGTGATCCCGGTCGCAGTGAGCATCAGCACGCCGATGATGAGCAACGCGATGCCGCGGAGGAGGGCGAGCCACCACAGAAAACCAGGGGCCGACGGAGTCACGTACGTGGTGTGGTCCATCGCACCGTATCTCCGGAATGAACAGTGCCATCGCATTGTCAGGACACTGCGTTTGCGGTTTCCGTACGCTGCGTCCAACTGGCGGCAGCCAGAGCCTCTCTGATCAGCCCGACAGCCTCGTCGGGCAGAGAACCGTCCACCAGCTCAGCGATCCCGTGGAACCTCCCCAGATCGGCCAGCACCGTGTCGCGGTTGCCCTGGCTCACGAGCAGCGCCAGGCAGGTCCTGCCCGGCTGGATGGACTCACGCAGCTCCTTGACGAAGCGGTAGCTCACCCCCGACGCGACAAGATTCGCCATGAGAGCGGAGGTGCAGCCGTGCATGGCCTTCCCACCGATAGGCACGAGCAGAATCGTGCCCAAGAGGAGACCCCAGCCGGCGCCGCCGAGGGCGACCCGATCAGGGCTTGTGCTGCCCGTCTCCTCGAGACGCGCACGCCAGCGATGGTCCACGGTCACAAAAGTGGCGTCACGCACCAGCATCTTGCCCTCAAGCTGGAGCCGCATCACTGTGGCCAGGGCGTCCCGGGCTGCGAACCTGGTGTCAAAGCCAAGAACTACGACTTTCTGCCCGTCGCCCATTGGTAACCCTCCTTGGGTAGAGGAGTACTGCGGTGGCTCATCACGACCGACGATAGGCACGCAGGCCGCCGATCAATACCCCCGAGAGGATGCCTGGGGTCTCTGGTGAACAGCAGGTGGGCGGTTGCTGCCACCGTCAGTTCGCTGGAATGTGCGGGCCGCGGTCCATCAACTCGGGCATCGGACTGCAGCGGGCGCTGGCCGGCCAAGCCGGTCGTGTACTTCGATGGCGCCGTTGGCCGTCACCCGGCCGATGTACATGTCGCCGACCGCCACTCGAGTGGCGGCGTCCAGCCGGACGGGGCCGCACGGCGCCTCGACCTCGATGTTGGAGAAAGCCCGAAGCACGTCGGTGACCGCGGTGCGGCCGGCTCGAACGGCCGCCGCCGCATACATCTTCACAGCCACAGAGATCGCCTGCCCTGATGCGCTCAGGCTGCTGGCGGCGCCGAATCGGCGCTTGTACCTGGCAACGTAGTCGCGGCTGGCGGCGGTGTCCAGGTTGGCGAACCAGGGTTGGCTGGTCAGCGCACCGGTCAGGACGCCCGGATTCGCGGCCGCGTCCACTTCGTCCCATCGGCTCGCGACGACCAGGGCCCGCGATCCGCGGCGGCCCAGCTGCATGCCGAAGCGAACCGCATCGTAGCCAGACAGCAGCGACCAGAGCACGTCGGGGTTGAGCTCATAGGCGTCAGCCACCGCTGAATCGAGGTCGGCATTGCTGCGCACCGTGCGTATCGCTACCGGCGCCTGGCCGTGCCGCCGCAATGCAGTTCGGATTGAGTCCGCTGCGCTGCGAGACCATGCATCTCCCGAGCCGAGCACAAAGACGTGTCGCCCGACGTTCGCTACCACCCAGTCCACCATTGGGTCGACCTGCTGGCTTGGTAACCGGCCCGTGGCAAGGAGTCCGCCCCCACACAGCGCCGCCGGCTGCGGCGCCGCATCGATCAGCAAGCCGCCCAGACGCCCCACCTGTCGCACGACAGAGGTTCGATCCGCGTCGGCGAGTGTTCCCACTATGACGTCGACGGTGTGCTGGGTCAGCAGTCGGACGACCCGTTCCGTTGCGCTCTGTTCGTTGACTTCGACCAGCTTGACTGGTCGGCCCTGTAGACCGCCCGCCGCGTTCAACTCATCCAGGGCGAGTCGCATGCAGTTGCGCTCCATCTCCACGCGCGCCCTGAGACCGCCACCGTTCGACGGGATGAAGCCGACGCGAACGGAGTTAGCCCCGAGGGCCGGCTGCGCGCAACCGGGCAAGAGGTTGGCCAAAGCGAGCCCGCCGCCAATCACGACTGCGCTTCCGAGCAGCTGGCGGCGGGTCAGTCCCGATGTGGAGGTGCATGGCAGGTCCGCACCAACGACGAGGGCGTTGTCGGGGACTGAGCCCGCGCTTCCCTTCACAAGAGGAACCTCCTGAACTGTGATCTCACTGATGTCAGAACCCATCGAACCACCCGCGGTGTCGAGCGGAGACTGTCCATTGCTTGAGGGCGGCCCCCACAATCTGCTGGCCTTTCGCCTGGAGCCATCGGAAGGTGTCCAGGCTCTCGCCACTCGGGACTGCGGCTCGGCGAGAAGGAGCTGCGACTTACTCGACCGTCGGCCGAAAGGCTTTCCTAAGCTCTTGATCGATCTCAGCCAGCGCCTGTCTTGCTGCCTCGACTTCATCGTGGTAGGCGATGAACCCGTGGATCATGCCGTTGTACCGGCTGACCTTCACAGGGATTCGGCTGCCTCGCAGCTTCTCGCCGTACGCCTCGCCCTCGTCGCGCAGCGGATCGTGCTCGGCGGTGATGATGAGAGCGCGTGGCAGCCGCGCGTGGTCCTGAGCACGGAGAGGCGACACAAGGGGGCTCCCGCGTTCGAGCTCCGTGTTCAAGTAATGACCGGCGAACCACGTCAGGGCTCGTCGTGTGAGCCCGTAGCCCTCAGCCTCCTCGCTCATCGAGGGCCAGTTGCGGGTGAGATCGGTGTTCGGATACAGGAGCAGCTGGTGCCCGAGCCTCGGACCCCGCTGGTCGCGGACCAGGAGCGCGACCACGGCCGCGAGGTTACCGCCGGCACCCTCGCCGGCCACACCGATTCGTTTGGGGTTGCCACCTAGTTCAGCTGCGTGCGCCATCACCCAGGAGGTGGCGGCGAGGGCGTCCTCGACGGCTGCTGGGAACTTGTGCTCAGGGGCGAGCCGGTACTCCACCGAGACCACGATGCATCCCGTCGCGGCGGCCAGCGCGCGGCAGAATCGATCGGAGATCGCGATGCTGCCAACGACCCATCCACCGTCGTGGAAATACACGATGATCGGCGGGGCCGCGCGGGCAATCGGTCGATATACACGGATCGGGATGCTCGCCCCAATTGGCCTCGTGACGCTGCCATCCACGACGTCGGCAGGGCCGTTTACGGGTGCCGGCAATTCCGCGAACAGAGCCGCTTCGGCGTGCCGGGCCTCTGCAACCGTCATATCCGCCGTCGCTCGCGCCCCGCCGGACCGCTCAAGGATTGCCGCGATCCGCGGGTCGAGCGGCATCGAAGCTAACCTCGACCCACTCGCCACCCCCCGAATCAGCGAGAGGCGAGGTCGGCGCAGGCAATCGGCGTGTCCCCCGTCCCTGTCATTGTGGGGCCCTGGAGGACGGAGACGTCCCAACCTCCGGGCGGCACCTTGTATGCATGGTGGATCACAGTCGTCGCCACGGCGTCACCCGTGTGGTCGGCTGTGAGGACCTCCAGCGGGTACACGACCGAACCATTGCTTCCGCAGGTACCGGCATGGATGTCGGTCGGGTGAGTCGTCGCCGGCTGAAGCCCCGCGACCTGGAGCCGGATCGTGAACGAAGTGGGTGAGCTGGTCACCGTTGCGGTACCGGCGACCGAGCTACCGTGCTCCGAACTCAGCCGTTGGGTCAGAACCACCGGCGATGCCGCCACTCCGATCGGCGAGCGTTGGGAAGCCGCTGTGGCGCTGGACGCTGAGTGGCCACCGCAGGCGGCCACGGCTACCGGAACGATCATCGACAACACCAGTCGTTTGTACATACTCGTCATGTCCCTGCATCAGACGGCGGACGCGGAGCAACCGCCTACGGTGCGGATTGCGTTCGCTGTCGAGCCTAGGCACTGTCGGTGGATGCGGCGACCCGTGATGGCCAGTTCGCCGGCTCTGCTCATTGCCGGAGCGACGGCACGCCGGACGCTGTGAGGCGAGACCCCTGACCGGCAGGCGGGCATGGGACGTCTACCTCCACCTGGAGGTACCACTACTCTGTCAATGGCGAAACTGCGAGACACACAGCGGGAGATGTTCCCGATGCCTGCCTGCGCCGATGGGGCCAGTCTAGGGCCAGCCCGAGACCGACGCCGGGAAGGCCCACTGATAATGGGCGAATGGCTGCCCTCTCTTTCGCGACTTCCACGGCGACACGGGCGCGGGCTTTGGCGTCTCGCACCAGACGGGCTCGACCGGGGGCCGGCTGCCACCTATGAGGAATGGCACCCTGTCAGGGGAACGAGACGGACGAGACGATGCCGGGCAGCGCCTGGGCGAGAGGCTTTGCGAACAGGGCGATGAGTACGGCCAGGGCGGTCGCCCATATGATGCGCCACCCCCATCTCCTGTGGAAGATGAGTACGATGCCGCCGATCAGGACGGCCGGAAGCGCCAGCTCGATTATCAGTTTTTCGAGCCAGAACACCAGGGTAAACAGGAAGTCCAGCAGCTTCTGATTCAGCTCTCCCATTGCCTCACCGTTGCAAGGCCTTCAGTGTGGCCCGTGAGCCACCGAGGTCACGTCTTGCACAGGCGAGGTCGGGAGCTCTGTCAAACAGGGGGAATTCGGGACGTTTGAACCGAAAAGGAAGGGCTCCGATCGTCCGAAGACTTGCGCTAACCCTGCTGGTCATGGCCAGTCTGATCTTCGAATTCATTGCCACGCCGCCCAATCCAGTGCACGCCGCCGGCTGCATCTCAACGGCGGACTGCCTCTCCAAGATGACCCTCGACGAGAAGATCGGCCAGATGACCCAGGTCGCCCACAACTACCTGGCCTCACCCTCCGACATCACCGAATACAACATCGGAGCCCTGCTCAGCGGCGGCGGGGGCGGCCCCGTGGGCGTACGGGGCACCGCCTCGCAATGGGCGGACATGTACGACAGCTATCAGTCCTATGCACTGAAGACACGCCTGGGAATCCCACTCCTCTATGGAGTTGACGCGGTTCATGGGCACAACAACGTCTATGGCGCCGTGATCTTCCCGCACAACATCGGCATGGGCGCCTCACGCGACGAGGCCCTGGTTGCTCGCGAGGAGCAGGTCACGCGCGACGAGGTCCTCGGCACCGGGATCCCGTGGACGTTCGCTCCTTGCGTCTGTGTGCCGCGCGACAAGCGCTGGGGTCGCACCTATGAGGGCTTCGGCGAGGACACCGCACTCGTCCAGTCAATGGCGGGCGCGGCGATCCGGGGATTCCAGGGCGAGGCCCTCAGCCGGTCAACGGTCATGGCGACCGCGAAGCACTTCGTGGCGGACGGGGGCACGAAGTACGGAACCGGAGACAGCGGCTATCTGATTGACCAGGGCGATGCACGGATCACGCGGGCTGACCTGGATGCGGTCCATATGCCGCCCTTCCAGACAGCGGTCTCGACCAGTGCAGGTGCGGTCATGATCTCGTACAGCAGCTGGAACGGCGTCAAGAACCACGCCAACCGCTACCTCATCACAACGGTCCTGAAGGGTCGACTGGGATTCACCGGCTTCGTCGTGTCGGACTGGGCGGGGATCAACGAGATCTCCGCAGACTACGCGTACGCCGTCTGCACGGCGATCAACGCCGGGATCGACATGGTAATGCTGCCCGGCAACTACCGGAAGTTCATCACTATCGTGCGGACGCAGGTGAAGGCGGGCAAGATACGCATTTCGCGCATCGACGACGCCGTGACGCGCATCCTGAACGCGAAGTTCGCTCTAGGCCTTTTCAGCCATCCCTACACCGACCGCACTTTTACAGCCGAGGTCGGCTCTGCCCCTCATCGTGCCGTGGCGCGCCAAGCGGTGCGCGAGTCGTTGGTGCTCCTGAAGAACAACGGCGTCCTCCCACTGTCCAGGACAGCCCGGTACCGGATCGTGGTGGGCGGGAAATCGGCGGACAATCTCGGGTATCAGATGGGCGGGTGGTCCATCACCTGGCAGGGTCGAGGCGGGACAACCACAGTCGGGACGACGATCTGGCAAGCCCTGCGGGCCACCGCCGGCCCGTCGGTGCAGCTTCAGTACATAGGGACAAACGTCAGCAAGCCATTCAGTGGCGACGTCGGCATCGCGGTCGTGGGCGAGACGCCCTACGCCGAAGGCATCGGTGACACCTCGACCATGGCGCTCAGCGCCGAGGATGCAGCGGTGGTGAACGCGATCTGCTCACACACGAAGAAGTGCGTCGTCATCCTGGTCTCGGGCCGGCCGCTGATCATCGACAGCCAGCTGGCGCAGTCGAGTGCCTTCGTTGAGGCCTGGTTGCCGGGCACTGAAGGCGCCGGCGTGACCGACGTCCTTTTCGGCGATTATCCCTTCAGGGGCAAGCTGCCAGTCACTTGGCCGAGGGCTGTCGGCCAGGAGCCGCTAAACATTGGCGACGGCCAGACCCCTCTGTTCCCGTTCGGGTACGGGATCTCACCGGACTAGTCAGGCGCCGGCGGCCACATCGCGCTCGGGACCGCACTGGTCCCTCCCTGACGCCGACCCGGAGCCACGGCCGCACGGCGAGTGACCGCGCGACCGTGACCCCAGGTCCTGGGTCGCAAAGGCGGCGGTCGGGCCTGGGATCGACGGTGAAGCTGGGCTGTCTCCCAGCTCCGTCACCGCAGGCCTAACCGTCGCGCTTTACGGGTAGCGCCTTCGGCGCGTCAGGCGCCCTTCGTGACGCCCATGGTGGCTTCCTTGGCGGCACCCTCACCGTGCATGGCCTGGACAAGGTTTCCAAGGCTCAGCACGCCCACCAGCCGGCCGTCTTGAAGTACAGGCAACCGGCGCACCGCCTCACGCTGCATCATCTTGGCCGCCTTCTCGAGGTCGTCATTGGGCGTGACGCTGTGGACCCGAGCGGTGCTCATCACATGCCCGGCCTTCTCGTGGAGTACGTCCCCGTGACCTGCAGCCAGGCAGCGGACCACGATGTCACGGTCGGTGATGACGCCGACCACCTGGCTCCCCTCAGTGATCGGGATGAATCCACTGTCCTCTTTCTTCATCAGCCTTGCGACCTGAACGATTTCATCGTCGGGGCTCGCGGTCGATACCGTTTTAGCCATTGCTTCACGGACCTTCACGCCAGGCACCTCCTCTTAGACAGAATTTGCTGACTGGTCCTTCCCAATGGAAGCACCACGTCGCTCACGGAGCCCACTGCACTTTGCAAGAAAACGGCGGCTGTAACTTGCCACATGCCTCAGGGGCTGATCAGACGCGTCGAATCGCGACGAGCGGGAGTTGACGGCTTGTCCGTGCCTGGTACGTGTCATAGTCCGGCCAGATCCTGGTCATGATCTGCCACAATCGCGCTCGCTGCCCACCACGCACCACGCGGGCCACCGCCTCGAATTGCTCGGCCTCGACTTGCAGACGAACGTGTGGATTGGCGACCAAGTTCAGGTACCACTCCGGGTTGGCTGGGGCACCGCCCTTGGAGGCGACGACGACGTAGTCCTCACCGTCCTGGCCGTAGATCAGTGCAGTCCGGTGCCACACGCCAGTCTTGCGCCCACGCGTAGTCAGGAGTAGTGTCGTCGCCCCGTTCCACAGGTGGCCCTTCTTGCCGCCGGTCGCCACGTATTCCGAGATGTGGCTGGCGACCCATACCGTCGGATTGTCGACAACCTCTGGCCCGTCAGCATCCGCAGATGAATCCACTGTCCTCGCGCCCATGCAATCATCGCCCGCCGGAACAGCCCACTGCACTTTGCTAGACAGCTGCGCCTGCAACTTGCCATTCTCTGGCTCATCTCGGCCCGCTGGCCAGATTCCTCGACCTTACTGTGAAGGCGGTGACGCCCTTCTCGGAGGGGACGAAAACCATGCCTGCAGCCGCTGCCGGCGTCGCAAAGTGATTCCCGGAGCCGACGTTGTACGTAAAGATCGAGGTTCCCGCATCCGCGTCGTTTGCGTGTAGGACGTGACAGCGGTCCAGCCACCAAACGGTCCCGGCAATCACGATCGGCGGCTCTGCATCGCATCCGGCTGCAGTTTTCTGCCAGCCGCCGCGGCCTGGTAGCAGGAGCGACGGGCCCGCCAGTCCCAGTCGCAGCGCAAAAAGGCCGCCCTGGCATCCCACGAACACGTGCCGCCCGTCGAAGGCGGCGCCGCCTCGACATTCACCGGCGTGGAGGTCGGCCGAAAACGGCGCCGGCGCCGTGTGGCCGAGCGACGACTCCCTCAGCAGATACACCCAGCCGGCCTTTCCACTCTGGAAGATGAATCCGGTGTCAGCAAGAACCGTAGGAACGATGGCTCCGATGTCGTTGTCGAAGCAGTCGAGCTCCCGCCAGTTTGGCGGCGTCCAGTAGTCGACTGGCCTTAGCGCTAAGACGGGGGACAGCCGAATCACCGTGTCCTGAAAGTGGAACCCGGCACCACAAAACGATCCCCGGAAAAGCGCGTTGCCGCTCGCGGCCAACAGGTCGCCGGTGCCGCCGACAGCCAGTCCGCCGGCCGCCCAGAACCCGCCACCGGTCACATCTCCACTTGTGTTCTGAAAGGACAGCATCTGGCCACCGTCAGCGGCCACCACCGACGTGATGATGCCGTGGAAAGTGCCACAGTCACCTGGCCTGCCGCCGAACGGGATATACACGCGGCCGCCCGTCAGTGTGAGCGCGCCGCGCTGGTTGTAGCCATCGATGTCCGCGCCGGGACCATCGACTCGAACGTGGAACACGAGAGAGCGTGTGTCAAGATCGATGGCGAAGAGCCAGGTCTGAAAGCGTGGCGTGCCACCGGCTGTGTCCACGACACCGACCGCATAGAGCCGCGAGTTGGTCGGGTCGATCACCGGGGTGCTGGTAATGCCCAGCGGCACGATCGCGGTGCAATGGATGATCGGATTTATTGCCGGTGCGGCCAGCTTGAGGTGCCACACAATCCTGCCGGTCGATGTGGAGAGAGCGTATAGGCTGTCATTCTCGGTTACCACGTACACGAGGCCACGGAAGATCAGCGGCTCCGCGTATACCGGGCCATCGAGGTTGTTCCGTGCCCAGGCCAGGGCAGCTCCACGGGGTTTGGCACCCTCGGAATCGTTCGCGGCGCGACTATTGTCGAGATGGTACGTCGTCCAGTCAGCGCTGACGGTGGGAAGAAAAAGGTGTCCCAGTAGGGCGACCATCACCGGGAATACGAGCAAGACTCCCGGCAAAACGAGCAACCATCGCGGTGGAGGCAGCTTCACAACAGCGCGTCTCAAGCATCGAGCGGCTCGTCGCCGGTCGACACCTGTACTTGCGGGAGCTAACCCCCTGCTTGGAAGAGTAAGTGGCGAGGCTCCGGCGATCGGCTGGCCCGCCAGGCCCGAGCAGCAGGCGGTCGGGGACCACTAGCGGTCCGGTTAGATCAGAGCGGGAGGGTCACCCTCTCCGGCCGAAATCCGAGGCCCACGATCCGAGCCGGCCAGTGTTGCAGGACGGGCATCCGGAGCAATATTCGGGCTGCCAACGGCATCCCGGTGTTCCGTCCTGCCAGGACCGGCTTGATCACCGTCGACTGCAGCAGCGCCTGGAAGTGCTGAGTAAACACGGTCGGCCGGCGCCGGCGTCGTTCGACCCGTGCCAGCAGCTTGTCTACAGGGTGCCCACGCAGCAGGGCGCCGACCAGTATGTTGTGCGCGGCCACCGCATCCTGGATGGCAAGGTTGAGGCCGACCCCGCCGATTGGACTCATCGCGTGGGCGGCATCCCCAATCAAGAGCAGCCCCCGCCGCCACCAGCGGCGGACATGGTTTGAGCGGACCGTCAGCAGCTTGACGTCGCTCCAGTCGCGGATCTCCTGCACCCGGGAACCAAGCTCCGGTGCGAGCTGGACAAGGCTCTGGCGAAGGGAATGGATCCCTTCTCCCAACACGTCTTCACTGGCCCCTTTGGGGATGACGTAGGCGACCTGCCAGTAGGCGCCGCGGTTGAGAAAGACGGCGACGTGCCCATGACACAGGCGAGCCTGAATGGCCTCAGATTCGTTGGGCCAGCGCGTGAGCCGAAACCAGAAGACGTCCACGGGCGACGACGTCTCATCAACCGGGATGCCGCTCTGCTCCCGGACGACAGAATCACGCCCGTCCGCTCCGACCGTGAGCAGTGCATGGATCTCGCCATCGCCATCTGGACCGCGGAAGCGGACGCCGGCTACGCGGTCATGCTGGACGACCAGGTCGGTGACCTCCGTCTCCATCCGTAGGTGGAAGTTCGGAAGCTGTCGCCCAGCGCTGGCAAGGAGCTCGAGGAAGTCCCACTGAGGCACGAAGGCCACGAAGTCGTATGGGGACCCGATCTTGCTGAGGTCCACCTTCAGCAGCCCCCCACCGGTTGGCACGATGGTCTGTCTCACCTTGCAGTGGGGCAGGGAGAGGAAATCGTCGATCAGGCGCATGTCATCCAGCACATGCATTGTGGACGGGTGTACGGTGTCACCCCGGAAGTCGCGCAGGAAGTCGGAATGTTTCTCCAGAACAGTCACATCGACCCCGGCGCGAGCAAGCAGGAGTCCGAGCATCATGCCCGCCGGACCCCCGCCGGCGATGCAACAGGTATGTGCATGGGGCACCGCCCGCGCACTGCGGGGCCGCACCATTTCGGTCAGCTCTTCATCGACCTCGGTGCGAGGCCGCTCTTCAATCTGAATCGACATTGATCAGTCCTCTACTCTCCGCCACTCGTTGGCAATTCGCCCCTCAGAGACACAGCCTATGAACGCGACAATCTGTTCTCGACTGTCGCGCGACACTCCGCGAACCCTGATAAAGAGCAGAGTGAACAGAGTCCGGGGGGAGCGGTGGTCGGCGCTCGAGTCGGGTCGACCCACCAAACGGATGGGATGGAATTCGCTCATTTGAGAGTCGTCGTTGGCCCTCAATGACGAGTACCGTCCCACCTGATGGCGGGCCGCAGCTCAGGAAACCATGCCCGCGGGAGACTCTGGTGACACAGGCTCCGATAACGACAAACACGGTGACAAGCGGACCGACCATTTACGGCCGTGCATCGAACCCGGGCGATCTGGGTCTCGACGTCTTGGCGGCTGCCCTCGTCAGAGACTCCCCGGATGGGATCACCTTGATGGGCACCGACCGCCGCTACCTGTACGCCAACCCTGCCGCATGTCAGATGATCGGATATCCGCTCGAAAGCTTGGTGGGCCGGGACTTCCTGGCGGACGTTCCGGAGTGCAGCCGGCAATCTGCGCTGGCGTACTTCGACAACGCCTGTAAGGGAAAAGTGTTGCGGGGACCGCATGTCGTCCGCAGGCCAGACGGTTCCGAGCTGCCTGTCGAGGCTACAGCCACCATGGTAAGGCTCCGCAAGCGGCTGATTGCGGTGGTCCTCAGAGACATCAGCGAGCGGCTCACACAGCAGAGAAGGGCGGCCGCGCTCGCTCAGGCAACTGCCAGTGTCGTGATGAACGATTCGATCGATGCGACCGTCCAGTCGCTCGCCGAATGCGCAATGAACGGCACTCAGGCGCTGGCGGCGTACGTGACATTCGGCGACGAGGATGACCTGGCCATCTCGGTCGGCGCGGCAGGCTTGCCTGACGGCTTTCGAGAAGCTATTCGCCTCGGCGGTTGGGTGCGCGCATTCGTCGCATGTCATGGACCGTCATCGGATCAGCGGGTGGTCGTCTTCGCGGACGGGCGGCAGCAGCTCGAAAAGAGGGCGAGGGGAGCGCCCGTGACGGACTCAATCAGGTCGCTCCCCTGGCAGGCGACCGCGTTCGCGCCTTTGACCTACCGCGGCGCGATCGTCGGACTGCTGGGTGCGCTCTATCGCGAAGGCGAGCTTCCGTCCGAAGCGGAAACGACGTTCCTGGCAACGCTGGCTGACCAGGCGGCGATTGCTGCCGCGAACGCCAAGTTGATCGCTGTCACGCAGGAGAAGGCGGCGCTCGAGGAGCGGCAGCGACTGGCGCGAGAGCTGCACGACTCCCTCTCGCAGGCGCTTTTCGGGATCCAGCTGGGCGCGAGGCGGGCGCGCGAGCTGGTGGAACGAGACAATGCCGGAGCTGCCCAACAGATTGACTACACGCTGAAGCTCGCCGAAGCAGGACAGGCCGAGATGCGTGCACTGATCTTCGAACTGCGGCCGGAATCGCTCGAAGCGGAGGGGCTGGTTCTGGCGCTCGAACGGCAGGTCGAGGTGCTTCGGACTCGGTACAACATCGCGGCGAGTGCCATTGCCGATCGCGAGCCGATCACACCGCTCGAGGTCAAGCAGGCCCTATACCGAATCGTCCAGGAAGCGCTGCAGAACACCGTAAAGCACGCACATGCCCGGCACGTCGACGTTCATGTGGAGGCAAAAGACGGCACGGTGGTGCTCGCGGTCCAGGACGACGGGGTCGGCTTCGATCCGGAAGTGACGTTCCCCGGGCACCTGGGGCTGCACACGATGCACGAGCGCGCTCAGGGGGTCGGAGGCTCGCTCGAAGTCGTGAGCACTCCAGGCCGAGGCACTCGAATTGTGGTCAGCGTTCCTTCGCCAGGGAATGGATCGACCGGATGACGCTGGTCAGGTCGGCTGCGCCACCGCACTGCTAGACAGCTTCAGCAGGTCGCCGAGCATGTCCAATCCAGAGGGGCCCGCTAGCCACAGGGCCACCAGGAAGTAGTCAGCGGGAGGAGAGTTGCAGCCTTCGAGCCAGCGGCGGATATGGACCGGGCGGACGCGGTCTGTCCGGGTTGTCCGGTTTATCCACTGGGCAGCTTCCTGATCGGAGCATCCCGCCAATTCCAGGAAACGTCGGAACGCGTGGCCGACCAGGAGGAGCGGATCCTGCAGCTCGTCGAACTCCTGGCGCGTAGTCGCATCCGAATCATGAAGTCGGACGATTGCCCCCACAGTTCTGCTCCTATCGTGCTAGATCTACCCCCCAACGCCGCGGTACCATACGGCGGCGACAATCTGTTGTCAACCGGTCTGGGCAATTTTTGACCAGAGATAGGACAAATGTCCCAGGGCAGATGTCCTGAGGCAGGCTTCCGGCAAGCCATGCGCTATCCCGGCCCGACTTCTCGTCCTTTCTTGCGCTCGCGGAGATCGTCCATGAGCTTCTCGAGAGTGGCGCCCTCGGGCAGTGGCTTGTGCTCCAGCTCCCAACCGAACATGGCCGCCAACTCCCAGAGTTGCGCTTCCAGGGCGCCAATGCGCTGTTCGTGGTCTTCCACTCGCTCCGCGAACTTGGCCTCCAGCGCCTCTCCAAGGACAAAACGGTCGACGGAGAGCCCCGACAACTCGGCGACAGCAAATAAAACCTCAGGTGCGGGCTGCTTGGGGTTCTTCTTCTCCGCCCAGGAGCTGACAGCACGCACGCTGTACTCGGTCCCGTCCGGCGCCCGCAGTCCCGCATTCTTCAGAACCAGCTGAGCCCGCTTGGCACCACCCATGGCCTGGATGGCGTCGGCGAAGAACTCCCGGACGAGCTCGCCCATTTGCTTACGGAGTGAGGGATCGACCACCGCAGTTGCAGAGAGAGTTTCACGAGCATCGTCAACTGATGCACATAACCTCTTGACATGCTGCGTACTATGGGTGTATATCTGGCACCGCTGATGCTCATTCGTACTGTTCGTACGGAATTGAGCGGCGCTGGGGCTGCACCGGCGGGGCTGAAACGCTCCCTGCGTGCTGTCCAACAACACGGCGTGTCATGCCCCGCCAGGTTGCAGAGGCGGACACGAGTCAGTCGTACAGGGGAGTCGCCGATGCAGCCAGGCGGCTCCCCACTCGAGGTGAGGGCGCGATCGTTCAGTGGATTCAGCCGCTGAGAGGGGATGAACAAGGATCGCGCCCTCGCTTCGAGTACCAGTGGAGGTGGTCGATGATCGCGAGGCAGGTGACGGAGGCAGAGCAGGACGACCTGTACTTTGCGCTGGGCGTCCTGCGGGGGGTGGCGGAGACGACGACAAGCACGGAGATGCGGCTTCGTCTGATTCGCATCGAACAGATACTGTGGGCCTTGATCCAACAGCGACCGGTCACCTGAGCGACGATCTCTCCCCCATAGGCCCCAAGAAGCCCGCTTCGCGGGGTGGGAAGTCGGGGGAGTACCCGGCGAAGCGGGGGGGCTGGCTGTGGATCGATAGACCGAGCGCTGAGCCGGGGAGGGAATCCCCCGGCTACCGTGCGCCAGCCGGATCGATCAGGGGTAGCTCATCGTAGGAGTTTGTCGACGGTGATCGGCAGGTCGCGCACGCGGATGCCGGTGGCGTGGTGCACGGCGTTGGCAATCGCCGCCGTGGTGCCGACGTGGCCCAGCTCGCCCATACCCTTGGAGCCCATCGGGTTGACGTAGGGGTCCTCTTCATCCACCCAGTCCACCTCGACTGAGCCGACATCGGCGTTGGTGGCGATGTGGTACTCGGCGAAGTCATGGTTGACCACGTGCCCGAACCGTGGGTCGAGCACACTCTCCTCGTGCAGCGCCATCGAGAGCCCCATGCTCATGCCCCCGAGCAGCTGGGAGCGGGCGGTCTTCGGGTTGATGACCTGGCCCACAGCGAAGACCCCCAACAGCCGGGGCACCCGCACCTCCCCCGTGTGCTCGTTCACCCTGACCTCGGCGAACTGGGCCCCGAAGCTGTGCATGGCGAACCGCCCGACGTGGGGATTGTCCGGCATGTCGGCGGTGACCTCGAGCCCACCCGCCGGGACGGTTCCGCCGTGGTCGGACTCCAGTCGCGCGCGCAGCAATCGGGCCGCTTCGACGACAGCCGAACCCCAGGATGTGATCCCCGACGAGCCGCCGGCCACCGAGGCCGGGGGCAGCGCCGAGTCCCCGATCCGCAGGTCGACGTTCGCCATGGGCACATCGAGCGCGTCGGCGGCGATCTGGGCCAGAGCGGTCCAGGTGCCGGTGCCGATGTCCGCGGCGCCGATCAGCACCGCATAGCGCCCTTCGGAGTCGACCCGGATCGTCGTGGCCGACCCGGGAAGCCGGAAGACCGGGAAGGTCGATGCCGCCACCCCGGTGCCTACCAGCCAGCCTCGGTCGCGGCGGGCCCGGGGTGTCGGGTCGCGCAGCTCCCATCCAAACCGGCGGGCGCCCTCGCGCAGGCAGGTCACAAGGTTCCGCCTGGAGAATGGCAGGCCGGACTCGGGATCAACCGTGGGCTCATTGCGAACTCGGAACTCGATGGGGTCCAGGCCGCACGCGATCGCCATCTCGTCCATGGCCGACTCGAGGGCGAACATGCCCGGAGCCTCTCCCGGCGCCCGCATGATCGTTGGCACTGGGACGTCCATCGCCACCAGCCGGTGGGTGGTTCGCCGGTTGGGCGCCGCATACATCATCCGCGTCACGACCGCCGTCTGCTCCGCGAACTCCTTGATCCTCGAGGTCTGCTCGACCACGTCATGGGCGATCGCCGTGAGGCGGCCGCCGGAGTCGGCACCAAGCCGGATGCGCTGAACAGTCGGGGTCCGGTAGCCGACGTTGCAGAACATCTGCTGGCGTGTAAGGGCGAGCTTCACCGGCCGATTAGCGACGAGCTGGGCGGCCATTATGACGAGCGTCAGGTTCGGATGCATGAACACCTTCGATCCAAAGCCGCCCCCGACGTATGGGGAGATGACGTGCACGCGCCTCGGGTCGAGGCCGAACAGTCGAGCCATGGACGTCTGGACGTTGTGCACTCCCTGTGAGGAGTCATAGAGGGTGAGCCGGTCGTCGGTCCAGATGGCAATCGTGGAATGCGGCTCCATCGGGTTGTTGTGCTCCATCGGCGTGCTGTAAGTCGCGTCGAGCGTCACGGCGGCCGACGCCAGGGCGGCGTCGACGTCGCCCAATGCGGTGTCGGCCGGAAAGCCGGCATTGACCAGCTCGGGAGCGTAGGTGTCACCGCGGTCGGGTCCGAACTCAGCGTCGTGAGGCCGCTCCGCATAGTCGAGCCGGACCAGGCCGGCAGCATGGCGGGCGATCTCCGGCGTTTCAGCGACAACGCCGCCGACGTACTGGCCGCGGAAGGCGACCTCGCCGGACTGGAGGATCGAGATCTCCGCGTCATCGGTCCAGGCGAGCCGAGGGGCATTCTCGTGAGTGAGCACTGTCAGCACGCCGGGCTCGGCCATCGCGGCGCCCGCGTCGACGGCGGTGATCTGCCCTTTGGCGATCGCGGCCTGGAGGGGGTAAAGGTAGGCCGGGCCGGTCACGAGCTGCTCGTAGGCGTACGTCGCGCTGCCTCTGACCTTCTCGGGGCCATCCACACGGTCGACCGCGGCCCCGATGGCGCGGGTCGTGATGGTTGTGGCACTCATCGCTCCGCCTCCACGATGTCCAGCAATGTGCGCACGACGGCCTCGCGCGCGAGCGGAACCTTGAAGCCGTTGCCGGCCAGGGGCCGGGCGGCGGCGAGCTCAGCCCCGGCGGCGTCGCGGAAACTCCGCTCGGTCGCGGGCGCGCCCCGTAGAGCCTCCTCGGCCCTCGTCGCCCGCCAGGGCGTGTGCGCCACACCGCCCAGCGCCAGGCGTGCGTCGCGCACGACGCCATCGGCCACGTCGAGTGCCGCGGCCACCGAGACCAGGGCGAACGCGTAGGATGCCCGGTCGCGCACCTTGCGGAAGCGCGACCTGGCCGCGAAGGCCAGCGGCGGAAGGTCCACGGCCGTGATGAGCTCACCGTGCTCGAGCACGGTGTCGCGCTCCGGCTCCTCGCCTGGCAGCCGGTGCAGCTCGGTCAGTGGGATCCTCCGCGGCCCGGTCGGGCCCTGCGCGAGCACGGCCGCGTCGAGTGCGACCATGGCCACCGCCATGTCCGAGGGATGGGTCGCAACGCAAGCCTCCGACCAGCCGAGGATCGCGAGCTGGCGTTGGAAGCCCTCACGGGCCGAGCAGCCAGACCCGGGCTCACGCTTGTTGCACGGCGTGGTGACGTCCTGGAAGTACACGCAGCGTGTGCGCTGCAGTAGGTTCCCGGCGGTGGTGGCGAGATTGCGCAGCTGCCCCGAGGCGCCCGCGAGGAGGGCCTCGGAGAGCATGGGATAGCGGCGCCGGATCGCTGGGTTGGCGGCGAGGTCGCTGTTGGGCACCGCGGCCCCGATCCGCAGCCCTCCATCCGGAAGTTCCTCGACCCGGTCAGAGGTGAGGTGCCTGACGTCCACCAGCACGTCGGGTGCGGCCACCTCCAGCTTCATGAGGTCTACGAGGTTCGTGCCGCCGGCGAGAAAGGCGCCTCCCGGTGCCTCGACCAGCATCGCGACCGCACCGGACACGTCGTCAGCGCGCAAGTAGCGGAAGGGCTTCACCGGTGCGCCACCGCCGCGATTGCCGGGACGATGTTGGCGTAGGCAGCGCACCGGCAGAGGTTGCCGCTCATGCGCTCGCGGATCTCCTCGTCGTCGAGGGCCACGCCGTCGTGGTCCGACTCACTGGTCACCACGCTCGGCCAGCCGGCGTCGACCTCCCTGAGCATCCCGACCGCCGAGACGATCTGGCCCGGCGTGCAATAGCCGCACTGGAAGGCGTCGTGCTCGATGAACGAACGCTGCAGGGGATGTAGATTCCCGTCGCGGGCAAGCCCCGCGGCGGTGACGATCTCCGCGCCCTCGTGCGCCACCGCGAGTGCGAGGCAGCTGTTCGCGCGCCGCCCGTCCAGCAGGACGGTGCAGGCCCCGCACTGCCCGTGGTCGCAGCCCTTCTTGGGACTCGTGACCCCCAGGCGCTCGCGTAGGGCATCCAGCACCGTCGTGCGGGTGTCCACGGTCAGCCTGTGCTCCGTCCTGTCGACGCGGAGCGTGATCTCGACTTCCACGGTCATCGCCTCCCGAGGCTCACGGGGGTACCGACGGTTACTCGTTTACGGCTTCAATCTGAGGGCGGTCACACACCCCAGCGCCTGCGAATCACCAGGTGCCCAGCACCTGCATTGACCGTACCGGCGCACTCGTGAATCGAGGATCGGCCTGGCGGCGCCCAGGTGGTCTAATCACTGCAACATTCCCGGAAACAAGAGGGAGGACGTTGCGATGCTGTTCGAGCTGAGGCAGTATCGGGTGTATCCCGGTCAGCGTGACAGGTGGGTCAAGTTCATGGAGGAGGTGATCATCCCCTTCCAGGTCTCAAAGGGCATGGTCGTCGTCGGCAGCTTTGTTGCCGACGACGATCCAGACGCCTACGTATGGATCCGGCGGTTTGAGAACGAGCAGGAGCGCGAGCAGCTCTACAAGGCGGTCTACGAGAGCGACCACTGGAAGAACGAGATTGCGCCCCGCGTGTCCGAGATGCTCGACCGGCCTCAGATGGTCATCACACGCTTGCAGCCCACGCCCAGGTCAGTCATCCACTGAGCTTGCGGCGGCGGACTCCTGTCCACTCGGCAGGCCCCGGTAACGCGAGGCCGCAGGCGCAACACTGAATGATGAGGTCATGACGACGCGAACACGGAGCGCGGAGAGCCCCGGCCCGATGAGGAGTCGGCCGATCGCTGATTACGCGCTCATCGCTGACTGCCGGTCGGCGGCGCTCGTGAGCCGGCAGGGATCCGTTGACTGGTTCTGCCCGGGCCGTTTCGACCGCCCTTCGATCTTCGGCCGTTTACTCGACGACGCAGCCGGGCACTGGTCGGTCGGGCCAGATGGCGACGCAGAGGTCAGCCGCCGTTATCTCGAGGGCACGATGATCCTGGAGACGACCTTTCGGACGCCCACCGGCACCCTCCTCCTGCTCGACGGCATGGCCGTGGGACCCGATGAGTACGGCCACGAGCTGGGGCAGGGCTCGCCCGGCGTTCTGCTCCGGCGTGCCAGCTGCATCAGCGGGACGGTGGACCTGCGCCTGGAGTTTGCGCCGCGTCCGGAGTACGGCCTCGTCCACCCGCTCCTCGCTCGCGTTGATGGAGGAGTCCTGGCGAAGGGCGGCGCCGACGTCTTGATGCTGTCCTGCGCCGCGTCGCTCGAGCTGAAGCACTCAGTAGCGCGCGGCACCATGACACTGGCATCCGGCGAGGCGGCCGGCTTCGCGCTGGCGCATCAGACCAGCTCAGAGCCCATCCCGCCGGTGTGGTCACCCGAGACGGTGAACGAGCGGCTGGACGACGCGATTCGGGGCTGGCGCACGTGGTCTGACATACATCAGGGATATGAGGGGCCGTGGCGAGAGCTCGTGCACCACAGCGGTCGCGTGCTGCAAGCCCTGACCTTCCAGCCGACGGGTGCCATCGTGGCGGCGCCCACCACCTCCCTTCCGGAGGCTGTGGGCGCCGGACGCAATTGGGACTACCGGTTCACATGGGTCCGCGACGCGAGCCTGACGCTCGAGGCACTCTGGGTAGCTGCCTGCCCGGACGAGGCTCACCGCTTCTTTTCCTGGATGGCGGGAGCTGCGGCGGCGCGTGTCCACGAGATGGACCTCCAGATCATGTTCGGAGTCGGTGGTGAGCACGACCTGACGGAGCGGGAGTTGAAGCACCTGGCGGGCTGGCGCGAGAGCCGGCCGGTCCGGATCGGCAACGGGGCCTGGAACCAGAGGCAGCTCGACGTCTATGGCGAGCTGCTGAGTGCTGCTCGCAGGCTTCGCGAGCAGCTGGGTTCCCTGGACGAGCCAACGAGGGATTTCCTGGTCGAGGTCGCCGAGACCGCAGCTGAGCGCTGGCAGGAAGCGGACCAGGGCATTTGGGAGGTGCGTGGCGATCCGCGCCACTTCCTGTACTCCAAGCTGATGTGCTGGGTGGCGCTCGATTGCGCCATCGACCTAGCTCCGCAGCTCGGTGGGATGGACAAGATCGAGCGCTGGGACGACACACGGCAGCAGATCAGGCAGGCGATCCTGACACAGGGCTGGAGCCAGTCCACGGGTGCGTTCACACAGTCCTTCGACTCGGAGGAGCTGGACGCCAGCGCACTGATGGTGCCCATCGTGGGGTTCCTGCCGGGGACCGATCCCCGGGTCCGTTCCACGATCGACAGCATTGACGCCCGGCTGACCGACGCCCGCGGCCTCGTTTATCGATACCGCGCGCCAGATGGCCTGGAGGGGGAAGAGGGGACCTTCCTGGTCTGCACCTTCTGGCTGGCTCATGCGCTGGCGCTGGCAGGCGAGATCGATCGCGCGAAACGGAAGTTTGAGCAGGCGATCTCTTATGCCAACGACGTCGGCCTGCTCTCCGAGGAGGTTGCGCCTGGTAGCGGAGAGCTCCTTGGCAACTATCCGCAGGCCTTCAGTCACATCGGCCTGATCAATGCTGCGTGGGCCATCTCCCAGGCTGATCATTCTGTTAGCGGCGATCTGCACGGCAATCCGGCGCAAGCTCTCAGCAAGGGATGATGCTGTCGAGGCCGAGGGTGAGCTCGAGATACGGTGGCGCGGCCCAGGCTCGGATGGTGCGCGCTCGGCGGCAGTGATCGAGTCAGCCGCGGCCGTCGAGCAGGACGGTCCAGCGCTCGACCCGGGCGGGACGCAGCATGCCGCTCATCGCCCACGGATCCTCAGCCAGCCGCTCGCGAATCGCATCCACGGACTCCGCCTCGATGATAAGCAGCACCTCGCGGTCGCCCTCGAGCGGGCCTCCGAGCACGACGAAGCCCGCGTCCACGAGGCCGTCCATGAAACGCGCGTGCTCGTCCCAGCCCGACTGCTCGCGCAGGTCACGCGACCAGTCCCAGGGCCCGCCGCGCGTGAGCCGAACGACGTATCGCGCCACGCGCCAAAGGGTACCCGGCTGAGTACGCGACCTCAACCAGCCGCGATTCAGCCCGGGCTTAGATCAGAGGTGGGTCTTGAACCACCCCACGGTTCGGGTCATGAAGTCGAGCCGCTGGCTCGGCCGAGCCTCAGGGGACACGAAGAAGAGGTGTGACGCGCCCGGGTACAGCGCCAGCTCTGTCTCGCACCCGGCTTCGTGCAGGGCGGTGTACAGCTGGTGCCCCTGCCCAACCGGGCAGCGGTCGTCGGCCTCGCCCTGCACGACGAGCGTGGGTGTGCGGGCTCGGTGCGCGAACGTGGAGGGAGAGCGGTCACGGTACCAGTCGGGCCGCTCGTATGGCGACCCGCCCCACTGGACGTCGTCCCAGACGTAGCCGATGTCACTGCTGCCCCAGTGCGACTCCAGGTCGAAGCATGGCGCTCCGACCACAGCGGCGCGGAAGCGGTCTGTGTGGCCGATCGTCCAGGACGTCATGTAGCCGCCGTAGCTGTATCCGAAAATGCCGACCCGGTCTGCGTCCACGTACGGTCGTTCCAGCGTTGCGTCGAGGACAGCCATCAGATCCAGGTAGTCCTCGCCGCCCCAGTCGCGGAAGACCAGCCCCGCAAATCGGCGGCCGTAGCCGGCAGACCCCCGCGGGTTGGCGAAGACGACCAGGAAGCCAGCCGATAAGAGAGCCTGCTGGTGCGGCACGAAGCCGTAGCCGTACCAGCTGTTCGGACCGCCGTGGACGTCGAGCACGACCGGGTAGCGACGGGAAGGGTTGAAGTCGGGCGGCCGAAGCAGCCAGGACTCGATGGTTTCACCAGCCCGCACGACGTCGAACCGTTCCCAGCCGGCTCCAGCGGCTTCGCGTCCGGCGACCGCTTGGACTTCCCCATTGCCGAGGTCCACCGCTGCGATCTCAGACTGCCGATCGAGGCTGCTCCTGGCCATCGCGAAGCGCCGGCCGGAGCGGTCGGAGCTGAAGCCAACGATCACTGACTGCCCCGCGGAGACCATGTCAACCTGGCCGCTTTCGCAGTCCAGCCGGTAGAGCCCGCACGCACCCGCACGGACGCCGCAGAAAATCGCGGTTCGTTCGTCCCGCCAGATCGGCATTGACGGCGGCTGCGGTATGGGAATGACCGCCACCAGCGGGTTCACCTGGGGGTCGTCCGTAAGGCGCGACGTCTTGCCTGTCGCCACATCATGGCGGTAGAAGTCGAGCTGGTAAGTGCGCTGAGGGTCAGCCGCAATGAGGATCTGAGCGCCAGAGGGCGACCAGGCCCACAGCGAGACCGGTCCGCCCTCAGGGCCCACCGGTTGAGTGTGTCCTGTGGCTGCGTCGACCAGCGCCAGCCGAGGGCGGAAGGCTGGGCCGAACATGGCCGCCAGCCGCCTGCCGTCAGGCGACCACTGGGGCAGCGCGTAGTCATCCGAACCGCCGGTCAGGCGCCGGTCCTGTCCGGTAGCCACTTCAACCACGAAGATCTGGCTGCGTGCCTCACCGGCGAACCCGACCCCATCCATCTTGTAGTCGCGCCGTCGTGTCACCCGCACGGAGGGACCACGCTTATCGGCATCGGCCTCGTCGGGGTTAGCGGGATCGAAGCTGCAGGTGTACGCGATCCGCGTTCCGTCGGGGGACCACGCAAGCCCGGCGATCGGGCTCAGGTGACGTACCAGCATCCTGGGCTCGCCGCCGTCCGCCGCGACGACGAAGATTGCGTGAGGCTCCGCCCGGTCGGAGACAAAGGCGACATGGCTGGAGTCGGGCGACCACCGAGCGAGCGTGTCCAGATGACCCGAGTCTGTCAGCTCTCGCCTGTTCGCGCCGTCCCAGGAGCAGGTCACCAGGTGGCTGCGGGCGGCGTCGGCATCCCGGTCGGCCGTCAAGACGCGGTACAGGATGCGCTCTCCATCGGCTGAGACCTGCGGGTCCAAAACGAGCTCGCTGCCGAATGCCAGCAGCTCCGGATCGACGCGTGGGGCGGCGGTCTGACTCGACATTCGCCCAGTATCGCCCTCCGCATCGAATGTGCGAACGTTGTCGTCGTGGTGCCGCTTGCTCGGGTGTTGACCTTGGCAGCGTCGGGTGCCGCAATCGCGGCGTCGGGGTACGTCGGGTTGGTGACGGGCGCTGTGTCGGTCGATCTGGGTCTTGGCCGCCGCCTTCGGTCGCTCGGCCCGCAGATGATCGACATCGAGGCACCGCGCGAGGTGGTCTTTGGCGTGATCTCGCAGCCCTACCTGGGACGGCCGACCCGTGCTCTGGCCGAGAAGGTCCGGGTGCTGGTGAAGGGCAGCGACATGGTCCTGGCTGCCCACTTCACGCCGGTCCATGGTCGCTTCAAGGCGCAGACCGTCGAAACCGTCCGCTTCAGTCCGCCCCAGCGAGTCGACTTCCGTCTGGTCCGGGGGCCGGTGCCGCACGTCGTCGAAGAATTCACGCTGAGCGAGCAGGGAACCGGAACCCGCCTGGAGTACCGTGGCGAATTGGGCACCGATGGCTGGGGGCTTGGGCAGCGGTGGGGCGCAGCAGTGGCGCGCCGCTGGGAGCATGCGGTGGCGGCCACGCTCAGCTCGATCAGAGCCGAAGCGGAACGACGTACCGCTGCCGGCCGATCGTCGTAGCCCGAGCGCGGGCCCGCATCGCTACCGGTACAGCAGCTTCGTCATGCGCCGGCCCGCGACCGCCAGGCCGCCCCCGGCAACGGCCAGCAGGTAGGCGGCGTGGCCCAGGAGAGTCCAGGACGCCGAATCAGTGGTGAGGCCCCGGATCAGCTCCACGCCGTGAGACAGTGGCATCGTCAGCACCACCACCTGCAGCGGCAGCGGGTAGGTGGCGATCGGCGCGAACGTCCCGCTGAACAGGAACATGACGAAGATCGCCGCCAGGGACCACTCAAAGTCCTGCCAGGCACGGATGTAGGTCGTGAACGTCATCCCGATCGCGGCAAAGGTGAGTCCCACCAGGAGGGCGGCCGGCAGAGCCACCACCGCCCACCATGACCGGGTCAGGCCCATGATCGCCATCAGGACCAGAAAGGCCACCGCGTAGAGCAGTCCCCTCGCCAGCGCCCACCCAATCTCGCCGATGGCCACGTCAATGGGCGCGACCGGAGTCGCCATGACCGCGTCGTAGAGCTTTATCCACCGTAGCTTGCCGAACACGTTGAAGGTCGCCTCGGCGATGGCCCCATTCATGGCCGAGACAGCCAGCATGGCAGGGGCCACGAACGTCGCGTACCCGACCACCCGTCCGTCGGGCAGCTTCATGCCATGGACCAGCGTGCCCACCCCCACCCCCAGCGACAGGAGATAGAAGAGAGGCTCGAAGAAGCCCGAAAGTACGACCGGCCACACATGCCGCTGGGACATGACGTCGCGCTCGAACACCGAGCTCGAACCGCGCGCTCGCGACGTCAGCCAATGCAGCGCCAGAGCGGTCACACCGAGAGCCTCCGATTGATGCTTCGCTGAGCCAGGTACAGGCCGCTCACGACCCAGGCCAGCAGGCAGGCCAGGTGCACCGCCGGCGGCAACGGCGGCGGCCAGCCCAGGGTCACGCTCCGTGCCAGCTCCGTGCCATGCCAGAGCGGAGACAGCCAGGCGATCGGGCGGATCACCAGGGGGAGCTGGGAGACGGGGAAGAATACCCCGGAGAACAGCGTCACCGGGATGACCACAAACCGCTGGATCAGAGACATCACCCCTTCCACCCTGGCCGTGATCGACACGGTGAAGAGCCAGCCGGAGACGGCGAGAGCCGTCAGCGCCGCCGCCCCCAGCGATGCCGCGGCGACGGGTGATCGGACCATTCCGAACAGGACCATGACGATGAAGAACGCCACCGCTGCCGACATCGCCCGTAGAAGGCCGAAGATGATCTGCCCCGACAGGATGTCCACTGGGCGCAGCGGCGATGCCAGCATGGCTTTGTACTGCTGACCCCACCTCATGGCGGCGAACACGGGCCAGGACATCTCCCCTGCCATCGCCTGGAAGGCGGCTGTAGTGAGGAGACCGGGCGCTATGTACGCGAGATAGCTGGTCCCGCTCAGCGCCGCCGGCCGGGCCCGGTTGATGTAGACGTCGACGCCAAGGCCGATCCCGGCAAAGTACAGCAGCGGCATGAGCACGGTGCTGAAGATGCTGCCGCGCCAGATCCGGCGGTAGCTGATCAGCCAGTGCTCGAGTGCGTGGATGGCTGGCGGGGCCGCAATCATCGGTCAGTCGACAAGGCTGCGCCCGGCCAGGCGCAGGAACACGTCTTCGAGTGTGCTCCGGCGCGCCAATGCGCCGGATGGTCGCAGGCCGCGCTCGTGCACGTGCGCGATTGCGGCGTCGCCGTCCTCCACGTACAGCAGGACGCGGTCGGCCAGCACCTCGGCCCGCTCGACCGCGACCCGGCCGTCGAGCCGCGCCGGAACCGTGCTCAAGTCCTCCCCGTCGAAGCGCAGTTCGACCACCTCGCGGGTCGAGTAGCGCTCGATACGCTCCCGTGGCGAGCCGGTGGCGACGATCTTGCCGGCGTCCATTACCACCAGCCTGTCGCACAGCTGCTCGGCCTCGTCCATGTAGTGGGTGGTGAGCAGGAACGTAACCCCGCGCTGCTTGAGCCGGAAGAGCCGCTCCCACACGAGATGTCGAGCCTGGGGATCGAGTCCGGTGGTCGGCTCGTCAAGGAGGAGGAGCTCGGGGTCGTTGACCAGCGACCTGGCAATGGTCAACCTGCGCTTCATGCCTCCAGAAAGGAGGTCGACCTTGTCCGCAGCCCGCTCGCTCAGCTGTACGAAGCCGAGCAGCTCGGCGGCCTTGCGATGTGCGTGGCGATACGGGATGCCGAAGTAGCGGGCGTAGACGACCAGGTTCTCCTCGACCGTCAGCTCGGGATCCAGCGTGTCTTCCTGCGGCACGACGCCGAGGCGTCTACGGATCAACGGGCCCTGGCGGGCGGGGTCCATGTCGAGGACGCGGAGCGTGCCGCCGCTGGGCGGGGAGACGCAGCCGATCATGCGCATCGTGGAGCTCTTGCCCGCCCCGTTCGGTCCGAGGAAGCCGAAGGCCTCGCCGCGCCGGACGTCGAGATCGATGCCATCGACGGCAACCCTCTCGCCGAAGCGCTTGATCAAGCCGCGCACGACCACCAGTGGCGTATCGGACACGGCTTGACTGTAGCCATCAGTCGGGGGAAGGCGCATCGGTCTCGAGACGGAGACGAACGGAGCCGGCGATCCCTGCGAACATATGTTTGAATATACTGGGATGGCACCGGTCCGAGGGGCCACGATCCTCCACGCAGATCTCGACGCCTTTTACGCGTCGGTCGAGCAGCTGCTCGATCCCTCGCTCAGCGGCCGGCCGGTCGCGGTAGGCGACGGAGTGGTGCTAGCTGCCTCGTACGAGGCCAAGGCGTTTGGGGTCCGAGCCGGGATGCCTGGGTGGAGAGCGCGCCAGCTGTGTCCTGAGCTGCGCTCCGTGGGCGGCCACTTCCGCGAGTACCAGCGCCTCGCCGATCAGGTCATCGACGTGCTGCGCGACTTCACTCCGCTGGTCGAGCGGATCTCGATCGACGAGGCGTTCCTGGACGTAGCCGGGACGGAGCACCTGTTTGGTCCCCCCTCCGAGATCGCGGCTGCGATCCGGCGGCGGGTGCGGGGCGAGATCGGGCTGGCCGTATCCGTCGGCGTGGCCCGGACGAAGCACCTCGCCAAAATCGCCTCTCAGGCGGCCAAGCCGGATGGGTTGGTGGTGATCGAGCCAGACCGGGAGCTGGAATTCCTGCACCCCCTGCCCGTCGACTTCATGTGGGGAGTCGGTCCCGTCACGCATGCTCAGTTGGCCGGTCTAGGAATCCGCACCATCGGACAGCTCGCCGCCACTCCAACCCCCATCCTGCAACGCCTGCTTGGCCAGGCCGCCGGCGGCACTCTCGGAGCGCTGGCGACGAACGTTGACCCTCGCCGCATCGAAACCGCCCGTCGGGCGGCGTCGGTCGGTGCCCAGTCTGCCCTTGGACGCCGACAGGCGACGCCCGCCCTGCTTCGGTCCGCACTTGGCTACCTCGCCGATCGCGTGGCAGGCCGGCTCAGGGCGGCGGGCATGGCAGGGCGCACGATCACCGCGCGGGTGCGCTTCACCGGCCTGCGTTCGGTCGCGCGCTCGGTCACCTTGCCGTTCCCAATTTCCGCCACGCTGACGCTCACCGAGCTGGCCACCGAACTCGCTGGCGGTGCTCTTGCCGATCATCCCGCAGAGCGCGAGATCACGTTGCTGGCCATCTCGGTGTCCCACCTGGTTGACGAGCCGGTCCTCCAGCTAGAGCTGCCCCTCGGCCTCGGCGGCGACCGCCATCGGCCCGGTACCGCGGCCGGTTCGGCCCGCTGGGCCGTGGATCGGGCGATGGACGCGATAAGAACCCGATTTGGGCGCGATGCAGTCGGCTACGCGACGGTGGTGTTCTCCGAAGTCGGAGGTGTTCCTGAAGAGTTCAGAGAGCTGGCGGAGCATCACGCGGGGAGGGGAAACTAGTCGAGGCGTTTCGCCTGGCGGCCGCCGGTGCGCGGCTTCGAGGCCCGATTTCCTTTGTGCTACAAATAGCACATGGCGACTGTTGGCGTGCGCGAATTGCGGCAGCGGGCGAGCGAGCTCCTGCGCCGTGTAGAAGCGGGCGAGACCATCGAGGTCACAGATCGGGGGCGCCCTGTCGCAGTGCTGGCGCCGCTGCCTGCCCGCGATGCCCTGGAGCGCCTTCGTGCTTCTGGTGAAGTGATTCCGGCGTCCGGCGATATCGAGGATTTACCCGACCCGATACAACTTGAAGAGGGCCAGGAGCCGCCTTCTGTGATTCTGGCACGCCTACGCTTCGATGAACGCTGAGCGGGCTCTTTACCTCGACTCGTCAGCCATCGTGAAACTGGCCATCGCTGAGCCAGAGTCTGCCGCGCTGCGGCAGTACCTTCGCCCGGCGCAGACCGGTTATGACCAGCGCGCTAGCGCGGACTGAAGTGGCGAGGGCACTTCTCCCGCTCGGGCCCGAAGCCGTGCGTCGGGGGGTGGAAGCGCTCCGCCGCCTGGAGCTGATCCGTGTCAGCGACCGAGTCCTCGCCGATGCTGGAATCATGATGCCCGCAGAGCTGCGTTCTCTCGACGCAATCCACCTCGCGACCATGCAGCAACTTGGGACAGGCCTGGCCCGGGTCGTGACCTACGACGACCGGATGTCTGCGGCAGCCGGCGCGATGGGTCGATCTGTGGTGGCGCCTTCATAGGGTTCACTCCCACACAGAGCGACCAACTCCACGAACGGATAGACCTGGGTGAATTGATTTCGGATAGCCATTTTGCCGATACCTCCGCGCCGTCTGCGGTGAACGCCCGCAGGCGGTCGTTCTCGCGTTCCGAGGCTGCGAGACGGCCGTGACCAGCATGCGGACCCCCTGCGGGACCAGGAACTCGCGCGGTCCTAATCCCGGGGCTCGCCCCACGTGCGCAGAACCCTGCCATCCTGCTCGAAGTGGCGCAGCCGTGCCCCGCGGGAAGGTTGTCAGCGGCTGATCGACGACATCGGACGCGGACCTACGGAGCCTGTCTGGCCACTGCCGCGCTTCAGCATTCTGATGCGGACGCTCGAGTAGATCGCCTGGAGGAGGAACAGGAACAGGATCACCCCGGCCGCTACAGCGACGGGCATCCAGTCTGGTACCCCCGCGAAGTGGTAATTGCGCAAAGCAATGTCGTGCACACCGGTGTTGTAGTACGCATAGGCACCCACCCCGAGAGCTGCCAGGATGAGCGCGATCAAGAACAAGACCATTCGTGTTCTCACCTCCTCGAACCGACGTTGCCGAAGGGGATAATATGCTAGCAGGTCAGCCATATAAATTGGGCTAGCCACTAACCGAAAAAGACCATCCACGCTGATCAACCTCGCCCCGGCGACAGCGCCGCCAAGCGTAGGGACCGGCGAAGCGCCGGTCCCTACATCTTGGGGATTCCCCCTCCCCGTCCCGACCCGATGCGGGCTTACCGCACCGAGGGCAGAGATATTGACACCTATAAGGGGAAACGCGGGAGAGGAGCTGAGTACCCAAGTCGCGTCGGATCATTTGTTGGCCAAGGCCAGGCGTGCGCATGGTAGGGGGCACGGCGCGTACGATACCCAGCCGGATGGGGGGATCAACGCAGCCGGAGCATGAGCGGCGAGGCTACCGCCCCGGCTCCCTCGAGGATTTCAACCGCCTCTATGAGGCGACCAGCCATCGACTCTTTGCGACGCTCGTCACGTTGCTGCGCGATCGGGATGGGGCCGAGGACTGCGTCCAGGAGGCCTACCTCCGCGCATTCAGGGCCTGGCCGCGGTGGAGAGCGGACGCCCCAGCAGAGGCCTGGTTGCACCGGATCGCCATCAATGTAGCGGTGTCCCACCGCCGGCGCGAGCGGCCCCGCGGGGTGGGGGAGCTGATCCGCCGTCTGGGAGTGCCCACCGATCCAGACCCGACGGAGTCGGGAGTCCCCGAGCTGGTGCGGGAGCTGCGCGCGCTGCCTCCGAAGCAGGCCGCAGCGCTCGTGTTACGTCACCTGCATGGCTATAGCAATCGCGAGATCGCACATGCCCTCGGCGTGCCCGAGCGCACCATCGCCTCTCGGCTGGCGGCTGCTCGCAGCCGTCTTCAGGCCCGGCTCGCCGACCTGAATGAAGCGGAATCGGGTACATGGCGGGGCCGGCGCGTCCCGACTGATAAATGAGGCCGAAGGGACGCGACGGCGACTTCGAGCGGCAGCTGGAGCGAGAGCTCCGACTGTACGTTGCGTCTGCGCCGAGGCCGGGCCCGCGGCTTGGGCAGCCGGCCTACCGGGCCGGTTCCCGCCGAGGATGGCAATCGTCGTTGACGTCAGGGATCCTCGGCAAGGCTGTCGCGGGCGTGATGGCGGCTGTCTTGACCGTCGGCGCCGGGTCCGCCGTCGCAATGGCAGCCACCGGAAGCCACAACCCTGGGGAGCTGGCGGAGAGCATCGCCCAGAGAGTCGAGGGCTGCAAGGACAAGGTCGCGACGGACAACCACGACAGGAGCACCGGCGCCGAGGTCGCCGCCAGTACAGCGGGAAACAGCCGCGGGACAGGAAAGTGCGTCGGCTCCGAGGTCAACCAGAACCAGAACAGCGATGCGCGCCAGCAGAAGAACGGCGTTACGGACCCGGTCGAGCGCAAGGCGGCACACCCGAGTACCTCACCAGGTACACACCAGGACCACGGGCAGGGCAGCGGCGCAGGTTCGGTCGGAGCTCCGGGCCAGGGCGGAACGGGGCGCGGGACCGGCGACGGCGGCCCGGGCGACAACGGCGATTCCGACAACCACGGCGATTCCAGCAACCACGGCCACCAGGCGACACCCTCCCCGACACCCTCCTCGCGCAGCTAACCAGCGAAAGGCACTTCGGCCGGCGAACGGCGCGGCTGGACGCCGCTCGGCTTCAGCCATCACCGATCTCGATTGGCGCATCCTGACGCGCCGACCAGTCGCTCCACGAGCCAGGGTAGAGACGGGCTCCCGGCAGGCCCGCCAGCTCGAGGGCCACCAGGTCGTGGGTCGCGCTGATGCCCGAGCCGCAGTACGCGACGACGGCTGCCCCCTCCCGAACGCCGAGCTCGAGGTACCGCCGACGCAGGACGGGCGGACTGGCGAAAGTTCCGTCAGGCAGCAGATTGCCTTTCCAATAGGCGTTGCGAGCGCCGGGAATGTGTCCGGCCTTCGGATACTTCGGTTCGAACTCGCCCCTGAAGAGGGACGGTCGCCTGGCGTCGAGCAGGACGACGGCGGGCGGCAATTGGCGCATCTGCTCGTAGTCGATTCGCATGTCGCTACGTGGCTGGCTGGCGCGGACATCGCCCTCCAAGCGCGGCGCTACGCCGCGTTCGAGCGGACCCCGCCACGCCGGCAACCCGCCATCCAGCAGCGCCACCGAATCGTGACCGTGGTAGCGCAGCAGCCACCACAGCCAAGCCGCCGAGAAGCCGGACCGGTCGTCATAAAGAACCACCCTGGACCCGCTACTGACGCCCGCCCGACGCATCGCGTGCTGGAAGGCGGCCGGCTCCGGGGGCGGCCTGCGCCCGACGCCGGGTTGGGTCCCGGTCGTGTCCTTGTCGATGTCTACGAAAACGGCGCCCGGCACGTGGCCGGCTTCGTAAGCCCCTCGACCCGAGGTCGCAGTACCTCCGTCGTGATCGTATCGCCAGCGGCAGTCGATCACCTGGAGGTCGGGGGCGGTCAGATTGTCGACGAGCCAGGCGCCGCTGACGAGGGGACCGAATGCGCTCCCAGGACGGGCCGGCAGCGATGGCTCCTCCCCCATCTTCCCGGCAAACGTGTGGCTCAACCTGCCGGGGAAAGCTCGTTCTCCGGGGAACGAGCGCCTTCGACCCGCGACCTCACGACTGGCGACGACTCAGCCGGAACGTGGGTGGGGAAACCGGTCGCAGCGAACATCCGCGCGATCGCCTCGGGCGGGCCGGCGAGCTCGAAGTTGCCGGCAGCGATCGTGTCCGCAAGTGTCCGCTGGCCCGCAAGTAGCGAGTCGAATACTGCGGTGGTCGTGGTCAGAGTCACCACCGGCGCGTGGGCCGGCCCCCGGGTTCGAGTCACAGATGAGCCGGAGACCGCGAGCTCGAATTCCACGCCGTCCACGGTCCACTGGTAGGCCTCGTCGACGACCAGGGCCGGATCGGGAATCGTCCACGACTGGTCGAATACCTCGCGGTCCGGTGCCGCTCCGCTGGTCGGACCGGTCAACGTGAGTGGCGCCATCCCCCAGCGCACGAGTGCCTCGACGACCGGCGCCAAGGTGCGACCGCGCTCGGTGAGGTGGTAGGTCGTCTCGCTTCCCGGCCGGTCTCCTGTACGGCGGCTGACGATCTGCGCGTCGGCAAGCTGTCGGAGGCGGTCGCTGAGCACGTTGGAGCCGGCTCCCGCCAGAAAGACCCTGAGGTCCGCGTATCGCTTCGGCCCGCCCAGCAGGGCGTAGACGATGTGGAGCGTCCAGCGGTCACCGACGTCCTCGAGGGCCATCGACAGCGGGCAAAAGCGGTGGTGGGTGCTGCGTGCCACGGAGCGTTCGCGGCCAGGCTACCAAACGCGGGTTCCAGTCCCTAATCAAGGTTAATCCTAAATACGTGTATTAGTCCTTATTTCGTGCCCGATGGCCATCACCAAACAGGAGGAGGCGTCGACAATGACCCAACTTTCCCACCGGGTGTTCACCAGCCGTGAAGGGCGGCTTACCAGTGAGCCTGACCGCCACCCGCCTCACCCGCCGTCCACGAGTGACGTCAGGGAATGAGGTCGAGCTGGTAGTACGCCGGTAGCGCGTTCGGGTCGAGAAGCTCCGGCCCCTCGTTGTGGACGCCGTTGACCAGCGGTGATGCCGGGCGCAGGTCCAGGAAGCCGTCGGGGCACGGCATCAACATCGACGCAAGTCGGTCCAGGGTCAGCCTCTCTCGAACCCAGGCGCGCGCATCGTCGTCAGAAAGGACGACCGGCATCCGGTTGTGGAGTGCCTCGAGGTCGCGATTAGGCGTTGTTGTCAAGATGGTCACCGCCGCAACACCCTCGTGCTGACCGACCAGGCCGGCAAGGCTGATCGGAGCGCCATCGCTCCGGAATATGGCGACTGGCAGTCGCCGCGAACCGACGGGCCGCCACTCGTAGAAGTGGCTGACCGGGACCACGACCCGACTCGTCAGCAACAGATGCCGGTAGGAACCTCCCTTCAAGGCCGTTTCGGCGCGCAGGTTGAAGAGCCCGCCTTTGCGACCGTCGATTCCCCACGTGCACAGGTCGGCCCTCCTGTCGTCGATGACGAGGACCGGATCGGTGGGCGCGATATTGTATCGGGCGGCCACTTCGGGCACCTCGTGCAGCCAGGGATAGGCGATGGCCAGCTCGGACGCGGTCATCCTGTAGCCGACCCTGCCGCACATGACAGATATTGTCTCTACGCCGAGACGTTGGCCTTTCGGTACGCGCCGGGTGAGGTTCCGAACTGGCGCCGGAAGGCCTTGCTGATGGAGACCTCCGAGTCGTAGCCGGTGATGCGCGCGATCTCCCGGATGCCGGCATTCGTTGTACGAAGGTACTCGGCCGCACGTTCGAGCCGGTAACGCGTAAGGCTCTGGATCGGCGTCTCGCCGGTAGCGCCGCGGAACCGCTCGGCGAACGCCGAGCGTGACATGCCGACCGTGGCGGCCAGCTCGGGCACCGACCAGGGATGGTCCGGCCGCTCACGAATCAGGCGCAAGGCGCGCGCTATCTGTGGGTCCGTAACCACACTCCGTCCTCCGGCCACCCGGTCGGCCTCCAGCAGGCATTGCCGGAGGGCCTGCGCGAGCAGGGCGTCGGTCAGCCGGCTCACAACGGCCTCGGTGCCTGGCCCGGTGGACGCCATCTCGATCGCGATCAGCCGGACCAGGCCCGATAGCCAGTCGGGTGCCTGGCCGTCTTGGCCAGGGATACGGACGACCGTGGGCAACGACTCGAGTAGCGGACGCGCGGTCAGCTGATCGACCGCGAAGCCGCCACAGAGAAGCTCGCTGCGTTCGCCGCCCCCACCGTGCTGGAGTCGTCCGCGGACTGGGGGGCTATCCGCCAGGATGCGGTCGAGCCACAGCACCGGTCCCTCGGGGGAGTCGCGCACCACATGCGACTGCCCACGAGGCAGGATCACGAGGTCGCCGGCCAGCAGGCGAACCTGAGCGGGCTCGCCATCGATCTCGAGCCAGGCGGAACCCGAATTGAGCAGATGGAACGCGGGGCTGGAGCGGGCACCCACCCTGAAGCCCCAGGGCGAGCTCATCTCGGAGAGGCAATAGACCGTGCTGGAGACGGTGAGCCGCAATAGAAGCTGGCTCAGCCCGTCGGCGTTCGCGAAAGTGCCCAGCCTCCGCACCTCTAGGTGCGCTCGTGCTCTGGAACCTCGCGGCCCACCGTCCAGAGAAAGTACCAGGCGCCCGCGTCGCCGAGGAATGCGAAGCGCTTGCGAAGCTCACTCCTCGTGGTTTCGAAGTCACCCAGCGAGTCGAGGTACCGGTCGAAGCCTCCGTGCTCGCCCTCCAGCTCCAGCATGCGCCGCGCATTGGCCACCACCGCCTCCAACTTCTTGCGGTTGCGGATGACGCGCCGGTCATCCATCAAGCGGTCGATGTCTGCCGCGCTGAGCGAGGCCACTCTGTCCGGATCGAAGCCGTGGAAGGCATCGCGCGTGCCAGGCCACTTGGATTCCACGACGCGCCAGCTGATGCCGGTCTGGAACATCACGCGCGCGAGTGCGTCGAGGTAGCCCGCCAGGTCCTGCGGCGGAGGGTGTTGCTTGTGCTCCTCCATGCCCCTGGCAATCTTAGCCCGGACCCACCGATCCACGGGGGCGCCCTGGCGCCCGGGCACCCCATACCACCCCATGAAACCTGTTTCATGGGGACCCCGCGGAGGCGCTCGTCCGTACCTAGCCAAAACGCCGGAAGGATTCATCGCCACGCTGGCAGCGCGTCGCGGCAAAGTCTGGCGGCGGCCTGGACATTTCGGCCGGCGTGGTGGGTGCCTAACCTCGACGCATGTCCGAGATGAGTGCCACCGACGTCGTCCAGAACTACTCTCGAGCGCTGGAGGGCCGCGACTTCGCAACCGCCCGCTCCCTGCTTGCCGACGACCTTGTCTTCGAAGGTCCCCTTGACAAGTTCGAGCGGGCCGATGACTACATGAAGGCGATCAGCGGCCTCTATGGCATGGTCAAGGGGGTGGAGCACCAGGCCACGATCGCCGAAGGTGATGCCGTGGCGGTGTTCTATCTGCTCGACACGCCTATGGCCAGGGCGCCCGTTGCCGAGTGGTACACGGTTCGCGGCGGCAAGATCGTCCAGCTGCGGGCGTACTTCGATGCGCGGCCGTTCGCCCCGCCGCCGGCGAAGGACTGATCCGGTCGGAGTTCTCGCTTAGCCTCCGGCTATGGCCCCCACCACCATGAAGGGCTCCGCACCAGTCGCGATCGGGCCGGGCAGCTGGGCGTCCAGCGGCTCATGGGATAGATCCTCCTCGCAGGCGAAGAACCTGACGAAGGGTCGGCGCTGCTGCGTAACGTGGTCGCGGATCGTTCCACGGAGCATCGGATACCTCGCCTCGAGCGCGTCGAGGACGGAGCGCTGCGTTACCGGACCTTCAACCTGAAGCTGCGCCTCGCCGTCGAGGCGCGCCAACGTCCGCAGATGGGCCGGGAGCACGACCCGGATCATGGCAGCGTCTGGACTTCGACGGAGAGCACGGCCGGTAGATCTCGGACGATGGGGGCCCATGTGTCGCCGCCGTTGGCCGATGCGTACACCTGGCCCCCTGTGGTGCCGAAGTACACGCCGCACGAATCGAGCGAGTCGACGGCCATCGCGTCCCGCAGCACGTTGACGTAGCAGTCGCTCTGTGGGAGCCCTTCGGTGAGCGCTTCCCACTCGTTCCCGCCAGTCCGGCTGCGGTACACGCGAAGCTTCCCGTCGGGCGGGAAATGCTCGGAGTCGCTCTTGATCGGGACGACGTAGATCGTGTCCGGCTCGTGCGCATGAATGTCGATAGCGAATCCGAAGTCGGACGGCAGGTTGCCGCTCACCTCGTGCCACGCATTGCCGGCGTCGTCGCTGCGCATGACGTCCCAGTGCTTCTGCATGAACAGCACGCCCGGGCGCGACGGGTGCATCGCGACGTGGTGGACGCAGTGGCCGACTTCAGCATCGGGGTCGGGAATGGTCTGTGACTGCAGGCCGCGGTTGATCGGCTGCCACGTCTCGCCGGCGTCGTCGGTCCGGAAGGCACCTGCTGCCGAGATGGCGGTGAAGATGCGCTCCGGACGGCTCGCATCGAGAACGATCGTATGCAGGCACAACCCGCCGGCCCCCGGCTGCCACGAAGGCCCTGAGGTGTGCCGCCGCAGCCCGGAGAGCTCCTGCCAGGTCCGGCCGCCGTCCACCGTGCGGAACAGAGCGGCGTCTTCCACACCGGCGTAGACGGTATCCGCATCGGTCAGGGACGGTTCGAGATGCCAGACCCGCGCGAACTCCCAGGGGTGCTGAGTGCCGTCATACCACTGGTGAGTGCCGGCCACGCCGTCGTAGACGAACTCGTTACCGACCGAGTCCCAGGTCTTGCCACCGTCGTCGGAGCGCTGGATCATCTGTCCGAACCAGCCACTGGACTGCGATGCATACAGCCGATCGGGGGCCACGGGCGAGCCCTTGAGGTGGTAGATCTCCCAGCCCGCGAAGTGGGGGCCACTGACTTCCCATCGTTCGCGCTTGCCGTCCGCTGTCAGGACGAACGCCCCCTTGCGTGTACCAACCAGTACGCGTACCCGACTCATCCGATACCTCCTAATCGCGCCATCGTACTTCGGGCCTCCATCGGCCCGCTCCATCGCTGGATAAGACGATCGGCACGGTGCAAGCTAATCGCTTGGCCCGGATGTTTAGCCCAAAGGTGGGTACGATCCGTGCGGATGGCCCGACACCGCGATATCGATCGCTTCAACCGGTGGGCCAGTACCTACGACCGCCATTGGATGCAGCGCCTTATCTTCGGGCGAGTCCAGGAGATGACCCTGCAGTTGGCGGCCCTGGAAGTTGCCCGGCCCACGGCCATCCTCGACGTGGGCTGTGGGACCGGGCGCCTGCTCCGGTCGGCAGCAGTTCGGTTCCCTGGGGCCAGGCTTGTCGGCGTCGACGCCGCCAGCGAGATGGTGAAGCAGGCGGAGGCATCGATTCCGGCCGGGACACCGATCGAGTTCCAGCAAGCGACCGCTGAACAACTGCCGTTTCCGAATGCTCAATTCGACCTCGTATTCAGCACGGTCACCTTCCATCACTGGCGCGATCAGCGCAAGGGCATCGCCGAAGTGGCGAGGGTGCTGGCTCCGGAGGGTCGCTGGCTGCTCGCCGACTTCATCGCGGCTGGGCTGATGCGATACGTTCGCCGGCTCCTGCGGCTGAGGCAGTTCCCGGAGCGCGGCGAGGTCGACGGCATGCTCGCGGCTGTTGGGCTCGGGGTGGTGGGGGAACGGCGAGTGCCGGGGCTTGGGGGGCAGGTCACCGTCCTGGCGATCGGGGCCAAGACGTGACCGCCCTGTCGCCAACCACGCACGGAGATGACTCAGGGAGGGGTCCACATCATGGCGATTTCAACCGTTCGGGTACCTGGTGAGCAGGAAGTAGTAGAGGACGCGCGCCTGGATGACGCCTGGGCCCTCCTGGGGGAGTTCTCGGGCCTGGTCAGGGAGTCCGGGAGCGACCCAGAGCGTCGCGCCGTGGAGCGAATCACCTCGCGACTCGCCTCCTGGGGCGTGCCCCACACCGTGTACGAACCCGAGCTCCTGATCAGCCTGCCCAGATACGCGAGCCTCGTCCTTGGCGACCGGACCTATGCAGCGAAAACTCCCAGCATGGCCGTGTCAACGCCGCCCGAGGGCACGACAGCACCGATCATATACCTGCCAACCAACTTCGCCAGCTCCGTCCACGACATCTTCTCCGGCGCTGTCCTGGACGGTGACGTCACGGGCAGGTTCGTGATCACCGAAGGCCTGCCGATGCCGGGCAAGGTCTCCGACCTGGAGTCCCGCGGCGCGCTGGGGGTCGTCAGCATCTCACCTGGGGAACGCGTCCACGAGGGGATTTGCACCTCGATCTGGGGCTCACCCGACCTCGCCAGCCTGGGGCGTCAGCCGAAGATCCCCGCCGTCTCGATCTCCAACGCGGACGGCAGGGACCTCATCGCTCGCATCGGCGATGAGGCCGTCGCGACCATGTTCACCAGGCTCGAGACCGGTTGGCGGAGGATCCCGGTGACGGTCGCCGAGATTCGTGGCAGCGTCGAGCCCGAACGCTTCGTTCTGCTGCATGGTCACCTCGATTCCTGGCACGTCGGCATCGGCGACAACGCAACGGGCGACGCCACACTGCTCGAAATCGCGCGCCTGCTTCAGGACCACCGCCACAAGCTGGCCCGCAGCGTGCGGATCTGTTGGTGGTCCGGCCACTCTCACGGGCGGTACGCAGGCTCGACGTGGTTCGCAGACGCGCACGCGAATGACATCGCGCGGAACTGTATCTGTCACATCAACTGCGACTCCCCGGGCTGCCGTGACGCCACCGTCTTCTCCGATGTCTACTCGATGGCCGAGGCGGAGGGCTTCGCCAGGCAGGCGATCTTCGACGTGACCGGCCTGCAGGCGGACTGCCGGTATCCAGCGAGAGCTGGAGACATCTCGTTCAACAACCTCGGTGTGTCGACCTTCTTCATGTTGAGCTCGACCATGCCGGAGGAACTGCGTTTGCAGAAGGGCTATCACGCGGTTGGCGGATGTGGCGGCAACATCGAATGGCACACTGAGGCGGACACGATGGAGATTGCCGACCGCGACAACCTCCTCCGCGACATGCGACTCTACGCGGCGGCAACCTTCCGAGCCGCCAATCTCGCTGTGCACCCACTCGACTTCAGGGCCACGCTCACACAGATCGATGGGGCGCTCCGCGGATACGCAACGGTGGTCGGGCGGCTGGCCGACCTGAGCGGCACCTTCGAGCTGATCGCGAGCACGCGCCGCGCCCTGGAGCAGCTCTATGACGCTGCAGACGGTCTTGGTTCGGTGGAGGCGGCGCGTCCTGTGAACGACGCACTGCTCGCGATCGGCAGATCACTCGTTTCTGTCCTCTACTCTCGAGCGGGCAAGTACCGGCAAGATCCGGCCCTGGACATTTCCGCATTGCCGGACTTTGACGCCGCCGTGGCGGCCACGAACTCTGTTCCCGATGGGGTGCTGCGAACAGAGCTGCTGAGGGCCCGAAATCGACTCGAAGGCGCGCTGCTCGACGTCGGCGACGCCGCCGCTCGGGTAGCGACCCGCCCGTCCCGCGCATGATCTCGCCATGACTGCCGCAGGGGATCGCGCATCGCCTAACCTGACCAGGTGATCCGCTACTCCTCCGGGCCGGGCAGATGGATCCTCGCCGCGGCGGTGCTCGGCTCGGGCCTCGCGATGATCGACGCCACGATCGTCAATGTCGCCCTCCCAACCATCGGCCGCGACCTCAAGGTTGGCTTCACCGGGCTCCAGTGGACGGTCAACGCCTACTCGCTCACGCTGGCGGCGCTCCTGCTACTGGGTGGTTCTCTCGGCGACCGCTTTGGCCGTCGCCGCCTGTTCGTTGTGGGGGTGGCATGGTTCGCCGTCGCGTCCCTCCTCTGCGGCCTCGCCCCGAATGGAGCGTTCCTGATCGCGGCGCGGGCGCTGCAGGGGATCGGCGGCGCCCTCCTGACGCCGGGCAGCCTCGCAATCATCGAGACCGCTTTCGTCCCAGAGGACAGGTCGGCTGCGGTGGGCGCGTGGTCAGGCCTGGGCGGTGTGGCAGGAGCCGTCGGCCCGATCCTCGGCGGCTACCTGGTCCAGGCGTTCAGCTGGCGGCTGGCATTCCTGATCAACCCACCCATCGCCGCGTTCGTCGTGTGGGTGGCGTCGCGGCACGTGCCCGAAAGCCGAAGTCAGGACACAGGTCACCGGCTTGATGTGGCTGGCGCTGCGCTGGTGGCGATCGGCCTTGGGCTGGTCGTATATGCCCTGACCCAGGGACCGCGCGACGGCTGGACCGCATCTGAGATTGGCACCCTCCTGGTGGGGGTGTTGACGCTGGCCGCGTTCGTCGTGGTCGAGATGCGGAGCCCAAGCCCGATGCTGCCGCTCGGCCTCTTCAGGTCCCGCCAGTTCACCGTGACCAACCTGGTGACGTTCGTGGTCTACGCCGCCTTCGGGGCCTCGTTCTTCCTCTTGCCGATCCAACTCCAGCGCGTCGTGGGCTTCAGCCCGGTCGCTGCGGGCGCCGCCCTGACGCCCATTACCGTGGTCATGCTGCTCCTGTCAGCCAGGGCTGGCCGATTGGCGCAGCGCATTGGCCCGAGGCTGCCGATGGCGCTGGGCCCGATCCTGGCCGGGGCCGGGTTCACGCTTTACGTCCGGATCGGACCCGGCAGCACATACATCGCCGACGTGCTCCCGGGCGCGCTGGTAATGGCCCTCGGCCTCGCTCTCACGGTCGCACCCCTGACGGCAACCGTGCTCGCGTCCGCTGGTGAGGAGAACGCCGGCATCGCGTCAGCCGTCAGCAACCAGGTGGCGAGGACGGCCGGGCTCGTGTCGGTGGCGGTCCTTCCTGCCGCCGTCGGGATCTCACAGGCCGGCATTGGCAACGTGGCCGCCTTCTCGAACGGGTTCCACGAGGCCGTGCTGATATGCGCCGGTCTGTGCCTGGCAGGGGGGCTGCTGGCTGCCGTGGGCATCCGGAACCCGGCCACCGCGCCCGAGCCGTACTACAGCTGCCCGGTCGGCGGCCCGGCCCTCCGGCTAGACGTCGCCACGGCCCACGCGTCGGAAGGTCCGGACGCGACGAGGCTCTCGGGTCACTAGTGGTCATGGGCGGAAGTTCGTGCACCATCCCGGCGAGATCGACGGTCGAGACGAAGGAAAGGGTGGTGTAAGGAGGAGCCTATTCGAGAATAGGCGACGACGCAGCGCCGGGCCCCATGACGCACGTATCGGCCGTCTAGCTCGTCGGGGGGTCGCGAATTTTCGTCCGGGACCACTAGACCGGCGCTCCCCAGCCTGCCGCAGAAGCCGCCGAGCGCACTCGGGAGACGGCCGCCGGCACTTCCGCGGCAAAATCACGCCATCTGCACTCGATCGAGCAAGCGCCTCGATATCCCAGCTCGAAGAGCCGCCCAAAGAAGTCCTCGATGCGGTCGGTTGCCTGGCCAGGTGGCAGCCGGCCGTCGGCAGCGACGTGCGTGTGGCCGAGGAGGTCGCGGGCCTCAGTGAGGGCGTCGAGGTCCTCGCCCTCACATTCCATGTGCCAGAGGTCTGCCACCACCCTGACTCCCTCCAGGTGGCGCTCCCGCAGGAATATGGCGGTCTCCCGAACCGTGTTCAGGAGGTTCGTCGCGGCGGACTCGATTGGTTCCACCGCCAGGGTCATGCCGCGGCGCGCCGCTTCGGACCGGACCTGGCGCAGGAATGCCTCGAGCTGGTCGAGGGCTCGCTCCCGGGTGAGCCCGGCCGGCGCCGCCCGAGAAGATCCGCTTCCGAAGACCAGGACCTGAACGCCCAGTCGCTCCGCTCGCTCCAGCGCGGTCGCCACGTACGCCTGCAGCATCTCCAGGTCGGCCGCCGGGCCGACCACCTTGAGGTCGGACGGCAGGAACACGTTCGCTGCCGACGCGGGCAATTTCGACCGCGCCAGGCGTGAAGCCAGCGCTTCGAAGGCGCCATCGCTCTCCATCAGCGCCTTTGCGACCGGTGGCTCCAGATAGTCCGCCCGCGCCGCCTGGAGCGCAGCGACCGCATCCACGTCGCCACCACTGCAGCAGCCGATCGGCATTCGCCTGGAGGTCATTCGAACATTGCGTCGAACAGTGCGACCACGAAGTCCGGTTTAGAGGTCCACATACCGGTATTACTCTAGGGGCTGGCGTCGAACATTTACCTTGAAATGTGCCTCTGCGTGGTGCTTCAAGGAGTGATGTTGCCCGGCCCGGCCATGGGTACTTGCCCGGCGCTGAGGTCCTTCGAACGCCGGGAAGAGACCGCGTGCAGCGGTCACGGACGTTCAAGATCAGCGAGATCGCGGCTATGTCGGGGCTGTCGCCCGACACCGTCCGCGCGTTCTCAGGATCCCGACGCTAGGCGAGTCGAGGCGCCCCCCTCCAGTGCGCGGCCAGGCCGTAGATGATCGCCACGTCGATGCCAATCATGATCGCCGACCACCACGGATAAGTCCCGATCGCAAGCAGATGGATGAACGCACTCATAGAGACCACCACGATGCCGAACCAGCGACCCCAGCGCTGACCGGTCATGATGGCCGAGCCCGCCGCGATCAGCAGCACCCCGAATGCCGTCCAGAGCATGGCCCAGATCCAGAGGGACCCGAACACGGCACTGCCGATGAACCACGACGACCTGAAGAAGGCGAAGATGCCCTCGAACGTGTTCCAGATCCCCGTGAATATGATCATGAGTGCGGCGAACATAAGCCAGCCATCGGCCGTGACTTGCGTGTCGACGGTCGCGCCGGCGCCGCTCTGCACACCGCCCGCTGTCCTATCCATGTCTTTCACTCCTTACGTCTAGTCGTGGTGCATGACCTGATTCCTCGGGCCCTGCAAGATCGAGGCTATGCGCGCACGTACTCGATCGAGCCCGGGAATCAGACCGACAGTGAACAAATTGCTCGACAACTCCCCGAGGCTTCATGCATGCTCCACTGCCGTTCGCAGCACGTCGACGCGTCCCGAACCATGGTCCAGCTGGTAATCGAGGTTGATCGCGGCGTTTATCAGCGACAGGTGGCTGAACGCCTGTGGAAAGTTGCCCAACTGCTCGCCGGTGGGCCCGATCTCCTCCGAGTACAGGCCGACATGGTTCGCGTACGTCAGCATCTTCTCGAAGACGAGGCGGGCGTCCTCGAGCCGGCCCGAGCGGGCGAGTGCGTCCACGTACCAGAACGTGCAGATCGAGAAGGTCCCTTCGTGGCCGCGCAGGCCGTCTGGAGATGCACTGGGGTTGTAGCGATAGACGAGGCTGTCCGAGACCAGCTCATCGTCCACCGCACGGAGTGTTGACTGCCACATCGGGTCGATCGGGCTGACGAAACCGACGATGGGCATGAGGAGGACGGACGCGTCCAGCACGTCGGTGCCGTAATGCTGGACATATGCGCGCTTTTGTGCGTTCCAGCCTCTGTCGACCACCTGTTGGTAGATCCGATCTCGTTCGGTAATCAAGCGCTCGAGGTCCGCCGGCAGCCCGTGCTCGCGAGCCATCCTGATCATCCTGTCCAGCGCCACCCAGGACATCAGGCGGCCGTACGTGAAGTCCTTACGTCCGCCCCTCGTCTCCCAGATGCCCTCGTCCGGCTGGTCCCAGTTGGAGGCCAGCCAGTCCATGATGCTCCGGAGCTTCACCCAGCCTGGGTGGGGGATGCGGATGCCCCCCTGGTCGGCTTGGAACAGGGCATCCAGGGCCTCGCCGTAGATGTCGAGCTGGAGCTGGTCGGCTGCGCCGTTGCCGATGCGTACCGGCCGCGAGCCCATGTAGCCCTCGAAGTGCTCCAGGACCTCCTCTTTGAGGTCGGTCCCGCCGTCGACCTTGTACATGATCTTCAGCGGACCCGAGTCGGTGCCGGCCTGCTCGACGACGCGATCGCCCAACCACTGGGCGAACCGCAGGGCCTCCTCCATGTAGCCAAGCCCGAGCAGGGCATAGATCGAGAATGAGCCGTCCCTGACCCACGTGAACCGGTAGTCCCAGTTACGCTCCCCGCCCACCAGCTCGGGCAGGCCGGCCGTCGGCGCCGCGATCGGAGCCCCGGTCGGTGCGTAGATCATCAGGCGAAGGGTCATAGCCGAGCGCTGGACGATCTCACGCCAGCGGCCAACGTACGTAGAGCGGTTGAGCCAGGATCTCCAGTCGTTGGTGGTCGCCATCAGCATGTCCTGGATTTCGTGTGATTCCAGGGCACGCGGCGGCGTCTCCGACGCGGACTCCAGGACGACGCCGGCGACTTCACCCTCCCGAACGATCACCTCGCCCCTGACGTCGTTGCCTTGACGTTCGAGTCTCACCGCGGAGTGAAGGGTCAGGTTCAGGTTCGAGGAGCGGAAGACCGCCCCGCCATCGGTCACCTCGAGCTCGTGCGCCGCGCGGCCGTAATCGAATCGCGGTGCGCACTCCAGGACGAAGCGCATCGTGCCGCGGACGGCCCGCACCATGCGGACGAGCCGATGGCGGTCGGTCCGCTTCTCGGGCTGGTCGATAGGCATGAAGTCGAGCACCTCGCCGACGCCCTCTTCGGTCATGAATCTCGTGATCAGCACCGCGGAGTCCGGGAAGTAGAGCTGTCGGACAACGGAATCCGGACTCGCCGGGCAGATCTGGAAGTAGCCGCCGCGATCGTGGTCGAGGAGGGACGCAAACACGCTCGGTGAGTCGAAGCGGGGGCAGCAGAACCAGTCGACGGTGCCGTCGACCGTGATCAGCGCCGCCGTCTGGAGGTCGCCGACCAGGCCGTGTTCGGCGATCGGTGGGTAGCGACCCCTCATCTGTCGCCTCGCAGCCGGCGAACGGACCGTTTCTAAGACAGCCATCGCACTGAAACCTCCTGGACGGCCTTGCGATCCAGACCCGCGGGCACGACCGTGCCGCCCTGATCGCAACCTACTCCGGTTCCTGCTGCAGCGAGAGGGCCGAGGACTCCAGCGCTCGACACATCCTTGAACAGTCCGGCCAGGGATCCGGCTGCAGGTCAGCCCGACTGGTCACGCGCTGGCTACGACGGCAGAGACGCGCAGCTCCACTCCGAGTCCATCCTTTTGTCTAGCCCGGCCGCGTCCACGCTGCGTGCCGCCCTCTGATGTGTGGTCAGCTGGTGTGGGAGCCCTCAGCACCGTCCCGATGGGATACACCACTGCCGCGCCGACCCGTTGGGCCGGCGGAAGGCCATGCCGGACGAATCGTTGACCGAAACAGACGAGAAAGCCGCAGCCTCGGAAAACAAGACCAGCTCGCCTGCTTCCCATGCTCCAGCGGTCCGAGGCTCAGAGGCGATCAGGCCCGCGGCGGACTTCGAAACCGGGCGACGGCGCCCTTCTCGTCGGTCCCGCGAGAGACTTCCCCTCCCGCTCTACGCGGTGGCGAGAACAGTCTGGCTGGTGATCCTCTCGCTCATATTCCTTCCCCAACTCCTGCTCGACGGGCGCGTGGCGCCGCTGATCCTCAGACGGTACCTGCAGGTCTGCAGCGGCGGCTTCATCAAGCTCGGCCAGATTCTCGCGATGCGATACGACGTCTTGCCGGCCGAATACTGCGACGAGCTCTCGAAGCTGCTCGATCGGGTCCCGCCGGCGCCCCTTTCCACGATTGAGCGGATCATCGCCGAAGACCTGGGCAGGCCCGTCGCCGCGTGCTTCCGCAGCCTGGACGAAGTGCCCATGGGCTCCGCATCGATAGCGCAGGTGCACGGTGCGCGTCTGGCCGGCGGCGAGCCTGTCGCGGTCAAGGTCGTCCGGCCTGGCATCGCGCGGACCCTTCGCGTCGACATGGCCTACCTGGGGATCGCTGGGCGCCTCAGCAGTCGCTTCGGCATCCTCAGAAGCCTGAACCTCGAAGCTGTCGTACGCGAGCTCTCGGACCTGACCCACGAGGAGCTCGACTTCCGGCGTGAAGCCCGCAACGCCGCGCTCTTTCACAGGCTGCTGGCGGAGGACGAGCTCGACCACTATGCGCCGAGGGTGTACTTCTCGCTGTCGGGGCCGCGCGTCATCACGATGGAGCGGATCGCGGGCGTGCCGATGACGGAGTTCCTGGCCGCGGTTCACCGCGATGATCGACCCAGACTGCGGCAATGGGCTGCGCGTGGCATCCGCCCACGCCGGACGGCCCGCCTGCTCCTGCGGTCGATCCTCGAGCAGGCGATGCGGCACAGGACATTCAATGCCGACCCACACCCCGCCAACCTGATCGTTCAGGACGGCGGCACTCTGGCTTGGGTCGATTTCGGGGCGGTCGGATGGCTTGACGAGCACACGTGGGGGCAGCTGTTCAGGATGCAGGAGGCGATTGCCGCGCGGCAGATCCAGGCGGCAGTCGAGGCGCTCCTGGCCAGCCTTGCGCCCCTCCCCGCGCGGGACCTCTCGGGCTTCGAGCTGGAGGCCAAGGCGATCCTCAGGGACTGGGTCGACTCTTCCAGGGACTCCGATGCGACCATGCTGGAGAAGAGCACAGGACGCTTCCTCCTGCGCATATTTGCGGCCATCAGAAGAGCAGGTCTGTCGCTCCCCGCCGACCTGGTGCGCGTGTACCGCGCTGTGATCGTCGGCGACATGATCATGCTTCGGCTCGACCCCAACATCGACTGGGTTCCCGAGCTCCGCGACTTCGTCGCTCACGAGACTGGTCGCCAGCTCAAGCAGGCCCTCAGGCCGGAGGTGAGCATCGCAGCCGTGGCCGCAGCGACGCAGGCATGGCTTCGATTCTTCAGTACTACGTCCAACCTCGTGAACTGGCTGGACGTCCGGCTTCCGGAACTGGCGAGGTCGTACCAGCGCGAGTTCTCCCACATCGAGCGAGCGGGCGTCCTGCTGCTTCGCTACGCCCGTGCTCTGATCCTCGTGTTCGTGGCCCTGGTCGTGCTGGCCCGCATTCCGCAGACGCGCGTCAACGGGCTGGCCTCCCTCAATGAGCACACGGGCCAATACGCGCTGCCGATCGTGTTGGCCGGCGTCGCAGCCGTCGTTGTGCTCAGCCGGCTGGTGGGGGAGTTGAAGCCACGTTGATGAGGCGACGCACCGCGCAATCCCCAGCCCGCCCAAACCCTTGTCTGGAGGTCCCAGTGACTACTGATAGCGAAACCTATGACTCGATACCAGAGGACATGGACGTGCGCAAGCCGAGGGCTCGGCTTCGGCGGGCTGGAACGGTCCAGTCCAGGCGGTCGATCGTGGCAGTGGCCGAGCTGTTGGGCGGCATTTCAAATGCGTCGGCCGAGGCGTTTCGTTCACTGAACTCGGCCATGACCCCTGACGCCGTGGCCAGGGCCGGCCTGGGTACCAGCCTGTTCAACGGGGTCAGAGACGGCAATGCTCGCTTCTTCGAGGAGCTTTCACAGACGTCGACACGCGTGTTCGAGGCGCTTCGCCCGCCCCGGACCGCGGAGGGGGTCGGGCCGCTCGCGGATCCTGAGAGTGTGGCGCGGCGCCTCGACTACGAGCGGCTTGCCCAGCTCGTGGCCGCCGAGATGAGCAAACAGCCGCCCAGCCCGGCTCCATGAAGTACTTGGCTGGCTTCGGAGCTGTTAGTGGCCGGAGCTGCGCAGAGAAAATGCTCCTACGGCGAGCTGTGGATCGACCACTCTACCGGCCCACCCTGGCTGCCTTATCACTACGCTGGAGCTGGCGATCGACCCCTTGCCGACGTCCCGGACAAAGGGCCCGATATCCGTGCTGGTCGGTCCACGTGGAGGACGCCGGGCAGCCGACCCACGCTGATCATGTTCCCCGGGCACCTGGCCCGGCCTCAGGCGTCGGCCGCGTACCGCCAGAAGTCCTGCATCAGAGCGGGTGCGGTCGGTCCGGTCATTTCCAGCTGGCTGAGCAGGATGCTGACCGCGCCGGTGGAGGGAGTGATATGCGCTGCCGTTCCGGTGCCACCGACCCAGCCGTAGCGTCCCGGCACGTTCCAGGGATCGATGGCCTCGACGTCGACCGAGCCGCCGAAACCCCAGCCCTGGCCCTCCAGGAACAACCGGCTGGCATCTCGCTGGGACCGGGTTAGGTGGTTGGTGATCATCCGCCGGACCGACGCCTGCGACAACAGTCGGCGGCCGTCGACGGTCCCGTGGGCGAGCAACATCCGGGCGAATGAGTGCCAGTCGTCGACGGTCGAGACCAGCCCGCCGGCGCCGGAGGGGAACGGCGGCAGGCTGCTCCACTGCCCGTCAGGGGCGTCTACGAGCTCGAGACCGCCCGCTGGATCGGTTCGGTAGTAGCTGGTGAACCGGTCGAGCTTGCCGGCCGGTACCTCGAATCCGGTGTCGACCATGCTGAGCGGCTCGAACAGCCGCTCAGCCAGGAACTCGGGCAACGGACGGCCCGAGGCCCGGGCGATCAGCACTCCCTGGATGTCGGAGCAGGTGTCGTACAGCCAGGCATCGCCCGGGTGGTGCAACAGGGGAATGCGGGATAGCGCCGCGATCCATTCGTCCGGCGCTGCCACAAGCTGCGGGTCGCGGCCGTACTTCTGCACCTCGTTGAACAACAGTTCGACCACTGGCAGCGTGAAGTCGGAAGGGAAGCCGTACCCAGCACGGGAGGTGAGCACGTCGACCACAGTGATCGGCCTGGCAGCCGGGACCACGTCGTCGACCGGACCGGCCGGCGTGCAGACGACAGTCGGTGACGCCAGCTCCGGCAGCCATTGCTCGAGCGGGTCGTCCAGACCGATCCGGCCGTCGTCGACCAGCATCATCACCGCCGCGGCTGTGATGGGTTTGGTGATCGAAGCGATGCGGAAGATCGAATCCCTGGCCATCGGTGAGGTGCCGCCGACGTCGACAGAGCCGACGGCCTGCACCTCGACCCGGTCACCGCGAGCCACCAGGCCCACCGCCCCCGGCACCGACCCGTTGCTGACGTGCGTCTCCAGGATGTCCTGCAGGTTGGTCATCGTTCCACCTTCTCGAATGTGTGGTCGGAAGTAAGACGCTGGGCGTGGGGCAGAATCATCGGGCCGGCGCCGCCGAGCTGGGCAGAGCCTTAGATGTGGGGGCGGCCGCCCATGGAGCTTGGCCCGTCGGTTGCTACCCGTTCGTCCGTCAGCAGTTCGCCGTGCGGGCCGCGTGCATCGCCTGCCCCGTCCGGAACATGCCGGCGGCGAGCAGCAGGCTGCCCTGCACCAGTTTGAGCCGGTTCTCCTGCGAGACGCCCTGCTGAGTCAGGTCGATACCCTTCAGAGCGAAGCCCAACCCGGCTCGCAGCAGGGGATCGGTGTTGGCCAGGCAGCTCGGCGGCGGGTTGGCATCGAGGTCGGACTGGAACGACTTGACCTGCATTCGGGCATCGCGCAGCCCTTTCTCGCAGGCGCTGCGATTCGACGCGATGCACTCCTGAAGCTCAGCGGTCGTCGAGACAACCGAGGAGCCGTCCACCAGGACCGTCGACACGTACGCACGGAAGCGCTGCTGCCGGTCGGCGGCGGTCTCTGGCGATGTGCTCGGCCGGGCCCCGGGCGACGCGCTCGGCCCGGCCGTGGGCGTAGGGACAGGCGTGGGCGTAGGGACAGGCGTGGGCGTGGGGACAGGCGTGGGCGTGGCGGCGGGTGTGGGGGTCGCGGCCAGCGGGCCGCTCGCGGCCGCGGCCCACGGCGCCACATTCAGTGCGGCGACGACGATCGCTGTCGCAAGCACCGCAGCGACCAGTGCTCCCGCGGTGAGCCACGGCCACCTGCCTTGCCAGGCCCGTGTCCGCGAAGCGTCCGGTGTGCGCCGCATACCTGCCGGAGGCGTTGCCTCAGGCGGTGGGGGCGATTTTGGTGCCCGCATCGGTGGGTTCTCTTGGAATCGACGTGTCGGCGAGCACCATTGGGCGCCCGCCCAGTCGAGCCAGCTCCTGTTGCACCAGCCCCGCCGCCGCCACCGAGGTGCGCGTGACCACCGCGGCAGCGCCCGGAGCCAGGCCTGACGAAAACCTCGTTCGATCGGAGCTGGAGAAGCCCCTGGCCAAACTGTCGATGACACCGACCAGCGCCCCGATGGCGGCGCCGATGACCAGCCCGAAGCCGCCGACGAGGATCACGGCCAGGAAGGCTAGAACGAGGCTGAGTCCGACCACCATCGTGCCGACCTGGCTGCCGGACACGACTCCGATCAGGCCGAAGAGGCCGAACACGATGCTCCCGAACGCCCAACCGGCCAGCCCGGCCGCACCAGCAGCCGGAAGGCCGAACAGGACCAGCCCGATCAGCAGACCGACAACCAGTCCTCGTCTCGGCCGCACGATACGCAGCGGCTCGTAGGTGCTGCCGCCGGACAGCTTCCTGGTAACGACGGCGACAGGCGCGGCCCGCAACCCTCGTTGCGCTTGGGCCCATATCCGCAGAGCCTGGGCAGCCTGCTCAGCTCGGACCTGGTCGACATAGGCGCAGCACACGACGGACGGTGCACCCGGATTGCCGGCCGCCGTACGGCCGGCGACAGCCGTTGGACCTTGCCGCGGTTTGTCCTCGAGCGCGCCCGAACTCCTGACGCTGGGAGGCCTGTTCATGCCACCTCAGACTCAAACCTAGCCGCCAGTCCGAGCAGCGCCCCACCTGTCTCCATGGCGGTTAGACAACTGCTTGGACGAGCGCTCAACGCGGAGCGTGCGTAATGCGCCCGGCCGCGAGGGGAGACCCAAGTCCTCCCAGGCCGGCCTGGGCTTGCCACAAGTCGTGGGGGGCGGCGCAGACTGCGCGGGTGAGCGGGATCGACGGCGATCGTCGCCGACCCTGCTGGCGGAGGGGCTAGTTGAGCGAGCGTTAGGAGAGGACGTGTGCGCCAACGTCCTCTTTCAGCCGACCTTCTCGGCGGACATCGGTGCCAATGTCCGCTCTGGACGCTTGTATCCGACAACTGCCCGCAGCCCCACGGGCAGGCGCTCTTCTCCGAAGGACGCTGCGACGGCTGCCTCGATCTCGTTCTCTTGGAGGAACGGCGGAACGAGGCCTGTGTCGATCAGCACGTTGTCATGCCGCTCGTCGTCGCGGCGCCACGAGCCGTCGTTGTCCCGGACGAAGGTGGTGATCATGCGTACCAAGCGGCTGGGCGACGGAATTGCGTACTGGGTGACGATCGCCCAGTCATCCTCGACCTGACCGAAGCCGGGCACATCGTGCCGGGCCGCGGCCCATTCGACATCGCAGAGGTCGATGGCGAGCAAACCTCCCGGGCGGAGCGCTTCGGCGATCGCGACCAGCGCCCGCCATATGGAGGGTTCGTCGCTGAGGTAGTTCAGGACGTGACCCACTGACACGATCGCATCGGCGTCGGGGAGCTTGTCGTCGGGGAGCACCACCACGCGGATGTCTTCTGCGCCGGCTGCAACTGCGCGCGCCAGGTCGAGCATCGCAGGCGACGCGTCGGTTGCAACGACGCGATGACCCGCGTCGATGAGGTGTCTGGTGAGGAGGCCGCTCCCGCAGCCGAGCTCGACGACCAGGCCATCCCGCTCGCGTATCGGCTTCAGCAGCTCCAGGATCCCCGGCGCGCAGGCGTCAGCGTGGGCCCCGAACCCTTGGTGATGCACCAGCGCGAGATCACGCCGGTAGTAGGGAGCATCGCGAGGCATCGGAACATGATGCGGGTGCGTCGACCCGGGTGTGTGCCGATCCGGCCAGAGGTCCTGCTCTAACATCCGCTGGTGACGGCCGCCGCCCTCTCGTTGTGTCTGCTGACCCTGGCGGGCACTTCACGAGCCCTGACCGGGTGGCTGCCCTTACTGTGGACCGGCCGGGCGTCGCGCCGGCGCTTCTGGTCGATGGTCCCACTCGCCGCGCTCGCCCACCTCGCCGCGCTGCTCCTCTGGGGGCTCTCGGCCGCATTGGTGCTGCGCTGGCGCCTGGGCGCGTCCCTCGAGGTGCCGGAGGTCATCCGCGTTGTCGCTGTCGCGTCCACGCCGATGCTTCTGGCGTGGCTCGGCCTGTTCCCGTTTCTCGGGGGCATCGTCGGCCGTCTTCTCGTCGTGCTGAGCTTTGTCCTCATGGTGCTCGGGCTGGCGGACGAGTCGAACGTAGGCCTCGTGCCCGCGCTGGCGGCAATCGCCCCGGGCGGGGTTGTCCTGTGGTCGGCGCTGGCGCTGCTTGGAAGGCCGGCGTATTCGGCCCGCCAGCCGATTCCGGCGGCCCACCCTGGCGAGCTCGCCGGTGATGCGGCAGGTAACAGGAGCACGGCGGCGTATCCTGGCCGCTGGCTCGTGTATCTCCAGGGGGTGAGTGCCTACTCGGCCGACTATGTTCCGCACCGCGAACAGGAGATGCTCGAGCGGCTGGCTGCCCACGTTCCTGCCGTCGTGCTGGTGTCCGACGTGTTCGGGTACGACATGGAGGGCGTCGGACTCGGGCCCCGGAGCGCGTTCTGGCCCTGGGCGCATCGTCAGCGTCTGCGCGGCAGCGCGGTCTCCGTTCTCGGCCGCCTGATCAACGTCAGGAACCTCCTCTTGCTGGCAGTGTCGGCCGACCGGAGATACGCCGCCGCTTACTCCGAGGGCCTGGCCGCGGTCCTGCAGCGTGCGCTCCTGGAGCATCGCTATCCGGTCGGAACCCGGCGGCGTGTGACTCTCATCGGCTACAGCGGCGGCGCACAGCTGGCTGTCGGTGCCGCCGCCTACCTGGCCCACAGCCTCGGTGCCCCGGTGCGCGTCATCTCCATCGGTGGCATCATCTGGAACGATCGTGGCATCGGTGATATCGAGCACCTTTATGACCTGGTCGGGACGAAGGACTGGGTTCGCAGGTTCGCGGTGCTCCTGTTCCCCGGGCGATGGCGGATCGCGGTCCGGTCGGAGTGGAACCGGGCCCGGTACGCAGGACGCATCACGCAGGTGGTCGTGGGACCGATGGACCATACGAGACGGCGCGGCTACTTCGACCGTTCGTCGACGCTCCCCGACGGACGGACGTTCGTCGATGCGACCGTGTCCTGGGTCGTAACAGCCCTCGAGTGAGGCGCCCAGCCGACGGCGGCCGCCAGAGGGCAGGAGCTGCAGCCGGCAGCGCGGTGTTCTTCCTGCTGGCACCGGGTGTCGTGGCGGGTCTCGTTCCGTGGCTGCTGACCGCGTGGCAGATCCGGCCGGTGCCGTTCTGGCTCCCCATGCGGGTGGCGGGTGCAGCCCTGGTCGCCGTGGGGGCCGTTGTACTCGTTCGAGCCTTCCTTCGGTTCGTCCTGGAAGGCATTGGCACTCCCGCGCCGGTCGCGCCCACCCAGCGGCTGGTCGTCGGCGGCCTCTACCGCCACGTGCGTAACCCGATGTACCTGGCGGTGCTGGCGGTCATCGCTGGACAGGCCCTTGCGCTTGCTCAGGCGTCGCTGCTTCTGTACGGAGCCCTCGTCGGTCTCGCGTTCGGCCTGTTCGTCCACTGGTACGAAGAGCCGGCCCTTCGCCGCCAGTTCGGCGCGGAGTACGAGGCGTACATTCGTGCAGTGCCGGCCTGGTGGCCCCGGCTCCGTCCTTGGCGCGGCGGTCGCAATGTCTCCTGATCTCGCTACTGTTGAGGAAGGAGGTGCATGCGCATGTCGTTCGTGACCCGTGGTTTCAGAGGCCGACGCCGCGATACCGAGGAGAGCGCCCGGCTGCCTCCGGGGCAGTACCTCACCAGGGACTTTCCGGTGCTGTCGGCGGGGCCGACTCCGCGCACACCCACCAGCCAGTGGACGTTTTCGATCACCGGTGAGGTTGACAAGCCGAGGAGCTGGAGCTGGAACGAGTTTCGTGCGTTGCCGAGTGAGACCATCACAAAGGACATCCACTGCGTCACCAAGTGGAGCAAGCTGGACACCGTCTGGGAGGGAGTCTCGATCGACGTTCTGCTGGACGGGGTAGAGACCGCGGCCGAGTACGTGACGGCGTATTCCGACGGTGGCTACACGACCAACCTGCCGCTCGAAGACGTGACGGATGGCAAGGCCTGGGTGGCTTTCGCCTATGACTCACAGCCGCTCGAGCCTGAGCATGGTGGTCCGGCCAGGCTGCTGGTGCCACACCTCTACTTCTGGAAGAGCGCCAAGTGGGTGCGCGGCCTTCGCCTGACGGCGGAAGACGCGCCGGGGTTCTGGGAGACCTACGGCTATCACATGTACGGCGACCCGTGGCGCGAGCAGCGGTACAGCGGCGACTGACCTGGCGTCTGGCCAAGGTCGTCGAGCTGGTCGACGAAGCACCCAAGGTCCGCAGCCTCGTCCTCGCGGTGCCCGACTGGCCTGGACACCAGGCCGGGCAGCACGTCGACGTGCGCCTCACATCTGAGGACGGCTACCAGGCGGAGCGCAGCTACTCGATCGCCTCGGCGCCGGAGGATCGAGGGGGTGTGATGCTGACCGTCGAGCTGCTGGACGACGGGGAGGTGTCGCCATACCTTGTGGACGAGGTTCGAGTCGGTGACCAGCTCGAACTCCGGGGCCCGATCGGCGGCTACTTCGTGTGGGAGGCGGAGATGGCCGATCCATTGCTGCTGGTCGCCGGCGGTTCGGGGATTTGTCCGCTGATGGCGATGCTTCGGCATCGTGCGGCGCGCTCGAGCACGGTCCCAACCCGGCTGCTCTACTCTTCGCGTTCGTTCGAGGACGTGATCTACCGGGCCGAGCTGGACCGGCTTACGGCCGCCGGTGACGGGCTCCAGACGTTCCTGACGCTGACCCGCGTCCGGCCCACGACCTGGACTGGTTTCGACCGCCGGGTGGACCGGGAGATGCTGGTGCAGGTCGCATGGTCGCCCGAGCGGCGTCCGGTGGCATTCGTGTGTGGTCCCACTCCGTTCGTGGAGGCGGTTGCTCGACTGCTCGTCGAGCTGGGGCAGGATCCCGCGCGCGTCAAGACGGAACGGTTCGGGCCCACAGGAGGCTGACAGAGATGGATGAGACACAGCTCAGGCTGGACGGAAACGCGTGCGGCGGCATGCTTCGCGAGGTCTTCACCACTGACATGACCGCGGCTCGTGGCGCCTGCGTTGGGTGTGGGACGGTCGGCCAGGTCGGCGGCCAGCATCTCTACGGATACCCACATGGCCCCGGCGCCGTCCTGCGGTGCAGCGTCTGCGAGACCGTGCTCCTGGTTCTGGTTCATACGCGGGAGAGCTACCGGCTCGGCCTCCCTGGCCTCGCCTGGATGCAGATCTGACCCGCGGGGGCCCGTGGCAAGCTACCGGGATGCTGCCAGGGGTGGTCGACGAGCTGGTCGGCCGGTACCTGCGCCAGGTCGACCTCGCCGTTCCCGGCGCCATCGAGGGCTTCTATGTAGTCGGGTCGACAGCGCTTGGCGCCTTCAGGCCAGGACGCAGCGATGTCGACTTCGTGGCAGTCACCGGGTCCGGGCTCCGCATGCTCGAGCTGAGCCGGCTTCGTCGGGCGCAGCGACGCCTGTACGCAGCCGACCTCGCCCACACGTTCGTTCGACCGCCCTGGCGTTGGCCGCTCACCTGTAATGGTGTATTTGTCAGGTGGGCGGACCTGGCCCGGTCACCGCTGACCGCAGTGCCCATCGCCTCACACAGCTCGTGGCGGTTCGCGGCCGGCGCGGGATTCGACGTGAATCCTGTCACATGGCGTGTGCTCGCCGAGCACGGCATCGCCGTCCGGGGCCTGGCACCCGACCGGCTGGACATCCATCGCGACGAGACGGAGCTGCGGCGGTGGTGCCTCCGGAACCTCGACGATTACTGGCGGCGCTGGGCCAACTCGATACACGCAGGCAGGGCCAGCCTCTTCCACCACGTGGTCTCGGGTGTGCTGGGCGCTCCTCGGTTGCATCGCACTGTCCTCAACGGCGACATCATCTCCAAGGAAAAGGCCGGCGAATACGCTGTGGCGGTGTTCGGCAGTCGGTGGCGGCCGATGATCGAGGAGGTCCTGGCCTACTGGCGCGGCGAGCTTCCGGCGGGGCCTTTTCGACTGGCCGGCCGCCGCCGCCACGAGGCAGCGCGGTTCGTCCTGGAAGTCGTGGAGTCCGCGGCCGCTCGGTAGTTGCTCAGACCCGCGAAGAGGGGGCGGGTGCCCGTGCATCTGCGAGTTGTGCTGGGGTCCTGGTGGGATGTGGTGCCGTACGCTGACCATGATGACCGACGACTCCTGGACCCGATACCGGCTGCGCCGGAAGCTTTTCTCCATTGGAGAGGACTTCTGGGTCGAGAACGACCGCGGCGAGCGTGTTTTCAAGGTCGACGGCAAGGTGTTGAGGATCCGTGAGACCTTCGTGCTCGAGGACCCGAACGGTGCGCCGCTGGCGAAGATAGAGGCCAAGCTGATCGCCATCAGGCCGACGATGAACATCGAGCGTGATGGGCAGGTCCATGCGACCGTCAAGAAGGCTTTGTTCACGATCCTTCGGCAGCACTACACGATCGAGGTGCAGGGCGGGCCGGTCTTCGAGGCGCAGGGCAACATCACGAATCACGAGTACGACATCCGGTCAGACGGTCAGACGGTGGCGTCCATCTCCAAGCGGTGGTTCACCGTGCGGGACACGTACGGCGTGGCGATCTCGCCGGGCCAGGACGAGGTGCTTCTGCTCGCGGGAGCGGTGTGCATAGACGAGATGTCCGAACGGGAGCACTAGCGCTGAGCCGGCCCTGAGGCGGGTTCTACATTTCGCATCCTTGAGCCGGCACCGAAGCAGCTGAAACGTAGAAGTCGTCGCTCAGCCTTGAGGCGGCTGCCCGACCACGGGTGCCTTGGGGCCCGGCTGCGTCGGGGCAGGGATCGTCGTACGCGTGGCCCACGCGGGTGTCGGGTACTGGGGAGCGGATGCGGCAAGCGCCGACGGCCAGACAGTCGTCAGCTTGCCATCCTGAATCTGCTCCACGACCACCGTCTTGAAGATGTTCTGGCCCTGCTGATCAAACTTGATGCGGCCGAAGAACGTGGTCATGTCGAGTGAGGCGAGAGCGTCCCGAACCTTGTCTGGGGCCAGGCTGTCCGCCTGTTCGATTGCCCTCTGCAGCGCCAAACCCGCCGCGGTCGCACTGGCGACCTGGTACGCAGGAAGGTCGGTCGTCCCGGACGCCTTCTGAAATGTGGAGATGAACTCTGCGGGCGAGATGGCGTAGCCGGGCTGGTACTTCAACTGCGGAGTCCACTGTGATCCGGAGTAGATGTAGTTGGCGTCCTTGCCCAGTGCGCGAGCGAAATCGGGGGTGTCGGGGCCTGAGGTGTACGCGAACATGGCCGGGTCCAGTCGCACGTCTCTCGCCGCCTTGGTGATCGCGATCGCCTCGATGAGGTGCCCGGAGTTGAGAATGATGTCCGGCTTCTTGGCCTTGGCGGCGTCGAGATTGGCCGACCCGCTCGGGTACTGGAAGCTGAAGACCACCTGCATGCCGACTTTGGGTGCGTATTCAGCAGCCGCGTTGGCAACTTCCACCGAGAAGCTGTCGTCGGCGGAGAGCAGCGCGATCTTCGTGGGCTTGGGGTTCATGGTCGCCGCCATGTCCAGCACGCCCTGCAGCTCAGACTCAGCCGGCGTCTGGACCCCGAAGACGTAGTGGTAGCCCTTCATGTAGATGCTGCGAGCGGCGCCGTTGGAGGCGACGAGTGGCATGTGGTTCTTCTCGGCGACCGCAGCGTCAGCCGCGGTATTGCTGGACCCGTACGATCCCAGCAAGAACTGCACACCGTCCTGGGTGATCAGCTGCTGGGCGACCTGCGTGGAAATGTCGGGTGTACTCCTGTCGTCCAGGTACCGGATCTGAACCCGGTGTCTCGTACCCAGCACCTTGATTCCGCCGTGGGCATTGACCCAGTCGCGCCAGAGGTCGTAACCCTCTTTGGTCAGGGCGCCCTCCTTCGACTGGTTCCCGGTCAGCGACATGGGAGCGCCGAGCACGATATCCGCGCCGGTCTTGCCGACTACCTGAGCAAGGTCAGCGACGAGTGGAAGACGAAGGTCGGCACTGGGAAGACGGTGACCTGGCCAACGGGGGCCGGTGGCAATGGCAACCCGGGGGTCGCGCAGCTTGTGCAGGCTACGCAAGGAGGGGTCGCCTACGTCGAGCTGGCATATGTGGTCCAGGCTGGCCTCCAGGCCGCGCTGCTCAGGAACCGGGCCGGCAACTTCGTTCAGCCAACCCCCGCCGGTGGCACCGCCGCGGCGGCAGCGCCGATCGGGATCAGTCCTTCCGGCAACTTCTCGATCACAGATGGCGACGGGACGGACGTGTATCCGATCGCCTCCTTCAGCTGGGTGCTGCTACGCCGCGCCCAGCCTGAAATTACCAAGGCTCGGGCTCTCGTCTACATGTGGCGCTGGATGATCACGGACGGCCAGCGCTTCGCCACTGACCTGCTCTACGCCCCGCTGCCGACGGACGCTCGAAACTTCGGCCTCGTGCAGCTCACCAAGATCACCTCTGGGGACAACCCGGTCATCCCGTACCTCGCGGCCGGCTGATCGCTGCACCGCCGGCTCATCAGGTGGCCGGCTCCCCGAGCCCAACCACCCTGAGCAGCTCCGCCCGCGTCAAGGTGGTCTCGAGGTTGATGCCGGCTCCTTCGACGATCTCATCGAAGAGCACCCGCTTCTCGCGCAGGATTTCGATGATCCGCTCCTCCACCGAACCCTCGAGCGAGTACGCGTAGATGTGCACTGGCCGAACCTGCCCCATGCGGTGGCTCCGATCGCTCGCTTGCTCCTCCACGGCAGGGTTCCACCACCGATCGAAATGGAAGACGTAGGACGCCTCTTGCAGGTCGAGGGCCACGCCGCCAGCGCGCAGAGAGAGCACCAGGACACGATTGTGTGGCTCAGAGCGGAAGCGCTGGAGGACGCGCTCGCGCTGTGGCAGGCTCATCGCTCCCGTGAGCGTCAGCGGCTGGTGCGGCCCGAGCCGCCGTGCCAGCGCATCGACGCCGTAGAAGCTGTCGGTGAACTGAGAGAAGACCAGCGCACGCTCGCCCGTCTCCCGCAGCCGCCACAGCCGCTCATCGAGGTCGACCAGCTTCGCCGAGGCGCCGGTCACCGGCTCGAAGTTGCAGAGCTGCTTCAGCCGGACTATCAGTTCCAGCACATTGGCAACACGTACCGCCGGACCCATTGCGCGCAGCTGGACCAGTCCCTCGTTCTCAGCGCGGTCATAGGCGCGCCTTTGATCGGGCCCCATGGGCAGCACCAGCTCGGCGGCCAGCTTGGGGGGAAGCTCGGTCAGCACCTCATGCTTGCGGCGTCGGAGTTGCAGCTCCGAGAGCGCCCAGCGCAGCCGTGGGTCGGGGACTACCGGCGCCTGCACAGCATCCTCATCGCGGGGTCGGACGAACTCGAGGATGGAGGCCAGGTCGTCCAGACGGTTCTCCAGGGGAGTGCCGGTCAGCGCCCAGGCTCGACGTCGAGGCAGCCGCTTGACCGCCGTCGCCAGCTCTGTATCGGCGTTTTTGATCCGCTGGGCCTCGTCGGCGATCACCAGGTCCCAGAAGCGGCGGCGGGCCAGCGCCAGGTCGGCCCGCAGCGTCTCATAGCCGACCAGGTGCGCGTGAGCGGGGGTGCTCCACTGTGCGCTGCGGGCTTCGGGCGTGCCGCCGACTGGAGACAACCGGAGCTCCGGCGCCCAGCGGGCGAAGTGATCGCGCCACTGCGCAAGCGCCGAGGCCGGTGCAACGACCAGGCAGGAGAGGACCTCTCTCCGCAGTGCAAGGAGCCGCAGCGCAGCCAGCGCCTGGATGGTCTTGCCCAGACCCATCTCGTCGGCGAGCAACAGGCGGTCTCGCTCGACCAGCAGACGGATTCCCTGGATCTGGAAGGGCATGAGGTCGTACGGCCAATCGACCACCCCGGCGGTGAGCGAGAGCTCGAGCGGCGGCTGCAGGACGGCCAGGAGACGCGCTCGCAGGTCGTCGCCGGGCATTTGAACGCTCCCCGCCCGAGAGCGGGCCACCGGGGTCCGGCCCTCGCCGCGCGGCGGCTCCTCGGCGTTCGAGAGCGGAAGCAGCAGGATGGACCGCGCCGGCCCAGCGAACAGCTCCAATCCCCGATGCCATCGGTCGGAGCTGAGTTCGAATGTCCTCCGTCTCGGCCCCTTGAGTGTCGGCGCACCGGGCGTCATCGAGAGTGCGACCGGTCGTTCGATGCCGACGCCCGGTCCGGAGCGCGGCTGCGGCGTCCATGGAATGGCCGGCATCAGTGGGGCTCGTGCCCGCGGTCGAACGCCTCCTCGAGGCCGGCGAGAGCACGTTCGAACGGCTCGAGCAGCAGCCCGCGAGCGGCGAGCGTGGCCACCAACCGCCTGGGCGGCGATTCGGAGCCGGGGACCTCCGGACGCCAGAACAGGTGGACGACCTGCTCACCGGAGCGGCGCTCCTCCGCGGCCTCGCCAGGGTCGGGAACCAGCGCGTCGTCGGCGGTGGCAATTCGGCAGACGAAGATCTGCACCTCCAGATCCTCGCCGAAGAGGCTTGGCGCGACCTCCGTCGCTCGACACAGCAGCAGCAGCGGCGTGCGCTTCGCCCCCTCGAACAGGCTTGTAGTCAGCGATTTGACGACCTGCCGTTCGAGGTCCTCTGGCCTCCAAAGGGCGCTCGACGGCAGTTCGACGAGGTTGAACGTGAATTCGACGGGCTCACCCCGCGCATTGATCTGGAAGAGCGCACCTCGGCGCTCGGCGTCGGTGCGACCGTGCACGATGCGGAGAAACGCGGCGGTGCCGCCCGCGTCCAGCTCCGCTGCATCGCGGAAGGGAACGGTCACGGCTCGCCCGGGCCGTTCTCCTTGTCGGTTTCGTCGCTAAGCTCCATGTCAGGCCGCTCCCTCAGGTCCGGGGCCACGGCCTGCGTCTCGATGTCGGGCTGGTAGCCGGGGTCCAGACGTTGCAAGTCCCAGCGTGTGATCCAGTCCCGAACATGCTGGCGCATGCTCCGCGAGAGCCCATCGCCGCCGAGGCCGTCGGACGGCGGCTCCCAACCGTATGCCGTGGCGTAGATCTCCCGGACCCGCTCATGGGTCCGTCGCAATGCCTCTGCATTCTGTGCCTGCAGCCGCATCCAGTCGCGGCTCGCGGGGGATAGAAAGGCCATGCCAGCCTCCATTTCGACCAGGAGGCCAGGATCGCGCTCAGCCCAGCGCTGCGGGAGCTTCTCGTGGTCGCGGCGTTGTTCGAACACCACCATCGTGAACTCCGTAGTTACCGTGCCGACCATGAACAGGCCAGGTATCGACCCTCCCGAGAGGCGGCCGGCCAGCGCGGCGAGCACGGCGTAAGCGCGGGCCCGGGCTGTGAGCGACAGGTTCGCAACCAGCTCGACCTCGTCGAGGAGCACCACCCATCCGGTGTAGCCCGCGGCCGCGATCAGCTGGGCGGCAAAGCGGAAGCGAGGCATCGCGAGTTCCGCGATCCGGCGCGACCGAACGTCGGGCCGAGGCTCGCCGACCAGGCGGAGCTGCTTTTTGAGCTCCGTGATGTTGATTCGGTCGCCGCTCCAGAAGGAAACGATGCGGTCAACAACCTCGCTGTCGTTGTGCAGCCGCTCGTAGACCTGCAGGGTGCCCTCGAACAGAGGATCGAAGCCGAAGGCGGGATCCTGGACGAGGCGTCGAAGGTCGGCATAGGCGTCGCTGTCGACCGGCAGGCGCTCGAGCACCTCGCGCAGCCTTCCGACCCGGTTGGGGAGAGTCAGGCTCTCGACGGCGGCCCGGAACATCTTGTGCGGGTCGCCGAGAGGAGTCTCTTTGCTGATGACCACCTTGCTGCAGACGAAGCCCTGCTCCAGCGCGATGTGCTGCAACCAGGCGAGCAGGTGCGATTTCCCGGTGCCGAACTCGCCCTGGATCATGAACCCGGGCAGCTGGCGGGCGGCACCCCGCTCGGCGGCCACGTGACTGAGGGCGCCGAGGAAGCGCGTCTCGACCGCTTGCTGATCGGTACCCAGTTGCCGGACTGCGGAGCGATTTGGCACGCCGGCCCGAAGGGCTTCGATAGAGCGACGGTCCGTCAGCATGCTTCCACGCGAGCGAGCCGCACCATCGGGGCCAGCGGATTCGGCCGCCGGCGATCGCGGACATCGTCCGTGAGCCGCAGATGCAGGGCGTTGTAGCCGCGCAGCCCGCGCTGGTCATCCTCCAGGAATTCACGGCCCGCTACGAATACAAGCAGGCAGCCCTCCATGTCGTCCGTGCCGTCGACGAACTGGCGGAGAGTCTCCCACATGTCGAGCGCGGCGCTCTTGGAGTAGCGGTTGCGCTCGGCTTCACCCCCTCCCCCGGCTTCGCCGGGTGCTCCCCCGACTGCGCGGGGGAGAGTTGCCGGGTGGGCGTAGCGGGAGATATCGGCGACAACCACCAGTCCCTGGCGCCCCGCTTTTCGAGCGAAGGCAGCCGTAGAGAGAACCATCGTCCTGGCTGTGTGACGGTCGATCTTCTGGTAGATGAACGCCTGCCGCAGGGGGCCGACTCGCGGCAGCTCGCCGCGCAGCCAGGCCCGCACGTGCTCGGCCAGCTCGCGTCGGATGTCGTCTGGTTCCAGGAGTGCCTGGCACAGCGCAAGAATGCCCAAGCGAAATTGCCGGCCAAGCCGGTAGTCCCGCATCAGGCTGTTCGTCAGGATCGACCTGGTGGCCTGCTTGACGACCGCGACGTCCTGGTCGTTGGCACTGGCGATGCCGTCGACGTCGAGGCGGCCGTCTTCTGGCAGCCGGAACCCGTCAGCACGCAGAGCGCCGTTCAGGAACCCACGGGAGAGTAGATCCCAGTCGACCTGACGCGCGATCTCCCAGAAGAGGTTGTGGACCAGGTGCACTTTGCAGGAGCCGGCGTCTAAAGTGGCGCCGACAAAGCCGAATGAGTGTGCTTCGGCAAGCAACTCCTGGGCAAGCGGTTCGGCGTCTCCGGGTGAAGAGACCACGGCGACCTTGACCGCCGCGCCGCCGTCCCTGACAAAGCTTGCCAGGTATTCGCTCCTGACCGCCTCCAGCCAGTCAGCGGGGGGGAGTTCGAGATCGGCCATGGTCAGCGAGAGTCGAAGCGGATGCTGTTGTACAGCCGCTCTTCACCGGTCTCGGTCACGAAGCGGCGACCGCCCCCACCGCGTGTCCCGGTGCTCGCCGGCAGCGAGAGCTCACGGCCCGAGTCAGTAACCTGCGGCCCGGCACGGTCGAGCTTGTACACGTCCAGCATGAAGTCGAGCTCCGTGTACTCCCGCGATTGCCCGGGCCGCAGCACGAGGACGTCGTAGACCCGCTTGAGGCGGACGGCCACTCCGTCGCGGTCGTGTGTGACGTGGAGGTACGCGCGCTCGAAGGCATGCAGGATCTGGCGGACATTGTCTTTCCCAGGTCGTGAGCGAAGCTGTTTGAGGTTGCCCACCACGGTGGAAGGCCGCAGGTTGCGCTGAAGCCGCTTACCGACCATCAGGGAGAGGTCGCGAGCGTCGACCTTGACGATTACCGGGAAACTGTAGACCTGGCCGTCGACGTCTCGGGCGCCGGGGAGACCGGCATTGTCGGCCTGGTCCAGCAACTCGGCGATGTAGCGACCGTCCTCGAGGTAGGGAACCGGATCAAAGCTCCATGCGCTCCGCGTGTCGACTACAGCCTGGGACAGAGTGCGGCATGCCTCGGCCAACCCCTCCAAGGCCTTCGGAATGTCACGCAGGCGGCCCTGGCGGGCCGCGTCCGCGGAATACCTGAGCTGCTTCTGGGCGGCGCTGAGGGCACGGCCGGCGCCCAGCAGCATGTCGTCGAGCTGCTGAAGTGCGACCTCGAGGGATGCGTCGCCCGCACTGTCCAGCGGTATCTCCGCTTGGGCAGCAGAGGCCTCGGGAAGCATCAGGCGAAGAATGATACCCGGGCCGGCCGGCGCCCTATCGGCGCAGCGCTGGCAATCGTGCAGCGGATCACTGCAGGGTGAAGTCGCTCTTCACCTCGACGCCGTCGCGCAGCGTGTTCAGCACGACGCAATAGCGCTCGGCGTTCTCGAGCAGGCGGCGCGCACGCTCCGGGTTGGTGCCCTGCTTCACCTTGACCCGTGTGGTGCATTTGATCCCGGTGATGCCCACCGGCACGTCGCGCGACATGGCCAGCGTGCCGCGCAGGTCGGCGCGCCCGCTCACCTCCACTTCCAGCGCCTCGAGCTCGATGCCCATCGCGGCCGCAACCATGCGCAGCGTCACCTCATGACAAGCGGCGAGCGCTCCCATGAGCAGGTCGCCGGAGCAGGCCACGTCGCCCGTGCCCCCGACTCCCGGATGGGCTCCCGAGCGCCAGGCCAACCCTGGCACGGCATCCGGGGAAATGGCGCAGTGGAGCGGATCGGAGAGGTCGCTTGCTGCGCTTCGAACGGTCATCGTGATCTGAGCCGCGTCAAGTTCCTCCTCGTAGCGGCGCTTGATCGGCGCTTGCACATCGCGCAGGTTCATGCGGCCATTGTGCGCCTCCCTTCACTCGCCTATTGAGAAGTTCACTTGCGCTCGCCAACGTGGAAGGTCACGTCAGCGACCCCGATGCCCGGCTGTCGCAGCATGGCCGCCTTCAGCGCAAAGGCACGGTGGTTGTGAAGCCAGAAGGTGGCGAGCCGCTGGTCGACCAGCTCCGGAATCACAACCGTGCAGATGGGATCCGGATGCCTGGCCCGCCAGCCCACCAGGTAGCTCACCAGCGGTGGGACGACGGCGCGGTAGGGCGACTCGATGACGACCAGGTGCGGTCGCTCACCCTCCAGCTGCCCCGCCCACCGGTTGAACTGATGAGGCAGATCGTCGAGCTCATCCCTGGCAACTTCCTCGACATCCGTGATCACGTGGATGGCGACGACCTCAGCCCCCATGGCTCGTGCGTACCCGAGGGCGCTGACCGTCGTCGCATTGAGCGCGGAGACCGGCACGAAGGCGATGTGGCCGGCGTCCGGGTCCGGGCGTCTCTGGGTAAAGCCCGGAAAGCTGCCGGCCACCACGTTCGGGCGCTGAAGGAGCGCCAGCTTGAGCAAGGCGAGGTCAGGCCTGAGGAGGACCTGGATCCAGACCGACTGAGCTTCGTCTGGAAGGACGACCGTGACGACGGCGTCGCCAGATTGGCGCCGGATCGCGTCCAGCTCGAGCAGCAGGCCGCGAACGCGACGGCCGTCGGCCAGTCGGCGCACCTCGGCGCCCACGGGAACCGCATTCTGGGGAAGATCCGGCGCTGTCTGCAGCACCACCATCGGCTTGGGAAGCGTCGCGGCATACGCGAGGGCATCCTCAGCCGAGTGGTCCCAGCGGAGCACGGGCACGACGACGGGGCCGAGCTTCGGGGTCGACGTCGAAAGGCCTGCCCCCTCCACGGCGGACCGGACCCCCCTGTAGTGGCGGTGGATGGCCCAGAACGCCAGGACGAGAGCCGGAACCAGCACCACCACGACCCAAGCACCGCGGGGACTCTTGGTGATGATGATCACGGCGTCGACGAGGGTGGTGGTCATGGCACCAACCCCGTTGATCACCATGCCCCGACGCCAACCTGGTCCCCGGCGCGTCCACCAATGACGCACCATGCCCGTCTGAGCCAGCGAGAAGGCGGTGAACACTCCCAGTGCGAAGAGGTTTATCAGGGCGTCCGTGCTGCCCGAGAACGCGAGCATGAGCACGGTCGCCGCGACGGCCAGGAACAGGATGGCGCTCGAGTAGACGAGGCGGCTACCGAGGTGCGCAAACCAGTGGGGCAGGAAGTCGTCTCGGGCAAGGATGGCGCACAGCCGTGGGAAACCGTTGAAACTGGTGTTGGCGGCGAGAACCAGGACCAGCGTGGTTGAGAACTGAACCGCGTAGAACAGCCAGCGGGCGGAGCCGGTAAAGACGGCCGCAGCGATTTGCGAGAGCACGGTCGGGTGTCCACCGGGATGCGGTGCAACCGCGTAGAGCACGTCCAGGGCCTCGACGCCGACGAAGAGCAGGATCAGCAGCCCGCCCAACATGGCCAGGGTGCGCACCGCGTTGTCGACCCGTGGTTCCTGGAAGCCGGGCACAGCATTGGAGACGGCTTCGACGCCGGTCATCGATGAGCAGCCCGAGGCGAAGGCCGCCAGCACGAGGAGCGGGGTGAGCGCCTCTCGGACCTGCAGGTGCGGGTACTGGCCGGGGTGGGGTGCTCCTCCCAGCGCGGCCCTGACGAGGCCAGCCGCCATCAGCGTGAGAATCGCGACGATGAAGAGGTAGGTCGGGATCGCGAACAGAGCGCCCGCCTCACGCACGCCGCGAAGGTTGCCGATGAGAAGGATGGCGACCAGTGCGATCGACAGCGGCAGGCGGTGCGGGACGAGCTCGCCGAACGCCGACAGCAGGGCGTCCACGCCCGAAGAGACGCTGACCGACACTGTGAGGACGTAGTCGACCAGCAGGGCGGCGGCCGCCACCAGCCCCATGATCACACCCAGATTGGCCCTGGCCACTGCGTATGACCCTCCGCCCCCCTGGTAGCCACGAATGACCTGCTGGTAGGAGATCGTGACGATCAGCATCAGGAGCGCCACCGCGATTGAGATCGGCACGTTCCAGAACAAGGCGCCTGCGCCGGCCGCCGCCAGCACGGCCAGCGCAGCCTCCGGCCCGTAGGCAACCGAGGACAACGCGTCGGAAGAGAGGATCGGGAGCGCCTTGAAAACAGAGAGTCGCTCCGATTCGATCGCCTCGGACTCGAGCGGGCGGCCGATCAGGAGGTCGCGTGCACGAAGTGCCCATTGGCCGAAGCCAGACCGAGGCTGGCTGGCCTCCGGTGTGGCGACGAGATACCCGCGACCCGTGCGCCGAAAGGCGCCCAGGTTCTCGCGACGAATCCGCAGATATGCGTCACCCGGCTTGTCGCCGCGCACCACCTCGCCTGGCAGGACGCCCAGGTGATGGTGTTTCCGGGGTGGGTGTTTCGCCTCGTGGTCAGGCCCCAACGGCGGGCTCTCTCACGTGAACGATTGTGACCCGGCGAGCCGGAGCCCTGTGCCAACGCATCTGCCGGTGCACGGCGCCAACGCATCTGGTTGCTCAGGGCCCGCATGCGGTTGTTCCTGGCCTGGTGCTCCGCGTCCACGAGACCGAGGGCTTCCAGAACAGGTGGCACGTACATGGCAAAGCGGCCCCGCAGTCGCTTCTTGATTCCGTACCATCCGCCGATCGGATTGTCCGGCGCGCTGCCCAAGCCTCAGAACCGGGGCCTGCCTATCCAGATCAAACGTGGGCCGCGATTGCGCCGAACGTCGCCTCGAGCGCGATCACTCGGCGGTCTACGATCGTCAGGCTGAAATACTCCCGGCATCGAAGCGGGGCAGCCAGCAGCCAGCGTTCCAGTGCGTCACGCTCAGCAGCCCGCATTGACTGCTTCGAGGTCCACTCCTGGAAGTCGTAGCGCTTGCGCACCAAGGGGTCGGCCGTCTCGACCGTGAAGCCGGCGGCCTCCATCCGTCGCACCCATTCCGATGACCGGTGCGCGCGGAAGTGGCTGGGATCCCGCCAGACCTCGAGCTTGTTCAGGAAGGCGTCCAACTCGTCGTCCTCAGGCGCCATGTTGTCGAACATCGTGAGCTTGCCGCCAAGTCTCAGCACCCGAGCGGCCTCGCCCAGGAAACGGCCCGGCCGCGGGAAATGGTGTGGCGCGAAGCGCGCGGTCACGACGTCGAACTCTCCGTCACCGAAGGGCAGCGCCTCCGCATCTCCCACCTGAAACGCCACGTTGTCGACCCCTCGCTCGCCAATGAATCGCGCGGCGGCCGCCAGCATGGTCGGCGTGAGGTCCAGCGCAACCACATCCTGAACGTGAGCGGCGAACGCCAGCGCCGTGTGACCGCCGCCGGTGGCCACGTCGAGGACTCGCTCTGCACCCGTCAGACGCGCGAGCTCGATCATGCGGCTCAGCTCGTCGCCCTCGACGTGGATGCGATCGCTGACGTAGCGGTCGGCGGCCGGGCCGAACTGGGCTCTTGCGCGCCGCTTGACCTCCTCAGGCGACGCCATCGCCTCCCAGCGAATGCCGTTCGGTGGTCCTTCCATGGCCAGGACAGGCTAACCTGGGCATCGTGATCGTGCGTGGTGGTTGCGCCCACGACTGCCCGGACACCTGCGCGTGGGAGGTGACGGTCGAGGAGGGCAAGGCGGTGAAGCTCGCCGGCGCGTCTGACCACCCGTACACCCATGGCGGCCTCTGCGGAAAGGTCAACTATTACCTGGACCGCGTCTACAGCCCAGATCGTATCCTCTATCCGCTGCGCCGGTCCGGCGCCAAGGGAGAGGGCCGCTTCGAGCGGGTGAGCTGGGGCGAGGCGCTCAGTGACATCGCCGGGCGTTTCCACAAGATCATTGCGCAGGACGGTGGCGAGGCGGTCCTTCCCTACAGCTATGCCGGCAATATGGGGCTGATCCAATACGCGGCCTTGGACCGCCGCTTCTTCTCCAGGCTCGGCGCCAGCCGCCTCGCCCGCACCATCTGCGGCGACACCGCAAATGCGGGTGTCGTGACCGCCCTCGGCACCTCGACCGGCTGCCTGCCGGAGGACATCGAGCACTCCCGCTTCATCGTGCTCTGGGGTACCAACACGGTAGTCACGAACCTGCACCTGTGGCCGTACATTCGGCGCGCGCGAGCGGCCGGCGCCGCCGTCGTTGCCATAGACCCGATCCGGACGCGAACCGCACGCGAGGCGGACTGGCACGTCCGGCCGCTGCCGGGTACGGACGCGGCCCTGGCCCTGGGCATGATGCACGTGATCGTCGCGGAGGGCCTCCACGACCAGTCATACCTGGACGCCCACTGCAACGGGTGGCCGGAGCTGAGAGACCGTCTCGCCGACTACCCACCCATCAGAGCCGCCGAGCTCACGGGGGTGCCGGCGGATGACATCGTGAGGCTGGCTCGAGCCTACGCCACGACCCGGCCGGCCATGATCCGGACGCTCGTCGGCCCCGAGAAGCACGCCAACGGTGGCCGAAACATCCGGACGATCGCCTGCCTGCCCGCAGTAGTTGGCGCGTGGCGTGAGCTGGGTGGCGGCCTGCTGCACTGGACGCGAAGCCTTTTCTCCGAGGCGATGGACACCCGAGCCGTAGCTGCCCGCTCGCGGCGCACCCGGACGATCAACATGATTCAGATCGGACGCGCGCTGACCGACCCTGCCCTCGAGCCGCCGATTCGGGCGCTGGTCGTCTACGACAGCAATCCTGCCTCCATTGCGCCCAACTCCAATCTGGTGCGCAAGGGCCTGGCCCGTGAGGACCTCTTCACTGTGGTTCACGACCTCTTCATCACGGATACGGCGCGCTACGCAGACTACCTGCTGCCTGCGACCAGCTTCATCGAACACCTCGACCTGCTGTTCCCCTGGGGCCAGACGTACGTCACGCTGAACCAGCCGGCGATCGCCCCGCTCGGCGAGGCGGTCTGCAACACCGAGCTGTTCCGTCGCCTTGCGGCGGCCATGGGCTGGGGCGATGAGCCGGCATTTCAGCCGTCCGATGAGGAGCTCATCCGAATGGCGCTGAACAGCGACCACCCATACCTGGATGGCATCACCTACGAACGGCTGGCCGAGGACGGTTGGGCACCGCTGCGGCTGCCGGCATCGCGGCGCACGCCGTTCGCGTCCGGGGGATTCCCAACGCCGTCTGGTCGCTGCGAGCTGTTCGCCGAGCCCGCCCCAGACTACGTGCCGCCGCCCGCGGACACCCATCCGCTGGTCATGATCAGCGCCAAGACCGGCCTCCACTTCCTGAACTCGAGCTATTCGAACCTGCCTCGGCACCTCCGTGCGGAGGGTGCGCCGGAGGTCCAGATCCATGGGTCGGACGCGGAGGAGCGAGGCGTCGCCGATGGCGACCGCGTGCGTGTCCACAACGACCGAGGCGAGCTGCTGCTCACCGCGCGGGTGGGCGACGGAGTCAGGCCGGGGGTGGTTGCGGTCGCGCACGGCTGGTGGCGGTCGCTGACGGGCAGCTCGGCGAACGACGTGACGTCGGACGGCCTTGCAGATCTCGCCGGTGGAGGCGATTTCTTCGGTACGCGAGTCGAGGTCACGCGAACGTAGGGAGGAGGGGACGGGTGATGAGATTCTCCCCCGCGAAGTCGACCGCGAAGCCGGGGGAGGGGGGTGACCTGCAGTGGTGGCTGACGGTCAGGGATCGGCAGTGCCGCCTCTCTCCAGACTGGGCCCTTCAGACGCTCGACGAGGCCGCGGGATTCCTGCGGGACCGCGGCATGCTGACTCTGTCGCCGAACTGCTGGCTGCCGAGCCTCTTTCAGGCCTGCCACGAGGAGCCATACAGCACTCATGCCCGCGGATTCGGCGGCTGGCCCCGGACCAAGTTTGTGTGGGCTGGGCAACTGGGCGCACGACCGGACGTCACGGTGACCAAGCTGCACCGCGGCAAGCTGCTCTATGTGGCGGCCGCGCTGAAGCCGACGCTGGCGGCACTGTGCTGCAAGTCCGCAGACGAGGCCGCCGGCGGCGCACTGGGATCAGACGCCGCCCGCACGATGGATCTCCTGTCGGAAGGCCCGCTTCTACTTGAACAGATCCACGCGGGCGGATTGACGGACAAGAGGCTGCGGCGGGCTCGGGCCGTGCTGGAGCGGGCGGGCGCCGTCTTCACCGAGGAGGTGCGCCTGGAAGGTCGCGACGGCCGGCACCGACACACCGCGCGGCTGACGCGGGCCGATCAGCTCCTGGCCGCCGAGGGTCCTTCCATGGATTGGGAGGAGGGCCTGATCGAGCTGCTCGTGGCTGCAGTTCGGAGTGCAGTCGTCGCCCCGGTGCGCGATGTGTCGCGCTGGTTCTCATTGCCGGTCGGCGAGGACGTGATCGGCCGGGCCCTCCGGTCCGGGCGCATCGCCGAGCCGGAAACGGGCTGGGTCGCGTTCCCGCAGCAGAGCTGACCAGGAGCGGCGATGGCGGCCCCCTAGCCGACCCTGTGACGCCGGCCTCCTTTTGGCAGGTACGTGGTGTTGCCCCGCTCGCGGGCCCCGGAAGAGGTCGACTTGCGGCGCCGGCGCGCTCATGCTTAAGGCAATAATGGCGCGGTCGTCGGCGTGGCGGAACAGGCAGACGCGCCAGACTTAGGATCTGGTGCCTTCGGGCATGGGAGTTCGAGTCTCCCCGCCGACACCAAGTTCAAATCTGACAGCATGGCTGTCATAAGACAGGGCCCTCCTAGGGCCACGGCCAGTATCGGTATCGGGCCACCACCAGCGCCGTGACCGCAACGGCAAGGAGGAATCCGATGACCGAGGCTGTCCTCCCCAAAACAGGGCCGGCGACGACCGCTGCCAGAAGTAGGAGTCCAATTAGGAGAGGGACCCAGCGCGGCCACCGATGCATACGGGGAGCCTACCCGAGCGGGTCGTACTGCACCGCTGATTGTTCGTAGCCTGGAGCTGTGCCTCGTCGGGTCTTCCGCGTGATCACGTGCGCCGGTTTTGGCGCGGCAAGGTCACGCTCCTGCTCGCCGGCCTGGATCCAGTTGAGTGGCAGTCGGAGTAAACACACGCTTCTCATTTGACGGGGCATCGCTGAGTCATAGGGTCAACGCCTCGGTCCCCCCGCATCTCCACTCCCGGGCTATCTGGCCAGCGCCGGCAGCACCAGCTGCTCCCAGTGGGCGCCGCCGTCCCTGCTCTTGAGCAGCACGGTTGGCGGGAACCCGGCGGCGCGCGGGCTTGGGGCCGGCGTGGACACGACGCCGATCGCGAAGAGGGCACCCTTGACGGCGGAGTTGAGGGTCAGGACACGCACGCCGGCCGGCAGGGTCACGAGCCGGGCCTGCCAGGCAGCCCCGTAGGTCTCCGAGATCCAGAGCCGGCGGTCGGAGAGCAGCAGCATCCGTCCCGGGTCGTCGAACAGCGGCAACGTGGCCGAGGAGAACCCGGGGCCGGCGACGAGCCGCCCCCAGGTCGCACCGCCATCTGTGCTGGTCGCGGTATAGAGGCCTGGGCTGAGCAGGAACGGGTCGGCCAGCGGACCGCTGCGCGGGGGGTTCGGGAGCGTCTCCAGGCACAGGACCAGCCGGTCGCCGTGGGACACGACGGACGCGCCCACTGTGTAGGCACCGAGGAAGGGCGGCCCGAACCGGGCTCTCTCTCCCCAGCTCGCGCCGCCGTCGTCCGTTGCCAGCACCGAGACGCTTGCTGGGGGAGTCGTGACCAGCAGCAGTCCATGCCTGTCGTCCGCGAACCAGAGCTGGCCCTTGTACCCGTCGCTGGGAATGCCGGCGGCGGGCAGACGGGTCCAGGTCGAGCCGTCCATGGTCCGCCAGAGCTGCACAGTGAATGGGTCGCCGGGGGCTGGCAGCGTCATCCACCAACCGTCGGTGGCGCTCAGCAGCACGGGCCCGCCGATAGCGCCGTACACGACATTTGCCTGGAGGGCGCTCGGCGGCAGGGGCAGCATGTGCCACGTCCGGCCGCCGTCGCCGCTGACCCGGACGCCGGCCCCGGCCTGGGTGCTGGCGACCACGAGGAACCGGTTTCCGAACCATGGGCTGGAAAGGATCACCGAGGGGGGACCGCCGGTGGCGCGGGACCAGGTCCGCCCGCCGTCACGGGTGAGGAACAGGGTCGAGAGCGGGCCACCTGTCCCGTTCGCCGGGATCACGGCGACGACACCGTGGTCAGCGTCGGCGAAGAAGGCCGAGCCGACGGACGGGCGTGCGAGCGGTGGCGTCACTGCTGCGGCCGGGGCGGGAAACGAGGGCCGGAGGTAGACGACGCCAGTCACCAGGACGATGGCGAGGGCCAAGCCAATCAGGGCGGCGACGCGCAGCTGGCGCCTGCCAGCGGACAGCTCCATCAGTTCGCGGCACCACCAGGATACGAGCCCGGACGTGGGCCGGCAATGCCGTGGCCTTGCCGCCCCAAACGGGCTCACTGCCTCGCTCGCACGCTAACCCCAGTGCCGGGATTACCCCTGGGAGCTGCCGGTAGCCTGAAGCAGTGCCCCGTCGGGTCTTCCGTTTAATCGAGTGCGTCTGCGGCGAGGAGGTCACACTCCTGCTGGCCGCCATGGACACGGTCGAGTGCAAGGAATGCGGGGCTGCCTACGACCCGCGCACGGGCGAGCAACTGCCGGTGTGTGACGGCTTCGAGATCCCGGGCGTCACACGACGCGGAAGCAGGCGATCATCGAGCCCGGCTTAGCGCTGCCGTCTCGCTCCGGGTGCTGCGCGAACCAATCGAGCCCGCAGCTCTCACAGCAGCGGGCGGTAGAGCTGTGGCCTGCGGGCGTGAGCCGACCGTTGCATGACGGACACGCGAGGCTGCAAAGGCGAGGTGCCAGCGATACTGAGGCGAGCCGACCCCCCAATCCTCGGCGGCCTGCTTCTCCATATCGGCGAGAGGATCAAGAGGGTCAGACACCTTGACATCTTGGACCTCTTCGAAGACGGGCTTGCCATCCACGCCGAGGGCCTGATCAAGCGCTTTGGGTCGACGGTCGCCTTGAACGGTCTCGACTTGCAAGTTCAGGCGGGCAGCATATTCGCACTGCTCGGACCCAACGGCGCTGGCAAGACGCCTGCCGTGCGGATCTTCACAACGCTGCTCAAGCCTCATGTCGGACGTGCCTGGGTGATGGGCTTCGATGTCCGTCAGGGACGCGAATCGGCTGAAGGCGAGCATCGGCCTCGCCGGTCAGGAAGTCGCTATCGACGAATACCTGACGGGGCGCCAGAACCTCGAGATGATCGGGCGTCTCTATCACGGGTCAGCAAGGAACGCTCGCCACTGCGCGCCAACGGGTTAGTGGCGGTCCGGGCCTATTTTTCCTTGCGGTTCAGTCGCGCGTCCAGGTCGTCGAGGGACATTTCGAACGTGCTCTTGCGGGGAGGGGGGTGGCCGGTGAGCCTGAGGATTGTTCCTGCCACTCCGCCGAATACGACCTCTAAAAGCCCGCCCACCAGGAGAGCTACAACCAGCGCGGCCGCCACGATGAGGACGAGCCGTGTCTGGCCCGGACTGAACCTGATCGGGGCGCGGACAGCCAGCTCGATCATTGTCCCCATCGACCAACTCTCCCGCTTGTCAGCGTAGCAGCCTGCGAAAGCTCTCAGGCAGCATAGGTGGCCTCATCTACAACACAACTCCCCGACCTCCAGACGCCGCGCCACCCCTTTAAGCTGAAGCTCAGCGATGGAAGCGACGACTCCACCAGCCAACATCTACGAGGGCAACGGCCAGTTGAGCGTTGCGGCGCCGATCCCGGGAGCCCACCCCGAGCATGTAGAGGTGATTGTCACTCCGACCAGGGTCCACGTTGCGGCCACCTGCAAGTACGCCCAGGACAACCAGCACTACCACCGCCATGACTGGCGGGTCGGGGCCTGGGAACTGGGCGTCGACCTGCCCAAGCAGGTCGACCCGGCCGCCGCCCGAGCGACGCTGAACCTGGGCGTGTTGGTCGTGATGGCGCCGATCTCAGAGACGGCTTCCGGCGAGTCGCGGCCGCTGGTCACATAGCCTGGGCCAGGAATCGACTGCGAGCTGCCGGCACCCCGCCGCTCGACGGAGTGGAGGCCAGCGCTCGGCGCACCCGCGACCACAGACCACCGGATGACTGACCGCGTTCTCTCGACCCGCGACCTCAACCGGGCACTGCTGGCTCGTCAATTTCTGCTCGAGCGCTCGCCGGTTCGGCTCACCTCCGCCCTCGAGAGCCTCGCCGGGCTGCAGACGCAGTACGCTCCCTCGGCGTACGTCGGGCTCTGGTCGCGCCTGCGGGACTTTCGCCGGGACGCCATGACGAAGGCACTCGAGCAGCGGAGCGCCGTCCAGGCGACTCTCATGCGAGGCACGATCCACACCGTCTCCGCGGATGACTTCCCGCTGTTCGCGGCGGGTCTCAGGGAGGGCCGGCGCCAGTGGTGGCTCCGGGTCCAGCGGCACCAGATCGAGGGCCTGGACATGGAGGCGGTAGCAGGTGTTCTACGCGCGCGACTCGCACGGGGACCGTGCCGCGCCAATGAGCTGAAGGATCTCTTGAGCGCCGATGGCTTTCCCCCTGTCGCTTGGTCGGGTGCGCGGCTCTGGATCGAACTGGTCCGGGTTCCCCCCTCGGGCACCTGGGAGCAACGGCGGGCCGACCTCTACGGCCTTGCGGACGACTGGCTCGGCGCCCGGGATGCGACCGAGGACGGAGGCCTGGAGCACCTGGTGCGTCGCTACCTCGAGGGGTTCGGTCCCGCGCCCCTTAACGACGTGGCGAATTGGGCCGGTCTGCCCGCCTCCAGAGTTCTCCCGGCCGCGAAGCAGCTGGGACTTGTCCGCTTCCGTGACGAGAAGGGCGGCGAGCTCCTCGATCTGCCCGATGCTCCGTTGCCCGATCCGGACACGCCGGCACCAGTCCGCTTCCTGCCGACCTGGGACGCGACTCTGCTGGTGCATGCCCGCCGCACCCAGATTCTTCCGGAGCGGTACCGACCGCTGGTATTCAATACCAGGACCCCGCACTCCGTACCCACCTTCCTGGTCGATGGCGCGGTGGCAGGAAGGTGGCGATACGAGCAGGGGCGGGTGCGGCTCGAGCCGTTTGAGAGCCTCTCGCCGTCGACGCTACGAGAGCTGGAGGATGAGGCGGAGTCCCTGGCGGCGTTCCACGCCGCCTGATGCCGTTTCGCGCCGCTCGGTGCCGTAGCGGTTCAGAGCCATGTCTCTTGTCGATCTGATCGGAAGTCGTTCGTATGGAAGGTGAGACACCCGCACAGCGCCCGCGGGAACCCCGCGAATCCAAGGAGGAGACTTCCATGCTCGAATTGCAGACTCTGATGACCGGTCTCGTGATCGGCGAGTCGCCGCGTTGGCACGAGGGCCGTCTGTGGTTCTCAAACTGGGGCGCGCAAGAGATCATCGCCGTCGATGTTGGGGGCAACAGCGAGGTGGTAACCCGCGTCCCAACCACGATCCCGTTCTCCATCGACTGGCTGCCCGATGGCCGGCTCCTGGTGGTCTCGGGACAGGAAGGGCTTCTGCTGCGCAGAGAAGCCGATGGCTCGCTGGTCACCCACGCCGACCTGAGTGGGTTATCGAACAAGCCCTGGAACGAAATCGTCGTGGACGGCCGCGGCCACATCTACGTCAACAGCATCTGCTTCCAGTTCGGCGCAGAGGAATTCCGTCCCGGAATCCTCGCCTTGGTCACTCCAGACGGCTCGGTTCGGCAGGTCGCCGACCAAATCGCGTTCCCCAACGGCATGGTCGTGACCCCGGACAACTCGACGCTAATCGTCGCCGAGTCCTTCGCCAGCAGGCTCACGGCGTTCGACATTGCCGCCGACGGCAGCCTGTCGAACCGACGTGTGTGGGCCGAACTCGGCCAGGGTGGCGACGGAATCTGCCTCGACGCGATGGGCGCCGTCTGGTGCCCGGCCGTGAAGGAGGGCAAATCCACTTGCGTGCGCGTCAGCGAGGGTGGTCAGGTGCTGCAACGGATCGAGCTCGACCGGGGCTGCTTCGCTTGCATGCTCGGGGGCGACGACGGGAAGACGCTGTTCATGATGGCCGCTGAATGGCATGGCACGGAGAGCATGGACGTGCTGCTTCATTCCCGGACCGGCCAGGTGCTGACCGCCCGGGCGCCCGCACCGCACATCGGTTGGCCCTAGAAACGGCTACCGTTCTGTCAACGTGGCCATCCGGGGTGGACTCCGTCAGGCGATCCGCCGGGGTGCCGGTTTCGCGATCACCGCATCAGGGTCTGTGGGCGGCCGTCGAAAGCCCACGCGAACGAGCACTGTCGATGCGGCAATGGTCAAGGCCACCGATGCCAGGACCGCGGCGTACAGAGCCGCTGAGATCAAGCCAGCCGCGCTGGCCAGGGAAGCCAGAACGAAGCTGAACTCGCCGATCTGACCCAGGCCGATTGCGAGCTGCCAATGGCGGGCGTGCAGATGTGCGACCCGGCTCAACACCGCCACGATCAGCACCTTGCCTGCTATCGCCAGCCCAAGCAGAAGCGCGATCCAAGGCAGCGAAGCAGGGAGCTGGTGTGGATCGATCAGGGCCCCGATGCTCACAAAGAAGAGCACCGCGAAGACCTCCCGGAAGGGCAGTATCCGCCGACGGGCTTCGGCGGCTGGCTTGCTCTCGCTGATCGCCAGCCCCGCAATGAACGCCGCCAGGGCAAGCGGGATCCCGGCAATCTCCGAGCCTAACCCCGCCAGCGCCAGGCCGCTTGCGAGCGAAAGGATCAGAAAGAGATCGTGCTGGCCGGCAAGGCGGCTCAGGATCTTAGGGAGTGCCCATGCACTGGCAACGGCCAGGGCAAGAAACGCAACCAGGCCGAGCGTTCTCGCGATCGTTCCCCTCGAGCCCAAGCCAATCACGGACAGCAAGACGGTGGCCATGGCCACGCCAGTCAGGTCCTGCAGAACACTCCAGCCAAGGAGGTCCTCTTCCGTACGGCGATCAGTGGTTCGACGCTGGCTGCGCGTCATGTTGACGACTACGACGCTCGAGGAGAGAGCCACAGACAAGCTGATCAAGGCGGCTCCCGGCCTGGAGACGCCGAACGCAAGAAGGACGCCGAAGGCGATGAGAGCGGTGAGAAGCGTCTGGATTGGCGCCACGATCAGAAGGCGTCCACGCTCCCTGCCAAGTCGGAGGGGGTCGATCTCGATGCCTACCTCGAAGAGGAGCAGTACGACACCAATGTCCGCCAGGAGCTGTAGCCGGCTGCGATCGGCGGCATAGCCGGGCGTGAAGGGAGACACCGCCAGCCCGACCACGATGTAGCCGATCACGGCGGAGAGTCCCAGCCGGCGGGCCAGCCAACCAGCTGCCACCGCCAGGAGGAGCACGAGGCCAATCTCAAAGATCGCGGGAGCAGTTAGGTCCACGCCCGAATCTAAGTTTGGCGGCTGAACGTGACCAGCCGCCTCGACGGAGGTTGACGCTGAAGGGGCAGGACGGCCCGGGGACGGCGGCACAGACGCGTGCGAAGCATCTGGTTGTTGCCGCCGGCCCGGACCATGACGAGGCTGTGAGCCTGGGCCGAGCGTGTTGTCACTCGGGGATCAGCCGGGCGGTGGAACCCAGCTGCTTCCGACGCTTGACTCAGTCGAGGAAGGCGACATGCCTCATTGCGCGCGCGCCAGCCTCGGTGTTCATCAGCACCCGGTGCCATCCGTGGAGGACGAGGGTGGCGTGATCCGGATGTGTGATCCGGCCCGTGGCGAAGACCTCTGCGTCGCAGACCATCTGCCGCCAACTCTGGCGCTGGCCAACGTCCTCCGGCAGTGCGTCGTAGCTCGCTTGGCTGAGACCGTTCGGGTGGTCTCCACTCACACACAAGGTGGTGCCGCCGCGGCGGAAGACGAGTTCCATGATGTGAGGCTTGCTACCACTGCCTCGGCTAAGCGGCTCCCGCCTAAGCACCAGGCGCGGATCCGGCTCAAAGCCGGTCGCCGGCACGAAGAACCACTCGCCCTGGCGCCGGAAGGCGTGGTTGCGACGGCGCAGCCTTTCCTTGGGCCGGAGCTCAGTGAAATCTATGGGCCGCATTTGGCCGCTCCATGGCGCGCAGCCCGCTCTCGTGGCCGCCCATGGGAGGCCGGGTCCGCTGCCCGGCCTCCCGCCGCTAGTCCTTGTAGGGGTCGAATTCAGCCGCACCCGCCATCGCCACGCCGATCGGCGTGAGGGTGTGCAGGATGCGAACCGTCCCAGCGTGGTGCCTGAGCACCTCCGGGAGCCGCTTGTAGGCCTGAGGCGCTTCGTCGGTGTCAGCGCCGCGGAGCACTACGCCCCGCTTCCCGATCCAGCGCTCCATGTCCTCGCGCGAGATCGCCCCCGGGCGGGCCGGGTCAGCCACCCACCTGCCATTGATCTTCTTGCGCCGGCCCCTGGCCGCATTGCGGCTCATCACGCGGCCGGCCCCGTGGACGGTCGAGAAGAGCGATGCGGCCTGATTGTCGACGGCCGCTTCCGAGTTGTCGACAGGATCGAGGCCTTCGAGGATGACTGCGTCGTCTCCCATGCTGCCACCGACGAACCCGCGTTGGCCCGGAAACGCTGGAGTGGCTCCCTTGCGGATGACCCAGACCTCGCGACCCTCGTGGGTTTCGAGCCAGGCGAAGTTGTGATGGTTGTGGACCGCGTCGAGCTTGTTGGCGCGGAGGATCTTGACCACGCGATCGCAGACCCAGTCGCGCCCCGCGTAGGCGTAGCGGCCGGCCAGCTTCATGGCCGCGACGTAGTCGGCGCCGAGATCCGAATCGACCTCGAGCACGAGCGGGCTCACGTCCATGCCGTCCTTGGCCCCGCCCGCCCTGAGCGCCCATGTGGCGACACCGTGACCGAAACCGCGGCTGCCGAAATGGACGCCGACCCAGACGCGGTCTTGCTCGTCGACGAAGACGTCCACGTAGTGATTGCCCGAGCCGACAGTGCCCAGCTGGGCTGCCGCCTTGTCGCGCAGGTTGAGCTTGCCGACGACCGACCAGGCCGGGTCGTCGAAGAGCTCGTGGTCAACACGCTCGTTGTTCTTGCGGCCGATCCCGAAACTGATCGTTGCCCAGATGTCGTCCATGATCCGGTTGATGTGCCTGCGGACCTCGGAACCGGGCATGTCGGTGAGCACAGCCTTGTTGCCACAGGCGATGTCGTAGCCGACGCCTGCCGGCGAGACCGCTCCTTCATAGGCGACGACGCCGCCGATCGGCACCGCGTAGCCCTTGTGGTGATCGGCCATGAGTGCGGTAGCGCGGACCAAACCATGGCCCCGCGTCCGCAGGATCTGCTCCAGGGCGCCTTCGTCGACGGGATCGCCGAAGACGGCTGTGTCTCCGATCAGCTGCACGTCTTCACCTCCTTTGACGTGATGTGGATGGACTGGTCCGGGGACGAGGACCCACCTCCGGCCGGCGGCGTATCCGGGTTGAGGGGCTGGCTCCCTGAACCGCCTTGACGAACCGGCCGGCGGTTGCGTGGCCGGGTATCGATCCCAGAGCGCGGGGCTTATGAGACCCCGGTGCCGCCTCGGCTCCACGCAGCGAGGTTGATGGGACCGTTACAGTCCACTGTTGCCCCTGGAAGGACTTGCACCTCCATCTCAGGGTTTAAGAGACCGGTCTCTGGCTCGTTGAGTTACGAGGCCGGTCGGTCAGTCCCTGAAAGTAGTGCTGGCGGCGGCTGCCGTCGAAATCGGCCGTGTCGCCCGCAGCAGTTCTTGAAAGCGGCGACCCGAGCCACACGGACAGGGGTCGTTGCGGCCGAGCCGCTCCTCCAGCTCTTTATCGCCGTGAACAACGCGTCCGCCGCGCTTCATGTGCGTCTCTGATGGGAACCCTTTGCGACGCTTACTCGTCACCTCGAAAGCGGTCGTTGTCGAAGTCGCTGTGTATGACGCACCTCCTTGAACACTCAAGACTTGCTGGTGCCGCCGGTGGACCTTGAACGTCCGGCCATCCACTTAGAGGCCGGCTGCTTCCTCCGCTGAGCATACGGCCGCATGGATGAGGGCCTGGGATTCGAACCCAGGAGGGCTCATCGCCCTGACTGTTTTCAAGACAGCTTGGACCGGGCTGGACTATCCCCTGAATGGCACCCTCGCGAGGACTCGAACCTCGATGGTCCCGGTTAACCCCATTTTCCGCACTTAGGGGGAAGGGGGCCAGGGAGCAGGGGTCGGCTCAACTCAACAGTCGGCCTGGGGGCGAGCCAGCGGGCATTCATGTTCGGACAACTCTAGCTCTT
>Ga0070699_100000074_pt1 | contig 94961 bp, 83 predicted proteins | sample KBSK1503metaG_FD_65473 | JGI IMG/M metagenome (GOLD analysis project Ga0070699, IMG submission 65473) | Corn, switchgrass and miscanthus rhizosphere microbial communities from Kellogg Biological Station, Michigan, USA - KBS K1-50-3 metaG | ecosystem: Host-associated > Plants > Roots >... | reverse complement strand
CTCCTTTTGAAATTCGTAATCCGCGTGCTGAATCATTATGAAAGCGGCATCGCGGCCGTCTTCGCCGACGAGATCGGCATCTGGCCAGCCGAACTGCTTGACGATTTCTTTCATGCGTTCGGTGTTGCCTTTATCGATGTCGCGCATTCGCGCTTCCAACTCGACGTCGTGTATTTCCGATCCTTTCTTGATCCACTCATTTCGAATGGCTTGATCGCGTTCGAATCTACGGAGCAGCTCTTGCCGAAGCTCGGGATTAGCAACTGGAGGCGGGCGCGTCGCCTGCGCGCGCGCGTAACCTGGAAGCGCCGACACCACCACCAGCATCGCGAGGCAATAGAACCTGCGGATTGATAATGCAATTGGCATTTACTTCGTTAGATACTTTTCCGGCAAAGGATTGTCCGGGCCTTCGCCTTGCCAGAACACGGTGACGATCCACCAGCGCTTGCCGTCGTTCATCAACTGAATGCTGTTGATTCCTCGAGCGAACGGCTTTGCATCTTCGGCCTTGTGTCGCGATTCGTATGTGCTAAAGACGTGCGCGATGTTACCGAAACTTTCTGTACGCCGCGCGATTTCCTTTTCGAAGAATCCATTCTCTTCGAGAAACTTGCTGTTCGCGGCCGCGTATCCCTCCGCTGTGCTCACTCGGCTGCCGATCTCGCCTGACTGGCGCTTGCCGGTCGGGATCAACCGCGCGCCCGGAATAAACAACGATTGAAACCTGTCCCAATCGCGTTTCTTGCCGGCGGGTCCGGAGATGACATCGTAGAGCGCCGCGACAATCGAATCCATCGATGCGACATCCGATGCATTCGCCGCGGGCGGCGATGGCTTGTCCGATTGAGGCCCTTGAGTGCCTGGTAATTTTGCCATGGTCACACCTGACGCGATGAACAAAACGGCAAGCGCATACGCGATGTGAGCCATTGAGATTCTATTGCGATGGTTCATTCCTTCTCCTTCGACTTGAAAATCAATACGGGTGTTCAGAGTACCGACCTTAGTCGGGTAGTGTCACTACGAATTCGCCGGCTAAATCAGACACTACCCCAATAAGTTCCGCGAACTCGCAGTAGCACTACCCGGCTAAAGCCGGTACTCTGAACGCCCGCGTACTCTAAACGCCCGCAGCGAGATCGCGCCGCATTATCGGGCGGGTTTCAGATCGCCTCTCGCATTCCACGAAGCCCGCTTTCAAAAACGCCGATGCCACACCCGTCCATGCGAACACATCCGGCATCGCGTCCTTGCGCGGCTCAACCGGATAACCCTCGACGAGCCTGCCTCCACGCTTACGCACATATTCCGCCGCAGCTTTCAATAGCTCTACCGACACTCCTTTGCGTCGATATTCTTTTGCGATGAACAAACAAACGATCGACCAAACAGGTTTGTCATCGATTCGTTTCAAGACTCGCGAGCGATCGAGCGCCGGATAAGTCTCGCGCGGCGCGACTGCACACCAGCCGATCGCGCCGCCGTTTGCGTATGCGAGAATCCCGGGTGCTTCGCCTGAATCAACAACGGCTTTCAGCGCTGCTTTGTTCTTGTCGCCCTTTTGTTTTTCAAACTCCGAACGCTTAAGGCGCCAAAGCATGCACCAGCAGCCTCCGCATGCGCCTCGCGCGCCGAACAGACTCTCGAGATCGCCCCACCGTTCCGGCGTGAGCGGTTGGAACTTAAGCTGTTGCTTGACCTTGATCATTGCGATCTGTTGCTTCTACTTCGCGCCGCTGTTGATCGAAAGCGTTGCGAGCATTCGATTCAATTCGGGGCGATCAAACATTCTGCCCTGAAAAAATACCGCCGCAATCTTTCGAGTATTGTTGATGTCTTCGAGTGGACTGGCGCTCAGCAACACCATATCCGCGAGCTTGTTTTTCTCAATCGTCCCAACAGATCTATCGAGTCCGAGAAACGTAGCCGGATTCCTGGTCGCGGCATGAATCGCTTCCATCGGCGTGAGGCCCGCTCGCACGAGCAGCGCCATCTCGTCGTGAACACCCCAGCCGGGAAACAGCAGCGGGTTCGCGCCGAAATCCGAGCCCGTCATCAGCTTCACTCCGGCGCGCTGCATCGCGCCGATAATCTCCAGATATTTCTTCACAAGGAGCTTTTCAGCCGCGAGCCGTTCGGGCGACCGGCCCTTCAAATGCGCGTTGTTCTTCGGGTCCCAATACTCACGGATATAACGCGGCAGATACTTCATCCGCTCCGCATACTTCGCCGAGTCGTCTTCGAATGAAGCGTTGTTCTGCCAGACGATCACCGTAGGCGTAATCCATGTGTTGTTCTTTACAAACTTCGCAAACAGCACTTCCGCCTTCTTGCCGTCGAATGTCGCAAGCATCGTCTCGATGTAAGCTCGCCGTCGCTCAACAGGCGTCGCGCCTGCCTCTCTAAGCTCAGCCATTTTCTTCTTCAGCGCTTCTCGATCTGAACACGCCTCGACGATTTGCAACAGATGCTCTTCGCTGGCCTGGCCCGCATCGGATGCTTCTTCGGGCGTCACCGAATCCGGAACGTGTCCCGCGAATGGTATCTTCAACTTCTTTGATTCATCGGCGATCGCGAAGTAAGCCTCGCGAGGCAACAGCGAATAGACCTTTACGAAATCGGCGCGCTTCTGTTTCAGATCGCGCACCGCCTGGCGTCCCTGCTCCGCGGTTGAGATTGAGATTGAGCCCGGCCACATAGGCTTCGGGCCATCGAGCAGCGGGCCGCACGCATAGATGTGAGGCCCAATCATCGTGCCGGCGCCGACTCGCGCGCGCCATTCCTGCAACAGCTTCAAGTCGCCGCCCATATCGCGAATCCCGGTCACCCCACCGGCGATCAGAAGCGTGAGCAGTTTCTCTTTTTCTTTCTGCGGCGGATTCACCGGCCATAATTCGGGATCATCCGGATGCGCGTGCATATCCCATAACCCCGGAATCAGGAACGATCCCGTCGCATCAATCGTCCGCGTAGAACGAGGTATCGAGACAGCCGTGCTCTTTGCGATTTCAGCGATTCGGTAGCCGACGATGATCACGGTCATATCGGGTTTTGGCGGCGAGCCGGTCCCGTCGATCACCGTCACGTGCAACAGCGCCAGCGACGGGACGCCCAACTGCCCTGACTGAGCCGGCGTCAGCGCTACGGTCAGGACAAGCGCGATAAGCAAACAAAAGAACCTGGCGTTACTCATCCTTCAGGCAGCCTTCTTCTTTTCTAGTTCGGCGACCATGATACGCATTGCGTCGGCGATGTAAGCTCTTCCGGATTTCTTCAGAGCGCGGCCCGCGTCGGTGTTGAATTGTATGGCCACCGAGATTTTCTGCTGAGGAAAGTATTCCATCTCCGAAATGTATCCGGGGAACCACCCGCCGTGGCCATAGCTGACGCCCCAGTCGCTTGTTCTGATCTGCACCGCAAGCCCGTACTTGTTCCCGGCGCCGCTCCCCCGGCCTTCCTTCGCGTCGACTCCGGTCAGCATCTGATCGAGCGTTTCCTTCTTGAGCACTTTGCCTTCGTAAAGCAGCTTCGCCCAACGCGCCAGATCTTCGGCGGTCGAGGCGAATCCGCCGCCGGTCCATTCCATCTGCGGGTTGATGATGAACTTCCCATCCACGATCACTCGGCCTTCGAAACCAAACGGGCTGTTTGGCATCGAGTAGCCGGTGATCACTTCGGGGAGCACTCGCCGATCTGAAGGAATCGTGCGCTCGAGTTTGAGCGGCTTCAGGATTCGGCGTTCGACTTCTCCGTACACGGTTCTCTTTGTCACTCGCTCGAAGATCATCCCGACAAGAATGTAATTCGTGTCTGCGTATGACCATCCGTGGCCGGCGCCGAAGAGCGGCTTAGCATCGAGGATGTAGGAGATCAGCTCTTCGGGCTTCCAGATGCGATCGGGGTCCTTCTTCATCTCGGCGATGAATTTCTTGTCGAGCACGTGCTCGGGAATTCCGCTCGAATGATTCATCAACATCCGTAGCGTGATGTCTCGCGCGTTTGGCAATCGTGAAAACCACGGCTCGCTTCCAAACCACCGCTCGATCTTCGAGTCGAGATTCACCTTGCCTTCCTGCACAAGCCCGAGCATCGCGGCCGACACATAAGTCTTGCCGATGCTGCCGGCGAGCATGCGGTCATTGGGTTTTAGAGGAATCTTGTTTTCGATATCGGCCGTGCCAACGGAAACCGAACCGGATCTGCCGTCGGGAAGAACAAAACCAAGCGTTGCTCCGGGAAACGACGCCGCCTCGTGAAGCGACTTCAGTTTTTCCGCGAGCGCCGCGCGCAATGCGATCAGGTTCGCAGCGCCGGCTCGCCGAACAAACGCCTGTGTCTGGACGCTTGCGGCGCCGGAGTTTCCTGCGAGGAGCGCTGCTGAAAGCAGCAGCGCAAAAACGGGGAGAACTTTTCTCATAATCATTTCGCGGGTAACCGCCATCCTCGCGCAGCAACACGAGCGTCGTCAACGGTCGAGCATGATCTTCAACACCACCGGGTCGAGAAGCTTTGTCTCATCGGCGATTTTTCCATCCTCGCCGATCAGCGGCCACTGGCTGTTCGCGATGAAATAGAATTCGCCGTTCACCAAGACGCCAAGTGTCGGTTCGAGAAAAACAGGATTGCTCGCTTCAATGACTCTCAATTGCTCCGCACGGCTAAGGTCCTTGCTGAGCGCGATTCGAACCACGCGTTGCGGGCTCACGCCGTTCTGCACGCCGATCAGGCTGCCCTTGTAGAAGTAGAGCCCGTCGATTCCGAGCAGCGTCTGACCCGCTATTGGACCAAGGCGCGCGACCTTCTTTGTGCTCACGTCTATGTCGTACAGCCCCGTCGAGTAATCGGCCATGAACAAATGATGTTCGTCCGTCGAAAACGCAAGACCTTGAGGCGACGCGAAACCCGGGTGTTCCAAAAACAACTCAATCTCGTCCGGCATCGCGCGAATCACATAGATCGCGGCCGATAAGCTATCGGTCGTATACACATCGCCGTTCGATTGAATCGTCAAATCACCGAGCGCGTGTTTTTTGGCATTCGAAAGCGGATACTTTTTCAAGAGCTTTCTCGTGCGCAGATCAAACTTGAACACCGCCGCGCTTCCATCTTCCTCCTTCGTGTAGTTTTCCATCTGCGTGAACGCGCTCGTTGTAACCCACAGAAGCCGGCGTTTGGGGTCGACCTTCATGCCAAGAACGCTCCACAAACCGTCAGCTTCGGTCGCGAAAGTTTTCACGTCTCCACTCTTCGACACGCTGAGGATCTTTCGCTTGTGAATGCTGCTGATGAAAAACGTTCCATCCACGGGATCGTAAGCGAGACCTTCTGTGATCAATCCTTTTTCGTGGATCGTGAACGCAGTCGAGCTGTTGATGACGGGAGCCTTGTTGCTCTCAAATCGTTTCAGTATGTCTTTGAACTCGGCGCTCTCCTTTATCGAATCGAAATCCTTGTCCTTCTCCGGATGAAGCGCGAGGCCCATCCGAGTGAGCCTGGATAAGTAAGTGATGGCGTCGGCCTTCTTACCCTGAAGCGCCGAAATTGCGCCGAGGTTGTACAGCAACGTCGGATGATCGGGAATCAGCTTGAGGGCTTTGCTGAAATTCTCGGCGGCGAGCGCGTAGTCCTTCGCCTTGTACGCGAGCGCCGCTTGCTGGCGATAGTAACGCGCAGACTTCGGCTCATCGGCTCCGGCGTTCATGATTGTCGAAAACGTAATTGCCACGGCTACCACAGTAGCCATGCTCCAACTTCCAGCCTTCATGCTTTGTATCCTTGAAAGAGGTTTCTAGTTTCTGGTTTCTAGTTTCTGGTTTCTCGTTTCTCGTTTCTCGTTTCTGGTTTCTGGTTTCTGGTTCCGATTCTGAATCTGCGGCCGAACCAGAAACCAGAAACCCGAAACTAGAAACCCGAAACCAGAAACCCGAAACCCATTACCCTTTGCCCGAAATGATGAACACGCGCCCGGAGTGAAATCCATTGATGCCGCTCCACGCAGAGGTCACCAGAAAATCGATTGCGCCGTCGCCGTCCACATCGCCGATCTCTGTGGCGTCAAAGCCAAACGTGTCGCCGGGGATTCGGCAAGTGTACGCTCGCATAAGGCTTCCGTCTTTGCCCGAATACAGATACACTTTGCCGCCCGACGCGGCCGCGCTCGAATGCTGCCACGCGCCGATGATCAGATCATCAAAGCCATCGTGATTCACATCGCCTGCGTCGGCGGGACCGATGCCGAAGCCGTCGTTTGCTGATTCTCCGGTCAACGTCAGCAGCCGCCGCCCGTCAGCGCCGGACACTACATAGATTCGGCCGGTCGAATTCCCTTTCGCGTTGTTTGAAAAGTCCGAAGCATAGATGTCGGGGATTTTGTCTCCGTTGACATCGCCCACCACGGACAAGAACATCGCGCCGAGTTGCGCGCCGGTGTCGTCGGCTTCGATTGTGAATTTTGTTTTGCTCGTCAGACCGGCGTAGACATAAACCCGGCCGTTGTTTTTCGGTCCGGCGTTTGGAGCGCCAACGAGCAGAAACGCATTTCGCTTGTCCTTGTAGCCCGCGACCGCGCTGCCAAAGCCGTCGGCTGCACGCTCGCCATCAAGGGTCAACAAAAGAGAGCCGTCTTTCCCCGAATAAATATAAGCGCGCCCCGCGCCCTGGCCGGCAGTATTGTTGCCGGGCGCTCCGATAATCACATCGGCATACCCGTCGCCGTTGATGTCGCCCGCCCCCGATGCGTGCCTGCCGAAATTCTCATTTGGATCGCCCGCTCCGAGCGTGAGCAGAATCTTTCCATCCTTGCCCGAATAGACATAAGCCTTGCCCGCGCCCGGAGCCGATGCAACGACATCAGGAATACCATCCGCATTCGTATCGCCCGCGCACTCAACGCCGATCCCGAGTCGCCCACCCGCGGCACCCGTCTGTGACCAAAGCAGCTTTCCCGTCTTGCCGGAATAAACATACACCCGGCCCGCCGGTTGACCATCGACCAGATGCGTTGGCGCCGACGTGACCAGATCATTCACGCCGTCGCGGTCGAGGTCGCCGATTCGCCGCGCGATCCATCCGAACTGATCGCCCTTAGCTTCGCCGATCCATTCGTGAATGATCCGGACTTTCTCGACAAACGGATTGGCGAAGTCTTCGGGTTTTGGAATCAGCTTGTCAAAGCGCGCATCGTTACGAAGCCCCTTCAAGTCGTCGTCCGACAAGACCAGGCTCATATCGAAACTGCCGGACTCGCGCAGTTGCCCGAGCAGCTTGAACGCTTCGTCCTTGTTGTCCTTGAGCGCGTAAAGGCAGGCGGAGTTATACCGGCTCTGCGGCGCGTATTGGGGAGAGGTCATTGCTTTCGCGTAGGCTTGAAGCGCTTTGTCGTAGTCGCCTTTGCTGCGATAGGCGCTGGCAAGAATACTCCACGCGCCGGGCCGAGGTTGACCCGCCTGAGCCTTGAGAAACTCTTCGAGTATTTTTATTGCGCCGTCGTAGTCTTTGGCCTGGACCAGAGCTTGCGCCTTGCGAACTTCCTCGGGCGCGTTTTGGGTCGAGAACATCGCAGCCGATGATGAAGAAACAACAACGAAGAGACCTACAAGCCATGCAAGGGCCTGCTTAGTCATTTGCACCTGCCGGTCACACAAATCTCGCCTCACAGCACCGTGGTTTAGGGTTCAGCGTTTAGGGTTCAGGGTTTAGGGTTCAGGGTTCAGGGTTCTGGGTTCAGCGTTCAGACGGCGCCACTAAAAGATCAACTCGTGACCCCACGCTTGTCGCAAAACTCTTAACCCTGAACCCGTAACCCCGAACCCTAAACTCCGAACCCTGAACCCTAAACTCCGAACCCTGAACCCGTAACCCCGAACCCTGAACCCAAAACTCCGAACCATCTATTCGTATCTGAGCGCGACCATCGGATCGACTTTCATTGCGCGGCGAGCCGGGATGAAACTGGCTGCCAGAGCCACTCCTGTCAGAATCACCGGAATGGCCGCGAAAGTCGCCGCATCCGTCGGGCTGACTCCGTACAACAAGCTTGTCATCACGCGCGTCGCGGCAAACGCGCCCGCCAATCCCACGCCCACGCCTGCAAGCGTTAGCATCAGCCCTCGCCCGACGACGAGTTTCAGCACGTCTCGCGTATCGGCTCCCAACGCCATGCGCACTCCGATTTCGTGTGTGCGTTCAGTGACCGCGTTCGACATCACGCCGTAGATCCCCACCATCGCAAGCACCGCCGCGACTCCGGCAAAGATCCCGAGCAGCATCAACGTGAATCGCGCCGGCGCGAGCGCGCCCGCGACCAAAGAATCCATCGTGCGAATGCGATAGACCGGCTGATCCTTGTCGAGCGATCGCACCGCTTCGCGCACCGCCCCCACCATACTCAACGGATCAGAAGTAGTGCGAATCGCCAGCGTCAGCCCTGAGAAAGAAAGCCGGGCGTGCGGGTAGTAGACCTGCTCTCGCACTTCAGCCTCAAGCCGATGATGACGGATGTGTCGAACAACTCCAACGATCTCGGCCCACTGGTCGGGCTTTTCGGGAAAGCGCCCAAAGGTCAGCCGCCTGCCGATTGGGCTTGCGTCTGGCCAGAGCCGCCGCGCCAGCGTCTCATCGACAATCGCCACCAACAGTTTTCCCGGCACATCCTGCGAAGAAAAGAAGCGGCCCTCGATGAGCGACGTCCTCATCGTCGCGAAGTAATCGGGAGTGACGACGCGCTGATCGACTTCAAAGCTCGCAAGGTTGCCGCGCTCGGCGTTTGCGGTCACGCCTTCGAAAGTAAGCGTCCCGCCCCAATAGTCGCCGCTCAGGGGAAGGTGCGATACCGCGCCCGCCGAGTCTACTCCCGGCAACGATTGAATTTTCTCGATCAGTTGTTTATAGAAATTCGCCACTGCCGGCCCGTCTTTATATTTCGTTCGCGGGACCGCCATCTTCATCGTCAGAACATTGTGCGGATCAAATCCCGGATCAACTCGCATCAACGCTATGAAACTGCGCAACAGCAATCCCGCGCCGACCAGCAGGACCAGTGACAACGCGATCTCAGCCACTACGATCAGGCCACGCAGGCGATGTGCTCCACCGCCGGCCACGCTTCGGCTTCCTTCCTTGAGCGTCTGTGTAAGGTTTATCCTCGAAGCCTTCAGCGCTGGAATCAGTCCAAACAGAATCCCCGTCACAGCGGCAACCGCAAAAGTGAACGCCAGCACGCGGGCGTCGATTTTGACTTCATCGATTCGCGGCAGATCGGCGGGAGTGAGCGCCAGCAAAGCATCGACACCCCACGACGCGAGTCCAGCGCCGGCCACGCCGCCAAGCATCGCGAGTAACAGGCTCTCGGTAAGCAACTGCCTCAACAACCGTGCCCGGCCCGCTCCCATCGCCGCTCGAATCGCCATCTCTCTTTCACGCGCCGCGGCGCGCGCGAGCATCAGGTTGGCTACGTTTGCGCAAGCGATCAATAATACAAATCCAACCGCCGCCAGAAGCACCAGCAAGGCCGGGCGCATCTTCTTGACGATGTCGCCCTGCATCGAAACAACCTTTACCTCAAACCCGGTGTGAGTGTAGTGCAATTCGTAGAGCCGCCCGGCTATGCCGTTCATCTCGGCTTGCGCCTGCGCAAGCGTCACGCCGGGTTTCATTCGCCCGATCACAGTCAACCCGTGGCTGTCGCGCTCCTGCTTGGCGTAATCGACTGCATAAGGTATCCACACATCGATGTTCGTGGACACGTGGGCTTCCTGGGGGAGCATCAGCGCGAATGTTTCCGGCAGAACTCCAACGATCGTCGTTGCGCGGCCGCTTAGAAGGATCGTGCTTCCGATCACTGACTCTTCGCCGCCGAACGCGCGTTTCCAGAACCCGTGGCTCAAGACGGCAACTCGCGTAGCACCGGGGATTTCCTCTGCGGGCGAGAAGTCGCGGCCGACTTTCATCGTTGCGCCGAGAACCGAAAAGAAATTGCTCGAGACCGCCGCGCCAACCAACTGCTGAGGTTCGCCGTTACCTGTCAGAATCACATTAGACCCGTTAACGACACCGAAGCTTTCAAAGAGTTGCGACTGCTCGCGAAAGTCGAGCACCTCCGGTTCAGAAACCCAATTTTGCTCGAGCCCGATTTTTTCGAGTCGCGTCCACAGGAGCGCGAGCCGGTCGGGCTCGGCGTACGGCAGTGGTCTCAGCAACACCGCATAGATCACACTGAAGATCGCGGTATTCGCACCGATGCCAAGCGCTAAAGTCAGAACAGCGACAAACGTAAAGACGGGTTTCTTGAGAAGCATTCGCGAGCCGTAGCGCAAGTCGAGCCAAAGTCCGTTCATCTATCCTCCACAAAGCCAGGTTCAGGGTTCGGTGTTCCGGGTTCAGGGTTCAGGGTTCAGGGTTCAGGGTTCAACTCTGAACTCCAAACCCGAAACCCTGAACCCTGAACATTATTCGTATCGCAGCGCGATCATCGGATCCACTTTCATCGCGCGGCGTGCCGGGATGAAACTGGCTGCCAGAGCCGCTCCTGTCAGGACGACGGGAATGATTGCAAAGGTCAACGGGTCCGTCGCCGTCACACCATAGAGCAAGCTGGTCATCACCCGGGTGATGATCAAAGCAGCTCCGAACCCGATCACTATGCCGGCAATCGCCAGCATCAACCCTTGCCTGACCACCAGCTTCAACACGTCGCCCGATTGCGCGCCGAGCGCCAGCCGTATGCCGATTTCGTGAGTGCGTTGCTCAACTCGGTAGGCCATCACCCCGTAGAGGCCAACCGCCGCCAGAATCAAAGCTACGCCCGCAAAGACTCCAAGCAGCAGCGTGCTGAACCGGGATTGAGAAAGCGATGTCGCTAACAATTCTTCCATCGTCGCGACGCCGTCGATCGGCTGCTCGCGATCAAGCTCCTGCACCTGGCGCCGGATCGATCCCACAAGACTCGACGGTTCGACCGAGGTGCGCACTGCCAGGGACATCGAGTTTGATGGGTTCGCAAACTTTGCGGAGAGTTCCTGCTCGTGCAATGTGTAGATCTCCGGCGTGAGCGGTTGATTCAGTCCGTTGTGTCTGACATCGCCGATCACGCCAACGATCGTGAAGTGCTGGAACTTGAAACCGGGCGGGAGAATTCCAGGGGGCACCAGTTCCTCTGGCGGCCCAAGAAAAAGTCGCTTGCCAATTGGATCAGCATCCTCGAAATACTGGCGCGCGAGCGTTTCGTTTATGACGGCTACCGGCAAGGCGTCTCGCGTATCGTGCTCGCTGAATGCGCGGCCCTTGATAATCGGAATCGCGAGAGTGCTGAGGTAATCAGGACTGACTTGCCGATACTGCACATTCGGAACGTCGTCGAGCGATTTCGGCGGCGTGCGATCTTCGAGCGTGAAGAGTTTGCCCCAGCCGCTGTTAGTGAGCGGCAGCGCCGATGTCACGCCGGCGGCCTCAACACCAGGGAGCGCTTTTACTCTTTCGACGAGTTGCTGAAAGAAAGCGGCTGTCAGTTCGGGACGCTCCTGAGTGTACCTGGTGGATGGAAGCGAAATCTGCATCGACAGGATTCGATCCGTTCGGAAGCCGGGATTGACCCGCTGCAATCGCACCAGACTGTTGATCATCAAACCCGCGCCAACCAGCAACACAAATGACAATGCGACCTCGGCGACTACCAGTGCGCTGCCGAATCTGCGTCGCCGCACGCCGCCAGTCGCACTGCGACCGCTTTCCTTCAAAGTTTCGTTGAGATCAGCCTTCGACGATTGCAACGCGGGCACGAGTCCGAAGATCACGCTCGTAAGAATCGCGAGGCCAAAGGTGAAGCCCAGCACCGCGCGGTCTATTTCAATCTCAGTGAGCCGGGGCACGTTTGGCCCCAGGCCGACGAGCACGTCCACACCCCACACGGCCAACAGCAAGCCGAGCACGCCGCCGGCAAGACCCAGCAACAAGCTCTCGGTGAGCAATTGGCGAATCAAGCGCCCGCGGCCCGCGCCCATCGCGGTGCGAATGGCAATCTCTCGCTGCCTTGCGGCCGCGCGCGCGAGCAGCAGATTCGCGACGTTCGCGCACGCGATCAACAACACCAGAGCAACCGCGGCCAGCAGCACAAAGAGCGCGGTCTGAACGGCGCCCACTGTCGACTCATGCAGCGAAATAACCTTTGTGCCGAATCCACCCAGGAGCGTGTCTTCCTGTTCGAGTTGCCGAAAGACGCTGTCGAGTTCCGCCTGTGCCTGCGAAGCCGCGATGCCGGATTTCAGCCGGCCAACGACGCCGAGCCAGTAGTTGCCGCGCGTGTTGTTCTCAGCGCCATCAGCTACCGCAAGCGGAGTCCACAACACAACCGTCGGATCAGGGAATTGAAACGCGCGAGGCATCACACCGACAATCGCGTATTGCTCTCCATTGAGCGTCATCGATTGATCCGTGAGACTGGCCTGATCGCCGAATCTCCGCTGCCACAGACCCTCGCTCACGATCACGACGTGATGCTTGCCAAAGGTTTCTTCTTCGGTCGTAAAGACGCGGCCGCGCGCGGGGGCGACGCCAAGCACGCCGAATAAATCCGCTGATGCCTGCGCGCCCGTCACGCGCTCAGGCTCCGTTGAGCCTGAAATATTAAAGTTCGTCGAGCTGAAGGCAGCAATCTTTTCGAAGCTGCGCGCACGCGCGCGCCACGCGCGAAAGTCAGGCATCGAAGTTCCAAAATTGACCGCGCCTCGCGCGACGTTGATCGTGTTGATCATCACCAACTGGTCCGGCTGCGAAAATGGCAACGGACGCAGCAGCACCGCATTGACGACGCTGAAGATCGCGCTGTTCGCGCCAATGCCAAGCGCGAGCGTGATGATCGCGATCAACGTGAATGCCGGTTTCTTCAGAAGCATTCGCGCGCCGTAGCGAAGGTCTTGAATGAGATCCGTCATTTTGGTCCCCCACGATCGCAGGTTCCGGGTTTAGGGTTCAGGGTTCGGGGTTCTGCGTTTAAAGTTCCGGGTTCTGGGTTTAGGGTTCGGAGTTCAACGCTCAACCCTGAACCCTGAACCCTGAACCCTGAACCAACCTTCACGCACACAGAACCATCAACGTTGCGTCGTCGTGAAATTCTCCGCCGCCGTAATCAACAACTGTCTGCACGATTCGATCTCGCAAAGCCTCCGCATCCAGTTCCCGATTCTCAATCAACAACTCGATCAGCCTCTCCTCACCGAATTCATCGCCGATCGCGTTTCTCACTTCGGTGACGCCGTCGGTGAACATCAACAGCCGGTCGCCAGTTTCGAGATCCATCTCGCTGTGCTGATAACTCCAGTTCGGAAACGGGCCCAGCACCGCGCCGGTTGGCTCGAGGCGCGCGCGCGTTCCGTCGCGTCGTACAAGTACCGGCGGGTTGTGACCGGCGTTCGCGTAAGTCAGCTTCTTTTGCTGCGCGTCTGCGACTGCATAAAAGAACGAGATGAATCTGTCTTCGCCGATGCTGCCGGTCACGAGGTGATTCACCCTATCACACAGCTCCGATGGTGAAATGGATTCGGATGTAAACGATTTGACCGCTGCTTGTACGTTGGACATCAGCAGTGCGGCGGGCATGCCCTTGCCGGCGACGTCGGCGATGCACAGCGCGGCTTTGGTGTCGCTGAATTTCAGCACGTCAAAGTAATCGCCGCTCACTGTGCGGGCGGGACGCCACGCAGCCGCGATTCTGCATCCGTCGATTTGCGGAATCTCGCCGGGCAGCAAGCGCCGCTGAATGCTTCGGGCTTCGTTGATCTCGCGCTCCTGTTCCTTTCGAAGGCGTTGAAGCTTCCGCTCGGCGTATCCATTTTCGATTTGAGTTTTCAGGATAGTAAGCAGCCTGCTGTTCTCCCACGGCTTGAGAACGAAATCGCGCACGCCGCGTTGCATCGCCTCAACCGCGAGCTCGACGTTTCCCCACGCGGTCATCACCACGATTGGCAGAGAGCTGTCGACCGCTTGAACGAGCGACAACAATTCGAGTCCTTCCTGACCCGAGGTTGTGTCGCGAGCGTAGTTGAGATCCATTAACAACAAATCAAAATCATGAACTTTCAGTGCTTCGATGACGTCGGCGGGTGTTGTGACGGATTCGGTTTGATAGCCTTCGCCCTTGAGCAGCAGCCGCAACGCTTCAAGAACGTCGGGCTGATCGTCGGCGATAAGAGTGCGCGGAGCGGTCGGAATTACTGCTTGCATCGGTACTGCCTCCGAGGGGTCTTAGCCAAGCCGCGTGCCACAATTCTCCTCGATGTAATTGCTTAAATGCCTGGAATTAAGCAGAAGTGCCGGCGGTGGTTGTGTTCACTTGCGGGAAAGCGCTTTCCCGGAAGCACCACGGTGCAAGAATCGAATGGGAAGGCTGTCTACACCAGGCTCATTGTGAATCCGCAAGCGTGTACTCGAATTCGTAGAAATGTCTTGCGTCGGTTATGTTGATTTTCATCTTGCCGGCGAGTCCAATCAGCTCGCCAGTTGCTGAATCCGGCACAACCGTAATGGTGAGATTCGGAACTCCGCGGGTCATAGTTCCAGTATGCTGCAAGGCGAAGGTGCCGCTCTGACCTTTCAACTTTCCAATAACTCTCTCCATCGCGACGTAACCCGCCGAGCCTTTGACATCGGTGCCGACAGTTAGCATCTCGCCTTTGCTCGTGCCTTCGAGATCGCCATGAAACTGCTTGTCGAGAGACATACGTCCCAGCGCCGGTTCACCACCGTTGCCGTCTGTCTCCGGCGTTACTTTGACTTCAAATGTTCCGCTTGCGTGATTGATCACACGTGACTCCTTTTCACTCATTTCTCAACGCGCCCATTGGATCGATTTTCGTAGCGCGGCGAGCCGGGATGTAGCTTGCTAACACCGAAACTCCAATGAGCAGCAGTGTCACGAACGTGAATGCCACCGGATCGGTCGGCTTTACACCATAAAGCAAACTCGACATCACTCGAGTCAACGCAAGCGCCCCGGCGAGGCCGATCACTACTCCAGCAATCACAAGCGCCAGCCCGCGGCCGACTATCAGCTTGATCACATCGCCCGACTCGGCGCCAAGCGCGATGCGAATGCCGATCTCGCGGACACGCCGGGTCACCGAATACGCGATCACTCCGTAGACTCCCACCGATGCGAGCACCAGCGCGACTGCGGCAAACGCCCCCAACAATATTGCGTTCGATCTTCGAGGCGCGACCGAGTCCGCCACGTACGCCGACATCGTCTTCACGTCGGTGATCGGCTGATCCTTGTCGACGGCCCACACTTCTTCGCGGATTGCCGTAACTAGTGATTTCGGATCAACGGCACTGCGGGCAACCAGAGTCATCGACGATCCCGCGAACTGCGGATAAGGAACGTACACACATGGCCGGGCGTCGCTTTCGAGCGCGGTATCCCGGACGTCGCCCGCGACCCCGACGATCGACAGCCACGGCCGCGTCGAATCCCGGCCGCCGAGCTTTATTCGTTTGCCGATCGCGTCTTCGTTCGGCAGAAATCGACGGGCAAGACTCTCGCTGACGATCGCAACGCCCAGTGAATTCTGATCATCACGATCACTAAAGGCCCGGCCCTCGATGAGAGGAACGCCGAGCGCGTTGAAATACTCAGGGCTGATCATGCGCCGGTCTGCTGTTTGATCCTGTGCGTCAGACGCGGCGGCTTGTGATTCGATTGAGAAGCCGCCCGCATAAAGGCCTCCTCCAAGCGGCGCCGCGGAGATCAGACCTGCCGACTGCATTCCCGGAATCGCGGCCACACGACGGTTCACATCCTGAAAGAAAGCGATCTGCTGACTCGCGTTTGGATACTTAGATCCGGCGAGCGCGATGCGCAGCGTGAGCGTGTTGTCGGGCTTGAAACCCGGATCGACCGCGAGCACGCGCGCGAGACTCTTGATCATCAAACCCGAGCCGATGAGCAAAACAAGTGAGATCGCGATTTCGGCTACAACCAACGCGCCGCGCAGCCTGTTGCGATGAAACGTTCCCGACGTCGTCGTTCCCTGCTTCAGCGATTGGCTCAGGTTTACCTTTGAAGCTCCGATCGCCGGCAGCAAGCCGAACAGCACGCTGCTCAAGAGAGCCATTCCGAATGTGACGGCCACCACGCGGAAATCCACCGCGATTTCATTTGTGCGAGGAAGATTAGAGCCGGCGAGCGCGACAAGACCCTTCACGCCCGACAGACTCAACAAAAGTCCGGCGAGGCCGCCCGCCAGTCCGACGAGCATCGCCTCGGTCGCCAGATGGCGCACTATTCGAAACCTGCTCGCGCCAAGCGCGGCGCGAATTGCGATCTCTTTGGTGCGTGCCGCCGCCCGCGCGAGCATCAGATTTGCAACGTTGGCGCAGGCGATCAACATTACGAGCCCGATCGCTCCCGCGAGCACGAGCAAGCCGGTGCGAACATTTCCGACCACCTGTTCGGCCAGCGGCACGAGCCTCACGCCAATGCCTTTGCTGTCAGCAATGTTTTGCTCGGCGCGAGCCGCGATGGCTTTCATGTCGGTTCGCGCCTGGTCGAGTGCGACGCCCGTCTTCAATCTGGCAAGCACAGAGAGTTGATGATTCGCGCGCTTCCTGCTTATGAACTCATCCGTGAGGGTCACCGGCTTCCACACATCGGTATTCGTGGTGACGCCGGTGGAATATGGAAGCTCGCCTGCGCGTGGAAACTGAAATCCTTCGGGCGCGACGCCGGCGATCGAGTAGCTCTCGCCGTCGAGCGTGAGTGTCTTTCCGATTGCGTCGGCCGCGCCCGCGAGCCGCCGTTGCCACAATGCGTAACTTATTACGGCAACGCGACTGGCCCCCGCCTTTTCGTCATCACCCGTAAACGCGCGTCCGAGTCTTGGCGCGACTCGCATCAATTCGAAGAAGTTTGCGGACACAGTCGCACAAGCGACTCGTTCGGGCTCACCGCCACCGCTGAGATTGAGTTGCGAGCTTCCAAACGCCGCGACTTGGTCGAAGCTTGAGTTCTCTTCGCGCCAATCCATGAAGCTGCCCGGCGTCACCGGCAGCGCGTCTCCGGCAATCTTGAATCGAGGATTGGTTTCCCAGAGCATGACCAGCCGATCCGATTCGAGATATGGAAGCGGCCTGAGGAGCACGGCATTGACCACGGTGAAGATTGAAGTGCTTGCTCCGATGCCGAGGGCAAGCACAATCACCGAGGCGGCGGTGAACGCGGGTGTTCTCTTCAACGCCCGCACGCTGTACCGAATGTCCTGAAGGAGGTTCGCCATGGAATGCCTTTCGCGCGGTGACTGCAATCCTAACGGAGTAGACTGAGGCGTGTGAATCTGAGACGCGCAGCCTATTCATCCAACGACCCCCACGTCGTCTTGGACGACGGGCTGGCACATCCAGATCGGACTCGATCTTACGACGACGGAATTCGGAGATCAGTCGCATCGATGCCTAGATGTTTCGCTCCGTTGAAGAAAAGCGTGCTTGGAAGGATGTTTCAGGAGTATCCCACTCGACCCGGTTCGTTGCCGGATCTTCGTTTAGTCGCGGCGAGTCTTCCCTGATTGTCAAAGATTCATTCTTATCAGTGAGCCCTTGGCGTGCGCGCCGCGGCTCAAACACCGATAGCTGTTTTGATAGCTTTAATTCTATCGGCACAATCGTGGAAATCAATACCTGGCATTCAATTTTCCTTTTTACTTTCAGCGGCTCTTATCGGTGCGGACCATCCCGTAGGGATGACCTGTCGATAGAAAGAAACGCCGCGGACGCACGATCCTTCTATAGACAGGTCACCCCTATGGAGTTTTACATTCATGCGCCTTGATGTCCGCAAGTTCTCAGATCTTTCGCATTGCCGCCAGGCTCACGCCTGCGCCAATCAGAAATCCGCCCGCAACACGCTCCGGTAACACCGACATTCTCGAATTCGCAATTAGCCGGCTGCCTCGCTCCACCGCAAAACCGTAAGTCGTCAACACGATCAATTCGACGATCAGCGATATCACTCCCAGCACCGCGAACTGCGCGGCCACGCCGGCGCCCGGAGTCACGAACTGGGGCAGCAGCGCGCTGAAGAACACTATCGCTTTTGGATTCGAAAGCTGAGTGAGCAATCCTTCGGAGAACAGTCTCGCCGAGCGCTTTGGTTGCGCGGCGTCCTTCCGCGAATCATCGACGCGGCGTTTCGCGAAAAGCATCTTCAACCCCACCGCTATCAGATAAACCGCGCCTCCCCATCTGATCACATTGAACAGAGTCGCCGACGCCATCAGCAGCGCGCCGAGTCCCACGGCGGACAACACAAAATAGATCGCATTGCCTGCGAGTATCCCGGCCGCTCCCCGCAAGCTCGACTCGAACCCGTTTCGCATGCTTTGCGAAACAACCAGCAACACCGCCGGGCCTGGCGTGAGACATAAAACAAATTCGGTGATCGCAAAGATCGCCAGTATGCGCAAGGACATTAGAACTCCTGCCCGCCTCACTTGTTGAATACGGATAGTAGCTCAGGAGCGATCCGAGTTGAAAAGGATTTCAGCGGCGGTTTGGAGTGCGGCGACTTGTCGCCGCTTTTGTCTCGCCCGGAGTGCGGCGACTTGTCGCCGCTTTTGTCTCGCTCTGCAAGGCGGAGACAAGTCGTTCGCTTTTGTCTCCCCCGCAGTGCGGCGACTTGTCGCCGCTTTTGTCTCGCTCTGCAAGGCGGCGACTTGTCGCCGCTTTTGTCTCGCCCGCAAAGCGGCGACAAGTCGCCGCACTCCAAATCAAATTAAGGCGAGTTCTGCCAAGTGCGTTGTCAGTTTGGAATCGGTGATTTGAATTTCGCGTCGTCGATTGCGACGTTGTGCCGGATCTCTTTGAGTCGAATCACGAGTTTTATGGGGCCTTCGGATCGAAGCGTCAACGGCAGTTTGATGCCGTCAATATCCTTGTAGTCTTCGAAGTAATGCTGCACCGGCGTCTTCCCGTAGACGACGTCTCTTCGGAACAACAAACCGGACGCCGCTTCGAAATAATACTTTTCCGGGTTACCGGTTTCCGGAATCGCTCCGACGACATAAACGTCGCGGCCGTCGATGTTTTCCTTCGACGTTACCGTGAGACTTTTGTAGAGCCGATCCAGTCTGAGCGCTCGATAGAAATCGGATTCACGCGCGCTCATCGCGAGCTCCGCGCCTTCAAGCTGCCGCAAACCGGTTTCGGTCATGTTCATCGACCAGCCGCTCGCGCCGTCGTAGCCGCGTCCCGTGAGGCCGCGGTTCTCCGAAGCGTCAAGTATCTCAACGCGCTTATCCGGCGCTTTGGAGTAGATCTCGATCGGGAAGCGAACGCCTCGCGTGACGTTATTCCACTCGCCGATTGCGATTCGAGACTTGATCTTCTCGTTCGCTTCGCGGCCCCCGATTCCTCGAATGTATTTTTCGAGGACTTGATCAGTTGTTGGCAGCGACTTTGACGAATCGGTACTTTGAGTCGCGGCGTGAACAACGAGCGCCAGACCTATGGCGATACCCACAATGACATGCTTCATAATTCGTCTCCGGCGAAACCAGGCGCGCCTCATCGCGGGTTGTTGGTGTAGCAAGCCGGACGAAGGTTTCACACACAAGACGAATTCGCCGGCCGCCCGTTGATCAAATTCTTGAACCGCTTGGGTGAGCTAACGCGAAGCTGAAGCGCCGGCCGCAATCAGCACCACCGTCAGCCCTACCGCAATCGCGATCCCGGCAATGTGCCACGCCGGACGCCAGCGCTTGCCGTTGAACGGATTCGGATTCCCAAAGCCGCTTCGCACTTTACTCACATCGCTGTACGCGATCGAAATTTTCTGATTGAGATCAATCTCGAGAAGCTCAAATGAATCCTTCGTCGTCTCGCCGATCGCGCCGTAGTATTCATTTCCATTTCGAAGCACAACCGTCACGCGGCTCCCTCTACCGAGAGATTCGACGTCACGTTTGATTTTTTCGGCTTCAGAAGCTTTCGACTGAGAGCGCGGTTTTGTCTGGCCCCTCGTCGTCGCGGGAATCCCAACGCTCAACATCAACACACTGATAGCACAAGCGATAATTTCTTTCACCCTTAACCTCCGTTGGTCTGTCGTCGTCGAGTCCAACGTGTGCAACGTACGAGCCAGTGATGAACAGCGGACGGTTAGACGAGGTATCAAAACCTTATGAGGGGTTGGCGAGGTTAGCGGCGAACCTGCGCGCAGCAAAACTCTGACGAATGTCGAATTTATTTGGAGAGATCTGTTGAGGTGCTGATGAAAAGATGGTTGAGTGGCTATTTCCAGCTCACCAGGTATCTGCAGCAATCTCCGCCTCGGGCGCGACACGTTTCCTCGGTCATCTCGACGTCTCGCGCGCCGCACATCCTCAGCGCTTGCTTATACCAGCCAATGACCGTCATGCAATCGGCCGCCGAATAGGTTTCGGCTTCGTAGGTCGTCATCACTCCAGTCGTCTGACCGGTTGGTTTGTAGTCGCGCCAGCCTTTGTCGTAGTAGACATGATAGATCAGCGGCGCGCGCAACATGAAGCCCTGCGGATTGCCGGGGTCGAGATAGAACTTTTGTATGCCGCTCAGGTTCTGCTCGGCCGAGGCGGCGCCCATTTCTTCGAACAAGGTTGCGTCGCCTCGCCCGATTACCCGAACGATCGAGTCATCGAGGTGCTCACTGGTTTGAAAGTGATACCAGCCCGCCGGGTTGAGAGGCTTTCGAAGCGTCGCCTGGTCCGACGCCGGCAACGCCGCCAGCACGTCCTCAACCGCCTTCACACCGAAGCGCTCTTTTACGAATTGAAGACGAGACTCAAGAATAGCGCCTTTGATTTCCATTTCACACTCACTGGATTTTGTCGGGGCTATTATCCAAAGGGGGAATGAGAGCCGTCTGACTGCGGAAAGACTAAGATGCCAGACGGCTCGGGTCAATAATAATTGTTAAGAGACCGGCGAGACGACGGGATTACTTCGCGGCGCGCGCGCAGCCGCTTTTTGCATCATTCTCTCGATTTCATCCGGCTCGGACGGAAGCTTTGCACTCAGCTTCACGAGTCCCTTGTCGGTCACCAGGTAGTCGTCTTCGATCCTGACTCCGAAGCCTTCCTCGGGCAGGTAGATTCCCGGCTCGATTGTTATCACTGAACCGACGGGCAAAACACCGTAGGCGCCTGTATCGTGCACGTCCATGCCGATCCAGTGACCGAGCCCGTGAATAAAGTAGGTCTCAAGCGTTTTACCGTGCTTGTCTCGCACGGCGCTCGCCTTCATAACCTCGCGCGCCCTGTCCTGAATATCCTTCATGCTCGACTTACCGGGCACGTAAGCTTTCTCGGCGGCGCGTTGCGCATCGAGCACCAGTTGGTATACCTCGCGCTGACGTTGATTGAACTTGCCCGAAGCCGGATAGGTGCGCGTGATGTCGGCGGTGTAGTAGCTGTATTCGGCCGCGGCATCGACGACCACGAGCTCGCCGGCTTCGATGCGCTTGCGGTTCTCGTTGTAATGAAGAATGGTTCCGTTGATGCCCGATCCAACGATCGACGGATATCCCGGGCGTTCGGATCCCATGCGCGTCCACACTGCTTCGAGCGCCGCCTGCGCTTCGTATTCAAAAGCGCCGGGTTTGATCGCGCGCACGATTTCGCGATGGCCTTCGTTTGATATGTCCACAGCCTTTTGAAGCAGTTCGATTTCGGCGGGCGATTTCACCTTGCGCATTTCGCCGATAGTTTTCGAGACGTCGACGACCTGATTGTTTGGAAAAGTCTGGTGAAGCATCTCGACGAATCGGCTCTCGCGGCTGGTGTCCGCACCGGGGCCGGTTGGAATTACGGTGTAGATTTTCGGCGCCGGTTTGCCCTCGACAGGCGCAACCAACTCGGCCAATCGATCTTTGAAACCGGTTGAGGCCGCGACTTCTCGAAGCCCGAACAATCGCTCGGCTTCTTCGCCGGGACCTATCTGAACGCCGGTCCACTTTTCGTGGGCCAGGTCGCGAGCCGGTATAAAGACGGTTTCACTCGCCGGCTTGCCCGCCACAGCCCCCGCGGGAACGAGAATCAGATATGCTGCCGGAGTCTGAACGCCGGTGAGATACATGAAGTCATTGTGCTGGCGGAAGCGTCCGACCTCGCCGAGGTCTTCCTCGCGCGCGCCGATCAACACGACGACGCCGTCTTTGATTTGCTCGAGGAGCTTTTGCCGCCGCGCACGGTATTCCGTTTTCGGAATGTTCGCGAGCTTGTCGTTTGTGGCGGCGACGGGCAGCGCTGACGACGCGGCAACGAGTACCAAAGTGGCGAAGACTATCGAGAGTGTGTTGCGTTTCATAGCCGTAGAGGATAGCAGGGAGATTGGTGGCGCGGGAAGTGGAAACAACCGAGGAAGGAATTGCGGAAGCAGTCCGAGACCAAGAGTCTAAGTAGTTATCCTGTAACTTCTCTTCCCTCATTCCGGGCAAGACTCTTTGCGATTTCGGGCAGATTCATACGCGCCTGCTGAAGTGGCTGCGTTCACAGGCTGCGTGCGGCGGCTGCGTGCGGCGTAGACCCTCGGCGCGTTTGATGGTAGTCTCTTGTGCCGGCAAATCAAATCAACCACAGAGAGCGGATTATGTCATTCACGAGAATGGATCAGGGCAAAATTGAGGACTGGATGGCAATCGGTCAGGCCGTGGGCGCGCGCCAATCATCGATGCCCTCGATTATCAGATCGATGCTCATGCGGCTCGAAGAACAGGTTGACGGTTTCGCGGTAAATCAACTGCATCACGCGTTGCAGACGGCGACGCGCGCCGTTCGCGCCGGTGCATCCGAGGAGATGATCGTCGCCGCCCTCTGTCACGATATCGGCAAGGTCATCTCGGTCGATAATCACCCGGCTATCGCGGCGGAGATTTTGAAGCCCTACGTCTCGCCCGAAACTTACGAAATCATTCGCACCCATCAGGATTTTCAGGGTCGTCACTACTACGCGCTGATGGGCAGGGACCCCGAGATGCGCAGCCGGTATGCCAGCGAGGCGTGGTATCAGAAGGCTTGCGTGTTCACCGATGAATGGGACCAGACTTCGTTTGATCCCAACTATGACACGCTCCCGATGTCTTACTTTGAGCCGATGATCGAACGCGTCTTCGCAAGTCCGATACGAGGACTGGCGCTGGGCGCTTAATTCCTATCGAATGATCTGACGAAGGCGGTCATCAACATGCTCCATTCAAACGTTCTAAGAACTTGCGCAGTTTTGATCGCGACTGTTGTTGTAAACGGCTGCGGTTCAGCGCCGGTCGTAGTATCGAACAGCGGAACTCCGGCGGCCGCGCCCGCATCCGCCGGGCAACAAGGTGAGCTGAAATTGAAGGCGCCCGACGGCTGGCAGAGCGAGCGCCCAACCTCGAGCATGCGGGTCTCGCAGTATCAACTCCCCGCGGCCGAAGGCGACTCGGAAGCAGGCTCGCTCGTTGTTTACTATTTCGGCCCCGGTCAGGGCGGCTCGACCAACGCCAACATCGAGCGCTGGATAGGTCAGATGCAGCAGCCGGGCGGAACACCTTCAAAGGACAGCGCAACCGAAACGCAAACCGTCAACGGATTAAAAGTTACGCTGCTGGATGTAAGCGGGACGTATACGGGCGGCGACATGGCGGGCGGCGCCGGGCAAGCGAAACCAAACTTTCGAATGCGCGCGGCGGTCATCGATACACCTAAAGGCGCTTACTTCATCAAGCTGGTTGGCCCGAAAAAAACAATTGATCGTTGGGACCAGGGATTTCAGGAGTTCATCAAGTCGGCAGAGTTCAAAGGATGAGCCCAACTCACCGGCGGCTCGGTATCAGGAAGTTTCGCCGCTGGCTCATTTCGTCGCTTGGGACTCGAAATGAGCCGCGGACGAAAACCAGGCTGCTGATTGCCACGTTACTCTTCGCTCTCTCACTCGCTGCCAAAAGCTTGCACGCATCAGATCTCGCAAGCGTGATGTACACAACGGACCAGCCTTTCAACGGCCTGACCGAAGGCTACGACAGCCGGGCCGTTTCCATTCAACGAGGCGAGGGCTTGCTTGGCCCGTATGGCATCGATCCCAAAAACACCGCCACGCTCAGCCAGGCGCCGGGCTATTCGATATTCCTGAGCGCAGTCTACTCCATTTTCGGAAGAGACTTCTTCAGAGTGCAGCTCGTTCAAAACGCAATCAACTCGCTTTCGCCGATGTTGATTTTTCTGATTGCCGGATCGATGGTGAGCTGGCGAGTTGGAATCGCGTCGGGTTTGCTCGCCGCGCTGTCGCATCACCTCGGGCACATATCGAACTTCATCCTGCCCGATGAAATGAATGCGCTTCCCGTGCTTGCAGCAATGTATCTGGTTGTGTTGGCTCGAAGGCGCCGCGATTCATATTGGCTATATGCCGCGGCGGGACTCGCGATCGGACTCGCGTCGTGGCTTCGGGCGCAGACGATGATGTTAGCGGTATTCGCCGGTTTGATGCTCGTGATTATTTCGGTGAATCGAATCGCGGCTGTTAAACGCGGCATTATTATGGCCGCCGTGTCGCTGTTGACGATCGCCCCGATCACCATTCGCAATTATGTCGTCTATGGCGAGTTCGTTCCGATCCAGTTAGGAACCGGGCTGAATCTTTGGGAAGGGATTGCGGATGCGAGCGGGGACCGATTCGGAGCTGTCCGCATGGACACGGAAGTCGCAACCCAGGAAGCCGAGATGTACAACGATCCTCGATACGCGGGCTCGTGGACGACTCCGGACGGAATCAGGCGCGACCGCGACCGCACAAGCCGAAGCCTCGACGTGATCATGCATCATCCTTTCTGGTATGCCGGAGTTATGCTCGGCCGTTGTGGAGAAATGCTGAAGTATTCCGCGCACGCGCCGCTTGTTTTCACAATCAACCAGGCGCGTTCGGCTCAGCGAACAGCTCCACTCAAGCGAGGATGGGAGACGCTCGCTTCCGGTGAATCGCAAGTGGGAGGTGACTCGTCGATCGATTGGCTGCGCCCGATCGTGAGACCGCTCCAGCGCATCGCAAAAGAGACGATGCTTTTGTTTATCATCATCGGTGTGGTGATTTTGTTTGTCCTAAGCTGGAAGAGATCGCTGTTTCTTATGATCGTGCCGCTCTATTACTTTGTATTTCAATCCGCGATGCACACCGAGTTTCGATACACGCTCCCGATGCAATACTTTGTTTTCGTGTTCGCCGCTGTTGTGTGGGTGCTGATCGGCGCCGTTATCTCGAAACGCATTGCCAGAGTTTCAAGCTCGACCGCCTGAAAGCGCGATTTGTCGCTGTTCTCGATCAGCGCATACGTGCGAGTTCCGTTTCGGCTGCGATGAACCCGAAGGCCGGCCAGTACTTCCCCGATGTGATCTTCTGAAAGAACTCTTTCGCTTTTGCTTTATCGCCGTTGTAAAGATGCCAATTCGCTATCCCATATCCAACAGTCGCAAGTTCGAGATCCGTCAACTTGTCGTTCATGATCTCGGATTCCGCCTTGAGCCCTTTGTAGAGCATCAGCCGATCGAAATACGATTTGTTCTCCTCGACTTTCATGTTTGGCGTGATTCGCGCAAGCGCTTCCGCCGCCTTATCTTTGAGGCCGGCCCGGCGGTAGCTCATATAAAGCCAATCCGTAGCCGCTATTCGCGAGTCGTCCTTTTCCGACACTGCGTAAGCCTTCTCGTACGCCGCCGCCGCTTTGTCGAAGCGTCCTTTCAAGTAGTGAGCGAGCGCCAGGTGATACCAGATGTCGAAATTCTTATCGTTGAGCTTCGCCGCGTGTTCCATATCCGCAACGGCTTTGTCGAATTGCCTGGTCGAGATGAAGCGATGCCCTCGATGGCGATAAAGCATCGCGTTGCTGGGATCGATTTCGATGCCGCGTGTGAACGTCGCAATGGCGTCCTGGAATCGCCACACCGTCGCTTGCGCGCGGCCAAGCGCAATGATCAACTCGATGTTCTTTGGATCGGCGGCGAGTTTCTTTTCGGCGTCGACGATCTGATTCTTCTCATCAGGCTGTGAATAGAACTTCACGCCAAACGGCGAAACGAGTTCGGGTTGGTTTGGTGTTTGACCGGCGCACGTGAGGGCCGCAATCATCAATATCGTTGCGGCACCAATGAATCGACGAAGCATCGAACACCTCTCTTGTTGGGTTGGCAATGCCGAGACGCGACGTTTATAGCACATGCGGCACACGCGGAAGCAAGCGCCTCGGCTATGCTTGATTAGTCATTGGCCTGAACCGTCAACTCGTAGCTGCAAACCGTGAGCTTGTCACCTGGCTTCAACGTCGCGGTCTCACCGGCGGGGACTTCGCGCGTGTCATTGATTACAACAGGATTCGCACCCCTGCAGGCGACCGTGTACTCATCGCCGTTCTTCTTCAATGTCGCGTGCTGGCGGCTCACTTCAAGATCGCCTTCGAGTCTCAGATCAACGGTGCTCGAACTCGACCCGCGGCCAATTGTGATTTCGTCCTTGAAGAACTGCCGCACGTCGGGCGGCGCCGTGCCCGCGCCGGCAACCTTGCGGAAAACCAGAACCGAAAAGACGGGAACGGCGGGCTCGGCCGGTTTGCGGGGCCGCACTATCGTGGCTTCGTCATCGGTCTTTTCGACGACGGTCACTAGTTCAGGAGCCGCGGACTCGGCGCGCTTGCGAGGCTTGACCATCGTCTTCTGAGCCTCGGTATCCCAGATGTGCTGAACGCGAAATCGACCCGGTTCAAGCCCCGGGTCAACGCGAAGCTCAACCGACAATGTGCTTGTCTGAAACTCGTTGTTCCCCGCGATCTCCTTCGCGCGCTCCGAGAGCACGTGATGGAGTCCGCGTTCCAGGCCCTCGCGCTTTTCACCCTGCCAGTCGCTGTCATCGCCCGGGCTCATGAAGACTATGTATTCGCGAGGCACGTAGGTTGGTCCGCCGGGCGGGGTAAACATCTCGCGCTGCATTGAGGCTTCTATTTCGCGCGCCACGGAAACAAGAAAATCATCCCACTTTGACCGAGGCTTGGGTTCGCCCTTTTCGTCGAGGTCTTCCTCGCCGTCGATCCACTTTCTTACAGTCTCAAACCATCCGGGCATACTCAACCTCCGGTTGAGGGTTCAGAGTTCAGGGTTCCGTGTGTTGAACTCCGAACCCTTAACCCTGAACCCTGAACTTACTAATCGATCTTCACAAACCTTCCATCAACCCAACCAGTGTCGGGTGCGTTATCGGGCGGCGATCCGGACCATTCCAGGATTCGCACCTTCAGCCAACCCGCGCGTTCTTCCAGAACTCGTAATCGCGTTCCGGCAGGAACCGGCGCAAGCACCGAGCCAAACGGATCGCTTCGCAGATTTACGTTGGTAGCGCCCGCGATTCGGCCATCTTTTTGTTGCGAGCCAAAGAACGGCAGCCCCGTCTTCTGCTCCGCGAAGTGATAATACGTGGACGCGGCCAGTCCTATGAGCGCCGCGGCGAGAAAAATAATGAACACGCGCCTGAGCCACTCTGACGTGAACAGAAATCGCATCCCGTCCCAAAGGCCCCGCTCACGCCGCAGCGTCTGGACGCGAGGCTGTCTCGCGCGCAATTCCGCCGGTTCCGTCTCGGAGCGCGCAACGACAATGCTTTGAACCGGGTCCGTTGATCGCCGGCTAGTATCAGTCTGCCCGTATCCCATGCCCAGCGTTGACCCGAACTCCCGAGTCGTAAACTTGTCGGAGGGCGATTCACTTCGGCCTTCGGCTCCGCCGCTCCTCTGCTCCTCTGCGGTTCTCTCGCGATGACTCGGCAGATCGACGACTATCCGCGCCTTCTGTGGATGAGCCGGCTCTCGTGGCGCGTTTGCAAGCGTTTGAAAGTTCGGGCGCGCGGCCGGCTTTTCAATCTCGCTATCGGTTCGCAATCTGGATCGGACGATCGTGGCTTCATCGTCAACCTGGTCGCCTGTGCCCGCCAGCCGCACCCGCGCGAGGTCCTCCCAGAACGACTCGACCGATTGATAGCGGTCCGCAACGCGCGACGCCGTCGCCTTCGCCAGCACGGACAGCAACGGAGCGGACCACGGTTGAGACATAAGCTCCGCGGGCAACTCACGGATGGGCTCGCGCGAAAACTGACGTGGCGCGCGGCCGGTCATCGCGGTGTAAATCGTCTTCGCCAGCGAGTAAACATCCGCCGACGGAGTAAGCCTTTCGTTTGGGTCGTCGGCCCTTGCGTCCGGATGATGCTCAGGCGGCGCATAAACGTTGGTGCCGACGCGCGTGATTTCGCTCGCGTCATCGTGTGTCATTTTCGCAACGCCAAAATCGGCGATTTTCATCACTCTCCGGTCTTCGGACAACAACAGGTTATTCGGCTTGATGTCGCGATGGATCACGCGCTGGCTGTGCGCGTAAGCGAGCGCCTCGGCAATCTGCTGAAAGTAGTTGAGGGCATCGTCTATAACTACCGGGCTCTTCTTGCACAGCGACCACAGATCGCCGCCCGGCATGTACTCGAGGACAAGATAGTGGAACGGCACCGCTTCGAGATCTGCGGCGGTGCCGTGTCCGAGCCTTTGAATGATGTGCGCGTGACGAACTCGATCGAGCGCGACGGCTTCGTTCTGAAAGTTCTCAACCAGCGTCAGTTCAAGATCGGGATCGGGAGTCCCCTGCAGCGTCGTGTTCAGGGCCTTGATGATGACCGCGCGGCCGGCATCAGCTTGATCGTACGCCAAAAAAATCTCGGCATAGCTCCCGCGACCGAGGCAGCGCTCAACCAGGTAGCGATCATCGACTATGCTGTTTTCCAATCTAAGCTCAGGCAAGACTCGCTGTCGACGATTGAGGATTGAGGATCGAGGACCGCTTGCGATCTTCCATCCTCTATTCTCTATCTTCGATCCTCCTTATCATCGGCTATCTTTCTTCGCTCCTCGGCATAGCGCGCAAGAGCCGAGGCTGCTTTTGTCTTATCACCCAACGCTTCATAGGCAGCCGCCTGCCACACGTAAGCTTCGTAAAGAGAAGGCTGTCGCACGACGGCTTCTTCCAGATTTTTTGCGGCGGCCGCGTAATCACGTTGCTCGATCTGAGCCCGTCCGAGCCAGAAGAATGCCTTTGCGTTTGCAGACTCGCGCTTCGCAAGTGCATCAAACTCAGCGCTCGCGGTTTTGAAATCGCCTCGCTCGAACGCTTCACGCCCGGTCTGAAACGCGTCGACGCCAGCCGATGGCGTTCGAGACGTTCTTGCCATGAAAAAGTCGGACGTCCGCAGCCCCGCATAGAACGCGCCGGCGATTACCACCAGAATGAGAAGCGTATACATTACCCTTCTCGATGCCGATCCCGGACGGGAATTCTCAAGGCTCGCTCGGTCATGTTCGATTCGGCGCTCGAGCCGTCGTGTGGGTTCGTTCATTTCCGGGCGCTTGTCGAAATCCACACGGATGCGGCCACCCGGTCGGGGCGCTCGCGAGGGCTGGGCTGATTGCATGCTTGCGCTCGATTTGGCCGCCGGCAATCCGTCGTCGATTGAGCGAACCTGATTCTGGCGCGCGCGCCCGAGCTGCACTACAACGGCGGTAAGGTTATCTTCGGCCCCGCGCTGATGGACTAATCGTTTCAACTCGTCGGCCGCGCGCTGCGGGTCTTTATTCTCCGAAAGGACTCGCGCGATTTCTTCGTCCGACATGTGTCGATAGACCCCGTCGCTGCAAAGCAGAAAGCGCGCGCCGTCGCCGGCGGTGATCGACTTTGCTTCGACCTCAACCGTGTTCTCGACACCGAGCGCGCGATTGATTACGTTGAGGCTTTCAAGAGCGGGCGCCTCCGCTTTGGATATTCGGCCCGCCCTGATGTCATCGTTGAGATCGGTGTGATCGATGGTCTCGCGAGAGAAGCGGCCGTCCTCGAGCCGATAAACTCGGCTGTCCCCGACGTGAGCCACAGTCACATGATTCTCTCTCACGTGAATCAGCGCGACAGTGGTAGCCATCGTTTTGTATGCCGGATCGGTCTCGGCTAATTCGAATATGTCGCGGTTCGCAAAATCTATAGCACGGCGTATCGTATCGACTGAATTCCCATCCATAGAGGCGTGAGTGATCGCTTCTTCGATTGTTTCCGCGGCAGTCTGACTCGCGACTTCGCCGGCGCGTTGCCCGCCTACCCCGTCGAATACCGCAAATAAGCCGCGCTCAGGAATTGCGAGAAAACGATCCTGATTCACCGGGCGTTTGGGATTGAGCCCTCGATCGCAGACGTAGCCGGCGTTGAGTTCCATAAGCCTCTTTGATGCGCGAAAGTAAGTACGCTCGCGGCGACGCGCTCGTTCAGCGGCTTAAATAGAATAGGCTGTCGGCTGCGCCCGCGTCGAGTTGGATGCCAGTCAACCGCCTTGTCGCCCATTGGGTTGTGCGCTGTTCCGCCGTGTATAATCCCCGCGTGACTGAAAGCGAGTCCGGCGAAATCATCATCATAAGCGAGCCGATTAGTTTGGAACGAATCGCCGAGATGGCGGCCGCGACCTTCGGCGATATGGTGAAGGGTGTCGTGGATATTAAGCTGCGGTTGCTTGCGATTGGAGGTGGTCTGCACTCCGATGAGGAAGCAGCGTTGATAGGGCGGGGTTCCGCCCAGCAAGACCTGTGGGGAATAAACATTTATCCTGAGCGACCAGGGAGAGATTGGATTGAGTTTGATTCGATGATCAACGTCAGACCCCGACAAGGAAATCGTTCGCGCGGTGTCGACGACGCCGCGACACGCCAACTTATTACTGAGATCGTCGCCGCCCTCATACAATGAAACCGTTAATCCACAAGACTCTTGGCGACGGCCGTTGGTACACCTTCTCGATCTACGAGCAACTAGGCAACGTGGGAAGCGAATTCGAGCGCGCCGCAAGAGCCTTTGAGCGTGGAGACCACGAACGTTTCGAAAGCGCTTTTGAGCGAATGCTCGAGTTGCTTGACCTTACGATCGAGGATCCGAAATGGCGGCGAGGTACTCGCCTCACGGAGCTGCTTCGGTTGCGCGAAGAAGTGTGTGACGTCTTCCACGGCGGCCAGGTCTTCGGCACGTCGATCGAAACTCTGAAGAAGTACTTTCTCTACTTCGCTATCGCCGCTCGAGCCAGCCGCTGACCAGTATCGCGGCTCCCTTGTCCCGAACCAGATCATCTCTGACATTGCACCAGGGCCTATGCTAGGATAGCGATACGTTAAGGAGAGTCAGTCATATCCACGGCTGAATTTGTAGATCAACAGGTCACGTTCTCGCCATTGCTGCGTCACTACACACTCGGCGAGTTTTGGGAGTTGCCCGAACCGCCGGACTGTTGGCACTACGATTTGATCGGAGGAGTCCTCTATATGGTCCCACCGCCCGATCAACCGCACGGCGACATCGGCTCTCGATTGAATCGCGGGCTGATTCTGTTCCTCGAATCAAACAATATTCCTGGCCGGGTCTATCACCCGCGCGAGGCGATCTATATCGACGACACGAACGTCGAGCCGGACATGATGTTTGTATCGGAAGAGCTGGCCGCTCGTATGGGCAAGCGTCGCACGTCGGCGGACCAACGTGTTCGAATACCTGTCAAGAAGCACGGCGGTCTACGATCGCACCACTAAGGCCGACACTTACCTGGCGCTTGGCGTTCGGGAGCTCTGGCTAATCGATCCAATAAGCAAGTCCATCGAGGTTCGTCACCGTATTCCACCGGCGAAGACTGGTGGCTTTCCGACATGGGAAGTTGTGATTTACGGCGCGGGCGAATCAGCAAAGTCGCGAGTACTCGCGGGGTGGTCAGTTTCGGTAGATCAGTTGTTCGATGGTCTAGGGTAGATACTTTCTATCCTGCATCCACACTTCGACGCGTCCCGGAATATCTTGCCGCAGTTTGTAAGTGCGGCCTTGAGTGAGGCTGAAGTTCGTATTGTGATCGTTAGATGATTCACCGTACCAACTTCCACCTTAAGTAAGGCCGAACTACAAACGTCCAGGGGTAGACCTCGCGAATTCCCGAGTGGTATCGTCATAACCTTTCAAGCCCAGGAGGTCACCAATGACTAGCCAGCCCAAACAGTCCCAAGCTCCAAAAGGCGGCAGCTTCCTTATAGAAAACCGCAAACCCGAAGACATCTTCACGCCCGAAGACATCACCGACGAACAACGAATGTTCGCACGCACAGCCGAAGAGTTCCTTCGCAAAGAAGTCATCCCGCGCGAAGACGAAATCTACGCCAAGGACTACAACGTCCATCGCGAGTTGATGCTCAAGGCCGGCGAACTGGGCCTGCTCTCGATCGACATACCCGAGCAGTACGGCGGGCTCGGCTTGCACAAGGTCAGCTCGGCGGTCGTCGGCGAACAATTCGCGCTTCAACCCTCGTTTGCCGGAACTCAAAGCTCGCACGTAAACATCGGCACCTTGCCGATAGTCTTCTTCGGAACTGAAGCCCAGAAGCAAAAATATCTGCCCAGGCTCGCAAGCGGTGAATGGATCGGCGCATACGCGTTGACTGAGCCGCAGTCGGGCTCCGACGCAATGGCCGCGAAAACCAAAGCCGTGTTATCCGAAGACGGCAAGCATTACATCCTCAACGGCCAGAAGATGTGGATTACCAACGGTGGCTTCGCCGATTTGTTTACGGTGTTCGCCAAAGTTGACGGAGAAAAGTTCACCGCGTTTCTCGTCGAGCGCGGACCGGGCCTCGTGAGCGGGCACGAAGAAAAGAAGCTCGGCATCGACGGTTCGTCAACCACCGCCCTGATGCTTGAAGACTGCCACGTGCCGGTTGAAAACCTTCTTGGTGAGATAGGCCGCGGCCACAAGATCGCTTTCAACGTGCTGAACATCGGAAGGTTGAAGCTTGGCGCGCGATCGGTCGGGACGATCAAACTTTCTCTGCAGCAGTCGGTCGAGTATGCGAAGGAGCGGCATCAGTTCGGCCAGGCCATCGCCAACTTTGGATTGATCAAACACAAGCTCGCCGAGATGACCATTCGCGCGTACGTCGGCGAATCAATTCTCTATCGCGCGCTTGGCGATATCGACAACGCGCTCGAACAGGTCGACAAGGACGACCCGAAGGAAATGCTTCGGGTGCTCGAGCAATTCGCCATCGAATGCTCGATCATAAAAGTTTGGGAGAGCGAAGCGCTCGCCTACGTCGTCGATGAAGAAGTGCAGGTGTTCGGCGGATACGGTTACTCGAAAGATTATCCTGCCGAGCGCGCTTATCGAGACGCGCGAATCGCTCGAATCTACGAAGGCACAAACGAAATCAATCGAATAGTGATCGGCTCGCAGTTGCTGCGGCGCGCCGCGAGCGGCGAGCTTGCGTTATTTGAGGCCGCCGATCGCGAAGTCGAATCCGCTCGCGTTCCAGGCGACACATTGAGGATGAACACAGCCAACCTCGCGTTCTCGGAAGAAGTGTCACTGGTGAGATCGGCTAAGGCGATGACGCTCGCTTCGATCGCGTGCGCAAATCGCGCATACGGAGACGGCGCGCGCAATGAGCAGGAAGTGATCGGCCAGATCGCCGAGATGGTGATGGATGTGTACGCGATGGAGAGCGCGTTGTTGAGAACGCAGCGCGTGCTGACCTCGAAGGGAATCGAGAATTGCCGTGTACAGGCGGACATCACCCGAGTATTCGCTCGCGATGCGGCGTCTAGAATTGAGCGCGCGGCCCGCGCGGTCGCAAGCGAGACTGAAGATGAGAAATGCGCCGCGGCGATCGATGGCTTCGCGCACCGTTCGCCGATGAAATCGATTGCCGCGCGCCGCCGGATAGCGGATGCGGTAATCAGCGCGGGCCGGTATTTCTTGAGTTGAATCCGGTGGTTAGATGAGTGAAGGGAGGTTCGAGCGTTGGGGTCGGGCAACGGCTCGCCCCCGCAACGAATCGGGCAACTATGACAGTCATCCCATTGCGATTAGGAAGCTGGCCGAGTGTCTTCTTCGGTGTATAATGAGCGAGCTATGACCACGCTGGACAACAGTCAGGCCGTCCCTTTGACCGTTTGGGAAGACGGGTCGATTCGTATCGAGGGCTCGCGGGTAACGCTCGACTCGATCGTGCATGAATTCAAACTCGGCGCCACTGCTGAGCAGGTCCTTCACAGCTTTCCGTCTGTTACGCTGCGCCAGGTCTACGGCGCGATTTTCTATTATCTCAACAACACTGAGGCTGTCGAAGAGTACCTCTGTCAGCGCGAACGAGGGGCGGACGAGACGCGCCGGTTCATTGAAGCCCACTTGGACACGAAGTCGCTTCGCGAACGAATACTGGCCCGGCGTGACCAATTGGTCAGCAGATAACGCCCGAGTCCCGCTATGCTTCGTCGCTTTCTGTTCGACGAAAACTTCAACCATAGAATCGTACATGGGTTGCAATTGCGCCTGCCGGATCTCGATTTCGTCATTGCTCAGGAGATAGAACTGAAGGGAGCAAACGACCCGGAGTTGTTGGAGTGGGCCGCGACACAGAACCGGATCGTCGTCACGCATGACGTGGACACACTGTTAATGTTCGCATACGAACGCATAGGGGCTGGCCAACCGATGCCGGGCGTGATAGCCGTCTCACAAAGCCTCCACATCGGCCAGGCCATAGAAGATCTGGTGACCGCAATCGAGTGCTCCGAAGCAAGTGAGCTGGAGAACTCAGTCTTGCACCTGCCTTTGTGAGTCGTAGCTGTAATCGGAGCGGCCGGTTATTGATTCCGTATCTCTGGGTGAGGATGTAAGAATGCACAATGAGACCTGGTCCAGGAGCGAGAAGACCATAGCCCGCCGAGCGTACGATCACGCGCACGATCGCGAGCTCGCGGCGTTGGCGGAAGAGGTCCGCCGCCAAGCGAATGGAATCACCGAGCCGCGCCACATTTGGGCATTGCACGATTTCTTAACGAAAAAGCGGAAGGAAATCGACCGCAAGTATGATTATCGATACTCTCAGTTGGTTTTCATTTTCGCGCTGCTGATTCGCGATGGATGGCTGAGCGAAACTGAGCTCACCGGATTGGCCGAGGAAAAACTCGAGAGGATTAAATCCCTTTTGGATTTTTGGAGCACCGAGTGACCTCTCGTTTGGTCAGGCTTAGCATTAGAACTCGACAATGAATCTGGGAACGTTTCAAATTGGCTCGCCTCGCAAACCTCGCGAGGGCTTGCGCGTCGGCACAGTGCGTTTCCTGCCGCGCGGAGTGAAGAAAGAAGACTACTCGCGATTGAACTACTTCGACGTGTGGTTTCCGTTGCTGGCTCCAAGCTCGGAGTTGCTCAAGTGGCTGAAGACCCGCGACTGGCCGAACGAACAAGTCCGTTGGAAGAAGTTCCGAGAGCGCTACATCGCCGAGATGAACAAGACCGACGCGCGCCAGGCGATCAAGCTGCTCGCGGAGTTATCCAGAGCTACTGCGCTCGTCATAGGGTGTTACTGCGAGAACGAGTCCGCGTGTCATCGCTCAATACTGCGCGAGTTGCTGGAACAAAGCACAGGTTCATAGACGAGCGCCCGACGGCTGCTTGTCGCTACATGAACCTGCGTGACTTGGATTCAAGCGTGAGGAGAAAATCGTGCCATTCCGACAATCAATAGTTGAAGAGTTACGAGTCAAGTGTCATCGCCGATGTTGCGTCTGCCACCGGTGGTGCGGCGTCAAAATGGAAATTGATCACATAGTTCAGAGAGCGGATGACGGCCCCGATGAAGTTGAGAATGCAATTCCCGTTTGTTTTGAATGGCATGCCGAAATTCATAGCTATAACGACCGACACCTCGCGGGAGAAAATTCCATCCTGACGAGCTCAAGAGGCACAGAGACCAGTGGTTCGAAATCTGCGCGACGAAACCTGAGATGTTCGTCCAGCCTACTCCTTATGCGGATGCCGGGCCGCTCGAGGCGCTTATTGAAGAGCTCGAGTTCAATGCAGTGGTGGCGCGGTCCGATCAACATCCCGAGATCGCCTGCCAATTCCATGACAGCCAGTTTCGCCGTGCAATTGAGTTGGGCGCCCTTTCCACCCTGCGAGAGGATCTTAAGGCACTGATACATGAAGCTTACATGTTAATTGGAAGGGCAAACAACTACATCGCAGCGAAGATGGAAGTGGTCGCCAATAGCAACCCTTCGAGTGTTGCTCATGAGTTGGCCAGAATAGCCGTTTCGGAGGCGCGAGCAAAAATCGAGAAAGCGCACAACGCCCTCATGAAGTTCTTGCACTAGAGAGACGGGTCTGCTTCCGCGTACGAGGCGCTGCATCGATCGACTAGTCTACAGTTCAGACACCACTCTCGAGAATCGCGTCGTACATCGCGTCTGGCGCAAGATCAGCACCGTTGGGCCATTGAACCGCACCCATAACGACTCGCGCTTCGGCGAACACCACGGGGTCGCGTAGCGGTTCGAAAACCGTACGCTCGACCTTCGAGCTGCTTAGAAACACTCGCATATCTACTTTGCCCGAAGTTCCATCGACGAACGTCACCTCGAGTTGCGCTTCCGGCAATAGGTCACCGAAGTCAATCGCCACGGAACGATGTGCCTGATCTCCGGCGCTACTTCAACGGCTCGATCGGTCTCGGTGTGTGCAGATGACGGCATAAACCCCAATCATCAAACAGCTCGTTGCCACAGTAGGCCCGGGTCTTGACGATCCCTCAAGTCTAACGACCATCGAAAACATCGCGCAGTTCGATTTCTTCACACCACCACCTTGAAAATATTCGAGCCGGCGCCGCTCGAATCAAATACCTGAATCGTGTTCTCGCCCGACTTCACGCCCAGCTTCTTTGGCTTGCCTTTGAGTCTAATCAGCGTGTCGGACAGACTCGTGACGAAATCCGCTCTATCCACTCCGTTGATTAACACGCGAGGACTGCTCCCGAACTTGCTGCCGTTGATCGCTACCTTCTTGCCCTCGATTGAAGCCGAATCGATCACAGGCGCGGGAAACGTTATGCCGTCTCGAGCCAATTCGTAGACTCCTCGTCCGAAAGTGGCCGCCTGGATCAACCCGTTTGATTGCGCCGAGAATGCGTTCACGACTACGGGCGGCATGCCGGCGCTGAAGTACTCCCAGTTGAATCCCGCGGATCGCGAACGAAATACGCCGATGTCCGTGCCGGCGAAAAGCGTGTTCGCATCCAGAGGATCAACGAGCAGCGCGTTCGTTGGAATATCGGGCAGGTTTCCATTGATGTCCGTCCACGAGGCGCCTGTGTTGGTGGTCTTGAAGACATGCGAGGACGCATAACCCGAGACTGTCAGATAAGCGACCGCGGGGTCCTGGGCATCGACATTGATGCTCGATATGAATCGAAGCGGCAGTCCGGCTGTGATGTTTTTCCAGGTGCTGCCCCCGTCGGTCGATACCATCGCCCCGCCCTGGGCTGAGCCGGTGTAGATCACATTGGTATTCGATCGCGCGACCGCTATCGTGGTAAGCACGTCGGGCCCGTTTGCGGTTACGCCTTTTGTAAGATCGGTCGCGCCGGCTGTCGCTTGCCACGTAGCGCCTCGGTCTTTGCTGGTGAACAAGCGCCACGTACCGAAGTAGAGCGTCGAATCCACACGGTTACCAGCGAACGCGGCGATGAACCCGATGCGAGGACTACTGTCAGGCTCGCCGAAAATTGTGTTTGTGCCGACCGTCGCGTCGAACAGGTTAGCGTTGTCGTTCCATCTGAAGATGGTTCCGTAAATGTATGTGGAAAAAACCCGCGTGTTATCGACTGGATCAATCACCACGCTGCCGCCGTCCCCGGTTATGATTTCCTTCCATTGCGACGGCTCTCTCAGTCGGCGCACGCTGCCGTTGTCTTGTGTTCCGCAGTAGGAGATTCCGCGGTCGCTCGGATGAAGCGCGATGCTGTAGAGCTGCCCCAATGACAGGCTTGTGTTGAGCGGCTGAAACGCATTGCCGCCGTTCGTGGACCGGTAAAGTCCTCCATCCGTGGCTATGTAGAGCATGCTCGGATCCGACGGTGAAAAGGCGAATCCGTGTTGATCGGTGTGCGAGTTCGACAGACTGGGCTGAAACCTGAGCGAGCCGCCGACCAAAGCATAGTTATTGGTTTTGTTGGCCCAATTCACTCCTCCATCCGTGCTCTTGAACAGATCTTCGAGCCCGATGTAGAGAACATTCGGATTCGCGGGATCGACCGCGATGTAATCCCAGATAGTATTGTTCAAGCCGTTAGTTCCGCGGTCATTCCACGAAGCTCCGGCGTCGGTGCTCGCAGCTACGCGAATCTGCGAGCTGCCGTTGACAGAGCCGCGCCCAAAGACATAAGCCGTCGAATTACTGGCGACCGTCACTCTGATGTTGGGAAAACGCGTCGGATCAAACGGCCCCACGTAAGAATGTGACCATGTTTCCCCGCTGTTAGTTGAGCGATAGAGTCCAGCGGGCGGGCTCCCCGGTTCATCAACACGGCTCAACGCAAGATACAGTCTTTGTGGATTGATCGGATCCAACGCGAGGTCTTCCGGCAAACCGGTCAATGTCTTGCGCCAGCTTACACCACCGTTCGTGGAAAGATAAAAGCCGCTTGAAAACAAGCTGCCGCCGGGTCCCTTCAACGCATATTGCGCAACATAAACGCGATTGGGATCGCCGGGGTCCACCGCTATCTTTTTGATCAATCCCGGCGAGGGCAACGATGAGTTACTCACCAATGACCAGGTCGCTCCGCTGTCCATCGATCTGAGGACCCCCGTGCCGAGAAAGACGCTTCCCATTCCTACATACGCCACCGACGGATTGCTTTTTGAGAAAGCGATCGAGCCAACCGAAAGATCGACCTGGTTGTCGGTCACCGGCACAAAGCTCGCGCCGCCGTCAGTCGAACGCCACACGCCTCCCTCGGCCCCGCCCACCAGAATCAGCATTGGATCAACGGGCGAGACTGCAACCGCATTTACTCGCCCGCCTGTCAGACCCCAATTGTCCAAAGGCGCTGATGTGATCGGCTGAGGTCCGATCGCCTGCCAGGTGTCTCCGGCGGCTTGCGTGATAAATTCAGAATGGGGCAACGACAGCCACGCGTTGTGGCGAGCGTCGCCGGGGATCTCATTGAACGGATACTGTCTTTGAAACAAGAGCCAATCGTCACGCTTCTGGCGGAGCTCGTCGGATTCAAACTCATCGCGAATATCAACTGGCGCGGGCATCGCCGGACGCGCCGGCAGCTTCGGCGAATTCGTGGAAACCGACAAAAGCAAGCAAGCGACGATAATGGTTCGCAGCGCGATCCGTTTCCTCTTCTTCATGACACCTCCGCGCTTTGCAGGCGTTCGTTTTGGGGCGAGTTATTGAGAAAAGCTCATTGCGGCACCGAAAAATGATTAACAGACCTAACCGCTTACCTCAGAATGAGGTTTCGGACAAGGCGTTTCAGAACTGGAGCCAGCAGTTCGAGAATCTAACACTCGTTAGATAAGGGATCAAGACAAGCAACCAGCGACGTGTGAGCGTCAGGTTTTCGCGACCGAATCCCGAAGGGATGGCGGCGCGTAGCCACGGGTGAGTCCGCGAATCCGTGGGGATGAGGATTGGGGACGTGGGAAACCCGCGAGGCGGGTGGCGGAAAAGCATATGCCAATGAGATGAACAAAAAATAAACACGCTCGATATGTGGGAATCCAAATCGTCACTCGCCGCTGGGCGTCACCCGCTCCGTGGGTTCACCTGTGGTGATCGACGCATCCCACGGGTTCGCGGACTCACCCGTGGCTGCAATCCGGCATCCCCTCCGGGATTGGACGCGAACACTTGACGCGCACCCAACTAGCGAAGTGTGACGCTGAATTGCCCGCGTGTATGGGCGGCCCACCGTGGCCGCCCCTCTTTCCGCAACGAGCGCCCTTGAGTGAGGGGCGGCCACGGTGGGCCGCCCATACAAGCCTCCAATTAGTCTTATTGGTTCGTCTAATTCGGATCCGGAGGTTGATACAAGTCAGGGATGCTCGCGATCTCGGCCGCGGTCAGCGGCTTCACTTTGAGTTGCTCGCATAGAAACACAAGCCGGTCGCGACGAGCTTCCGCGTTCAACGCGTGCGGCGCGTCATAGAGCTTGAATCGCTTTGGCTCACTCACAATCGCCGCATACTGGCGAGCTATGTCCGCGGTCAGGAATTTCTCCTGAGTCGCGAACTGCAGGAAGACAAACGCCGGCGCCGCATGAGAAACAAACTTGCCCGGATCAAGCCATGCGTACTTCGCCACGAACGCATCGAACTTTTCGGCGCCTACCTTGTCCCGATAAGCTTTGTAGTCGCGAGTTCTCATATCGACTTCATCCGACAAGCCGCCAGCCATCAGCACAAACGCTCTGAATCGGCGCTCCAAGCCGGCAAGGAATCCGCCGACCATCGCGTTGTAGCTGTGTCCGACGTATGCGATGCGCTTGGGGTCTACATCTTTTCGCGCCCCCAGCAAATCCACGCCGCGGCGCATGTCCACAATCTGTTGCACCAGATCGTCGGCTTGCTGATCGTTGAGCGGCTCGCGATTCTCGATGTGACCCGGCCGCGCGACGGGTCCATCGGTGAGCAATGACACAACGCCCGTGTGCGCGAGCCCGACGGCTTCGTCGAGGAACTCTTTGCGATTGCGCATCGGCGAATTCTCCCAATACCAATGACCCCAGATGACCGCAGCAAACGGGCCGCGGCCTCCGGGCACGACGAGGTATGCGGGAACGCGACCGCCTTTGGGACTCGCGTAAGAAATATCGTGGATCGCAACGCCGCCGCGTTGCTCGACCCCGAGTTCCTTAACGTCGAGCGGTTCTTTCTGATCGTAATCGAATCGACGCGGAAGCGCGGCGTCCTGCGCAAAGGCCGGCGAGCAGCCGGTCAGCAAAATTAACAACAGAAGTCTTTTCATGGCCATTGCTCCAATCGGGGGACTAAACCATCGCGCTCGCCGGCGATTCTACACACAGCATAGCAACTTGTCGCGGGCTTTTGGTGGTGGGGTCGCTGTGTCTTGAGTGTAATCATCCGTTCTTGCCACAAAGTCGCGAAGACACTAAGTGCACTAACAACTACTTCGTGCGCTTTGTGCACTTGGCCCTTGGTGGCAGACTGCTTAACAAAACACTGTGACCCCATCACCGGCTTTTCTGTGGTAGTGGTGTATCAGCGTGTTGGCCGACAACGCAGTCCTCAGCGTCCTCGGCGACCTCTGCGGTTTTCCTAATCAATGCCGGGATTTGACCGCAGAGGACGCAGAGGACGCTGAGGAGCAGCGCGATAATCAGCGACCAACACACTAAGACCCCACTACCTTTTCTGTTGAGCGCTTGCCGCCGAGTGGCTACAATCAACTCGACCGCAAGCCCCTTCAGATTGAAAGTCTCAAACCAAGATCGATCAAGATCGGCGAATCCACTCACCCGCTCTAGCCCGCACGGAGAATCGAAAAAGTTGTCAGTCACGATGAAGGAAGGAACTGATGGCAGCTTGTTCGATACTGACTACTGGAAGGACTCGATGATGAAGAAAGCGCTTCTCTCGCTGACGGCGGGGTTGTTCCTTTCGATCACCGCTTCGGCCAACACCTTTTATGTTTCGACTACCGGCGCCGACACAAATCCCGGATCGCTCGCGCAACCCTGGCGAACAATTCAAAAAGCGGTCGATACGATCGCCGCGGGTGACACGATCATCGTCAAGCCCGGCAGCTACGCCGGATGTCGCATTGGAAAATCAGGGACCGCCGGCGGTGTTTGCACCTTGATGGCAGAGACCGTGGGCACCGTCATAATCAACTCGCTAAGCCCGGCGAATCGGCATCAGAGCTTGATCGAGATTGAGAACTTCACCTCGACGATCAGGTATTGGGTGATCGACGGATTCGAGTGTGCGAGCGCCCAGCGTTACGGGATCGACCTTCGCGATACGGATTTCATAACAGTTCAAAACTGTAAGGCTCACAACAGCGGGCTCACGGGAATATTCCTCGCGTTTTGTTATCACCCGTTGATTCAGAACAACGAGTCTTATTCGAACGGCGAGCACGGGGTTTATCAAAGCAACAGCGGCGACTATCCCACGATCATCGGCAACAAGCTCCATCACAACTTTGCGGCGGGGCTTCACATGAACGGCGATCGAAACTTCACGCCGGGCGACGGGATTATTTCGTTTGCGACCGTCGAGAAAAACATGATCTGGGAGAACGGCGCGGGCGGCGGCTCCGGGATTAATTGCGACGGAGTGTCGGACAGCATCTTTCGAAACAACCTGCTGTACAACAATCACGCGAGCGGCATTTCGCTGTACGCGATCGACGCAAGCGAAGGCTCGAGCCGCAATCGCGTTTACAACAACACTATCGTGATGCCCTCGAATGGACGCTGGTGCGTGAACATCCCGCCCTCGAGTTCCGGCCAGCCAAATCCCGTCGGCAACGACATCAGGAACAACATCCTGTACACGTCGCACACGTTTCGCGGTTCGGTCAGCATCTACTCAGCATCGGCCGCGGGTTTTTCATCCGACTACAACGTCGTCGTCAATCGATTCAGCACCGATGATGGCAATACGAACCGGAGTCTCGTGTCGTGGCAGGCGCTCGGATACGATCAGCACTCGATCATCGCGACACCCGATCAACTGTTCACGAACGCGGCGGCAAATGACTACACCTTGAAATCAGGCTCGCCTGCGATCGACGCGGGAGTAACTCTTTCAGGCGACGTCAGCGAAGACATCACCGGAGCCGCGCGTCCGCGAGGGCTCCAGTTCGACATCGGATGTTATGAAGCAGCCCCGGCGCTGGGCCCCTCGGCGCCAGTAGCTGATTTCATGGGCTCGCCGCTCGCGGGAGTCACGCCGCTCGGCGTCGGGTTCACGGATCTTTCATCGGGGAACGCGACTGCATGGTCGTGGGATTTCGGGGACGGCGGCGCTTCAACCGAACAGAACCCACGGCATACGTATCAGAACGCCGGGAGCTTCACCGTGAGACTCACCGCAAGCAACGCGGGTGGTCAGAACACAAATACGAAGGCGGCGTACGTCGCGGTCAGCGCACCCGTGTCGCCGCCGGTCGCGGGCTTCGTCGCGGATCGCACCAGCGGCACAGCGCCACTTACGGTACAGTTCACCGATCAATCGACCGGCGCATCTTCGTGGTCGTGGAACTTTGGGGACGGCGCGACATCAACCGACGCGAACCCGATTCACATTTATGGAAGCGGCGGAAGCTTCACCGTTACGCTGACGGTTTCAAACGCCGCGGGCCCGAACACAAAAACGCGAGTGGGCTACATAACCGTCGCGGCCCCGCCACTGGCTCCAGGAGCCGATTTCACGGCGAACCCCCTTTCAGGCTCGGTTCCCCTCAATGTCCAGTTCAGCGATCAATCCACCGGCTCGCCAAGCGCGTGGGCGTGGAGCTTTGGCGACGGCGGAACTTCTTCGCAACGCAATCCGTCGCATACCTACACCGCGGCGGGCAACTTTACGGTTTCGCTGACGGTGTCGAACTCGTCGGGCCAGACGATGCAATCACGTTTCGGCTACATAACCGTCGCGCCGGCCACGGCTGTCGATTATTTCTGTCAATCGCTGGTGATCGACGCCGGAAAGTTGATCGACGGCGATCACGACAGCGTCCACGCGGCGGACGATTTGTATCTCAGGATCAAGGCCTCCCAGCTCGATGGCCTGTTCAGCGACGTGATCACATACGCATTCGATACGCGGCTGGCGAGCCTGTCGAGCCTGGCTGTCACTCTCGAGTCGAGATCGAAAACCGCGCCCGTGAGGCAACAGGTCTTCCTGTTCAATTATTCAAGCGGCCAGTGGGAACAGATCGACGATCGAGAGATAACGTCGAAGAAAGAACTCAGCACGACGGTTGGAGCAACGAATCCCTCGCGGTATCTTTCTGCCGCGGGAGAGGTTCGATGTCGAATCCAAACCGGAGATGTCGCGGGCGGAAGATGGAAGCACTTCGTCAACCTGGTGAAAATCACTGCCGCGCCGTAGTTGATAGACGCATGCGTTCTCTTGATGACCGAGCCAGTCGTCGATACTATCCTCAATCTCAATTCCACTCATTCGTCTGGAGGCTCAATGAGAATCGCCGCGCTAATCCTCGCTCTCACACTGATCACTGCCGCGCTCGGTTTTGGCTCGGGCTTTGCCGATCAGGCCGACGTCCTGTTTATCAACGGCAATGTATACACGGTCAACGAACGCCAGCCGCGCGCCGAGGCAATCGCAGTGAAAGGCTCGAAGATTGTCTTTGTCGGATCGAACAAGGACGCACGCGCTTATCAAGGCAAGGGCACTCGAGTAATCGATCTTCATGGGAACACCGTCGTTCCCGGGATGACTGATTCGCACTACCACCTCGCGGGAGTCGGCGCGCGCGAGATGACCTTGAACCTTGAAGGCACTACCAGCCTCGAACAGTTTCTGGCGATGGTGAAAGAACGAGTCGATCGCGCCAGGCCCGGCGAATGGGTCACCGGGCGCGGGTGGATCGAGACGTTTTGGAAGCCTCAGGCATTTCCCACGCGATGGGACCTCGACAAGATTTCTCCAAACAATCCAGTTGTCCTGACTCGTGCCGACGGCCACGCCGTTGTGGTCAACAGCGCCGCGATCAAGATCGCCGGCGTCGATAAGAACACCGCCAGTCCATTCGGCGGCGAAATCATGAAGGACAAACAGACCGGCGAACCGAATGGAATGTTTCTCGATCGCGCGCAGGGAATCATCGGACGTCACATTCCGGCGGGCGCTTCAGAGGAAGGCGAACAGGCGATCCTGCTCGGCTGCAAACGCAGCGTCGAACTCGGGTGGTGTGAAATACAAAACGCGGGCAGCAGTTTTTCAGAAGTCGCGTTATTGAAGAAGCTCTACGCTGAAGGAAAGATAAAGCTGCGGATCTACGAGGCAATCGCGGGCCCGGGGCCCGATTCCCAGCGCCTGTTGCGCGAGGGTGAATCGATCGGCGCGTTCGACAATCACCTGACCGTGCGTCACATCAAAGTCGTCATCGACGGCGCGCTTGGATCAAAGGGCGCGGCGCTTCTCGAGCCGTATTCGGACTACGACACCTCGGGGTTTCTGACTCAAAAGGAAGAAGTCGTCGTGCCGATGCTCGAGGAGGCCCTGCGAAAAGGCATTCAGGTTGAGACTCACGCGATCGGCGACCGGGCGAACCGCACGATCCTGGATTGGTACGAAAAAGCGATGAAAGCCGTGCCACCGGAACAACGCAAGGTTCGCGAGCCGCGCTGGCGAGTCGAGCACGCGCAGATTGTCAGCGCCGTCGATATCCCGAGATTCGCGAAGCTCGGCGTGATTCCTTCGATGCAGCCTTCGCACGCTATCGACGATTTGCACTTCGCGCCGAGTCGTCTCGGTATGAAACGGTTGGAAGGCGCTTACGCGTGGCAGAGCTTTATCAAATCAGGTTCGATCATCGCCGGCGGATCGGATGCCCCCGTCGAGCGCGGCGAACCGATGATCGAGTTTTACGCGGCGGTCTCGCGCAAGGATCAGAAGGGCTACTCGGGCGAAGGCTGGCATCCGGAGCAGGCGGTGTCGCGAGAGCAAGCGCTCAAGATGTTTACCATCTGGGCGGCCTTCGCGGCATTCGAAGAGAAGATGAAGGGATCAATCGAAGTCGCCAAACTCGCGGACCTGACCGTCTTGTCAGCCGACATCATGAAGATTCCCGAGGCCGAGATATTGAAGACTCGATGCGTGATGACGGTGATCGGCGGCGAAGTCGCGTACGAACAGAAGTGATTGGCTCCGAATGTTCAGAGTCGCGGGCGTTCAAAGCACCGGGCGTTCAGAGTACCGACTTTAGTCGGCTCCCCGTCATACTCAACGGCGCGCATTCAAAGTACCGGGCGTTAGAGCAGCGCGGGTTCAGAGTACCGACTTTAGTCGGCTCCCAGTCATATTCAGCCGCGCGCATTCAAAGCACCGGGCGTTCAGAGTACCGACTTTAGTCGGCTCCCCGTCATACTCAACGGCGCGCATTCAAAGTACCGGGCGTTCAGAGTACCGACTTTAGTCGGCTCCGTTCAGTATTCGGAATCTCGAATATCACTACCCGACTAAAGTCGGTACTCTGAACGCCCGCTCCGGTGAACATCCGCGACTATCGCTTGCCGCTCTGACCGGGCGCGGGCTTTTCCATCGTGCAAACGAAATTCGCCGCGTCATCGGTGCTTCCGCTGCCCTTGTAACGAGCCACTTGCGGATACGGACAGAGCGGGCGCGTGCGAATCGGCGGACTCTTCGGATCAACACCCTGACGCTTCGAAGCGATGATTATGTCCGGTGCAACACCGTCCTCAACCCAGCGTTCCAGCGCCGTGGACATATCGTGCTGCGCATCAGACTGGGCGCTTGTGACAAATGCTCCAAAGCTGCTCGGCCCCGGCCCTCCCGCGCAATGCTGCATGCCCGGAACCATAAACAGTCGGACGAATGAGCCGGTATCGCGGTGGCCCATCTTCGCCGTCACGCTCTGAAAATAATTGATCGTGTTGACTGGCGGAAGCGCCGCGTCGCTCCACCCGTGATAGAGAATCAACTTGCCGCCACGCGCCTTGAAGGCTTTCAAGTTGGGATCGATGGCGTTCAGGCTCGAGCCGAGTTTCTCATCGGCAAGCTTGCTGTCCCTTTCGAGATCGAATGTTTTCAAATCCCACTTTGGATCGTTGTAGATCATGTTCTTAAATGTCTCGGTCGCGAAAAAGAACTGAAGCCCGCGGTTCTGGCCGGAGCCGGTTACCCACGCGCTCCAACCGCCGGGTCCCGTTTCGCCTCCCGGTACGAAGCCAGGGATGAGCTGGCCTTTCGAGCCGCGCGGACCCGAATAGATTTTCTTTAACGCCGCGATTTGTTTTTCAGTCAGACACTGATCTGACTCGGTTCCTTTGCATAACAACACCGACGGATCGAAGCTGCAGCGCGTCGGATCATCGAGCACGCCATCGGTGACTCCATCTCGCGCGTCGCACGAAGCGAGCGCGGCCGTTTCGATCGCCTTGAGTTTCGCGGGCGTAATGTAACTCGCCGGATCATTCAAAGTCGCCTGCAAATCCCACGCGAAGCCTGAGAGGATTCGTGTAAAGTAACTCGCGGGCGCGCCACTGATGAGCCCGTCATAATCGTTGGGGTATCGCTGGGCCTCCATCAACGCCTGCCTGCCTCCATTCGAGCAGCTCGCGAAATAGGATCGCTTCGGACCATTGCCGTAGAACGCATTGATGACGGCTTTTGCCTTCTCGGTCATCTCGTGCACCGCGCGATGCCCGTAGTCGACGATCTTCTCGGGATGCCCAAGCGCCCAACTCGCGTCCGAAGTCGCGTGACCGGTGTCCGTCGAAGCGGCGGCGTAATTGCGCGCGACCGCGCCGGCGAGTCCCGCGTAGGTAATCGATCCCGCGAAGCCGCCATTCCCGATTCCCTGAAACTTGCCGTTCCAGCCCGCGCTCGGCATCCACACTTCAAACTTGATATCCGAATCGGCGGTGGGTTTGATCACGCCGGTGACGCGACAGAAAGCGGGCAGCTCTTTGAACGGAGTGGCGATTCCGGTTGGAGGAGCGAATGCGCCGGCATTCACCGTCTGCGCCGAGGTGATGGCAGTGTTTGCAAGTTTGAGATCGGCTAGCTTCTCACAGGTCTGAGCCGATGCAGGCGCGGAACTTGCGACAAGCGTGGTGAGTAATACAACAAAGCTGCCGCCGATCAGTCTTCGCCAATGTGCATTGTGATTCATGTTCTCTTCCTCCGCCTGGCTTCTTTCTGTCGCGCGCGAGAATAGCAAAGCACTCACGAGAGCACAAGAAGTCAGCCCGCCCATCTTGCCTGCTCCACTTGCGAAGGATAGGATTCGCAATCACGCACCAACAGACAGGAGGAAGTCATGGCAACCCCCGAAAGATCGATCCCAGGTCAGCGAGCCGCCGAGGGCGATTGGCGGCACATGTTTTCTTATCACGCGTTCGCGCCGGTGCTCGAACGAGCCGAAGGCGTTTATCTATACGATACGGATGGCAATCGCTACATCGACGCGTCGGGCGGCCCGCTTGCGATGAACATCGCGCATGGCGACCGTCGCGTCGTCGAAGCCATCACCCGGCAGGCCGAGAGGTACGCTTACTGTCATCCCGCGCTTTCAAATCAACCGCGCGCCGAAGTGTGTGCTCGAATCGCGAAGCTTGCTCCAGGCAATCTCAACACGACTTATCTGTGTTCGGGCGGATCCGAAGCCGTCGAGACAGCCATCAAGATCGCGCGGCAATATCATCTCGCCCGAGGCAACGCGCAGAAGAATATCGTAATCGGGACGTGGGATAGTTATCACGGGATGTCGCTTGGAGCGTTGTCCGTCGCGGGCGGCCCGGGCTTTCGCAAACCGTTTCTACCGATGCTCGCCAGTTGGCCTCACGTTCGGCACTATCGCAACCCGAAGGAACGCCCCGACGGAATGAGTATCGCGGATTGGGGAATTCAGTGCGCCCGCGAGCTTGAGGAGTTGATCTATTTCACCGGGCCCGAGCAGGTCTCGGCTTTCATCGCGACTCCGGTCGGCGCCGGCAAGGACTACGGACTCATTGCCCCGCCCGAATACTGGCAGGCGATCCGCGAAATCTGTGATCGCTACGATGTGTTATTGATCGCCGACGAAGTAGTGACGGGGTTTGGGCGCACGGGCCGATGGTTCGCGATGGAACACTTCGGAGTTCAAGCGGACATTATGACTACTGCCAAAGGAATCTCCGGACTCGTTGTCCCGATGGGCGCCGTAACGGTGAGCGATGAAGTCAACGAACCGTTCGCCGCGGGCGAGACATTCGTTCACGGCTTCACGAACATGGGGCATCCGCTCGCTTGTGCGGCGAGTCTCGCGGTGTTGGACATCATTGAGAACGACAAGCTCGTCGAGAACAGCGCCGAGGTTGGAGCGTATCTGCATTCAAACGCGGAGCGATTTCTGGCGCGCCGCACGATCGCCGAGTCTCGAGGCAAAGGATTGTTAATGGTGTTGGAGCTCGTGCGAGATAAAGACACGATGGAATGGTTCCCGGCAGAAGCGGGCGCCGATGAGAAGTTCCAGGCGCTTGGGTTAAAGAACGGCCTGGCGTTTTACATGTCGTTGTACGGACCTCGGCGTCCGGGAGCGTTGAAGCGCGGCATGCCGATCTTCATCGCACCGCCGTTGTGCATAGCTCGAGAGCAGGTTGATGATTTGATGGATAGGTTGGATCAGACATTGAATGAGTGGGAATCGGCGATGGGTATCTAACCTGGAATGTTCCGCTAGATGGATCCACCAACTGAGATGCTGATTCGCGACGCCGTCGCGCACTCGTTGTGAGGAGTGACGAGAAACGGGCTCAGCGCGACAATGTCGTCGTTACAAATGCGACGTGAAAAGCGAATCACGAAGGTAATCAGGATCCCGAATGCGACGCTCTTCGTTCTTAAGCCCATAGTTACCCCGTACCCGCGATCCTCTATTTAGCGCGAATCTCAACACGCCCGCTAAGTTCCGCTGGGATCTTGTGTGATCTCAGCACACCACTACTCACTCGCAATTCTTTTAGGCTCGCAATTGCGCAAAGAGGTTCAAAGTTTGTGAGCTTAAGGCACTCCGAGATATCCAATGTCGTTAACTTCGACAACGTTGAAAGGGGGCTCAAGTCGATCACATTCTCACATCCTCTTAACTCTAGGATAGTCAAATTGCCCAACAGCGAAATGGCCTCTAGATTGGAAAGCAGTCGAGCGTAGGGCAATTCTAACAATGTAAGACTCGTCAACCGAGAAAGAGGAGTCCAATCCATCACTTTGTGAGAACCAAACAGTGTTAATTCGGTAAGATTAGGGAAATTTACTAGGTCCTCAATATTTTCGAGACTGTAGAGGAAATATGCTGCCAACTGTTCCAGGCCAGCTAAAGGCAACAAGGGTCTAAGACTCTTTAAGAGATATGCGTTCCATAGTCTCGCCCTAGATAAGTTTCTCAGGTTTGCAACGGGTGTTAAGTCCGGCAACACGTACCCCAAATCGATCTCCAGTGCTGTCACATTGTCTAGGCTCTCGACACCTTGCAAGGATGCGGGACGCTTCAACCTCAAACGACCATCATGGCAGAGAACTCGCCGAGCGTACTCCGTGCGATCAAAGTAATCCCATCCGCGCGTCAGCTCTGTCGAGACCCCCTCACGCGGATCCGATTTATAACCTTCAAGAACTTGCAAGGCGGCCTCGCCTCCAATCAGGGCTAACGCACGAACACAAGCCGCGGAAACCTTGCCGGAGGCACCCTGGCTCTCAAGGAATGGCAACGCGAGCTCGCCCGCCAACGCTAGCGACTTAGCGTCTTTTATGGTCCTCGGGGGAACTAGGCTCTGCAGACGAAGTATGACTTCCTCGATTATTGTTGAGTCCAATTCGATTGAGGTTTCTAAGCAAGCCACCCCTAGCAGGTGAAGTTGTTGACGATACCTAGGCTCATTATCTCCACGAGCGATAAGGTCCCGAATAATATTGGAGCGTTCCAGGGGCCTCGCGAGTCCGGCGGCTAGTATTACGACCTCTCGCCATTGCTGTTCATGAGCACTTTTTATGAGGAAGCCTAGATCCCCCTCGTCCAGAGCGGTTTGCGCCCCAAGAAATTCCTGAAAGGTACGGTGAGTAAAATCTACTTGTCCTTTTACAGGTTCGCGTAACAAGCCGCTTCTCTCTATGAAGAGACGAAGGACGTGGTTTGCTTTGATAGTGCGGCGCAAACCCTGCAGACTCTCCACCTTTTGTGCTAGTCGCTCTTCAGCGCGCTCAACCGCTATCATCGAGTAGCCATTCCTCAGTAGCCAGTACGCCAGATCTTGTAGCAGAGCACGCTTTTGCCGGTAAGATAGATTCGGGTAGTCGCGCAGGTCTACCCCGCGTACAAGATCACGTCGATCTATGAGCATGTGAAAGCAGGCCTCGTATAACTCAATTCGGTCAGACGGCAGATTCCGCCGACTATCACGATGCAGTGCACAAACCATTGCACATAAAAGAGGAATTGTCGTCAGCCTGCGAATTTGAGGCTTCTTACGAATGACATCTTTCAAATTGCTTTCTAGATGTTCTAGTTCGGCCTTTTCCTCGATGTCTTGAAGCTCTTCGCGGACGGCGTTGTGCCAGTGCTCTATAAAAGAATAGATATCCGGTAATTCCATGGGCAGAAGCTCCGCTTCCGTAAAGCCCTCTTTGGCCAGCCAGTTCTCTTCAACCGCGTGAGGACGCGAACTGATGATGAAGCGCGCGCACGGATAATTTCCGACCAGATCTCGGACCCAATCCCGCACGTCCGCTCTCTTTAGCTCCCCTAGTTCATCTAACCCGTCTATCAATACGATCGCCCGCCCTGAGTTGAGCTGGTAATGGGCCCAGTGCGAAGGCATCGCCCCAGCTAGGGCAGGGGAGACAAACCTGGGAAAATCTTGAGGCGCAGGTAAGCCAGTCTCAACGCACTGACGCAGCCGAATAAAAAAGGGGGCGCTGTCATTCCAATCTGATAAAGGCCCGCTAAAGTCTCTTTGCGCCGCACGAACGGCAATCCATTGTAGGAGAGTGGTCTTACCAGAGCCCGCATCTCCCAAGATGAGAACTCGGTTGGAATCCTTCAGGGCCTTATCAACGGGTAGTGGCGCTGCACTGCTTTCCTCCTGCTCATTATCTTCACTTAAGGTTTCACCGACTTTTTCAACCAAACGATGATCCGGTGGTTCCGTTGTTTCCTTCTGAACGGAAAGCGTTACGTAGGCTACTGATAACCGATGCCGTCGGCTGGCAGCGGATAAATCCACGCCAAAAAGTTGCAACTCATCGAGCTGCCGCACAACAGCCCTACGGTAATCGACCTCAAAACGTGAAGCTTCAACATCATCGCTTTTACCTTCTTCCCGAATACGTCGAACCTCTTCTAGAATCTGTTCCGCCACATCCGTCAGTACATTCTGTCGCTTAAGCATTTCTCCAAATGTACGTTCATTGAAGCGGGGCAACTGTGAGGCAATATCTATTATGTATTGACTGACCTCTCGAATGATGCGCTCATATAGCGAAGTCTCAGCGGCGGAAAAAAACGTGATGGCAAGAGGATTAGACTCCAATAGATACTTTGCGAGAACTACGGGCTCCAGACTCTTCTCCGCCAGTAGGCTTGAATCAATTGAAGCTTTGTCTATGGTCTCCGCTACCGCGTACGCAACAGCAACTTGACCTCCCTCGTCAATAATCGCGCCTTCGGCCTGAAACACCGAAAGCAGATTCTCTGCTATCCTCTCGCCTATGGCTTCAATTTGGCGTGCCGCACGCCTTTGGGCGATAACATCTGTAGTCTTGGATTTGAACAAATCCAAAATGGTGGCGGCTGTCTCAGCAATAATAGGACTGTCCTTGAACCATTGTTTAGCCACAGCCTTTCCAATCGCTGGAGCCAATGTGACTGCTAACGCCTCAACGAGTCCCATAGTTGTACCTCATTTGCTAGCTAAGAAGGACGAACTTGCCCAAGGCCGAACCAAGAAATACTTGACCGTGTCTTGGCTATTCTACGACATACTTCCTTCTATTCACCAGAGAGCTTGTTTTTCGGAGAAGGTCTTGTATGGGCAGATCTCGATGCTCGCGCCGTTGGACTTGACCGTCACCATCCCATCGCGGCCCGTCTGAAACAGATTCACTTCTCTCATCAAGTATCGATTCACGACCGACGCGTGTGGATGCCCGAATCGGCTCCGCTCGCCCACTGAGATCACCGCGTACTTAGGTTTCACAGCGTCAATAAACGCCTCGGTCGAAGACGTGCGCGAACCGTGATGCGGGACCTTTAACAAATCAGCTCGCAGAGTCGCGCCCGACTGAACAAGCGAATCTTCCGCGCTTTGTTCAATGTCACCCGCAAGCAGTACCGATACCGAGCCGTATACAAGACGCAATACAACCGAGTCGTCGTTACCCGAAGTTACCTCGCGCCCATCGGCGGGCGGCGGCCAGAGCACTTCGATTGTTACGCCGTCGATCTCGAATCTCTCGCCCGCCGTGACTGAGTACAACGGAGTTCGGCGCTGGGCGGCTGCTCTAGCAAATCGCTTGAATTCCGGTTCATCAGGCACTACGTATCCGACGACCGCTTGCTGGACATCGAGATTGCGAACGACATCAGTGAGTCCCCCGATGTGATCCGCGTGCGCGTGCGTCGCGAGCACGTAATCGATTCGCGTGCGTCCAAGCGACCAGATGAACCGCGAGACAACCGCTTCGCCGATCGAGAACGCGCGATCTGAGAAGATTGGCTCGGCGGCCTGCTCTTCACCCATCGAACCCGGCGGGCTCGCTTGCGGCGCTTCGAAGCGAAGCTCGCCGCCGCCGTCAACCAGCATCGTCTTGCCGCGCGGAAAAACTACCAGAGCCGAGTCGCCCTGTCCGACATCGAGAAAATGAATCGTGAGCTTGCCGCTGGACTCAATGATCGGCGGGTTGATCACCGCGATCAACGCTACAGTCAGAGCGAGAGCGCAAAGGAGCGAGGGGGCGAGGGGGCGACGCGGGGAGGGGGAGAGTGGGGGATGGGGAGACGCGGCGACGCGGGGACGCGGCGACGGGGCGACTAGAGGCTCGCGGGTCTTCTGAGCTGATTTGGTTCGATTGACAGAGAAAACGAGATCGATCGGGTGCCAGCGATCTATCAACACCGCCAGCATCGTGAGCGGCACGAAGTACAAAGCGTAGATGACCGAATGCCAGCCTTCGTGATGCGCTACGCGAAAGGTCGCGAGCGGCAATTCAGAGAACGGGACGATCGCGTTGACCAGCAAGTAGCGTGCGGCATTCACAACCGGAACGAACATCGTCGCGGCCCACGGGCTGAACGCGCCAATCGCGATAGAGCAAACTCCCGCGATCATCGTTACTCCCGTAAGCAAGCCGGCGACTACATTGAGCAGAACTCCCACGGGCGCCACTCGATTGAAGTACAGTGCCATCAGCGGCAACGTCGAGAGCTGTATCGCACCTGACGTGATGACGAGCAACACGATCCCGCGAAGCAGCGATTGAATTCGCAATTGCCCGAGCACGCGAGCCGCGCGGGCTTTGTGCATTCGATAGCGAATCGGCGCGCGTTTCATGTCGGCGGCAAACGAGCGGGCGTCCCAGAACAGAGTTTCGGCGAAATAACGAACCGCGGATGAACAAGCGGGCGGATGTGGGGTTCGCGAGGCCGGACGCCACTCGCCCACTCGGCGCAGCTTGTCCGCAAGCGGCAGCGCGAGCGCGACGATTCCGGCGACCGCGACGAAGCTCAATTGAAATCCAGGATCGGCCACCAAAGCCGGTTTCAAGGCGAGCATTACGAACGCCGCCAACGCCACGGTGTTGACCGAAGCCGCGCGGCGAAACAGCAACGGCCCGATCAACCCTACGGTTATCATCGTCGCGGCGCGCGTAACCGGCGGCGCGAGCCCCACCATCACGGCGTAGGCCCACAGCACGGCGAGACACACGATGACTCGAACAGAGCCTCGCCGTTTTGTCGGGGAGCGTCCGCCAAGCAGCACCCACGCAATGATCCCTATGTGCAGCCCGGCGATCACCAGCGTGTGAAAGGTCGAGCCCTCGCGCAACCGCTCGACCGTTTCGCCGTCCAGAAAATAACGGTTGCCCGCAAGCATCGCTTTCAACATCCCGGCCTCGCGTGGCCGAAAGCGCGCATCGATCGCGTCCATCATTCTCAACCGCAGATGAAAGAGAAACGCCAGCAGGCGGTTTCGCGATTCGTCCCCGATATGCTCGATCAGAAGCGGGCTCTTGATGACACCCTTCAAGTCGTATCCTCGGCGTTCGAGAAACTCGTTGAAGTCGGGGGAACCGGGGTTTGAGAACTCGCGCGCGCGTTCGAGCCGGACGAGTACTCCGATTCGCGATCCGTAATCGAGCGCGAGGCTCGCAAATTCACGCCGCGACTGCTGGTCTCTCGCTGAAATCATCAGCCGCGCGCGTCCTGTGGCCGGCATCTCTTCACCGCGCACTAGCAGCCGCTCGGCGTTGAGGTCGAGATAGAAGATGCCCGGCGCCGGCTCAGGCGGCGCATCGAGCACCCCGATCAACTCGACCGGATCATCGGGAGTTACGGCTTTGGCGTCGAACAGTGAAGCGATCCTCGATGTGTTCGGAATTGTCCGATCATTGAGAGCAATCAGGGTTCCCGCGGCGACAAAGCTACAGATCAATAAAGCGGTCGCCGCGAATTCCTTTTTCCTGCTTACAAGGATCGTCGAAAGCGCGATTGCTGTGATCAGGGACGCAACTGAAGCAACAAGCCCGATCTGGAACGTGCGGGCTATGAGAATCCCTGTGATCAATGCCGCGCCCAAATAAAGGAACGGCTGTCGCCTGGGACAAAAGGATGAGAACGAAGCATCAGGGGACATGATCGAGGACGTGAGAAGTGAAACGTGATGCGTGAAACGTGATGTGTGAAACGTGATGCGTGATGCGTGATGCGTGACCGGAATGCGATCATAAATCACGTTTCACGCATCACGGGTTTCACGTTTCACGCATCACGCATCACGCATCACCGGTGACTCATCACGTTTCACGTTTCACTCATCACTCATCACTCTTCCGTTGACAACATTGCCGGCTGGTTCGATGATTCGGTTATGAGCGCCGGACCAGATGATCTTCAAACGAAGATCCTCGAACTCGCCAAAGCCACTGAAGCCCCCGAAGATTCCTTCCTGATGCGCCGTCTGTCGATGGACGATGCGGACCAGCTCCAGGAAGTCATCGATGGGATAATGCTGTCGCTTATCAGTTTCTGCTATCACCGCCATCCGCGCGGCGAGAACGTTCACGAAGTGATGGAACAACTCGAAAGAGTGGAGCCCGGTTCACCGGAGGCCGCTGAACTGGAGCGGCGTGCCGATGATGCCGCGGCGCTTCAGATACCTTTCATCGTCAAGCTCAATGAGCTTATCGAGGACTATTATCACTTGAGACGGCGGCTGGAAGCTCGGCTTCGAGCCGAAGAGTGAGAACGCCAACCTTGCTTGCAACTGAGGATCTACCGCTCGCGGCGGCCGAATCGAATCATTTATTCATCCGAATCATCGGCGTCATCGGGACCGGCGTCAGCGCCTGAGAGTCCTTTGATCTCGGCCGAGATTTCCGCTCGCCGGGACTTTGCGAGCTTCATTATCGCCGACAGATGTTTTCTGGCGCGCCGTGCCGCTGCCTTGTTTCCCTTTTGACGAAAGACCATGTTCTCAGCAGCGAATCGCCCTACTTCTACGAGAAGCTGCCCGGTGGTCGAGCCCTGCACTCGCCGGTCAAACAACCGGCGGTCTCCCAGGCTTCGACGTTCTGGAGTGCCCGGCGGCGGCCCCAAATCCTGCTGACGCCGCTCTTCTACTCGGCGATCCTGGCCCTCGTGGCGCTTTTCGACGGTCAGGCTCAGATCATTTTCTTCCATCTTATTCTCCAGCGCGATTGGTTTTTATTCACCCGACTGGTCCGGTTCGTCACCGGTATCACCTGACTCCTGGGAACCCAGAAAGCATTCCGTAGCACGCGCTAGTCTATCATAGAGGTTACAACTTGCAAGACAGATCATTTGTCATTTGTCATTGGTCATTGGTCATTGGTTGGTCACCTAATCTGAAGACAGTCTCGAGCAGCAATGATGACAAGGGACCAATGACCAGTTACTACTTCAGCAACTCTCGAGCGTGGCGACGGGCGTTTTCGGTGATCTCGGCTCCGGTCAGCATGCGAGCAATCTCTTCGACGCGGCCGCGACGGTCGAGGCGCTCGATGGCGATCTCGGCTCGACCGGCGACCACGTCCTTGCGCACGAGCAGATGCGAATCAGCGAATCGCGCGATTTGCGGCTGATGAGTCACGCAAAGCACCTGATTACTCTCGGAAAGCTTCTTGAGTTTAAGGCCCACCGCTTCGCTCACTCGGGCGCCGATTCCGCTGTCGATTTCGTCGAAGACGATCGTGCGCGGGAACTCCGAAGCTCCGGCGACGGTCTTCAGCACAAGCATAAGCCGCGAGGCTTCGCCTCCCGACGCCACTTTCGCCAGAGGCTTTACCGGCTCGCCGACATTCGCGGAGAAGTAGAACTCAACGCGATCTATGCCGGAAGCGGCGAATGAATCTGAAGCCTCGCCGCTTTCGAGTTCCGCCTCCGCCGGCGCGGTGATCTCGACCTGGAATCGTGAATCTTCCAGCGCGACCTCGCCGAGTGCTTCCTCGACTGAACGCTCGAATTTTTTGGCCGCGCGCACCCGCTCGCGGTGAAGCTTCCGGGCGCGTTCGACGTAAGCCGACCGCGCGGACGCGAGTTCCAATTCCAACTCCGCCTGGCGTTCGTCTGACCGTTCTATCTGGCGCAAACGGTCTTGAGATCGCGCGAGGTGTTCGAGCGCGGATTCGATCGCGCCGCCGTACTTGCGCTTCAAGCGGGAGAGTTCAGCAAGACGATTCTCAATCTCCTCGAGTCGCGCGGGCGAGAATTCGAGCCCGTCCGCGAAATCGCGTAACGCGAATGCGAGGTCCTCCAGCAACGCGCGCCCGCTTTCGAGGCCGGCGGTGTATTCGGCGAAGCGCGAGTCATATTGAGCAAGCTCCTCCACGCGGCGCAGTGTCTGGCCCAGTCGCGCGATCGCCGAATCATCGTCCTCGTAGGTGAGAGAGAACCCCTCGGCGGCCAGGGTCGTGAGTTTCTCAACGTTGTTCAACCGCCGCCGTTCTTCGTCGAGCCGTTCATCCTCGCCAACCATAAGCCCCGCGCGTTCAAGCTCATCGATCTGAAATCGGAGAATGTCGATAAGCTGAAACCGCTCGCTTTCCTCCTTAGTCTGCTGTTCGAGCTCACGCTCAAGCCGTGACCATCGCGTATAGCGACTATCGACATCGTGTTTCAAATCACTCGCGATTGCGAACGCATCGAGTAACTCAAGATGAGTTCGCGGATCGAACAAGGTCTGCTGATCACCCTGCCCGTGAATGTCGGCGAGGAATGGCTGAAGTTCGCGCAGCAGCGATTGAGTTGCGAGCTGGTGATTGACGAATATTTTATTGCGGCCGCTCGCAGCAAGCTCTCGTCGAATAACGATCTCGTGGCCGTCGACTTCTATGCCCGAATCGGTGAGGAGCGTGGCGAGGAGCAGATTGCCTTCCACCGTAAACGAGCCTTCGATGGCGCCGCGTTCGCAGCCCGATCTCAGAAGATCCGATGTGAATCGCCCTCCGATCAACACGCCGAGCGCATCGACGATTATCGACTTCCCGGAGCCGGTCTCGCCGGTCAACAGATTGAGTCCGCGTTCGAATTCAACGGTGAGGTCTTCGATCAGCGCTATGTTTGAGATGTTGAGGACCGTGAGCATGTGGAACCCGACTTGATTGCGCGCAAACTTAGCCTCGCAAGACCCGAGTGTCAAGGATCAGCCTTGCAGCATCCAGCAACGTCTCGGCCACGAACGCCGGCTCGCAAGGGAAGAGATCCCGATGCGCTTCGGTCTCGCGCCCGTATCCGGTCAGGACGAGCACCGCCCGCGCTCCGGCGTTCAGCGCAAGGTTGATATCGCTTGCTTTGTCTCCGATCACAAACGAGCGAGACAGATCGATGTTGTGTTCGCGCGCCGCGCGGTCGAGCATCCCGGTTCGCGGCTTGCGGCAAGCGCACTCGACCCTGTATCGCGCGCCGCCGATCTCGGGATGATGCGGGCAATAATACACGCCGTCGAGCTTCGCTCCGTGCAGTGCCAGTTCTTCAATCATCTTCTGGTGAATCGCATCGAGGGTTTCCTCGGTATACATGCCGCGAGCGATTCCCGATTGGTTTGTTATGACAATGGCTTTGATTCCGGCTTCGTTGATAAGCCGCACGGCTTCCCCAGCCCACGGATAAAGCGTCAAATCCTCAGGAGCGGACACGTATCCGATGTCTTCGTTGAGCGTGCCGTCGCGGTCTATGAAGACAGCGAGTGATTGTCGATTGCCGATTGGCGATTGCCGATTACTGTCTTCGAATTGCTGATCTTTGTCGGCGAATCGCGGAGTGCGGGACATCTCGCAAATCTTAATTCGGCAATCGGAAATCGGCAATCAGTACAGCGTCTCGGCAATGCCCAATAGCGACGAAATATTGTGTTGGACAAAATCGATTCGAACAAATGGCTCAGTTGATCCCTCGAAGAACCCGCCAGCGGCGCGGGCAGGATTTCGAGCCGAGGCGTTGTTCTCTGAAGTGAACTGTTGAGTGAGCTGAAATCGCGCCGAAGCCTTGAGCGCTGCCGCTATGCTCGAAGCGCGCGCATCGCCGCTGCTTCGCGCGAGCCGATACGCAGCCACCAACCCTTCTGCCCTCGATGCAGCGGGGGTCACTCGAGGCGGCCCCGGGCCAAACCCGCCGGCGTACCCGTCGCTGTCTTCATCTGTGTATTGCTCGGATATCATCGCCCCGGCCAGGGCAAGCGCGTGCTCGGCGTAATGCTTCTCGTGTCCGATGTTGTACAGAGCTTCGAGCGCCTGCATCAGCCACGCATCCGCAGGAAGAGTGCGCATCGCGCGTTGAGAGGCAATAAGAAAATCGGCGCCTCGCCTCGCCGCAACCAGGAGGCGCTTGTCGCGGGTCACATCGTACAGCCGCGCCAACCCCAGTATTGCCTCGCCGGGATAATAAAGCGACGCGATGCCCGCCGGGTCGTTTGGTTGCAGCCGGTAGCGCGTGTGAAACGATCCGTCCTTGCGCTGAAGCATCAGAATAAGATTGGCGAGGCGTTGCGACGTCGCGCGCGCGTTTGATTTCGGATCAAGCGCGAGCAACTTAGTCAGCGCAACAAGGGCGAGCCCGTTCGCGCCAAGCTTGGCCTTGCGGTCATAGTCAAGCACGTACATCGCATCGCGGCCTGGCACGGGATGGAAGCGTGTTTCGAGAAACCTCGCCGCACGCCGGCCTGCATCGAGATAGCGAATGTCGCGCGTGCTTGAATATAGTTCGAGGAGAGAAAGCGCGGTGCCGGCGTGCCTGACCATGTTGTAGGTGCGCTGCTCAAACCGGTCCTCAGCCGCGTTGTAGTAATAATGAAAGCTTCCGTCAGGCCGCTGCATGCGAAGCAGATAATCACCACCGGATCGCGCCGCAGTAGTGAGCCGCGCACGAGTAACATCCTGTCGAGTTGCGGCGAGCCCGGCAGTGGCGCCCGGAGAGATCACCGAGATGGCGAGCAAAAAGGATGTCGCGGGCAGGATTCGCACAGACGCAGATTTAGCATAAAAGACACGAAGCTACAAAAGTGACGGGTGATGAGGGCCAATCTGCAGTCACGGTTTAGGATTCACTGACAGGCAGATCTGGAATGGTGATGATTCCTTCGGACAATTCCACTGTCAGGTCGTATACGCCGAATTCCAACCCAGCGAACCTGAACTCACCCTTCTGGTCGGTCTTCACCGAATAAACGACCTTGCCGCCGCGCGCGATGTCGAGCTTCAGTCCTGAAACCACGTCGAAGCCCGTTTCACCTTCCATCAGCACCTGTCCGATGAGACCCGCTCGCGAGTGTTCGGCAGCCGCGACTTGCAAGTCCACCCTGTAATCACCGGCACTGTACAGCAACTGGCGGTTGGCGGTTTCGGTCGAACGAACCCCGACGAGAGCTGTGTGCGCAAAGCTGTCAAAGACCAGCACGGCGATAGCTGGTCCAAAGCGCGCACCCAGCCGCGGCCGGCGGGCGGTTTCGAAGATGTGCACGGCACGCTTGAAGACCCACGATGGCGGCTCGATCGAGTTGTCGCTTGCGGCGATTGATTTGACTTGGAGGTACCAGTTCCGGCTTTCGTTACAGGCGTAGCAATTCGTCAAAAGATGAGACGCCATCCGGGCCGACTGCTCTTCATCAAGCCGGTCATCGAGAAAATCAATCAATCGTTCAAAGCCGGGGCAATTCATCGTCTTCACTCCGGGACTTATTCAGTCCATGTCAGTAGACCCGAATGGGGCCACACATTTCAACAAGAGATCAGACTTGCCATCCGGGACTTCTTCAAGCTCTCCACATCAAATTGTCTCTTTGATAGAACAGCAGCCTTGTAAGCAGGTCGTTACAGAATCACCACTGGTGTAAGCAGAGACGAGGAATAGAACCAAAAAAGGCCGCAGGCTACAGAAGCCGCGGCCGTTTTTGTGCGGATTTCCAAGACTCGCTTAAGCTGCGTTTGCGCGCTGAAGGAGGAGTCGTCGAAGTTTCAATCTCGCTTTGTGCAGTTGTGACTTGGATGTGCCCGCGCTGCACCCAAGCAACCTGGCAATCTCTTCGTGTTCGTAGCCCTCGACATCGTGCAGCACGAACACGGTTCGATAGCCGTTCGGAAGTTGGCTGATAGCACTCTCAAGTCCTATGCGATCGACGATCGGCATCGCTTCGGGGTTGATCGTCTCAGGATCGATCGAGTCGGGCATCTCTCCGTCATCGGTGGTCAACTCAGAACGCACCGAGCGCTTGCGAAAATGCATCAGCACCTGATTCACAGTCAGCCGATGCAGCCACGTTGTGAAGGCCGCCTCGCCTCGAAACGAACCGATCTTCCGATGGAGTTGTATGAATACCTCTTGAGTCAGATCTTCCGCTTCGGCAACATTGCCTGTCATTCGGAGACATATCGAATAGACCCGGCGATAATGTTTGCGATATAGATCCTCAAAGCCGCTCATCGCATCGCCAGCGAGCGCCGCGTTGAGGCCGGCGTCAGATTTGATCGAAACTGCGTTGGTAGCCATTTGTCTTCCCTCCGAGTGTCCGCTCACGTTTATCAATGTCGATGTAAGTGAGAAGGCGATTGACGTGCCACCAGGAGGCAAAGCGGCCAACATACGATAAGTCCCCTCCGTTGTTGATCTTATCTAGTCTAAGTCAGGGCGATAAGTGGCAGATAGCTTGTGCGAAGCTCTGCTTATCGTGTGAAGTCACACGAAAAGGTATGGAGTGGTTTCAGGATGGAATCGGGCGTCTGGATTCGAATCAGAATCTGTGTGCGAGCAATTCAGCCACGCGCGACAACAGGGATTCGTCCTCGGTGGTGAACGCGTCCGCCAGATCGCTGTCTATGTCTATTTGGCCGACGATGTCAGTGCCGCGCCGAATGAGCACAACAATTTCAGCGCGAGTCTCGACGCTGCAAGCGAGATAGTTATCGAGTTTCGTGACATCGCCTACGATTTGATTGGCTCCTTCGGCAACCGCTACGCCGCAGACGCCTTGCCCCACCTGGATGTGGGTATGTTCGGTTGGCTTGCCGATGTAATTGTGTAACACGAGCGTTTCACCGTCGAGCAAATAGATGCCGACCCAGTTATAGTGGTGGCGCTCTTCTTTGAGGATTTGAACCGACTCTCGAAGGACTTCATCTTGAGACTTGCTGGAATTTATCAACAGTTCGACTTCGCCAACTATTTCATCGGCAGTCTTCATCTATTCGAATCTCCGATCGTGGGTTTCGGGCCAAGGCTTGAGGATAGGATGCGATATCGATTAATGCAAGCGTCACAATGCGCGGGCATCTTGTTACGGATTGCCTTCGTTGAGTTAACCCAAACGACTTGCTAGACTCGCTTCGACCAGCCGCAAGTTATCGGAACGTCCAGAAGAACTGATGATCGACATCGTCGGCATTACCGAAACCAACCAAGAGATCGCGCCGGGCTATAGGCTATTGAGGCTGGCCCTGGACCAGGATGTGGAAGTGCGACCAGGGCAGTTCGCGATGTTGAAGCCACGGCACGCGCGTGAGCCGCTCTTGAGACGGGCTCTTGCTATCTATCGTATCGACGGCACTCGACGGATAAGCTTTCTGTATCAGGTTCTCGGCCGTGGCACCGAGGCGCTCGCGCAGATTGGGGAAGGAGGCGAAGTAGAAACGATGCTGCCGCTTGGGAATAGCTGGCCACTTCCGCGCGCCGACGAACGCGCGATTGTCGCAGCAGGGGGCATCGGGTCCGCATCTGTCTTAATGCTGTGCGAAGAACTCAAGAAGGCCGCAGTCAATACTACAGTTTTCTTCGGCGCGGCGAATGCCGTGGCCGCAGTTGGGTGCGGGCTCGACGATTTCGGCTCTTTCGGTTTCCCGCTCACGTTAAGCACGGTGGACGGCAGCGCCGGTGAACACGCACTTGTGACAGCGCCCCTCGAACGCAGTCTGAAACAAGGCGGAGGCCGAGGCTCTACGATCTACGCGTGCGGTCCCTGGGCTATGATGAAGCGCGTGTCGGAGTTGGCGGATCAGTTCGAGGTGAATTGCTTTGCATCTCTTGAAGCGCCGATGGGCTGCGGCTTCGGCGTCTGCGTCGGTTGTGTTGTCGCAGTCAGGACCGAGGAAACCCTCGGATATGGATCTTACAAGAGAGTCTGCACGGACGGCTCGATCTTCAACGCCAAAACAGTTCGTTGGGACATAAACACCATAGGTCATTGATTCGCGCCTGATATTGAGCATGTCAACCAATCACGATCCACGGCTTGCAGTCACAATCGCCGGTATCAACTTCAATAATCCCGTGCTTGGAGCGTCGGGGACCTTCGGTTACGGGCTCGAATTCGCGGAATTGATCGATCTGAATCGACTCGGGGGGTTCGTGACCAAAGGGCTTTCAGCGAAGCCGCTGTCGGGTAACCCTCCGCCGCGCATCGTCGAAACTCACGGCGGAATGTTGAACGCCATTGGTCTTCAGAACATCGGAGCGCGCGCGTTCGTCGAAGAAAAGTTGCCGCTTCTCAGACGTTACGACACCAGGGTCATCGCGAACGTATTCGGATATTCCGATGATGAATACGTCGAAGCCATCACAATGCTAAACGACGGCGAAGGTATCGCGGCCTATGAGCTAAACATTTCCTGTCCGAACGTGAAGGAGGGCGGGATCGTGATCGGCAACTCGCCTTCCGCCGCGGCGCGACTCACCGCAAGCGCGAAGCGAGCTTCCAGTCGCCCGCTCATCGTAAAACTCTCGCCGAATGTCACTGACGTAGGAGAAGTCGCTCACGCGATTGCAGACGCCGGAGCAGATTGCCTTTCGCTTATCAACACCGTCGTCGGAATGAGCATCGACGTGAAAACACGGCGCCCGCGATTGAGCTACGGCACCGGCGGATTGTCGGGGCCCGCGATTCGGCCAATCGCCGTTCGAATGGTCTATGAAGCGGCGAAAGCCGTCGATCTCCCACTGATCGGTATTGGCGGAATTGCTTCTACCAGCGACGCGCTCGAATTCATGATCGCCGGGGCCACAGCCGTACAGATCGGAACAGCGAACTACTATGATCCGGCGATAACTATGAGGGTAGTCGATGGTCTCTCTGACTACTGCGCCATAAACGATATCGCGCGGATTGGCGATATTACGCGGTCGCTGATGACAGAATAGTGATCACACGCGGCGCTGGCGCGGGCCCCTTATGCTCCCAGGTCTGTTGGTCGCATCCGTTGTTGCACTCATTGATTGGTCAGGGTAGACTTAGTTTGGCAGCACAAGAACTGCCATCTCTTCTCCAAAGAGTGAGCGGAATGGTAGAGGGCGAGACGATGTGCAACGCCTCGCCCTCATTTTTTGGATCGTCGGACAAATCCTTTCTCCTGCTGGACACTTTCATCGTTCGAGGAATCAGTCATGAAAATCAAAAAACTATTATGCGCGTTGTTTATTGCGCTATTCACATCGTCCGCGGTTGCGATCGCCGATGAGGGCATGTGGCCTTTCAATATTATTCCCAGAGCCGAGATCAAGAAGCGCTACGGCTTTGATGTAACAGACGCCTGGTTGAAGAAGGTCCAACTGGCGTCGGTGCGGTTCAACAACGGCGGATCGGGGTCATTCGTTTCGGCGGATGGACTCGTGCTCACAAACCATCACATCGCGGCGGACACATTGCAGAAAATCAGCACGCCCGAGCAAGACTATGTCAAAGAGGGATTCTATGCCCCGAGCCTCGAACGCGAAGCCAAAGCGCCGGATCTCGAGTTGAATCAACTGGTAAGCATTGAGGATGTGACTGCTCGCGTGACTTCGGCGGTCAAACCGGGGATGCCACCCGCCGAAGCCAATGCGGCTCGGCAGTCTACGGTCGCCGCGATAGAAAAAGAGTCGACTGAGAAGACCGGGCTGCGAAGCGATGTGATAACGCTTTACCAGGGCGGACAATACAATCTTTATCGCTACAAGAAGTACACCGACGTTCGGCTGGTTTTTGCTCCCGAGTTTGCGATCGCGTTCTTCGGAGGCGATCCCGACAACTTCAACTTCCCTCGCTACGATCTCGATATGGCGCTGTTTCGTGTCTACGAAAATAACAAGCCGGTTAAGGTTGAAAACTATTTCAAATGGTCGAAGGCGGGAGCAAAAGACGGAGACCTGGTGTTCGTGCCTGGCAATCCGGGTTCAACTTCGCGACTCGACACGATGGCGCACCTCGAGTACCTCAGGGATTACGGTTTGCCGTTCACGATTGAGTTGCTGACGCGCGAACGCGACAACCTCGCCAAATACAGAGATCAAGGCGAAGAGCAATCGCGCCGCGCGCAGGAAGACTTCTTCAGCATCGAGAATAGCCTCAAGGCTTATCGAGGCGAGATCGAGGGATTGAAAGACAAAACACTGATGGGCCGGAAGGCCAAAACCGAAGAGACTCTTCGACACACAATCGCGGCCGACGCCAGGAAACAGGCCGAGTACGGTGACGCGTGGGATAACATCGCCAAGGGCCGGGCCTCGCTGAAGAACTACTACAAAGAACTGTCGCTGCTGGACCGAGGCTCCGCGTTCAACTCGGAGCTGTTCGGGATCGCGCGCACGCTGGTCAGGATGGCAATCGAGAGCGCGAAACCAAACGACCAACGATTACCGGCTTACACCGACTCGCGCCGGGCCTCGCTCGAACTGGGGTTGTTTTCACCTGCGCCGATCTACGATGACTTTGAAAAGGTGAAGCTCGCGGATTCGCTGGCGTTCATGCGCGACCAACTCGGCGCTGATAGTGCGATAGTCAAGAAAGTCCTTGGCGGCAGGACGCCCAATGCGCGAGCGGCGGAACTGGTTGAGGGAACAAAGCTCAAAGACCCGGGCGCGCGAAAGCAGTTGGCCGCTGCGGGCGTAAAAGGAATCCAGGAGTCGACGGATCCGATGATAGTGCTCGCCAGGTCCATCGACGATGAGGCTCGCAAGCTAAACAAGCGATACGAGGCTGAGGTTCAGGGGAACGAGCGGGTGAACTATGGGAAGATCGCCCGCGCCCTGTTTGATATCGAGGGCACGAAGCTTTATCCGGACGCGACCTTCACCCTGCGGCTCTCGTACGGTGCCGTGAAGGGCTACGAAGAGAACGGCAAGCGAGTGCCGGCGTTTACCAACTTCGCCGGGCTCTACAAGCGAGCGACCGAGCACGGTAACAAGTTTCCGTTCGAGCTGCCGTTGCGTTGGACCGAGAAAAAATCGGCGATCAATCCGGACACGCCGTTCAACTTTGTTACGACGAACGACATCATCGGTGGAAATTCAGGCTCGCCGGTGATCAATCGAAATGCCGAGCTCGTCGGATTGATATTTGATGGCAACATCCAATCGCTGGTTGGTGATTTCATTTACGATGAAACTCAAAATCGTGCCGTAGCAGTCGATTCGCGAGCGATGATCGAAGCCTTGCGCAAGGTTTACGGCGCGACGGAAGCGGCAAACGAATTAACGAAGTGAATTATGGATGAGGTGATGACCAGAACGGTGGCTACGGATTGTCACCGGTCCGGACTCGGCGCCTCATCGTTAGCTTCATCGTTAGCTTGACGTCGCGCGGCTCCCTTTAGTAGGCTCCCCTCGTTCGAAACATCTCATACTTCGGCCGGGGAGCCTCACCTAACCCGCAGGACGGCCGCTTTTCCGGAAGACGTCAACCACGGACATTTCGCTTGAATGGTTGCAACAACGTTGCAGCTTTATCGATCCTTCTCGGTCGAGTCAACGCTCCGCTTGAACTCAAAGCCTCGCTGGCGAGCGACTTCATACAGCAGGATTGCGGCGGCCGCGGCCACGTTTAGTGATTCAACTCCTTCGGCCATGGGTATATGCACTAGTTCGTCGGCCTCTTTGAATGAGGGTGACGGGATTCCGCTTCCTTCCCTGCCGAAAATGATCGCGATCGGCCCCGTCAAATCAATCCTCGTATACGCCGAATGCCGCGGCTTCGCGGCCGCATCCTCGATTACTGCAGTCGGATGAACGGAGACCGGGGCCGATGCGATTATCTTGAAGTTGTGGGCGCGGCAACGCGCGATGACGTCTTCGCGACTTGAGTCGGTGACGATAGGCAATCTCAGCGCGGAACCCATCGAGCCGCGAATCGCTTTATCACTAAAAGCGTCGACGGTGTATCGAGTGGTTATCAAGCCGCTGGCTCCGGCGGCTTCGGCGGTGCGAATCATTGTTCCCAGGTTTCCGGGGTCTTGCAGTTCATCGGCGATCACCAGAAAATCCGGTGAGAGCGCGAACAGATTATCGAGTTCAAAGAATGGACGACTTACAATCGCGGCGATTCCCTGGGGCGAGCGCGTGTCGGCGATGGCTTCCATGACTTGCCTTGAGACTAGCGCGCCCCGGCACTGCACTCCCCGCAGAAGATCCAGAACAGCAGAGCCACGCTCGCTCGCAGAAAGTTCTGCGGTAAACACTACGCAATCAAAGCGCGCTCCGGTGGCAACCGCGTCTTCGATCAGCCGCGTGCCTTCAAGAAAAACGTGCGGCCGCTCGCTTCCCGCGCGCACGCGGCGGAACCGCTTCACCAACGGATTCTGACGACTGGTAATTTTTTCAACTAGCATTTTGCAATGGGGAATGGGGGATGGGGGTTAGGGGCTGACGGTTGGGGTGGACAGATAAAGTCCGAATCGCTCCAACCCCCAACCCCAAGCGCCCAACCCCTAATCAAGGCGTACATTGCCCAGCATTCAACCGCGAACGGCGGGAAGCCGAGATATCCAAGCACCGGCATCTCGAACATTTTGACGTTGCCCAAATACGGGACCGTGTACGTCCACTTCGTCAGCGCCCAATAATTCCAGAACTCCCACAACAACCCGCACAACCCGCCGCTGGCAAGCAGAGCCAGGAGTCTTTGATAGTCACCGCGAATGATGTCACCGGTGATCGATGGGTTCCCTCGAAGAGCATTTATCGGATCGAGCATCAGGATCAATCCCAGCCACACGAGCGGTACGAGCCAAGCCGAAATTACAAGCAGAGGCAAGGCGGCCGAGACACACCCGATTGCGATCATGAAGTACAGCGATCCGCGAGAGAGCTTAAGTGGTCGCGTCGATCTGAATTTACTGAAGCTGATGGCGCCGAACAGTTCCGCGGTCTCGAACAATGCTGGTGAGATCGTCGCGAACGCCCAGTCATAACCGACGCGGCGAAGGAATGGATTGGGTTCGAGATTATGATAATGCCACCACAACTCCAAATCGGATTCCCAAAATCGCGGGGCGTTGTAAAGCTCAAACAACCACCAGCCGACGATCGAGATAACCGCGATGATCAGGAATTCCGCGCGATTGTTGACCAGGAGCGACCGGCCCTTGATCTTGTGCACCAGCGCATCAACGAACAGAACGTATCCAGTCCAAACGATCGGAGTGAACCAGCGTCCGACAATCTGATTGCCCGAAAAGAGCAGCGCCTCGGCAAGAAAGATTATTAACAACCCCGCTTGTCCGTGGAGCATAAGCCCGACGGCCCTGCCGTGCCTGGCCTGGTTGGTCGTCATCGCGGTGAGTAGTATACAGCTTTACGCAGAAGACCCGTGAGCGAACCGATAGGTTTGCTTCTCTGATATCCGTTAATGCTCGAGCCGGATGCGTCGAGTGGATCGCTTGACAAGGAGCCCCGCCGGGCTAATTCTATCTCTTGCAAATGTACTCGCAAGCTCGACCATCGATGTCCCGGGAAACCCACCAACGACCATAGCGCGGATGGAAACCAACAAAACGCCAACACGCGTCCGGGTAGTCGTCGCCACCTCGGTAATGCTCTCATTCATCTCGTTTTGGCGAGCGGCCGCGATTGTACTCAACGATCTGGGCTCATCGGCTTTCTACGCTGGTGGACTGGCGGAGGAGTACGTGGGCAAGGCTGCCCCGTGGTTCATCCTGGGCGTGATGCTGTTCAGCTATGCGGTTCGAGTTGTGTACATCGAATCATCTTCGATGTTCACCAGAGGCGGTGTTTATCGAGTAGTGAAGGAAGCGATGGGCGGGACGATGGCAAAGCTGAGCGTCTCAGCCCTGGTGTTCGACTTCATACTGACTGGGCCAATCTCCGGCGTTACGGCGGGCCAGTACATCGTTGGTCTGATAGCCAGCACGATGACCTACTTTGGCCATCCATGGTCACCTTCGCCCGATACAGCTAATTACCTTGCGGCGGTGGTCGCGGTGCTTGCCACTCTTTACTTTTGGTGGCGTAACCTCAAAGGAGTTCATGAATCGAGCGACGACGCGATGCGGATCATGTACATCACTACCGTGATGGTTGTGATACTGATCGGCTGGGGATGCCTGACCTTATTGATTCAAGGCGGGCAGATGCCGCCGGCGCCGATTCCGTCGAACCTGACCTTCTCGGCGGCGCCGGAAAACGCGCTCGGCTGGCTTGAACACTTGCCGTGGTTTGGACGGTTTGGCGAGCGGTTCAAGATCCTGGACAGCGCGCCGAGTTTGATCGGCCTACTGGGTATCTTGATTGCCTTTGGCCATTCGGTCCTTGCGATGAGCGGCGAAGAAACTCTCGCTCAGGTGAATCGCGAACTGGAGCATCCGAAGCTCAAGAACTTGATGCGTGCTGGCGTGGTCATTTTCATCTACTCGGTTTTGTTCACGGCGTTGGTTTCATTTTTCGCGGTGGCGATCATCCCCGACGAGGTGAGGCCCAGCTACTTCAGAAATCTCATTTCGGGACTCGCGATGCACTTTGTGGGTCCGCCCGCTCTTAAGCTGCTCTTTCAGGGATTCGTAGTCATAGTCGGATTTCTGATGTTATCGGGCGCTGTGAACACGGCGATTCTGGGTTCGAATGGGGTTTTAAATCGCGTCTCGGAAGACGGCGTGTTGACGGACTGGTTTCGAGCCCCTCACAAGAAATACGGGACAACGTATCGGATCATCAACCTTATCGCCATTCTTCAAATAGCCACGATCATCGGCTCCGGGGGCAATACGTTTCTTCTTGGCGAAGCGTACGCGTTTGGGGTGATCTGGAGCTTTACATTCAATGCAATCGCCACCGTCGTGCTTCGTTTCAAGCGGCCCGAAGAGCGCGAGTGGAAGGTGCCCCTCAATATTCGAATCGGCAAGGTTGAGATTCCGATGGGTCTGATTACCATCGCGCTCATCCTTCTCTCACTCGCGCTGACGAATCTGCTGACCAAGAAGGTTGCGACGATATCAGGAATCGCATTCACTCTCGCCTTTTTTGCGATCTTCACTATCTCGGAACACATCAACGCTCGAAAACTCGACATGACGCTCGCCAAGCTCGATCAGTTTCAGCTTCAGCACAACGAGTCAATTGATCTTGAAGCGGTCGGCGCGCGTCCGGGAAACGTTCTGGTTTCTGTTCGCGATTACAATACGCTCTCGCATCTGGAACATGTGCTCGACCGCACAGATACTGATGCCCAGGACATCGTCGTAATAACAGCGCGATTGATGACCGGTCCTGGAAGTGGCGAGCGCGATCTGCATGACGAGACTCTGTTTACGGACTATGAGCGGCGCTTGTTTACAAGAGTTGTGGCGCTCGCGGAAAAACACGGAAGACCCGTAGATCTGGTGGTCGTTCCGGCAACCAACATCTTCGACGCCGTCGCCCAGACCGCCTGGCGATTGGATTCGGAGGTGGTGGTCGCGGGACTTTCGTCGAAGATGACCGCACAGGAGCAAGCGCGTGAGCTTGGCCGCGCCTGGGAACGACTGCCCGAGAAGCCGCGGCGTCAAGTTGGTTTCAAAATCATCGAGCCCACCGGGACAGAGCACGTGGTTTATCTCGGAGCACACGCACCTCATCTGACGGAAGACGATGTAAATCTGGTTCACAAGCTTTGGATTCAGGTCAGCAGCGTTCCCGGCCGCCGTAAAGTACATCACCGTGATGTCGTGCGAGTTGCGCTCGATCGACTCGACCGCGATCTACGCGGAAAGACCGATGTGATGCTCGACTTCTATAACCTCGAACATCGCGAGTCAGACGGCAAACCGGGGGCAAAGAAGCAGACCTAGATCGCTTTGAGTTGTCGATGCCCCTATGCATCAGTACGAAATGCCACTGCCTCGAAATTCTCCAAGCTATGATTCATCAACATCCGAAATATTGCGGGACCGCGTGTATGGACCAGGCGACCTTTCGCGTTATTCTTTGCGCGACCGGCTCGTGATTCGCTGCGCGGATCAACTTTTCTACTGGCTGATCCGAATCATTTGTTCAACACTGCGATGGGACGTTCGCGGACGAGAACACCTGGACAGTGTGATACAAAGCGGGCATCGCCCCATTTTCACTTTTTGGCACGAATGCATCGTTGGCGCAACCTGGTTCTGGAGAAACCGCGGCATTGTAGTAATGTCGAGCGCGAGCCGAGATGCCGAGTACACCAGTCGGGTCATAAAGAGATTCGGTTACGGTACTGCCCGAGGCTCATCTACGCGAGGAGGGGGGCGCGCGCTTGCGGAGATGGCCCAGTGTCTTGCGAGCGGATTTGAAGCCGGCTTCACAATTGACGGCCCTCGCGGGCCCGCACTGGTTGCGAAACCTGGCGCTGTTACGCTTGCGCGCCACAGCGGCCAGCCGATCCTCCCTTTTCACGTTGCTATCAGCAAGGTTGCCGAGCTTCCCAGTTGGGATAGGCTTCAGATACCCGCGCCATTTGCCCGCGCGGAGGTATTGATAGGCGAGCCGATTTACGTTCGTCGTGACGCGCCCGCTGGGGAAGTGGATGCCAAACAGGAAGCTCTTCAGAGATCTCTCGATACTCTTCGCGCGAAGGCTGGTGCCACTGAGCTCTGAAGATAATCTCTACTTGGAAGAATAAGTTATGGCGTGAGGGCGGCGCGGAGATTCTCCCTCAGAATGCGGCTCGCGCTGACATACGCGGTGACGAGAATACTGTTGCCCTTTCACGATCCGTATCGTATGTTGAATCAGCGCGCCCCGCGGATCCGGCCGTTAAGATTGCCCCTCCACGGTTTGAGAAGACCCCACGTAAAGACGGACGTTTAACTCGCCACAATATAGGGCTTAAGGGAGACAAGGATGAGCTTTTTCGATCTTCAGCCGATCCTCGACAAGATGCTTTCGGTGGCCGATAACATATCAGACTTGAACTTCTCCGTGGGGAGGCCTCCGCAGGTCGAGATCAACGGGAGGCTGACTCCGGTCGAAATCAAAGGGCTTCGCAATCTCACTCCTTACCAGACTGAGATAATAGCGATGTCGCTCATCGAGACTAATACCGATGCCGCGCGCCGCTTCATTCAGACAGGATCGGCGGATATCGGTTATGCGATCCCGAGCAGAGTCCGGTTTCGAGTAAACGTCTTCAAACAGCGCGGCTCGATCTCGGTTGTGATGCGTGTTATCCCAACGAACGTCCCGACGATCGACAGTCTCGGGCTTCCCCCACAATTGGGTGATGTGTCGAATCTGAAAAACGGAATAGTACTTCTGACGGGGCCCACCGGGTCGGGCAAAACGTCCACCCTTGCCGCAATAATAGACAAGATAAACACTGAGCACAGCTATCACATCGTGACGATCGAAGATCCGATTGAATTTCTGCATCAGCACAAAAAGTCGACTATTAACCAGAGGGAGCTGGGAACCGATACTCCGGCATTCGCGCTTGGGCTTAGAGCGGCGCTCCGGCAAGCTCCCAAAGTGATTCTGGTCGGTGAGATGCGTGATATGGAAACGACCGAGATTGCCCTCGAAGCCTCTGAGACTGGTCACCTTGTGTTGTCAACATTGCACACGACTGACGCATCGAAGACGGTTAATAGAATCATAGGGATCTATCCCAAATCGGAAGAGCACGTCATCCGGACCCGTCTTGCGCAAGCTTTCCGTTACATCGTATCGCAACGACTTATTCCTCGCGCTGATGGAGAAGGTCGAGTTGCCGCCGTCGAAGTCCTTAAGGCTACTCCCAGGAGCCGCGAATACATTGAACAAGGTGAGACCGAAGGAAAGACTCTCCTGGAAGCAATGAACGACGGTGAGCTGGAAGGAATGCAACACTTCGATCTGGTGATCGAGCGAATGATTCGCGGCGGCGTCGTAACGCAGGATGACGGTTTGGCGTTCGCCACAAATCCTTCAAATCTGCTTCTGCGCCTGTCGGGACTTGGAACGTCGGACGATATGCTGAGCCGGCGTGAAGAACGCAGCTATGTACCGAGTCGTGTGCCAGATTCAGGAAGACAACGCGCAGTCGAAAGAATCGACAGATGAGGACCTCGCAATGCGTGCCACTCGCCTTGAGGAGTAACGCATTGCAAGACCTACCGGGAGAATGAGAATGATTGCCAATTGTCCGCAGTGCGCGATGACGCTTACATTTGACGACACGCGTCTGCCCACGGAGCCATTCAATGTGCTGTGTCCGCGCTGCCGTCAGTCGGTAACCATCATGCCTCCTCCGAAGGAGGAACCCAAGCTGCCGGGTATTACCGGCGCTCTTGATGCTATGCCGGCTGATGAAGGGCCCGTCGACCCGCTTCGGGCGCTGGCTGATATGTTGCTCGACGGGCTTAAGTCACAACCACAAACATCAGAGGTTAATAAATGGCAGCGCCGGCGAGTGTTGTTGTGCTTGGATGATCCCTCAATGCGAGAGACGCTTCGTGCGGCGCTCGAACCGGCACGATATGAAGTTTTTTCGGCAGACTACGCGCCTGAGGCAATCGAGATCCTGCATGACTCACGCGCGGAAGTAATAGTGCTAAGCCCGACTTTCGACAGCGACCATCAAGGCGGCGCGGCCATGATGCATTACGTCAGTAGCCTTACTCCTCAAAATCGGCGGCGCACTTATGTTGTACTGATTTCGCCGCAATTGAGAACACTCGACACCTACCTTGCATTTGCAAACGGCGTAAACCTAACCGTCCATCCAGAAGACATCCTGTCGTTCCAGTCGGTCTTCGAGCGTAGCGTTCGCGATTTCAACGAGCTGTATAGGCCATTAAACCAGGCTAGCTCATTGGCACCCTTCTGACTACACTGTCGGCAGGACCAAAGGCCTAATTGACACACCTGCTCGTTTGTCGATAATCTCATCACTGCCGTTTACCAATGCGCCCGTAGCTCAATTGGATAGAGCACCAGACTTCGGATCTGGGGGTTACAGGTTCAAGTCCTGTCGGGCGTACTCTCCTTTTCTCGCGCTTAGGAGACAAAGCCCTCTCCAAAAGAGTCTGAACGACAGAAACGTAGGTGGGTAGGCCCCAGACCGAAGTCGAAATTTCTTGACTTGGCAATCCTGGAGCAATATGATGGTGCGGTGCACCGAGTCGTCTAATCGACAAGCCCCCTTGAACATTCAGTAGCCCCCTATCTGAATGTTCCATACCCCAGTGCACCGCCAAAACAGTACCGCTTTATGGCAGGAACATAAAGCGGTGTTGTCTACGGGGCGAGTTTATACCATACCTCTCAACGGGATGCAAGAAAAAAGTTAAAGTAAATTGTTAAGTTCGCGCCGAGTACCCGCTTTGGACATGACAAGCCGTTCTTACGCTGCATTTAGTCATCAAACCAAGCCAGAAAAAAACTTCTCGATTAGGCCACAAGAACTTTCCTCGCTATAAGCCACTATCGAGTAAACGGGACGCCAACTCGGATCGGCCGCGCACATTTGCCTTTTGGTAGACTTTGTCGAGATGCTTGTTCACGGTTTCGACGCTGATCTTCAAGCGCTCCGCGATTTCAAGGTTCTTGTTTCCCTTCAAACACTCCACCGCCACCTGGGCTTCTCTCTCTGTCAGCCCCCAGGTTTGCCGGAGGTGCTCCTCATAGCTCGACCAACGCGAGGCCGATCGCTTTATCAGGCACAAAACATAGCTTTCATCCCCGAGCATGCCATTAGGCATAAGATTGCAATGTATCTCGTGTTCGATCCGACCCACCGTCGTGTCCCGCACGGATCGTTCCGTAGGCGATAATCTCGAGTTGAATAACTCCTGAGAGAAATCGGATGCAGATTCGATCACTGCAGCAACCAGCAAATGACCCTCGCGGTTATCGACCAGCAGCTTATCAAATGCGCGATTATGCCAGACCAATTGTCCCTCCGAGTTCATTATTACCGCTCCTTCGCTTATTTCATCCAAAGCGGCCGCCAGGCAATCGAGCCGATCCCTGGTTTCCGAGGGAGGCGCGGCCAAAGGCATGGCTGCGTAAGACCTTTGAGCTAACATACAGAAATCCTTTTTCTTCGTGCCAGTCGAAGGCGAGATGACCATTTTCTCTAGTTTCGGCGATCTCGACGGGTTGGCAATCGGTTAGCTTTCGAGGGCAGGGAGGTCAGCACCACAGTAATACCTGATCTGCGGTCCTAGCTCTCTAAATCGGACGTTCGATCTCGATCACCCTGATCAAAGTCCTCGAGACGTAGCTTCAATCCGGTTATAAGTTAGCCGCAAGGCATTGTCAACACTTTTGAATAACAACGCTTAGTTAGCTTAAGGACTGGAACTGTCACCCTGCTGAGGTTCCTCCCAAAGCGGGTGTGACGCCCTAATACGGTAACTGGAAAGCCACCGCAATTCTCTCTTTCCGTAGTGTTGGGACGGGATCCATTCGACTTGTCGTGTTTTGAAAAACACAGAGTAAACAAGTTAACCCGTTGAACCGACGCGATGAACTCAAGAGGCCCAACGAACTTCGAATTGTGCTTCAGGGCTGTGCGCAACCGTAAGCTCCTGGTTACGGTTCCAGCCCTGGTGTTGCCCGTCAGTTCCGGATTTGCGCCCTCCAAGGCACAAGCTCTCTATCAACAATCTGCCAGGAGTACCCGCTCAAGTTCGCTTCAGGACGCTGGCGATGTCGAGCGATTTGCCCGGCTTCCGCTCTTAGCCTCGATTCCAAAGACCGTAACGCCCGGCTACCGCAAGCGCGTGCTGTGGCTCGCAGCCCTCAAGCTGACGGCCTGTGCAGCGTTATCGCCAGTCGTCACCTTCGCGCTATCTCAATTATTTGTCGCATCGCACATCTTCGATCTGATAGGAGATTTGTTCAGACGATGTTGAAGCTTTCAAATGTTGTGAGGGTAAAACAACGCTCGCTACGTTTCTGACGCGAGGCGGGCGCTAGTCAAATCGCGGCCACACATTCGCGTGCTGGTCGTAATCGAAAGAGAGAATAAGAAACTTGAGGGAAGCCTAATGCCAAAGCCAATCACGGAATTAACAAAAGCCGGAATTGAGACGACCGGCTCAAACGGGGCGTCGGATGTTGCGCGCCAGAGCGAGCTTGCAGAGCTGGTCAGTAAGTACCTGCGAACCCAAGGAATGCGACAGGTGGATTTTTGCCGCCGAACCGGATTCGATCAGGGCTTGTTGTCGAAGATTCTTTCTTCGGTAGTAACCACTCTTAACGTTGAGAGCGCTCTCAAGCTTGCCGATGGATTGGGACTTCCGCCGGGCGTCGTCTTTGAAAGCATCGGTAAGAAAGACGTGGATGCCCTGCTGCGCAAGTTCTATCGAAATACTGATACTGTAAATTAAGAGCAGATTCCGAAATTCAATCGGTGCGACTCGGCGCAAGCAAATCAACACGGTAATCATCCTTCCAACCAGACCTTGTTGTTCGATTGGCACGATCTGATCTCGGTTCGTCACTCAGATCGCGCTGAACGCAAGTGCTCGGCGCCGATCCCATCAAGACCTCACTTCTCAGCGGATACCACCTGACGATATAATTTGTCTCGGACCACCGGGTGGAAATCACGGCCATATGGAACACTCTTCTGAAATCATATCAAACTATCTAAAGTCCGAAATCGCGCGAGGTTCGTTTCCGGGTGCGCAATATCTAATCGGTGAGGATCAGCGAATCGTTGCGGAAGATGCGCTTGGATGGGCCGTGCTCGAGCCCGAACGAATACCGGTGACGCTCGACACGGTCTATGATCTGGCCTCACTGACGAAACCATTGGTTACTTCGTTGCTCGCAATCATGCTTGGGGAGCGTGGACTGTTGGATCTGACCGCCCCGCTCTCCCGATACATGACGGAGTTCCGTGAAGAATCATTGCCCGAAATAAGGCTGATCGAGTTGTTGACTCACCGATCTGGTCTCCCGAATTGGCGCCCACTCTATGTTGAGGCACAAACGCGAGAGGAAGTACCGGCCACGATCGCAAGCGTCGCGCGAGAAACCCACGCCAGCCCGCCTGCCGAAGTTCTGTACAGCGATCTCAACTATGTTCTGCTGGGATTTGTGTTCGAGCGCCTGACGGGCGAACGATTGGACCATCTCGCCGCGCACGAGATATTCGAGCCTCTCGGGTTGAAGCGCACAATGTTTAACCCGCCGCGGGAGTTGATTCGACAGATCGCGGCGACCGAGCACGGCCAGCAATTCGAGTTGGCGAACGCGATGGCTGACGTCAGAACTCGCGGCGACAGCGGCGCGATTCGCGAGCTTTCATCGCCCGGGAACTTTCACCACAATTCCCCGTTTCCCGCTTCGATACCGGTGCCGCCGATGTCCGCATCGCCACTACGTGATCCGTGGCGAACCGAAGTCATCTGGGGGGAAGTACACGACGGCAACGCGCATTTCATGGATGGCGTAGCAGGGCACGCCGGGTTGTTTTCAACAGCGCGCGATGTGTTTCGAATCGCGAATCAATTTCTCGTGGGCAGCGAGCTATTGAAACCGGAATCGCTGCATTGGTTCAGCGATAACCTGACGCGCGGATGCGATACGTCGCGATCTATTGGCTGGATTCTCGCTGAAACTCCCGGTTGTTCGGCCGGCCCTTCATTTCCCCCCGCGGGCATCGGACACAATGGGTTCACTGGAGGCAGTCTGTGGATGGATCCCGCAAACCGGAGAGCGTTCATCCTGTTTACAAATAGAGTGCATCCACACGTTGATACGATCGACATGAGAGAAATAAGGCAGCGCTTCAACGCGCTCGCGATCGAAACCGTTTCTCGTTTCAGGTCTTGACCGTGTGCGATAAGAATTGCGAGATTGAGAAAATATTCATTGTTGAGAACACTGGACAGATATATAGAACAGCCAAAGGCGACCGACGCATTCGCATCGGCCTGGTCCAGACTTGGCCGCGACCGCAGGTTCACGCTGTTGTTCTCAATTTCGGTAATCCTTCACGTCGTCTTTTATGCTGCCCTTATCAAGCTTGATTCGTGGGCCATGTTACGAGCGATGCAAAGAGGCCAGCAGCCGCCTGAGCTAGTCAGGTTCATCGAAATTGCACCACGCCCCGATCATATCCCGCTTCGTCGCGCGCCTGAGCCTCTCGAACGCGCCGACCTCAATCAACTCCAGTTCGATCCCGCGAATGCGGATGACGTCCATCTCATTCGGCGTTCCCCGAGACCAAGCGAGCAGCGCGGCAACAACGGCCGCTTGCCGTCAGCCGATGTGATTGAGAGACAAGTAAAGGCCGCGAGCGGCGGTGGAACTCGCACGGGCCCGGCCCCGCCCTCGAATCAAACCATTCCAGCAACGGCATCGATCCAGGCTAATCGAGCTCCGACTCTGGACGAAGCTCGAATCGCTCAATCACCCCCGGTACAGGCAGTTCCAACGCCGCCCGGCCCTCCCTCCGTTCGCGAGGCGACGCCGGCTAATTCAGGCAGCCCAGAAGTAGCTTCGGCCGGGTCGCGCAAAGGCAGCAACTCCGAATCTGCAGCGCTCGGTTTGGAAGCCGCCCAAGCTCAGTACATGGCTTTGGTGCGCGCGAAAATCAGCAAGACCAACGAGCGGATAATGCCGCGCGACTACATCAGAGACGTGCTCCGCGACAAAGTGTCGGCTGACTTTGATGTGACGATCAAAAGCGATGGACACATCCTTTCCACGCAACTGGTGCACGCCACCGGCTATGCCGTGCTTGACTCCTCCGCCAGACAGGCTATATATACAGCAAGTCCCTTTGAAGGATTCCCCCAAGCAGCAGGTAACACTCTCAGCTTCAGAGTAAAAGTCTACTTTTTCACTTTGTAATTTGTCTTATGCGCATTGAAGTCAATCGACGCCTGGCGCCGGGCCTTGGGTCAGGCATCGCATTCATCGTGTCGGGCTGCGTTCAGGCTTCGTTGCTTGTCGCGCCGATCGCTCTCGCCGGACAATCTCGGTCTTCAAAGGAACCCACTAACGCAACTACTCAGACGCGCGACAACGCCGGCTTTGATCGCCCACGAAGGGTAGAAACACAAGGCGTCACCGAGCATTCCTCTTCCGAACTCGGACCGATCATTCGAGTCGCGCTAATGACCGACGTTACGTCTGTATCACTCAGTTCTTCAAACGATCTCGTAGTCCATCGACAAGAAGAAAAAGACGGCGATGGAAAGAAGATCGGTGGATCACTCCGAGCCGAGCTGCGACAACGAGCCGCGCCGTCCATCGAGTCCGTCTATCGAGTGCAAGTTGCAACTACATCGGAATCCCGCCGCGCGCGAACATTGAGCGATGAGTTGAAGAAACACTTCTTTGAGCCGGTTACCACCTCCTTTGACGAAAGCAAAAAGGACTATTCGGTGTTGATCGGCAAGTTTGAATCTCGGAGTGAAGCGGCGGGCCTGGTCAAGCGCCTGCGCTCAGCCGGGTACGATGAGCCTCGCGTCGTCGCTGATTCTTTAACGGCCTCTGAGTCATCGGCCGATACCAACGCCCGCGCCGCGAAGCACAAGGCACAGGCAAGCTCAACGGAGCGCGCCGGCAAAACCAGCAACGGCGTTACTCAAATTGTGGTCCTTGCGGCTGACAAGCCGACCGTCTCAACCTCCGATGAGCTGATCTTTGCGCCGGCCGCTGCCGGCAAGAATGAACGCATCGACTTAAAAGAGTCTCGCGATCAAGCCGACAGTATTGCACCCACTCGATCTGTGCGAGTCGACGGAAAAACTTATCGCGGTGAGATTCATCTCGTATTGAATCCTCGTGGCCGCATCAACGTGGTGAATGCGCTCCCGCTCGAAGAGTATCTTCGTGGGGTCGTGCCTGTGGAACTATCGCCCGGGCACTTTCCCGAGATCGAAGCGCTAAAAGCGCAGGCCGTCGCGGCCCGAAGTTACGCTCTTACGCGGATGGGACGGCATAGCGACGACGGGTTTGATCTGGTCGACGATACAAGGGCACAGGTGTACGGAGGCCTCTCGGTCGAACGCGAATTAACAAATCGCGCAGTCGACGAAACGCGCGGCGTTGTCGCGATGTTTCCGAACGCTGATGGAAGGCTGATTCCGATCGAAGCCATGTACACCGCGAACTGTGGCGGCCGTACTGAGAATAACGAAGAAGTTTTCGGCGGTACGGCGCTTCCCTACTTGCGCGGTGTTGCTTGCTCCCCTGATGCGCGAGCGCTCGATGCGCACGAGATCACAACTCGTCGAACTGCAGAAACTCTGACTGGCGCGGAAGGGCGTTCCATTGCACGAGAAGTTGGACTGCTTTCCGTGCTGGGGTTGGCGCTGCCACGCCGTCCGAACGTTCCGTACTTACGCAACTCGTCCGATCAGGGGGAACTCAAAGGCTGGCTCGAGGAGCTTGCTCAGTTCAGTCAGAAGGAAAAGCCGAAGCTCACGCGCGACATCACGCGACTGGCCGACTTCGTCCGGGCGGTCGCGGTGTCCATCTACGGCGAAGGCCGCGCGAGCACGCTTCTCGCTCCCGCCGATGTCGACTACGTGCTCACTGGTTTACCGGTCCAGCAAGTGCCGCGCGACGATCGAGCGGAAGTCGCTTTGCTTTTGCGAGATGGGATTCTTCACTTGCCCGGCGGAGTGGTTGATTGGCGCGCGACGGTTACCCGAGGGCAAGCACTCGAGATCCTCGCGCGCGCGGTTTCTTCGCGGATGCAAACGGCGACTATCAAATCTCAAACAACGCTACTCATTTCCGACACGGCCGCGGGAGCGCAAAAGGGACGCCTGGTGATTGCGAAGGCGCCTGCTTCGAACGGTGAAGCGGCAGTCCGCAAGTCTGGCTCGCGTTATGAGACGACCCAAACATCGAACCGCGTGCCGCGTCCGATGCAGGATAAGTCTCGCGACCCGAAATCCGTCAAGTCAACCGACCGCGATCCCGTTTCAAGAACGAAAGAAGAGGACGCGAACCCTGGCGCCCTTGAAATCGCCGAAGATGCCTGGCTGTTTCGTAAGCTTGGCGACGCGAGCTACGCGGTCGATCGCCTCAGTCTGGCTGGCGGTGAGCGAGTAACTTATCACCTGAACAAAGACGGCAAGGTGGACTTTCTGGAAGCGTCGGTTTCGGATCGCGGCGCGGCAAGCGATCGCTTCACAAACATCGCTCAGTGGCAGGAGCGCGTCGCAATCTCGGACCTCCAGCAGCGATTGGCGGCCGCGCGAATCAATGTCGGAAAGATCGAAAATATCGAGCCCATTTCTTTCAGCTCATCGAGCCGCGTAACTGAAGTCGAGATCACCGGAGACAAAGGTCACGGGCGAATTCGCCGTCCTCAGATTCGTTCGGTGCTCGGCGTGAAAGAGTATCTGTTCGTTGTCGACCGCGAGGCTGATGAACAAGGCCGGCTCGTCGCATTCGTATTCACCGGCCGCGGCTGGGGTCACGGCGTTGGGATGTGCCAGGTCGGCGCGTACGGTCTGGCTAAAGAAGGGTATTCGTTCTCCGCGATTCTTCAGAAATACTACACCGGGATCAAACTCCAAAAGATGTATTGATCTCGACGACACTTACCCTCGAATGTTTTTGACCGCTTACCTCCAATCTGTATAATCACGGACTGCCCCGCCCCGAAACGGCATCACGGTGGGGATCGATGTCGTACTCGCGCTCGTTGGTTCAATGAAAAGACTGGGCAAATGGATCGTCGCGGTGTGCGTCGTTGTTGCGGTCATCGGCGTAGTGCTGCTGCGCGCGTCGGCCAGGCCCGAGGCGCCGCGCCAGCCCATCGAGTTCGATCATTGGCAGCACGTGACTAAACAAACCGATGATGCCCCGCAGCTCGAATGCACGTTTTGTCACGAGCACGTGGACAAGTCTTCGCACGCGACTATTCCCAACGTCACGACGTGCATGGGATGTCACGAATCGATCATGACCGAAAGCCCTGAGGTCCAGAAACTGGCGGCATTCGCCGAGCGCAAGGAGCAGCCTCCGTGGCGACGTGTGTATTGGCACGAGCCTGAGGCAAATGTTTTCTACACGCACAAGCCTCACATAAAGGCGGGGCTCGAATGCACGACGTGTCACGGCAGGATCGGAGAGATGCATCGGGTGCGTCGCGAAGTAGATCAAACGATGGGTTGGTGCATCGATTGCCATCGCGCAAGAAGCGTGAGTATCGATTGCTACGTTTGCCATCGATGAAAGTTGGTTCAGGGTCCAGGGTTCCGGGTTGAACTCTGAAAACGCAACCCTGAACCCGGAACCCTGAACCGAAAGTATGAAGAGACGCGAATTCATAATCCTGACGAGCGTCGGAGCGACCAGCGCGTCGCTGCTGTCGGCGTGTGGGCATCCCGAAGAGAAGCTGATCCCGGCATTCATTCCCGACGATGAATTCGTGCCCGGCATCGACTACTGGAAAGCGAGCACCTGCGGGATGTGCCCCGCCGGCTGCGGGATCATCGTTCGCACTCGCGAGCACAAAGCAAACAAGATCGAAGGCAACCCGCTTCATCCGATTAATCGCGGAGCGTTATGCGCGCGCGGACAAGCGGGTCTCGAAGTCTTGTATAACCCAGATCGAATCAAGGGCCCGATGAAACGCGTCGGCGAACGCGGCGAAGGCAAGTGGGAAGAGATATCTTGGGACGAAGCGATAAAGACAATCGCGGAGAAGCTGCGCGAAATCAAATCGCAAGGTCGAGCAGATAGAATCGTCTTTGCATCAAACGATCTGGATGGCGTCACAGGAGCCGCGGTCAGTACTCTGACATCTGCTTATGATGCGCCAATCCTTCTCACATCCAATGCTCGCGAGAACCTGATCGAGACTTCCAGCTATCAAATGAGCTATGGAAGTACGTACACACCGACTTTTGATATAGCCAATGCAACTTACTTATTGTCCTTTGGCGCGCGCTTCCTCGAAACCTGGCATTCGCCCGTTAAGTATTCGCTCGCCTACGGGGAATTTCGACACGCCAGGGGCAAAGCGCGCGGCAAGTTTGTTCAAGTCGAGCCGCGCATGTCGCTCACCGCGGCCAACGCCGATGAGTGGCTCCCGGCAACCACGGGTTCCGAGGGATTCGTTGCGCTCGCTATTGCTCAAGTGATAAGCCGTGAAAAGTTGATTAAGGATGCGTCGGAACCCAAAGTGATGGCCGGCTCGCTTGACGACTACGCTCCCGAGAAAACTCGAGAGATAACCGGCCTCGAGCCTGATCAAATCATTCGCATAGCTCGACAGTTTGCCTTTGCGGAACGCCCGCTTGCGATTTGTGGTGGAACTGCCGGCGCGTTCGGCAAAGATGGACAAGCAAAGTTCCTCGCAATCAATTCTCTGAATACGATGCGTGCCAACATCGATAAACCCGGCGGTGTGCTTCGGTCTTCGTATGCGTCCTTTGGTTTGTTGGGGAAACTACTTTCAACCTTACGCCCCCTTTCTCAAAAGGGTCCCAGCGGCCCACGCGATCCCGCGCCGAGCACTTTTGGATACGCGCTTCTGAGCAGTGCTCAGCCGTTTACTGCCTTGTTCGTTCATCAAATGAATCCTATTTTTTCCGATCCGCGAACAATCGATACGATCAAAGCGATCCCATTTATCGTCAGCTTCGCCCCGTTCGTTGATGAGACAAGCGAATTGGCGGACGTCATACTACCGGACCAAACCTATTTAGAGAGTTGGAATGTGCGAGCCATCCCGCTCAGCGAAAAGAATGTCGCTGTTTCAATCACACAACCGGCAATCAAGCCTGATCTCGGCCCAAGACAAGCAGCAGATGTGGTGCTAGCTCTGAGTCGTGAGCTTGATGGCGAAGCGAGGAGTTTTGAATCCGCCGAAGATATTGTCAGACGAGTCACGACCTCGCTCACCAATCCGGGCGGCGTTGACGAGCAAGATACAAAAGAACCGTCAGAAAACGATGGCGAAATAAGTGATGTTTTCAAAACTATCTCCGAGCAAGGGGTTTGGGTGGGTGAAGTGGACGGGATTACGAACAACTCCCAACACACGACGGAAGCAGCGATTCACTTGATGGTTCCCGACGAGTCAGCGGAAATCAAGGAGGACTATCCTTTCGTCCTCTTGTCATATCAACACCAGACGCTTGGACTGGGCGAGCACGCAAATTTGCCAAGTCTTCAGGAGCTGCCTGACTCAATGACGTCTGGAATGTGGGGAAGTTGGGTTGAGATAAATCCCAGGACCGCCGCGTCGCTGGGCATCGTTGATGGCGATTTCGTTGAGGTCAGTTCCTATCATGGCTCAGTGCGTGCACCCGCCGTGTTGTATCCCGCAATTCGTCCTGAAGTAATTGCCATGCCTTATGGTCAAGGTCACACCGCGTACGGCCGCTACGCAAAAGGCAAGGGAGCAAATCCAATCCTGGTTAATCCGTATGCGGCCAGTTCAGACACCTCGGCAGTACGAGTAAGACTATCGAAGGTATCAAGCGTGGGTAAGCTGATTAGATTTGGCACAGATCTTCAGGAGCAGATGGAGAAGAAAGGATGGCGTCGATAAGCAAAGTCCAGAGTGGAGACCCTGAACTCTGAACCCTGAACCGCGGAGCGAATGACGGACGAACACAAATCAAAAAAGCCTCAGTGGGCGATGGTGATCGATCTCGATCGCTGCACCGGATGCGAAGCCTGCGTCGTCGCATGCCGTGTCGAAAACAACATACCCACCGTCGGGCCCGAAGAAGCCGCGAAGGGCCGCTCGATCAACTGGATTCGCATCGAGCGACACTTCGAAGGCGAATATCCCGATGTGAAGGTCAAATTCATGCCGGTGCTCTGCCAGCATTGCGAAGAAGCTCCGTGCGAGCCGGTGTGCCCGGTCTATGCGACTTATCACACCGATGAAGGCTTAAACGCGCAGGTCTACAATCGCTGCGTCGGAACTCGCTACTGCGCGAACAACTGCCCGTACACGGTTCGCTTCTTCAACTTCTTCGATCCGAAATGGGATGCGCCTCTCGAAAAGGCTCTGAACCCTGAAGTGTCGGTTCGCACTCGAGGCGTGATGGAGAAGTGCACATTTTGCATCCAGCGAATTCGCAAAGGCGAAGAGAAAGCCAAAGACGAAGGCCGCGAAGTGCGCGACGGCGACGTTGTGCCGGCGTGTGTTCAGACTTGCACGACGAAAGCGATGTATTTCGGCAACATTGCCGATCCCGAGAGTGACGTATCGAGATTGTCAAAGAGCAATCGGGCGACCCGCTTGCTCGAGGATCTGGGAACGAAACCAAAAGTAATCTATTTGAACAAAGGCGATTGAGTTTATGTGCGAAGAAGGCTAACCGCAGAGGACGCCGAGGCGCGCGGAGGTTTTTCCTCCGCTTCCTCCGCGCCCTCGGCGGTTAAAAGTCCTTCGCCTTTTGAGAGCCGATGTCAGAAAGACGACCAACAAACGCAAGTATCAACTCCGATCTGCTGAAGCCGGTACATCATCCCGGCTGGGGGTGGTACGCCACCGTCGTCGTCAGCGCGCTCGTAATGCTCGCGGCGGCCGGCGCGCTCGGTTATCAGTTTCGCAACGGACTCGGAGTTTGGGGTATCAACAGGCCGGTCTTCTGGGCGCTCGATATCACCAACTTCGTTTTCTGGATTGGAATCTCTCACGCGGGCACTTTGATCTCGGCAATTCTGCGCGTCACCGGAGCCGAATGGCGAAGACCCATTACCCGGTGCGCCGAAGCGATCACTGTGTTCGCATTGATGATCGGGGCGATGTTTCCGATTATCCATCTCGGGCGCCCGTGGTTCTTCTATTGGATGGTGCCTTATCCGAACGAGCGAGGTTTGTGGCCGAATTTCCGCTCGCCGCTTGCGTGGGACTTCTTCGCGATCAACACGTATTTGATTGGCTCGATCATTTATTTGTACCTGCCGCTGATCCCAGATCTCGCGTTGTTGAGAAACAAGTCGCGTGGCTTGCTCAGAAAGTTTTACGGGACGCTCAGTCTTGGATGGAGCGGGACCGCGCTTCAATGGGATCGGCTCGAACGCGCGGTAAAAGTAATGGCGGTGGTGATCATACCGGTCGCCGTCTCAGTGCATACAATTGTCTCGTGGGATTTCGCGATGACGATTCGCCCGATGTGGCACTCGACAATGTTCGGGCCTTACTTCGTCGCGGGCGCGATCTTCTCAGGCATAGCGGCGTTGATACTTGCGATGGCGATTATCCGCCGAGCCTTTCATCTGGAGCAGTATCTTCGGCCGATTCATTTCAACAATCTCGGCCTGCTGTTGCTGACGATGAGCCTGATCTGGTTCTACTTCACGTTCGGCGAGTATTTGACCGCGTGGTACGGCAACGAACCCGAAGAGATGGCGGTGTTCAATTCAAAGATCTCCGGATCGTATGCGCCGCTGTTTTGGGCTAGCGTGATTTGTTGTTTCATCATTCCCGCGCCGCTGCTTGCGATCAAACGATTTAGAACGATCAAAGGCACGATGGTCGCATCCGCGTTGATTGTTGTCGGGATGTGGCTCGAGCGATTTTTGATCATCGTCCCGACGCTTACCCATCCACGGCTGACATTCAACTGGGGAACATACGCTCCGACCTGGGTCGAGATCGCGCTGACTGCGGGGACTTTTGGCTATTTTGTTCTGCTGTATGCGATCTTCACGAGGCTTTTTCCCATCATCGCGATCTGGGAGTACAAGGAAGGGCTCTCATTTGAAGCTCCTCAGAAAGATACATCGCCTGAAATCACACCTCGATTGGAAGGAGCAACGTCGTAACCGATTCTATGGCATTGTAATCGGCCTTGCAGCACTCATACTTGACCTGCTGCCGATCGGGGCATTTAAATGGTCGGACAATATCGCTGAACATACTGGAGAAGTAATGCTCGCACCAGGAACCATCCTTCAAGCTCGGTACAAGATCGTTCGTCTGTTGGCGCGCGGCGGAATGGGCGCGGTTTACGAAGCGCGGGATCAGCGATTGTCGAGCACGGTAGCGTTGAAGGAAACCTTTTTCTCCGACGAGCAGATGAGCCGCGCGTTTAAGCGCGAAGCCAGTTTGCTTGCGGGATTGCGCCATTCGGCGTTGCCAAAAGTCATCGACCACTTCATCGATGCCGACGGCCAGTTCCTCGTTATGGAATTTATTCCGGGCGATGATCTGGGCGCGCAGCTTTTGCGCGAGAGTTTTCCGTTTGCCGTCAGCGATGTGTTGAACTGGGGTGACCAGTTGTTGGCGGCGCTCGAATATCTTCACTCGCACGAGCCGCCGATAATTCATCGCGACATAAAGCCTCAGAACTTGAAGCTCACCGATCGCGGCGATGTGATATTGCTCGACTTCGGTTTGGCGAAGGGCGCGGGCACGACGACGCCAATTGCGATGAGCGTTCGAGGGTATACGTTGAGCTACGCGCCTCTCGAACAAATTCGCGGGCTGGGCACTCATCCGCGCAGCGACCTGTACAGCCTGGCGGCAACGCTCTATCACTTGATGACCGCAGTGACGCCGCCCGATGCGCTGAGCAGAGTCGCGGCGATGGTGAGCAATCAGCCAGACCCGCTGATCCCCGCCGATCAGTTGAATCCACCGTTGCCAATCGCGATCGCGAAGGTCCTTCAGGACGCGATGTCCCAGGACCCGGAAGGCCGCCCGGCGAACGCCGCGCGAATGCGCGCCGCCCTGCGTGAAGCAGCGGCAGCGGTGGAAGCCGCATCGTCCGCGCCGACCGAGGTGGCTGGCAGCAATCAGATCAATGCGAGCGGCAAAGTAGCCGATTCTTTCCTGCCTGCGACCCAACGAAACAAAGCATCGATTGAAACGGGTGAGGCGACGGCGCGCGCGACATCGCCTGACACGGCGCGAGTCGCCGACAGGGAAGCCGTCACAACTCCGGCTGCGGTGGGTCACCGGGCGGCGCTTCTGACGAAACCCCGTACGCTGATTCTTGCCGGCGCGGCGCTGGTTGCGGTCGCGGTAGTCATCCTGATCGCCTACTTTGGGCTGAGCGGCTCAGGCGCCATAGCAGCGATGGATGCCGGTATCGCTTCGAGCGACCGCACTCGGCCGACGCCGCTTTCCGCAAAGACGATTCTTGGTGGCGTAGGCACGGAAGACCGATACTTTTCATTTGTGGCCAAACGCGGCCCGCTCGCGCTCACGCTCACCGCGCTTGCGGGCGGCTCGAACGTATCGGTGGAGCTTCTCGATGCCCAATCGAATACTCTTCGCCTCGACGGCGACTCGGATTTTTCCGTGAACTCCAATGCACACGTCGAAGAAAGCAAAGCGAGTGTGCTCATCCAACGCGAGCAGCCTCTGCTGCTTCATATCAAGGCCAGCTATCCCCAGGAGCTTCGCGTGTACCGGCTGAAGCTGGACGGCGAAATAAATCTGGAGGGCAGCGGCGCCGCTTCAAGCAAAGCAACCGAAGCACTCGCAGCTTATCTCGCCGACCATGACAATCCGCAGCCGCTGAAAGCCAATGAGTTGATCAGCGGGGGTACTCCAAAGGACCTCTATTATCGATTCAATGCGGGGCCAGGCGAATTAAGGATCACTCTTAACGTCGTCAGCGACGGGGGCGCCGTCTCGGCCGAATTATTTGACGCAGATTCAAAAGAGATTCGCTTCGAGGGCGGCGGCAATTTGGCGGTGACCTCGAATTCGCACAATGAACAGGAAGCGGCGTCGGTGATTCTGGACAGGAAGCAATCAGTGCTGATGCGACTGAGTAATACTCTCCCGAATGAAACGCGCGCGTTCAGGCTGCGATTCGACGGTCCGATGGAAACAGAAGCAGAAAAGAGCGAGCCGGACGCGGTTTCGACGGCATTGAGCAAATACTTCGCCGACCGCGATAACCCAACTCCATTGACGACGAACGAACTGGCAGGCCGTGCCAGCGCCAGGGATCTTTATTACTCGTTTAGCGCCGGTCCCGGCGAAATCAAAATGTCGCTGGTGGTCACGGCGGACGGCGCAATCGTCACCGTAGAAATGTTCGACGCCGATGCCAACAAGCTGCAGTTTGACGAGAACAAAACTGCCTTCTCGGTGGCGAATAACTATCACACTCGATTGAGTCTCGATCAGCGGCAACAGATATTGATGAGAATCAGCCACCAGAATCCGAACGCGCTGAAAAGTTATCGACTGAAACTCGATGGCGCGGTCAGCCTTGAAGGCGCGTCGGCGATCGAAGATTCCAACGCGCCTGCGGCCGCCTCAGACACAACACCCGGCGAGACGAAATCCGAACCGAAGGTGCGCAGCCGAGCGCCAAATAAATATTGAAAGGCTAATCGATGCCGGAACTAGTTGCAGTGCTCGATACGATGGATGAAGCGACGGCCGCAGTCGCGCGCCTGCGACGCGAAGGGATATCGCGCGAGTCAATCACAACGATGTCTTCGGAGCCGCTTCACATTGAGCCCGGCGACGACAATCACCGGACGAGCCGCATTCCGATCTTCGCAATTTGCGGCGGAGTGATAGGAGCAGGCTTCGCGGTCTTGTTGACCGTCGTCACCTCGCGGCGCGTCGATCTGGTTACTGGAGGCATGCCGATCGTCACGCCGTGGGCTTTCGGAATAATCGTGTTCGAGCTGGCGGCACTCGGAGCAATACTGGCAACGCTGATTCGAATGATCTTCGAAGCGAGGCTGGCCAGACCGGGCGTCTCCGAATACGACCAGGCGGTCGCCGACGGCTCGGTGGTGGTCATTCTCGAAAATGTCAGTAACGCTCATCATGAAACCGCTCGACAGGTTCTCGGCTCCCACGTTATCAATCCTCCGACCTCCACTTGACGCGCCAATCGGGCACGCCGATCACGCCTTTTTGAACGGCATGATCACCGGCTCGTCGCCCGCACGCACGGGTTCACCTGCAATATCACGACAATGCGTGGCGTCGTCAGCCTCCGTAGTATTTCCTCCGTGACAGGGTGAAAGAAATTACTTGACTCGTTCGTAATGAATGCTGTATAACTCGGCAACCTTGAGCGGTGAGGCGGTTGGGACATCCCGTTTGAACTGTTTGAAACTGGGAAGCTAGCCAACATTGCTGCTATTCGCGCAGAGGACAAACACAATCCAATCGCTGGCTCATGGTGCTTGCTCGCTATCGGCTCTAAAAACGCCTGCTTTGATTAACCGCATCTTGTGGATGCGAATGTCTGATTCCGGCTCTCATTCATCAAGCCGGGAATTGCAGTTCCGGATGACGCTAGTTGAGTTTCGCGGCGCCGAACGAAAAATTCGAAGCTAAGGAGGGTATATGTCAACGCCAACCTGGGATACGATCAAAGGTTATTTCCGTACTACCGATGTTCAGCATATGAAGAGTGTAACCGGCGGCTCGATCGACTTGTCGAGTTGCGCAAGCGTGTCTAAGAACGCACAGCAGATCTACAACCAGGTCTGCACCGATCCGAATAATCCTGACTGTCAGGGGGCGATGCCTCCGGATGGTAATTGGTCCGACGAATGGCAGCAGAACTTCAAGGCATGGATGGATGCCGGCGCCAAATGCCCGTAGTCGGATCATTCTCGAGCGCGGGCCGGCGAGTCTGAAAGTTGTACCGTGTGTACACTTCGTCGGCCCTTGGGATCGCGCGCCCGGTGCTACACGACATTCGAAACGATCTTCGAAAACGAACGGGGCAATCAACTTGCGCCGGGAGTATTCGTGTTGTCCGACCTCGACAGGTGTTTAGTTTGACGCCAGAACTGGAAGAAAGCCGCAAGCTACTGAGACCCGTCAATGCCCGCATAATCAACCTGACGAAGCATATCGTTTCGCAACTGCAGATGTTTGACAACACGCTGACGATCCAGTTTGAACGGGCCGCTGACCGTGATGGGGTCTTTTGCCTTCAACTCGGTGGAGTAATCGGGTTTGTTGACAGAGGGCTGCTCTTTCAACCATTGACAACCGGGCTGGTCTGGGGGATCGCGGGCGCTTTCGGGCGAGAGAATGCGCTTGATGTGGGGTATGAGGACACGACGGGATTAATCGAGTTGCGCATCGACTATCAGGACGAACACATGCATTGCCGTATTCAGGCGGTAGCGCGAACCGCAAAAGTCTGGGACGGTCCCATACCTGAGCGAGTATGTGATACGGCGAAGTAGCTCAGCATTTGTAACTAAGAATTCAAGGAGAACGCCATGAGTACACCAGTAGTGACCTGGGCGACCATTCGCGGTTATTTTCAGGACTCGGATATAACCCACATGAAAAACGTAACGGGCGGGTCATTGGACCTGTCCGACTGCGAAAGCGTTCAGCACTGGGCAAAACAAATCTATGTAGCCTTGTCGAATCAGGTGATGCCTCCTGGCACCCCGTGGCCCCAGAATCAAATCGATGACTTCAAGGCCTGGATGGACGCGGGCGCCCAGTGCCCACCGACCGGAGATGCTTAAGACTCCGCAACGGCGGCGATAACGCGAAGCAGCGGGGGCCGGATTGCGAAATCAGCGCCGGCAACTGGAATCACTCCGGGGAGCAACGGTGTCAACGCGTCTCCGCTTGAACGACGGCGTCTTCAACGCAGCATCAAGTTCAGCTTGCATTCGAAAAGGAGGTTGGCTATGCGCGTAATCAAAAGTGCTTTTTTCTTTGTGGTCACTGTAAGTCTGGCTGTCGCGGTGTTGATGCCGCCAAGGAGTATTGAAAGAGTATCGGCGGAAGCTGCGGCCCTGCCCGCCAGTTCATACGAGATACCCTTCGCGCCAAACAACGACGGGATCCCAGCTCAACAGTCGATGAATGACTTCTACGAATTCGCCTGGCAGTCATTCGTCGCGCTCAATTGGCCGGCCCTCGAGGGAGGCGACAGAGGACAGCCTGATACGACAAAGATGATTGGGGCTAAGGGCCCGGACGGACAGCTTCTGCCGGTCGTGTGGTCCAGCTACAAACTTCCAACGGAAGTTTTCCTACCCAACGCCGCTAACCCGGGCAATTGGAATGATCCACCACCACCGCCGCCGACCGACTGCAAGAACGTGCCGAGTGGCGCCAAGGTGCTGAGGATGGCGGCGAAGGATCAGCCTGGCGTGATGTCTGACGTCAATCAGGCAGGCTTTCCGCAATCCAAAAAGTTGAAGATACGCGGCCCGGTCGTAGATCAAATGGTGCACTACCTGCGATATGAGATTCGTTTCAATCGATCAGAATTCGAGTACTTCAAAACCACTCAGTATTACAATCGCGCCGCACAAATCACCGCGGTGCAGAACACCAAGGCGGTTCCCCAGAAGCAGCCAATCTACCAGTTCCCGCCAAAGGGAAAAGAGCCTTATGTTCAGCCTCTGCCGCCTTATGCTCAACAGGGGACTATCGAACTGAAGGCGGCATGGCGAGTCCTCGACCCGAGCAAAGACCTCGTAGATCGCTATTACCACATCCAGGCTTACATCGACAACGGCGGCGGGGATTGCACATTACAAACGGTGGGATTGGTCGGGCTTCATATTCTCCGGCTCACACCGGGCTCAGGAGCGACGTGGCTGTGGGCGACGTTTGAGCAGGTAGACAACGTCCAGGTAGACCCAACCGCTCCGAAGCGGCCCGATGGCAGCCGTTTGACGCCGTCCCTCAACCCGGGTCCTTCCGGCACCCCGAAGCCGCCATACTTTCCAGGCGGATACTATGGGAATGAACCAAAACCGATACCGCCCGGGTCGACGATCCCCAAGCCAACGGCGCCCAACAATATTTCACGCCTGACCAAAATGACGGCCGATGTGCAGGCGGTGAATCAAAAGTACCAGGCTATGTTGAGCAACACGGTGTGGAAGAACTATGAGCTGGTCGGTCACCTGAATCCTTATGTGAAAGGGTCAACCACGCCGCAGCCGAAATACTTTGTCCCGGCCACTTCGCCGATCGCCTACATCAACAGTCGCGACCTCGCTAACACATCGATGGAAGCGTACGTGCAGTCTACGAATTGCATAATCTGCCACGCGTATGCTCTTCCGTTCGGCGCGTTCTTCAATGCGAGTGATACGACAAAGTTTCAGTCGTTCACGTTCCTGTTGAAATATGCAAACGCGCCGGCGAAGTAACCGCGCGCGAATCGATATGGTTACTCCCTGGCGAATGTGAGTTTCGCCAGGGAGTTTTTGCAGGTGGGTCTCATGACTTCGCGCGTCGATTACGCAGAAGCGCCTTCGCGAATCAACGCCCGGCCGATCACCAGCCGTTGAATCTGATTCGTTCCCTCGTAGATCTGAGTGATCTTTGCGTCGCGCATGTACTTCTCGATCGGATAGTCCCGGCAGTAACCGTATCCGCCGAATAACTGCACGGCGTCGGTCGTCACTTTCATCGCCGTGTCGGTCGCAAACACCTTGCACATCGCCGATATCTTCGAAACATCCTTCGCGCCAGCGTCAACCGCTCGGGCGGCGGCATAAACGAGGTGCCGCGCGGCTTCGACCTGCGTAGCCATATCCGCGAGCATAAACTGAATCCCCTGGAAGGACGCGATCGACTGGCCGAATTGCTGGCGATTCTTTGTGTACTCGAGCGCAAGATCCAGCGCCCCTTGCGCGATTCCCAGGCCCTGAGCCGCGACAAACGGCCGCGCCACGTCGAGCGTCATCATCGCGTGTTTGAAACCTCGGCCTTCGGAGCCGCCAAGCAATTCCGAAGCTCCAACGCGGCAGTTACGAAAGTGCGTTTCGTTCACCGGCACGCAGCGAATACCCATCAGGTCTTCGCGCTTGCCCAATTCAAATCCGGGCGTGTCGCGCTCGACTATGAACGCGCTAACGCCGCGAGTTCCGCGGTCGGGGTTCACCGTAGCGAAAACCGAATAGATCGTCGCCGCCGCTCCGTTGGTCGTCCACTTCTTGTCGCCGTTGATCACGTAGCCGTCGCCGTCGCGCTCGGCGCGGGTCTTCAAGCTTCCCGCGTCCGAGCCTGCGTCCTTTTCCGAAAGACAAAACGCGATCAGCTTCTTGCCCGAAGCGATGTCCGGCAGATACTTCTTCTTTTGCTCTTCGGTTCCGCCCAGCACGATCGGCAGCGAGCCCAGCGCGTTAACGACGTAGGTGCACCCGATGCCGCCACACGCGCGAGATATTTCCTCGGCAAGAATGCAGAGGTTCAGCAGTCCCGCTCCCTCGCCGCCATAATCCCTCGGGATCCAAACGCCCATCATTCCCTGTTCTCTTAGAGCATTGATGACGCTCCACGGATACTCTCCCGTGCGATCAAGCTCGGCGGCAATCGGCGTGACGTATTTCCTGGCGATGTGGCGCGCCAGTTCGCGATAGTGCAGATTGTCTTTGGATAAGAGTTCGTCCACGATAACTTCTCCTTTGTGATCGTCGGATGGATGAACGCGGATTGTATAGGCGACAAGCTGGCCAGTCAAAAGAGCGCATTGACTCATCAAAAATCTAATCGAAATGAAGTCGTTGCCTCACGA